>Ga0209794_1000021_pt1 | contig 459087 bp, 429 predicted proteins | sample EBPBio232013_DNA_FD_185869 | JGI IMG/M metagenome (GOLD analysis project Ga0209794, IMG submission 185869) | Wastewater treatment Type I Accumulibacter community from EBPR Bioreactor in Madison, WI, USA - Reactor 1_5/23/2013_ DNA (SPAdes)... | ecosystem: Engineered > Bioreactor > EBPR >...
TCATGGACTTCCCCTTCCAATGAAACAAGCGTGTTGATGAGAGATTGCACTTCCCATCGTGGCACTTTGATGCCGTTCTGCGCAAATACGCGCTGCGCTTGGGACGGGGAAGTCCCTTTCATTCGTTAGACCGCAGATGGAGTGAAAATGTCGGAAATATTAAGCAAAGACCTCCACGCCGCGAATCTGCCAAGCGATGATGCGTCTCTGGGAGAACTAATCGAGTTTGCTCATAGCTTCAATGGCTATGCTCGTTGGGGTTCTCACGAAAGATGCGCAGAGATCGCAAACTCCAAAGATCACAGTTCTATCGATAGCCTTCGTACCTGTTTATTCTTCGAGGCCCGCCGCTGGCGACACTTTGGTACAGATCCAGATTCCGAGGCCGAGAAATACTGGCGTTCGCTCATCGCAAAGATAAGGCAACTCATACAGAACGAGTGAGTCACTGTCGTCATTCAAGCATGTAATCGTCCCAACTCTTCGCCATCGTGCCGTCATTGGCAGTCCGCTCCTAGCGGCCTAACCATTCCATCGAGCGAATCTCCGTCCGTAAACCGCCGGAGGCCGCTTATGTCAACCGTTATATACCTTAGCGAGGGATTATGCGCAGCGTAGCTTCTTATGATGCTCTTGATCGGTTCGGTCGCATTCGTCTGTCAAAGCATTTCTTCATGCGAGATTTCCTTTATAGCGAAATCTCTAACTTTTATAGCGTTCAGAACCTTCCTGAAAACCCGGATCTGGCCGTTCAGGTTGGATCCCGCCTGTGCGAAGAACTGCTAGAGCCACTCAATGCTACGTTCGGGCGTATCGCTGTCAGATCTGCTTATCGTTCTCTCGCGGTAAATTCCCTGGGTAACGAAAAAAGCCTCAATTGCGCGAGTAATGAAAAAAATTATGCAGGGCACATTTGGGATAGACGAGACGCAGAAGGATATATGGGCGCCACGGCGTGTGTAGTGGTTCCGTGGTTTATGGACAAGTATGCAGCAGGCACCGACTGGCGTGCGTTCGCATATTGGATAAATGATCATTTGCCATATAGCGAGCTTGAGTTTTTCGATGGAAAAGGTATGTGCTCATTCAACCTCACGTGGCACGAGAGACCGAAAAAGAAAATCACAAGCTGGATGACGCCGCGAGTGCTACTACAAGGGGATCAAGAGACTGTACGGTTTTCAGAGTGGTATCAAGGCTTCCCGCGGTTGGCAGCCGGTTCCTAACCCGGCAGTCAAGCGGAATGGCCTACGGCCATCCGCTTACTTTGTTCGTTAGGAAAATTGGAGGCATCTCATGGGCGTGATTGACTCAAGCACCTACACACTCGCCTGCGCTTGCGGAATTCAGGAGTCATTGACCTTGGCGCAGCACGGTTCTGCCTATGCGGCAGGTGAGTGGCAAAAAGGCAAGCCATTTACTCACTTCAAAGTAACCTGGAATACCGCGTCCAACTTCGCTGCACCAAACGTTACAGCAGCCAAATGCAACGAATGTGGTGGAACTCCAAAAATTACAATATCTTAACGACAGGCTGCTAAATGAAGCTCGATACCAAGAAGAAACGGCTTTGGTTTGTTATCTGGTGTTTATGGTCAATTGGCTGGTTCGTCGCATACATCGTTGGTGGATTTTTTGTGCTTCGAGACTGCAATTTATACCGATCAGCGATCATGACTTGCGAGTTTGACTTCAAACTTTTCGGTTTTATTTTCTTTGCCTTTGTTATCCCTGCAATATTGATTGCAGCCACACTGATGATTTCAAAGATAAAGTCGTGGGTTTCTAGTGGTGAATAGAGAATTTCCTAACAATTCAATCCAGCCGACCGCCTACGGCGGCGGCTGATTTCCGGCGTTATATTCATTGAGGTGCACACCCTGTGGCATGGATCTTCCAGGGAAATCCAAACCGGTTCGACATCGACGATTACCTTTCGCGTTACCCGCAGCTGATTTACTGGCGAACGAATCGGTACGTCAAAGATATCGCGGTCGGAGACCCCGTTTTTATTTGGCGCGCAGGTTCACATGCAGGTGCAGTCGCAGTTGGTCGCGTAGTCGAAGCTCCAACGCAAGCACGAAGTGTCAAGCAACCGGAAGCATTGGGCGATGATCTGTGGATGGCTGAAGAGGCAAACCCAGAAGAACTTAAAACCGGAATCGAGCTAGCCGAAGTGCGCCTCACCGTTGAGGATGGCATGGTACCGCGAGAACTGGCGAAGAAAGACGCGGCTTTCGGGGCCTCAACAATAATCGCGGTGCCCAATGGCACGGTGTTTCGGTTGTCCGCCGAAGAGCTCGCTGCGTTGGAGCATCTTTGGGGCTCGCCGGTTGGTGCTGCGCCCAGCACCGGTGCATCTGAGGGGCAGCGCCAGCTACGTGCCCACTACGCACGTGAGCGATCGCCCAGGCTCCGGAGGGACAAGCTGGACGCCTTTCGCAAGGCGCACGGACGACTCTTTTGCGAATTGTGCGGCTTCGAGGCTTCTGCCTACGACCCTGAACCCTTCACTGATAGGGCATTCGAGGTGCATCACAAAAGTCCCCTTGCAAGCGCAAGCGGGCCGGTGAGAACCACACTTGCAGACGTCGCGGTGCTATGTGCAAACTGCCACAGGGCAGTACACGCAAATTCACATGTTGCTGCCAATTTCACAGAGCTTGCTAAGCTGCATGCAAGCAAAAGATAACTATTCGCTGCAGCCGACCACCATCCCGCTACGCGGGCTGTCGGCGGCTGAGCTCAAGCTACAAGGGCTTCCCCACCTTTGCAAGCAATACCTCTCCCTGGGTTGATCGCACAGCGATCAACCCAGGCATGGTTTTCGTCAATTTCAGATCAGCTCCCAGCCTTGTGCATGCAGCGCGTCGATGCTTCTTGGCAAACGGTGCGGACGGCGTCAACACTCCGGGGAAAGATTGGGGTGGGGGCCGGGAGCGCCGGCATCCTGCCGGCTTGGCTGCTTGGGGGTCGCCGGCTCCCACCCCTGCCCTCCCCCGGAGGGGGAGGGAGGAATACCGGGGGCGTCGTGATTGGGCCCCTGAGGCCGGCACATACCCATTTTTGATAGCACGTAGCGCTTGTTTGGCAGTGCATTTCACTCCCTCGCCCCCTTGGGGGAGAGGGTGAGGGTGAGGGGGTGGTTCGGGCAAGGCGGTTCTTGTTGGCATCCCCCCTCACCCCTGCCCTCTCCCGCCTGCGGGAGAGGGAGAAACAGCCGCGCAAAAATTAGCTGCCCGCCACCTTCATGCGATTGATGAGGATGGAGCCCACGGTCTTGGCGCCGTAGGTGTAGCTGTCGGCGCCCACGGCTTCAATGCCGCGCAGCATGTCCTTGAGGTTGCCGGCGATGGTGATCTCATGCACGGGGTAGGCGATGCGGCCGTTTTCCACCCAGAAGCCGCTGGCGCCGCGCGAGTAGTCGCCCGTCACGTAGTTCACGCCCTGGCCCATGAGTTCGATGACGAACAGGCCGGTGCCCAGTTTTTGCAGCATGGCGTCCAGGTCGTCGCCGGCTTGTGTCAGGCGCGACGACAGCACCAGGTTGTGCGAGCCGCCGGCGTTGCCGGTGGTCTTCATGCCCAGCTTGCGCGCCGAATAGGTGCTCAAGAAATAGCCCTGCACACGCCCGCCCTTGACCACCTGGCGCGGCGCCACGCGCACGCCCTCTTCGTCGTAGGGCGAACTGCCCTTGCCGCCCAGGATGAACGGGTCTTCGCTCACATCGATGTGCTTGGCAAACACCGGCTTGCCCAGCGAATCGACCAAAAAACTGGTCTTGCGGTACAGCGCGCCGCCGCTCACGGCCTGGACAAAGCTGCCCAGCAGGCCGGCGGCCAGGGGCGACTCGAACAGCACCGGGCATTCGGTGGTGGGGATCTTGCGTGACCCCAGGCGGGCGAGGGCGCGCTGGGCGGCGTAGCGGCCCACGGCCTCGGGGGCGGCCAGGTCGGTGGCGTTGCGCTCGGAGCTGTACCAGGCGTCGCGCTGCATCTCGCCATTGCGCCCGGGCAGCGAGGCGATGGGCGCCACCGAGATGCTGTGGCGCGAGCTGGCATAGCCGCCGCGAAAGCCGCGCGTGTGGGCGCTGAAGAAGTGGCTTTGCTGGGCCGACACGCCCGCGCCCTCGCTGTTGGTGATGCGCCTGTGGGTCTTGAGGGCGGCGGCCTCGCATTGCAGCGCCAGCTGCGCGGCCTCTTCGCTGGTGATGGCCCAGGGGTGGAATAGCTGCAGGTCGCGGTGGGTGTCGGCGGGGGCGATGTCGGCCTCGTCGGGCAGGCCGGCCACGGGGTCTTCGGCGGTGAAGCGGGCGATGTCGTAGGCGGCCTGCACGGTGCGCTCGACGGCGGCGGGCGAGAAGTCGGACGTGCTGGCGTTGCCGCGCCGGTGGCCCAGGTAGACGGTCACGCCCAGGGACTTGTCGCGGTTGCGCTCCACGGTCTCCAGCTCGCCCTTGCGCACGTTGACGGACAGGCCGCAGCCCTCCGAGGCGTCGGCGCCGGCGTCGCTGGCGCCGAGCTTTTTGGCGTGCGCCAGGGCATGGTCCACCAGGCCGGCGAAGAATTCGCGCGTGTAGCTGAAGCCGCTTTCGGGTTGGTTGGGAGATTGAGCGAGGGCGGCGCTCTGGGCGCGGGAGCTGGGTGTATTCATAGCGGCGGCTATGATACTTGCCGCTCAAATCACCGCAGGGCGGCCGCCGTTGCGACGCAGCGCCCCTCCCTGCCCCACCATGTCACGCAAACCCAAAAAAGGCTATTTCGTCAGGGGCCAGTTCGTCGCCGAAGGCAGCGAGCTGGACCTGCAGTACAAGGCCGAACTCAAGGGCACCACGGGTGCCACCAAGACCGACCTGAAGCGCGAGATGGATGCGCTGCAGAAGCTGGGCGCCGAGCTGCTCACGCTGCGCACCGACCTGTTTGCGCGCCTGGATCTGCCCGAAAAGCTGCAGGACGCGCTGGCCGAGGCCCGGCGCATCACCAACTTCGAGGGCAAGCGCCGGCAGATGCAGTTTGTCGGCAAGCTGATGCGCAAGCTGGACGACGATGCCGTGGCCGCCATCCAGGCCGCGCTGGAGGAGCAGCACAGCGGCTCGGCCGCCGAGAAGCTGGCCCTGCACCAGGCCGAGCATTGGCGCGACCGCCTGATTGCCGGTGACGAGGCCCTGGCGCCGTGGATGCAGCAGTTCCCCGACACGGACACGCAGCAGCTGCGCGCGCTGATACGCCAGGCGCGCAAGGACGCGCCGCCCGAGGACAAGGCCGCCGTTTCGCAGGGCCTGGCGCCGCGCAAGGGCCGCGCCTTCCGCGAGCTGTTCCAGCTGGTACGGGAACAAATGGGCGCCGCACAGGGCCACAATGAAGACCCGAGCGACACCAATGACGAGGAGGACGGCCATGCCCCATAGCACCCATGAGTACGCGCCGGTCAAGATCGGCATCGTCTCCATCAGCGACCGCGCTAGCAGCGGCGACTACGAGGACAAGGGCCTGCCCGCGCTGCACGACTGGCTCAAGCGCGCGCTGCACAACCCCATCACCTTCGAGCCGCGCCTGATCCCCGACGACAAAGAGCGCATCAGCGCCACCCTGATCGAGCTGGTGGATGCCGGCTGCTCGCTGGTGCTGACCACCGGCGGCACCGGCCCGGCGCTGCGCGACGTGACGCCCGAGGCCACGCTGGCCGTGGCCGACAAGGAGATGCCGGGCTTTGGCGAGCAGATGCGCCAGATCTCTTTGAGGTTCGTGCCCACGGCGATTCTGTCGCGCCAGGTGGCGGTGATACGCGGCAAGAGCCTGATCATCAACCTGCCGGGCCAGCCCAAGGCGATTGCCGAGACGCTGGAGGGCTTGCGTGACGAGGCCGGCGCGCAACTGGTGCCGGGCATTTTTGCCGCCGTGCCCTACTGCATCGACCTGATAGGCGGACCCTACCTGGAGACCCGGCCCGAGCTCTGCAAGGCGTTTCGCCCCAAGTCGGCCATGCGGCCTACGCCCGCGCGGTGATACCCGAGCAGGCCGCTGCGATGTAAGCCGGCGGCCACCTCCATGGCCTATGGTGATCCTTTCACACGAAAGGAGTGCCACCATGACCGCCATGATGAAAGCTGCCGTTTTTGTGGACAAGGGCCGCATCGAGCTGGCCGACAAGCCCATACCCGACGTGGGCCCCAACGACGCGCTGGTGCGCATCACCACCACCACCATCTGCGGCACGGATGTGCACATCCTCAAGGGCGAGTACCCGGTCGCCAAGGGCCTGACCGTGGGCCATGAGCCGGTGGGCGTGATCGAGAAACTGGGCAGCGCCGTGCAGGGCTACCAGGAGGGCCAGCGCGTGATTGCCGGCGCCATCTGCCCCAACTTCAACAGCTACGCCGCGCAGGACGGCGCGCCCAGCCAGGACGGCAGCTATCTTGTGCCGCGCGGTCAATGTGGCTGCCACGGCTACAAGGCCACGGCGGGCTGGCGCTTTGGCAACCTGATCGACGGCACGCAGGCCGAATATGTGCTGGTGCCGGACGCCCAGGCGAACCTGGCGCCCATTCCCGATGGCCTGACGGACGAGCAGGTGCTGATGTGCCCGGACATCATGTCCACCGGCTTCAAGGGCGCCGAGAACGCCAACATCCGCATTGGCGACACCGTGGTGGTGCTGGCGCAGGGCCCGATAGGCCTGTGCGCCACGGCCGGCGCGCGCCTGCTGGGGGCGACGACCATCATCGCCGTGGACGGCAATGACCAGCGCCTGGCAGTCGCCAAAAAGATGGGCGCCGACGTGACGCTGAACTTCCGCAACGTGGACGTGGTGGCCGAGGTGATGAAGCTCACCGGCGGCAAGGGTGCCGACAGCTCCATCGAGGCCCTGGGCACCCAGGCCACGTTTGCCCAGGCCATGCAGGTGCTGCGGCCCGGGGGCACGCTGTCGAGCCTGGGGGTGTATTCGGAGGATTTGTCCATTCCGCTGGCGCAGTTTGCCGCCGGCCTGGGCGATCACACCATACGCACCGCGCTCTGCCCCGGCGGCAAGGAGCGCATGCGCCGCCTGATGAACGTGATTGCCGCGAATCGCCTGGATCTGGGCGTGCTGGTGACGCACCAGCGCAAGCTGGACGAGATCGTGGAGGCCTATGACCTGTTTGCCCACCAGCGCGACGGGGTGCTGAAGATCGCCATCAAGCCGTGATGGCATGGCGGGCGCTGCAGGCTGCCGTCCAAGGGCTGGCCGTCATTTCCCCCTCTCCCGCAGGCGGGAGAGGGAGTTAAAACCCTCGCCAAACAAGCGCGAGGCGCTATCAATATATCTCAGTCAAAGCCGCGCAGCTCGCCCCAGTCGGCCCAGGGCGCGCGCGTGGAGCGCAGCGCGTTGATGGGCGCGGCCTCGTCCTCGTAGCCCAGGGCCACGCCGCAGGCCACGTGATAGGGCTCGGGCAGGGCCAACTGGCGCTGCAGCGTGCCGGCGTAGCGGCGCCAGAAGCCCTGGGCGCAGGTCGCCAGGCCATGGTGCACGGCCAGCAGCATCAGGGACTGCAGGTAGATGCCCAGGTCGGCCCATTGCGGCAGGCCCATGCGCTCGTCCACGCAGACGAAGATGCCCACGGGCGCGCCAAAGAACTCGGCGTTCTTGGCCAGTTGCTCCAGGCGTGCGGCCTTGTCCTCGCGCGGTATGCCCAGGGTGCGGTACAGGTCCTCGCCATTGGCAAAACGGCGCGTGCGGTAGGGCTCCCACAGGCTGGGCGGGTAGGACTGGTTGGTCGGCGCGTCCTCGGCCGGCGCCGTGGCCACGGCGGCCAGCACCTGCCGCAGGGGTTCACCCGTCAGCGCCACAACGCGCCAGGGCTGCAGATTGCCGCCGGACGCGGCCTGGGCAGCCTCTTGCAGCAGGGTCTGCACCAGGGCGGCGGGCGGTGCGTCGGGCAGAAAGGCGCGCACCGAGCGGCGCTGGCGCAGGGCCTGGGTTACGTCCATGGTCTCTCCTGTCGGCGGCTACTTGCCGATGATGTCGTTAAGCTTGGCGGCCGGGAAATGCCCGCTGAGCGCGGCGTCGCCGGGCACGCAGTCCTGGCCCTGGGGCGTGGTCTGCGAGAGCTTTTCTATGGCCTGCCAGAGCAGCGCGATCTGGTGCTCCTGACCGGCGGCGCTGTCGATCAGGCCGCGCATCGCCTGGGTGAGGGGGTCGTCCTGCTGCGCGGTCACGCCATAGGCGCTGAACTTGGCTTCCTCCTGCCCGTGCGGCTCGGTCACGTCGGCGCTCTGGCCTTCCTTGGACGGGATGATGCGCGCCGGTATGCCCACAGCCGTGGCGCCGGCGGGCACAGGCTTGATGACCACGGCATTGCTGCCTATTTTTGCCCCCTCGCCCACCTCGAAGCCGCCCAGCACCTTGGCGCCCGCGGCCACCACCACATCGCGCCCCAGCGTGGGGTGGCGCTTGGCGCCCTTGTACAGCGAGGTGCCGCCCAGCGTCACGCCGTGGTAGATGGTGCAGCCGTCGCCCACCACGGCCGTCTCGCCGATCACCACGCCCATGCCGTGGTCGATGAAGACGCGCTCGCCGATCACGGCGCCGGGGTGGATCTCTATACCCGTGAACCAGCGCGCCAGGTGCGAAATGAAGCGCCCCAGCCACTTGAAACCATGCGTCCAGCACCAGTGCGCGGGCAGGTGCAGCCAGATGGCGTGCAGGCCCGGGTAGCAGGTGACGACCTCGAAGCGCGAGCGCGCCGCCGGGTCGCGGTCAAGGATGCACTGGATGTCCGATTGCAGGCGGGCAAGCATGTAGGGCTGTGGCGGTGACAAAAAAGGCTTTGAAGTCTAGCCGTTTGGCCGTGCGGCCTGCAGCATGGATTTGGCGACACCGCGCAGGATATGGATTTCCTCCTGCGTGAGTTGTGCGCGGTTGAACATCTGGTTCAGCCGCGGCATGAGCTTCTTGGGCGCCGCCGGATCCAGAAAGCCGATCGCCGCCAGCGCCTGCTCCCAGTGCGCCAGCATGCCGGCCACCTGCGCGGCGTCGGCCCGGTCGCCCTGCGGCGCGGACTCGGGCGCGTTGTAAGCCCCCAGGGCCTGGCGCCATTCGTAGGCGATGACCTGCACCGCGGCGCCCAGGTTCAGCGAGCCAAACTGCGGATTGGTGGGAATGCTGAGCGCCACATGGCAGCGATAGACATCCTCGTTGGCCATGCCGAAACGCTCGGAGCCAAACAGGAAGGCGACGCCGGATTCGGACGAATAGTTTTCAGCAAAATTAGCCTCTTGCGCCCTACCATCAAGCGCAGACAGCTCACCTTTCAATAGCAAATCAAAATGCTCGCGCGGCGTGCGCGTGGGCGGGCCGAAGTCGCGCGGCGTCATGGCCGTGGCGCACAGGTGGCTCATGCCGTCGAGCGCCTCGTCCAGCGTGGCCACGATGCGCGCCTGGGCCAGCACATCCAGGGCGCCGCTGGCGCGCTGTATGGTTTCATCCTTGCGCAGCACATTCGCCCAGCGCGGCGCCACCAGCACCAGGTCGTCAAAGCCCATGGTCTTCATGGCGCGCGCGACCGAGCCCACGTTGCCGGCATGGCTGGTGTGGATGAGGATGAAACGGGTTCTCATGGCGCAGTGGGGATGAAAGAGCCGGTGATTGTCGCCGCAGCCACCCGCACTGCGCAGGATTTGGGGGCGCGGCTAAAATGCGCGCTTTGCGCCCGCATCGCCGGCCGCATGCCCCGGCCACGAGCCGCCCTCCGCTCCTTAGTCACAACCTATGTCGTCCAATCTGCACCCCATGCTCAACGTGGCCATCAAGGCCGCCCGCGCCGCCGGCGCCCTCATCAACCGCGCGGCCCTCGATGTCGAGGCGGTGCGCATTTCGCAAAAGCAGATCAACGACTTTGTGACCGAGGTGGACCACGCGGCCGAGCGCGCCATCATCGAAACCCTGCTCACCGCCTATCCCGGCCACGGCATCCTGGCCGAGGAATCGGGCAGCGAGCATGGCGCCAAGCATTCGGACTACGTCTGGATCATCGACCCGCTGGACGGCACGACCAATTTCATCCACGGCTTTCCGGTGTATTGCGTGAGCATCGCCATGGCCTTCAAGGGCAAGGTGGAGCACGCCGTGGTCTACGACCCCTCGCGCAACGACCTGTTCACCGCCACGCGCGGGCGCGGCGCCTTTCTGAACGAGCGGCGCATCCGCGTCTCCAAGCGCACGCAGCTCAAGGACTGCCTGGTCTCCACCGGCTTCCCCTTCCGCCCGGGCGACAACTTCAAGCAATACATGGCCATGATGGCCGAGCTGATGCCGCGCACCGCCGGCCTGCGCCGCCCCGGCGCCGCCGCGCTGGATCTGGCCTATGTGGCCGCCGGTTACTGCGACGGATTCTTCGAGTCCGGCCTGTCGATCTGGGACGTGGCCGCCGGCAGCCTGCTGGTGACCGAGGCCGGCGGCCTGGTGGGCAACTTCACCGGCGAGGCCGACTTCATGGAACAGCGCGAATGCCTGGCCGGCTCGCCGCGCATCTACGGCCAGCTGGTGGGCCTCTTGGGCAAGTACAGCAAGTTCGCCCCAGCGGGCGACAAGGCGGCAGTGCGCCAGGCGCTGGCCAATGGTGCCGACGGAGCAGCCGATGACCAGTCTGTGGACATGGGCGCGGACGCAGACGTCACCGCGCACCACGACAGCGCCGCCGAGGACCAGCAGACGCGCCCGAGCGCTGCGCCTTGAGCACCAACGCGCACGCCAATCGGTCTCAGCATGCAACTTACCGTCCAGGCCATGCGTGACCTGGGTCATGGCTCCGTAGAATGCGATCCTTGTAAAAACCTGTAGCACCCGGTGCGCAGGCCTGTATGTTCTAACGATCGTGCAGGAACATCACTACGGCTGCAGGCTACGTGGCTACACACATCCCCATCCTGGAGACACCATGCAGGCTTTACTCGCCCTATCGCGGGTCATAGACAGACTCAACGCCTTGATCGGCAAATACGCCATCTGGCTGATATTTGCTGCCACGGTCATCAGCGCCCTCAACGCCATCGTTCGCAAGGCCTTCAACTACAGCTCCAATGGCTTTTTGGAGGTGCAGTGGTATCTGTTTGCGTGGTCGTTTCTGATCGCTGCCGGCTACACCCTTCTCAACCGTGAGCATGTCCGCATCGACGTGCTCAACGCCCACTTCTCCAAGCGCGCGCAGATCTGGATCGAGATTCTGGGAGTGATCCTCTTCCTTACACCCGTCTGCGTACTGGTGCTGTGGTTGTCAATCCCCATCGTCGGCGAGCGCTACGCTTCGGGCGAGATGTCACCCAACCCCGGTGGCCTGATTCGCTGGCCAGTGTGGATGGCGCTACCCGTAAGCTTCTCCCTTCTGTTGCTTCAGGGTTGGTCTGAATTAATCAAATGCCTCGCTTTCCTGCGAGGCCAAGGGCCCGATCCGACAGTGAAAATCGACGCAAAAAGCACCGAACAAGAGCTCGTCGATGCGCTGCGTCAGCAGCAAACCGCCAGCGGCCAGGCCCACTGACCCACTGTCCAAGGCCTAACTCATCATGGAATTCATTGCTGCCAATTTCGCTCCGGTGATGTTCGCCGGGTTGATTCTTTTTCTGCTGCTCGGCTTTCCGGTCGCCTTCAGTCTGGGCGCCGCCGGCCTATTTTTTGGTCTGCTGGGGATAGAGCTGGGCGTCTTTACCACTGCCATCTTCAGCTGGCTGCCCCAGCGCCTCATCGGCATCATGGCCAACGAGACACTCCTGGCCGTGCCCTTCTTCACGCTCATGGGCCTGATTCTGGAGCGCAGTGGCATGGCCGAAGATCTGCTGGAGACCGTCGGCCAGGTGTTCGGCCCACTGCGCGGCGGCCTGGCGTTGGCCGTGGTGCTGGTCGGCGCGATGCTGGCGGCAACTACCGGGGTTGTCGCGGCCTCAGTGATCTCAATGGGCCTTATCTCTCTGCCCATCATGCTTCGCTATGGTTACGACCGCAGCCTCAGCGCCGGCGTGATTGCTGCTTCGGGCACGTTGGCGCAAATCATCCCGCCATCCCTGGTGCTGATCGTGCTCGCTGACCAGATGGGCAAAAGCGTGGGCGACATGTACAAGGGCGCCTTCATCCCCGGCTTTGCGCTGATGGGGCTGTACATCCTGTGGATCTTCGCGCTGGCCCTCTTCAAGCCCCAGTCGGTGCCGGCGCTGCCGCCCGAGGCGCGGACATTTCGCGAACCCAGCGGCAGCTCGGGCTATACCTCGCTGACCGTGCTGATGCTGATCTCCACGCTCGCCGCCGTCTTCCTGGCCGAGCACATGGAGGCCGTGCATAGCTGGTGGCAGGGCGAATTGGTCGAGTTCGTCCCCACCGACGAGAAGATCGTCGTCGCCATGTGCGGCGGCAGCTTCCTCGCCTGGCTGATCGCCGCGCTCAACAAGGTCACGCGCCTGGGCCTGCTGTCCAAGCTGGCCGAGCGCGTGACCTTCGTGCTGATCCCGCCGCTGCTGCTGATCTTCCTGGTGCTGGGCACCATCTTCCTGGGCGTGGCCACACCCACCGAGGGCGGCGCCATGGGCGCGGTCGGCGCGCTGATCATGGCCACGCTGCGCCGGCGTCTGGACCTGCCGCTGCTCAAGCAGGCGCTCAACACCACGACCAAGCTGTCCTCCTTCGTGATATTCATCCTGGTCGGCGCCACCATCTTCAGCATGGTGTTCCAGGCCGCTGACGGCCCGGTGTGGGTCGAGCACCTGCTGGCCAAGCTGCCCGGCGGCCAGCTGGGCTTTCTGATCTTCGTCAACGTGATGATCTTCGTGCTGGCGTTCTTCCTGGACTTCTTCGAGCTGTCCTTCATCGTCGTGCCGGTGCTTGCGCCCATCGCCGACAAGATGGGCATCGACCTGGTCTGGTTTGGCGTGCTGCTGGCGGTAAACATGCAGACCTCGTTCATGCACCCGCCGTTTGGCTTCGCGCTGTTCTACCTGCGCTCGGTCGCGCCGGACAAGCCCTACGTCGACAGCCACACCGGCAAGACCATGGAGCCGGTGACGACGATGCAGATCTACAAGGGCGCGATTCCCTTCCTGGTGCTGCAGCTGTCCATGGTCGCCATCCTGATCGCCTTCCCCGGCCTGGTGACGAGCAACCTGGACAAGCAAGTCAACGTAGATATGAAGGCCGTGGGCGAGCAGATGCTGGAGCAACTCAACGAAGAGGAAGCAGAGCCCGAGCTAGACCTTGGGATCGGCAGCCCCGACACCGCAGCGCCCGCCGACACCGGCAGCGCACTGCCAGAGCCCGGCGCCACCGAAGGCGCGCCCGCAGCGCCGGAAGACGACCCGGTCAAGGCCCTGGAGCAGTCCGTCGGCAAGCCCTAACTTTGCAGCCGCGCCCTCCCGGGCGCGACCATGAAAAATGCCCCGGCCACATTCATGGCACGGGGCTTTTTTCTGGCTGCGGGAGGCGTTAGCGCCCCCACCAGAGTCGGTTTACAGCTTCAGGCCGGCGATGTCCTGGGTGTAGACCAGTTCCGAAATACGGTTCCACAGAATCTGGTCGCGCTGGAAGGTGCGCATGTCCTGGAACACCTTCTTGAAGAAGGCATCCTTGGCGCTGTGCTCGGCATAGACCTCTTGCGCGGCCTTGAAGCCTGCCTGGACGATGGCTTTGTCAAAGCGCTTCAACTGCGTGCCGCCAGCAACCAGCTTCTTGAGCGCGATCGGGTTGAGCATCAGGTATTTGGACGTGCCGTCGGTATAGGCCACGGATGCGGCCGCATGCACGATGGCCTGGTTCTCGGGCGAGAGCTTGGCGAAGGCCTTCTTGTTGATGAAGAACTCCAGGTCCGCGCCGCCTTCCCACCAGGCGCCGTAGTAGTAGTACTTGGCAACCTTGTTCCAACCGAGTTTTTCGTCGTCGTAGGGGCCGACGAACTCGGCCGCGTCCAGCGTGCCCTTCTCCAGCGCCTGGTAGACATCGCCGCCGGGCATGTTCTGCGCGACCACGCCGAGCTTGGCCATCGATTCGCCGAACACGCCGCCGCCCAGGCGCATCTTCAGGCCCTTGAAGTCTGCAACCGACTTCATCTCCTTGCGGTACCAGCCGCCCATCTGCGTGCCGGTGTTGAGCGCGCTCAGGCCAAAGAAGTTGTACTTACCATACAACTCGTCCATCAGCTTGTGGCCGTTGCCATACAGCTTCCAGGCCTGGATCTGCTGCGGCGTAAAACCAAACGGCACGGCGCAACCGAAGGCAAAGGCCGGGTCCTTGCCGGTGTAGTAGTAGGCGGCGGTCTCGCCCATCTCGATCGAATCGTCGGCCAGCGCATCGACGATGCCGAACGCCGGCACCAGCTCGCCCGCGGCGTGCACCGAGACCTCGAATTTGCCACCCGACAGCGCCTTGACGGTCTCGGAGAACTTGACGGCGCAGCCGTGCAGGGTCTCCAGCGACTTAGGGAAGCTGGTCGCCAGGCGCCAGCGTACAGCGGCTTGTGCATGCACCGCGGGTGCCATGCCAGCGGCCAGCACGCCGGCGAGGCCAGCATTCTTGATGAGGGAACGACGATCCATGAGCAATATCTCCAATTGATTGATCACCAAACACAACTCTTGCAGGCGGCAGCATCGCTGGCTGCCATGAGAGCCGTTCGAGTGTAATTAATTATTGCTACCCGCAAAGGCTCGCCAGGGCGATTGCCCCCTATTGCAAACAATCGCCGGACAAAGGCCTGCGCCCGTTCAGGCTACGGCGCGCGGTGCAAGCACCGCCGGGGCAAGAAAACGCTCGGCAATGGCGTGCTCGATCCCCTGGGCATCCAGCCCCTGCAGCGCCAGCAGCTTCGCCGGGTCGCCATGCTCGATGAAGGTATCGGGCAGGCCCAGTTGCAGCAGCGGGCGCTGCACGCCGGCGGCGTGCAGGGCCTCGGCCACGGCGCTGCCGGCGCCGCCCATGATGCAGCCCTCCTCCACCGTCACCAGCGCCTCGTGCTCGGCCGCCACCTGCAGCAGCAGTTCGGTGTCGAGCGGCTTGGCCCAGCGCATGTTGACCACGGTGGCGTCCAGCTTCTCGGCCGCCTGCAGCGCCGGGTAGAGCAGCGTGCCAAAAGCCAGGATGGCGATGCGCCGGCCCTGGCGGCGAACCTCTGCCTTGCCGAAGGGCAGGCCGTCCAGCGTGGCCAGCGGTGCCACGCCCGCGCCGCTGCCACGCGGGTAGCGCACGGCCACGGGATGATCCTGTTCGTAGGCTGTGGTGAGCAGCTGGCGGCATTCGCGCTCGTCGGCCGGGCAGGCCAGGCTCATGTTGGGGATGCAACGGATGAAGGCGATGTCATAGGCACCGGCGTGCGTGGCGCCGTCGGCGCCGACCAGACCGGCGCGGTCCAGGGCAAAGACGACCGGCAGGTTCTGCAGTGCCACGTCGTGGATCAGCTGGTCATAGGCACGCTGCAAAAAGGTGGAGTAGATGGCGACCACGGGCTTCACGCCCTCGCAGGCCATGCCGGCGGCGAAGGTCACGGCATGCTGCTCGGCGATGCCCACGTCGTAGTAGCGGCCAGGGTAGCGCTGGTGGAACTCGACCATGCCGGAGCCCTCGCGCATGGCCGGCGTGATGCCCACCAGGCGCTGGTCCTTGGCGGCCATGTCGCACAGCCATTGGCCGAATACCTGGGTAAAGGTCTGCTTGGCTGGCGTGGCGGGCTTGACCAGGCCGATCTTCGGGTCGAACTTGCCGGGGCCGTGATAGGCCACCGGGTCGGCCTCGGCCAGCTTGTAGCCCCGGCCCTTCCTGGTGACCACATGCAGGAACTGCGGGCCCTTCAGGCCCTTGATGTTCTCCAGCGTGGGGATCAGCGAATCGAGGTCATGCCCGTCGATGGGGCCGATGTAATTGAAGCCGAACTTCTCGAACAGCGTGGCCGGCACCACCATGCCCTTGGCCTGCTGCTCCAGGCGCTTGGCCAGCTCCAGGAGCGGCGGTACGTTCTTCAGCACGCTCTTGCCCACGCCCTTGGCGGTGGCGTAGAACTGGCCGCTCATCAGCTGCGCCAGGTAGCGGTTGAGCGCGCCCACCGGCGGGCTGATGCTCATGTCGTTGTCATTCAGGATGACGAGCAGATTGCAGTCGGCCACGCCGGCGTTGTTCAGCGCCTCGAAGGCCATGCCGGCGGTCATGGCGCCGTCACCGATGATGGCGATGGCGTGCCTGTCCTCGCCCTTTTGCCTGGCGGCCAGGGCCATCCCTAAGGCGGCGGAGATGCTGGTGCTGGAATGCGCCGTGCCAAAGGTGTCGTACTCGCTCTCGGCGCGCTGCGGAAAGCCCGACAGGCCGCCGAGCTGGCGCAGGCTGGCCATGCCTTCGCGCCGGCCGGTCAATATCTTGTGCGGATAGGTCTGATGGCCGACGTCCCACACCAGGCGGTCGCGCGGGGTGTCGAACACGGCGTGCAGCGCCACGGTCAGCTCCACCGTGCCCAGGTTGGACGACAGATGCCCGCCGGTCTTGGAGACGCTCTCCAGCACGAAGGCGCGCAGCTCATGGGCCAGGCTCTTGAGCTCGGTGCGCGGCAGGCGGCGCAGGTCGGCCGGGTCGTTCACGCGTTCAAGCAGCGGGTAATTCGTCGTGGACATAAGCTCTTTTTTCCATAGCTATTAGCGCTTTCCAGATAAGCGCTGCAAGCCTATTTTGTTCAAACCCCATTTCAGTGCGAACGGCGCACCACCATGTCGGCCAGGGCCGCCAGCGCACGCGTGTCCGACAGGCCGCTGGCGGCCAGGGCCGCATGCGCCTGGCCACGCAGCTCCTCGGCATGGGCCTGGGCGGCGGCCAGGCCCATCAGCGAGACATAGGTGGGCTTGTCACTGGCGGCGTCCTTGCCGGCGGTCTTGCCCAGCGTGGCCGAGTCCTGCGTCACGTCCAGCACATCATCGACCACCTGGAAGGCCAGCCCCAGGGCCGCGCCATATTGCGCCAGGGCCTGCTCGGCCTGGGGGCCGGGCGCCCCGCAGGCCGCGCCCATGACCACGCTGGCCTGCAGCAGCGCGCCGGTCTTCAGGCGGTGCATGTGGCGCAGCTCATGCTCGCTCAAGCTGCGGCCCACGCTGGCCAGGTCTATCGCCTGGCCGCCGGCCATGCCGTCGGCGCCCGCGGCCTGGGCCAGCAGGCGGCACAGGCGCGCCTGCATGGCGGGCGGCACGCCGTCCTCGGGGGTCAACAGCTCGAAGGCCAGGGCCTGCAGCGCGTCGCCGGCCAGCAGCGCCCGGGCCTGGCCAAAGCGCACATGCACCGTGGGCTTGCCGCGGCGCAGCACATCGTTGTCCATGCAGGGCATGTCGTCATGCACCAGCGAATAGGCGTGGATCAGCTCCACCGCGCAGGCGGCGCGCAGGGCGGCCTCGGCCTGGCCACCCACGGCATCGCGCGCGGCCAGCACCAGCAGCGGGCGCAGGCGCTTGCCGCCGTCGAGCACGGCGTAGCGCATGGCCTCGCCCAGGCCGGCGGGCGCATCCAGCCGCACCCAGCGCGACAGGCCGGACTCGACCTGCGCCAGCTGCGCGCGCATCCAGCCGGCAAAGTCATGGTTGGCGGTATGCATCACTCCTGCGTCCATGGCTGCAGCGCCCCCTCGTCAAGCACCTTGATCTGCTCCTGCACGGCCTCCAGGCGCGTGCGGCAGAAATTGAGCAGCACGGCGCCACGCTGGTAGCCGGCCAGCATCTGCTCCAGCGGCAGCTGGCCCGACTCGATGCGGGCCACGAGCTGCTCAAGCTCCTCCAGCGCAGCCTCGTAGCTGGCGGGTTCGGACTGTGGGGCTGTGGCGGCGGCGGCCTTGGGCATGGGTGGTGTGGCGCCTGGCGCGCAAGTAAAAACCCGCAATTTTAGGCGCTACGTCAAAAACGGGGCGGCAGCCGCCGTCACAGCCCACACACCACGTTTATTCAATACCAGTACGCTGGCTGCGGAAATAACCCCACCACCTATAATCCCATTCCTTCGATACGAACCGGCTATGGAGTATTTCTCTGGCCGGTTTCGTTTTTTCCAGCCCGTGCGTACAAGCACCCTCCCTGTGGGGAGTCTTTAGGTCAGGTCACCCATGTCTGATTTAAGTCTTCAACTGCAGCAGGCAGCAAGCCAACTACCAGTTTCCAGCTACTTCGACGCCGCGCTGCTGCAGCGCGAGCGCGAGCTATTGTTCCAGCAGGGGCCGCGCTATGTCGGCCATGCCCATGCCATCCCCGAGCCGGGCGACTACTACGTGCTGCCGCAAGAAAAAGGCGGGCGCGCGCTGGTGCGCAAGCCCGATGGCAGCATCGCGCTGCTCTCCAACTGCTGCCGCCACCGCCAGGCCATCATGCTGCAGGGGCGCGGCAACCTGAACACCGAGGGAGCGGGCCATGCCGGCGGCAACATCGTCTGCCCCATCCACCGCTGGACCTATTCCTGCAGCGGCGAGTTGCTGGGCGCACCGCATTTCGCCGAAGACCCGGGCCTGCACCTGCCCAGCTACGGCCTGCGCGAGTGGAACGGCCTTTTGTTCGAGGACAACGGCCGCGACATCGCCTTTGATCTGGCGGGCATGGGCGTGGCGTCCGAGCTGTCGTTCGACGGCTATGTGCTCGACAAGGTGGAGATGCACGAGTGCAACTACAACTGGAAGACCTTCATCGAGGTCTACCTGGAGGACTACCACGTCGGCCCCTTCCACCCCGGCCTGGGCAACTTTGTCACCTGCGACGACCTGCAGTGGCAGTTTGCCAAGGACTACTCGGTGCAGACCGTGGGTGTGGCGCCCTCCTTCGGCAAGCCCGGCTCGGCGGTGTACAAAAAGTGGCACGAGGTGCTACTGAAATACCAGGGCGGCGAATTACCGAAGCGCGGCGCCATCTGGCTGACCTACTACCCGCACATCATGGTCGAGTGGTACCCGCATGTGCTCACCGTCTCCACGCTCTACCCCATGGGCGTGGACAAGACCATGAACATGGTGGAGTTCTACTACCCCGAGGAGATCGCCGCCTTCGAGCGCGAATTCGTCGAGGCGCAGCAGGCCGCCTACATGGAGACCGCCATCGAGGACGACGAGATCGGCGAACGCATGGACGCCGGCCGGCGCGCCCTGCTGGCGCGCGGCGACAACCAGGTCGGCCCCTACCAGAGCCCCATGGAAGACGGCATGCAGCATTTCCACGAGTGGTACCGCGCGCGGCTTGGTGACGCGGTGCCGCGTGGCTGAGCACGAATTAACTATAAAAATAATAGCTGTCAGCGCTTGATACATAAGCGCTGGCGGCTTTTTTCTTTCAAAACCAAATTTCCATGCAAGCGCTGTGGATGGTATTGGCGGCCTTCCTGTTCGCCAGCATGGGGGTCTGCATCAAGCTGGCGTCGGCGCATTTCAATGCCGCCGAGCTGGTGTTCTACCGCGGCCTGATCAGCATGGCCGTGCTGTGGGCGCTGGCGCGGCACCAGGGCGTGAGCCTGGCCACGCGCTACCCCGGCATGCATGCCTGGCGCAGCCTGATCGGCGTGACCTCGCTGGGCTGCTGGTTCTACGTCATCGGCCAGCTGCCGCTGCCCACGGCCATGACCTTCAACTACATGAGCAGCCTGTGGATTGCCGCCTTCCTAGTCGGCGGCACGCTGCTCTCCTGGCGCCCCAGCGCCGAGCAGCCGCGCCCGCCGCTGCAGATACCGCTGGTGCTGTGCGTGCTGGTGGGTTTTGGCGGCATCCTGTTGATGATGCGCCCCAGCCTGGAGGGCAGCCAGGGCTTTGCCGGCATCGTCGGCATGGTCTCGGGCATGGCCACGGCGCTGGCCTATATGCAGGTGGTGGCCCTGTCGCGCCTGGGCGAGCCCGAGGCGCGCACGGTGTTCTATTTCGCGCTCGGCTGCGCCGTGGCCGGCGGCGCCGCGCTGCCGTTCACCGGCACCTCGCCCTGGCCCGGCTGGCCCGGGCTGTGGCTGCTGCCCCTGGGGCTGCTGGCCGCCGGCGGCCAGCTGTGCATGACGCTGGCCTACGCGCGCTCGCCGTCCGCGCGCGGCACGCTGGTGGTGGCCAACCTGCAGTACACCGGGCTGATCTTCGCCGCCATCTACGGCATCACGGTGTTTGGCGACGAGCTGCCGCTCATCGCCTGGGTCGGCATGCTGCTCATCGTGGGCAGCGGCATCGCCGCCACCGTTCTGCGCGCGCGCACGGGGCAGGAAACGCCGCAACAGGAGCGCTGAGCGCCCATCACGGGCCGGGCAGATCCTCGTGAATGCAGAGGAAGTTGCCTTCGGTGTCCTGGAACCAGGCGGCCTTCTCGGCGCCCAGCACGCAGACATGGTTCACGGTCTTCAGGTCGGGAAAGTCATAGTCCTCGAAGACCACGCCGGTGCGCTCGAGCCGGGCAATGGCCGCCACGATGTCCGGCACCCGAAAGCTGATGGCCGTGTGGTCGGCCTTGGTGCCGCCGGGCTTGGGGAACAGCGCCAGCGTGCTGCCCCCCACCTGGTAGACAAACTTGCCGTCGGGGCGCAGGCCGCCAGGCTCCAGGCCCAGGCAGCCCTCGTAGAAAAAGCGTGCGCGCGCCATGTCCTTGACCGGCAGCATGGTGGTAACGCTGGTGTGGGAAAGCATACGGAAAGTCCTTTCGCCCGCACGGGCCCCGGTGCGCGCTCGCGGGTCGGCCTGCCGGGCCGAAAATACAGCTTAGGCCGATCGCCTGCCCTGCGCCAGCGCCGGCAACAAGGCCACAATCCTGGCCTGACCGTTACCCCGCACGAGTTCCACCATGCCCTTCACCACCCTTATCTCCGCCCCCCAGCTGCAAAGCCTGATGCACAGCGGTCAGCCGCTGATGGTGTTCGATTGCAGCTTCGACCTGGGCGACCCCGCGCTGGGCGCGCGCCAGTACCGCGAGGCGCATGTCCGCGGCGCCCTGTACGCGGACCTGGACAAGCACCTGAGCGCCCAGCATGGCGCGCCCGGCGCGCATGGCAGCGTGGTCACGTCGGCGGCGGATCAGCCCGCCTCCGGCGGGCGCCACCCGCTGCCCAGCCGCGAGCGCTTTGCCACCTGGCTGTCGCGCATAGGCTTTGCCAACGACATGCAGGCCGTGGTCTATGACCGCAACGGCGCCAATTACTGTGGCCGCCTGTGGTGGATGCTGAAATGGGCCGGGCACGAGAACGTGGCCGTGCTCGACGGCGGCCTGCAGGCCTGGCAAGCGGCGGGCGGCGCCATGGCGCAGGGCGATGAGCCGGCGCATTTCCAGTCCAACTTTGCGCTCGGTGCGCCGCTGCGCCGCCTGGTCACGGTGCAGGAAGTCCTGGCCACCCTGGGCCAGCCATGCCAGACCATAGTGGACGCGCGCGCCACGCCACGCTACCGCGGCGAGGTGGAGCCGCTGGACCCCGTGGCCGGCCATATCCCGGGGGCGCTCAACCGCCCGTTTGCGCAGAACATCGGCCCGGATGGCTGCTTCAAGAGCGCCGAGCAGTTACGCAGCGAATTTGCCGACCTGCTGGGCCAGCGCCCAGCCGCCAGCGTGGTGCACCAGTGCGGCAGCGGCGTGAGCGCCATCCCCAACCTGCTGGCCATGGAGGTCGCCGGCCTGGGGCCGACGGCGCTGTTTGCCGGCAGCTGGAGCGAATGGTGCAGCGACCCGGGCCGGCCGGTGGAGCGTGGCTAGCCAAACATAAGCCCCTCGCCCCTCGCGGGCTTGTGGGTGCACACATTTCTTGATAGCGCACAACGCTTATTTAGCGGGGGCCCCAGCCCCCTCGTCCCCTTGGGGGAGAGGGTTGGGGTGAGGGGGTGATGCGGCGCAGCGCCGTGTTTTTGCACCCTCACCCCTACCCTCTCCCGCACGCGGGAGAGGGAGTGAAGACCCGCCAGCGCTTTTCAGCGCTGGCGCTCACACGTTGGTGATCGAGATCGCGCGCGTGTTCAGGCAGGCCTCCAGCGCCTCGGGCCCGCCCTCGGAGCCGTAGCCCGAGTCCTTGATGCCGCCAAACGGCAGCTCGGCCGAGGGCGTGGCCGGCTGGTTGATCCACAGCATGCCGACCTCCACGCGCTGCGACAGCAGGTGCGCGTTCTTCAGCGAGCCGGTATAGGCATAGGCCGCCAGGCCATAGGGCAGGCGGTTGGATTCGGCGATGGCGTCCTCCAGCCGGGTGAAGCCGCGCACCGAGGCCACGGGGCCGAAGGGCTCCTCGTTGAAGATGCGCGCGCTGGTGGGCACGTTGTCCAGCACCGTGGGGGCAAAGAAGTTGCCCACCTCGCCGATGCGCTCGCCGCCGGTACAGACGGTGGCGCCGGCCTGCACCGCATCGCCCAGGAAGTCGGCCATGGCGGCCACGCGGCGCGGGTTGGCCAGCGGGCCCATGGTCGTGCCCTCCGCCAGGCCGTCACCCACCTTGAGCGCCTGGGCATGGCGCGTGAGCGCGGCCACGAAGTCCGCGCGCACGTCCTCGTGCACCAGAAAACGCGTGGGGGCGATGCACACCTGGCCGGCGTTGCGGAACTTGGCGCCGCCCGAGGCGCGCACGGCCAGTTCGATGTCGGCGTCCTCGCAGACGATGACCGGCGCATGGCCGCCCAGTTCCATGGTCACGCGCTTCATGTGCTGGCCGGCCAGGCCGGCCAGCATCTTGCCCACGGGCGTGGAGCCGGTGAACGTGACCTTGCGCACCACGGGGTGCGGGATCAGGTAGTTGGAAATCTCGGCCGGGTTGCCATACACCAGGCCCACCACGCCAGCGGGCAGGCCGGCGTCGGCAAAGGCGCGGATCAGCTCGGCCGGGCTGGCCGGCGTCTCCTCGGGCGCCTTGACCAGCACCGCGCAGCCCGCAGCCAGCGCCGCGCCCAGCTTGCGCACCACCTGGTTGATGGGGAAGTTCCAGGGCGTGAAGGCGGCCACCACGCCCACCGGGTCCTTCACCACCAGCTGGCGCACGGCCAGGTTGCGCGACGGCACGATGCGGCCATAGACGCGCATGCCTTCGTCGGCAAACCACTCGATGATGTCGGCCGCGGCCAGGGTCTCCACGCGCGCCTCGGCCCGGGGCTTGCCCTGCTCCTGGGTCATGATGGCGGCAATGGCGTCGGCGCGCTCGCGCACCAGGGTGGCGGCGCGGCGCATGGCCTTGGCGCGCTCGATGGCCGGCATGTCGCGCCAGACCTCGAAGCCCTTTTGCGCCGCCGCCAGGGCCTGGTCCAGATCGGCAATGCCGGCATGGGCCACGCGGCCGATCTGCTGGCCCGTGGCCGGGTTGTGCACGGCGATGGTCTTGCCGTCGGCGGCGTCCTGCCATTGGCCGGCGATGAAAAGTCGGGTGTCGGGGTAGGTCATGCGCTTGGCTCCTTGTGTTGCTGTTGTGCTTGAGATGAACCCACGGACTATAGGCCGTGGGCCACCCGGCGCTCACCCCAGGTGCCAGCACCCGACTGCAGGTGCGGGAATTCTTGCTCCACATCACGGCACGGGATGGTGCCAGTAGCGCCGCCCGGCCTGGCGCTCGCAATGCATGTCCTGCGGCTGGCCCGAGACCCAGCGCGCCGCGCCGCATTGCGGTGTCTGCACCAGGGTGATGCCGCGCTCGGTGTAGCGCGCCGCCACCTCGGGGGCGGGGTGACCAAAGCGGTTGCGGTAGCCGGCCTGCACCAGGGCCAGGCGCGGCGCCACGGCGGCGATGAAGGCATCGCTGGACGAGGTCTTGCTGCCATGGTGCGGCACCAGCAGCAGGTCGGCGGCCAGCGGGGCAGCGGCGGCCAGCAGGGCCTGCTCCTGGTCGCGCTCTATGTCGCCCACCAGCAGGGCGGCCCGGCCATCGGCGGCGGTGATGCGCAGCACGCAGCTCAGCGCATTGGGTTTGGGCGCACGCCCCCCAGCGGCGTCAGGCGCCGGTTGCAGCAGGTGCTGCGGCGGGTGCAGCAGCTCAAAGCGCACGCCATCCCAATGCCAGCCCTGCCCCGCCACGCAGGGCCGGGCCCGGCGCAGCGCCTGCAGCGGGTGCCCGGCCTCCATCGATGCCAGCAGCTCCGCCTGGGGTTGCTGTGCCAGCACGGCCGCCGCGCCGCCGGTGTGGTCGCTGTCGCCATGGCTCAGCAGCAACAGATCCAGCCGCTCGCCCAGCGCGCGCAGCAGCGGCACCAGCACGCGCTGGCCGGCGTCGCTGTCCTGGTGGTAGCGCGGGCCGGCGTCGTACAGCAGCGCATGGCGCGCGGTGCGCACCAGCACCGCCTGGCCCTGGCCCACATCGGCCGCCAGCAGCTCGAACTGCCCCGGCGGCGGGCGTGGCGCCTGCCACCACAGAGCCGGCAACAGCAGCGGCAGCCCCAGCAGGCGCAGGGCCCAGGGCAGGCGCAGCGCCAGCAGCGCGCCCCCGGCCACGGCCGCCACGCCGGCCCACAGCGGCGCCATGGGCAGGGCGATCTGCGCCCAGGGCCAGGCGGCGAACCACTGCAGCAGCAGCGTGAGCGCCTGCACGCACCAGGCCGCCGCCTGCCACAGCGGCGCCCACAACACACCCAGCAACGCCAGCGGCGTGACCACCAGCGTCGCCCACGGAATGGCCAGCAGATTGGCCAGCAGCCCGACGAGCGACACCTGGCCAAACAGGAGCAGCGAGAGCGGCGTGAGCGCCAGCGTCACCACCCATTGCTCGCGCAGCAAGGCATAAAAATGGCCTGTAACGCCCGCTGAATAAGCGCTAACAGCTCTATTATCAGTAGCAAATAACACCGCCACGGCAACGAAGCTGAGCCAGAACCCCGGCTGCAGCAGCGCCCAGGGGTCGGCCAGCAGCACCACGGCGCAGGCCAGCAGCCAGACCTGCGGCCAGGGCCAGCGCCGCCCCGACAGGCGCAGCAGCGCCACCGTGGCCAGCATGACCACCGTGCGCTGCGCCGGCACGCCCCAGCCGCTGAAGAGCGCATAGGCGCCGGCCAGCAGCACCCCGCCCACCAGCGCGGCCGTTGGCGCGGGCAACATCAGGCACAGCCGGGCCGAGCTGCGCCAGGCGCGCCCCAGCAGCGCGGCCGCCAGCCAGGCAAACAGCGTGATGTGCAGGCCCGAGATGCTCATCAGATGCGCCACGCCCGTGGCGCGAAAGACATCCCAGTCGGCGCGCTCTATGGCGCGCTGGTCGCCCGTGACCAGGGCCGCCACCACACCGATGGCACGCTGCTGAGCACCGTCCGCAGCGCTGTCCACACCGCGCAGGATGGCGTCGCGCACCCGCTCGCGCAGCTGCTCAACCGGATAACGCCAGGTGGCGGCCAGCCGCTCTGGCGGGCCGTGCAGCGCATCCAGCCGCGCGCTGCTGCGCACATAGCCGGTGGCCTGCACGCCCTGCTCCCACAGCCACAGCTCATAGTCAAAGCCATGTGGATTGCGCGCGCCATGCGGGGCCTTGAGCCGCACCGTCAGGCGCCAGCGCTCGCCCGCATGCACGGCGGGCGGGGGGTCTGCCTGCGCGGCATCGCCCGCTGCGCCGGCATACCAGGCCAGATCCACCAGCGGGGGCAGGCGTACGGGGGCGCCATCGCTGCGCGCCGACTCCACGGCCAGCCGCAGGCGCAAGCCGGTCTCGCGCGCCTGCGGCATGGCGGCAATCACGCCGGTGACCTGCAGGTCGCGCCCCTCCAGAGCGGGTTGCAGCGCATGATCCAGAAAGACCGTGGCGCGCAGCCCGCACAGGCCGAAAGCCAAGGCCATGGCCACCAGCGGCAGCGCCATGCCCTGCCGGCGCCCCGGCACCCATGCTGGCCAGGCCAGGCCGGCCGCAGCCAGCAGGCCGGCGCCCAGCAGCGCCGCATACGCCGACCAGGGCCACAGCGCCGCCTGCTGCAGCTGCAGCGCCACGCCCGCAACGCCCCCCAGCAGCGCCCAGGTCATGCGGCCGGCGCCGACCCTGGGCCACAGGGCCGGCTCGTCGATGGCAGACGATTCCTGCTGCAACACGGAGGCCGGTGCGCTCATGGGCGCATGCTAAGGTACGCCACCGATTTTTTCATTCATCTGTTTTCGAGGACTGCCATGAGCGTTTACGACAAGCTGAAAGCACTCAACATCACCCTGCCCCCGGTGGCCGTGCCCGCCGCCGCCTATGTGCCCTATGTGCAGACCGGCAACCTGGTGTTCCTGTCGGGCCACATCGCGCGCAAGGACGGCAAGCCCTGGGTGGGCCAGCTGGGCAAGAACATGGCCACCGAAGAAGGCAAGGCCGCGGCACGCGCCATTGCCATCGAACTCATGGGCACGCTGCACGCGGCCGCCGGCGGCGACCTGAACCGCGTCAAGCGCATCGTCAAGCTGATGAGCCTGGTCAATTCGACCGGCGACTACACCGAGCAGCACCTGGTGACCAACGGCGCCAGCGAGCTCATCGGCGAGGTCTTTGGCGACGCCGGCAAGCACGCGCGCAGCGCCTTTGGCGTGGCGCAGATCCCCATGGGCGCCTGCGTCGAGATCGAGCTGATCGCCGAGCTGAACTAAGCCAACTCTACGTAAAAGGGGCGCCGCGCGGCGCCCCTTTGCGTTGCAGCCAGCCGGCCGCCTCAGTGCGCCGTCGGCGGTTTTTTCAGCGCCTCCATGGTCGCATCGGGCTGGCCACCTTCGGCCAGATGCTGCTTGTACCAGACGCTCAGAATGCTGCTGACCACCGGGCCGGGGTTGGCCTGCACCTTGGCAAAGTCCCAGCCGTTGAGCTGGCAGATGCGCTCGACCAGGTCCATGTCCAGGTCGATGGCGTCCTGCGCGCAACGGCGCAGCTTGAGGTCTTCAAACACCGCGCCCTCGGGCAGCTTGAGCGCCAGGGTGGTGTCGTTGCTTGGGGTCGTCGTCATACCAATTCCTTGTTGCGTTATTCCACGCGCGTCACGGTCGCCGACTTGAAGCCCAGGTCGGCCGCCTTGCCCTTGCGGCCGCGCGGCGCGCGGGCGTTGTTCAGGCTGCGAATCTCCAGCTGCTCCTCGCGCTCCTTGCCGCCACGGCCCAGGCCGGCGATGCGCACGCTGCGCGTGTACGCCGCCGCACCGGCCAGGCTGTCCTTGTCTTCCAGGGCAATCAGCTGCAGGCCGCGCCCGCCGCCCGCCATGGTTTTGAGCTCGCTGATCTCAAACGTCAGGATGCGCCCGCCCACCGAGGCGCAGCACACGTGGGTGGCAGCGGCCAGGGGCGCGCTGGCGCTGCTGCCCGCTGCGTGCGAAGGAACGCACAGCGTCTCACCCTCGCCCAGCGTGACAAAGGCCTTGCCGCCGCGGTTGCGCGCCACCATGTGCTCGACCTGCGCCAAGAAGCCGTAGCCACCCGAGCCCGACAGCAGCAGCTGCGCGGCCAGCGGCCCGGCAAAGTAGTGGCGTATCTGCGTGCCCGTCTCCAGCTCGATCAGCGTGGTAATCGGCTGGCCGTCGCCGCGCCCGCCCGGCAGGCTGGCCACCGTCACCGAGTACACGCGGCCGTTGCTGCCAAAGACGATGAGCTGGTCGACGCTGCGGCATTCAAAGGTGGCGTAGAGCGCATCGCCCGCCTTGAAGGCGAAGGCGCCCGCCTCGTGCCCGTGGCCGGTGCGCGCACGCACCCAGCCTTTGTCTGAGACGACCACGGTGACGGGTTCATCGACGATCTTGACCTCGGCCACGGCCTTTTTCTCGGCCTGGATGAGGGTGCGGCGTGCGTCCTGAAACTGCTTGGCGTCGGCTTCTATCTCCTTGACCATCAGGCGGCGCAGCGAGGCTGGGTTGGCCAGGATGTCCTCGAGCTTGCCCTGCTCCTCGCGCAGCTGCTTCAATTCCTGCTCGATCTTGATGGCCTCCAGCCTTGCCAGCTGGCGCAGGCGGATTTCCAAAATATCTTCGGCCTGGCGATCCGACAGATTGAAGCGCGCGATGAGCGCCGCCTTGGGCTCGTCGGCGGCGCGGATGATGGCAATCACCTCGTCGATATTGAGCAGCACCAGCTGCCGCCCTTCCAGAATATGGATGCGGTCGAGCACCTTGGCCAGCCGGTGCTGGCTGCGCCGCGTGATCGTCTGCTGGCGAAACGCGATCCACTCCACCAGCATCTGGCGCAGCGACTTTTGCACCGGCCGCCCGTCGATGCCGACCATGGTCAGGTTGATGGGCGCGGAGGTCTCCAGGCTGGTGTGCGCCAAGAGCGCGGTAATCAAATCCTGCTGCGGCACGCGGCCGGTCTTGGGCTCGATGACCAGGCGCACCGGCGCGTCCTTGCTCGATTCGTCGCGCACGCCGTCGAGCAGCGCCAGCATGGATGCCTTGAGCTGCTGCTGCTCCTGCGTGAGCGCCTTCTTGCCGGTCTTGACCTTGGGGTTGCTGATGTCCTCGATTTCTTCCAGCACCTTTTGCGTCGACACGCCCGGCGGCAGCTCGGTGACGACCAGCTGCCACTGGCCGCGCGCCAGGTCTTCGATCTTCCAGCGCGCGCGCACCTTCAGGCTGCCGCGCCCGCTTTGGTAGGCGTCTTGAATGTCGGCCGCACTGCTGATGATTTGCCCGCCGCCGGGGTAATCCGGGCCGGGTATCAGGCCAAACAGCTCTGCATCGGCAAGGTTCGGGTTCTTCACCAGGGCGATACAGGCATCCGCCACCTCGCGCAGGTTGTGGCTGGGGATCTCGGTCGCCAGGCCCACGGCAATGCCGCTGGCGCCGTTCAAGAGAGCAAACGGCAGGCGTGCCGGCAGCTGGCGGGGCTCCTGCGTCGATCCGTCGTAGTTGGGCTGGAAGTCCACCGTGCCCATGTCGATCTCGGACAGCAGCAGGCTGGTGATGCGCGCCAGGCGCGCCTCGGTGTAGCGCATGGCCGCCGCGCCGTCGCCGTCGCGGCTGCCAAAGTTGCCCTGGCCGTCGATCAGCGGGTAGCGCTGGTTGAAGTCCTGCGCCAGGCGCACCAGCGCGTCGTAGGCCGACTGGTCGCCGTGGGGGTGAAAACGCCCCAGCACGTCGCCCACCACGCGCGCGCTTTTCACGGGCTTGGGCGGGGTGTTGCCATTCGGCCCGCTCCACGACAGGCCCATGCGCTCCATGGCGTACAAAATGCGCCGCTGCACAGGCTTCATGCCGTCGCAGACATCGGGCAGGGCGCGGCCTTTGACCACGGAAAGGGCGTATTCCAGATAGGCGCGCTGGGCGTAGCCGCCCAGGCTGTCGTCGGCGGGCGCGGTGGGGTCTAAAAGGGTGTTTGCTTGCTCTGTCATACTATAAAAAATCTAGCTGTTTGCGCTTAATGGATAAGCGTTATAGGCCAAAAACATTCGAATATTTCACTCGGCGATACCGCCCAACTCCTGCTCAATCTGCTCGATGCTGGGCAGGCTCGACTCCAGGGTGGCGGGCAGCGCGCGCGTCAGCTCGAAGCTGGAGACGCCAATGGGTTTCTCGACACCACGCAGCGCATATTCGGCCAGCACTCGGTTGTGCTGCTGGCACAGGATCAGGCCCATGGTGGGCTGGTCGTGCGCATGGCGCAGCCGGTCATCGACCACGCTGCAGTAAAAATTCATCTTGCCCGCGTACTCGGGTTTGAATTCGCCGCGCTTGAGCTCGATCACCACATAGGGGTCTTTCAGCGCCTGCTGCACCAGGTCGGACTCGGGCTTGGGCAGGCGCAGGGCAAAGTTGCTCCCGGCCCGGCCCTGGCGCTGGTGCGCAGCGGTCTCGATCTGCATCACCAAAATGCTGCGGCTCCAGCCATGCTCCAGCGCGGCCTGCATGTACCAGTGGCGCGTGGCGGGGTCTTTGACCTTGGTCATCAGGATGGCGTGATGCGTCCAGGGCAAGGCCAAAATCAGCTCCGCCGTAAAAAGTGCCGCAGCTTGTGGCACTTTTGGCTCGGTCTCTATTTGTGCAGCAGGCTGCTGCACAAATGACAATTGCGCGTACTCCCGGTAAAACGCCAGCATCTGCTTGATGTTGCGCTCAGAAAAACCCTTCTCCTCTGGCAAATCGTTGTGCAAATCGCGCGCAAGACGGGGAATCACGCCCGCGCCCCAACCCTCTTGCTGCTGGCGCTCATCAATCACCCGGCCAATGTCCCAGTACAGGCGAATCAGCTCGGCATTGACCGCCAGCATGGCGCGCACCTGGGCGCGCCGCACGCGCTGCTTGATGTCGGCCAGCAGAGTGGCGTAGAGCGCCGGCACGTTGGGCTCAGGGGGTGTTGCAGGTTTTTTTACGCGCATGGCAGCAATTCCCGCACGCCATCCCACTGCCTGTCCTTGACCATCACGAACCGGCAGCGCCCCCCGGACAGTTCGGCCCACAGATTGCCGATCAAACGGTCATCCTCGGCGCTGCTCCAGCGGTCGGCTCCTTTGCACTCAACCACCAGCACCGTGCCATTGGGCAGTTGGCAGACAAAGTCGGGATAGAAACGCCCATCGGCCTTTTGCAGAAAGAACGAGCAGCCTTCGCGGCGCACCAGGTTGCGCACCCAGAACTGGATGCGCCCCTGCTGCGCCCACATGTCCAGCTGGCAGGCGCATTCAAACTCTTCCTTGCTGTCGAAGTCCCCCATGCGCCCGTAGAAATGTTTGCGAAAGACGAACTGGCCAAAGCGCCCGTCGTAGTCGCGGCTGGGTGCGTAGGCGTGGGGCGCAAACTCAAAGGCGTATTGATCCGAGACCGCCACGCGCATGGCCGCATCGTCGCCAAAAAGCGCCTGCTGGAACGCCTTGCCCACGGCCTGCTTGCGCAGCTCCCGAATGCGCGCCTCGATCAGATTGCGTATCTGAAATTTCTGCAGGTTGGCCCGCGCCAGCGTGTAACCGTCACGGCGCAGCAAATCACTAAGCCACGCCGCCACGAAGGCCTGCTTGGACGGGTGGGTCAGCGACGGCTCAGGCAGGTTGCGGCACAGCCAGGTGGCAATGCGCACCGCATCCCAGTTCTCGGGCTGATAAACCAAGCCCAAATCACGCTGCAACTCGGGCAGAAAGCGGGTGAAAACCTTGCCGCTGCCCTCGTCGATGTCGATCGCACCGCCTTCCGACACCTTCAAGGCCGCGCCCAAGGCCGACAGGTCGGCCGCCGTGGGCGCCGCGTCGTAGAGCGAGACATCCCAGGGGTAGTCCAGTACCTCCGGGTCGTCAAACAGCACCAATTCCCCTTGCTGGACTGGCACCCGCAAGGCCAGCTGCGGCACGCGCAAGCGCTCGCCCAACTCGGCAGGCGTCTGAAAAAACTCGATCGCCGTGGTGCGACTGACCTCGGCGGCCTGCACGATGGCCGCCGCAGCGGCTGGCGAACTGACACAGGCCTTGAGCGTTTCGGCCTCATCCTCAGTCAGCGGCGCGCTGATGGTCAGGGTATTGAGCTGGCCGTCCCAACTCACCTTGCCCCGCACCGTTTTGGGCACGCTCTTCAAGTCCGGTTTTTCGGGCAAGGCAACCGCCACCGGGCGCAGCACCACGCGCCCGGCGTGGCCCTCCAAATCCAGCCGCGCCTGGTCGGACAGCACGGCGGCGACAAACTCGGCCACCTCGCGCCGTTCGAACCCGGCCCCCGCCACCAGCCGGTCGCGCAAGGCGCCTGCCGTCTCAGCAAAGTCGCGCGACACCACAAAGGCATAGGACTGGTTGAGCAGCGGGGATGCCCGCTGGCTGGCCCCCGGCTGACGCAGCACGCGCCCGAGCAACTGCTCCACCGCCGTGCTCGACGACATCGACGCCATGCTCACCAAAATGTAGGCAAACGGGCAATCCCACCCTTCAGCCAGCGCTTTTTGCGTGATGACGAACTTCACCGGGCAGGCCGGGTCGGCCATGCCCAGCGGGTAATCGGCGTCGATCTGCTCCAGCCCCTTTTCCTCACCCGTGGCCACCACGATTTCACTGGCCGGGATGCCATGGTTGGCGATCAACTCCTGGCGCAGCTTGTCACAGTCCAGCGTCTCAACCCCTGCGCGGCGCGGCTCGGACTGGATCAGCACCAGGGGGCGCAAATACGGCGCACCCGCGCGGCGCTCCTCATCGGCCAGCGCTTGCAGCGCATCGCGCCGGCCAATCGCGTCCGCCAGGCATTGCTGCCAATGGGGCTCGGTTTGCAGCAGCACCGGCAGCTTGATCATCTCCTCGGCCTTCAGCTCGGCCGCCGACACACTGTGCAGCACATTGCTGGGCGTGCGCTGCACGTCGGGCGTGGCGGTGAGCTCCATCACCCCGCTGGGGCGAAAGCGCGCCAGCATGTCAAAGGCCAGCTCGGTGCGGCTGTTGTGCGCCTCGTCCACCACCACAAAGGGGCGGCGCAGGCGCAGCACATTGGCCAGCGAATACGGCGTGCTGCGCTCGGTGCCTTCACCGTCGGCCAGCAACTCGGCGCGCTGGGCGGGCGCGAGGTGGTCAAAGTGGTGCATCAGCGCGCCGCTGCTTTGGTACACCTTGCGGCACTCCTCCTCTTCCACCTGAAAGGCCTGGCGCGTGGCGACGATGACGGTGGTCGTGGTGTCCAGCGTGCTGCGGGTCACGCTCTTGGCCTCGTCCAAATCCAGCACCGTGACCGGCCCCGCCTCGCGCAATGCCAGGTGGTAGGGGTGGCTGCGGTTTTTCAACGCCCGAATGGTTTGCTCGCGAATCGGCTTGCTGGGCACCAGCCACAGAATCACGCTGTGCTCGGTGCGCAGCAAATGCGTGTTGACCAGCGCCACGCTTTTCGCCGCCAGCCAGGTTTTGCCACCGCCCGTGGGCACACGCAGGCAAAAGTACGGCATGTCGGCAGGAAAGCCAGGCAGCGGGTGGTAGGGATTGCCACGCCCCCACAGGCGTTCGGTGGTGGCGGTAAAGGCGATTGAGGGCGAGGGCAACTCGTGGCAGGCCTTGAAATAAGCCTCCACGCTATCGAGCACCTGTTGCTGGTAGGTTTTGGGGGTAAAGGCACTCATGCGGACTCTGCCTTGGTTTCAGGCGAGTCCAGCTCCGGGGTCGGCGTCGGGGTAGGGGTCGGTTGGGGCTTGATGTGCTCCAGCACGCCATTGCGCGTCACCACCAAATCGGTGCCGGTTTGCACCGCCACCTCACGCGCACGCTGCGCGGCACGCTGCAAAGCCTGCCAGGAGCCGCGCAAATCGCTGCTACGGGCGTTCTCTAAGGGTTTGCCGTTCATCGTTCACTCCAATCCAGCAACACCGGCGCTTCACCGGCGTTGTCGTACAAGGCCCAGACATCCACCGCAGGCGCGTAGTAGCGCTGGAAATTTTCCAGCCCCGCCACAAAACGCCGGCGTATCACTTCGGGCGGAATATCGTGCCCGCCCTGGCGCACCCGCTGCGCCACCCGTGCAACGGCCTCTTCGGCGCTGCTCAGACGCAAGAAAATCAGCTTTACCTCATACCCCGCCTGCTGCCAGCGCGCGATATGGCGCAAATAGGCGCGGCCCGACAGCGTGGTTTCAAAGGCAAAGCTACTACCCGCCTGAAAGTGCCGCTCCAACTCAGACAACATCAGCCGCCCGGCCTGCACCGCTGCCGACTCGGGCGCAAAAGGCGCCAGCCCGGCGGCAATCAAATCGGCATTGACGAACACCGGGCAAGCGGCCTCGTGCGGCAAGAATTCACGGGCAAACGTGGTTTTGCCCGCGCCATTGGGCCCGGCAATGATGATGACCTTGCGCTCCTGTGCGGCCATGGCTCACACCTCCAGCGCGTAGGGCGTTTGCTTGAAGGTAATGCCTTCGCGCGCCGTGCGACTGCCCAGGCGGTTGGCGGCGGCGTAAATCACCTTGGGGCCGTCAAAGGGCGGCAGCGCGGCCAGCACCGGGGCGGTGAGCACGTTGCCACCGCCCACGGATTTGTCCTTGAGGATGCCGTTGTAGAGCAGGTAAATGGCGCGGCCCTCATGCACGCCCAGCAGGGGCGAATCGGCCTGACCGGTGTAACCGGTTTGGGTTTCAGCCAACCAGACGAATTTAGCCAGTTCGGCAAACGTGACATCGCTGCGGATTTGACCGTAGGCGTCGAACAAAGGCTCAGACGACAGGCGGCAGAACTGAAAACCGCCGCCCAGGCCAGCTGCGGCCTGGCCTTTGGCGTTGGTGTAGCCACCGGCCACACGCCGCACGCGCTCGGCGGTGACGTTTTGGGCGATGTTTTCATCCATTTCAACGAGGATGAAGTGGCGCTGGCCGCCGTCCTCGGCGTTTTGCTTGAGCACGGCGTGGGCGGTGGTGCCGGAACCGGCGAAGCTGTCAAGAACGATGGAATCTTTATCGGTAGCGATTTGCAGGATGCGCTGAATCAACAGCGAAGGCTTGGGTGTGGCGAAATCCGATACCGAAGGCACGTCATGCAGCACTTCGCGCAGCTCTTTACGTGAACCATCGGTGTGACCGGCGAATTCGTGCGGCCACAGCGTTTGCGGCACTACACCATCATTGCGCAACGCATGCTTGTAGCGCTTGTAGGCCGGCACTTTTCCCTTGCCATCCTTGCCCCAGTAAATCAAATCCTCCGCTCTATGCCGTTGATGCTCATCCTGCGAATAAGACCAAACACGGGTGCGTTTAGGCCAAATTTCTTCACCGGTGTTGGGGTTGGTGACCGGGTAATACAGATTGGGGCGTTCTTCGGCAGTCTTGGCGCATGTGTAGTTGTCAGGTCTAAATACTCCTGCGACATCCTCATATTTATACTGGCTGTCTTTTTCTTCACCGCGCGGCAGCAGGTTGCGTTGCCAACTAGGTGAGCGCTGGTACACCAGCACAAAGTCATGCATAGGTGCAATGGTTTTGTGGTCGTTGGCAACGGCGTATTTTTTCTGCCAGATGACATTGGCAACAAAATTACCCGACCCAAAAATCTCATCCATCAACAAGCGCAACGTCCCCACTTCGTTGTCGTCAATCGACACAAAAATCGCCCCGTCCTCGCGCAAAAACTGCTTCAAAAGCACCAGGCGCGGATACATCATGCACAGCCAGCGGTCGTGGCGGTCGAGCGTCTCGCCCTCCTTGCCCACCACCTCGCCCAGCCAGCGGCGAATCTCCGGGCTGTTGACGTTGTCGTTATAGACCCAGCCCTCGTTGCCGGTGTTGTAGGGCGGGTCGATGTAGATGCATTTGACCTGGCCCGCGTAACGCGGCAGCAGGGCTTTCAGGGCGTGCAGGTTGTCGCCCTGCACGATCAGGTTGCCGGTGTCCGCCGCGGCGCAGGACAGCGCAGCATCGGGCTCCAGCAGGCGAAACGGCACGTCTTTGTGGTGTTTGACGACGGCGTCCTTGCCGATCCAGTTCAATGTGGGCATGGGTTTTTACTTCAAAATCAATAGCTGCTCGCGCTTGCTGGATAAGCGTTAGACGTCAAAAATAAAGGAATTCCACCTCGCCCGCAGCGCCCACCGTTAACCCCAGCTGCGCGTCAGCAGTTCGTCCAGCGCGTCGCTGATGGCCTGGCCCTGCTCTGCCAGGCTGCCCACCACCGGCCCGAGCTGTTCCAGGGCGACGGACACCATGTCCAGCGGGTGCAGCACCACGGTTTGCCCGGCGATTTCAAAAACGGGGTTCATGCGCGTGCCGGCCACGCGGCCGCCGGCGGGCAGGGCCGAGCGGAGCACCAGCGGCACGACGACGCGGCGACGGTAGCCGTCGAACAGGGCCGACTGCACCAGCACCACCAGGGGCACGGTACCCCGCTGCGGGCCGGGGTTGAGGTGGACGTCAAATTGCGGCATGGGAACGGGTTTTACAGGGTGGAATGCGCGTCCGCAAAAGAACCGCTTGCATCGTGCAGCGCGTTCCAGTCGGCCACCGCCGCTTGCGCCTGCTGCTGGTGCTGGCTGCGCGCCTGGCGCTGCGCCTCCACATAGGCCTGGAGCATTTCCTCGACCTTGGCCGACAGGTTGCCGCAGTACGCCCGCGACTCGCGCACCAGGGCCTCGTTGAGCGACAGATTGACGGGTTTTTTGGCGCTGGATTCCAGGGCGGTCATGGTTTGGCTCCTTTTATGCGCATTTTATGCGCATGCCGGTTGGCAAGCCGCCCTTGGAACATGTGCAAGCCCTTTTCATGGCGGCCAGCCGCACCGGCAAAAGGCGGCGCGTGTCGGGGTTGCCCGGTGGGCGCGCTGGACTTCACACCATAGGGCCCGGCGCTCATGAATCACCGATGCAGCTTTTCCTGCAGCCACACCTTGATCAGCGACTGATACGGCACGTCCCGTGCGTTGGCCGCCGCCTTGATGGAATCGAGCAAATGCTGCGGCAGGCGCAGCGAGATGGTCTTGGTGGTGGGCTTGAGGTTGGGCAGCACCACGCTGTGCGCCTGCGACCAATCAAGATAGTCGGTCGAGTCCTGGCTTTCCCAGAAGGCGCGTTCTTCCGCCTCGCTGGCAAAGTGCGGGATTGTTTTAGTGGGCTTGTTCATAAAACGCTCGCTCCTTGCGGTGCATGTCACGGGCCGAAATCACGCGGATCAGGCTGCCTGAGCCACGCAGGGTAAAGGTCAGGTGCAGCAGCCGACCGTCATCGCTGCGGCCCAGGGCGTGGTAGCGCGGCTCTTGCTGGCTGTGCTTGGCATCGCCCAGGATCAGCAGCGGCGCGTTGAAGAAAACCTGTTCCGCCTGCGCCATGGAAACACCGTGTTTGTCGTTCTTGCGCTCATTGCCGGCGTCCCAGTCAAAACCGGTGATTTCTGCCAGTTTCAGCATATTTTGTATGTTATAGCCATATACAGTAAAGACAAGGCCGGATGCTTAAACATCCACCTCCACCGCATCCCCATGCAGCTCCATCAGCTCGCGGCGGGATGCCGCTTCACCCTTGCCCATGAGGCGGGTGATCAGCCCCTCGGTGGCGGCAAAGTCCATGGCGCCCAATTGCACAGGCAAGAGGCGCCGGGTGTCGGGGTTGAGCGTGGTGTCCCACAGCTGCTCGGCGTTCATCTCGCCCAGGCCCTTGAAGCGGCTGATCTGGCATTTCTCGCGCGCCACGCCGTCCTTGGCGGCCTTGTCGAGGATGGCCTCGAGTTCGCCCTCGTCCAGCGCGTACAGCTTGGCGGCGGGTTTTTTGCCGCGCGCGGGCACGTCCACGCGGTAGAGCGGCGGGCGCGCCACGTAGATGTGGCCGGCCTCTATCAACTTGGGGAAGTGGCGGAAGAACAGCGTGAGCAGCAGCACCTGGATGTGCGCGCCGTCCACGTCGGCGTCTGACAGGATGCAGACCTTGCCGTAGCGCAGGCCGCTCAAATCGGGTTGATCATGGGGCCCGTGCGGGTCGACGCCGATGGCGACCGCAATGTCGTGCACCTCGTTGTTCTTGAACAGCAGGTCGCGCTCGACCTCCCAGGTGTTGAGCACCTTGCCGCGCAGCGGCAGGATGGCCTGCGTTTCCTTGTCGCGGCCCATTTTGGCGCTGCCGCCGGCGCTGTCGCCCTCGACCAGAAAGACTTCGTTATAGGCCAGGTCGCGGCTTTCGCAGTCGGTCAGCTTGCCGGGCAGCACGGCCACGCCGCTGCCTTTTTTCTTCTCGACCTTTTGCCCAGCTCTTTGCCGGGTTTGTGCCGCCTTGATGGCGAGTTCGGCCAGCTTTTTGCCCCAGTCCACATGCTGGTTGAGCCACAGTTCGAGCGCTGGGCGCACAAAGCTGCTCACCAGCCGCACGGCGTCGCGCGAATTGAGCCGCTCCTTGATCTGGCCCTGGAATTGCGGGTCCAGCACCTTGGCGCTCAGCACGTAGCTGGCGCGGGCGAACACGTCCTCGGGCATCAGTTTCACGCCCTTGGGCAAGAGCGAATGCAGCTCGATAAAGCCCTTGACGGCCTGGAACAGGCCATCGCGCAAGCCGCTGTCGTGCGTGCCGCCGGCGCTGGTGGGGATGAGGTTGACGTAGCTCTCACGCACCGGCGCGCCGTCTTCGGTAAAGGCCACGGCCCAGGCAGCGCCCTCGCCCTCGGCAAAGCTCTCGTCGCTGCCGCTGGCAAAGCCCTCGCCCTCGAACAGCGGGATCACCGGGTCGGCGGCAAGCGTCTGCGTCAGGTAGTCGACCAGGCCGCCCTTGTACTGCCAGGTCTGGGTGTCGCGGGTTTTCTCGTTGATGAGCTGCACCGTCACGCCGGGCATGAGCACGGCCTTGCTGCGCAGCAAATGCGTCAGCTCGCCCATGGGCAGCTGGGCGGATTCAAAGTATTTGGCATCGGGCCAGGCGCGCACCGTCGTGCCCTGCTTGCGCTCGCCAGCTTCCAGCGGCCTAGCCACCAGGGGCTCGACCACATCGCCGGCGGCAAAGGCCAGGCGCGCGATCTGGCCCTCACGGTGCGTGGCCACTTCCAGGCGCGTGGACAGGGCATTGGTCACCGACACGCCCACGCCGTGCAGCCCGCCCGAGAAGCTGTAGGCGCCGCCCACGCCCTTGTCGAACTTGCCGCCCGCGTGCAGGCGGGTGAACACCAGCTCGACCACCGGCGCGCCCTCTTCCGGGTGCAGGCCGAAGGGAATGCCGCGGCCGTCGTCCTCGACGCTAACCGAGCCGTCTTGGTGCAAGGTCACCTTGATCTTCTTGCCGTAGCCCGCCAGCGCCTCGTCGGCGGCGTTGTCCAGCACCTCCTGGATGATGTGCAGGGGATTGTCGGTGCGGGTGTACATGCCCGGGCGCTGCTTGACGGGCTCCAGGCCCTTCAGGACGCGGATCGAGCCTTCGGAATATGCGGGTGAAGTAATCGGTTTGACTGCCATGGGCGCGGATTGTAGTGCTGGATATAAAGCCAGGTTTTCATGCTTTAAATGGCCGCGCCAGGCAGTCAACCCGGGTTTTCGCTACATTCGTGCGATGCACGACGCGACGCGAAAACTCTCCATAGCCCAGGTGCTGATCTGCGGCGCCACCATCGTCACCCTGTCCATGGGCATACGCCACGGCTTTGGCATGTGGCTGGCGCCCATCACGCAGGACATGGGCTGGACGCGCCAGACCTTCGCCCTGGCCATGGCCATTCAAAACCTGTCCTGGGGCATTTTTGGCATCTTCGGCGGCATGATGGCGGATCGCTTCGGCGCGTTTCGCGTGCTGATCCTGGGCGCCCTGCTCTACGCCCTGGGCCTGGCGGGCATGGCGCTGTCGCCCACGCCGCTGCTGTTTTCGCTGACCACCGGCGTGCTGATCGGCGCGGCCCAGGCCGGCACCACCTATGCCGTGATCTACGGCGTGCTGGGGCGGCAGATCTCGGCCGAGCGGAGATCCTGGGCCATGGGCGTGGCGGCGGCCGCGGGCTCGTTCGGGCAGTTTTTGATGATGCCGCTCGAAGGCCAGCTGATCGCACAACTGGGCTGGCAGACGTCGCTGCTGGTGCTCGCCGCCATGGTGCTCTTGATCGTGCCACTGGCCTTTGGTCTGCGCGAGCCTGGCTTTCACGGCAGCGCGCCCATCCAGCGCACCCAGTCCGCCGGCCATGCCTTTGCCGAGGCGCTGCGCTACAAGAGCTTTCTGCTGCTCACCGCGGGCTACTTCGTCTGCGGCTTCCAGGTGGTGTTCATCGGCGTGCACATGCCCAGCTACCTCAAGGACCATGGCCTGTCGCCCCAGGTGGCCAGCACTGCGCTGGCGCTGATCGGGTTGTTCAACGTCTTTGGCACCTACGCCGCCGGCACGCTGGGCCAGCGCATGGCCAAACGCCATATCCTGGCCTTCATCTACTTTGCGCGCGCCGTGGTCATCACCATCTTTCTGCTGGTGCCGCTGTCGCCCATGTCGGTGTATGTGTTCTCGGCCGTGATGGGCACGCTGTGGCTGTCCACCGTGCCGCCCACGAATGCCGCCGTGGCGCAGATCTTTGGCGTGCAGCACCTGTCCATGCTCAGCGGCTTCGTCTTCTTCAGCCATCAGATCGGCAGCTTCTTTGGCGTGTGGCTGGGCGGCTATCTGTACGACACCAGCGGCAGCTACGACATCGTCTGGTACCTGGCGATCGCCCTGGGCGTGGCCGCCGGCCTGATCAACCTGCCGGTGCGCGAAGGCGCGATTGCCCGGCCCACACCACAGGCGGCCTGAGCATGCGGGCCACCCACAAGAAATGGCTTGCCGCCGCAGCTGCGGTGCTGGTGCTGCTGGCGGTGTTTGCGCTGTACCTGCGGCCCGACTTCATGCTGACCCTGGCCGACCAGATCTGGGCCTGTTTCTGATGCACGGCCTGGCTGTCCCATCGGACTGGATCCGGCGCTGGTCGCACCTGGTGCCTGCGGGCGGGAGCGTGCTGGACGTGGCCTGCGGCCAGGGCCGACACATGCGCTGGTTTCTTGAACGAAATCACCCCGTAACGGGCATAGATAAAGCGCAAGAAGCTATTGAATCAATAGCATACCTGGGTGAGGCGATCTGCGCCGACATCGAGGCCGGGCCCTGGCCTCTGCCCGGGCGTCGCTTTGACTGCGTGGTGGTCACCAACTACCTGTGGCGCCCGCTGCTGCCCACCATCTTGGACAGCGTGGCGCCGGGCGGCGTGCTGCTGTACGAGACCTTTGCCCAGGGTAACGAGAGCGTGGGCCGGCCCGCGCGGGCGGATTTTTTGCTGCGCCCGGGTGAATTGCTACAGGCCTTCGGGGCACTGCGCGTGGTGGCCTACGAGGACGGCTTTCTCGACGCGCCGGCACGCTTCGTGCAGCGCATCGCGGCCGTGCGCGAGCCGCTGGCGCCCAGCGGGCCTTTGCGCCTGCCGCTGGTGGGCACGCCGTAGTTAGAATGCTCTTTTACCGTTTTTGACCGCGGACATGACCTCTTCCAGCGCCACCCTCACCGGCAGCATCGTCGCCCTCGTCACCCCCATGCACGACGACGGCAGTGTGGACTACCCCACGCTGCGCAAACTCATAGACTGGCATATCCAGGAAGGCACCGATTGCATAGGCGTGGTCGGCACCACGGGTGAATCGCCCACGGTGAACGTGGAGGAGCATTGCGAAATCATCCGCGTGTCGGTGGAGCAATCCGCCGGCCGCGTGCCCGTCATGGCCGGCTGCGGCGCCAACTCCACGTTTGAAGCCATCGAGCTGGCCCGCTACGCCAAGAAGGTCGGCGCCAACAGCCAGCTGCAGGTCGTGCCCTATTACAACAAGCCCACGCAAGAGGGCCAGTACCAGCACTTCAAAGCGATTGCCGAGGCCACGGGCGACCTGCCCATGGTGCTGTACAACGTGCCCGGCCGCAGCGTGGCCGACATGCACCACGAGACCGTGCTGCGCCTGACCCAGGTGCCGGGCATCGTCGGCATCAAGGAGGCCACGGGCAACATCGAGCGCGCGCAGTGGCTGATCCGCGACGTGCCCAAGGGCTTTGCCGTGTATTCGGGCGACGACCCCACGGCCGTGGCCCTGATGCTCTGCGGCGGCCAGGGCAACATCAGCGTGACGGCCAACGTGGCGCCGCGCCTGATGCACGAGCTGTGCGTGGCGGCCATCACCGGCGACCGCCGCCGCGCGATGGACATCCAGTTCCAGTTGCTGCCGGTGCACAAAAATCTGTTCGTCGAAGCCAACCCCATCCCCGTGAAATGGGCCATGCAGCGCATGGGCCTGTGCGGCGGCGCCATGCGCCTGCCCATGACGCCGCTGGCGCAGGGCAACGAGGCCGTGGTCGAAACCGCCCTGCGCGCCGCCGGCCTGCTGGCCGCGGACAGGGGCTGAAGCCATCTCCCCCGGCGCACTCCTGCGCCCGGGTCAGTCCAGGACTGTAGAAGGATTAATTGCGTGAACGCTACCACCCGCCTGGGCCTGCTGGGCCTTGCCATGACCCTGTCGGCCTGCTCCGTGCTGGAGAACGACAAGATCGACTACAAAAGCGCCACCAAGGGCGCAACGCTGGAGGTCCCGCCCGACCTGAACCAGCTGTCGCGCGAGACGCGCTACACCGTGCCCGGCGCCACCGTCTCGGCCGCTGCCTTCGAGGCCGGCCAGGCGCGGCAGCCGCGCGGCACTGCCAGCGCCGCACCACAATCCATCGGCGACGTGCGCATAGAACGTGACGGCAACCAGCGCTGGCTGGTGGTCAACCGCCCCGCCGATCAACTGTGGGAGCCGGTGCGCGACTTCTGGCTGGAAAGCGGCTTCGTCCTCACCGTCGAGCAGCCCAAGCTCGGCCTGCTGGAAACCGACTGGGCCGAAAACCGCGCCAAGCTGCCGCAGGACATCATCCGCTCGACCATTGGCAAGGTGTTCGATTCGCTGTATTCCACCGGCGAACGGGACAAGTTCCGCACCCGCCTGGAGCGCACGGCCGGCGGCGCCACCGAGATCTTCATCACCCACCGCGGCATGGAAGAGGTCTACACCAGCAGCCAGAAGGACAACACGATCTGGCAGCCGCGCCCGGCCAACGCCGAGCTGGAGACCGAGTTCCTGCGCCGCCTGATGGTCAAGCTGGGCGTGAGCGAGGAGCAGTCCAAGGCCGTCGCGGCTGCGCCGGTACCCGTCACGCCGAGCGCGCGCATGGCCACGCTGAACAATGTGCCCGTGGTGCAGCTCGACGAAGGCTTTGACCGCGCCTGGCGCCGCGTCGGCGTGTCGCTGGACCGCACGGGCTTCACCGTGGAAGACCGCGACCGCAGCCAGGGCGTGTACTTCGTGCGCTATGTGGCGCCCGGGGAAAAGAAGGAACAGGGCTTCTTCAGCAAGCTGTTCTCCAGCTCGCCCGATGCCGTGGCACCGCTCAAGTACCGCATCGTGGTGCGCAGCGAGGGCAACCAGAGCACGGTCTCCGTGCTCAACGCCACGGGGGCACCCGAGACATCGGCCAACGCGCAGCGCATCGTGCGCGTGCTGGCGGACGATCTGAAGTAAGCCGCGCAAAGCGGCCAACAAAAAACCCCGGTCGATTGGCCGGGGTTTTTTGTTACTGCCAGGCTCGCAAGCCTGGAGCGGGAGTGCTTACTTGGACGCGCCAGCGGCTGCATTGGCAGCAGCGTCGGCAGCCTTCTTGGCGGCGTCAGCGGCAGCGTCGGCGGCTTCCTTGGTGGCGTCCACAGCGGCGGCGGCAGCATCCTTGGTGGCGTCCACGGCAGCAGCAGCGGCATCCTTGGTGGCGTCAGCAGCATCCTTGGTGGCGTCCACAGCGGCGGCAGCGGCATCCTTGGCGGCGTCAGCAGCTTCGGCGGCGGGGGCTGCCACGGGTGCCGGAGCAGGTGCAGGTGCGGGCTCTTCCTTCTTGCCGCAAGCGGCGAGGGCAGCAGCAGCAATCAGGGCAGCCAGAACGACGGAGTTCTTCATTTCAGTTTCCTATGGGAACAAGTGATAGTCATGGAAAGCCGCGACACCCGCCTCTTGCAGCGGTATACCCGGCGACGATGCATTGCTTGATTTAAAGCAAACACCAGGCTTAATACCAGCTGCCGATTATAGAAAGTTTTCGTCAATAGTGGATAACGCGAAGAAACCACTACCTTTATTACAACAGTGTGCGCAGCTCACAGGCCCAGGGTGGAGGCAGGAAAGCCGGGAGCACTTTTACGCTCCAGCCATTCGTTGATGGCCTCGCGCAGCAGGATGCGCCGCTCGGGCTCGGCGCCCGTCACGCCGTTGCAGCGCAAGGGGTCGTGGCGCTGCAAAACCCACTGGGGCGACCAGATGGCGCTGGGCAGATCCTGCGCATCCACCGCGCCAGCGCGGCGGCACACGATGATGTGATCCCAGCGCACGCGCCACTGCACGAAGCGCGCATGGCGCCGCTGCACCTCGGCATAGTCGGCCGCCAGCATGGTCAGGCGCCGCCCGCCGCTCGCCCATTGCTGCAGCGACTCGACCACGGCGCGCTCGCCCAGGGGCCAGTCGTGGAAGTTGGCATCGCTCACAATCAGTTCGCGCCAGCCCTCCTGGGCGGCGCAGGCCAGGGCGTCGCGCACCAGTTTTTGAAACGCCTCGCGCCCTTCAAAGCGGCCGCTGGGCAATGCCGGCGTCGCCTGCTCCTGGTTGGGATCAGCGTGCATGGGCCCAGCCGGCTTCGCACCATGCGGACAGCAGCTCCAGCGCTTCGTCGCTGGCGCGCACCAGATCGCGTGGCTCAAGGCGGCGTTCGTCGGCCAGGCGGCGCATCAGCGTGGCGTCGCGCCCGGAGGCGCGGTAGCTCTCGCCATTGATGAAGACATGCTTGTCGTCATACATCATGCGCGTGCGCCTATCCAGCGTCAGGCATTCGAGCATCCCGCCAGCCTCGGCGGGCTCGAACCAGACATTTGGCTTGGGCTCGGTCAGCGCCTCGCCCAGCGCACATTCGAGCGCCTGCGGCTGCGCCAGCGCGCGCTGCACGGCCTGGCGGGCAAAGTCCTGCAGCTCGGCCGGAATGGCACCGGGCCCGGCCACGGCCGGCTGCTGCGCGTCGCGGTAGATGGCACCCTCCTCATCGGCAGCGCCCTCGGCTATGCGCTGCAGCACTTCGTGCGCCAGCTGGGCGCCGTTGGGCGAGCGAAAGCCGATCGAGTAGGTCATGCATTCGCCCACGGCGATGCCGTCATGCGCCCAGCCCGGGGGCAGGTAGAGCATGTCGCCGGGCTCCAGCACATGCTCCTCCTCTGGCTCGAAGGCCGCCAGGATCTTGAGCGGCAGGCCGGGGCGCAGCGTCTTGTCCTTTTGCCGGCCTATGCGCCAGCGCCGCTGGCCATGGGCCTGCAGCAGGAACACGTCGTAGTTGTCGAAATGCGGGCCGACGCCGCCGCCGTCGGTGGCGTAGCTGATCATCAGGTCATCCAGGCGCGCCTCGGGCACAAAACGGAACTGCTGCATCAGCGCATGCACGCCCTCGTGGTGCAGATCCACGCCCTGCACCAGCGCCGTCCAGCGCGGCGTGGCCAGCGACGGCAGCGAACGGCGTGCCAGCGGCCCGTGGCGCAGCACCCACTGCCCGCCCTTGTCCTGGATGAAGCGCGACTCCACGCCCTCGCGTCCGGCCAGCTCGAGCAGCTCTGCGCGGGCGAGCAGCGGCTTGAAGCCGGCAATCGCCTGGCGCACCAGCAAAGGTTTCTTATGCCAGTGGCGGCGCATGAACTGGGCCGGGCTCAGGCCTCCGAGCAGGGCCAAAGGTTGTTGTACATCCATGGGATAGACGCGGCCGCGCGGGCCTTGAGGCTGTGAACTGCGACAATTGTCCTATGGAAATAACCGAACAATGTGTGGTCGCCCTGACCTGGGTCTTGAAGGACACGCTGGGTGAGGAGCTGGACGTGCTCGACGATCCGGTGGAGTTTCTGGTGGGTGGCGACGACCTGCTGGCGCGCATCGAGGAGGCCCTGCAGGGCCATGGCGTGGGCGCCGCGCTGGCGCTGCACCTGGAGCCCGAGGACGCCTTTGGCGACTACCAGGACAAGCTGCTGTTCCTGGAGCCGCGCCATCTGTTCCCCGACGACATCGAGGAGGGCATGACCTTCGAGGGCGCGGCCCTGCCCGAAGGCATCAACCCCGAGGCGCCGCGCGACGCGCTGTACACCGTGGCCCAGATCTATCCCGAGCATGTGGTGCTGGACGGCAACCACCCTCTGGCCGGCATTGCACTGCGCCTGGCGCTCAAGGTGCATGGCGTGCGCGAAGCCACCGAGGAAGAAATCGGCCGCGGCACGGCCGGCACAGGGTTCTTTCGCATCCAGCCCCAGGCGCCGGGCAACGACCTGCTGCATTGAGCAGCCACCGGCAGGCTCAATGCTTGCCGGTGGAGCCGTAGCCGCCCTCGCCGCGCTCGCTGGCGGGAAACTCGGTCACCACATTGAATTGCGCCTGCAGCACCGGCACGATGACCAGCTGCGCCAGCCGCTCCATGGGCTGCAGCGTGAAGGCCTGGTCGCTGCGGTTCCAGGCGCTGACCATCAGCTGGCCCTGGTAGTCGCTGTCGATCAGCCCCACCAGATTGCCCAGCACGATGCCATGCTTGTGGCCCAGGCCCGAGCGCGGCAGGATCAGCGCCGCGTAGCCCGGGTCCTTCAGGTAGATGGCGATGCCCGTGGGCACGAGCTGCCAGGCATTGGGCGCCAGCTCCAGGGGCGCGTCCAGGCAGGCGCGCAGATCCAGCCCGGCGCTGCCCGGCGTGGCGTAGGCGGGCAACTGTTCCGCCATGCGCGGGTCGAGAATTTTGACGTCTATCTTCATGGGTGCAAGGGAAGTAATTCAACGGTCGCGGCCACCTCGGCCGTGCCTGGATTTCCATACGCCATGGCCCACGCCCGCCACTATCACGCCGGCCATGACAAAGGGCAACAGCGCGGGCGCAAACCACATCAGCAGCACCAGCAGCGCGCCGAGCAACAGCGGCCATTTGGCCGGCAGAGTGCGCGTGACGGCCTGGTTTGCGCCCTGCTTCGCGGGGCGGCGCGGAGCAGTCGTGGCGGCAGCGGGCGCCGCCGCCTTGGCAACCGCCACAGGCCGCTGCCCGGCGGCCGCCCCGGCCTGCAATACGCCACGCCGCAGGTCCTGGCTCTGCAACAGGCGCTCGATATAGCGAGCGTAGTCGCCACCGGGCGGCTCGCCGTAGTCGCCAAGCCAGGGCTGTGGTGCGCTCATGAACGGGGCGCGCCGGCCTCACCCAGGCGCCGTGCGATCTCGGCCACCAGCTGGCGCCCGAGCTCGGACTTGGGCGCGCGCGGCAGCTCGCGGTGGCCCTGTGCGTCCACCAGCAGCAGCGCGTTGTCGTCCTGGCCGAAGGTGGCCGGGCCAATGTTGCCCACCAGCAGCGGCACGCCCTTGCGCACGCGCTTGGCGCTGGCGTGCGCCAGCAGGTTCTCGCTCTCGGCGGCAAAGCCCACGCAGTACAGCTGGCCGGCGCGTGCACGCCCGGATTGCGCCACCTGGGCCAGGATGTCCGGGTTCTCCACGAAGGCGAGCGTCGGGGTGTCGCCCGAGCCATCCTTCTTGATCTTGTGCTCGGCGGCATGGGCCGGGCGCCAGTCGGCCACGGCCGCGGTAGCTATGAAAATAGTAGCTTCAGGCGCTTGCGTATCAACCGCTTGAAGCATGTTTTGTGCTGAACGCACATCGATGCGGCGCACGCCGCGCGGCGTGGGCAGGTGCACCGGGCCGGCCACCAGCGTGACCTCGGCCCCCGCCGCGCGCGCCGCGCGGGCAATGGCAAAGCCCATCTTGCCCGACGACAGGTTGGTGATGCCGCGCACCGGGTCTATGGCCTCGAACGTCGGCCCGGCGGTGATCAGCACGCGCTGGCCCACGAGCAGCTTGGGGGCAAAGAAGGCTTGCAGCTCCTCCAGGATTTCCTCGGCCTCCAGCATGCGGCCGTCGCCGACCTCGCCACAGGCCTGCTCGCCACAGCCCACGCCCAGCACCGTGGCGCCGTCTGCCGCCACCTGCGCCAGATTGCGCCGCGTCGCCGGGTGGGCCCACATCTCGCGGTTCATGGCCGGGGCGATGAGCAGCGGCACACGCTCCATCGGCCGGGCCAGGCACATCAGGGAGAGCAACTCGTCGGCCCGCCCCTGCACCAGGCGCGCAATGAAATCCGCGCTGCACGGCGCAATGAGGATGGCATCGGCCTCGCGGCTGAGGTTGATGTGCGGCATGTTGTTGGCCTCGCGCGCATCCCACTGCGAGCGGTAGACCGGCCGCCCCGACAGCGCCTGCATGGTGACGGGCGTGATGAACTGCTCGGCCGCCTCGGTCATCACCACCTGCACCGTGGCGCCGGCCTTGGTCAGCAGCCGCGTCAGCTCGGCACTCTTGTAGCAGGCCACGCCACCGCTCAGGCCCAGGACGATATGTTTGCCGGAAAGCTCATTCATGGGCGCCAATTTAGCAGACGGCACCCAGGGGCAAGGCGGTGCGGGCGCCGCCGCCCTGGCCGGACTTCCTATAATCGCAATTTCCCACATCCACTCAAAAAGATGACCAAATTCGTCTTCGTCACCGGCGGTGTGGTGTCTTCCCTGGGCAAGGGAATCGCCTCAGCCTCCCTTGCCGCGATCCTCGAATCGCGCGGTCTCAAAGTCACCCTCATCAAGCTCGACCCGTACATCAACGTGGATCCGGGCACCATGTCGCCCTTCCAGCATGGTGAGGTCTTCGTGACCGACGACGGCGCCGAGACCGACCTGGACCTGGGCCATTACGAGCGTTTCATCGAAACGCGCATGAAGCAGGCCAACAACTTCACCACCGGCCGCATCTACCAGAGCGTGCTCGAGAAAGAACGCCGCGGCGACTATCTGGGCAAGACGGTGCAGGTCATCCCGCATGTCACGGGCGAGATCCAGGAGTTCATCAAGCGCGGCGCCGGCATCGGCACGGCGGACGCCGTGGACGTGGCCATCTGCGAGGTCGGCGGCACGGTGGGCGACATCGAGTCCCTGCCCTTCCTGGAGGCCGTGCGCCAGCTGTCCCTGAAGCTGGGCCCGAACAACTCGGCCTTCGTGCACCTGACCTACCTGCCCTGGATTGCCACGGCCGGTGAATTGAAGACCAAGCCCACCCAGCACACGGTGCAGAAGCTGCGCGAGATCGGCATCCAGCCCGACGCCCTGCTGTGCCGCGCCCACCATGCTGTGCCCGACGAGGAGCGCGAGAAGATCTCGCTGTTCACCAACGTGCAGGAATGGGGCGTGATCAGCATGTGGGACGTGGACACCATCTACAAGGTGCCGCGCATGCTGCACGAGCAGGGGCTGGACGGCCTGATCTGCGACAAGCTGCGCCTGAACACGCCGCCGGCCAACCTGAAGCGCTGGGACGATCTGGTGCGCGAGTACGAACACCCGCAGGGCGAGGTGCAGATCGCCATGGTGGGCAAGTATGTGGAACTGTCGGACGCCTACAAGTCGGTGAACGAGGCGCTCAAGCACGCCGGCATGCAAAGCCATATGCGCGTGAAGATCACGCATGTCGATTCCGAGACCATCACCGACGCCAACGCCGCCGAGCAGCTGGGCCAGTACCACGCCATCCTGGTGCCGGGCGGCTTTGGCTCGCGCGGGGTCGAGGGCAAGATCAGCACGGCACGCTACGCCCGCGAGCACAAGGTGCCCTACCTGGGCATCTGCCTGGGGATGCAGGTGGCCACCATCGAGTACGCGCGCCATGTGGCGGGCCTGGAGGGCGCCAACTCCACCGAGTTCGACGCGCACTGCCAGCACCCGGTGATCGCCCTGATCACCGAGTGGAAGGACGAGGACGGCAGCATCAAGACGCGCGACGAGAACTCCGACCTGGGCGGCACCATGCGCCTGGGCGCGCAAAGCTCGGACGTGCAGGCCGGCACGCTGGCGCACAGCATCTACGGCAGCGTGGTCACCGAGCGCCACCGCCACCGCTACGAGGCCAACGTGCAGTACCTGGATCAGCTGCGCAAGGCCGGCCTGGTGATCTCGGCGCTGACGCAGCGCGAGCACCTGACCGAGATCGTCGAGCTGCCGCAAAGCGTGCACCCCTGGTACATCGGCGTGCAGTTCCACCCCGAATTCAAGTCCACGCCCTGGAACGGCCACCCGCTGTTCAACGCCTTCGTGAAGGCGGCCATTGCGCACCAAAAGGCATGAAAGGGAGCAGTACCCATGCAACTCTGCGGCTTTGACGTTGGCCTGGATCAACGCTTCTTCCTCATCGCGGGCACCTGCTCCATCGAGAGCCTGCAGCTGTCGCTCGACGTCGCAGGCCAGCTCAAGGAGGCCTGCACCGCCCTGGGCGTGCCGCTGATCTACAAGGGCTCGTTCGACAAGGCGAACCGCTCGTCGGGCAGCAGCCAGCGCGGCGTGGGAATCGACGCCGGCCTGAAGATCCTGGCCGAGGTGCGGCGCCAGCTGCAGCTGCCCATCCTGACCGACGTGCACGAGGCCGCGCAGGTGGCCGAGGTGGCCAGCGTGGTCGACGTGCTGCAGACGCCGGCCTTTCTGTGCCGCCAGACCGATTTCATCCGCGCGGTGGCGCAGTCCGGCAAGCCGGTGAACATCAAGAAGGGCCAGTTCCTGGCACCCTGGGACATGAAGAACGTCATCGACAAGGCACGCGACGCAGCGCGCGAAGCGGGTCTCTCCGAAGACCGCTTCCTGGCCTGCGAGCGCGGCGTGAGCTTTGGCTACAACAACCTGGTGGCCGACATGACCAGTCTGGCCGAGATGCGCAACTCCGGCGCGCCGGTGGTGTTCGACGTGACGCACTCGGTGCAAAAGCCCGGCGGCCTGGGGGCCGTGAGCGGCGGCGCCCGCGCCATGGTGCCGGTGCTGGCGCGCGCAGCCGTGGGCGTGGGCGTGGCGGGGCTGTTCATGGAAACCCACCCCAGGCCCGCCGAGGCCTGGTCCGACGGCCCCAATGCCGTGCCGCTCAGGCATATGCGTGCGCTGCTGGAGACCCTGGTGGCGCTGGATCAGGTCACCAAGAAGAACGGCTTTCTCGAAGACCACTTTGACGCCTGAAAGCCTGACAGGACGCGCCCAGGGCGAAACCATTGCGCCCGCAATGCACGCAATGGCGCGCGCCGCATCACCGATACTCGCGGCTGCGGCCCAGGCCAGAATACTATGCTATTGATAGCTGCTTGCGCTTGATACATAAGCGCTACAGCCATATTTGACCGCAAATCACCCGATACCGATTTCAAGCAACCCAGAAGGAAACTCCATGAGTGCCATTGTTGACATCGTAGGCCGCGAAGTGCTGGACAGCCGCGGCAACCCCACCGTCGAGTGCGACGTGCTGCTCGAATCGGGCGTGATGGGCCGCGCCGCCGTGCCCTCGGGCGCCTCCACCGGCTCACGCGAGGCCATCGAGCTGCGCGACGGTGACAAGAGCCGCTATCTGGGCAAGGGCGTGCTCAAGGCCGTCGAGCACATCAACACCGAGATCTCCGAGGCCGTGCTGGGCCTGGACGCTTCGGAACAGGCCTTCCTGGACAAGACCCTGATCGACCTGGACGGCACCTACAACAAGAGCCGCCTGGGTGCCAACGCCATGCTGGCCGTGTCCATGGCCGTGGCCCGCGCCGCCGCCGAGGAGGCCGGCCTGCCGCTGTACCGCTACTTCGGCGGCATGAACGGCTGCCAGCTGCCGGTGCCGATGATGAACGTCATCAACGGCGGCGCGCACGCCAACAACAGCCTGGATCTGCAAGAGTTCATGATCATCCCGGTGGGCGCCCCGACCTTCCGCGAGGCGCTGCGCTGGGGCGCCGAGGTGTTCCACGCGCTGAAGAAAATCATCCATGACAAGGGCATGAGCACGGCCGTGGGTGACGAGGGCGGCTTTGCCCCCAGCGTGGAAAACCACGAGGCCGCCATCCAGCTGATCCTGCAGGCCATCGAGGCCGCCGGCTACACCGCCGGCGAGCAGATCGTGCTGGCCCTGGACTGCGCCGCCAGCGAGTTCTATCGTGAAGGCAAGTACGTGCTCGAAGGCGAAGGCGGCATTGAGCTGACGGCCCAGCAGTGGACCGACATGCTGGCCAGCTGGTGCGACAAGTACCCCATCATCAGCATCGAAGACGGCATGGCCGAGGGTGACTGGGACGGCTGGAAGATTCTGTCCGAACGCCTGGGCAAGAACGTGCAGCTGGTGGGCGACGACCTGTTCGTGACCAATACCAAGATCCTCAAGGAAGGCATCGACAAGGGCATCGGCAACTCCATCCTCATCAAGATCAACCAGATTGGCACGCTGACCGAAACCTTCGCCGCCATCGAGATGGCCAAGCGCGCCGGCTACACGGCCGTCATCAGCCACCGCTCGGGCGAGACCGAGGATTCGACGATTGCCGACATCGCCGTGGGCCTGAACGCCGGCCAGATCAAGACCGGATCACTCAGCCGCTCGGACCGCATCGCCAAGTACAACCAGCTGCTGCGCATCGAGGAAGACCTGGGCGACGTGGCCGAGTACCCGGGCCGCAGCGCCTTCTACAACCTGCGTTAAACGCGCCTTTGCACCCCACCCCATGGTCGCTCGCATCGTCCCGCTGTTCCTGCTGCTGCTGCTCGTGGGCATACACGCGCAGCTGTGGACGGGGCGCGGCAGCGTCGGCCATGTGCAGGAGCTGCGCCAACAGATCGCCGAGCAGCAGGCCGCCAACGCCCAGGCGCGCGCGGTCAACGAACATCTTGCCGCCGAGGTTGGCGACCTGAAAAGCGGCCTGGAGATGGTCGAGGAAAAGGCGCGCAACGAGCTGGGCATGGTCAAGCCCGGCGAGATCTACGTACAGGTGGTGCGCGCGCCGCAGCGCTGAAAAATTGAACCAAAATAGCTGTCAGCGCTTTATGGGCAAGCACTTGCAGCTATTTTTTTATGAGCAATCTACTTCAGATTGCCTGACAGAAAGCGCGCCAGCCGTTCGCTCCTGGGGTTGGCCATGACCATGCGCGGGTCACCCTGCTCCTCGATCAGGCCCTGGTGCAAGAAGATCACCTGGTTGGACACCTCGCGTGCAAAGCCCATTTCGTGCGTGACGACGAGCATGGTGCGCCCCTCCTGCGCCAGCAGCTGCATCACCCGCAGCACCTCGCCCACCAGCTCGGGGTCGAGCGCGCTGGTGGGCTCGTCGAACAGCATCACCTCGGGCTCCACCGCCAGTGCACGGGCAATCGCCACGCGCTGCTGCTGGCCGCCGCTCATGTGGTTGGGGTAGGCGTCCTCGCGCCCCTCCAGGCCCACCAGGCGCAGGTATTTGCGCGCGCGCTCCACGGCCTCGTCGCGCGGCAGCCCGAGCACATGCACAGGCGCCTCGATGATGTTGGCCAGCACCGTCATATGCGCCCACAGGTTGAAATGCTGGAACACCATGGACAGGCGCGTGCGCAGGCGCTGCAGCTGCCGGGCGTCTTGTGCCTCCAGGTCGCCGTCACGCCCGGGACGCAGGGCCAGCTCCTCGCCCGCCACCAGGATGCGGCCCTGCTGCGGGCGCTCCAGCAGGTTGATGCAGCGCAGCAGCGTGCTCTTGCCCGAGCCCGAGCTGCCGATGATGCTGATCACGTCGCCCGCGTGGGCCGTGAGCGACACGCCCTTCAGCACCTCGTTGGCGCCATAGCGCTTGTGGATGTCCAGGGCCTGGAGTTTGATCGGTGGTGTGCTCATGAACTCAATTCTTGCGCGGCGCCAGGTAGCCCAGGAAGCGCCGCTCCACCAGTTTGGAGACGCTCAGCAGGCACAGGGTGATGCACAGGTAGATGGCCGCGGCAAACAGATAGGCCTCGAACGGCAGATAAAAGTCGGCATAGACGCGGCTGGCCGCGCCCGTCAGATCCAGCAGCGCCGGCACGGTGCTGGCCAGGCTGGAGCTGTGCAGCATCATCACCACCTCGTTGCCGTAGGCCGGCAGCATGCGCCGTATGGCGCTGGGCAGGACGATGCGGCGCATCAGCATCCACGGGCCCATGCCCATGGCGCGCGCGGCCTCGACCTCGCCCTTGTTCGTCTCGCGGATGCTGCCCGCCAGGGTCTCGGCGGTGTAGGCCGCGGTGTTCAGGCTGAACGACAGCAGGGTGCAGAAGAACGGCTCCTTGAAGTTGGTCCAGGGCCAGACGGCATCCCAGCGTGCCTGCACCCATTCCAGCTGGGCCACGCCGTAGTAGATCAGGTACACCTGGATCAGCAGCGGCGTGCCGCGCATGAAATAGGTGAAGGCTTGGGCCGGCCAGCGCAGCAGCGTATTGCTGCTGACCAGGGCCAGCGCGCACAGCAGCGCCAGCAGCGCGCCAATGCCGAGGCTGTAGAGCGTGAGCTGCAGGGTGACGAGCAGGCCCTCGCCGTACATAGCGAGCGTATCGGGCTCGAAGATGACGGCCCAGTTCATAACAGCTGCACCTTGTCCGTGCCCAGGCTGTAGCGGCGGCTGACGGCGCGCAGCGCCCACAGCGACAGCGAGGTGAACACCAGATACAGGGCGGCGGCAAACAGGAAGAAGGCAAACGGCTCGCGCACGGCGGCACTGGACTGCTTGGCCAGGTAGGTCATGTCGTGCAGGCCGATCAGGCTGACCAGGGCCGTGGCCTTGATCAGCACCAGCCAGTTGTTGGTGAAGCTGGGCAGCGCGTAGCGCACCATCTGCGGCGCCGTGATGCGCACAAAGGTCTGCAGTCGGCCCATGCCAAAGGCCCAGGCGGCCTCCATCTGGCCGCGTGGAATGGCCAGGATGGCGCCGCGAAAGGTCTCGGTCATGTAGGCGCCGTAGATGAAGCCAATGGTCAGCACGCCGGCGACGAAGGGGTCGAGATCCACGCCCTCCTGGTTGCCCCACAGCTCCAGCAGGTGGTTCAGGCCGATGGCGCCGCCGTAAAAAATCAGCAGCATCATCAACAGCTCCGGCACGCCGCGCACCACGGTGGTGTAGAGCTGGGCCAGCCACACCAGCGGCCGGCTGCCCGAGAGCTTGGCCGCCGCGCCCAGCAGCCCCAGCAGCGTGGCCACGGCGAGCGAGGCCAGCGACACGCCGACGGTGAGCAGCGAGCCTTGCAGGATGGCCAGGTAGTAATCACTCATGGATAAAAAACGGGGCGTTGCGCGCCGAGGGCCGCAAGGCACCCGACGCCAACGCCCCATCGGGCTTTACTTGCCGTAGGGATCGAAGTCGAAGTACTTCTTGGCGATCTTCTCGTAGGTGCCGTTGGCGCGAATGGTGTCGATGGCGTCGTTGAGCTGCTGCTTCAAATCGCCCTGGCCCTTGCGCAGCGCAATGCCAATGCCCTCGCCGTAGTACTTCACATCGTACTGGTCGGCGCCGACATAGCCGAAGTCCTTGCCCTCGGGTTTGCGCAGGAAGCCGCCGTTGACCTCGACCTTGTCGGCCACCGTGCCGTCGATGCGGCCGGCCTGGATGTCCAGGTAGACCTGGTTCTGCGACTGGTAGGGCACGACGGTGACGCCGGCGGGCTTCAACTCGCCCAGGGCCCATTTCTCCTGCGTGCTGGCCTTGAGCACGCCGATCTTCATGCCCTTGAGCGAGGCCGGGCCGTCGTACTTGACGCTCTTCTTGACCACGATGGCGCTGGGGGTCTTGTAGTAGCGCTTGGTGAAGTCCACCACGCGGGCGCGCTCGGGCGTGATCGACATGGAGCTGACGATGACGTCGAACTTCTTGGCCTGCAGGCCGGGGATGATGGAGTCCCACTCGGACTCGACAAACACGCACTTGCGCTTGATCTGCTCGCACAGGGCGTTGGCGATGTCCACGTCGAAGCCGACGATCTCGCCCGTGGGCGTCTTGGACTCGAAGGGTTCGTAGGCCGGGTTCAGGCCGACACGCAGGTCGGCGGCAACGGCCGCGCCCGCCAGGCCAGCGAGCGCCAGGGCAATGATGCTTTTGCGCATGGTAGTGGTTCCTTGGAAAGGGAAGGCAAAGCGCGTATTGTCGCCGCTGCGCGCGGCCACGCCGGCGGGACACCCCGCCCCGCCCTTATTGCACGGACGACGAGACCGGCGGCTGCTGGCCCGGCGCGGTGAACAGCTGCACCGCGTCCACGGCGTCGAAGTGGTATTGCTGGCCACAGTATTCGCAGCCCACGTCGATGGTGCCACGCTCGTCCAGAATGCTCTGCACCTCGCCCTCGCCCAGGCTGCGCAGCATGCTGCCCACGCGCGCGCGGCTGCACGAGCAGGCAAAGCGCGGCCCGTCCGCCCCCTGCTGGGGCACGAAGCGCAGCAGCTTTTCCTCCCAGAACAGGCGGTGCAGGATGGTGTCCACGTCCAGACTCAATAGCTCGTCACGCGTCAGGCTGGCGGCCAGCGTGGCGATGCGGTTGTAGTCCTCGTTCTGGCCGATCTGGTCTTCGTCGGCCTGGCCGGCGGCGCCCGCCAGGTTGCCCTCGCCCTTGAGCGGCATGCGCTGGATCAGCAGGCCGGCGGCCACCTGGTCGTTGGCGGCCAGCACCAGCGTGGTGTCCAGCTGCTCGGACTGCAACATGTAGTGCTGCAACACATCGCTGAGCCTGGTGAGCTTTTCCTTGTGGTCGCCATGCAGCGGCACCACGCCCTGGTAGGGCTGCTGGCCGGGCAGGCGATCCTTGGGATCGAGCGTGATGGCGCAGCGCCCGCCGCCGCCCACATTCACCATGTCCGGCAGGCGCGCATCGGCCGGCAGCTCGCCGGTCACCGAGGCCGTCGCGCGCAGGCTCAGGTCGGACTGCACCTCGGCCACGGCCAGCTTCACCGGCCCGTCGCCAAAGATCTGCAGCACCAGCGCGCCGTTGAACTTGATGTTGGATTGCATCAGCACGGCGGCGGCGGCCATTTCGCCCAGGAGCTCGCTCACGGGCACCGGGTACGGCCCGGTCTCGGTATTGCCGGCGCGGCGCGCAAGCAGCTCCGTCCAGGCATCGGTCAGGCGCACGACCATGCCGCGCACGGGCAGGCCATCAAACAAAAACTTGTGCAGTTCAGACATCCAGTCGCATCAATCCAGTTGGCGCAGGCCCGCTTTGAAGCGGCGCGCGTTTTCCATATAGTGCCGCGCACTGGTGCGCAGCCCCTCGATCTGCTCGGGCGAGAGCTGGCGCACGACGCGCGCCGGACTGCCCAGGATCATGGAGCCGTCGGGAAACTCCTTTCCCTCGGTGACCAGCGAGCCCGCGCCCACCAGACAGTTCCTGCCGATGCGCGCGCCGTTGAGCACCACGGCGCCAATGCCGATCAGCGACTCGTCGCCAATCGTGCAGCCATGCAGCATGACCTGGTGGCCCACCGTCACGTTGTTGCCTATCACCAGCGGCACGCCGATGTCGGCATGCAGCACGCTGGCGTCCTGCACGTTGGTGCCGGCGCCGATGGTGATGCGGTCGGCATCTCCACGCACCACGGTGCCGAACCAGACGCTGGCGCCCTCGCCCAGCACCACATCGCCTATCACCTGCGCGCTGTCGGCCACCCAGGCCGATGCCGCCACCTGCGGCGCGACGCCGTCGAGTTCATAGATCGCCATGGCTGCCTGCCTCCGTGGTTCAAAACCTACAATTGTAGGGATGGAGCTTCGCCAACATGCCCTGCAGGTCTTATGCCTCACAGATCCTGAACAAAAATCGGCCACAGCGCTTGATATGCAAGCGCAAGCAGCTACATTTTTAATAGCTACAGATGCCGTCATCAAGGCGCCCGAGGCGCAGGCCCTGCCCGGCCGGCCGGAGCGCCCCGAGCTGCGCCACCACACCGCCGTGGCGCGCCGCTCACCCGCCACGGCCGAGGGCCGCGCGGTGCTGATCCATGCCATCGCGCACATCGAGTTCAACGCCATCAACCTGGCGCTGGACGCCATCTGGCGCTTTCCCGGCATGCCCGAGCAGTTCTACCTGGACTGGCTGCGCGTGGCGGCCGAGGAGGCGAAGCACTTTCGCCTGCTGCGTGACCACCTGCGCCAGCATCTGGGCCACGACTATGGCGACTTCTCCGCACACCAGGGCCTGTGGAGCATGTGCGAGAAGACGGCGCACGACATCACCGCGCGCATGGCCCTGGTGCCGCGCACACTGGAGGCGCGCGGCCTGGACGCCACGCCGCTGATCCAGCACAAGCTGCGCAGCGTGGGCACCAGCGACGCGCTGGCGGCCGTGGCCATACTGGACATCATCCTTGCCGAGGAAGTGGGCCATGTGGCCATAGGCAACCATTGGTATGGCTGGTTGTGCGCGCGCCAGGGGCTGGACCCGGTGGCGCATTACGCCGAGCTGGTTGCGCGCCACGAGGCGCCGCGCCCCAAGCCCCCCTTGAACGCGGCCGCACGCCGCGCCGCCGGCTTCACCGAGGCCGAGCTGCTCTGGCTGCAGCAAGGCTGAGCAACAACTTACTTCAGCCGAAATGGGCCAATTACCTACAATGAGGGATGCTCTAGCCCTTCCTGCCATGTCCAACACCGCCACCGCCCCAACCTCCTCCAGCCCGGCCACCCCAGCGCCGGGTGGCGGCGTGGGCGCCATGATTGCGCGCCAGGCGATCGTGGACGGCCAGCAGAGCGTCGTCGGTTACGAACTGTTCAACCGCTCACGCTCTCAGGTCGAGCACACGGCCGCCAGCGATGTGCTGCTGGTGTTCACGGCGCTGTCGCATGCCGGCACCGAGGAGCTGATCGGCAAGATGCTGCTCTTCGTCAACTGCACGCATGAGAGCCTGAGCGGCGGCCACCTGGAGTTGGTGAACCCGGACAAGGTGGTCCTGGAGATCCCCCCGCTGGGCCACGCCGCGATGGAGGAGGTGCAGGCCCGGCTGCCGATTCTGGCGGCGCTGCGCGAACGGGGCTTTCACCTCGCGTTCAACCACCAGGTGCTGGAGTCCGCCTACGCCCCCTGGCTGCCGCTGGCCGACTTCATCAAGCTCGACATCAGCCTGCTGCCCCCCGAGCAGCTGGCGGTGCTGGTGAAGTACGCCGGCCGGCAGTCGCAGGCCCGGCTGATCGCCGAGAAGGTGGAAACCGCGCAGCAGTTCGACATGGTGTCGGCGCTGGGCGTGCAGCTGTTCCAGGGCTATCTGTTTGCGCGCCCCACGGTGGTGCAGACCAGGCTCCTCAGCCCCGGGCAGGCCAGCATCGTGCAGTTGCTGAACCTGCTGCGCGGCCAGGCGAGCACCGATGCCATCGAGGAAGTCCTGAAGAAGGACGCCGGCCTGGCCTTCAACCTGATGCGCCTGATCAACTCCGCCAGCCTGGGGCTGACGCGCGAGATCACCTCCATCCGCCAGGCGGTGCTGCTGCTGGGCCTGAAGAAGCTGTTCCGCTGGGCGGCGCTGCTGCTGACGGCCGCACGCAGCGCCGGCACGCCGCCGGCAACGGGCCAGACGGCCGTGGTGCGCGGCCGCCTCATGGAGCTGCTGGCGAACGAATTCATGTCGCCCGAGGAGGCCGACCAGGCCTTCGTGATCGGCGTCTTCTCCATGCTGGATCAGATGCTGGGCATGCCGCAGGCCAGCGCCGTCGGCCTGCTGAACCTGCCCGATGAACTATCGACGGCGCTGCTCGAGCGCAGCAATGTGCACGGCCGGCTGCTCAACCTGGTCGAAGCCTGCGAAAGCGGCGACGACGACAGCTTCGACCAGGCCGCGCAGGCGCTGCCGCTGACCAGCCAGCAGATCAACTGGGCCCACCTGCAGGCCCTGGCCTGGGCCGATGCCATCACCCAGGCCTGACCATCTCATAGCCCTTTCAAAGAATTCAATCACCACCCATGTCCAGCCCCACCGATCCCATGACCGCAGCCGAGCCCGGCGCTGAAGACGCCGACAACCAGGTCGTCATCGCCCGCCAGGCCATCCTGGATGAAAACCGCGCCGTCTTCGGCTATGAGCTCTTTGACCGCAGCACGGCCGCCCACAGCCATACCGCGGCCAGCGATGCGGCGCTGCTGTTCAACGCCCTGTGCTATGCCGGATCCGAGGCGCTGGGCAGCAAGAAGATCGTCTTCATCAACTGCACGCACGAGAGCCTGGCCGGCGGCCACCTGGAGCTGGTCCACCCCGAGAAGGTGGTGCTGGAGGTGCCGACACTGGCCGCCAACGCCACGCCGGAGCAGATAGAACAGCTGCTGCCCACGCTGCAGGCGCTGCGCACGCGCGGCTTTCGCCTGGCCTTCAGCCAGGACGTGCTGCGCCGCGCCTATGGCAGCTGGCTGCCGCTGGCGAACTTCATCAAGCTGAACATGCTGGCCATCAAGCCCGAACTGATCGAACCGCTGGTGAAATATGTGCGCGCCAACGCCCAGGCCACGCTGATCGCCGAAAAGGTCGAGACGGCCGAGCAGCACGAGCGCATGGCCGCCCTGGGCGTGAAGCTGTTCCAGGGCTACTGGTTTGCGCGCCCGGCCATGGTCAAGGCGCAGACCATCAGGCCCTCGCAGGCCACCATCATCCAGCTCATCAACCTGGTGCGCCAGCAGGCGAGTACGGACGAAATCGAGGATCTGCTGAAGAAAGACCCCACGCTGTCGTTCAACCTGCTGCGCTTCATCAACTCCTCGGGCTTTGGGCTGTCGTGCGAGATCACCTCGTTCCGCCACGCGGTGATGATCCTGGGGCTGAAGAAGCTGTTTCGCTGGGCGGCGCTGCTGCTCACCACCTCGCGCAAGGATGGCACGGCACCGGCCGTAGGCCAGACCGCGGTGGTGCGCGGCCGCCTCATGGAGCTGCTGGCGGCCGAGCTGCTGCCCAAGGAAGAATGCGACAACGCCTTCGTGGTCGGCGTGTTCTCCATGCTCGACAGCATGCTGAACATGCCCATGGAGCGCGCGCTCGAAAGCGTGGCCCTGCCCGACTCGGTGCAACAGGCCCTGCTGCACAACCAGGGCGTGTTCGCGCCCTTTTTGGAACTCACCAAGGCCTGCGAAAGCGGCGACGACGCGGCCTTTGCCCGCTGCGCCGAGGCGCTGCACCTGTCCAACCGCCAGGTCAACTGGGCCCACCTGCAGGCCCTGGCCTGGGCCGAAAGCCTGGCTACAGAGGCCTGAAGCCGCAGCTGCTACCCCCGTGGATGGTGCTGCGCATGCAGCTGCTTGAGCCGCTCGCGCGCCACATGGGTGTAGATGGTGGTGGTGGAGATATCGGCATGGCCCAGCAGCAGCTGCACCACGCGCAGGTCGGCGCCGTGGTTCAACAGATGGGTGGCGAAGGCGTGGCGCAGCGTGTGCGGCGACAGCGGCGCGGTGATGCCGGCCAGCTGCGCACATTTCTTCACGATGATCCAGAACATCACGCGCGACATGGCGCTGCCGCGTTGGGTGACGAACAGATCGTCCGTCTGCTGCCCGCCCAAGATGGCGGTGCGCGCCTCAAGCAGGTAGCGTTCCAGCCAGCGCCGCGCCTCGTCGCCAAACGGCACCAGCCGCTCCTTGCCGCCCTTGCCCATGATGCGCAGCACGCCATCGGCCAGGCCCAGGTGAAAGGTCTTGAGCGTGACCAGCTCGGAGACACGCAGGCCGCTGGCATACATCAGCTCCAGCATGGCGCGGTCGCGCAGGCCCAGCGGCGTGGACGGGTCGGGCGCATGCAGCAGCGCCTCCACCTGCGCCTGGGTCAGCGTCCCGGGCACGCGCAGCGGCTGGCGCGCAGCCAGCAGGCGCACCGTGGGGTCTTGCGTGATGCGCCGCTCGCGCAGCGCCCAGTGAAAGTAGCGCCGCAGCACCGTCAGGCGCCGGTTGGCGGTGGTGGCGCGCGTCTGTGCGTGGCGCGCGGCAAAGTAGCCCTGCAGGTGGTGCTCGGCCGTGGCGTCCAGCACCAGCGGCGGCTGTTGCTGCGCCAGCCACTGGGCATACAGCGTCAGGTCGCGCCGGTAGGCAGCCAGCGTGTTGCGCGCCAGGCCGTCCTCCAGCCACAGGGCATCTAGAAACAAGTCAATGGCGGTCTGACTATCCGGCAGCATGATGAAAAACGCCCGTGGGCGGCGGGCGGTGTGTTGAAGCCCGTGGCCTATTCCAGCGTCAGCTTCTGCTTTTGCACCACTTCCTTGTACACGGCATTCTCGGCCTTGATCTGCTCGGCAAACTGCTCGGGCGTGTTGGCGACGATGAAGGAACCCGTGTCCTCGATGCGCTTCTTCACCACCGGATCCTCCAGCACCTTCTTCACGCCGGCATTGATCTTGTCCACCACCTCCTTGGGCATGCCCTTGGGGCCGACGATGCCGTAGAACGCCAGGCGGTTCACCGGCTCCAGGCCCACCTCCTTGAAGGTGGGCACGTTGGGCAGCACGGCCAGGCGCTGGGGCGCGGCGACGACGATGGGCACCAGGCGGCCATCCTTGATGAAGGGCAGCGAGGACGGCAGGTTGTCCAGGTTCATGCTGACCTGGTTGGCCACCACGTCGTTCAGGGCCGGGCCCGCACCCCGGTAGGGGATATGCGTCATGAAGGTGCCCGACAGGTTCTTGTACAGCTCCATCAGCAGATGCTGAATGGTGCCGGTGCCCGACGAGGCGTAGGAATACCTGCCCGGGTTCTTCTTCAGCTCGGCAACAAAGCTCTGGTAATCCTTGGCCGGAAACTTCGGGTTCACGGCAATCACGTTGGGCGTGGCCGCCACGTTGATGACGGGCGTGAAGTCCGTCAGCGCGTTGTACGGCACCTTGGGGTTGATCGCCGGGGCGGTGGCCGTGGTGGACACCGTGGCGATGCCCAGGTTGTAGCCATCGGGCGCGGCGCGCGCGGTCTCCTGCGCACCGATGATGCCGCCGCCGCCGCCGCGGTTGTCCACCACCACCGGCTGGCCCAGGACCTTGCCCAGCGGGTCGGCGATGGCGCGGGCAATGATGTCGGTGGTACCACCGGGCGCGAACGGCACCAGCAGCTTGATGGGCTTGGCGGGATAGGCCTGGGCAAAGGCGGTGCCCGCGGTTGCGAGCAGAACCAGGGCCAGGTAGTTACGACGTTGCATGCAAACGCTCCTTGTCCAATACGTCCAATGAAAGAAACAAATTGTAGGCCGCGATGCTACCGACGCGCCTGGCCGCGAGCGCCCTGGTAATTACCCCGGTTGCACCGCGCTATGCTGCGCGCCGTGAACTACGCGCAGCTGCTCATCCCCGACTTCTCGCTGATCCTGTGCGGCTATCTGGTCTGCCGCTACACACCGCTGAACCGCACAGTCTGGCAGCCCGTGGAAAGCCTGGTGTACTACCTGCTGTTTCCGGTGCTGCTGTTCCAGTCTATCGTCAAAAGCCCCATCGACGTGGGCGAGGCCACGGGCCTGGTCGTCGCCGGCGTGGGCACCCTGCTGTGTGGCGTGGCCCTGGCCTACAGCCTGCCGCACCTGCCCTGGCTGGGCCGACATATCGACCGGCGCGACCATGCGGCGGCGGCGCAGGTCTCGTTCCGCTTCAACTCCTACCTGGTGCTGGCCCTGGCCGAGCGCCTGGCCGGCGCCCAGGGTCTGCTGATGGTGGCAGTGCTGATTGGCGTGTGCGTGCCGCTGGTGAACGTGGCGGCGGTGTGGCCCATGGCGCGCGGTGGCCAGCGCGGCTTCTGGGGCGAGCTGCTGCGCAACCCCTTGATCATCGCCACGGCCACCGGCCTGGTGGCGAATGCGCTGGGCCTGCGCATCCCCGCCTGGCTGGAGCCTGCGGTGAGCCGCATCGGCGCGGCGTCGCTGGCGCTGGGGCTGATGGCCGCCGGCGCCGGCATGCAGTTCGGCCTGCTCAGGCGCGGCAAGCTGCTCAGCGCGTCGGTGCTTTCCATCCGCCATGTGGCGCTGCCGCTGATCGCCTGGGCATGGGTACTGCTGCTGGGGCTGGACGCCACTCAGGCCCAGGCGCTGATGGTGTTTTGTGCCGTGTCCACGGCGTCCAGCTGCTATGTGCTCACGGCGCGCATGGGCTACAACGGCGCCTACGTGGCGGGGCTGGTCACGCTGTCCACCGCCCTGGGCGTGCTGAGCCTGCCGTTCGGACTCGGGCTATTGCGCTGATACTATTATTTTTATAGCTGTTTGCGCTTTACCAGCGGGCGCTACGGCCGTTTTTCTTCTAAAAGAGCCCAGGCCACATGCTCGCGCACCAGCGCGCTGGGGTCGTCGGCACGGGTGAGCAGCGCGGCGCGCAGCCGCTCGTCGCCCGTGGCGCGCAGCGCATTGCCCAGCGCCACGGCGATGTTGCGCAGCCAGCGCTCGTGGCCAATGCGGCGTATCGGGCCGCCCTCGGTCAGGCGCAGGAAGGTGGCCTCGTCCCAGGCGAACAGCTGCACCAGCTGCTGGCCCACCAGGGGCGCGCGCGCGTCAAAGTCGGGCAGGCTGCTGGCCTGGGCGTATTTGTTCCAGGGGCAGACCAGCTGGCAGTCGTCGCAGCCGTAGATGCGGTTGCCCATCAGGGGGCGCAGCTCCTCGGGTATCGGCCCGCCATGCTCTATGGTCAGGTAGGAGATGCAGCGGCGCGCGTCCACGCGGTGCGGGGCGACGATGGCCTGCGTGGGGCACACGTCCATGCAGGCCTGGCAGCTGCCGCAGTGGGCGGTGACGGGCTGCGTGGGCGCAAGCGCCATGTCCAGGTAGATCTCGCCCAGGAAGAACATCGAGCCCGCCTCGCGGCTCAGCACCAGCGTGTGCTTGCCGCGCCAGCCCTGACCGCTGCGGCGCGCCAGCTCTGCCTCCAGCACCGGGGCGGAATCGGTGAACACGCGGTGGCCGAACGGGCCCACGGCGCCTGCGATGCGCTCGCTGAGCTTTTGCAGGCGCGCGCGCAGCACCTTGTGGTAGTCGCGCCCCCGGGCGTAGACGGAGACGATGGCCTCCCGCGGGCGCGTCAGGCGATCAAACTCCACGGCCTGCCAGCCCGGCGGCGTGGCGCGCGGCAAATAGTCCATGCGCGCCGTGATCACGCTCACCGTGCCCGGCACCAGTTCGGCCGGGCGCGCGCGCCTGAGGCCGTGCGCGGCCATGTAATGCATCTCGCCGTGGAAACCTTCGGCCAGCCATTGCATCAATCCAGGCTCGGCGGCGGACAAGTCCACGCCGGCCACGCCGATTTGGGAAAATCCGAGCTCGCGCGCCCAGCCCCGAATTTGAGGAACGAGTTGACTGCTGCTGACCATCATCGCCCGATTGTAGAAATGCCGCCCCCGCTGTCGCTGCACTGGCAGGGCGAGGACGACGCCGCCCGCTTTGCCGCGCGCCTGGCGGCGCAGCCCGGCATCGCCAACGCCTTCATCGCCCTGCATGGCGATCTGGGCGCGGGCAAGACCACGCTGGTGCGCCACCTGCTGCGCGCGCTCGGCGTGGCCGGGCGCATCAAGAGCCCGACCTATGCCGTGGTCGAGCCGCACCAGGCGCCGGGCCTGGCCATCTGGCATTTCGACTTCTACCGCTTCAACGATCCACGCGAGTGGGAGGATGCCGGCTTTCGCGACCTCTTCGCCAGCCCGGGCCTGAAGCTTGCAGAGTGGCCCAACAACGCATCAGGGCTTATCCCAGTTGCGGATATTGCTATTTACATTGAAGCGGAGGATGATCACGCCCGGCATGTCACGCTGCAGGCCCACACGCCCCAAGGCAGCGCCGTACTGCAAGGACTGAATACCCCATGAGCGACGAGCGCCTCCCCCGACCGCACCACAGCCGCCGCCTCCTGCTGCAGGCCGGCAGCCTGGTGCTGCTGCTGGGCGCACAGCAGATCGCGCGCGGCGCCAGCATCGTGGCAGTGCGCGTGTGGCCCGCGGCCGACTATTCGCGCGTGACCATAGAGTCCGACCGCGCCCTCGTCGCCAAGCAGTTTTTCGTGTCCACGCCGCCGCGCCTGGCGGTGGATATCGAAGGCCTGGATCTCGATCCATCGCTGCGCGAGCTGGTGGCCAAGGTGCAGCCCGACGACCCCAACATCGCCGGCATACGCGTGGGCCAAAACACCCCCGGCGTGGTGCGCCTGGTGGTGGACCTGAAACAGGCCGCCAGGCCGCAGGTGTTCACGCTCGCGCCGGTGGCCGCCTACCAGCACCGGCTGGTGTTCGACCTCTACCCCGCCGAGGCCCCCGACCCGCTGGAGGCACTGATTGCCGAGCGCCTGCGCGACGCCAACAGCGCCACGGCAGCACCCTCACCACCCCCCGGCGACGCCAGGGCAACACCCCTGCCCGACCCGCTGGGCGATCTGATTGCCCAGCAAAGCCAGAGACCCGAGGCAACTGCCCCTGCCGCGCCACCACCCAAAGCCCGCGCGCCGGCCGTCCGCACTCCGGCGCGCAGCACCGACCGGCTGATCATCGTCGCGCTCGACCCCGGCCATGGCGGCGAAGACCCGGGAGCCATAGGCCCCGGCGGCACACGCGAGAAAGACGTGGTGCTGAAGGTAGCGCGCCAGCTGCGTGACCGCATCAATGCCACCCAGGTGGGCGGCAACCCGATGCGCGCCTTTCTCACGCGCGACGGCGATTTTTTCGTACCCCTGGGCACGCGCGTAGAGAAGGCCCGGCGCGTGCAGGCCGACCTGTTTGTCTCCATCCATGCCGACGCCTTCACCACTCCGTCCGCGCGCGGCGCCAGCGTATTCGCCCTGAGCCAGGGCGGGGCATCGAGCTCGGCCGCGCGCTGGCTGGCCAGCAAGGAGAACGAGGCCGACCTGATAGGCGGCGTGAACGTGGGCAGCCAGGACCGCCATGTGCAGCGCGCCCTGCTGGACATGAGCACCACGGCGCAGATCAACGACAGCCTGAAGCTCGGCAGCGTGCTGCTGGGCGAGATTGGCGGCATGGCCCGGCTGCACAAGCCGCGCGTCGAGCAGGCCGGTTTTGCGGTGCTGAAGGCACCCGACATTCCCAGCGTGCTGGTCGAGACCGCCTTCATCAGCAACCCCGAGGAAGAAGCCAAGCTGCGCTCGGCCGCCTACCAGGAGCAGCTGGCCGACGCGCTGATGCGCGGCATCGTGCGCTACTTCGCCAAGAACCCGCCGCTGGCACGCAGCCGCACCGTGTAGCGGCGCCAGGCCCGCCGCCATACGGCGCGCAAGGCGCTGCGCCCCCACCAGGGTTAACCCAGGCGTTATAAAACCCATCGCATATCGAGTATCAGGGGGCCTGAATGCGCAAGTGCCCCGCGTGGGTGCACCATTGGCGCAACGACGGCATTGCCCTGCCCGCTTGCCCTTTGGACTGCCCATGACATACGCCACACCCTCAGACCACAGCCGCGCCATCCGCTTCTATCACCGGGGTGAGATCGTCAGCGTGAGCGGCGTGCAGACCACGCGCTCGGTGCTCGACTGGCTGCGCGAGGATGCACGCCACACCGGCACCAAGGAAGGCTGCAACGAGGGCGACTGCGGCGCCTGCACCGTGGTCGTGGGCGAGCTGGACGCCGCCGGCCAGCTGCAGCTGGCCAGCGTCAACGCCTGCATCCAGTTTCTGCCCACGCTCGACGGCAAGGCGCTGTTCACCGTGGAAGACCTGAGCCAGCTGGCACCGGCCGGCGCCAGCTGCTGCGGCGGCGCTTGCGGCAGCGGCACCCAGCCCCAGCTGCACCCGGTGCAGCAGGCGCTGGTGGACTGCCACGGCTCGCAATGCGGTTTTTGCACGCCGGGCATCGCCATGACGCTGTGGAACAGCTACGAGTCGCACCAAAGCGCCGGCACGCGGCCCACGCGCCAGCAGCTGGCCGACGAGCTGTCGGGCAATCTGTGCCGCTGTACCGGCTACCGCCCCATCCTGGACGCGGGCGAGCGCATGTTCGACCTGCCCGCTGCGCGCTTCGACCGCGCCGCCGTGACGGCCGCGCTCAAAGAACTGGCGCAGGCGCCGACGCTCGCCTACAGCGCGCCCAACCCGGCCGCTAGCCCGGCGCGCAGCGACCGCTTCCACGCCCCGCGCACGCTGGACGACCTGGCCGCGCTGCGCCTGGCGCTGCCCCAGGCGCGGCTGCTGGCCGGCTCGACCGACATCGGCCTGTGGGTCAACAAACAGTTTCGCGATGTCGGCGACCTGATCTATGTGGGCCAGGTGGCCGAGCTGCGCACCGTCGAGGAACGCGGCGACCAGCTGTGGATAGGCGCCGGCGCCTCGCTCGAAGATGCCTGGCGCGCCCTGGCCGCGCGCGCGCCAACGCTGACTGACTGCTGGCTGCGCTTCGCCTCCACGCCGATCCGCCACGCCGGCACCATGGGCGGCAACGTCGCCAACGGCTCGCCGATTGGCGACGCACCACCGATTCTGATGGCGCTGGACGCGGCCGTGGAGCTGCGCCGCGGCGCCGCCGTGCGCCGCCTGGCGCTGACCGATTTCTACCTGGACTACATGAAAAACGCGCTGCAAGAGGGCGAGTTCGTGCAGGCCATCACCGTGCCGCTGGCGGCCTTTGCGCGCCAGATTCGCGGCTACAAGATCAGCAAACGTTTTGACTGCGACATCTCGGCGCTGTGCGCCGGCATGGCCATGGAGCTGGACGGCGACACCGTGGCCAGCGTGCGCCTGGCCTACGGCGGCATGGCCGCCACGGTGCGCCGCGCCGCCCAGGCCGAAGCCGCGCTGCTTGGCCAGCGCTGGGACGAGGCCGCGGTGCGCGCCGCCCAGGCCGCGCTGGCGCGCGACTTCGCCCCCCTGAGCGACATGCGCGCCAGCAGCGCCTACCGCCTGCAGGTGGCGCAAAACCTGATCCAGCGCCTGTGGCTGGAGACGCGCGCCACCAACCCGGTGGGCAGCGACGCCACCAGCGTGTTCAGCGTCATGCCACACGCCGCAGCGTAAGGAGAAACGCCATGAACCAGCCCATCTCCAGCCAGCTGCTGGCCCGCCCGGTGGCCTTTGCCCCCTATCAAGACAACCACGGCCTGCGCCTGGACCCCGCCGCCGAGGCCCGCGCCCACGCCGCCGGCGCCCGCGTGGGCATCAGCCAGGCGCATGAATCGGCGCAGCTGCACGTCACCGGCAGCGCCACCTATACCGACGACATTCCCGAGCTGGCCGGCACCCTGCACTGCGCGCTGGGTCTGGCGCCGGTGGCCGCCGGGCGCCTGCTGTCCATCGACCTGGCGCTGCTCGCAGCCCAGCCCGGCGTGGTGCGGGTGTTCACCGCGGCCGACATTCCCGGCAGCAACGACTGGGGCTCGATCGTGCACGACGACCCCATCCTGTGCGACGGCGACATCCGCTACCTGGGCCAGCCGGTGTTTGCCGTGGTGGCCGAGTCGCGCGAGCAGGCGCGCCGCGCCGCCGCCCTGGCCAAAAAGCTGATTCAGGCCGAGGCCGCCACGCCGGTGCTGACGCCGCAGGACGCCCACGCCAAGAGCCAGTACGTGGTGCCGCCCATGCATCTGGTGCGCAGCAGCAGCGGCCTGGATGAGGCCGGCATACAAGCGCGCATCCAGGCCGCGCCGCACCGCCTGCAGGGCCAACTGGACGTGGGCGGGCAAGAGCAGTTCTATCTGGAAGGCCAGATCAGTTACGCCATTCCCAAAGAGGCCGGCGGCATGCATGTGCACTGCTCGACCCAGCACCCCAGCGAGATGCAGCACCTGGTGGCGCACGCCCTGGGCGTGGCGGCGCACGCCGTGCTGGTCGAATGCCGGCGCATGGGCGGCGGCTTTGGCGGCAAGGAGTCGCAGTCGGCGCTGTTCGCCTGCATGGCCAGCGTGGCCGCGCAGCAGCTGCAGCGCCCGGTCAAGCTGCGCCTGGACCGCGACGACGATTTCATGATCACCGGCCGGCGCCACTGCTTCTGGTACGAGTACGACGTGGGCTATGACGACGCCGGGCGCATCCTGGGCGCGGCCGTCACCATGGTGTCGCGCGCCGGGCATTCGGCCGACCTGTCGGCGCCGGTGATGACGCGCGCGCTGTGCCACTTCGACAATGCCTACTGGCTGCCCGAGGTCGCCATGCACGGCTTTTGCGGCAAGACCAACACGCAGAGCAATACCGCGTTTCGCGGCTTTGGCGGGCCCCAGGGCGCGATTGCCATCGAGTACATCCTCGACAGCATCGCACGCCAGCTGCAGCAAGACCCGCTGGCCGTGCGCCGCGCCAACTTTTACGGCACCGCCACGCACAACATCACCCCCTATCTGCAGCCGGTGCGCGACAACGTCATCCACGAACTGGTCGACCAGCTGGAAGAGCGCAGCAGCTACCAGGCACGCCGCGCCGCCATTGCCGCATTCAACGCCACCAGCCCGGTGCTCAAGCGCGGCCTGGCGCTGACGCCGGTGAAGTTCGGCATCAGCTTCAACGTCAAGCATTTCAACCAAGCCGGCGCGCTGGTCCATGTGTATACCGACGGCTCCATCCTGGTCAACCACGGCGGCACCGAGATGGGCCAGGGCCTGAACACCAAGGTGGCGCAGGTCGTGGCGCACGAGCTGGGCGTGGACTTTGCCCGCGTGCGCGCCACCGCCACCGACACCAGCAAGGTGGCCAACACCTCGGCCACGGCGGCGTCCACCGGCACCGATTTGAACGGCAAGGCGGCGCAGGACGCGGCGCGCCAGATCCGCGAGCGCCTGGCCGCCTGCGCCGCCGCCGGCCACGGCGGCGCGGCCGAGGACGTGCGCTTTGCCAACGGCCAGGTCACGGTGGCCGGCAAGACGATCAGTTTTGAAACCCTGGTCGGCGAGGCCTACCTGGACCGCGTGCAGCTGTGGTCCGACGGCTTTTACGCCACCCCCGGCCTCTCCTGGGACCGCGAAAAAATGCAGGGCAACCCGTTCTACTACTTCGCCTACGGCGCCGCCGTCAGCGAGGTGGTGGTGGACACACTGACCGGCGAATGGAAGCTCTTGCGCGCCGACGTGCTGCACGACGTGGGGCGCTCGCTCAACCCGGCCGTGGACATAGGCCAGGTCGAGGGCGCCTTCATCCAGGGCATGGGCTGGCTGACCACGGAAGAGCTGGTCTGGCATCCGCAAACCGGCCTCTTGATGACGCACGCGCCCAGCACCTACAAGATTCCCACAGCCAACGACTGCCCGCCGGAGTTTCATGTGCAGCTGTTCGAGGGCGCCAATGCGATGGACTCGATCCACCGCAGCAAGGCCGTGGGCGAGCCGCCGCTGTTGCTGCCGTTCTCGGTGTTCTTTGCCATCCGCGACGCGGTGGCCGCCGCCGGCGGGCACCAGGCGCTGCCGCCGCTGCAGGCTCCAGCCACGAGCGAGGCGATTCTGCGCGCCATTGGCGCCGTGCAGGCCGGCTGAAATCCCACGCCATGCCGCCCTCAACACCCCCCACCGCGCCCGCCGGTGCCGGCGATCAGCACCTGTTCGACCGCATAGACCTGCACCTGATACGCGTGCTGCACACCGTGCTGACCGAGCGCAGCGTCTCGCGCGCGGCGCTGCGTCTGGGCATGCACCAGCCGGCGGTATCCACGGCGCTCAAGCGCCTGCGCGAGCTCTCGGGCGATCCGCTGCTGGTCAGGAACGGCGCCCACATGGTGCCCACCGAGGCCGGCCAGCGCATGCTGGAGCCCGCCGCCAACGTGCTGCGCGCGGCCGAGACCCTGTTCACCGAGGCGCGCAGCTTTGACCCGCGCACCAGCTGCCAGACCTTCCACATCGCCGCCAGCGACTACCTCGATCCACTGTTCCTGCCGCGCCTGGTGGCCGACATCAAGCGCCAGGCACCGCTGGCCAGGGTGGAGATCCATGCGCTGACGCGCGAGGCCGACTACCGTGCCCAGCTGGCCCTGGGCGAGATCGACCTGGTCATAGGCAACTGGCTGCAGCCCCCGGACGAGCTGCACCTGGCACGGCTGTTCGAGGACGAGGTGGTGTCCCTGGTCAGCCGCCACCACCCGGCCGTGCGCCGTGGCTGGGACCAGGACGCCTGGCTGGCCGCCGAGCATATCGCCCCCATGGCCACGCACCCGGGCGCGCGCGGCATCATCGACCAGATGCTCGACGGCCTGGGGCTCAAGCGCCATATCGCCGTGCGCAGCGCCTACTTCAGCCTGATACCGGACATGGTCGCCGGCACCCAGCTGGTGCTGACCACGGGGCGCCGCTATTGCGAGCGCGTGGCCAGCCGCCTGCCCCTGGTGATCCTGCCCTGCCCCGTGGCCCTGGCGCCACTGCAGTACTACCAGCTGTGGCATGCGCGCAGCCAGCATTCCAGCGCCGCACGCTGGCTGCGCGAGCGCACGCGCGACGCCATTGCCGGCCTGCAGCTGCAGCCCACAACGCCGCTCTCACCGCTTTCCTGAGCACAACACCACAAGGAGACATACGCCATGAATGCCAAGGACCTGACAGGCATGCCGACCACGCCACCACAAGCCGCGGCCACGGGCTTGTTGGAGCGGCTGTTCAAGCTGCGCGAGCATGGCACCACGCCGCGCACCGAGGTGATCGCCGGCATCACCACCTTTCTGACGATGGCCTACATCATCTTCGTCAACCCCTCCATCCTGGGCGATGCCGGCATGCCCAAGGACGCGGTGTTCGTCGCTACCTGCCTGATAGCGGCCTTGGGCTCGGCCATCATGGGGCTGTACGCCAACTACCCCATCGCCATGGCGCCGGGCATGGGGCTGAACGCCTACTTTGCCTACGCCGTGGTGCTGCACATGGGCTTTACCTGGCAGGCGGCGCTGGGGGCGGTGTTCATCTCCGGCTGTTTGTTCCTGGTCGTGACGCTGTTCGGCATACGCAGGCACATCATCGACGGCATACCGCAGTCGCTGCGCAGCGCCATCACCGTGGGCATCGGTCTGTTCCTGGCACTGATCGCGCTCAAGAGCGCCGGTATCGTCGTCGGCGACAAGGCCACGCTGGTGACGCTGGGCGACCTGCACTCGGCCCCTGTGATCCTGGCGGTGCTGGGTTTTCTGGCCATCGTGGCGCTGGACAAGGCGCGCGTGCCGGGCGCCATCCTGATCGGCATCGTCGGCGTCACCGTGGCCTCGTTCTTCTTTGGCGGCAACCAGTTCCGTGGCATCTTTTCGGCGCCGCCATCGATCGCCCCCACCTTCCTGCAACTGGACATCCACACCGCCGTCACCAAGGGCCTGCTCAACGTGGTGCTGGTGTTCTTCCTGGTCGAGCTGTTCGATGCCACCGGCACGCTGATGGGCGTGGCCAAGCGCGCCGGCCTGCTGGTGCCGGGCAAGATGGAGCGCCTGAACAAGTCGCTGCTGGCCGACAGCGGCGCCATCTTTGCCGGCTCGCTGCTGGGCACGTCCAGCACCACCGCCTATATCGAGAGCGCCTCCGGCGTGCAGGCCGGTGGCCGCACCGGCATGACGGCGCTGACCGTGGCCGTGCTGTTCCTGGCCTGTTTGTTCATCGCCCCGCTGGCCGGCGTGGTGCCGGCTTACGCCACGGCGCCGGCGCTGTTCTTTGTCGCCTGCCTGATGCTGCGCGAGCTGATCGACCTGAACTGGGACGACACCACCGAGACCGTGCCCGCCGCCGTCACCGCGCTGGCCATGCCGTTCACCTACTCCATCGCCAACGGCCTGGCCTTCGGCTTCATCACCTACGCCGCCATCAAGCTCTTGACCGGCCGCGTGCGCGAGGTGCACTGGATGGTCTGGGTCATCGCCGCCGTGTTCCTGTTCAAGTTCTTCTACGTCGGGGGGCACTGACACCATGCCAAGCCAAGCCTACCGCGCGCAGCTGCTGCGCTTTGACGCAGACGGCCAGCCCCAGTACGACAGCGACGGCCTGCTCGTCACCGGCGCGGGCAGCGACGGCGTGCAGCGCGTGCTTGACGCCGGCGCATATGCGGCCGTCGCCGCGCGCCACCCGCAGCTGCCGGTGCAGCACCTGCCGGGCCGGCTAATCGCGCCGGGCTTCATCGACATGCATGTGCACTACCCGCAAACGGACATCATCGGCGCGCCCGCCGACGGCCTGCTGCCCTGGCTGGAGCACTACACCTTCCCGGCCGAGGCGCGCTTTGCCGACCCGGCACACGCAGCCGAGGTGGCGGGCTTTTTCTTCGACGAACTCAAGCGCAACGGCGTGACCACGGCGCTGACATTTGCCACCTCGCACCCGAGCTCGGTGGATGCCTTCTTCGGCCAGGCACAGCGGCGCGGCCTGCGCATGATCGGCGGCAAGGTGCTGCAGGACAGGCACAGCCCCGACGGCGTACGCGATGCCACCGAGCAAAGCCTGATCGACACCGAGGCCCTGATTCAGCGCTGGCATGGCCAGGGCCGTCTGGGCTACGCCATCACGCCACGCTTTGCGCCGTCGTGCTCCGACGCGCAGATGCACGGTGCGGCCGAGCTGGCGCGCCGTCACCCCGACACCTGGATACAGTCGCATGTGGCCGAGAACCGGGACGAGGTGCGCTGGGTGCGCGAGCTCTACCCGCAGGCGCGCTCCTACCTGGACGTGTACGCCGGCTTCGGGCTGTTGCGCCGGCGCGCGGTGTACGCGCATTGCATTTATCTGGACGACACTGACCGCCAGCTGATGCACGAAACGGGCACCGCCGCCGCCGTCAGCCCAACGAGCAACCTGTTCCTGGGCAGCGGCTTCTTCAACTTCATCGGCGCCGATCGACTGGGCATGCTGCACGGCCTGGCCAGCGACGTGGGCGGGGGCACCAGCTTCAGCCCGTTTCACACCATGCTGGCGGCCTACTACGTGGGCCGCGAAGGCCAGACCAAGCCGGGCTTGAGCCTGAAACCTTCGCAGCTATGGTGGCAGCACACCGGCGGCGCGGCGCGCGCGCTGGGGCTGGAGGGCGTGATAGGGACGCTCCAGGCCGGCACCGAGGCCGACTTCGTGGTACTCAACCCCCAGGCCACGCCGCTGCTGGCGCGCAAGACGGCACTGGCGGGCAGCCTGGAAGAGCTGCTGTTCGCCCTGATCGTGCTGGGCGACGACCGGCTGATAGAACAGGTCGTCACCGCGTAAAACTACGCCGCCTGCTGCTGGCGCCCGGCGCGCCAGGCGCCAAAGATGGCAATCAGGCCCGGCACCAGGATCAGGCCCCAGATGATCTTCTCCAGATGCTGGCGCACCCAGGGCAGGTTGCCAAAAAAGTAGCCCGCCGTGGCAATGCCCAGCACCCAGATCAGCGCCCCGGCCACGTTGTAGGCCGTGAACTTGGCCCGCCCCATGGCCGCCACCCCGGCCACGAAGGGCGCAAAGGTGCGGATGAACGGCATGAAGCGCGCCAGCACGATGGTGATGCCGCCATAGCGCTCGTAAAACGCATGGGCCTGGTCGAAGGCCTTCTTGTTGAACCAGCGCGAACCCTCCCACTGGAACACCTTGGGGCCAAGATAACGCCCGATGCTGTAATTGCATTGATCGCCCAGGATCGCCGCAACGACGAGCAGCGTGCAGGCCAGCGGAAAGTTGAGCAGCCCGGCACCACTCAGGGCACCGACGATGAACAGCAGCGAATCGCCGGGCAGGAAGGGCATGACCACCACGCCCGTCTCGACGAACACGATGAGAAACAGCAGCGCATACACCCAGGCGCCGTAACTGGCGACGAAGGCCTCCAGATGCTTGTCCACATGCAGGATGAAATCGATCAGAAACGCAATGATGTCCACGTAGCAAGCCCTTCGAATTGACGGCGCGTAATGTACCCGGGCGCGCCATGTCCGTACGGTGTGCGACACAAACATGGCAAGTGGACACAGTTGCTCGCAATCGGCAACCAGATAGCCATACACACTTCACACCCTGCCGCCACAGTGGCAGCACATCATTTGTTCCACCCATTCCGTTTCCAAATCATTCGTGTCTAGGCGCGAAGCCGCAGGCAGTGCTGTAGCACGACAAGGCGAAGCAACAACGACACGGGTGATTTAGAAATGGAATCATCCACCAAGGAATGCGTTTCATGATCTTCCGTCGTACCCACACCGTCCGCGCCCTGACCGTCGCCACCGCACTGGCCGGCGCCCTGGCGCTGGCCGGCTGCGCCCATCACCCCAGCAATGCCCAGATCGGCACCGGGGTGGGCGCCGTCGCTGGCGGCCTGGTCGGCAATGCGGTGTTTGGCTCTACCCTGGGCACCGTGGGCGGCGCCGCCGCAGGCGCGCTGATTGGCAACGAAGTCGGCAAGAACAATGACCGCGGCCGTGGCCGCCGCGGACATCGCCACTGATCGCCCTGGCACCAGGCGGGCCAGACCGGCCCCCTACAATCGCCGCGTGACCGCCCAGCCCTCCGACCCTGCCACCCCGTCCCCCCGCCGCCCGATACGCGACCTGCCCGATGAGCTGATCAGCCAGATTGCCGCAGGCGAGGTGGTGGAGCGCCCGGCCTCCGCCGTGCGCGAGCTGGTGGACAACGCGCTGGACGCCGGCGCGCGCCAGATCACGGTACGCCTGGCCGCGGGCGGCGTGCGCCTGATCGCCGTCGAGGACGATGGCTGCGGCATTCCGCGGGATGAGCTGCCGGTGGCCCTGCGCCGCCACGCCACCAGCAAGATCACCAATCTGCACGACCTGGAATCGGTCGCCACCATGGGCTTTCGTGGCGAGGCCCTGGCGGCCATTGCCTCGGTGTCCGAGATGGCGCTGCTGTCGCGCACCGCGCAGCAGGCCAGCGCCTTCGCACTCGACGCGCGCAGCGGCGAGCTACGCCCCGCGGCGCGCGGCACCGGCACCACGGTGGAGGTCAAGGAGCTGTTCTTCTCCACCCCGGCGCGGCGCAAGTTCCTGAAAACCGACGCCACCGAGCTGGCGCATTGCGTGGAGGCCGTGCGCCGCCACGCGCTGGCGCGGCCCGACGTGGGCTTTGCCATCTGGCACGAGGGCCGGCTGGTCGAGCAGTGGCGCGCCAGCGCCGCCCCCGACGTGGACGCCGATGCCGCCCTGCGCCAGCGCCTGGGCGATGTACTGGGTGACGACTTTCTGCGCAACTCCGTGCCCGTGCAACTGCGCCTGGGTGCCGTCACCGTCGCCGGCCGCGCCGGCCTGCCGGACGCCGCGCGCTCGCGCGCCGACCAGCAGTTCTGCTATGTCAACGGCCGTTTCGTGCGCGACAAGGTGCTCACGCACGCCGCGCGCAGCGCCTACGAGGATGTGCTGCACGGCCAGAAGCAGCCGGTGTATGCGCTCTACGTGCAGATCGACCCGCAGCGGGTGGACGTGAATGTGCACCCAACAAAAATAGAAGTGCGCTTTCGCGACAGCCGCGAGGTGCACCAGGCCGTGCGCCACGCCGTGGAGAACGCCCTGGCCGCCCCGCGCGCCCAGGCATTGGCCGCTGCCAGTGCGACGCCCGCTGTGGCACCCCCAGGTGATTTTGAACAAAATAGGCCTGTAGCGCCCAACTGGCAAGCGCAAACAGCTATTAAATTTGATGAGCGCATGGGCCATAAGGTCTCCGACCTGCAGGCGCTATGGGGCACGCCGGCGGCGCAGCCTGCGCCCCCCGGGCCCACCATGGAGCCCGCCGGCGCAACCTCGCCTGCTGCCGCCATGCCCCTGCCAACTGCGGTCGAAACCCCTGCCGACGCAGCCAACACCTGGCCCCTGGGTCGCGCCCTGGCGCAGCTGCACGGCATCTACATCCTGGCCGAAAGCGCCCAGGGCCTGGTGCTGGTGGACATGCACGCAGCGCATGAGCGCATCGTCTACGAGCGCCTCAAGTCCCAGGTCGATCGGGGCGCGCGCATCGCCAGCCAGCCACTGCTCATCCCCGCTACCTTCGCCGCCACCCCCGAGGAGGTGGCCACGGCCGAGGCCCATGCCGACACGCTGGGCCTGCTGGGCCTGGAGGTGGTACCGTTTTCACCGCGCACCCTGGCCGTGCGCGCCGTGCCCACCCAGCTGGCCCAGGGCAACGCCGCGGAGCTGGCGCGCAGCGTGCTCGCCGAGCTGGGCCAGCATGACGCCAGCACCGTGATCCAGCGTGCACGCAATGAGATCCTGGCCACCATGGCCTGCCACGGCGCGGTGCGCGCCAACCGCCGCCTGACACTGGACGAAATGAACGCCCTGCTGCGCCAGATGGAGGTCACCGAGCGTTCCGACCAGTGCAACCACGGCCGCCCCACCTGGCGCCAGCTGACCATGAAAGAGCTGGACGCGCTGTTTTTGCGCGGGCGCTGACGCAAGAGCCCGCGCAAGCGGGCCGCAGGCTTCAGTCTCGCGCCGCCTTGGCGTGGTCGGGGAAGTCGGCAAACACCCCATCCACGCCCAGCTGGTAGAACAGGCGGAACTCGGCCTTGGGGTCACCCTTGAAGTCCGATGCCAGGCGCCGCGCCTCGCTGCGGAAGGTGTAGGGGTGGACGAACAGCCCGGCGGCATGGGCGTTCTTGACCACATCGGTGGCCGGCAGCATGACCCGGTCGCGTTCGTCGATCTTGCCGTCACCGTTGAGGTCATCAGGCTTGCCGTCCTTGTTGGCGTCGACCAGCTTGGATGGGATCAGATAGGGCTTCCACGGGCCGATGCCGTCGGCGTAACTCTTGACGTCCTTGAGCCCGGCCGGCGTCAGCAGGCTGGCAAAGGTGCGGGCGTCGCCAGCCACGGCAAAGTCGTACGGCTTGTCATAGGGGGCTGTCAGGTCCATGCTGCCGTCGGCGTTGACGTCGTTGGCATCCACCAGCTGCACCAGGCGCACCTGGGTCTTGCTGCGCAGATACTTGAGGTTGGCCACCTCGAAGGACTGCACGATCACCGGCGCGCTCTTGCTGGTGTAACCGTACTTGCCCAGGATGGCGAGCAAGCGGTCTTCCAGCGCCAGACCCAGGCCCGCGTGGTAGCTCGGATGCTTGGTCTCGGGATAGACGCCGATGCTGCGATTCAGGCGTGCACCTTCGGTCTTGGCCAGCTCCAGCACCTCTTCGAAGGTCGGGATCAGATACTTGCCGTTGTGGCTCTGGTCGCGTTCGGCCAGGGGCTGCACGGCGCGCAGGGTCTTGAGCTCGGCCAGGGTGAAATCGGAAACAAACCAGCCCTCCTCGCTCACCCCATCGACCAGCTTCTTGCTCTTGCGTGCGGCAAATTCGCTGCGCTGGGCGACATCGGTGGTGGCGGTGATATTGGGTTCGTGGCGCGCCACCAACACCCCGTCCTTGGTGGCGACGAGATCAGGCTCAATGAAATCAGCGCCCAGCTCTATGGCCTTGCGGTAGCCCTCCAGGGTGTGGTCTGGCAGGTAGCCCGAGGCGCCCCGGTGACCAATCACCAGGGGCTTGTCACCCGTCAGGGTTGGATAACCACCCTTATCGTCACCACCGCCACAGGCCGCCAGCAACACCGCTGCCGCTGCCAGGGCCACGGCCCCCTTCGAAACATTGTGAATACGCATCGCTTGCACCTCTCTTGAAAAATCAGACTATGGGCCGCGATCGTGACAAAAAAAAGACGCTGCAGGCATGGCGAATCCCCACCCCACCCCGTGCCACGCTACCCAAGCACAGCATTGCGCGTGAGCGCCACACTAACTTTTGCACGGCTTATGCATGCACGCATGCTTTATTGGCATAATTCCATGCTGCAACGCCGCAATTTTTCTCTCCGATTCGAAGGTTTCCCAATGAAGCACGCATCCGTAGGCCAATTCCTGGAACAACTGGCCCAGCGCAACCCCGGTCAGCCCGAGTTCTTGCAAGCCGTGACCGAGGTCATGGAAAGCCTGTGGCCCTTCATCGAGAAGCACCCGCGCTACGCCGAACAGGCACTGCTGGAGCGCCTGGTGGAGCCCGAGCGGGTGATCATGTTCCGCGTCTCCTGGTTCGATGACCATGGCAACGTACATGTCAACCGCGGCTACCGCATCCAGCACAGCATGGCCGTGGGGCCGTTCAAGGGCGGGATTCGCTTTCACCCCTCGGTCACGCTGTCGGTGCTGAAGTTCCTGGCCTTCGAGCAAACTTTCAAGAACGCCCTGACCACCCTGCCCATGGGCGGCGGCAAGGGCGGCTCTGATTTCGACCCCAAGGGCAAGAGCCCGACCGAGATCATGCGCTTCTGCCAGGCCTTCGTGACCGAGCTGTTCCGCCATGTGGGCCCGGACACCGACGTGCCGGCGGGGGACATCGGCGTGGGCGGCCGTGAGGTCGGCTTCATGGCCGGCATGTACAAGAAGCTGGCCAACAACGCCGCCAGCGTGTTCACCGGCAAGGGCCTGTCGTTTGGCGGCTCGCTGATACGTCCCGAGGCGACGGGCTATGGCTGCGTGTACTTTGCCCAGGAAATGCTGGCCACGCGTGGACAAAGCCTGGAAGGCAAGACGGTGTCCGTCTCCGGCTCCGGCAACGTGGCCCAGTACTCGGTCGAGAAGGCCATGCAACTGGGCGCCAAGGTGGTCACGGTGTCCGACTCTTCGGGCACGATTTACGACACTGAAGGCTTCACCGCCGAGAAGCTGGCCATCCTCATGGATGTGAAGAACCACCACTACGGCCGCGTGAATGACTACGCCAAGCGCACCGGCGTGGAATTCCTGCCCGGCAAGACGCCCTGGCATATCCCAGCTGACGTGGCCCTGCCCAGCGCCACGCAGAACGAACTCGACGAGCAGGACGCCCGCACGCTGATCAAAAACGGCGTGCTGTGCGTGGCGGAGGGCGCCAACATGCCTTCGACCAACGAGGCTGCCAAGGTGTTCGAAACGGCCGGTGTGCTCTACGCGCCCGGCAAGGCCAGCAATGCCGGCGGCGTGGCCACCTCGGGCCTGGAGATGAGCCAGAACGCGCAGCGCCTGTCCTGGACACGCGACGAAGTCGATGCCCGCCTGCTGCAGATCATGAAGAGCATCCATGGCGCCTGCCTGCAGCATGGCAAGCGTGCCGACGGCAGCGTCAGCTATATCGACGGCGCCAACATCGCCGGCTTCGTGAAGGTGGCCGACGCCATGCTGGCCCAGGGCGTGGTCTGATCTACAGCGCTATCCTGGCGCACCAGGGCAGGTCTCCCAGTGCGTCGTAGTGCGCGACGAGTACCGCACGCCCTGGCCAGCGCGGCGCGCGGGCCTCAGCCTCCAGTGCCTGCAGCAGATAGCTGATCGATGGTTTATCCAACGCTGCCAACGGCTCGTCCAGCAAGGTCAGCACGGCGCCGCTGGCCAGGGCCGCAGCCAGCAGCACCTTGCGCTGGCTGCCGCTGGAGAGCTGATACATGGGCTTGTGCAGGTGCATTGCCAGGCCAAAACCGGCGACATGTGCGCGCCAGGCTTCGCCTGACCAGCGCGGATGGTGCGCAGGCAGCTGCTCCACCCATGTCAGCGGTGTCAATGTGTCCGGCCAGGGCGCACGCGGATCGCGCCAGAACACCTGGGCGCGATATTCCGCCGGTTGCCGCACGGCATCCATCCCGAGCAATGTCACACTCCCCGCCTGCGGCGCAGATTCGCAGGCAAACAGGCGCAACAGGCTGGTTTTGCCCGTTCCATCGCCCCCTTGTATCAGGGATAGCCCGGCTGGAAAATCTGCACTCCAATCCTGGAACAGGCTGTGTCCAGGGAACCCGAACCCCAGGCCCTGCACATGCAGCACGGGTGCGTTGCTGGTGGGTTGCGACGACATGGTCAGCACCTTTCGTTTTATCGTCTACGGGACGGCATCTGCCGCACGTCATGAAGCTGCATTTTCTCGATTTTGACTACAGCGAAGACGCAGAAGGCACGGCCACCTGGGACGCCATCGCTGCCATACCCGCAGCGCGCATGAGTGAGCTGGAGCACGAGATCATCAGCGTGCTGGCCTGGGCGCATGCGGAATATGGTGAGCTGCGCGGCCCCCTGGAATCCGGTGGCCTTTGGGATTACGACCTGCAGTGCGAGCGTGATGGCCACCCTCTGCTGGCGATGAGCTATAACACCGAAACCCGGCGACTGGAGCCATTGCCGCAGTTGCCGCCTGATGCACGCGTGGCCCTGACTCTGTCACTATGCGGCGGCCAGGCGTTTGACGAGGCCTTTGCGGCGCGTTTCGGCGCCGCATAGTCCAAACCAGCGCCCCTTGCCTGCTTATTGCAGAGATTCTGTAGCCGCGTCTGGCAGCAGCAATGGCAGCACGGCAATCCCCTCATCCAGCAACTCTGCCGTTTCTCCTGGAGAGGCCTGGCCCCGAATGGGGCGCTCCTCGATCTCACCGTAATGCATGCGCCGGGCCTCGACAGCAAAGCGTTGCCCGACATCCTCGGTGCGCGCCACAATCTGCCGGGCCATATGCAGCCAGGCCGCGTGCATCGCCTGGGGTGTCACGGCCCCGTTGGTGGCTTGCACTGGCTGAGTTGGCTGGGACGCCTGAGGTCCGGCATCAGAAGACGAGCGCAGATTCAGGCGTGGCGCGCTTAACCCCTTGCGAATATGGGCATTGCCACACAGGGGGCATTGCACCAGACCACGCGCCAACTGACTCTGAAAGTCGTCCTCGCTACCAAACCAGCCCTCGAAGGCATGGTCATCGGCGCAAAACAAATCCAGAACCTTCATGACACACCCGTTCAGTGTGCAGGGCGCCTGCCACGATGCATCAGATAGCGGTAGACGAATCCGGGAAATGCCAAGGTGATGAACAAGGCACCGGTCACGGCATAGAACTCCCAGCCTTGAGGCGCAATCTGTCCGGCGCGCTTTTCGATCAGCAGCGCCAGCGCACCCACCAGAAAGTACAGCAGCAGCAGTTCGAGCGCACGCGCAAAGAATGGTTTGCCCTGGTGTGCCCGCGCGCCGACCACCAACCAACGGTCATTGATAAAAGGTAGATTGGCCGCCACAAGGGCGGCCAAGATCACCAGCCAAATGGCTGCAGTCTGGGTCATGGGTTGAACAATACGCCCATCAGGTCGCCAATGCGCGCACGATGGCGTCAGCACACAAGGCCATCAAGCCACCTGGAAGAACGCCCAGAATCAGCACCAAGGCCCCATTGATGGAAAGAACCACGCGCGCATCGAAGGGCGCCGACACCTTGCCAGCCGTGAGCGGCGCATCGAAATACATGACCTTGACTACGCGCAGGTAGTAGAAGGCGCCAATCAGCGACATGACGACGGCAAACACCGCCAGGGCCACATGCAGGCCATGGCCAGACGCTACCAGCGCCTGCAGCACCGACAGCTTGGCGTAAAAACCCACCAGTGGTGGAATGCCTGCCAGCGAGAACATGCAGACCGCCATCACGGCTGCGTACAGCGGGCTGCGCTGGTTCAGGCCAGCCAGGTCGGCGATTTCCTCACTCTCGAAACCTTCGCGTGCGAGCATGGCAATCAGGCCAAAGGCAGGCAGCACGGTCAGCACATAGGTGACGATGTAGAACATGGCCGAGCTGTAGGCGGTTTCGGCAGCATTGGCATCCACCATGCCGTTGACCACTCCCGACAACAGGCCCAGAAACAGGAAACCCATGTGCGAAATGGTCGAATAGGCCAGCATGCGCTTCAGATTAGTCTGCAACACACCGGCCACGTTGCCCACGAGCAATGAGGCGATGGCCAGCACTGCCAGCATCTGTTGCCAGTCAATCGCCAGCGGCAGCAGGCCATCGACCAGGAGGCGAATCGCCATGGCAAAGGCCGCAAACTTGGGTGCGCTACCGATGATCAGCGTGACCACCGTGGGTGCACCCTGATAGACGTCAGGAATCCACATGTGGAACGGCACAGCACCGAATTTGAAGGCCAGGCCGGCGACGATGAAGACCACGCCAAACACCAGTACCTGGTGACGAATCTGGCCCGCATTGATGGCCTTGAACACCTGGCCGATGTCCAGGGAACCGGTGGCGCCATAGACCATGGACAGGCCATAGAGCAGAAAGCCACTGGCCATGGCACCGAGCACGAAGTACTTCATCGCGGCCTCGGTGGCCGTGGTGTGATCACGGCGCAGCGCAACCAGCGCATAGCTGGACAGCGTGAGCAATTCCAGGCCCAGATAGATCACGATGAAGTTATTGGCCGAAATCAGCACGCAAATGCCCAGCAGCGCAAGCATGGTCAGCGTGAAAAGCTCGCCTCCACGCAACATGCCGCGGTCAAGCGCATAGGAACGGCCATAAACCAGCGTCACCATCAGTGACACTGTGGCAAAGCACTTGAGCCAGTTACCCATGGCATCGCTGACCACCATGTTGCCCCAGCCATAGAAGGTGTTGCCACTGCTGGCATACATGGCCTGCATAACGGCAACCACGGCCAGAGAAAGCATGGTCAGCACATAGGTCGCCGTGCGTCGCGTACTTCCCACGCCCAGATCTACCAGCGCAATCACGCAGGCCATGACCAGCAGCACGATCTCAGGGTAAATCGCCAACCAGCTGATGTTGTCAATCATCTTGTATCTCTCGCTTCGCTAGTCCGGTCAGTTCAGCTTGGTTTGCGCCACATGCTTGAGCAGCTCCGCCACCGACACATCCATCACATCGGTAAAGGGCTTGGGATAAATGCCCATGTAGAGCACGGCGATCGCCAGCACGCCCAACACCAGGAATTCACGCCCATTCAGGTCGGTCATGGCACGGACGTTGTCATTGGTCACGGGGCCCAGATAGACCCGTTTGTACATCCACAGCGAGTAGCTGGCACCCAGGATCACGGCAATCGCAGCACCCAGGCCAATCCAGAAATTGAAACGCACCGAGGCAATGATCACCATCCACTCGCCAACGAAACCAGCCGTTGCAGGCAGACCGCAATTGGCCATGGAGAACAGCAGCGCAAACGCCGCAAACTTGGGCATGGTGTTGACCACGCCGCCGTAGTCTGCAATCTGGCGGGAATGCACGCGGTCATACAACACGCCAATGCACAGGAACATGGCGCCCGACACGAAGCCGTGGGCAATCATCTGCGCCAGCCCTCCAGACACGCCAACGTCGTTGAAAATGAAGAAGCCCAGCGTGACAAAGCCCATGTGTGCCACGGACGAATAGGCCACGAGTTTTTTCATGTCCTTTTGCACGATGGCCACGAGGCCGACGTAGATCACCGCTATCAGCGACAGGGTGATCATCAGCCAGGCCCATTCATGCGCGGCGTCGGGAGCGATCGGCAGTGAGAAGCGCAGGAAGCCATAGGCACCCAGCTTCAGCATGATGGCCGCCAGCACTGCGGAACCACCGGTGGGCGCTTCGACGTGCACGTCGGGCAACCAGGTATGCACCGGCCACATCGGCACCTTGACGGCAAAGGCCGCGAACAACGCAAAGAACAACAATGTCTGCGCGGTGCCGCCCAGCGGCAGCTTGTGCCAGGCAGCGATATCAAAGCTGCCACCTGCCTGGTTGTACAGGTAGATGAAGGCAACCAGCGTCAGCAGCGAGCCCAGCAAGGTATACAGGAAGAACTTGAACGCCGCGTAGATCTTGTTCGGCCCACCCCACATGCCGATGATCAGGTACATCGGTATCAGAGTGGCTTCAAAGAACACATAGAACAGCATGCCGTCGAGTGCGGAGAACACACCGATCATCAGTCCCGACAGAATCAGGAAGGCCGCCATGTACTGGTAGACACGCTCGGTGATGGACTCCCACGAAGCGATGACCACGATCACGGTAATGAAGGCCGTCAATGGTACGAACCACATCGAGATGCCATCCACGCCCAGGTGGTAGTGCATGTTGAAGCGCGCGACCCAGGGGGCCTTTTCAACGAACTGCATGGCTGCAGTACCGGCATCAAACCCGCTGATCAGCGGAATCGTTACCGCCAGGCCCAACAGGGAGCCGATCAGCGCCAGCCAGCGCACGGTACGCGCATGCTTGTCGCAACCGAACGCCAGAAGCAGGACGCCAAAAACGATGGGCGTCCAAATGGCAAGACTCAACAAACCCATTTGTTATTTGCTCCTATTTGTTGAGCCAGACGAAATACGTCATGAGGGCGAAGACACCCAGGATCATGAACAGTGCGTAGTGGTACAGGAAACCGGACTGCACACGCCGGACTGCGGCAGAAATACGCGCCACCAGCTTCCACGAACCGTTCACGATGGCGCCGTCGATCAACCCCTGGTCACCACCCTTCCACAGAACCACACCCAGCAGGCGCGTGCCGGCTGCAATGATGTTCTCGTTGATCCAGTCCATGTAGTACTTGTTCTCGAGCAAGGTGTAGATGGGCTGAAACACACGCTTGATCGCCGCCGGCAGCGCCGGATTGACGATGTACATGTAGTAAGACAGCGCAACACCCGCCAGAGCCAGCCAGAACGGCGCCGTCTGCAATGCATGCACGGCCATGGCCACAGGGCCGTGGAACATCTGCGCCAGTTGCGCCATCGCCGCATGCTTGGAGCCGTCGACAAAGATCACGTCCTTGAAGAAGTCGCCAAACAGCATGGGCTGGATGTACATGAAACCGATCACCACCGAAGGGATGGCCAGCAACACCAGCGGCACCGTCACCACCCATGGCGACTCATGTGGCTTGGAATGGTCGTCATGGTGATGGTGCGGATCGGGTTCTTCCTGCGCCTCATGGGCATCAGGGTTCTGGTCGTAGCGCTCCTTGCCATGGAAGACCAGGAAGTACATCCGGAACGAATAGAACGCGGTGACAAACACCCCCGCCATGACCGCAAAATGTGCAAAGCCGGCAGCCGGCAGCTGGCTGAAGTGCACGGCCTCGATGATGTTTTCCTTGGAATAAAAGCCGGAGAACAGAGGTGTGCCAATCAGTGCCAACGAGCCGAGCAGCGAGGTGATCCAGGTGATGGGCATGTACTTGCGTACGCCACCCATCCAGCGAATATCCTGGTTGTGGTGCATGCCCATGATGACCGAGCCGGCACCCAGAAACAGCAAGGCCTTGAAGAAAGCGTGCGTCATCAGGTGGAACACCGCGACCGAATAGGCGGATGCCCCCAGCGCCACGGTCATGTAACCGAGTTGCGACAGCGTGGAGTAGGCCACCACGCGCTTGATGTCGTTCTGAATGATGCCCAGGAAGCCCATGAACAGGGCCGTGATGGAGCCGATGACCAGGATGAAGTTCAGGGCAGCATCGGACAGCTCGAACAGTGGCGACATGCGCGAGACCATGAAGATGCCCGCCGTCACCATGGTGGCGGCGTGGATCAGCGCAGAAATCGGCGTCGGACCTTCCATGGAGTCAGGCAGCCAGACATGCAGCGGGAACTGGGCCGACTTGCCCATGGCGCCAATGAACAGACAGATGCAGATGACGGTGATCAGCATCCAGTCGGTGCCAGGAAACACCAAGGCACCCAACTCCTGCTTCTTGGCAAACACCTCGGCGTAGTCAAAGCTGCCGGCATAGGCCGCAATCAGGCCGATGCCCAGGATGAACCCGAAGTCACCGACACGGTTGACCAGGAAGGCCTTCATGTTCGCGAAGATGGCCGTTGGCTTGTTGAACCAGAAACCGATCAGCAGGTAGGACACCAGGCCCACGGCTTCCCAGCCAAAGAACAGCTGCAGCATGTTGTTGCTCATCACGAGCATCAGCATGGAGAAGGTAAACAGCGAGATGTAGGAGAAGAAACGGTTGTAGCCCTCGTCTTCCTCCATGTAGCCAATGGTGTAGATGTGCACCATCAGCGACACAAAGGTCACCACGCACATCATCATCGCCGTCAGGCCGTCGATCAGAAAGCCGACCTCCATCTTCAGGCCGCCAACCACCATCCACGTATAGAGGGTTTCGTTAAGGCGTGCGCCATCCACGGCCACGCTGTACAGCGTGGACGCGGAGATCAGGAAGGACACCAGCACGCCCAGAATGGTCAGCGTGTGCGAGATGCGGCGGCCGAACCAGTTGCCACCAAAGGCCGTGCCAAAAAGGCCTGCCAGCAGGGAGCCGGCCAACGGTGCCAAGGGCACAGCCAGCAGCGTCGAAGCAGAAAGGGTTTGACTCATTCTTGAGAACCTTGCAAGTACCGGTTAGCCCATCAACCCTTGAGGGTGTTGAGATCTTCCGCATTGATGCTGTTCTTGTTACGGAACAACAGCACCAAAATGGCCAAGCCAATGGCCGCTTCGGCGGCCGCCACGGTAAGGATGAAGAACACGAATACCTGACCGTGCATGTCGCCCAGGTAGTGCGAAAACGCGACAAAGTTCATGTTCACCGCCAGCAGCATCAACTCGATCGCCATCAGCAGCACGATCAGGTTCTTGCGGTTCAGGAAAATACCGACCACCGCCAGGGCAAACAGCATTGCCCCCAGCGTCAGAAAATGGCCCAGGGTCAATGTCATGCCTTGTTCTCCTCTGCACTGATATCGCCGTCTGCCAAGGGTTGTGCTGCCTGCGTGACCGGCATCTTCACCACGACCAGACGATCACTAGCGCGGGCACGCACCTGGGCCGTGACATCGCTGGCCTTGACGTCCTTGCGTTGGCGCAGCGTAAGGGCAATAGCGGAAATCATGGCCACCAGCAGAATCACGGCAGCGATCTCCACCGGATACAGATATTCGGTGTACATCAGTTTGCCCAATGCCTGGGTATTGGAATACGGCACCACCTGTCCGGCCGCATTGACCAGAGTCGCGACGGCCTTGGGTTCTTCCACTCCACGGAAGCCGGTCATCAGCACCGCACCCATTTCAAACGCCACCAGGGCACCTATCAGGGCAGCCAAGGGGAAATGCTTCCAAAATCCACGACGCACTGCGTCGATACGAATGTCCAGCATCATCACCACGAACAGGAACAGCACCATCACTGCCCCCAGGTACACCAGCACCAAGGCAATGGCAAGGAACTCGGCCTTCAATAGCAGCCACAAACCGGCAGCTTGGGAAAAGGCCAGAATCAAATGCAACACGGCATGCACGGGATTGCGCGCCGTGATCACCCGGAAGGCCGCGTACAGCAGCACTACCGAGAACAGGTAGAAGAATCCGGTTTTAACGTCCATGGATCGGGTCTTTTCAAAAGTTCAGGTGTGATGCGTCACCCGATCAACGGTATTTCGCGTCCGCCGCCTTGGCCGCCGCGATCTCGGGTTCATAGCGATCGCCCACAGCCAGCAGCATTTCCTTGGTGAAATACAGGTCACCCCGTTTTTCGCCGTGGTATTCGAGGATCTGCGTCTCCACGATCGAATCCACCGGGCAGCTTTCTTCGCAAAAACCACAAAAAATGCACTTGGTCAGGTCGATGTCATAGCGCGTGGTACGGCGCGTGCCATCGGCACGCACATCGGACTCGATAGTGATGGCCATCGCCGGGCACACGGCCTCGCACAGCTTGCAGGCGATGCAACGCTCTTCGCCGTTGTCGTAACGGCGCAGCGCGTGCAAGCCACGAAAGCGCGGCGACAAAGGCGTCTTTTCTTCGGGAAACTGAACCGTGACCTTGCCACGGAAGGCATAGCGCCCGGTCAGCACCATGCCCTTGGCCAATTCCCAGAGCATGAAGCTCTTGAAGAAATCCTTGAGAGAAAAAGATGCAGGAGCAACAACAGCAGACATGAATGGTGTCCCCGCTTATTTCCAAATATTCCAGGGCGACAGCAACCAGGCGCCCACGACCAGCACCCACACCAGGGTCACCGGGATGAAGATCTTCCAGCCCAGACGCATGATCTGGTCATAGCGATAGCGCGGGAAGGTGGCGCGGATCCAGATGAACATGGATACCACCACAAAGGTCTTGATGCCAAGCCAGATCCAGCCCGGAATGAAGCCGAGGGCGTCGACTGGCGGCAACCAGCCCCCCAGGAACATGATCACTGCCAGGATGGACACCAGCCACATGGCTGCATATTCAGCCAGGAAGAAGATGGCAAAGCCCATACCCGAATATTCGACCATGTGACCAGCCACGATCTCCGCCTCGCCTTCCACCACGTCAAACGGATGGCGGTTGGTTTCGGCAACCCCCGAAATCAGATACACGAGGAAGATGGGCAGCAAAGGCAGCCAATTCCAGGACAGGAAGCCCAACCCGATGCCAGCCATGGTGCCGCGAGCCTGCCCCAACACAATCTCGGTCAGGTTCATGCTGCCCGTCACCATGATCACCACCACAAAGCAAAAGCCCATGGCGATTTCATAGCTGACCATCTGTGCGGAAGCGCGCAATGCGCCAAGCAAGGCGTACTTGGAGTTGGATGCCCAGCCTGCAATGATCACGCCATAAACCTCTATCGAGGCAATGGCCATGACCAGCAGCAATCCGGCGTTGATATTGGCCAAGGCCGTATCCGGCGCGAAAGGCACCACCACCCAGGCTGCCAGGGCCGGCATGATGGCCATGACCGGGCCCAGGAAGAACAGACCCTTGCTCGCAGCCGTGGGTTGGATCACTTCCTTGGTAAGCAGCTTCAGACCGTCGGCCAGGGGCTGTAGCAGGCCCAGGGGACCAACCCGATTGGGCCCAAGGCGCGCCTGCATGAAACCCAGCAGCTTGCGTTCCCACAAGGTGAGGTAAGCGACTGCCCCCATCAGCGGCGCCAGCACGCAAACGATCTTGATCAGATTCCAGATCACCGGCCAGCCCATGCTGGTCCACCAGCTTGCGGCGACCAGGTTCAAGCCCCCGTTGTAAATCGCGTCAATCATGCAACGACTCCTTCACGTGCCGCACGTGCGTCGGCGGTCAGTTGCAGCGCTGGCGCACGACGCACCAGGCCATCGAGCTGGTAAATGCTGGCCACCACAGGCGCAGCCGCCGGCCCGTGTGCCACGTCGATGGCCGCCTTGGTGGCATTGCTCAGTTGCTGAGAAGTCAACTGCTCCAAGCCGGCCGTGGCCTGGTTCAGTACATCCTGCGAGGACTCAAACTCCACACCCGGCAGAGCCATGATGTTGGCGAGCACGCGCAACACCTTCCAGGCGGGACGCGTCTCACCCAGCGGGCGCACGACGGCATGGAAACTCTGCACCCGGCCTTCGGCGTTGACAAAACTGCCGGAGGTTTCAGTGAACGGAGCTATGGGCAGCAGTACGTCGCTGATGTCCATATTCGTTTTGAACGGACTCAATGTCACCACCATGTCCACGTCCGCCAGCCCCCGGGCCGCATTGGCACCCGCTGCGGAGTCGAACTCGGGCTCGGTATTCAGCAGGAACAAGGCCTTCACCTGCCCCGCCAGCATTTGTGCGGCATTGAGGCCGCCCTGGCGTGGTTGTGCACCGACGAACTGGGCACCAACGGTGTTCGCCGCCTCGCTCAGATAGCCGAAGGTGGCACCGGTTGCCTGTGCAATCCACTGCGCGAGTGCCAGCAGACTGGATGCCTGAGCGTGGTGGGCGGCGGCATTGCCAAGCAAGATGGCCTTGCGTTCACCGCTGAGCAGTGCGCGGGCAATGGCCAGCGCCTCATCGTTTGCCTTGCCGGACACGACCGGCGCCACAGTACCCTTTTCTTGCGCCACGGCGGCCGCAACATCGGCCAAAGCTTGCGTCCAATCAGCGGATGCCACTACGGATTGTGTCGCAGGCAAAGCCCAGTCATATGCCATGGCATTGATGGCAAATACCTTGCAACCCTTGCGCGCTGCCTGGCGGATGCGCTGGGCGAACAGCGGGTGATCCTTGCGCAGGTTGGAGCCCAGTACCAGTACCGACTGCAGGTCGGTCAGTGCCGCGATGGGCATGCCGAGCCAGCGAACCCCCTCGGGTGTGGCGAACTCGGCGTGGCGCAGGCGGTGGTCGATGTTGTCGCTGCCCAGCCCACGCACCAGGGTCGCTGCCAGGTGCAGCTCTTCCAGCGTGCTGTGCGGGCTGACCAACGCGCCAATGGCCGAAGCGCCATGTTTGTCGCGTACGCATTTCAAACCATTCGCCACATACTCCAGCGCCGTCTGCCAATCGACCTCCTGCCACTGACCACCCTGCTTGAGCATGGGGCGCTGCAGACGATCGTCACCATTCAGTGCTTCATAGGAGAAGCGGTCGCGGTCGGCAATCCAGCACTCGTTGACGGCCTCGTTCTCCAGGGGCACGACGCGCATCACCTTGTGGTTCTTGATCTGCACCACGAGGTTGGCACCCGTGGAGTCATGCGGTGAAATCGACTTGCGGCGAGACAACTCCCAGGTGCGGGCGCTGTAGCGGAAGGGCTTGCTGGTGAGCGCACCCACCGGGCAAATGTCGATCATGTTGCCCGAGAGTTCCGAATCGACCGTGTCACCCTTGACAGTCGTGATCTCCGAATGCTCCCCGCGGTTGATCATTCCCAGCTCCATGTCGCCGCCAATCTCCTGGCCAAAGCGCACGCAACGGGTGCAGTGGATGCAACGGGTCATCTCCTCGGTGGAGATGAGCGGCCCTATGTCCTTCTTGAGAACCACGCGTTTTTCTTCACCGTAACGCGAGGCCGAAGCGCCATAGCCCACGGCCAAGTCTTGCAGCTGGCATTCGCCGCCCTGGTCGCAGATCGGGCAATCAAGCGGGTGATTGATGAGCAGGAACTCCATCACCGATTGCTGCGCCTTGATGGCCTTGTCACTCTTGGTGCGCACGATCATGCCCTGGGTCACCGGCGTGGCGCAGGCCGGCATGGGCTTGGGCGCCTTCTCGATGTCCACCAGACACATGCGACAGTTGGCCGCGATGGAGAGCTTCTTGTGGTAGCAGAAATGGGGAATATAGGTGCCCGACTTTTCAGCAGCATGCATGACCATGCTGCCCTCGGCAACCTCCACCTTCTGACCGTCCAGTTCAATTTCAACCATATGCTTTTCTCACACGCGGGCGGCGGAGGTGCCCTGCTTGACCGCGGCCTCGATCTTGGCCACGAACTCGTGGCGGAAATGCTTGATCATGGCGCGCACAGGCATGGCAGCCGCGTCGCCCAGCGCACAGATGGTGCGCCCCATGATGTTGAACGCCACGTTGTCGAGCAGCTCGATGTCTTCCTCGCGGCCCTGGCCGTGCTGGATGCGGTGCACCACGCGCCACAGCCAGCCCGTGCCCTCGCGGCAGGGTGTGCACTGACCGCATGATTCGTGCATGTAGAAATAGGATAGACGCACCAGCGACTCGACCATGTCACGCGAATCGTCCATGACGATCACTGCGCCCGAACCCAGCATGGAGCCGGCCTTGGCGATGGAGTCGTAGTCCATGGTGCAGTCCATCATGATGGAAGCAGGCAACACGGGCGAGGAAGAGCCGCCGGGAATCACCGCCTTGAGCTGGCGCCCCTTGCGCACGCCGCCTGCGAGTTCGAGCAGCTTGGCAAACGGCGTGCCCAGCGGAATCTCGTAGTTGCCGGGGCGCTCGACGTCACCCGAGACCGAGAAGATCTTGGTGCCTCCGTTGTTCGGCTTGCCGCATTCCAGATAGGCCTGACCACCATTCCTGATGATCCAGGGCACGGCCGCAAAGGTCTCGGTGTTGTTGATGGTGGTCGGCTTGCCGTATAGACCAAAGCTGGCCGGGAACGGCGGCTTGAAGCGCGGCTGTCCCTTCTTGCCTTCGAGCGACTCGAGCAGCGCGGTTTCCTCGCCGCAGATGTAGGCGCCAAAGCCGTGGTGCGCGTGCAGCTGGAAGCTGAAGGCGCTGCCCATGATGTTGTTACCCAGGTAGCCGGCGGCGCGCGCCTCTTCCAGGGCGGCCTCGAAGCGTTCGTAGACCTGAAAAATTTCGCCGTGGATGTAGTTGTAACCCAGCGAAATACCCATCGCGTACGCGGCAATGATCATGCCCTCGATGACGATGTGCGGGTTGAACATCAGGATGTCGCGGTCCTTGCAGGTGCCCGGCTCGCCCTCATCGGAGTTGCACACCAGATGCTTCTGCCCAGGAAACTGACGCGGCATGAAGCTCCACTTCAGCCCCGTGGGAAAACCCGCGCCGCCACGACCGCGCAGGCCTGATTCCTTGACCGTGGCAATCACCTGATCCTGCGTCAGGCCTTCCCCGCCATCCTTGCCGAGGATCTTGCGCAGTGCCGCATAACCACCGCGCGCTTCGTAATCCTTGATGCTCCAGTTGCCGCCATTCAAGTCCGCGTAGATCTGCGGGTTGATGTGACGGTCATGGAAGCAGGTCTGAACGCCCGTGGCCTGAAACTGCGACAGGACTTGTGCGACCGTGGTCATTGCTGGCCCTCCGCAGCGCGCAAGCCGTCGACCAATTGGTCGAGCTTGTCGTTGTCCATGAAACTGCACATGTGACGGTCACTCACCAGCATGGCCGGCGCGTCCGCACAGGCACCCAGGCATTCGCATTGCTGCAGGGTGAACATGCCGTCCGGCGTGGTCTCTCCCATCTCGATTCCGAGCTTGGCTTCAAGGTGATGCAGGGCCTGGTTGCCGCCACGCAGCTGGCACGGCAAATTGGTGCACACCGCCAGCTTGTACTTGCCCACGGGTTGCTGGTTGTACATGTTGTAGAAGGTCGTGACTTCATGCACGGCAATCTCGGGCATGCCCAGGTAGTCGGCAATCACGGCTTCGTTTTCCTGGCTGACCCAGCCCTGCTCCTGCTGCACGATGGACAGGCAGGCCATGACGGCGGACTGCTTCTGTTCAGGCGGGTACTTGGCTACTTCGCGCGCAAAGCGCGCCTTGGTCGCTTCGGTAATCATCGGTCAATCTCTCCGAACACGATATCCATGGTGCCGATGACGGCCACGGCATCGGCAATCATGTGGCCGCGCGTCAACTCGTCATATGCCGACAGGTGGGCAAACCCAGGGGCGCGGATCTTCAGGCGATATGGCTTGTTGGCACCATCACTCACGATGTAGATGCCGAACTCGCCCTTGGGGTGCTCGACCGCGGCATAGGCCTCGCCCTCGGGCACCTTGAAGCCCTCGGAGAACAGCTTGAAGTGGTGGATCAGATCCTCCATGCCGGTCTTCATGCGCTCGCGCGGCGGGGGTGCCACCTTGTAGTTGTCCACAATGACCGGGCCCGGGTTGGCACGCAGCCACTTCGCGCATTGCTGAATGATGCGGTTGGACTGGCGCATTTCTTCCACGCGCACCAGGTAGCGATCGTAACAGTCGCCGTTCTTGCCCAGCGGGACATCGAAATCGACGCGATCGTAAGCGTCGTAGGGTTGCTTCTTGCGCAAATCCCAGGCTACGCCGGAGCCGCGCAGCATCACACCGGTCATGCCCAGATTCAGGGCGCGCTCGGCCGAGACCACGCCAATGCCCACGGTGCGCTGCTTCCAGATGCGGTTCTCGGTCAGCAGGGTTTCGTATTCATCCACCAGGTTGGGGAACTTGGCGCAGAAGTCCTCGATGTAGTCCAGCAGCGAGCCCTGGCGGTTGCTGTTGAATTGCTCCGTGGCCTTGGCACTGCGCACCTTGCTGGGCTTGAGTTGCGCCATGCTGTCAGGCAGGTCGCGGTACACCCCACCCGGGCGATAGTAGGCGGCATGCATGCGCGCGCCAGACACAGCCTCGTACATATCGAACAAGACCTCGCGCTCGCGGAAGGTGTACATGAGCACGGTGGATGCGCCCAAATCCATACCATTCGAGCCCAGCCACATCAGGTGGTTGAGCAGGCGCGTGATCTCGCCAAACATGGTGCGAATGTACTTGGCGCGCAGCGGTACCTCGATACCCAGCAGCTTCTCTATGGCCAGGCAGTAGGCCTGTTCGTTGCACATCATGGACACGTAGTCCAGCCTGTCCATATAGGGCAACGACTGGATATAGGTCTTGTGCTCGGCGAGCTTCTCGGTCGCACGATGGAGCAGGCCCACATGGGGGTCGGCACGCTGCACCACCTCGCCGTCGAGTTCCAGCACCAGGCGCAACACACCGTGCGCGGCAGGATGCTGCGGCCCGAAGTTCAGGGAGTAGTTCTTGATATCAGCCATGTTCAAACACCTGGGCAGCGCGCCGCCTCAGTGCAGGCCTCCGTATTTTTCTTCGCGGATGATGCGCGGAGTGATCTCGCGCGGCTCTATGGTCACGGGCTCGTATATCACGCGACGCTGCTCGGGGTCGTAGCGCATCTCCACATGACCCGACAGGGGGAAATCCTTGCGGAATGGATGGCCGATGAAACCGTAGTCGGTCAGGATGCGGCGCAGGTCGTTGTGGCCATCGAAAACGATGCCGAAGAGGTCGAAAGCCTCGCGCTCGAACCAGTTGGCGCCGCTCCAGATGTCGGTCACGGAGGGAATCACCGGGAAGTCGTCATCCGGGCAGAACACCTTCACGCGCACACGCTGATTCAGCGACACCGACAGCAGATGCGACACCACCGCATAGCGCAAGCCGTCTGTGCCTACTTCACGGTATGTCGAATAGTCCACGCCACACAGATCGATGAGCTGTTCGAAACGGCATTGCGGTGCATCACGCAAAGTCTGCATGACATCCAGATAGTCACCAGCGGCAACCACGACGGTGAGCTCATCGAGCGCCAGCGCGATATCGCGCACCTTGTCGCCCAGCGCGGCCGCCACGGCCTCGCGCAGCTTCTCAGGGTGAATGGCAAAGTCGGTCATCAAGTCCCCTCAAACACGCGCAATGGTCTGGGTGCGGCGGATCTTCTGCTGCAGCTGGATGATGCCGTAGATCAGCGCCTCGGCCGTAGGCGGGCAGCCCGGCACGTACACGTCCACCGGCACCACGCGGTCGCAGCCACGCACCACGGAATAGCTGTAGTGATAGTAGCCACCGCCATTGGCGCAAGAGCCCATGGAGATCACCCAGCGCGGCTCGGCCATCTGGTCATAGACCTTGCGCAAGGCGGGCGCCATCTTGTTGCACAGCGTGCCGGCAACAATCATCAGGTCGGACTGGCGCGGGCTGGCGCGGAACACCTCGGCACCAAACCGCGCCAGGTCATAGCGCGCCGCCGCCGCATGCATCATCTCCACCGCACAGCAGGCGAGGCCGAACGTGACGGGCCAAATGGATCCGGTCTTGGCCCAGTTCACCACAGCGTCGTAGCTCGTGGTGACAAAGCCTTCCTTCATCACACCTTCAATCATTGCGTCATTCCTTGTGTAGCGCCGCTCATTCCCAATCCAGGGCGCCCTTTTTCCACTCGTAGGCAAAACCTATGACCAGGATGGCCAGGAAAATCACGACCGCCACGAAACCCGTCATCCCCACATCCTGCAAGGCCACGGCCCAGGGGAACAGAAAGGCGATTTCGAGGTCAAACAGAATGAACAAAATGGCCACGAGGTAGTAGCGCACATCGAACTTCATGCGCGCATCGTCAAAGGCCTCGAAGCCACATTCGTAAGGGGAGTTTTTTGCCGGGTCGGGGCGATTGGGGCCCAGCACATAGCCCAACACAAGGGGCACGACGCCGACACCGACGCCAACCAAGATGAACAAGAGAACTGGGAGGTATTGATCGAGGTTCATCTATGCCGCTCTCGCCGGTGAAACCGCCTCACACAGCTCGCACTGCGGGCCCGTGAGGCGGCCTTTTTATTTGGTGCCGTCGGCGAGACTCGAACTCGCACAGCTTTCGCCACTACCCCCTCAAGATAGCGTGTCTACCAATTTCACCACGACGGCTGCTGTATGCATCTGGATGGCTTGAGGACCGATGGGACGGTTTTTGCTTTCCAGACAGCCGGGGATTCTACCCCGGAAAAACCCTGTCACAAAGCATGGAGGCGCTTTTTTGCTACGCCTCTTGCATGCTCATTTGGTTGGGATTTGCGCCGCACCAGATGCCGGTTCCGCCGCTGGTGCGGGCACCGCTGCATCGGCTGGCGCTGTGCTGCTGGCGGGCACTGCTGCGGCCGGTGTCTCCAGCACGCTGCCCGTGCTTGGCGCACGCTGATTGCCGAAATAGGCCAGGGCCAGCGTGGCCACGAAGAACACGGTAGCCAGGGCCGCCGTGCTACGCGACAAGAAGTTGGCGCTGCCGCTGGCGCCAAACAGGCTGCCGGCGCTGCCACTGCCAAACGCGGCGCCCATGTCGGCACCCTTGCCATGCTGGATCAGGATCAGGCCGATCATGCCCAGGGCCGTCAGCATCTGCACGGCCAGAATGATGTTCACGATTGCATTCATGCTTGGTTAGCTCCTCAACTGATAGCTGCTTACGCTTTATTGGTCTGCGCTGCAGCAATAATTTGCAAAAAGTCTTCGGCCTTGAGCGAGGCACCGCCGACCAAGCCACCATCGATGTCCGGCTGCGCCAGCAACTGCGCCGCATTCGCCGCATTCATGCTGCCGCCATACAGCAGCGGTATGCGCGCTGCCTGCTCGGTGGCGGCCGCCAGTTGGGCACGCAGCACGGCATGCACGGCCTGGGCCTGCTCCGGCGTCGCCGTGCGACCGGTGCCAATGGCCCAGACAGGCTCGTAGGCGACCACAATCTCGCTGATGCAATGGCCGTTGGCCTGGATCACCGCCGCCAGCTGGCGCTTGACCACCGCCTCGGTTTGACCCGCCTCGCGCTGCTCCAGCGTTTCACCCACGCAGACGATGGGCGTGATGCCCGCGGCCAGCGCACGCTGAGCCTTGGCGGCCACCACGGCATCGGTTTCGCCATGGTATTGGCGGCGCTCGGAATGGCCCACCAGCACATAGCGCGCGCCGAAGTCGCGCAGCATGGCCGCCGATGTCTCGCCCGTGTAGGCACCCGATTCATGCTGCGAGACATCCTGCGCCGCCAGCGCAATGCTTGATCCCGCGACCAGCGCCTGCACCTGCGCCAGGTAGGGCGCCGGCACCGCCACGGCGACGTTGCAGGCCGGCTGGCCCAGGCCGCCACGCAAGCCCTGCAGCAGTGCGGCGTTGGCCTGCAGGCTGCCGTTCATCTTCCAGTTGCCGGCGATGAGTTTCTTTATCTGAGTCATGTCGTCCACCTCAAAACAATCTTGCCTATATGTTGGTTCGACTCCATCAGCGCATGTGCCTGGGCCGCATCGGCCGCGGCAAAGGTGCTGTGAATGACGGGCTTGATGGCTCCAGACGCCAGCAGCGGCCAGACCTGCTCGCGCAGGGCCTGGGCGATCGCCGCCTTGAAAGCCACAGGGCGCGGGCGCAGCGTGGAGCCGGTGATCACCAGGCGCTTGCGCAGCACCAGCGCGGCGTTGAACTCGGCCTTCACGCCACCTTGCACGGCAATGATGACGATGCGCCCATCCTCGGCCAGGCACTCCACCTCGCGCGCCACATAGGGGCCGGCGACCATGTCCAGCACCACGTCCACGCCACGCCCCTCGGTGATGCGCTGAACCTCGGCCACGAAGTCCTGCGACTTGTAGTTGATGGCATGGTGCGCGCCCAGCGCCAGACAGGCGGCGCATTTTTCGTCGCTGCCCGCGGTGATGATGACGGTGGCGCCGCGCGCACGCGCCAGCTGTATCGCCGTGACGCCTATGCCGCTGCTGCCGCCCTGCACCAGCAGGGTCTCGCCTGCCTGCAGGCGTGCGCGGTCGAAGACATTGCTCCACACGGTGAAGAAGGTCTCGGGCAGCGAGGCCGCCTCGACGTCGGACAGGCCAGCGGGAACCGGCAGGCATTGCGCCACCGGGGCCACGCAATATTCGGCATAGCCGCCACCAGCCACCAGCGCGCAGACGCGATCGCCCACAGCGAAGCCGGCCGCGGCCAGGGCCGCCGCGTCACCCGACTCGATGACGCCCGCGACCTCCAGCCCCGGCAGGTCCGAGGCACCGGCAGGCGGTGCGTAATGCCCCTTGCGCTGCAGCACATCGGGGCGATTGACACCGCTGGCCGCCACGCGGATGAGCAGCTCGCCCACCCCCGCCATAGGCACTGGGCGCTCGCCCAAACGCAGCACCTCAGGCGCACCAAAGGCCGTGATTTCTACCGCTTGCATTGTCAATTCACCGCATAAATTTCAAGCCAAAATGGCTGCTTGCGCCCACTAAGCAAGCGCAAGCAGCTCATTTTTCAATAGCAACTGCCACGCGGCCTGCTTACTCCTGCGTCGGCTGATCCTGCTCGCCACGCTCGGCGCGAGGCTCACGCGGCTCGCGGTTTTCACGCGGCGCGCGCGGGGCACGCTCGCGGTACTCGCGCGGCTCACGCGGTTCGCGCTCGGGCATGCCGGCGGGGCGCTCAATCAGTGCCTTCATCGACAGCTTGATGCGGCCCTTGTCGTCGGCCTCCAGCGCCTTGACGCGCACGATCTGGCCTTCCTGCAGGTAGTCGGTGACCTTTTCCACGCGCTCGTGCGCGATCTGGCTGATGTGCAGCAGGCCATCCTTGCCCGGCAGCACGTTGACCAGGGCGCCGAAGTCCAGGATCTTGGTGATCGGGCCTTCGTAGACCTTGCCGATTTCAACTTCGGCGGTGATCTCCTCGATGCGGCGCTTGGCCTCGTCGGCCTTGGCGGCCTCGGTGGCAGCGATGGTGATGGTGCCGTCTTCCTCGATGTTGATCTGGCAGCCCGTTTCGTCGCACAGCGCGCGGATGGTGGCGCCGCCCTTGCCGATCACGTCGCGGATCTTCTCGGGGTTGATCTTCATGGTGAACAGCTTGGGCGCAAAGCTGCTGATCTCGGCCTTGGCCTCGCCCATGGCTTCCTGCATCTTGGCCAGGATGTGCATGCGCGCTTCCTTGGCCTGGGCCAGGGCGACTTGCATGATTTCCTTGGTGATGCCCTGGATTTTGATGTCCATCTGCAGCGCCGTGATACCGGCGGTGGTACCGGCCACCTTGAAGTCCATGTCGCCCAGGTGATCCTCATCGCCCAGGATGTCGGTCAGCACGGCAAACTTGTTGTCTTCCTTGATCAGGCCCATGGCGATGCCGGCCACATGCGCCTTCATGGGCACGCCGGCGTCCATCATCGACAGGCAGCCGCCGCAGACCGAGGCCATGGACGAGGAACCGTTGGACTCGGTGATCTCGGACACCACGCGGATGGTGTAGGGGAACTCTTCCTTGCTCGGCAGACAGGCCACCAGGGCGCGCTTGGCCAGGCGGCCGTGGCCGACTTCGCGGCGCTTGGTCGAGCCCATGCGACCCACTTCGCCGGTGGCAAAGGGAGGCATGTTGTAGTGGAACAGGAAGCGGTCTTCGAACTCGCCAGCCAGTGCGTCAATGCGCTGCGCGTCGCGCTCGGTGCCCAGCGTAGACACCACCAGCGCCTGCGTCTCGCCGCGCGTGAACAGGGCTGAACCGTGGGTGCGCGGCAGCACGCTGTTGCGGATTTCGATAGCACGCACGGTGCGCGTATCGCGGCCGTCGATGCGTGGCTCACCGGCCAGAATCTGGCCGCGCACGATGCGCGCTTCGATGTCGAACAGCATGTTGTCGACCTTGACGCCGTCAAACGCCACGCCCTGCTCGGTCAGCGCCGCCTTGGTGGCGGCGTAGGCCTCGCGGCAGGCCTGGGTGCGCAGCTGCTTGTTGCGGTTTTGGTAGGCGGCGCGCAGTTTTTCTTCGGCCAGCTCGCCCACCTTGGCGATCAGGGCCTCGTCCTTGGCCTCGGCCTTCCAGTCCCACACCGGCTTGCCGGCGTCACGCACCAGCTCGTGGATGGCGTTGATGGCGGTCTGGCTTTGCTCGTGGCCATAGACCACGGCGCCCAGCATCACGTCTTCGGGCAGCTGCTGCGCTTCGGACTCGACCATCAGCACGGCGGCCTCGGTGCCGGCGACGACCAGGTCCATCTGGCTGCTCTTGCGCGCCGTCTGGCCGGGGTTGAGCACATATTCACCGTTGACATAGCCCACGCGCGCGGCGCCAATCGGGCCGTTGAACGGGATGCCCGACACAGCCAGCGCGGCGCTGGTGGCGATCATGGCGGCGATGTCGGCGTCCACCTCGGGGTTGAGCGAGATGGTGTGGATGACCACGTGGACTTCGTTGTAGAAGCCTTCGGGGAACAGCGGGCGGATCGGGCGGTCGATCAGGCGGGAAGTCAGCGTCTCCAGCTCGGACGGCTTGGCTTCGCGCTTGAAGAAGCTGCCGGGGATCTTGCCAGCGGCGTAGGTCTTCTCGATGTAATCGACAGTCAGCGGGAAGAAGTCCTGGCCGGGCTTGGCGTTCTTGGATGCGACCACGGTGGCCAGCACCACGGTGTCGTCGATGTTGACCAGCACGGCGCCGGAAGCCTGGCGCGCGATTTCGCCGGTTTCCATGGTCACGGTGTGCTCGCCCCACTGGAAGGTCTTGGTGACTTTGTTGAACATCGTCATAGGTTTGCTCCTTGATGAATAGCTACTGGCGTACCAGCAGCATGGGTTTGGAGGCCAAACAGACCGCGATGCCATTCCAGACCAGCGCTGTCAGCTACTAAAAATATAGTCAGCACGGGTTTGGAATGACACAGCTTCGCTCTGCTCATCCCTCCGGGAAAAGTAAAAAACGCCTGAGCTAGCAAGCTAACTCAGGCGCTTCGGGCTATCGCAAGGCTTACTTGCGCAGACCCAGCTTGGCGATCAGGGCCGTGTAGCGGTCAGCGTCCTTGGCCTTGAGGTAGTCCAGCAGCTTGCGGCGACGGCTCACCATGCGCAGCAGGCCACGGCGACCGTGGTGGTCCTTGGCGTGTTGCTTGAAGTGGGGAGTCAGCTCGTTGATGCGGGCGGTCAGCAGGGCCACCTGAACTTCAGGGCTGCCGGTATCGTTTTCGGCGCGCTGGTTGGCCTTGACGACTTCGGCCTTGACGGAAGATGCGATCATGATTTTTCCTTGAGCGGAGCGCCATGGCAGGCACCCCCTGGTTTTACTTGCGCCAGCGGCTGGAATGACCCCTGGCGTGCGTTCTGCACCATGCAAAACCCGTTGATTATATCGCGTGTCAATTTTTACGCCCACCCGGGGGACTCCCAATGCCTGCGGCACCAAACTGCGCCACATGATGCAAGCCTTTACAAAAAGGCGCGGCTTGCGCCAAGGGAGGCCCAACATGAGCACATTGCATGCCCCGCGACGCATTGCCACGCATACCCTGGTCGCATGCGCCATGACCCTGTGCCTGCAGGCAACACACACCGCGCACGCGGCCCCGGCAAAACAGGAGGCGAGCAGCAACCCGGCCCGCCCGGCCAAGAAATCCCGCTCCGTCAAGATCAAGCACCAACAGAACCATTCTGGCGAAAGCAGCGCCGAACGCGACCGCAGGCTGTACCGCGAATGCCAGGGCCTGCCCAACGCCGGCGCATGCCTGGGTTACACGCGGCGCTGAAGAATCGACACGAACTTGCCAAAACCGCAAGAAAACTTCGCTACAATCGCGGTTTCGTCGCAAGGCCAACCGGAATCCGGAATCAACCAAACGACGATTTTTTGAAAAGTGCCGATTTTTTCGTGCTACAATTCAAAGCTTGGCGGCTGTAGCTCAGCTGGATAGAGTACTTGGCTACGAACCAAGGGGTCGTGGGTTCGATTCCTGCCAGCCGCACCAAACGCAAAGCCCTGAAGTTGAGAGACTTCAGGGCTTTTTCGTTTGTGCATCATGCGCCCATGAGCAAAGCCTTCACCAAAGAGTCAGATAACGAAGACGACGAGCCCACCCTGCCCGCCATACCGGTCGGTGGCAAAAACTACATCACGCCCCAGGGCTACGCGCGCCTGCGCGCTGAGCTCCTGACACTCATCGACGACGAACGCCCCAAGGTGGTGGACATCGTGCATTGGGCCGCGAGCAACGGTGACCGCTCCGAAAACGGCGACTACCTCTACGGCAAGAAGCGGCTGCGCGAGATCGATCGGCGCATCCGCTTCCTGACCAAGCGACTGGAGATTGCCGAGGTGGTTGATCCGTCCGCCCATGCGGGCAGCGACCAGGTCTTTTTTGGCGCCACCGTGACCTATGTCGACGACGAGGGTGTCGAACGCACGGTGACCATACTCGGCGTGGACGAGGCGGACAACGCCCGCCAGCAGGTCAGCTGGATTTCTCCGGTGGCGCGTGCGCTGCTCAAGGCACGCGAAGGCGACGAGGTGGCGCTGCAAACACCCGCGGGCATGCGCAGCCTGGAAATCCTGTCAGTGGCCTACCCCACACCGCGCTGAAAACAGTCAGGCCAGCTGCGGCAGCACTCGGAAGGCCCGCAGAACGGGCTGAGTGCGGCGCAAGGTGCGCAACACGGCCTCGACATGGGCCAGATCACGCACGGTGACAACAAACCGCAGGTCCGTGGTATCCATGGCATCATCCATGTCCACGCGCACGATGTCAGCCTCGCAGCTGGCAAACTCTGCGGCGATGCGCGCCAGCACGCCCTTGCCATTGGCCACCGTGACGGTGATACCTGCCTCAAAGCTGCGCGCAGGCTCGTCCGCCCAGTCCACGGCGATGAAGCGCTCGCCATCCTTGTTCTGCAGCTTCCTGGCCACTGCGCATTGCGCGTGGTGCACCACCAACCCCTCGCCGCGCCCCAGGTAACCGACGATGGGGTCGCCGGGCACGGGGCGGCAGCAGCTGGCATATTGCACCGACGCATTCTCGCTGCCGTCCAGCGTGATGCTGCCCTGCGACACCTGCTCGTGCGCGCCGTAGCGCTCGCGCGTGAGCAGCAATGCATCGGGACGCTGGCCATCTTCCGACAGCAGCAACACCAGCCGCTTGGCGACGATGCTGGCAATGCGTTTGCCCAGGCCAATGTCGGTCATCAGTTCGGCCCGGGTCTTGCTGCCGGTAAAGCGCAGCAGCTTGTCCCAGATGGCGGCATGCTCCTCGGAGCCAGGCAGCTGCTCCATGCCTTCGGAGCGCAACGCCTGGGTCAACAGTCTTTCGCCCAGATCAGCAGACTCATTCTGCGCCAAGGTTTTCACATAGTGGCGGATCTTCGAGCGGGCGCGTCCGGTGCGCACAAAGGCCAGCCAGGCGGGGTTGGGTTTGGCGTCGTCGGCGGTGATGACCTCCACCACGTCGCCGTTCTTGAGTTCCGTGCGTAGCGGCACCTGCTCGTCGTTGATCCGCACGGCCGTGGTTCTGTCGCCCACGTCGCTGTGGATGGCGTAGGCGAAATCGACCGCGGTAGCGCCACGCGGCAGGGCCATGATCTGGCTTCTGGGCGTGAACACATAGACCGCATCGGGGAACAGATCGACCTTGACATGGTCCCAGAACTCCGCAGCATCACGCGTCTCGTTCTGGATGTCGAGCAGGGACTGCAGCCATTTCGTGCCCATGCGCTCGGCCGCGGCCCCGCTGGCATCCTGCGCCTTATAGAGCCAGTGCGCAGCCACGCCAGCCTCGGCCACCACATGCATCTCTTCGGTGCGTACCTGGAACTCGATGTTCAACCCTGCCGGCCCCACCAGCGTGGTGTGCAGCGACTGGTAGCCGTTGAGCTTGGGGATGGCGATATGGTCCTTGAATTTGCCCGGCGCCGGCTTGTACACCTGGTGCAGCACGCCCAGTGCCGTGTAGCAGTCGGTGACCGAGGGCACGACCACGCGAAAGCCATAGAGGTCGCTCACCTGGGCAAAGCTCAGGTTCTTCAGGCTCATCTTTTGGTGGATGGCGTACAAGGTCTTTTCACGTCCCGCCAGGCGCACCGGCATGCCCACGCGGGCAAAGGCGGCGTCCACGTCAGACTGCACTTTTTGCACGATGTCACGGCGTCGGCTGCGCGATTTGTTCACGGCCTTGGCCAACGTGGCATAGCGCCAGGGGTGCAGGTGACGAAACGCCAGATCCTGCAGCTCGCGATAGGTCTGGTTCAGGCCCAGGCGGTGCGCAATGGGGGCGTAGATCTCCAGCGTTTCGGACGAAATGCGTCCCCACTTGCTGCGCGGCATGTCCGACAGCGTGCGCATGTTGTGCGTGCGATCCGCCAGCTTGATGAGGATGACGCGCACATCGCGCGCCATGGCCAGCAACATCTTGCGAAACGACTCGGCCTGGTTCTCCTCGCGCGTGTTGAACTGCAGCTTGTCAAGTTTCGTCAGGCCGTCGACCAGCTCTGCCACCGGGGCGCCAAAACGGTCTATCAGATCCGCCTTGGTAATGCCGCAGTCCTCCATGGCATCGTGCAGCAGCGCCGCCATGAGCGCCTGCACATCCAGCTTCCAGCTGGCGCACAGGGCCGCCACGGCGATCGGATGCGTGATATAGGGCTCGCCGCTGTTGCGCAGCTGACCCAGGTGCGCGGTGTCGGCATAGCGGTAGGCCTGGCGCACCTGCTCAATGCCGGTACTGTCGAGATAGTCGAGCTTTTCCAGCAGCGCGGCAAAGCTGGCCGCGGCCGCATTGGCCACCGCCGCTGACGCGTCGCCAGACGCTGCCACTCCGGCCGGCAAACCGGTTGCAACTGCCTTGTTGAACCCACCATTCATGGCGCAACTGTAACTTGCCCGGCCGATCGCCAGCAGTCAGACAAAAAAAAGCACCGCCGGTGCGGTGCTTTTTTGCTGTTTGGACAACAGGCCGGGGGCCATCAGCCCGGGACTTTCTTCAGCATCTCCAGGCCCACCTTGCCAGCGGCGATCTCGCGCAGCGCGGTGACGGCCGGCTTGTTGCGACTTTCGATCTTGGGTGCGTGGCCCTGGCTGAGCATGCGCGCGCGGTAGGTGGCGGCGAGCACCAGCTGGAAACGGTTGGGAATCTGCTCAAGGCAGTCTTCCACGGTAATGCGGGCCATGGTTTTTCTCCGGGGACAATCAGGGGATGTTGAGCGATTCGAAGGTCTCGGCCCGGGCGCGACGCTGTGCGGCGTACTTCAGGCGCTGGGCGTGAACAATGGTTTTCAGGTCGAAAAGCGCTCGTTCAAAGACTTCGTTGATTATAACGAAGTCGAACTTGCAGGCCTCAGCCATCTCCTGCGCGGCGTTCTTCAGGCGCAGGTCAATGACATCGGCGGCATCTTCACCGCGCCGCTCCAGGCGCGAGCGCAACTCGTCCCAGCTCGGTGGCAGGATGAAGATCAACACCGCATTCTTAAAAACCTGCTTGACCTGCAGCGCGCCCTGGTAATCGATCTCCAACACCACGTCGGCGCCCTGTGCCACACGCTCCTCGATGGCCTTGCGCGAGGTGCCATAGCGCCGACCATGCACATTGGCCCATTCGACGAAACCGTTGGCCTCGACCATGGCGTCGAATTCCTGCTCGGAGGCAAAGAAATATTCGCGCCCATGCTTTTCCTGCCCGCGCGGCGCGCGCGTGGTGTGCGACACCGAGGGCTGCACCCGTGCATCCAGCTCCATCAAGGCCTTCACCAGGCTGGACTTGCCCGCCCCGCTGGGGGCTGAGACTACAAACAAATTTCCGGGGTAATCCATAAGGGATAAGCGCAAGGCGCTATCAAAGTTGCTTATTCGATGTTCTGCACCTGCTCACGCATCTGCTCGATCAGGACCTTCATATCCACGCTGATGCGCGTCAGCTCCATGGCCGCGGACTTGGAGCCCAGGGTGTTGGCCTCGCGGTGCAGCTCCTGGATCAGGAAGTCCAGGCGCTTGCCCACCTCGCCACCCTTCTTCAGCAGGCGCTGTATTTCATCCAGGTGCGACTGCAGCCGGGTGACCTCCTCGGCCACGTCGATGCGGATGGCGAAGGCCGTGGCCTCGGTCAGTGCCCGGTCTTGCGCGGCCTCGGGCACGGCCGCACCCTCGGCCAGCTGCATGGCCTCCTTCCAGCGCTCCATGAAGCGCTGGCGCTGTTGCTCCACGAGCCGGGGCACCAACGGGCCCGCCTGCTCGGCCAGCGCGCGCAGCTGCTTGAGTCGATCCAGCAACATGGCCACCAGGCGCTCGCCCTCGCGCTCGCGTGCGGCCACCATGTCGGCCAGGGCGCGCTGCGCCAAATCCATGGTCGGCCCGCTCCAGTCCTGCTCGGGGGCGCCAGCATTGGCACACAGGCGCAGGGCCTCGGCAACGCTCAAGGGCGCGGCATCAGGCAGCCAGGAGCGCACGGTGTCCTGCACCGTGCCCACGCGCTGCAGCAACCGGGGCGTGGGTTCGGCGAGGGCAGCGAATTCGGCGCTGTCCACAAAGGCTCGCAGCTCGACCTTGCCGCGCTTGAGCTGCTGCGTGAGCAGCGCGCGCAGCGCGGGCTCCTGGGCACGCAGCTCGTCGGACAGGCGCAGGGACAAGTCCAGGAAGCGGCTGTTGACCGAGCGTATTTCCAGGCCCAGGCGGCGCGCGTTGCCCGGCCCGCCCTCCCCTGCGGCGGCGCCCGTGAACTGCACGCTGGCGTATCCGGTCATGCTGTAGACTGCCATGGGATTCTTCGGTGGTTGGTTGCTTGCAAACCGGCGATTATCCGGCCTCCCGCTCCACACGCGTGTCTATGTCAAAAATCAAACCCGCCCCGCTGCCCCCCGATACCGTCATTGGCGGTTACCGCGTGGTGCACAAGCTCGCCGCAGGTGGCTTTGGCGTGGTGTACCTGGCCAAGGATGCCGAGGGCCAGCAGGTGGCCATCAAGGAGTACCTGCCCGCGTCGCTGGCCACGCGCACGGCCGGCGAACTGCTGCCCCAGGTGCAGCCAGAGAAACTGTCGCTGTACCGCCTGGGCCTGAAGAGCTTTTTTGAAGAGGGCCGCTCGCTGGCGCAGATCTCGCACGCATCGGTGGTGAGCGTGCTGAATTTCTTTCGCGAGAACGAAACCGTTTACATGGTGATGAACCACCTGGAGGGCGCGTCCCTGCAGGACTTCATCATCACCGCGCGCGAACTGAAGACGGAGAAGGTCTTCCGCGAATCCACCATACGCTCGCTGTTCGACGAGGTGCTGCGCGGCCTGCGCATCGTGCACCAGCACAAGATGCTGCACCTCGATATCAAGCCCGCCAACATCTTCATCACCGACGACAACCGCGCAGTGATGATCGACTTTGGCGCCGCGCGCGAGGTACTGTCCAAGGAGAGCAATTTCATACGCCCCATGTACACGCCGGGCTTTGCCGCACCCGAGATGTACCGGCGCGACGCGCAAATGGGGCCGTGGACTGACATCTACGCCATCGGCGCCTGCATCTATGCCTGCATGCAGGGCTTTCCGCCGGCCGAGGCGCCGCAGCGCCAGGAGAAGGATCGCCTGACGCTGGCGCTGAACAAGCTGCGCGGGATTTACTCCGACAACCTCATCGAGGTCGTGGAATGGTGCATGGCGCTCGATCCGCTGTCGCGCCCGCAGTCGGTGTTTGCGCTGCAAAAGGAGCTCTCGCGCGAGGGTGAGCGCCGCTACACCAAGCTGTCGGTGAGCGAGAAGATGCGCATGCAGCTCGACTCGCTGATCACCGACAACAAGAAGGGCGCGCCAAAAATAGCCGACACCACGCGCGCCGGGAGCCGGGCCAAATGAAGTTCTCCGTCTTCCAGCTCAGCCGCCGCGGCGGACGCCAGAAGAACGAAGACCGCATGGGCTACAGCTACACGCGCGAGTCCGCCCTGTTCGTGCTGGCCGACGGCATGGGCGGCCATCCCAAGGGCGAGGTGGCTGCGCAGATTGCCATACAGACGGTTTCCTCGATGTTCCAGCGCCAGGCCAGGCCGGCGCTGAAGAACGTGCCCGAATTCCTCTCGGCGGCGCTGCTGGGCGCGCATCACCAGCTGCTGCGCTACAGCAACGAAAGGGCCATGCTGGACACACCCCGTACCACGCTGGTGGTGGCCGTGGTGCAGGACGGTTGCGCACACTGGATCCACTGCGGCGACTCGCGCCTGTACCTGGTGCGCGACGCCGAGCTGCTGATGCGCACGCGCGACCACTCCTACCAGGAGCTGCGCAACGGCGTCGCCCCAGGCCTGGAGCGCGTGAACCGCAACGTGCTGTTCACCTGCCTGGGCTCGCCCACCAAGCCGCTGTTCGACGTGGCCGGCCCGGTGCTGCTGGAGCAGGGTGACCGCCTGCTGCTGTGCTCCGACGGCCTGTGGGGCACGCTGGACGACGACACCATCGCCGACGAGCTGGGCAACAAGACCGTCTCGCAGGCCGTGCCACAGCTGGTCGAGAGCGCCCTGCGCAAGGCCGGCGACAGCAGCGACAACGTCACCGTGGTGGCCATGGAGTGGGAGACGCCAAACGGGTTTGCCCCATCCAACCTGCGCGTGACCACTGACAGCATCAACGAAGAGGTGTTCGCCTCCACCATCCAGGCCGGCTCGCTCGAGGGCTTTGTGGAAGAGCCGGACGACATGGACGACGAGGCCATAGAGCGCTCCATCGCCGAGATCAACGACGCCATCAAACGCACGGCGGCGCGCAAACCGTAGACGCGCACCACTTCCGCCAGTCCGCATGCGGCGCAGCCAGTGCCGCGGTTTTTTCTCATGACACCCGACACCATGCCCACCACCGCCCTTACCCGCAGCGGCAACCGCGCCGCCGACCAGCTGCGCCCGATACGCATCACGCGCCACTACACCATGCATGCCGAGGGCGCGGTGCTGATCGAGTTCGGCAACACCCGCGTGCTGTGCACCGCCTCGGTCGAGGAAAAGGTACCGCCGCACAAGCGTGGCAGCGGCGAAGGCTGGGTGACGGCCGAATACGGCATGCTGCCGCGCGCCACCCACACGCGCAGCGACCGCGAGGCCGCGCGCGGCAAGCAAAGCGGGCGTACGCAGGAGATCCAGCGCCTGATAGGCCGCAGCCTGCGCGCGGTGTTCGACCTGAAACTGCTGGGCGAGCGCACCCTTCAGATCGACTGCGACGTGATCCAGGCCGACGGCGGCACGCGCACCGCCGCCATCACCGGCGCCTGGGTGGCGGCGCAGGACGCGGTCGCCACGCTGCTGGCGGCCGGCAAGATCAGCACCTCGCCCATCACCGGCGCGGTGGCCGCCGTGTCGGTGGGCATCGTGCAGGGCGCGCCGCTGCTGGATCTGGAGTATGTCGAGGACGTGGCCTGCGACACCGACATGAACGTCGTCATGACCGGCGCCGGCCACTACGTGGAGGTCCAGGGCACGGCCGAGGGCGTGGCCTTTTCGCGCAGCGAGATGGATCAACTGCTGTCCCTGGCCGAAAAGGGCATTGCCGAACTGGTGCTGCTGCAGCAGGAATCACTACGTAATTGATAGCTGTTTGCGCTTTACGGACAAGCGCTACAAGGCATTTTGACCATGAAACTCGTACTCGCCTCCAACAACCGTGGCAAGCTCGCCGAGCTGCAGGCCATGCTGGCGCCGCTGGGCGTCGAGCTCATCGCCCAGTCAGCTCTGGGCGTGGGCGAGGCCGAGGAGCCGTTTCACACCTTCGTCGAGAACGCCCTGGCCAAGGCGCGCTTTGCCAGCGCCCACACCGGCCTGCCGGCGCTGGCCGACGACGCCGGCCTGTGCGTCGAGGCCTTCGGCGGCCTGCCCGGCGTGCAGACCGCCCACTACGCGACGCAGTTCGGCTACGAGAAAAGCGAAGCCAACAACGTGCGCGCCCTGCTCGAGCAGATGGCCGGCGTGGACAACCGCCGCGCCGCCATGGTCAGCACCCTGGTCGCCGTGCGCGGCCCGCAGGACCCCGAGCCGCTGATCGCCGTGGGCCGCGTGAGTGGCGAAATCACGCGCGAACCGCGCGGCGCGGGCGGCTTCGGCTTCGACCCGGTGATGCTGCTGCCCGCCTTCGGCAAGACCTTTGCCGAACTGCCCGCCGAGGTGAAGAACGCCCACAGCCACCGCGGCCGCGCAACGGCCCAGATGCTGGAGCTGATGCGCGAGCACTGGCTGCCGGACAGGTCAGAGACATGAACATCCCCATCGCCCCCGCCGCACAGACCGGCAGCGCCCCGCGCGACGTGCAGCACTACATGCGCGCCGGCCTGCTGCAACTGGCCAGCCTGCCGCCGCTGTCGCTCTACGTGCACCTGCCCTGGTGCCTGCGCAAATGCCCGTACTGCGACTTCAACTCGCACGAATCGCGCGACGAGCTGCCCGAGGCGCGCTACCTCGACGCCGTGGTGGCCGACCTGGAGGCCGCCCTGCCCCTGATCTGGGGCCGCACGGTGCACAGCATCTTCATCGGCGGCGGCACGCCCAGCCTGTTTGCGCCCGACGCCATAGACCGGCTGCTGGGCGACATACGCGCGCGCCTGCGCCTGGATGCCGGCTGCGAGGTCACGCTGGAGGCCAACCCCGGCACCTTTGAGAAGGAGCGCTTTCGCGCCTACCGCGGCGCCGGCGTCACGCGCCTGTCGGTCGGCGTGCAAAGCTTCAACGACCGGCACCTCAAGGCCCTGGGCCGCGTGCATGACCGCGCCCAGGCCCTGGCCGCCGTCGAAGAAGCCGCCAGCGCGTTCGAGACCTTCAACCTCGACATCATGTACGCCCTGCCCGGCCAGACCATGGCCGAGCTGGAGCAGGACATGCGCCAGGCGCTGGCATTTGCGCCTCCGCACGTCTCCATCTACCACCTGACGATAGAGCCCAACACCTGGTTCGCCAAACACCCCCCGCTCCTGCCCGAGGACGATGCGGCCTACGCCATGCTCGACCGCATCACCGAGCTGACGACCGAAGCCGGCCTGGCGCGCTACGAGGTCTCAGCCTACGCGCGGGGCAGCCACCAATGCCTGCACAACCGCAACTACTGGCAGTTTGGCGACTACCTGGGGCTTGGTGCAGGCGCGCACAGCAAGCTCAGTTTTGCCCATCGCATCGTGCGCCAGGTGCGTCTGCGCGACCCGCAGCGCTACATGGCCGGCGCCCTGGCCGGCCACGCCATCGCGCAAGACGAGGACGTGCGCCGCGCCGACCTGCCGTTCGAGTACATGCTCAATGCCCTGCGCCTGCGGGACGGTTTTGCGCTGCAGGAGTTCAGCGAGCGCACGGGCCTGGCCATCACCGCCATCGCCAAGGGCCTGCAAGAGGCCGAGGCCAAAGGACTGATTCAGCGCGACATGGAGCGCGTGCGCCCCACCGAGCGCGGTTTTGATTTTCTAAGCGACCTGCAGTCCCTGTTCCTGGTGGATTGATGGCTGGTACAGCGGTCCGAAAATATCGAAACATGAAAGCGCGCCTTCGCCCCCATGGCGGGGTTGCACATCCTCGCGATAGCTACGGCTATCGCTCCGGTTTGCGCCTAGGAGGCTGTCGGACTTGGGAATCGTCGGCTGCAAATTGTCCGCAGCGGCCCATTTTTCACCGTCTTTTTGCCCAATAGCTCGACTATTGGGCTGCAAATCCGGCAAAAACTGTGCTCGCTGGGGCCAATTTTCGCTTTCGACGCCCCAAGTCCGACAGCCTCCTAGCCCAGACCCAAAATCCATCGGTTTAATTTGTTCCATCAAGCGTCCAACACTGCACTAGACACCACCTCGTCCATGCTGACTATGTTCATTGCGCGACTATTCGATACCCATCGTCCATGTTGCACAAAACCAACATATTCTTCTGTGTGCAGCAGTTTGACCATTGAAGCCAGCAATACCTTTTTTCCGTTCTAAAAAGCGTGTATTGTTGCCAAATGCGTCTTGCTTCCGATCAAGCCGGCTGTAGCCGCGACATCGACTGGGATGTCTGAATCACGTCCATTCATCGCAGCACCTTGCCCGTCCATGCCTCCACTCAAACTTGGCATACATCAACTGGCCGCATCCGAGGCCATCGTGGTGCGCACCCTGATGTGGCTGTACGGAGGGCGCGATGGCTGCAACTGGGTGTTTGCCGACGCGCCGCCCTACGACGCGGTGCTGGTGGACGCCCCACCCGACGCACCGCCGACCATCGAAAACACCCGCCACCTGGTACATCTGACTCGCGCCGCCCATGCCAGCAAGGGGCCAGGTTCGCTGTCCCGCCCTCTGGGTGCGGACAAGTTACGCCAGTGCTTGCACCAAGTAGAGGCTTTGCTGACCGCATCGCCCGCCGCCCGCACCAACGAACCCGCCGAGACCGGCACTCCGCCAGCAAGCTCACCCGCAGCTTCTGCGGCAAACGCGCCCGCACCGCAAGACCTGCCCACTCTGCCAGCACCGTTGCTGCCCGTGCTGACCCCGCTCGATTTTCCAACGGCGTGCGCCGACCTCTTGCCCGCCGATGCGCCGCGCCATCGACTCAAGCGCTGGCCGCGGGCTGCCGTACTGCGCGCCGACCCCAAGCGCATCCGCATGGCCACCTTGCTGTCGCGCCGCGCGCTGAACATCCACGACCTGACGGTGCTGACCGGGTATGACGCGCCCGAATGCCAGGTGTTCATGCAGGTGCTGCGTTCATCCGATCTGCTGGCCAACGACGTCCTGCCCCGGGGGCCGGAGCCAGTGTCTGCGCTGCACGCCCCCCCGACTGCACCCGCCGTCATCGCCGCCACGATCCCATCAGCCGCTCCAAGCCTGGCTCGCGGCCTGATCGCGAGCTTTCGCCGCCGCCTTGGCCTGTAATTACCCACGCTATTACCGCATGACTGAATACAAGATCGTCTTCACCGGCAGCATGGGCGCCGGCAAGACCACGGCCATTGGCGCCGTCAGCGAAATCCCGCCCATCGTCACCGACGTCACCAACAACGACGCCTCGCACGGCAAGGAGCGCACCACGGTGGGCCTGGACTTTGGCCAGTTCACGCTGGACAACGGCGACCGCGTGCGCATGTTCGGCACGCCCGGACAGTCGCGCTTTGATTTTTTGTGGAAGATCCTGTCGAAGAACGCCATCGGCATGGTCATCCTGGCCGACAACTCGCGGCCCGACCCGCTGGCCGAGTTGCGCGTGTACCTGGAGGGCTTTGCCGACGAGCTGGCCACTCTGCCTTGCGCCATCGGCGTGGGCCGCCTGCAAACGCACGCATCGCCCAGCCTGGACGACTACATCGACGAGCTGGCGCGCCACCAACTGGTGCTGCCCGTGCTGGACGTGGACGTGCGCCAGCGCAGCGACGTGATCCTGCTGATCGACACCTTGCTGGCCCAGCTCGAGGCCAATCTCTTTGGGGAGTAGTCCGAATATGTCCGCAACCATGCCACTCGCGCCCGGCGCCACGAGCATTGCCCAACGCGAAGCCCAGGATCTGCTCGATCAAGTGGAGGGCGTGAACACTGTGGTGGTAGCCACCGTGGACGGCTTCGATGTCGCCTCGGCGCTGCGCACGGGCGAAGCGGCGCGCGTAGCCGCCATGGCCAGCTCCATATCGGCCATCAGCGCCGTGGTCTCGCAGGAGGCCCGCCTAGGGCGCAACAAAAGCGTCACCATCGACACCGAGGCCGGCTTTGCCGTGGTGCACAGCGTGTACCGCGAGGACGCCGAGCTCGTGATCATCGCTATCGCCCATGGCGGCGCCCTGCTGGGTCAGGTCAACTACCGGGTGGCGCAGTTCGCGCGCACCCTGGCCAGCGCATGACGCAGCAGGCCCTGCGCTCCACGCTCGAGGCCATGGCCGCGCTGCCTGGCGTAGATAGCTGCGCGCTGGTCGAAATCGATGCCGGCATGGTCTGGCACCACGCCGGTCAGACCGATGGCGTGCTGACCTTCGCCGAAGCGGCCAGCGACTACTGGCGTTTATCCGGCCGGTTGGCCGAACATTTCGAGGTTCTTGGCGATCTCCGCGCCTCGGTGATGATGCACGCCCGCGGGCGCATCACGCTGCTGCCTTGCGGCAACGGCATGCTGCTGGTGGCGCTGACGCGCGCCAAGTCCGAGCTGGACTGGATCCTGTGGCAAGACAAGGCCCGGCAACTGGCCGAGTTGGTGAATCGCTTGTGATGCAAGCCCATCCCATTTTCTTGTCTGGCGACGCGATGAGGTGCGTGGCGCGCCGCCGGCTCAATGCATCTCACGCCCATCCTCACAACCCTTCGAATTGGAAATGCCCATGGCAAACATCAAGCAAACCCTGGACGAACTCATGACCCTCGACGGCGCGATGTGCGCCTCGGTGGTCGACTCAAGCTCCGGCATGATGTTGGGCTCGATCGGCAGCGGCCTTGATCTGGAGGTGGCCGCCGCCGGCAACACCGAAGTCATCCGCGCCAAGGCCAAGACCATGCGCGCGCTGGGCCTGAACGACGTGATCGAGGACGTTCTGATCACGCTGGGTAAGCAATACCACATCATTCGCCCCTCGGCGCGCAAGGATGGCGTGTTCATCTACCTGGTGATGGACAAGCAGCGCGGCAACCTGGCCATGGCCCGCCGCAAGGTGCAGGACGTGGACAAAGAGTTGAACTTCTGATTGACCCAAAAGAGGTCTCGCCCAAACAGAAGCCCCGGCCACGCCCTAGTGCAGTGTTGGACGCTTGATGGAACCAATAAAACCGATGGATTTTGGGTCTGGGCTAGGCGCAAACCGGAGCGATAGCCGTAGCTATCGCGAGGATGTGCAACGCCGCCCAGGCCGAAAAGGCGCGGTTTTATGTTCCAGATAGCGTCGAACACTGCACTAGTATCAACCGCAGCGCACGGCCGTAATCGTGCCGTTGCCATCCACCTCCAGGTTCAACCTCTGGGCATCAAACGCCTGAGCCGCTGTCCCCGGATGCACCACGCGCGCCATGCGCGCGCCAGACCGCACGCGCGCCTCTTCCACCACCCTGGCCGTGCCGCTTTTGCCCACGGCCCACTGCGCTGCCTGGACATTGCAGGTGCCCCCCACGGGCGCGGTGCTGGCGCCAATGGGCACCGGTGCACTGGCCGGCCCGAGTTGCGAACACCCGCCCAGCAGCCACACAGCCACCAGGCCCGTCAGCCAGGCAATGCGCAATGAATTCCACATGTTCAGTCCTTCCAGAAAAAAGAAACCCCCATACCCCAGGTGACGCGCCCGGCGCAGCACTGCCGCTGTTGTTCCAATCCCTGTTCAAGCCCGAGCGCAGTCACTGCGCGGCCGCCACGGCATCGAGCCCCAGCGCACGCACACGCGCCGCAGCCTGATTGGCCTGCGCGGCCGAGGTAAACGGCCCCACGCGCACACGCTGCAAGCGGCTGCCGTCGGCCCGCACCAGCGGGTCGATGGTGGCCGACAAGCCCGCCTGCCGCAAGCGCAGGTAGGCGCGGCGCGCGTTTTCAGCGTCGGCAAACAGCCCCACGTTGACATACAGCCGCCGCTGCGCCCTGCTGGCAGGCGCGCGCTCTTCGACTGGTGCGACGGCTTGGGCACGCGGCTCGGACGTGGCTTGCGGCGCAGCGGCAACAGGTGCGGATTCCGGCACCGCTTGCGCCGATGGCGGCCGTGCGGCCGGCGTCCGAACAACGGCCGCGGGCCATGGATCAGGCTCCGCCATGCCGGGTTCTCCGGCCGGATCGGGCAAGGACTCCATCACCGCAGCCGATGGCAGCGCCGGCTGCGAGGGTTGCGGCACCGACTCGGGCCTGGCCGTCGCCACGACCGTCACGGCCACCGCGTCTTGCACCGGTTGGGCCGTCACACGGCCCGCAAACGTCCACCACGCGGCAACAACGACCAGCACCAGCCCTGCCGCCGCTGACGCCACCAACCACCAAAGCCTGCGCCAGCTGGCAGCCTGGCGCTGCAGCAAGGCCACGGCCTCGCGCATGTTGGGCGCGGCAGACACGGCGGCGGTCATGCGCCTGTGCACGTCGGCATGCACCAGTGCGTCGCCATACAAGCCCAGCCCGGCGCCCAGCATCAGCAAGCCCGCCAGGGCCACGCCGCCCAGCATGGGCAGGGGCACGGCCAGCCATCGATGCCCGGCCCACAGCAGCAACGCGCCCGCCACCAGACCCAGCGCCAGCACCAACGCATGGCGCCACAGCCGCCTGAAAACCAGCCATCCCAGCGGGCACAGGGCCGCCGCCAGATTCCACCCGGGCAGCACCCGCCCCACCCCATCGAAGCGTTCAAACGCTGCCAGGTAGTGATCAGGATTCACTGCGCCCAGCGCTGCACGATACAGCGCCGGTGCGACGCTGGTGTACTGCGCGGCCGCGCCAGCCTGTTCGGCGGCATGTGCGGCATAGGCGGTGTGGCTTGGCATGCGCGCGATTCTGGCATGCAGGCCATGCGCCCGCCCAGGAGCAAAAAAGCAAAAACCCGCCACAAACGAAGTCGTGGCGGGTTTTCTGGACTGGTAGGGCGTGTAGGACTTGAACCTACGACCAAAGGATTATGAGTCCTCTGCTCTAACCAACTGAGCTAACGCCCCAGGGTGCGCAAGACGCAATCGCGCATTGTAGTGGCTACTTGTGGTGGCTCAGAGCGTTGGAGACCAGTTTGGAGGTGATGTCCACGATCTGGATCATGCGGTCGTAGGGCATGCGCGTGGGGCCTATCACGCCCAGGGTGCCGACCACCTGGCCATCGACCTCATAGGGTGCGCTGACCACGGACAGCTCTTCAAATGGCACGACCTGACTTTCGCCGCCGATGAAGATGCGCACACCCTCGGCGCGGCTGGAGATATCGAGCAGGCGCAGGATCTGGGTTTTTTGCTCGAACAGGTCGAAGGCGCGCCGCAGATGGCCCATGTCGCCAGAAAAATCACTCACCGCCAGCAGGTTGCGCTCGCCCGAGAACACCACCTCGTCCTGCGATTCCGACATGGCCTGCGAGCCCACGTTCACGGCCGCCTGCATCAGTGTGGCGATCTCGCCGCGCAGCTTGTCCACCTCAAGCTTCAGGCGCTCGCGCACCTGCTCCATGGTCAGGCCGGCGTAGTGGGCGTTCAGGAAGTTGGCCGCCTCCACCAGTTGCGACGGGGTGTAGTCGGCCTCGGTGAAGATCACCCGGTTTTGCACGTCGCCATCGGGCGAGACGATGATCACCAACAGGCGGCGCTCGGACAGGCGCAGAAACTCGATATGCCGAAACACCGAGGCGCGGCGCGGCGCCATGACCACACCGACGAACTGCGACAGGTTGGACAGCAGCTGCGCCGCGTTGGCGATCACCTTTTGCGGCTGTTCGGGCATGAGCTGCAGGGCCGGCAGCTGCTCCTGCTGCACGGTGAGCATGGTGTCGACGAACAGGCGGTAGCCGCGCGCCGTGGGAATGCGCCCGGCGGAGGTGTGGGGGCTGGCGATCAGGCCCAACTCCTCCAGGTCGGCCATCACGTTGCGTATGGTGGCGGGTGACAATTCCAGGCCCGATGCCCGCGACAGGGTTCTGGAACCCACCGGCTGCCCATCGGCGATGTAGCGTTCCACCAGCGCCTTGAGTAACAACTTGGAGCGGTCGTCGAGCATCGGCTCATTTTAATGATGTAATTTCCGCATGAAGCCCATCTTCCGCCGTGTCGCAGTCATAGGCAAATACCGAGAGCCCGTTGCCGGCGCGCCGCCGGCAAGCTCGCGGCAGATCATCGAGGGCATTGCCCGCCTGATCATCCAGGAGGGCGGCGAGGCCACGCTGGAGGCCGAAACCGCAGCCACCCTGGGCATCACCGGCTACCCGCAGCTGGATGTGGACGCCATTGGCGGGCATTGCGACCTGTGCGTGGTGGTGGGTGGTGATGGCACCATGCTGGGCGTGGGCCGGCGGCTGGCCGCCTATGGCACGCCGCTGGTGGGCATCAACAAGGGGCGCCTGGGCTTCATCACCGACATTCCGCTGCAAAGCTACGAGACCTCGCTGACCGCCATACTGCACGGCGAGTACGAGGAGGACGTGCGCCCGCTGATGCAGGCCCGCGTGGTGCGCGGCGGCGAATGCGTTTTCGAGGCGCTGGCGCTCAACGACGTGGTCGTCAACCGCGGCTCCACCGCCGGCATGGTGGAGCTGCGCATCGAGGTGGACGGGGTGTTCGTCTCCAACCAGCGCGCCGATGGCCTGATCGTCGCCTCGCCCACGGGCTCCACGGCCTACTCGCTGTCGGCGGGCGGGCCGATGCTGCACCCCTCCATCCCCGGCTGGGTGCTGGTGCCGATTGCGCCGCACACGCTGTCCAACCGCCCCATCGTGCTGTCCGACTCCTCCGAGATCGCCATCGAGGTGGCCGGCGGGCGCGGCATCAGCGCCAACTTCGACATGCAGTCGCTGGCCTCGCTGCAGCGCGGCGATCGGGTGCTGGTGCGCCGCTCGGCGCATCGCGTGTGCTTTTTGCACCCGCGCGGCTGGAGCTACTTTTCCACCCTGCGCAAGAAGCTGCGCTGGAACGAGGGAGGCTCCTGAACATGGCCTTGAGGCGCATCGCGCTGCGCGACTTCGTCATCGTGCAGGCGCTGGATCTGGATCTGCAAACGGGCTTCACCGTGCTCACCGGCGAGACCGGCGCGGGCAAGTCCATCCTGATTGACGCACTGCAGCTGCTGCTGGGCGCACGCGCCGACAGCGGCGTGATCCGCGAAGGGGCAGAGCGCACCGACATCAGCGCCGAGTTCGACATCGGCCCCGCAGCACTGACCGACTGGCTCGATGAGGCCGGCTTCCCGCACGACGAGCTGCTGCTGCGCCGCACCATAGACCTGCAGGGCAAGAGCCGCGCCTGGATCAACGGCCTGCCGGCCACGGCCACGCAGATGCGCGCCCTGGGCGAGCATCTGCTGGACATACACGGCCAGCATGCCTGGCAAAGCCTGACGCGGCCGGACGCCGTGCGCGGCCTGCTCGACGCCTATGCCGGCGTGCAGGCGCAGCCCCTGGCCGCTCTGTGGCAGACCTGGCGCGAGGCGCAGAAGGCCCTGCTCCATGCCCGCGCCGCACAGGACACGCTGCAGCAGGAGCGCGAACGCCTGCAGTGGCAGATCACCGAGGTGGACAAGCTGGCGCCGAGCGACGATGAATGGGACGAGCTCAACGCCCGGCACGCACGCCTGTCCAACGCCCAGGCCCTGCTGGACAACGCCCAGGGCGCCCTGGGCGCGCTGCAGGGCGACGACGCCGGCGGCGCGCTGAGCGCGCTGGCCCAGGCGCAGCATCTGCTGCAGGACTACGAACATGTGGACGCATCATTTCGCGCCTTCAACGAGGTGCTGAGCGCCTGCATCGCCCAGGCCGGCGACGTGGCGCATTCGCTGCAGGCCTACCTGCGCCACGCCGAGCCCGACCCCGAGCTGCTGGAGCAGCTCGATGCACGCCTGGCGCAATGGATGCAGCTGGCACGCCGCTACAAGCGCCAGCCGCCCGAGCTGCCGGCGCTGCTGGCGGGCTGGAAGGAGGCGCTGCGCCAACTCGACAGCGCCACCGACCTGGCGGCGCTGGAGGCGGCCGAGCAAACCCACGCCGTCGCTTACCAGAAGGCGGCCCGCGCCCTGTCACAAAAGCGCGCCAAGGCCGCGCCGCAGCTGGCCCAGGCCATCACCCAGGCCATGCAGGGCCTGGGCATGACCGGCGGGCGCTTCGAGGTGCAGGTGGACAAGGCGGCCGAGCCCGGCCCGCAGGGCATGGATCAGGTCGCCTTTCTGGTCGCCAGCCACCCCGGCATGACGCCGCGCCCCGTGGGCAAGGTGGCCTCGGGCGGCGAGCTTTCGCGCATCGCGCTGGCCATCTCGGTCACCACCAGCGAGCTGGGCGAGGCGCCCACGCTGATCTTTGACGAGGTCGATTCGGGCGTGGGCGGCGCCGTGGCCGAGACCGTGGGCCGGCTGATGCAGCAGCTCGGGCGCGCGCGCCAGGTGCTGGCCGTGACCCACCTGCCCCAGGTGGCGGCCTGTGCCGATCAGCATCTGGTGGTCTCCAAGCTGCGCAGCGCCCAGGGCACGACCAGCGCCGTTGCCGTCGCCGCCGGCGAGGAGCGCGTGGCCGAGATCGCCCGCATGCTGGGCGGCCAGCAGCAGTCCCCCACCACCATGGCGCATGCCCGCGAAATGCTGGCCGGCGCACGCCCAGCCACCACCACGGGTTGAACCATGTCACTGGAAATCGTCGTCATCACCGGCATGTCCGGATCGGGCAAGTCCCTGGCGCTGCGCGCGCTGGAGGACTCCGGCTACTACTGCGTGGACAACCTGCCGCCGGAGCTGCTGGCGTCCTTCGTCGCGCTGGAGCATTCGCACCGCAGCCAGCGCGTGGCCGTGGCCATGGACGTGCGCAGCGCCACCGCCCTGCCGCTGGTGCCGCAGCAGCTCAACCGCCTGCGCGCCGAGGGCGTGCAGGTGCGCTCGCTGTTCCTGGACGCCAGCACCGGCACCCTGGTGCGGCGTTTTTCCGAGACGCGCCGGCGCCACCCGTTGTCACAGCACGAGCTGCCGGAAACCCGGCTTGCGCTGGTGCAGACCATAGAGCTGGAGCGCCAGTTGCTGGCCGAGCTGCGCGAGCAGTCCTACGTCATAGACACCAGCGTGCTGCGCCCGGCCCAGCTACTGACCTACGTCAAGGAACTGCTGGCCGTCAAGCCGGGCCAGCTGACGCTGGTGTTCGAGTCCTTTGCCTTCAAGCACGGCGTACCGTTCGACTCGGACTATGTGTTTGACGTGCGCATGCTGCCCAACCCGCATTACGAACCCACGCTGCGCGCCCTCACCGGCAGGGACGCGCCGGTAGCCGAATACCTGCGCCAGCAACCCGAAGTGGAGCGGATGCAGTCCGACATCAGCCAGTTTCTGGAGCACTGGCTGGATGCGCTGGCGCAAAACCACCGCAGCTACGTCACCGTGGCCATAGGCTGCACGGGCGGACAGCACCGCTCCGTGTACCTGGCAGAGCAGCTGAGCGCACAGTTTGCCAGTCACTGGAGCACGCTGTGCCGGCACCGCGAGCTCGATGGGATTCGGCATAGCGCTACGTAATTTATAGCTGCTAGCGCCTTGCATCAAACGATTTGATGCACTTGGCATCTCCAATTCCCCATGGAACAGGCGCAAACGGCTATAATTTTAATAGTAACTCCATCTACAGCGCAGCGAGCAGCTTGCGCACCGGGGCCGGCAGGCCCAGGGCCTGCCACTGGCCAGGGGCAAACCAGTCGGCCGCCGATGTGTCGCGGCAATGCCCTGCCAGGCCGGCCGCGCCGCCCCGCACCAGCACCGGGTGCAGATGCAGATCACGGTGCGTGAGCACATGGGTGAAGGCGGGCAGATCCTGCACTTCGGGCAGAACCTCTGGCATCAGCGCCTCCTCCAGATCACGCCGGCTGGCATAGACCGGCGGGCAGTACAACCCGGCCCAGATGCCGACGGGCGCACGCCTTTCCAGCCACAGGCGGCCGGCCCCATCCTGGCGCAGCAGCAGCCACCAGGCCTCGGCCCGGCGCTTGAGCTTGCGCGTGCGCACCGGGTAGCGCTCGGCATCGCCAGCGCGCCCGGCCACGCAGACCGGCTGCAGCGGGCACAGCATGCAGCAAGGGCTTCTGGGCAGGCAGATGCCGGCGCCCAGATCCATCAACCCCTGGGTGTAGCGCGGCATGGTGCTGGCCAGATCGGTATCGGGTAACAGCGCCTCGGCCAGGCTCCACAGGGCGCGCTCGTTCCTGGCCTCGGCCAGATCGGCACCGAAGCCCAGCGCGCGGGTAAGCACGCGCCGCACATTGGCGTCGAGTATCGGGGCACGCACGCCATAGCAGAACGCGGCAATGGCGCCGGCGGTGGAGCGGCCAATGCCCGGCAGCGCGGCCAGCTCATGAACCGTGCGCGGAAACTCGCCGCCATGCTCGGCGACCACGATCTGCGCGCAGCGGTGCAGGTTGCGCGCGCGGCTGTAGTAGCCCAGGCCACTCCACAGCGCCAGCACCTCGTCCTGCGGCGCGGCCGCCAGCTGCCGCACATCGGGAAAGCGCGCCAGAAAGCGCGCGTAGTACTCCAGCACCGTCACCACCTGGGTCTGCTGCAGCATGATTTCGGACAGCCACACGCGGTAGGCGTCGCGCGTGTTCTGCCAGGGCAGCTGGTTGCGCCCATGCTCTGCCTGCCAGCGCACGACCTGCGCTGCGATCTCCACCGGTGCGCCGCTCATGCCGTCGCCACGCGCGTCAAAGGCAGGGGCTCGGTCTGTGGCTGGGCCATGTCCGGGGCCGCAGCAGCTTCATCGACAAGCGCTTGCGGCGCCAGCTGCGCGGTGAGCTCGAGCAGGCGCTGCTCCAGCACCGCCAGGTTGCGCTCGGCGTCCTCGATCTCCGCAATACGCTCCATCAGGCCGCTGGCTGCATCCTGGATGCGGTTCACGGCCTCGATGCGCCGCGCAAAGCTGTGCCTGCGCTCACGCATCTGGGCCTCCAGCTGGGAGCTGGCCGAGTTGCTCCACAGCTCCAGCTCATTGGCCGCGGCCTCGAACACCGTGCGCAGGCGTTGAGTCAGGGCGTGCAGCAGGCGCGGCCCATGCTCTGGCTGTGCCAGGCGCAGCGTGCTGGCCAGGCCTATGTACTGCAGGTGGCGCCGCTCTATGGCCGTGATCTCCCGTATATGGGCCGCCAGGGTGGGCGCCTGCGGCACCTGCAGCGAGAAACCGAAATCGGTGTTCATCTGGCGGAAAGTGCCGCCAAGCATGGCCTGGATTTCGCCGCCCGCGGCCTGGGCCGCATCGATGGCGCCGCGCACCTGGTCAAAGGCCTTGCCATACACCTTGCGCACGCCCAGCTTCAGGCCCGGGTGCTGCAATGCCTCGGCCAGCGCCGCCAGGTGCACCCTGAGCCCGCGCGGCCCCAGCCGCTGGAACAAATCGCGCAGCATCTTCATGTGCACGGCGCGCACGGCCTGGATCTTGGTCGTGCTGGCCTCGAACTCCTGCTGCTCGACCTCGATGCGGCCACGCATGGCATCGATCACCGAAGCATTCTTGCCGCGCAGGCTGCGCAGCTCCAGCATCTGCTCGTCAAGGTCGCGCCGGCGGAAATGGAGCAGGCGCCGTATCTCGGCCTCCAGGCTGGCCACGCCGCTGCCCACCGTGGCGCGCAGGATGGCCTGGCGCCGGCCCATGATGCCCGTGCCCAGGATCACCTCCAGCTGCGGCAGGCCACTGGCCTGCAACAGATCGTCATCGCAGCGGATCTTGGCCAGCAAGCCCTTTTGCGCCGACACCGCCACGACCTGATCCGGCTGCACGCCCAGCAACTGCGCGGCGCCGGCGCATTGGCGCTCGATCTGTGCCTGCACCTGTTCCTGCGGGGTCAACTCATCCCACAAGGTGTCGATCTTGTTGAGCACCATCAGCCGCGCGTCCACCGCATCCTCGGCGGCGCCCAGGTGTTCGCGCCAGATGGCCAGGTCAGAGCGCGTGACGCCCGTGTCCGCGGCCAGGATGAAGACCACCGCATGCGCTTGCGGAATCAGGTTGATGGTCAGCTCGGGCTCGGCTCCGACGGCGTTCAGGCCCGGCGTATCCAGAATCACTAGTCCCTGCTTGAGCAGCGGATGCGGCAGGTTGACGATGGCGTGGCGCCACGCCGGCACCTGCACCATGCCGTCGGCATCAGGCGTCAGGCCGGCTCCGTCCGCCTCGTCGCTCCAGAAACCCAGCGCGCGGGCCTCCTGCAGCGGCACGCTGCGCATCTCGGACAGTTTCTCCAGTGTCCTGGCCATCTGCTCTGGATCATCCATGTTCAACGCCAGCCTGACCCAGCTGCCGGGCCTGAGGCGCCACTCGGCCACCCCGGACGCCTGCAGGCGTGTCTCTATGGGCAGCAGGCGCAGGCAGGGCTCGATGGCGCCGTCATAGCCCAGCTCGGTGGGACACATGGTGGTGCGCCCGGCGCTCGCCGGCATGATGCGCCGCCCGTAGCCGGCAAAAAAGATGGCATTGATGAGCTCGGACTTGCCGCGCGAGAACTCGCCCACGAAGGCCACGGTGACCTTGTCGCTGCGCACCTGCTGCTCCAGGCGCTCAAGGCGCTCCTGCACCCCGGCATCCAACAGATCGTTCGCGCCCATCCACTGCCCCAGCTGCGCCAGCTGGTGCGCAAACATGCGCCGCCAGGTGCCATGCTGATCAAAGCGTTGGTTGAATGAGGGCCCCACGTTGCTCCCGGGTATCCATGCGTCAATGCGAGCGCCCACTCGGGGGCGGGAAGGTGCAATATAGCACCGCGCCCCATGGCCGCAGGCTGTTGGCGACGCCTTAAGGACGCTGGCAACGCGGGCAAAAATAGCTGCTGCGCTGACCCTGGCGCAACATGCGCACAGGGGTTGCGCACAGCCTGCACGGCTGGCCTTCGCGCCCGTAGACATGGGCCTGCAGCTGGAAATGCCCGGCGCTGCCGTCGGCGCTGGAAAAATCCCGCAGCGTGCTGCCGCCCAGCTGCACGGCCTGCGCCAGCACCTCGCGAATGGCGCCATGCAGGCGCCGCGCGCGCTGCGGCCCTATGCTGCTGGCGCGCGTCGTCGGCCGGATGCCGGCCAGGAACAGCACCTCCGACGTATAGATATTGCCCACCCCCACGACCAGCCTGCCCGCCAGCAGCAGCTGCTTGATGGGCATGCGGCTGGCACGCAGCCCGGCATGAAAGGCGGCGAAGTCAAAGTCTTCGCCCAGGGGCTCCACTCCCAGGCCCGCGAGCAGCTTGCGCGCATGCGGATGCTCTTCGCTCGCGGCCCAGACCACCGCGCCAAAGCGGCGCGGGTCATGCAGCCGCAGGGTGCCGCGATCGGTCTCCATGTCGAAATGGTCGTGCGGCCCCCGCTGCGGCAGGCCGCTTGCAAAGCGCAGGCTGCCCGACATGCCCAGGTGGATCAGCAACAGCCCGTCCTGCAGATCCAGCAGCAGATACTTGCCGCGCCGGCGCACCGCCACAACGCGCTGCCCCACCAGGGCCTGCGGCGCCACCCCCAGGGGCCAGCGCAGCGGCTTGCCCAACACCAGCGCAGCTATCGTTGCCCCCGCAATCGCGTCGGCAAAACTGCGCCTTGTGACCTCGACCTCGGGTAGCTCAGGCATGCTTGTTGGCGTTCAAAAAAGTCCCAGACCCATGGATTATTATGGGCCGATGGAGCTACTACAGCGTTTCAGGTTTGCCGCCTTCGTTCTTGCGACCGCGGCAGCCACATGGCCGGCACTGGCCCAGACCCAGGCCCACGCCACGCCAGAATCCGAAGAAGAGGACAGCGACGACGCCAACGCCGCCCTCACGGCAGAGCTGTTTTACGAGCTGCTGCTCGGTGAGATGACGGCCAGCTCGGGCGACCCCGGCACGGGCTACAACCTGATACTGGACGCTGCCCGGCGCAGCCGCGATGGCCGGCTGTACCGCCGCGCCACCGAGATCGCGCTGCAGGCACGCTCGGGCGAATCTGCCCTGGCCGCGGCCCGTGCCTGGCAACAGGCGCTGCCGCAGTCGCGCGAGGCCAATCGCTACCTGCTGCGCATCCTGGTGGCACTCAACCGCATAGGCGAAAGTGCCGCGCCATTGCGCCAGGAGCTGGCCAACGCCCCGACGCGCGACCGGATCGCCAACATCCGCGCCCTGCCCCTGCTGTATGCGCGCGCCAGCGACAAGGCGCTGGCCGCACGCGTGGTGCGCCAGGCCCTGGAGGACGAGCTGAGTCATCCAGCCGCCGGGCCGGCCGCCTGGGTCGCCATCGGGCGCATGTATTTCGCCGCGGATGACAAGGCCCGCACACTGGAGGCCGCCGGCAATGCGCTGGCACTGGACGCCAACGACGAAGGCGCGGCCATGCTGGCGCTGCAGCTGATGGAGGCCGGCGTCGCAGAGGCCGAGCCCCTGCTGTCGCGCTACCTGACAGGCAAACCCCTGCCCGAGGTGCGCCTGGCCTATGCGCGCATGCTGCTCGAGTCGCAGCGCCTGAGCGACGCCCAGGCCCAGGTCCAGGCCGTCACGCGCGAGCATCCCGACATGGCCGAGGCCTGGCTCATCCAGGCCACGCTGGATCTGCAGACCGGCCGCCTGGCCGAGGCCGAGTCTGCCGTGCAGCAGTTCACCAGGCTGCAGGACGGGCTGCCCGCCAGCGAGCAACGCAAACACGCCCTGACCCAGTCCTACCTGCTGCAGGCCCAGATCGCCGAAAAGCGCGGCAACTTTGCCCAGGCCGAGAGCTGGCTGAACCGCATCGAGGATGCGGCCGAGCGCCTGCCCGTCCAGAGCCGGCGCGCCACGCTGCTGGCGCGCCAGGGCCGCCTGGCCGAGGCACGCGCATTGATCCGCGCCATGCCCGCCAAGGGCGCCGATGACGAGCGCATGAAGCTCCAGGCCGAGGTGCAGCTGCTGCGCGAAATGGGCCAGTACCAGCAGGCCTATGAGCTGCAGGCCAAGGTTGTGGCCATGGCGCCGCAAGACAACGACCTGGTCTATGACCAGGCCATGCTGGCCGACAAGGCCGGCAAGCCCCAGGAGATGGAGCGCCTGCTGCGCGGCATCATCGCGCGCAAGCCGGACTATCACCACGCCCTCAACGCCCTCGGTTTTTCGCTTGCCGATCGCGGCGTGCGACTGCAGGAAGCCAGGACGCTGATCATGAAGGCCCTGGAATACGCACCCGAAGACCCCTTCATCACCGACAGCCTGGGCTGGGTGGAGTTTCGCCTGGGCAACCGCAAGGAGGCACTGGCCATTCTGGAGCGCGCCTTCAAGAGGCAGCAGGACGTGGAGATCGCCGCCCACCTGGGCGAGGTGCTGTGGAGCCTGGGCCAGCGCGAGCGCGCCCTGGCCATCTGGCGCGAGGGTCTGCGCATCAACCAGGACAACAGCACGCTCAAGGACACGCTCAAGCGCCTGGGAGCGCAGCCTTGACCTTGCCAGGAGCCGTCAGCGAACGCCCGCAACGCGGCCGGCTGCTGCTCGCCGCACTGGGCGCCGCACTGCTCGGCGCCTGCGCCCAGCCGCCCCGCCCTGCCAGCGGCGCGGCCGACCACTGGAGCGGGCGCCTGGCCCTGCAGATCGAGGACGCCAGCGCACAGTCATTCAGCGCCGGCTTTGAACTCCAGGGCAGTCCCGATGCGGGAGCGCTGACCCTGTTCAACCCGCTGGGCAACATCATCGCCGAGCTGCAATGGACGCCTGGGCGCGCCATTCTCAACAATGGCGGCGAGCAACGGCAATCCGCCTCGCTGCAGACCCTGGTGCAGGCGCTGACGGGCAGCGAACTGCCCATCGCCGCGCTGTTTGGCTGGCTCAAGGGCGAACCAGTGCAGGCTGCCGGCTGGCAGGCGGACTTGAGCGCACTGGACAAGGGCCGCCTGACCGCCACGCGCCACCAGCCCGCGCCGCAGGCCGTGCTGCGCGTGATCCTGAGTCTTTGAACACCTGCCCTCCGCATGCAAGCCCTGTACGACGTGCCGGCACCGGCCAAGCTGAATCTGTTTCTGCACATCACCGGCAGGCGGCCCGATGGCTATCACCTGCTGCAATCGGTGTTCATGCTCATCGACTGGTGCGACACCCTGCATTTCGATTTGCGCCAGGACGGCGGCGTCACGCGCGAGGACCTCACACAACCCCTGCCGCCTGACGACTTGGTGCTGCGCGCGGCACGCGCGCTACAGGCTGCCACCGGCTGCCGCCTGGGCGCGCATATCGGCGTGCACAAACGCGTGCCGGCCCAGGCCGGGCTGGGCGGCGGCTCGTCGGACGCGGCCAGCACGCTGCTGGCACTCAACCGCCTGTGGAAGCTGCAACTGCCGCGCAGCCAGTTGCAGGCCATAGGCCTGACGCTGGGCGCGGACGTGCCCTTCTTTCTGTGCGGCGGCAACGCCTGGGTGGAGGGCATAGGCGACATCATTGCCCCCCTTGAACTGGAGCACGCCTTGCCAGGCGCGCGCTTCGCAGTCGTCAAGCCCGCGGCCGGGCTGGAGACCAAGGCCATTTTTTCGCATCCACTGCTAAAACGCGATTGCGCTTCTGCTACAATTCAAGGCTTTGCTGCAGCACACTACCAGTTTGGTAGCAACGCCTTGCAGCCGGTAGCGCAAACTCTGTGCCCCGAGATTGGCCAGGCCATTGACTGGCTGGCATCCAAGGGCTTGCAAGGGCGCATGACCGGTTCTGGAAGCGCGGTGTTTGCACCAATTGCACAGTCGGTTGATTTGCAGGACGCGCCGCCAACATGGCAAGTCAAAATGTGCAATAATCTGCGGCTTCATCCGTTGACGGAATGGGCTTCAGATGGAGAGATCAAGGGTTGATTGCCCCACGGCAATCGACCTGTGTAGGGGAGTAGCCAAGTCGGTTAAGGCACCGGATTTTGATTCCGGCATGCGAGGGTTCGAATCCTTCCTCCCCTGCCAAAACCCATTGCCCGCGCTGGATATCCATTCAGACTGCTGAGTCACTCATGCAAACCAACTCCCAAGATTTCGTGGTGTTCACGGGCAACGCCAATTCCGCTTTGGCTGCCGAAATCGCCAAACACCTGGGCACCACCCTGGGCGCCGTCGATGTCGGCCGCTTCTCCGATGGTGAGGTGACGGTCGAGGTCAAGCAAAGCGTGCGCGCACGCGATGTTTTCGTGGTCCAGCCGACCTGCGCGCCGACCAACGAAAACCTGATGGAGCTGCTGATCATGGTCGATGCGCTCAAGCGCGCCTCGGCCGAACGCATCACCGCCGTGATTCCCTATTTTGGCTATGCCCGCCAGGATCGCCGTCCGCGCTCCACGCGCGTGCCCATCTCGGCCAAGGTGGTGGCCAACATGCTGCAGGCCGTGGGCGTGGCCCGGGTGCTGACCATGGACTTGCACGCCGACCAGATCCAGGGTTTCTTCGACATTCCCGTGGACAACATCTACGCCTCGCCGGTGCTGCTGGGCGACCTGAACCAGAAGAAGTACGAGAACCTGATGGTCGTCAGCCCCGACGTGGGTGGCGTGGTGCGCGCGCGCGCGCTGGCCAAGCAGCTTGGCTGCGACCTGGCCATCATCGACAAGCGCCGCCCCAAGGCGAATGTGTCCGAGGTCATGCATGTCATCGGCGACATCGAAGGCCGCAACTGCGTGATCATGGACGACATGATCGACACCGCCGGCACGCTGGTGAAAGCGGCCGAGGTGCTCAAGGAACGCGGCGCCAACAACGTGTACGCCTATTGCACGCACCCCATCTTCTCCGGCCCGGCCATCGATCGCATCACCAACGGCGCGGCGCTGGACGAGGTGGTCGTCACCAACACCATCCCCTTGAGCGACAACGCCAAGGGGTGCAGCAAGATTCGCCAGCTCTCCGTGGCGCCGCTGATCGCCGAGACGATTCAGCGCATTTCCACGGGCGAGTCGGTATCGAGCCTGTTCTCGGACTGATCCGGGAACACCAAGCAGGCCTCATGTCCATCGGGCATGGGGGCTTTTTCAACAGTGGGCCCGCTGGTCGCGGCTGGCCCCATCAGGAGTTAGCAACATGCAATTCGTCGCTTTTGAGCGCGCCAAGCAAGGTACGGGTGCGAGCCGCCGTCTGCGCATTTCCGGCAAGGCCCCCGGCATCGTCTACGGTGGCGCCGCCGAACCCCAGATGATCGAGATCGATCACAACGCCCTGTGGCACGCCCTGAAGAAGGAAGCCTTCCACTCCAGCATCCTGGACATGGAACTCAACGGCCAGACCAGCAAGGTGCTGCTGCGTGACGTGCAGTACCACCCCTTCAAGCAGCAGGTGCTGCATGTGGACTTCCAGCGCGTGGACGAGAAGACCCGCGTGCACCTGAAGGTGCCGCTGCACTACGAAGGCCTGGAAGGCTCGCAGGCCGTGAAGGTTGAAGGCTGCACCGTCACCCAGTTGATCCACGAAGTGGACGTGATGTGCATGCCCTCGCAGCTGCCCGAGTTCCTGACCGTGGACCTGAGCGCTCTGACCTCCAAGTCGGTTCTGGGCCTGCAATCGCTGAAGGTGCCCCATGGCGTGCAGCTGGTGGTGCGTGGCTCGAACAAGAACCCCGCCCTGGTGTCCATCAAGCTGCCCGAAGTGGTGGTCGAAGCGGCCGCCGCCGCACCGGCAGCGGCTCCCGCCAAGAAGGGCAAGAAGTAATCACTTCTTGCGCACCGCCTGCAGTGCAGGCGGCTGGCTTGCACAACGGCCCACCTCGCGTGGGCCGTTGGCATTTGTGGGCACCAGATAATCGCAGCCATGATCAAACTGTTTGTGGGCCTGGGCAACCCCGGCCCGGAATACGAGGCCACGCGCCACAACGCCGGCTTTTGGTGGATAGATGCACTGGCGCGCGAGCTGAAGCTGACGCTGGTGCCCGAGCGCGCCTACCACGGCCTGATGGCGCGCACCAGCATCGCCGGCCACAGCGTCTGGCTGCTGCAGCCGCAGACCTTCATGAACCTGTCGGGCAAGTCGGTGGCGGCGCTGGCGCGCTTCTTCAAGATCCAGCCCGAGGAGATCCTCGTCGTCCATGACGAGCTGGACTTGTTGCCCGGCCAGGCCAAGCTCAAGCGCGGCGGCAGCCACGCCGGCCACAACGGCCTGCGCGACATCCACGCCCAGCTGGGCAGCAGCGACTACTGGCGCCTGCGCATCGGCATAGGCCACCCGGGCGTCAAGGGCGAGGTGATCCACTGGGTGCTGAAAAAGCCCGCGCCCGATCAACGCCAGCTGATCGAGGACAGCATCGCCCATTCGCTCAAGGCCTACCCCACCATGCTGGCCGGCGACATGGACAAGGCCACGCTGCTGGTGCACACCACCAAGCCGACGCGCCCCAAGCCACCCCGGCCCTCCGCCGCACCCGACGGCGCCGTTTAACTATGTTTTTCATAGCTACAAGCGCATGATAGACGGGCCCTGCAGCCACATTTTCATCATATGGCCTGGTTCGTCCTGCAACGCCTGCTGACCCTGATCGCCACGCTGCTGGGCGCCTCGGCCGTGGTCTTCTGGGTGCTGGAGGTGCTGCCCGGCAACGCCGCCCAGGTGCTGCTGGGTCCCGACGCCGCACCCGAGGCCGTGGCCGCCCTGGCCGCGCAACTGGGGCTGGACCAGCCGGCCCTCACGCGCTACGGCCAGTGGATCGCCGGCCTGCTGACCGGCAGCCTGGGCGAGAGCCACGCCTACGGCGCGCCGGTGTTCGATCTCATCGTCGAGCGCCTGCAGCTGACCATTCCGCTGGCCCTGCTGGCCATGGCCATCACCTGCGCCCTGGCCCTGGCCGCCGGCCTGTACGCGGCCGCGCGCCACGGCCGCCTGGGCGACTGGGGCGTGATGGGCCTGGCGCAGATCGGCATTGCCATTCCCAACTTCTGGTTCGCCATCCTGCTGATCCTGCTGTTCTCGGTGCAGCTGCAGTGGTTCTCGGCCGGCGGCTTTCCGGGCTGGACCGAAGAGGCCGGCGGCGGCGTGCTGCCGGCGCTGCAGGCCCTGCTGCTGCCGGCCGTGGCGCTGGCGGTGGTGCAGGCGGCGATCCTGGCGCGCATCACGCGCTCGGCCGTGCTCGACGTGCTGCGGGAGGACTTCGTGCGCACCGCGCGCGCCAAGGGCCTGTCCCGGCGCGCGGCCCTGTGGCGCCATGTGCTGCGCAACGCCATGATCCCCGTGGTCACGGTGATGGGCCTGCAGTTCGCCAACCTGCTGGCCGGCACCATCGTGGTCGAGAACGTGTTCTACCTGCCCGGCCTGGGGCGGCTGATCTTCCAGTCGATTGCCAACCGCGACCTGGTGGTGGTGCGCAACTGCGTGATGCTGCTGGCGGCCATGGTGGTGCTGGTCAACTTCGTCGTCGATCTGCTCTACGCGGCCATAGACCCGCGCGTGAAGGTGCACGGACTGTGAGCACCGCCCTCCTGCCCGGCTTCTGGCACCGCGCGCTGCGTCAGCGCAGCTTCGTGATCGGCGCGCTGCTGACGGCGCTGCTGCTGGCCGCCGCCGCCCTGTCCCTGGTCTGGACGCCCTGGCCGCCCTACGACATGGCCATGGACGCAACCCTGCAGCCGCCCGGCGCCGCGCACTGGCTGGGCACCGACGCCTATGGCCGCGACATCACCTCGCTGCTGCTGGTGGGCGCGCGCAGCTCCATCCTGGTCGGCGTGATCGCCGTGGGCATAGGCCTGTCACTGGGCGCGGCGCTGGGCCTGCTGTCGGCCGCGCGCGGCGGCTGGGTGGAGGAGGCCATCATGCGCCTGGCAGACTTCACCTTTGCCTTTCCAGCCCTGCTGCTGGCCATCATGCTCACGGCCGTGTTCGGCCCGGGCATCGTCAACGCCATCATCGCCATCGGCATCTTCTACATACCGACGTTCGCGCGCGTCACGCGCGCCTCGGCCCGGGCCGTCTGGGCGCGCGACTACATATTGGCGGCGCACGCCTGCGGCAAGGGGCCGTGGCGCATCACGCTCGAGCATGTGCTGCCCAACATCGCCTCGGTGCTGATCGTGCAGGCCACGATCCAGTTTGCGCTGGCCATCCTCGCCGAGGCGGCACTTTCGTACCTGGGCCTGGGCACGCAGCCACCACAACCATCCTGGGGGCGCATGCTGGCCGAGGCCCAGACGCTGATGTTTCAGGCGCCGCTGCTGGCCTTGTGGCCGGGTGTGGCGATTGCGCTGGCCGTGCTCGGCCTGAACCTGCTGGGCGACGGCCTGCGCGACCTGCTGGACCCGCGCCTGGCGCGACAAAGATGATGGCCAGCGCAACACCACTGCTGGAGGTGCAAAACCTCGCCATCACCCTGCAAACACAGCGCGGCGCGGTGCGCGCCGTGCATGACCTGGGTTTCACGCTGGCGCGCGGCGAGACCGTGGGGCTGATAGGCGAATCGGGCTGCGGCAAATCCCTCACCGCACTGGCCCTGATGGGCCTGCTGCCCGATGGCGCCAGCGTGCGGGGCAGCATCCGCTTTGACGGCCAGGAGCTGCTGGCCATGCCCGACAAGGCGCTGTGCCAGCTGCGCGGCAACCGCATGGCCATGGTGTTTCAGGAGCCGATGAGCGCGCTCAACCCCGTGCACAGCATTGGCCGCCAGGTGGCGGAGCCGCTGCGCCTGCATCAGGGCCTGTCGGCCAGGCAGGCGCGCACCCAGGCCATGGAGCTGCTGGAGCGCGTGGGCATTGCCCGGGCGGCCGAGCGCCTGGACGCCTACCCGCACCAGTTCTCGGGCGGGCAGCGCCAGCGCATCACCATCGCCATGGCGCTGGCTTGCGGGCCCGACCTACTCATCGCCGACGAGCCCACGACAGCGCTGGACGTGACCGTGCAGCGCCAGATCCTGGAGCTGCTCGCCGGCCTGGTGGCCGAGCGCGGCATGGCACTGATATTGATCTCGCACGACCTGGGCGTGATCGCGCAGAGCGTGGCGCGCACGCTGGTGATGTACGGCGGCACCGTCGTCGAGTCCGGCCCCACGCGCGCCGTTTTTGGCGCAATGGCCCACCCCTACACCCAGGGCCTGTTCGCCGCCCGTCCCCGGCTGGGCGCGGCGCGCGTTGCCGGCGAGCGCCTGCCGACCATCGCCGGCAGCGTGCCCGATCTGGCCGACCTGCCCGCGGGCTGCCCGTTTGCCGGGCGCTGCCCGCGCACCCTGGACGCTTGCCACGCCGCCCTGCCCCCGGCCGTGGCCCTGGGCGCGGGCCATGAGGCGCGCTGCATACGCCTGGGGGAGCCATGAGCACCACAAAATCAATAGCTGTTGGCGCAATATCCACGAGCGCTACAGGCCAAAATGACTCAAATAGTCCGCTGCTGCGCGTGCAAGACCTGCGGCGCGACTACCCGCTGCCGCGCACCAGCCTGCTAGGGCCGCGCCCCCAGGTGCACGCGCTGCGCGGCGTGAGCCTTGACATCCACGCCGGGCGCAGCCTGGGCGTGGTGGGCGAGTCGGGCTCGGGCAAGTCCACGCTGGCGCGGCTGGTGATGGCGCTCGACACGCCCAGCGCCGGCAGCGTGGAGCTGCTGGGCCGCGACCTGCACCGCCTGACCGCGTGCGAACTGCGTGCCGCGCGGCGCGACCTGCAGATGGTGTTTCAGGACCCCTACGGCTCGCTGGACCCGCGCCAGACGGTGGAGACCATAGTCACCGAGCCGCTGCAGGCGCTGGCCAACGCCACAAAGGCCGAGCTGCGCGAGCGCGCCGCCGAGGTGCTGGCCCAGGTCGGCCTGCGCGCGGGCGACGCGCACAAGTACCCGCATGAATTTTCCGGCGGCCAGCGCCAGCGCATCGCCATCGCCCGCGCCCTGATCACGCGCCCGCGCCTGATCGTCGCCGACGAGCCGGTGAGCGCGCTCGACGTCTCGGTGCAGGCCCAGGTATTGAATTTGCTGCAGGATCTGCAGGAGCGCCATGGCGTGAGCTATCTGCTGATCAGCCACGACCTGGCGGTGGTGCAGCAGCTGTGCGACGAAGTGCTGGTGCTGTACCAGGGCCAGGTAGTGGAGCGCGGCGCGCCCCAGGCGCTGTTCACCCAGCCGCGGCACCCCTATACCCAGGCGCTGGTGGCGGCCGTGCCGCGCATGGCCCTGCCGTAGTAAAAACACCGCATTCACCCCAAGGAGACTTCAGCCCATGCTCACCCGCCGCACCGCCCTCGCCTCCGGCGCCCTGGCCGCGCTGGTCACGCCGCTGCCGGCACTGGCCCAGGGCCGCAAGGACAGCGTCACCCTGGCGCTGGTGCTGGAGCCGCCTGGGCTCGATCCCACGGCCGGCGCGGCCTCGTCGATCGCCGAGGTCACGCTCTACAACATCTACGAGACGCTGACCAAGATCAACCCCGACGGCAGCGTCGCGCCGCTGCTGGCCGAGAGCTGGGAGGTCTCGCCCGACCTGAAGACCTACACCTTCCGCCTGCGCCGTGACGCCCGCTTTCACAACGGCGCGCCGTGCAACGCGGCTGCCGTCAAGTTCTCCTTCGACCGCGCCGGTGGCGACAAGAGCACCAACAAGGACAAGCGCCTGTTCGCCGGCCTGTCCACCCAGGTGGTGGACGAGCACACGCTGGTGCTGCTCAGCCGGGAGATAGAGCCCGACCTGCTGTTCCTGCTGGGCCAGGCCACGGCCATCATCGTCGAGCCGGCCAGCGCCGACACCAATGCCACCAAACCGGTGGGCACCGGCCCCTACCAGCTGGCCGACTGGCGCCGCGGCGCCTCGCTCACGCTCACCGCCTGGCGCGAGTGGCGCCAGGCCGCGCAGATCAAGATGCGCCGCGCCACCTTCCGCTTCATTCCCGACCCGGCGGCCCAGGTGGCGGCGCTGCTGGCCGGCGACGTGGATGCCTTCCCGCGCGTCACCCCGCGCGCCATGGCGCCGTTCAAGGCCAACCCGCGCTTTCAGCTCATCGTCAGCGGCTCGCGCGCCAAGACCATCCTGGCCATCAACAACGCGAGAAAGCCCTTGAGCGACCGGCGCGTGCGCAGCGCCATTGCCGCGGCCATAGACCGCAAGGCCGTCATCCAGGGCGCGGCCGATGGCCTGGGCGTTCCGATTGGCAGCCACTATGTGCCGGGCACCTTCGGCTATGTGGACACCACTGGCATCAACCCCTACGACCCGGACAAGGCCAGGCGCCTGCTGGTCGAGGCCGGCGTGAAGACGCCCCTGGAGCTGACCATGACCCTGCCGCCCGCGCCCTACGCGCGCCAGGGCGGCGAGGTCATCGCCGCGCAGCTGGCCAGGGTGGGCATCGCCGTGAAGCTGCAGAACGTCGAATGGGCGCAGTGGCTGTCGGGCACCTATGGCGGCAAGAACTACGACCTGACGCTGATCTCGCATGTCGAGCCCTTCGACCTGGGCAACTACGCCAAGCCCGACTACTACTGGGGCTACCAGTCTGTGCCCTTCAACGCCCTGTACGAGCAGATCAAGAACGCCGCGCGCGCCACCGACCGCGCACGCCTGCTGGCCGAAGCCCAGCGCCTGCTGGCCGAGGACGCGGTGCACGCCTTTCTGTACCAGCCGCAATGGGTGACGGTGGCGAACAAGAACCTGCGCGGGCTGTGGAAGGACATGCCGGTCTTCGTCAACGACCTGTCGGCGCTGTCGTGGGCATGAGGACCGGCATGAGCACGCTGCACAAACTGTCCGCCGCCGAGCTGCTGGCCGGCTACCGCCAACGCCAGTTCTCGCCCGTGGAGGTGGCGCGTGATGTGCTGGAGCACATCGCCCGCTGGGAGCCGCACCTGGCCGCCACCTGGCTGCTGCGCCCCGAGGCCGCGCTGGAGCAGGCGCGCGCCAGCGAGGCACGCTGGCTGCGCGGCGCGCCCTGTGGCCTGCTGGACGGCGTGCCCGCCACGCTCAAGGACAACATCGCCACCGCCGGCGACCCCACGCCGCTGGGCACGGCCGCCGTGCCCCTGGTGCCGGCCAGCGCCGACGCCCCACCCGCCGCGCGGCTGCGCGAAGCCGGGGCCGTGCTGATCGCCAAGACCACCATGCCCGACTACGGCATGCTGTCCTCGGGACTGTCGAGCTTTCACGCGCTGGCGCGCAACCCCTGGGATTTGAGCAAGGGCCCAGGCGGATCGAGCGCCGGCGCGGGCGCCGCCGCCGCCGCGGGCTACGGCCCGCTGCATGTGGGCACCGACATTGGCGGCTCCATCCGCCTGCCGGCCAGCTGGTGCGGCATCTTTGGCCTGAAACCCAGCCTGGGCCGCGTCCCCATAGACCCACCCTACACCGGCCGCGCCGCCGGCCCGATGACGCGCACCGTGCAGGACGCGGCGCTGATGATGCAGGTGCTGAGCAGGCCTGACGCGCGCGACAGCATGAGCCTGCCACCGCAGGACATCGATTGGCTGCGGCTGGCGCCCGGCCTGGAACGCCTGCGCGGCCTGCGCCTGGGCCTGCTGCTGGACGCCGGCTGCGGCTTGGGCCTGGATGGCGAGGTGCGCGCCGCCGTGGCGGCCGCGGCCGGGCTGTTCGAGCAGGCCGGCGCCATCGTCGAGCCCATGCGCCCCTTTCTCACGCGCCAGATGCTCGACGGCATGGACCACTTCTGGCGCATGCGCTCGCTCATCGATATGCGCCAGCTCGCGCCCGGGCAGCTGGACAAGGTGCTGCCCTTCATCCGCCAGTGGGCCGAGAGCGCCGCTGCCTTCGATGGCGCGCAGGTGTTCGAGGCCGGCGCGCAGTTCCACGCCACGCGCCTGGCCACGGTGCGCGCCTGCGCGCCGTTCGACTATGTGCTCTCGCCCGTGGCACCCATCACCGCCTTTGCCGCCGAGCTGCCCGCGCCCACCAACGACCCGCTGCAGCCGCTGGAGCACATCGCCTTCACCGTGCCCTTCAACATGTCGGAGCAGCCGGCCGCCTCCATCCACTGCGGCCACAGCGCCACCGGCCTGCCCATAGGCCTGCAGATCGCCGGACAGCGCTTTGACGACCTGGGCGTGCTGCAGATCGCCCACGCCTTCGAGCAACTGCGCGGGCCGCAGCGGCCCTGGCCGCAGCCGCCAGAATGAGCATTAAAACAGGCTACAGCGCTTATCCATCAAGCGCTGACAGCTATCAAATCAGGAATCAACGCTGGGCCGTGGCCAGCCGCAGCGCCAGGCCCAGAAACACCAGGCCGGCCACACGGTTGAGCAGCCGCTGCGCCCTTGCCGAGCGCTGCAGCAGCGCGCCAAACGCCCCCGAGAAGCAGGCAATGGCGCCAAACACCAGCAGCGTCGCCAGCATGAACACCAGGCCCAGCAGCATGATCTGGCGCGCCATGCCGCCTTGCGCCGGGTCGGCAAACTGCGGCAGAAAGGCCAGGAAGAACACCAGCACCTTGGGATTCGTCAGGTTCATCACCACGCCGCGCCCCACCATGCGCAGGGCGCCGCCGTTGCCGCCGGCCGCCGCAGCGCCGCCGGGTGGCGCCTCGTGCACGCTGGCCGGCGCCCGCAGCGCGCCCCAGGCCAGCCAGGCCAGGTAGGCCGCGCCCACGACCTTGAGCACCGTGAACGCCATGCTGGAGGCGGCAAACACCGCCGCCAGCCCCAGGGCCACGGCCGCCGTGTGCCCCACCAGGCCCAGGCACAGGCCCAACACCACACACATGCCGGCACGCCAGCCGCGTTGCGCCGACTGCAGCAGCACGAAGATGTTGTCCGGCCCCGGGGTGAGGGCCAGCAGCACGGACACGCCAAAGAAGGCGACCAGGGTTTCGATGGAAGGCATGGGTGCCATTGTGCTGCGCCTGCCACGGCAGCCAACACCGGACGGGCGACAATCACCCCCTTTCGCCCGCTTTCACTTCAGTTTGCCCATGGATTTCTTTCTTCTGCTGGCCCTGGGCGCCACCGGCGCCTATGTGCTCAACCACCAGCAGCAGCGCCAGCGCATCGCCCTGCTCGCCCGGCACCTGCATCCCTACCAGATCGAGCGCCTGATGGAGCAGCTCACCCAGGGCTATCTGCGCGCCATGGGCGAGCAAGGCGACGAGCGCCGCCAGCAGGTGCTGAGCCTGCTGGCCGAGAGCGAGACGCAGCTGGTCGAGCAGTTCGAGCGCTTCGTGGACGACTTTCGCCGCGTGCCCACGGCGCTGGCGCGCGTCAGCCGCCTGCCGCTGGGCCTGCCCTTTGCCACCCAGCTGTTGCCCGCCGCCACGTTCGACATGCGCGAGCTGCTGGCCATCCACGCCGCCGGCATGGGCCGCGCCCTGCGCAACGAGGGCAATCTGGCAGCGCGCGAGCGCGCCTTCACGATGACGGCCGAGCTGCTGCTGATGCAGCACAGCTGCCACTGGTTCTGCAAGTCCAAGACCGTTGCCTCGGCGCGCATGCTGGCGCGCCACCAGACGCCACACGCCCAGCTGCTGGCCTCGGTCTCGCCCGAGACAAGGCGCAGCTATCTGGCCTTGACCGGGCCGGTGTAATCCCGGGTCAACCCAGCGCCAGCGCCACCACGCCGCAGGCAATCAGCAGCGCCCCTGCCAGGCGCGCGGCGCGGTCGCCCTCGCCCAGCAGATGGCCGCCCAGCAGGGCCGCGAACAACATGGAGACCTCGCGCGCCGGCGCCACATGGGACAGGGGCGCGCTCTGCATGGCAAACAGCACCAGCACATAAGCCACCGGGCTGACCAGGGCCACCAGCAGCGCAAAGCGCCACTGCGCGGCCCACAGCGGCGCCAGCTCGGCGGGTTTGCGCAGCGCCACGGGCGCCAGCACCAGCACGCGCACGAAGTTCCCCATGTAGTCCACCAGAATGGGAGACAGCAGCATGACCTTCACCGCATAGCCATCGACCACCGTGTAGCTGGCGATGAACAGGCCGGTGAGCACGCCGTACTGCATGCCCTTCCTGACAAGCCGGCGCGCCTGCTCGTCCCGCCCGGCGCTCAGCAGGCCGGGCCCGCCGGCAATCAGGAACACCCCGGCCACCACACCGGCTATGCCCAGCACGGCGGTCAGCGACAGCCGCTCGCCCAGCAGCGTGACGGCCACCAGCGCCGTCACCAGCGGCCCGGTGCCGCGCGCCAGCGGGTAGACCACCGTCAGATCGGCCTTGCGATAGCCGCGCAACAGCACCACGTAATACAGCACATGCAGCACGCCGCTCAGGGCGACGATGGCCCATTCGCGCGCGCCCCACAGCGGCACGGCCGAGCGCCCCAGCCACCAGCCCAGTGGCGCCCAGACCAGCATCATCAGCACGGCAGTAAAGAAGGCAAAGCGCGCATCGCCACCGGCCTTCTTGGCGGCGATGTTCCACACGGCATGGATCAGTCCGGCGAGGATGATCAGGGCAAAGGCGTTGAGCGACATGCAAACGCAAGAAACCGCAGCGCCTTGCGGCCGGCTGCGGCGTTCAGTATGTGATTTGTCTCAGTTATAGATGATGCCGTGCGCTGCCCGCGGCCCATGAAACTGGCGCAACCCGAGCCAGGGCCGCCGCGCAAGGGCCGCCCCGCCGCGCTGGCGGCGTCCCCCTTCCCGTAGCGCGCAGCGCGTAGAGAGAAGGGGGAGGCGGCGCAAGCCGCTCAGGGGGTTGCACACCTCAAGCCCGGCCGATGATGCTGGCCGTGGCCATCAGCTCCTCGAGCAGCGCGAACGACACCTTGCCCGAGGACATATAGGGGTCGAACTCGGGCTTCTCGGAGTACTTGAGCACGATGGAATGGTTGAGCTTGGCCAGGTTCACATGGCCCATGGTCCAGCCGCCGAATCGGCGCTCGCAGATTTCCTCGAAGGCCAGCAGCTCCACGTCCTTGTGGCGCGCATCGCGCTGGATATGGCCGTAGAGCTCGCTCACCGTGGAGCGCCCGCCCTCTATGGCCTGCAGGAAGATGCCGCCGCCATAGCACAGCACGCCGGTAATGCCGGTGGCCGGGTTGTGTTGGCGCGATTGCGTGAGGATGGCCTCGATGGCCGCGGGCGAGGTGTCCACCGCGCGGCTGACGTAGAGCAGGCGAACCAGCATGGTCAGTTCCTTCCGGGTATCAGCGCCAGAAATTCGCGGCGCAGCGTGGAGTTGGTGAGGAAGACGCCGCGCATCACCGAGTTGAGCATCTTGCTGTCCATCTCGCGCACGCCGCGCCAGGACATGCAGAAGTGGCTGGCCTCCATGACGATGGCCAGGCCGTCGGGCTGGGTCTTCTCCATGATCAGGTCGGCCAGTTGCACCACGGCCTCCTCCTGGATCTGCGGCCGGCCCATGACCCAGTCCACCAGGCGCGCGTACTTGGACAGGCCGATGACGTTGGTGTGCTCGTTGGGCAGCACGCCGATCCAGATCTTGCCGATCACGGGGCAGAAGTGGTGGCTGCAGGCGCTGCGCACGGTGATCGGGCCGACGATCATCAGCTCGTTCAAATGCTCGGCGTTTGGAAACTCGGTGATCGCCGGCGGATGCACGTAGCGGCCCTTGAAGACCTCGTTCAAATACATCTTGGCGACGCGGCGCGCGGTGTTCTGCGTGTTGTGGTCACCGGCCGTGTCTATGACCATGCTGTCGAGCACGCCCTGCATCTTGGCCTCGACCTCGTCGAGCAGCTGTTCGAGCTCGCCCGGCCTTATGAACTCGGCGATATTGTCGTTGGCATGAAAGCGCCGGCGCGCCGCGGCCAGGCGCTCGCGGATCTTGACGGAAACGGGCAGGCCCTCGTCCGGTGTGCTGGCGTTGCTGGGTGCTACAGGTTCTGAAGACATGGCGGCATGGTAACAGCGAATGCTGATCACAGTTTTATGCTTGATTTATGCCCCTAACGCTTATCCAACAAGCGCTGGCAGCTATGTAAACAATAGCTCAATAGCGATTGCCCGTAACCCACAGCGCCGCGCGCATCAGGCCGAAGGCGACGCGGTCGAGCACCCGCTCGCGCCAAGGGCGGGCCGCGTACTCGTGCGGATCAAGCGGCCGCCCGCCCGCGTCGCGCGCGCGCACCAGGCGCGCATGCAGCTGCTGGGCAAAGGCCGCGTCGCGCACCACCACGTTGGCCTCACGCGCCAGCAGCAGCGACAGCGGATCCAGGTTGCTCGAACCCACCGTGGCCCAGGCGCGCCGGCCCTGCGCGTCCACCACGGCCACCTTGGCGTGCAGGAAGCTGGACTCGTATTCGTAGATCTCCACGCCCGCGGCCAGCAGCGCGCCGTAGACGGGGCGCGCGGCGTGGTATTGCATGAAATATTCGTAGCGCCCCTGCAGCAGCAGCTGCACGCGCACGCCACGGCGCGCGGCCAATATCAGGGCCCGGCGCAGCTTGCCGCCGGGCATGAAGTAGGCGTTGGCGATGATCACCTCGCGCCGCGCCTGGGCGATGGCGCGCAGGTAGGCGCGCTCTATGCTGGTGCGGTGCAACACGTTGTCGCGCAACAGCAGGGCGGCACGCATGCCGCGGCGCTGGCTTTGTGCGCGCTTGATGGCCAGGCGCGCCGCGCTGGCCGCTCGCATGTCGGCCAGCGCCAGCGACAGGCGGCGGTGGCGCACATCACTCACAGCGCGCATGCGCCACCACAACTGCTCCATGGTGTCGCTGGCATGCTGCACCAGGCTGCCCACGGCGCGCACGGCAAAGTCAAAGCGCGGCGCGGCCAACGGCCCGTGGTTGGGGTCGTAAAAGTCGTCCAGCACATTGATGCCACCGCAGAACAGCACGCAGCCGTCGATCACGCACAGCTTGCGGTGCAGGCGCCGCCAGCGCCTGGGCAGCAGCAGGCCCAGCGGCCCCAGCGGTGAATACACCTCGATGCGCACGCCGGCCGAGCGCAATCGCGTGCGCCAGGGCTCGGGCAGACGGCCCGTGCCCACGCCATCGACCACCAGGTGCACGCGCACGCCACGCGCGGCGGCGCGCATCAGCGCCTCGGCCACGTCGGCGCCCGTGCCGGTGCAATCAAAGATATAGGTCTCGAACTGGATGTCGGACAGGGCCGCATCCATCTCGGTGATCAGGGCCGGAAAGAACTCCCGCGCCCCTTCGAGCAGCTGGATCTGGTGGTCTGTGGCTGGCTTGGTCGGGCGCGTCGGGGTGACCATAGGGTGCGGTCAGAGCCGGAATTCGGCGATCAGCGGCAGGTGGTCCGACATGCGCCACCAGATGCGTCCGCGCGGTACCTGCAGGCCCAGCGGCGTGAGGCCACGCACATAGACATGATCGAGCTGCACGATGGGCAGGCGCGCCGGGTAGGTGAAGGTGCGGGCCGCATCGTCGTACTCGTGCAGGCCAAAACCCGCCAGCATGCGCTTGATCTGCAGGCCCCAGTCGTTGAAGTCGCCGGCCACGACCAGCGGGGCGCCGGCGGGCACTTCGCGCTCGATGAAGCGCTGCAGCTGGGCCACCTGGCGCACGCGGCTGCCCGGAATCAGCCCCAGGTGCACGACGATGGCATGCACGCGCCGGCCCTGCACCTCCACCTCGACATGCAACAGCCCGCGCTGCTCGAAGCGGTGGTCGGAAATATCTTCGTGCTGATGGCCAATCACCGGCCAGCGCGACAGCAGCGCGTTGCCATGCTCGCCATGGCGTGTCCAGGCATTGGTGCGATAGACCGCGTCATACCCTTCGGGCGCCAGGTACTCGGCCTGCGGCACGCGCGGCCAGCGCCGAAAGTACGCCGCCTCTTTGTGGTTGAGCCGACGCACCTCCTGCAGGCAGACGATGTCGGCATCGAGCTGCTCCACCGCCAGGCCCAGGTTGTGGATCTCCAGCCGGCGCGCCGGGCCCAGGCCCTGCACACCCTTGTGGATGTTGTAGGTGGCCACGCGCAGGATGCCGGAATACTCGGCAGGCAGTTCTGAAATGGCAAAAGCAGTCATCGTGCAGCAAATCGAGGCAGCCAGAGTATGGCCTCGGCATTCGAGGGCGAGAAACAGCGATCCGCCGCCGCGCGCCAATTCAGCCAAGCATATGCCGTATGTTCGCGCGGATTCAAGACCACCGGTGTGCCCTGCGGTACCTGCAGGCCAAAGACATGCTCGGTGTTCCGCCACACGCCAGGGGCGTAGCGGTGCTGCCACTGCGGGTAAATGGCGTAAACATTCTCCAGCCCCCAGTCGCGCAGCCGGCAGCCGGGGGCGCCGGCGTCAATGCCTGTCTCCTCCCGCACCTCGCGCGCGGCCGTGGTGGTGAGGGCTTCATCCGGCCTGTCCTTGCTGCCGGTGACGGACTGCCAGAAGTCCTCGGCCGCATCGGCGCGGCGGATCAGCAGCACCTGCAGGTCGGGGGTGTGGATGACCACTAGGACCGACTCGGGGATCTTGTATGCCATGGTTGTGGTGGCGAATCTGAATCGTTCGCCTCAGCACCCGCAGTGGATAACAGCCGTGGCCTGCAGGAGTCTTGCCAAACGATGGGTCGGCGCACCGGAGGGCACTCTCGGCAGGCGCGCCAGCACAAATGCAGCCGGATGCCGCAGCCTCTGCACCGACTCGCCTGCCACGCCAAGGACGGAGCACCAATGGAGTAGCGGCCACGCAACCAGTGGGGCTGTCACGCCTCCAGCGGCAAATCGCCCAGTACAAACCCTGAAAGTACTTGCCATAGAATTCGGCACAATTTGTTTCATAAGTGAACGGTCGTTCTTTTCAGAGTCAGTCATGCGCAAAACATTGCAAATCCTCTGTCTACTTGGCTCCCTGTGCTGGGGAGCCCCGGCCTGGTCGGCCGTCGCGATTGCCGGCGTGCAGGTGCAGGAGACGGCCATCGTCGCCGGGTCGGAGCTCCGGCTGAATGGCGCGGGAATCCGATTCAAAGGCCCTTTCAAGGTTTATGTCGGCAGCCTTTACGCCAGCAAGCCAATCAAATCACTCGATGAGCTGATTGCTGCCCCAGGCCCCAAGCGCCTCAGCATGACGTTTATGCGGGAGGTCAAGTCGTCGGATTTTGGCAAGATGTTGACGCAAGGGATTGAAGACAACGTCAGCCGGCAGGAATTTCCCCAGATCATCCCGGGTATGGTGAAGATCAGTGAATATTTTGCACTGCATCAATCGTTCTCCCCCGGCGACGTGTGTTCCGTCGAGTGGGATCCTGCAAAGGGCCTGAGCATCTGGGTCAAAGGCAGGCAGCAAGGCGAACCTTCCAGGGATGCGGCTTTTTTCCGCGCCCTGATGTCGATCTGGTTTGGCCCTGCCCCCGCCGACTGGAAACTCAAGGAGGCCCTGCTCGGCGGGTCGCCATGATGCAAAAAGGGCGCCCGTTTGAGGCGCCCTTTTGATCCGGCGGGCAACACGGCCCACGGCAATGCTCAGCCTACGACCGCCGGGTTACGCAGGCGGATATGCAGCTCGCGCAGCTGCTTCTCATCCACCGGCGACGGCGCCTGGGTCAGCAGATCCTGCGCACGCTGGGTCTTGGGGAAGGCGATCACGTCGCGGATGGATTCGGCGCCGGTCATCAGCGTGATCAAACGATCCAGGCCAAAGGCCAGGCCGCCATGCGGGGGCGCGCCGTACTGCAGGGCGTCGAGCAGGTAGCCGAACTTGGCGCGCTGATCCTCGGGGGTGATATGCAGGGCGGCGAATACCTTGGCCTGCACCTCGGCGCGGTGGATACGCACCGAGCCGCCGCCCAGCTCCCAGCCGTTCAGCACCATGTCGTAAGCCTTGGCGATGCACTTGGCCGGGTCGGTGTCCATCAGGTCTTCGTGACCGTCCTTGGGGGCGGTGAAGGGGTGGTGCACGGCCACCCAGCGGTTGTCTTCCTCGTCATGCTCGAACATGGGGAAGTCCACCACCCACAGCGGTGCCCATCGATCCTCGAACAGGCCGTGCTTCTTGCCGAATTCGCTGTGGCCAATTTTCAGGCGCAGCGCGCCGATGGCGTCATTGACGATCTTTGCCTTGTCGGCGCCGAAGAAGATCAGGTCGCCGTCCTGCGCGCCGCTACGCTTGAGCACCTCGGCCAGGGCGGCGTCGTGGATGTTCTTGACGATGGGCGACTGCAGGCCGTCGCGCCCCTTGGCCAGCTCATTGACGCGGATATAGGCCAGGCCCTTGGCGCCGTAGATCTTCACGAACTCGGTGTACTGGTCGATCTCGCCGCGGCTGATGCCGCCGTTCTCGACGGAACCATGGGGCACGCGCAGCGCCACCACGCGGCCGCCCGCCATGTTGGCAGCGCCGGAGAAGACCTTGAAGTCCACGTCCCTCATCACGTCGGTGAGTTCGGTGAACTCAAGCTTGACGCGCAGGTCGGGCTTGTCGGAGCCAAAACGTGCCATGGCCTCCTGGTAGGCCATGATGGGGAACTCGCCCAGATCGACATTCAGCTGCGTCTGGAACACTTCCTTGATCATCTGCTGGAAGATGGCGCGGATCTCTTCTTCGCCCAGAAAGGAAGTCTCACAGTCGATCTGCGTGAACTCGGGCTGGCGGTCGGCGCGCAGGTCTTCGTCGCGAAAGCACTTGGTGATCTGGTAGTAGCGGTCGTAGCCGGCCACCATCAGCATCTGCTTGTACAGCTGGGGCGACTGCGGCAGGGCGAAGAACTGGCCGTCGTGCACGCGGCTCGGGACCAGGTAGTCGCGCGCGCCCTCGGGCGTGCTCTTGCCCAGCATGGGAGTTTCGATGTCGATGAAACCCAGCTTGTCGAGGTAGTTGCGCACCTGGATGGCCGTTTTGTAGCGCAGCATCAGGTTCTTCTGCATGGCCGGGCGGCGCAGGTCCATCACGCGGTGCGTCAGGCGCGTGGTCTCCGACAGGTTGTCGTCGTCCATCTGGAAGGGCGGCGTGACAGAGGCGTTGAGCACCGTCAGCTCGTGGCACAGCACCTCGATCTGGCCGCTTTTGAGCTTGTCGTTGGTGGTGCCGGCGGGACGCGCGCGCACCAGGCCCACCACGCGCACGCAGAACTCGCCGCGCACATCCTCGGCCACCTTGAACATCTCGGCGCGATCCGGGTCGCAGACCACCTGTACATAGCCTTCGCGGTCGCGCAGGTCGATGAAGATCACGCCGCCATGGTCGCGGCGGCGGTTCACCCAGCCGCACAGGCTGACGGTTTGGCCCAGGAGGGCTTCGGTCACAAGACCGCAGTATTCAGAGCGCATGGCCATGATGGGTTCAGCTTCCTGCGCCCTCGTGGGGCGCTTGTGTTGGGTTGTCTTTCTGCGCGCCGCCGATGAACGGGCACCCGGGAGCGCGCAACCTTGGTTTGTCTTACTTCGCAGCTTCCAGCGCTACCGGATCGGGCGGGGCCACCACACCCATGGAGACGATGTATTTCAGCGCCGCGTCAATGCTCATGTCCAGCTCCACGCAGTCGCTCTTGCGCATGAGCACGAAGTAGCCGCTGGTCGGGTTGGGCGTGGTGGGCACATAGACACTGACGAATTCATCGCGCAGATAGCCTGCCACCTCGCCGCTGGGCTGGCCGGTGATGAAGGCCACCGTCCACACGCCATCGCGCGGCCACTGCACCAGCACGGCGGTGCGAAAGGCGTTGCCGCTCTCGGAAAACAGCGTGTCCGACACCTGCTTGACGCTGGAGTAGATGGAGCGCACCACCGGAATGCGCGTCACCAGACTGTCGCCCAGCGACACCAGCTTGCGCCCGGCGAAGTTGCTGGCAAAGGCGCCCACGATGAGCAGGATGGCCAGCGTGAGCAGCACGCCAAAGCCGGGAATGTGAAAGCCCAGCAACCGATCCGGGTGCCAGGCCCCGGGCAGGATGGTCAGCGTCTGATCGAGCGTGCTCACTATCCAGGTCAGCACCCAGGCGGTGATGACGCCGGGCACGATGACCAGCAGGCCCGTGAACAGCCATTTGCGCAGTGCAGCCATGAAGATGTTCAGCCTTATGCGTCAGAACTGGCTGGAGCGCTTGCTGGTGCAGCGCTAACAGCTTCTTTTTTAGGAGCGTCCGGAGCGGCTGGAGCGGCCGCCGCAGTGCCACCGGCGCCGCCGCGGAAGTCGGTCACATACCAGCCCGAGCCCTTGAGCTGAAAGCCGGCGGCCGTCAGCTGCTTGGTGAAGGTCTGCGCGCCGCAGGCGGGGCAGTCGGTCAGGGGCGCATCGGACATCTTTTGCAGCACGTCCTTGGCATGGCCACAGGTGCCGCATTGGTAGGCGTAAATAGGCATTGCGAAGTAGCGCGAAAAATGTGCAAAGCTTTTGATTATAGGTAGACGGGCATCAGGCAGCTGGCGCGCCCTACTCCACCCCCACCACCCGGTGGTGCGGCGCGCGCGTATTGCGCACCATCTGCGGCGCCAGCGAGCCGGCCACCATGCCGAACACCGCCGACAACAGGCCCGCCAGCTGCTGCGGAAAGGCCTCGTGCAGCGCGGGCGTGAGCATGAACACCACCCACACGCCAATGCCCAGCACCACGGCGCAGACCGCGCCCTGGGTGTTGGCACGCTTCCAGTACAGGCCGAACACCAGCGGGACAAAGGCCCCCACCAGCGGCACCTGGTAGGCGCTGGACACCAGCTCATAAATCGGCGTGCCCTCCATCTTGATGGAGTAGACCAGCACGCCCGCGGCAAACACCAGCACGCTGATGCGCATGGTGAGCAGCTTTTCGCGGTCGCTGATGTGCTCGGGGCGGAACTGGCGCCAGATGTTCTCGGTAAAGGTGACGCTAGGGGCCAGCAACGTGGCCGAGGCGCAGGACTTAATGGCCGAGAGCAGCGCGCCGAAGAACAGTACCTGCATGACCAGCGGCATGCGCGTCATGACCAGGGTAGGCAGCACCTTTTGCGGATCCTCCTGCAGCAGCTCGGCGGCCTGCTCGGGCATGATGAGCAGGGCGCTGGCCACCAGGAACATGGGCACGAAGGCGAACAGGATGTAGGCCGAGCCACCGATCACCGTGCCATGCGTGGCGGCCTTTTCGGTGTTGGCCGACATCACGCGCTGAAACACGTCCTGCTGCGGAATCGAGCCCAGCATCATGGTGATGGCGGCACCGAAGAAAAACAGCATCTCATGCCAGGTCGGCTCGGGCCAGAAACGCAGCATGTCGCGGCTGGTGATCAGATCCACCACCTTGCCGGCGCCGCCGGCCATGTCGGCAGCAAACCAGGACAGGATCACCAGGCCCAGCACCAGGATGATCATCTGGATGAAGTCCGTGACGGCCACCGACCACATGCCGCCCCAGAGGGTATAGACCAGAATGGACAGCACGCCTATGGTCATGCCCCAGGGAATGCTGAGCGAGCCACCCGAGAGCAGGTTGAACACCAGCCCCAGCGCCGTGACCTGGGCCGACACCCAGCCCAGGTAGCTGAGCATGATGATCAGCGAGCAGATGATCTCCACCACCCGGCCATAGCGCTCGCGGTAATAGTCGCTGATGGTCAGCAGCGTCATGCGGTAGAGCTTGGCGGCAAAGAACAGGCCCACCAGGATCAGGCACATGCCGGCGCCGAACGGATCCTCGACCACGGCATTCAACCCGCCCTGGATGAACTTGGCGGGCACGCCCAGCACGATCTCCGAACCGAACCACGTGGCAAACGTGGTGGTGATGATCATGTACATGGGCAGGTTGCGCCCGGCAATCGCGAAGTCGGCCGTGTTCTTCACCCGCTGTGCGGCCCACAGGCCGATGCCGATGGTGACGAACAGGTAGGCAATCACCATGAAGATCAACACGTTGAAGCTCCTGGAGGAAAAAATGGATGGGGAGTGGTTCAGAAAAGGTGTACGCGCACCACCAGCTGCATCGCCAGCAGGCCGAGCACAAAGCCCAGGGCGCCGTAGATGATGCCTTGCAGCAGCCGGTTGGTGCGCTGCTGCGCGGCCAGCAGCGCCTGCAGGTCGGCGCGGCTGTCATGCGGGCGCTGGCGCAGATAGTCGTGCAGCAGACGCGGCAGGTCGGGCAGGATCTTGGCGTAATGCGGCGCCTCGGCCTTGAGCTCGCGCCACAGGCGCTGCGGGCCCAGCTGGTCCAGCATCCACTTCTCCAGGAAGGGCTTGGCCGTGCTCCACAAGTCCAGGTCGGGGTCGAGCTGGCGGCCCAGGCCCTCGATGTTGAGCAGGGTTTTCTGCAGCAGCACCAGCTGCGGCTGGATCTCCACCTGGAAGCGCCGCGAGGTCTGGAACAGGCGCAATAGCACCATCCCCAGCGAGATCTCCTTCAGCGGGCGGTCGAAATACGGTTCGCACACGGTGCGTATCGCCGCCTCCAGCTCGTTCACGCGCGTGCTCGCAGGCACCCAGCCGCTTTCGATGTGCAGCTCGGCCACGCGCTTGTAATCGCGCCTGAAGAAGGCCGTGAAGTTCTGCGCCAGGTATTCCTTGTCGAACTCGGTGAGCGTGCCGACGATGCCGAAATCGAGCGAGATATAGCGGCCAAAGCTGCTGCCATCCAGGCTGACCTGGATGTTGCCCGGGTGCATGTCGGCATGGAAGAAGCCGTCGCGGAACACCTGGGTGAAGAAGATGGTCACGCCGTCGCGTGCCAGTTTTGGGATATCGACACCGGCGGCGCGCAGGCGATCAACCTGGCTGATGGGCACGCCATTCATGCGCTCCATCACGGCCACGTCGGCATGGCAGAAATCCCAAAAAATCTCGGGGATGAGCACCAGGTCCAGCCCCTCCATGTTGCGCCGCAGCTGGGCGGCATTGGCCGCCTCGCGCACCAGGTCCAGCTCGTCGTGCAGGTAGTTGTCGAACTCGGCCACCACCTCGCGGGGCTTGAGGCGCTTGCCGTCGGCCGACAGGCTCTCCACCCAGCCGGCCATCATGCGCATCAGCGCCAGATCCTTGTCGATCACCGGCAGCATGTTGGGGCGCAGCACCTTCACGGCCACGTCGCGCTCGCGCCCATCGCGGTCGCGGATCACCGCGAAATGCACCTGGGCGATGGAGGCGCTGGCCACGGGCTCGCGCTCGAAGGACACAAAGATTTCGCCCAGGGGGCGGCGAAACGAGCGCTCTATGGTGGCAATGGCAATGTCGGGATCGAATGGCGGCACGCGATCCTGCAGCAGCGCCAGTTCGTCGGCGATGTCGGGGGGCATCAGGTCGCGCCGGGTGGACAGCACCTGGCCGAACTTGACGAAGATCGGCCCCAGGCTCTCCAGCGCCTCGCGCAGGCGCTGGCCGCGCGGGGCGTCCAAGCTGCGGCCTATGGTGATGATGCGCGTGAGCGCGCGCAGCCACGGGTGCTGGAAGCTGGACAGCACCAGCTCATCGAGCCCATAGCGCAACACCACCCAGACGATGCTGATGCCGCGAAAAAAACGACTCATAGACGCATGCGATCCGAAGCACCGGCGCCCTGGCCCATGCGAGCGCCGACGAAGCCGCGCAGCGCCCCGGCAGCGCGTTGCGCGACGGCGGCGAGCGCGCGCGCCGGCGCGTCGCCAATGACGCGCGCCAGGTCTTCCTCCACGTCCCAGCGCACATGATCGACCAGCCAGTTGATGTCGGCTGCCAGTTGCACGTCACCGTCGATGCGAATGGCGGGCTTGTCGCCACGCAGCGCACCCTTGGCCAGCGACAGCGGGGAGCTGTCGGACACCTCCACGCGCAGATCAGGCACCACGCCCAGCGGCGCCAGATCCAGCAGCCCCGCCGGGGTGACCTGCAGCGCCATGGTGAAGACTCGCCATTGCACCAGCGCCACCCGGCCGCGCTGGCGCGTCAGGCGCTCCATGGCCTCTCTTTCCTGCATCAGCACATGGTTCAAAAACAGCACCAGGCGGTGCTGCAGCTCATGCACCAGCCAGGCGGGCGGCTGCGGGCCGGCCAGGACGCGCTGGAGTAGCCCGTCCAGAAACGAAAAAGGGGACTGTGTTGCCATAGCCCCCGATTATCTGATCATTCGGCGCCGCGGCTTGATTGCCGCCAGCGCCGGCTGCTTATTGCAAGGCCTGCAGGCCCGCCACCAGCCAGCCGCTGGTGCCGCTCTTGGGCTTGGTCATGTTCCAGACCTCGCGAAACGGGCTGGGGCCGGCCGAGGGCTCCTCGCGGATCATGCCGGAGAACTCCACGCTGGCCATGTAGGCATCGCCCAGATCCTCGATGCCCAGCAGCTGCGCCTCCAGGATCACCACTTCGGTGTGGTTCGGGTGCTCGCCAGCGCGCTGTGCCTCGCGCTCGGCGAGCTGGGCACGGATCTCGTCGAGCATGCCGTCGGTCATCATGGAGCGCAGCGTGGCGATGTCCGACCTGTCCCAGGCGGCCTGCAGCGTGGTGAAGTTGCGCTTGGCCGCAGCCAGGAAACCCTCGGCATCAAAGTCGGCCGGCACGCCCCAGTTCTGCGAACCCGCCAGGGCCGAACCGATCATGCTGCCGCCGCCCTGCTGCGGGCTGGCCGAGAACTGCTCCCAGGGACGCGCCGAGGCGTCGTTGCCGACCTTCTCGGGGTTGTACTGGCGCGGCATCTGCACGTCGACAGGTGCTGGTGCGCCAGCGCCCTGGAAGGCAAAGGGCGAGCTGGCGGTCTGGCTGGCTGCGGGCTTGCGCGCACGCATCACCATGCCGATCACAACCATGACCACCAGCGCCAGCAGGGCGATCAGCAGGAAGTTGCCAAAGGCCGCCCCCAGGCCCAGCGAGTTGGCGAGCCAGGCCAGGCCCAAGCCCGCGGCCAGGCCGCCCAGCATGGCGCCCCAGGGCTTCTTGGGCGCGCCGGCCGCAGCGTTGGGCGCAGCCGCCGGCTTGGGTGCCGCGCTATTGGCGGCGTTTTGCTGCATGGGGGCGGCAGGCGCGGCGGGAGGCGCGGCCTCGCGCTGCGTCACATTGCTGGACTGCTTGCCGATGGACTTGCCACCGCCCATGCGGCGCGCGTCGGCATCCAGGTGCACGACCGACAGCATGGCGACCAGGATGACGGACCACAATTTCATGGCGTTACTCCAAAGTGTTGATAGTTATCAGGTATCGATTGTGCATCAGCATTTAATTCCGACATGCAACGCGGCAATACCCCCGGTCATGTTGTGATAATCCACATGGCCAAAGCCACTTTGTTGCATCAGGGCCTTGAGCTCATCCTGGCCCGGGTGCATGCGGATCGACTCGGCCAGATAGCGGTAGCTGGAGTCATCGCCCGCCACCAGCTTGCCCAGGCGCGGCAGCACCTGGAAGGAATACCAGTCGTAGGCCTTGGCCAAAGGCTGGGCCACCTTGGAAAACTCCAGCACCAGCAGGCGCCCGCGGGGTTTCAGCACGCGGCACATTTCCTTGAGCGCCTCATCCTTGTGCGTCATGTTGCGCAGGCCAAAGGCCACGCTGACCAGATCGAAATGGTTGTCCGGGAACGGCAGGGCCTCGGCGTCGCAGACCAGCGTGGGCAGCACCACGCCGAGGTTGATGAGGCGGTCGCGCCCCACGTTCAGCATGGCCTCGTTGATGTCGGTGTGCACCACTGTGCCCGTGCTGCCGACCTTCCTGGAAAACGCCAGCGACAGGTCGCCCGTGCCGCCCGCGATGTCCAGCACCTGATCGCCCTCGCGCAGGTTGGCGACCATCACCGTGTAGGCCTTCCAGGCGCGGTGCAGGCCGGCGGACATCAGGTCGTTCATCAGGTCGTACCTGGGCGCGACCGAGTCGAACACGCCGCGCACATGGCGCGCCTTGTCTTTCTCGTCAACCGTTTCAAATCCGAAATGCGTGGTACTCATATAGCGATGCATCCTAGGGGCGCGCGCGCCCGGCGTACAGCGACAACCCCGCGTCCGCCCAGGGCATGTGTCGCAAAAAAGAAAATGCTTACCGCGCTTACAGGTAAAGCGCCAGCAGCTATGACGAAGATAGCATCAATGGCTGGAGCAACCCGATTTCTGCCCCTTTGGCGCCATCGGCGCATCCCTGTCCAGTCCCGCGTCCCGCAGGCGCTGCAGGTAGCGCTGCCAGAGCGCATCCTGATCGCGCCCCAGCTCATACAGATAGGCCCAGGTGTAGATGCCGCTGTTGTGCCCGTCGGAGAAGCTCGGCTGTATGGCGTAGTTGCCCACGGGCTGCAAGTCCACCAGCGTCACGTCGCGCTTGCCGGTCTGCAGCACCTCCTGGCCCGGGCCATGGCCCATAACCTCGGCGGAGGGCGAGCACACGCGCAGCAACTCCAGCGGAATGCGAAACCGCGCGCCATCGGAGAAGGCCAGCTCCAGTGCACGCGATTTTTCGTGCAGGGTGATGGATTCGGGAGTGGGGGTGCTGGGGGTCAGGCCGGCCATGGGTTACCTCTGAAATTTCACCGCATCAATCGTCGGAGCGCGTGCCGGTCCAGGCGCCAAGCCGCGCACGCATTGCCGCCTCCAGTGCCACCTGGCGCAGGCGCAGCTCATCCTCGCGCGCCGCTTCGCGCGCGCGCTGGGCGCCGGCCCACACCGGCGCGGGAAAGTGGCTGTCCCAATCAAAGCGCGCGATCACATGCCAGTGTAGGTGCGGCACGACGTTGCCCAGCGCCGCCAGGTTGATCTTGGTGGGCTGCAGTTGCTCGCGCAGGGTCTGCTCGACCAGGGCCACGGCCTGCATGCAGTGCGCGCGCTCGGCCGCGCTCAGGTCGGAAAACTCGGCCACATGCGTGTTCCAGATCACACGGTAGAAGGCCGGAAAGCCGGCCTCGTCGGCGCGGATCACGCGCAGCTTGTCGCCGCGCCAGACGAGCTGGCCGCCGTCGCTGTCGCACAGCACGCAACTCATACAAGAACCCGCTCAATGCCGCCGGCGTTGGCCCGCGCCACGTACTCGGGCAGCCAGTTCTCGCCCAGGATTTGTTTGGCCATCTCGATGACGATGTAGTCGGCTTCCAGCAGGCCCGTGGACAGGTCATTCTCGTAGCGCGAGATGCCCTGCAGGCAGCTGGGGCAGCTGGTCAGGATCTTCACGTTGTCCTGCGCGCCCACCGCACCGCTGCTGCGCAAGGCGGCCTCGCCCTTGCGGATTTCCTCGGTCTTTCTGAAGCGCACCTGGGTGGAAATATCCGGGCGCGAGACGCCCAGCGTGCCCGATTCGCCGCAGCAGCGCTCGCTCTTCAAGACCTTGTCGCCCACCAGCGCACGCACGGTGGCCATGGAATCGCCCTGCTTCATCGGGTTGTGGCAGGGCTCGTGGTACAGGTAGCCGCCCTGGCCCGCAGGCAGGGTGATCCCCTTTTCCAGCAGGTATTCGTGGATGTCGACGATGCGGCTGCCGGGGAAGATTTTGTCGAATTCGTAGCCCTGCAGCTGGTCGTAGCAGGTGCCACACGACACGACCACGGTCTTGATGTCCAGGTAGTTCAGCGTGGTGGCCACGCGGTGGAACAGCACGCGGTTGTCGGTGATCATCTTCTCGGCCTTGTCCTGCAGGCCGTTGCCGCGCTGCGGGTAGCCGCAGCACAGGTAACCGGGTGGCAGCACCGTTTGCACGCCGGCGTGCCAGAGCATGGCCTGCGTCGCCAGGCCGACCTGGCTGAACAATCTTTCCGACCCGCAACCGGGGAAGTAGAACACCGCCTCGCTGTCGGCGCTGGTCTGCGGGTTGCGGATGATGGGGACGTAGTCCTTGTCCTGGATGTCCAGCAGCGCGCGCGCCGTCTTGGTCGGCAGGCCGCCGGGCAGCTTCTTGTTGACGAAGTGGATCACCTGCTCCTTGATCGGCGCCGTGCCCACCGTGGCCGGCGGGCGCGTCACCTGAGGCTTGGCCACCGCCTTCATCACGTCGACGGCCAGGCGCTGTGCCGGAAAGCCGACGTTCACCATGCCCGCGCGCAGCACGTTGATCGTCGTCGGGCTGGTGGCGTTGAGCATGGCCATGGCCAGCTTGTTGCCGGGGCGCCAGCTCTTTTTGTCCATCTTCACCAGCAGGTTGCGCATGGCCATGGTGACGTCGCCAAAGTCGATCTTCACCGGGCAGGGGTTGAAGCATTTGTGGCAGATGGTGCAGTGGTCGGCCACGTCTTCGAACTCCTGCCAGTGGTGGCTGGACACGCCACGGCGCGTCTGCTCCTCGTACAAAAAGGCCTCGGCCAGCAGCGAGGTGGCCAGGATTTTGTTGCGCGGGCTGTAGAGCAGGTTGGCGCGCGGCACATGGGTGGCGCACACCGGCTTGCACTTGCCGCAGCGCAGGCAGTCCTTGACGCTGGCGACGATGGCGCCAATGTCGCTCTGCTGCATGATCAGCGACTCGTAGCCCATCAGGCCAAAGCTGGGCGTATAGGCGTTGGTCAGGTCGGCGTAGCGCAGCGAGGTGCGCGAGCGTTTTTGGGCAATATCGGCGCTTTGCCCTTGTGGGTATTGCGCAAGCAGCTCCTGATTACGTAGCAATTTGCCCCAGTTGAAGCGCCCTTCGGGGTCGACGCGGCGCTTGTACTCGGCAAACGGCGCCAGCTCCTCCGGCGTGAGGAACTCCAGTTTCGTGATGCCTATGCCATGCTCGCCAGAGATCACGCCATCCAGGCTGCGCGCCAGCTGCATGATGCGCGCCACGGCCTGGTGCGCGGTCTGCAGCATCTCGTAGTCGTCGCTGTTGACCGGTATGTTGGTGTGCACATTACCGTCGCCGGCATGCATGTGCAGCGCCACCCAGACGCGGCCCTTGAGCACGCGCTGGTGGATGGCGATGGTCTCTTTGACGATGGGCTCGAAGGCGGCTCCGGTGAAGATCTCGGCCAGCGGCTTTTGCAGCTGGCTCTTCCAGCTGGCGCGCAAGGAATGGTCCTGCAGCTGCGGGAACAGCGCCTCGACACCATCGAGCCAGCCCTGCCAGAGCGCGCGCACCTCGGCCACCAGCGCTTGCGCCTGGGCCACGCGGTCGCCCAGCATGACGTCGGCGCCAATGCCCTGGGCGTCGCCCTGCTGGCTCAAGGGCAGGTCGCCGCGGGCCAGGAAGTCCCGCAGCGCGTCGCACAGCGCCAGCTTGTTGCGCAAGCTGAGTTCGATGTTGATGCGCTCAATGCCGTCGGTGTACTCGGCCATGCGCGGCAGCGGAATGACCACGTCCTCGTTGATCTTGAAGGCGTTGGTGTGCTTGGAGATCGCCGCCGTGCGCTTGCGATCGAGCCAGAACTTCTTGCGCGCCTCGCTGCTCACGGCCGTGAAACCCTCGCCGTCGCGCGAGTTGGCGATGCGCACCACCTCGGCGGCCGCGCGCGCCACGGCGTCCTGGTCGTCACCGACGATGTCGCCGATCAGCACCATCTTCGGCAGCTTGCCCCCGCCCTTCTTGGATTTCGTCGCGTAGCCCACGGCCTTCAGGTAGCGGTCGTCCAGATGCTCAAGCCCCGCCAGCAAGACACCGCTGCGCTTTTGCTCGGCAAACATGAAGTCCTTGATCTCGACGATGCTGGGCACGGCCAGCTTGGCCGAGCCGAAGAACTCCAGGCACACGGTGCGCGTGTGCGCCGGCATGCGGTGCACGATCCAGCGCGCGCTGGTGATCAGGCCGTCCGTGCCCTCTTTCTGCACACCCGGCAGGCCGCTGAGGAACTTGTCCGTCACGTCCTTGCCCAGGCCCTCCTTGCGAAAGGTCTTGCCCGGGATGTCCAGGCGCTCGGTGCGGATGGCAGTCTTGCCGTCGGCCTCAAAGTAGGCCAATTCAAAGCTGGCAACCTCCACGTCGTGGATCTTGCCCAGGTTGTGATTGATGCGCGTGACTTCGAGCCACTGTGCATCCGGCGTGACCATGCGCCAGCTCGCCAGGTTGTCCAGCGCCGTGCCCCAGAGCACGGCCTTTTTGCCGCCGGCGTTCATGGCGATGTTGCCGCCTATGCACGATGCCTCGATCGACGTGGGATCGACGGCGAACACATAGCCGCCGCGTTCGGCCGCATCGGCCACGCGCTGCGTGACCACGCCGGCCTCGCTCCAGACCGTGGCGACTTCCGTGTCCAGCCCGGGGAGCTTGCGCATCTCCACCTCGCTCATGGCTTCGAGCTTTTCGGTGTTGATGACGGCGCTGCGCCAGGTCAGCGGAATGGCGCCGCCGGTGTAGCCGGTGCCGCCGCCGCGCGGGATGATGGTCAGCTCCAGCGCTATGCAGGCGGCCACCAGGGCGGCCATCTCTGCCTCGGTGTCGGGCGTGAGCACGACGAAGGGGAACTCCACGCGCCAGTCGGTCGCGTCGGTCACATGGCTCACGCGCGAGAGGCCATCGAACTTGATGTTGTCGCGCGCCGTGTGCTTGCCCAGGCGCTTTGCCACGCTCTTGCGCAGGGCCGTCACCTCGACCAGCGTGGCGTCGAACTCGGTGATGGCGCGGTTCGCCGCCTGCACCAGCAGGCCGACGCGGCGGTCGCGCCCGGCATCCTCCTGTGGCGTACGGCGTTTTTCGATCTCGCCCATGCGGTGCTGCATGGCGTCCACCAGCATCTTGCGACGCTGAGGGTTGGCGATCAGGTCGTCCTGCAGGTAGGGGTTGCGCTGCACCGCCCAGATATCGCCCAGCACCTCGTAGAGCATGCGCGCCGAGCGGCCAGTGCGGCGCTCGCGGCGCAGCTGGTCGAGCACGCCCCAGGCCTCGGCACCGAGCAGGCGGATGACAATCTCGCGATCGGAAAAACTGGTGTAGTTGTACGGAATCTCGCGCAGGCGCACGGGCTCTGTGCCAGCCGCCAGCAGCGCTGCGTGCGCTATCGGTGCATTCATGGGGTCAACCTGGGTTGGGCGCGGCGCGCCCTCATGCCTCGGGGCCGGGAATTCTATGCCAGGCCCCCCAAGGGCGCGCCCCGCCGCCAAGTGCCACTACGGCGCAGCAGGATGTCCCAGGTTGAATACAAGCAAAAACAGCCGCTAGCGCTTATGCACCAAGCGCTGAAAGCTATATTTATAGAAGCAACCTCAGAACAGCACGCGGCAACGCAGCGTGCCATCCACCTGGGCCAGCTTTTCCAGCGCCTGCACGGACGAGGCCGCGTCCAGGTCGATCACCACATAGCCCAGCTTGTCGCTGGTCTGCAGGTACTGCGCGGCGATGTTGATGTGCAGCTGTGCAAACACCTGGTTGATGGCCGACAGCACGCCCGGCTGGTTGCGGTGGATGTGCAGGATGCGGTGCTTGCCCGGGTGCGCGGGCAGCGCCACCTCGGGAAAGTTGACCGATGTGGTGCTGGTGCCGTTGTCGCTGTAGCGGACGAGCTTTTCCGCCACCTCCAGGCCGATGTTGGCCTGCGCCTCCTGCGTGGAGCCGCCCACATGGGGCGTGATGATGACGTTATCCAGCCCGCGCAGCGGCGACTGGAACTCGTCCTTGTTGCTCCTGGGCTCGACCGGGAACACGTCCACCGCCGCGCCCAGCAGCTTCTTGTCCTTGAGCGCCTGGGCCAGCGGCTCTATCTCGACCACCGTGCCGCGCGAGGCGTTGATGAGGATGGCGCCCGGCTTCATGGCCGCGATCTGCGCCGCGCCCATCATCCATTGCGTGGAGGGCAGCTCGGGCACATGCAGGCTGACGATGTCGCTGCGCGCCAGCAGGTCGTTCAGGCCGGCGGCCTGGCGCGCGTTGCCCAGGGGCAGCTTGTTGACCACGTCGTGAAAGATCACCTGCATGCCCAGGCTCTCGGCCAGCACCGACAGCTGCGAGCCAATGGCGCCGTAGCCGACGATGCCCAGGGTCTTGCCGCGCGCCTCGAAGGCGTTGTCGGCGCTCTTGAGCCAGCCGCCACGGTGCGCCACGGCGTTCTTCTCGGGCACGCCGCGCAGCAGCAGGATGGCCTCGGCCAGCACCAGCTCGGCCACCGAGCGGGTGTTGGAGTACGGCGCGTTGAACACCGCGATGCCGCGCTCGCGCGCCGCGTCCAGATCGACCTGGTTGGTGCCGATGCAGAAGCAGCCAATGGCCACCAGCTTGTGCGCGTGCGCGAACACCTCCGCCGTGAGCTGGGTGCGCGAGCGTATGCCGACGAAATGCACGTCGGCGATCTTCTTGCGCAGCTCCTCACCCTCCAGCGCGCCGGGCAGCAGCTCGATCTGGCTATAGCCGGCGGCGCGCAGCACCTGCACGGCGCTCTCGTGCACGCCTTCGAGCAACAGAAACTTGATCTTGCTTTTATCCAGGGAGGTCTTGGGCATGGCGTGGCAGTCCGGGTCAGGCGCCTGCGGCAGGGCATGGAAAAGAAGGCCGCAAAGGTAACGGACGGCCTATTGTGCAGTGCACCATGGCGACCAGCCTACGGGCGATGGCATATCCATGCTTGCGATAGCGCCAAAAACCGCGCCGAAACGCGCAGATTCGCACATGAAGCATGACGCAGATGTCACAATTTGATCTTCCCGCCCGCTGGCGGGTTTCCCCGGTTGTTGCTGCTTTTTTGGCATGCGACAACGACACCGCGCTGTCATGAACCGCCCGCACCATTGCGGCCTTCATGTCTTTAGTCCATCAACGAGGAGTACCCATGCAATTCAAACAACTGGGATTGGCCGCCTGCATGCTGGCCACCGGCCTGGCCGCGCAGGCACAGACCGAGATCCAGTGGTGGCATTCGATGACCGCCGTGAACAACGAGTGGGTCAACGACCTGGCCAAGCAGTTCAACGAGAGCCAGAAGGCCTACAAGGTGGTGCCGACGTACAAGGGCTCCTACCCCGAAAGCATGACGGCTGCCATCGCCTCGTTCCGCGCGGGCAACTCGCCGCATATCCTGCAGGTGTTCGAGGTGGGCACGGCCACCATGATGGCCAGCAAGGGCGCCACCGTGCCCGTGGGCAAGGTCATGAAGGACGCGGGCGCCGACTTCAACCCCGGCGCCTACATCCCCGCCGTGGCGGCCTACTACACGGCGCCCGACGGGCAGATGCTGAGCTTCCCCTTCAACAGCTCGACCACGGTGGCCTACTACAACAAGGACGCCTTCAAGAAGGCGGGCCTCAACCCCGACAAGCTGCCCACCACCTGGCCCGAGGTGTTCGAGGCCGCCAAGAAGCTCAAGGCCAGCGGCCACAGCTGCCCCATGACGCTGGCCTGGCAGGGCTGGACGCAGCTCGAATCCTTCTCGGCCTGGCACAACGTGGAATTTGCCACGCACAAGAACGGCCTGGCGGCCGACGGCTACAAGGCGCGCCTGAAGATCAATTCGCCGCTGCACGTGCGCCACATCGACAACCTGGCGCAGGCCGCCAAGAACGGCGAATTCGTCTATCGCGGGCGCAACGCCGACGCCCAGGCCTCCTTCACCTCGGGCGACTGCGCCATGATTCAAACGTCTTCTGGCTACTACGGCGACGTGGCGAAGAACGCCAAGTTCGCCTACGGACTGGCCCCCCTGCCCTATTACCCGGATGTGAAGGGCGCGCCGCAGAACACCGTGATCGGCGGCGCCTCGCTGTGGGTCATGTCCGGCAAGAAGCCCGAGGAATACAAGGGCGTGGCCAAGTTCTTCGAGTTCCTGTCGCAGACCAAGGTGCAGGCCGCCAGCCACCAGCGCACCGGCTACCTGCCCATCACCATGGCGGCCTTCGAGCTGACCGACAAATCGGGCTTCTACCAGAAGAATCCCGGCACCGACGTGGCCGTGAACCAGATGATCCGCAAGGTGACCGACAACTCGCGCGGCATACGGCTGGGCAACTACCTGCAGATCCGCACCATCGAGGACGAGGAGCTGGAGCAGGTCTGGGCCGGCAAGAAGACCGGCAAACAGGCGCTTGACTCCATCGTGACACGCGGCAACGAACTGCTGGCGCGCTTCGAGAAGTCGTACAAGAAATAAGCCGCACGCAGACCACCACCCCACCGCACGCAGGCCAAGGCGGCCTGCGGCGGTTTTTTTTGTTAGAGCGTGTCATGGAAAAACGTGTCCTCTTCCGTTCCACCTGGCTGCCCTGGGTGCTGATCGCGCCGCAGCTGGCCATCATCGGCGTGTTCTTCTTCCTGCCCGCCGGCCAGGCCGTGCTGCAGTCCTTCCAGCTCGAAGACGCCTTCGGCATGAGCCGCGAATGGGTGGGGCTGGAGAACTTCCGCCAGCTGCTGACCAACCCCGACTACCTGGGCTCGTTCCAGCGCACGGCCGTTTTCTCGGTGCTGGTGGCGGGCATAGGCATCGTGGTGTCGCTGGCGCTGGCCATTTTTGCCGACCGTATCGTGCGCTTTGCCATGGTCTACAAGACCCTGCTCATCGTGCCCTATGCCGTGGCGCCGGTGATCGCGGGCGTGCTGTGGGTATTCCTGTTCTCGCCCTCGATCGGCGTGGTCACCTACTACCTGGGCCGTCTGGGCATTACCTGGAACCACCTGATGAACGAGAACCAGGCCATGGCGCTCATCGTGCTGGCCTCGGTGTGGAAGCAGATCTCCTACAACTTTTTGTTCTTCCTGGCCGGGCTGCAGTCGATTCCGAAGGCGCTGATCGAGGCCGCCTCCATCGATGGCGCCGGCCCCTGGCGGCGCTTCTGGAACATCCAGCTGCCGCTCTTGTCGCCCACCACCTTCTTCCTGCTGGTGATCAACATCGTCTACGCCTTCTTCGACACCTTCGGCATCATCGACGCCGCCACGCAGGGCGGCCCCGGCCAATCGACGTCGATCCTGGTCTACAAGGTGTACCTGGACGGCTTCAAGGCGCTGGATCTGGGCGGCTCGGCCGCGCAGTCGGTGATCCTGATGGCCATCGTCATCGTGCTGACGGTGATCCAGTTCCGTTACGTCGAGAAAAAAGTCCAGTACTGAAGGCTGCATCATGGTTGACCGCAATCCCTGGCTGACTTTCCTGTCCCACGCCGTGCTCATTCTGGGCGTGGCCATCGTCGCCTTCCCCCTGTATCTGGCGCTCATCGCCTCCACGCACACAGCCGAGGCCATCGTGCAGTCGCCCATGCCGCTGCTGCCGGGCGCGCATATGTGGGAGAACTACCGCGACGCCCTCGTGGGCTCGGGCAAGCTGGGCTCCACCACCAACGTGATGCACATGATGTGGGTGAGCTTCGTCGTGGCCATGATCATCACCGTGGGCAAGATCGCCATCTCGCTGCTGTCGGCGTTTGCCATCGTCTACTTCCGCTTCCCGTTCAAGATGCTGTGCTTCTGGGCCATCTTCGTGACGCTGATGCTGCCCGTCGAGGTGCGCATCCTGCCGACCTACAAGGTTGTGGCCGACCTGGGCCTTTTGAACAGCTACGCCGGCCTGACCCTGCCGCTGATCGCCTCGGCCACGGCCACGTTCTTGTTCCGCCAGTTCTTCCTGACCGTGCCCGACGAGCTGGTGGAGGCCGCGCGCATCGACGGCGCCGGGCCCATGCGCTTCTTCATCGACATCCTGGTGCCGCTGTCGCGCACCTCGATCGCGGCGCTGTTCGTGATCCAGTTCATCTACGGCTGGAACCAGTACCTGTGGCCGCTGCTCATGACCACCAGCGAGGACATGTACCCCGTGGTCATAGGCATCAAGCGCATGCTGGCCGGGGGCGAGGCCGCCGTGGACTGGAACATCGTCATGGCCACGGCCATCCTGGCCATGCTGCCGCCCACGGCCGTGGTGATCCTGATGCAGAAATGGTTCGTCAAGGGCCTGGTCGATACCGAGAAATAAGCAAAATCGGCTTACAGCGCGCCACCATCAAGCGCTGATAGCTATTAAATTTATTGCAATCATGGCATCCATCTCCCTCAAGAACATCGTCAAGCGCTATGGCAGCGGCAAGTCTGCCGTACCCGTCATCCACGGCGTGAACGCCGAGATCCAGGACGGAGAATTCATCGTGCTGGTCGGCCCCTCGGGCTGCGGCAAATCCACGCTGCTGCGCATGATCGCTGGCCTGGAGGAAATCACCGGCGGCGATCTCTTCATTGGCGGCAAGCTGGTCAACAGCCTGGAGCCCGCCAAGCGCAACATCGCCATGGTGTTCCAGAACTACGCGCTCTATCCGCACATGAGCAACTACGAGAACATGGCCTACGGCCTGAAGCTCGCCAAGGTGCCGCAGGACGAAATCCGCCGCCGCGTGGACAAGGCCGCCAAGATTTTGGAGCTGTCGCACCTGCTTGATCGCAAGCCGCGCCAGCTCTCGGGCGGCCAGCGCCAGCGCGTGGCCATGGGCCGCGCCATCGTGCGCGAGCCGCAGGTGTTCCTGTTCGACGAGCCGCTGTCCAACCTGGATGCCAAGCTGCGCGGCCAGACCCGCATCGAGATCCAGAAGCTGCACGCCGAGCTGGGCATCACCAGCCTGTTCGTGACGCACGACCAGGTCGAGGCCATGACGCTGGCGCAGCGCATGATCGTCATGAACGCCGGCAACGTGGAGCAGTTCGGCACGCCCGAAGAGGTCTACCACCAGCCGGCCACTACCTTCGTCGCCAGCTTCATCGGCTCGCCGCCCATGAACCTGCTGAAGAACGCCCCCGGCGGCCAGGCCGGGCGCATCCTGGGCATACGCCCCGAACATATCGACCTGGCGGCCAGCGGCGGCTGGCAGTTCCAGGTCGAGACCGTGGAGCTGCTGGGTGCCGAGCGCCTGCTCTACGGCAAGGTGGGCGGCGAGGAGGTGACCGTGCGCGTGGAGGAAGGCAGCGCCTACCCCCGCCCCGGCGAGACGGCGCATATCGTCCCGCGCGAGGATCGCCTGCACTGGTTCAGCCAGGAAACCGGCAAGAGGATCTGAATGAGTACGCCACTGCCACCCTGGCCCTACCCGCGCTGGATCGCGCACCGTGGCGCCGGCAAGCTGGCGCCCGAGAACACCCTGGCCGCCTTCCGCCTGGGCGCCCGGCATGGCTACCGCATGTTCGAGTGCGACGCCAAGCTCAGCAGCGATGGCGTGCTGTTTCTGCTGCACGACGCCACGCTGGAGCGCACCACCAACGGCCACGGCGCGGCCGGCGAGCGCAGCATGGGCGAGCTGGCGCAGCTGGACGCAGGCGGCTGGCATTCGCGCGCCTATGCCGGCGAGGCCATGCCCACGCTGGAGGCGCTGGCGCGCTACTGCCTGGCCAATGGCCACCACCTGAACGTGGAGATCAAGCCCACGCCCGGGCAGGAGCTGGCCACGGGCCGCGCCGTGGGCGAACTGCTCTCGCGCATCTGGCCGGCCACGGCCGTTCCGCCGCTGCTCACGTCCTTTAAACCCGCGGCCCTGACAGGCGCACGCGAGACGGCGCCCGCGCTGCCGCGCGGCCTGCTGCTGGACAAGCTGGCCGATGGCGCAGCCGATGTGCAGACCGCCCTCGACCTGGGCTGCCAGGCCATGGTGCTGAATCACGCACTGTGGGACGCCGCCCTGGTGGCACGCGTGCATGGCGCGGGCCTGCGCGCCCTGAGCTACACCGTCAACGACGAATGGGCCGCCGAGCGCCTGATCGCCCTGAACACCGACGGCATCATCACCGACCGCGTGGACTTGTTCAGCCCCGCCGCAACCTGAAGCACCAGGCGGACGGCAGACAATGCGGCCCATATGAACCGCAGCCATCCCCCCCGCCCAGACCTCACGCAGATGGCCCACGCGCCCCGACCCCTGGCGCGGCTGCTGTGCTGGCTGGCCGTCGCCTGGCTCATGGCCCTGGGCACACCGCCCACATTGGCCCAGGGCCGGCCCGCCAGCAGCGACGCAGCACCCACCGCCGCGGCCGACAAGCCCGGCGACAACGGCACCCCCCTGCCCCAGGTGGATGCGCTGCGCAAGCAGCTGGACGCCATTCCGCTCAAGCTCGGCGAGCCCGACGATGGGCGCAAGCTGCTGGCCGACATCAACGCCATAGGCCAGGCGGCAGAGCGCGTGGTCAGCCACCGCGGCACCGAGCTGGCCGAAATCGACCGCCGCCTCGAAGGCCTGGGCCCGGCCCCGGGCAGCGGCGCGCCCGCCGATGCGCCGGACGTGGCGCAACAGCGCAAGCTGCTGACCCAGCAGCGCTCGGCCATCGACTCCGAGCTCAAGCTGGCGCGCCTGGTCGCCGTCGATGCCGAGCAGCGCAGCGCCGACCTGGTGCGCCAGCGGCGCGCGCAGTTCCGCGCCGCCTTGACCATGCGCAGCGACTCGCCGCTGGGCCCGGCCTTCTGGCGCAACCTGCGCAATGCCGCCCCGCGCGACCTGGCGCGCCTGCAGGCGCTGGGCGCGGATCTGGCCGGCGCCGCCAGGGCCACGCTGCAGTCGCCACGCCACAACGCCTTCTGGGGCTACCTGGCCCTGGCGCTGCTGCTGGCCGTGGGCGGCCCCTGGGTGGCCGAGCGCATTCTGCTGCGCGCCCTGCCGCCGCGCCTGCCCGCGGCGCGGCTGCGGCGCACCCTGCTGGCCAGCGCCGCCATCGTGACCCATGTGTTCATCGTCGGCACGGCCGTGCAGCTGGCGTGGAACGCGCTGCAGCTGGGCGCGCCGCTCAGCGACGATCTGCGCGCCCTGCAGCAGGCCAGCCTGCGCGCCGTGATCTACGCCAGCTTCGTGATCGCGCTGGGCCATGCCCTGCTGTCGCGCCGGCGCAGCTCGTGGCGGCTGTTGCCGATGGCGGACGAGCTGGCGCGGCGCCTGAGCCCCTTCCCCTGGTGGATCGCCAGCCTGTCGGCCCTGGGCGCCCTGGTGGCCGAGCTCAACGCCATCGTCGGCGCCAGCCTGTCGGCCGAGGTGTTCGTGCACGCCGTGTTTGCGCTGCTGCTGTCGCTGGCGGTGGGCAAGGCGCTGGGCCATATGCGCGCCGCGCCAGCCGCTTCGGATGCGGATGCCGGCGCGCCGCAGGGCCAGGGCGGGCGCCCGCTGTGGCTGGGCCTGATCCTGGCGGCCGCCGGCCTGGCCGTGGGCGCGGCGGTGCTGGCCGTGGCCCTGGGCTATGTGGCCCTGGCCAGCACGCTGGCGCGGCAGATGGTCTGGTCGGGCGTGGTGTTTGCCGCCACCTATCTGCTGATGCAGCTGGGCGACGACCTGTGCGACGCGCTGCTGTCGTCCAAGGGCGGCTTTGGCGCGCGTATCCATGGCACCCTGGGGCTGGAGGCCAGGCTGCTGGACCAGGCGGCGGTGCTGGTCTCGGGTGTGCTGCGGCTGGTGCTGTTCTTCTACATGGTGGTGGCGCTGATGGCGCCGCTGGGCACGGATCCGGACGAACTGTTTCGCCGTGGCAGTAGCGTCGATCACAGCCTGCGCATCGGCGACATCACGCTGGCGCCCCAGGCCGTGCTCACGGCACTGGCCGTGGCCTGCGCCGGCTTTCTGGGGATACGCCTGCTCAAGCATTGGCTGAGCGAGCGCTTCTTTCCGCACACCACGCTGGAGCCGGGCATGCGCACCTCCATCGTCACGCTGCTGGGCTATGCGGGCGCAGTGATGGTGGTGGCCGTGGCGCTGGCGGGCCTGGGGATCAGCGTGGAGCGCATCGCCTGGGTGGCCAGCGCACTCACCGTGGGCATAGGCTTTGGCCTGCAGGCCATCGTGCAGAACTTCATCTCCGGCCTGATCCTGCTGGCCGAGCGCCCGGTGAAGGTGGGCGACTGGGTGGTGCTGGGCGACACCGAGGGCGACGTGCGCCGCGTGAACGTGCGCGCCACCGAGATCCAGCAAAGCGACCGCTCCACGGTGATCGTGCCCAACTCCGAGTTCATCACCAAGACCGTGCGCAACGTGACCCTGGACAGCGCCCAGGGCCGCGTGCTGCTGCGCCTGCCCGCCCCCCTGGACACCGACGCGCGGCGCATGCGCGAGCTGATCCTGCAGGCCTTTCAGGCGCAGCAGGAAGTGCTGGACGACCCGGCGCCCTCGGTCACGCTGGAGGGCGTACAGGGCGGCACGCTGACCTTTCTGGCCATTGGCTACGTACGCAGCCCGCGCCAGGTGGCGGGCGTGCGCAGCGATGTGCTGTTCTCCATCCTGGACGCGCTGCGCGAGGCCGGCCTGACGCTGTCGCCACCCGCCACCACCACCGTGGCCCAGCCCGTGAGCGAGGCGGCACCCGGGCGCTCGCTGATAGAGCGGATCTGAAGCGGCTTCAGCCGCGCCAGGCGCGCAGTACAAGCCACTGGCTGCTGGCGCAGGCCAGCACCAGGGCGGCGTAGGTGAGCATCCGGCCGTCGCGCCCCAGCCACGCTAGGCCGGCCACCAGCACCGCGCAGCTGACCACGAAATTGATAGCTATCGGCGCAATCCAGCCGTGCGGTTTGGCCGTTTTTCGCATGAAGGCATGGCTGGCCAGCACCAACAACACCGCCAGCGCCAGCGCCGGGGCGGCAAAGTTCAGGAGGTGGTTCAGGGCGGCGAGGGGGTTCATGCAAACATGATGTAAATCAAGCATTTGACCGGTAGCGTGCCTGATTGCGCAGTCGATTTTATAATCCCCGGTTATGGCAGTTTGGGCACTCGGTATCAATCACCACACCGCACCGCTGGATCTGCGGGGCCGCTTCGCGTTCGCGATCGATCAGATCGCGCCCACGCTGCACGGCCTGCGCCAGTCGCTGGCCAGCGGGCCGGGCCACCATCCGGGCGTGGAGACGGCCATCATCTCCACCTGCAACCGCACCGAGATCTATTGCGCCGCCAGCGCCCCGGCCCTGGATCACACGCTGGACTGGCTGGCCGCCAGCGGCGGGGTCAGCCCCGCGCTGCTGCGCTCGCACTCCTATACGCTGGAGAGCGGCCTGGTCGCGCGCCACGCCTTTCGCGTGGCCAGCGGGCTCGACTCGATGGTGCTGGGCGAGGCGCAGATCCTGGGCCAGATGAAGGACGCCGTGCGCGCGGCCGAAGGCGCGGGCGCCCTGGGCACCACGCTCAACCAACTCTTTCAACGCAGCTTTGCCGTGGCCAAGGAGGTGCGCACCAGCACCGACATAGGCGCGCACAGCATCAGCATGGCGGCGGCGGCCGTGCGCCTGGCGGGCCAGCTGTTCGAGGATTTGTCCAAGATCCGCGTGCTGTTCGTGGGCGCGGGCGAGATGATCGAGCTGTGCACCACGCATTTCGCGGCCAAGAACCCGAAGCAGATATCAATAGCCAACCGCACGCTGGAGCGCGGCGAGAAGCTGGCCACGCGCTTTGGCGGCGACGTGATGCGCCTGGCGGATCTGCCCGAACATCTGCACGAATACGACGCCGTCATCAGCTGCACGGCCAGCAGCCTGCCCATCATCGGCCTGGGCGCCGTCGAGCGCGCCCTGAAGAAGCGCCGCCACCGCCCCATCTTCATGGTGGATCTGGCCGTGCCGCGCGACATCGAGCCCGAGGTGCAGCAGCTGTCCGACGTGTACCTGTACACCGTGGACGACCTGGCCGGCGTGGTGCAGACCGCCCAGGCCAACCGCCAGGCCGCCGTGGCCCAGGCCGAGGCCATCATCGACGCCGGCGTGCAGAACTTCATGCACTGGATGGAGCTGCGCAGCCCCGCCAGCCAGGCCGGCGCCGTGGTGCCGCTGATCCGCCAGCTCAACAGCCAGGCCGATGAGTGGCGCGCCCTGGAGATCGCACGCGCCAAGCGCCTGCTGGCCAAGGGCGAGGACATCGACGTGGTGCTCGAAGCCCTGTCGCGTGGCCTCGCGCAAAAGATGCTGCACGGCACCATGGCCGAGTTGCGCTCCGGCGACGCCGATGCGCGCACCCAGACGGCCGAGGCGGTTTCTCGCCTGTTCCTGCGCTCGCAAAGCAAGACCGGGCTGTAGCGCCGCTGCACCACAAGCCAAATCGGCATCCAGCGCTTACCAAGCAAGCGCTAATAGCTACATAAACAGTAGCAATAAATTTTCCTTTCCCCGATGAAACCCTTTCTCCGCAGCCAGTTGGAGCGCTACGCGCAGCGCCTGCAAGAGCTTGACTTCCTGCTCTCGCGCGAAGACATCATGGCCGACATGGCGCAATACCGCACCATCTCGCGCGAGCACGCCGAGGTCACGCAGATCGCCGGGCGCTACGCCCGCTACCAGCAGCGCGAGGCCGACCTGGCCGCCGCCCAGGAGCTGCTGGCCGACCCCGACATGGCCGAGATGGCACAGGAAGAAATCCAGGGCGCGCAAGACGAGCTGGTGGCACTCGAAGACGAGCTGCAGCGCCTGCTGCTGCCCAAAGACCCCGACGACGCGCGCGCGGCCTTTGTTGAAATCCGCGCCGGCACCGGCGGCGACGAATCGGCCCTGTTTGCCGCCGACCTGGCGCGCATGTACACGCGCCACGCCGCCAACGTGGGCTGGAAGGTCGAGGTCCTGAGCGCCAACGAAAGCGAGCTCGGCGGCTACAAGGAGGTGGTGCTGCGCGTGGACGGCGACAACGCCTACGGCGCGCTGCGCTTTGAATCGGGCGGCCACCGCGTGCAGCGCGTGCCGGATACCGAGACCCAGGGGCGCATCCACACCAGCGCCTGCACCGTGGCCGTGATGCCCGAGCCCGACGCGGCCGCCGCTATCACGCTGAACCCGGCCGACCTGCGCATAGACACCTTCCGCGCCAGTGGCGCCGGCGGCCAGCACATCAACAAGACGGATTCGGCCGTGCGCGTGGTGCATATCCCCACAGGCATCGTCGCCGAATGCCAGGACGGACGCAGCCAGCACAGCAACAAGGCCAAGGCCTTGCAGGTGCTGCAGGCGCGCATCCAGGAGAAGGAGCGCAGCGAACGCGCCGCCAAGGAAGCAGCCACGCGCAAGGGCCTGATCGGCAGCGGCGACCGCTCGGACCGCATCCGCACCTACAACTTCCCGCAGGGGCGCCTGACCGACCACCGCATCAACCTCACGCTGTACAAGCTGCTGACCATCATGGAGGGCGATCTGGACGAGGTGTTGCAGGCCCTGCAGCATGCCCGCGAGGCCGAGCAGCTGGCCGAACTGGGCCTGGATTGATTTTGGCCTTGTACGCTTATCCATCAAGCGCCAGCAGCTATCAATAACAAAGCATTCATGCCCACCACCACCATCGCCCAGGCATTGGCCCGGGCACAGGCCCAGGGCCTGGCGCGCATCGATGCGCAGATGCTGCTGCTGCATCTGCTGGGCCGGCCCGTGAACGACCGCGCCTGGCTGCTCACGCATGACGGCGACGCCCTGGCGCCGCACGATGGACAGCGCTACACCGCGCTGTGCGCGCGCCGCGCGGGCGGCGAGCCCGTGGCCTACCTGACGGGCCAAAAGGAATTCTGGGGCCTGCCCCTGGCCGTGGACGCGCGCGTGCTCGACCCGCGCCCCGACACCGAGACCCTGGTGGCCTGGGCGCTGGAGGTCCTGCAAAACCAGCATGCCCCGCGCATCGCCGACCTGGGCACGGGCAGCGGCGCCATTGCCCTGGCGCTGCAGCATGAGCGCCGCGACGCCAGCGTGCTGGCCGTGGACGCCAGCCTGGACGCCCTGGCCGTGGCGCGCGCCAATGCCGAGCGCCTGGGCCTGCCGGTGCGCCTTCAGCATGGCAACTGGCTGGCCAGCATCACCGGCCCGTTTGACGCCATCGTCAGCAACCCGCCCTACATCCCGGCGCAGGATCCGCATCTGGCAGCCCTCACGCACGAGCCGCTGTCGGCTCTGGCCAGCGGCGCCGACGGCCTGGCCGACATCCGCGCCATCATCGCCCAGGCCCCCAGGGCGCTGGCGCCCGGTGGCTGGCTGCTGATCGAGCATGGCTGGGATCAGGCGCCAGCCGTGCAGGCCCTGCTGCGTGCCGCGGGCCTTGCCCAGGTGCAGGGCCGCAATGACCTGGCCGGCATAGCCCGCTGCAGCGGCGGGTCAATGCCAGTAGGGCTATCGCCTTCGGTGAAATAATCGCCGGTTATCGCCCCACACCGGGGCAGCCACTTCAGGAGAATTTGATGAGCGACGTGAAGCAACGCATTGAGCAACTGGTCAAGACCAACGACGTGCTGCTGTTCATGAAGGGCAATGCCAGCTTTCCCATGTGCGGCTTCTCGGGCCGCGCCGTGCAGATCCTCAAGGCCTGCGGCGTCGATCCCAAGGACATCGCGGCCGTGAACGTGCTCGAGGACGACGAGATCCGCCAGGGCGTCAAGGACTTCAGCCACTGGCCCACCATCCCGCAGCTGTATGTCAAAGGTGAATTCATCGGTGGCTCGGACATCATGATGGAGATGTACGAGTCTGGCGAGCTGCAGCAGGTGCTGGGCACCAAGGCCCAGGGCTGACCGCCCCCCGCCGCGCAAGAACCGCCCTCGCGAGGGCGGTTTTTTTCTGCCTGCGCGGGCGATGCGGGATTACTCCGACAACCGCCGTTGCCCCGCTGTGCTTGAATGGCTGTGTCCATTGCCCTGGGGAGAGCATGAGATGACCAGCCACTGCCTTGTACCGCAAGCCCCTGCCCTGAGCCTGCCGGTGGCCCAGATGCGCAGCGTGTTCCACCCGGCCGACGTGGCGCGCAAGCTGGCCCGGCTGCAGGATGCCGGCGCGCAGCGCGACCATGAACCGTTGCGCACGGTGTACGAACGCATGCTCGAGCGCGGCCCCGAGCGCTTCCAGGTCAAACCCTCCGGCCTGCCCGACATGGCGGCCCTGTACGAGCAGCTGCCCAACTTCACCGAAGTGCTCGACGACGTGCGCCGCCAGGTGGCCCTGGCCCAGGGCAGCAGCGATGGCCTGGAGGTCACGCCCATGCTGCTGCTGGGCGCCCCGGGCATAGGCAAAACGCATTTCGCACGCCAGCTCGCAGCCCTGCTGGGCACGGGCATGAACCTGGTGCCGATGAGTTCCATGACCGCCGGCTGGCTACTCTCGGGCTCGTCAGCGCAGTGGAAGGGCGCGCGCCCGGGCAAGGTCTTCGAGGCCCTGGTGGAAGGCGAATATGCCAATCCGGTGATCGTGGTGGACGAGATCGACAAGGCCGCCGGCGACGCGCAGTACGACCCGCTGGGCGCCCTCTACGCCCTCCTGGAGCACGACACCGCGCAGAGCTTCACCGACGAGTTCGCCGACGTGGCCATAGACGCCAGCCAGGTCATCTGGATCACCACGGCGAACGACGAGCGCGCCATACCCGACCCCATCCTGAACCGCATGAACGTCTTCGCGGTGCAGGCGCCCACGCTGGCGCAGGCACGCGCCATCGCCCAGCGGCTGTACCAGGGCATACGCGCCGAGCATGACTGGGGCCGCCTGTTCGAGCCCGAGGCCCAGGCCGATGTGCTGGACCTGCTGGCCCAGATGCCGCCGCGCGAGATGCGCCGCGCCCTGATGACCGGTTTTGGCAACGCCCGCCTGGAGCAGCGCGAGCGCGTCGAGGTGGCCGACCTGCCGCGCACGGCCGGTGGCAAGAGCCGCATCGGTTTCCTGCAGTATGCGCGGGCTACACTGGCTGCCATGGTGCGCCCAGCGCACGCCGCGGCGCCTGCCCATGAATCTGTCCCTGACCCACAGTCTGCTGCTCATTGCCCTGTTGATTGCCGCCAGCGCGTTTTTCTCGGTGGCAGAAATTTCGCTCGCCGCATCGCGCCGCCTGCGCCTGCGCCAGATGGCGGACGAAGGCGACACGCGCGCCGATCGTGTGCTGTTGATGCAGGACCAGCCCGGCGAGTATTTCACCGTGGTGCAGATCGGGCTCAACGCCGTCGCCATCCTGGGCGGCATCGTCGGCGAAGGAGCGCTCAGCCCCTATTTCAACGCCCTGCTCGCACTGTGGCTGCCTGAGAAGTCGGCCCAGACGCTGGGTTTTGTCGGCTCCTTCCTGGCCGTGACCTCGCTGTTCATCCTGTTTGCCGACCTGCTGCCCAAGCGCCTGGGCATGGCCCATCCGGAGGCCGTGGCGCTGCGCGTGGTGCGTCCCATGCAGGGCTGCATGGCGCTGTTCAAGCCCATAGTCTGGCTCTACAGCCGCTGCGCCGATGCCCTGCTACGCCTGATGGGCCTGTCCAGCCAGCGTGACGAGCGCATCACGCCCGAAGACATCCTGGCCATGACCGAGGCCGGCGCACGCGCCGGCGTGCTGGCCCTGCCCGAGCAGCAGGTGATCGCCAATGTCTTCGAGCTCGACACCCGCAGCGTGACCTCGGCCATGACGCTGCGCGAGCGCATTGCCTTCTTCCTGCGCGACGACCCCGATGAGCTGATCCGCGCGCGCATCGCGGCCGAGCCGTTCTCGACCTACCCGGTGTGCGATGGCGACATCGACCATGTGGTGGGCTATGTGGATGCAAAGGATTTGTTCCAGCGCGTGCTGAACAACCAGCCCATCTCGCTGGTCGACGACCAGCTGGTGCGCAAGGTGCTCATCGTGCCCGACCGGCTGTCGCTGGCCGAGGTGCTGGCACATTTCCGCCAGGTGCACGAGGACTTCGCCGTCATCGTCAACGAATACAGCCGGGTGGTGGGCGTGGTCACGCTGAACGACGTGATGAGCACGGTGATGGGCGACCTGGTCGGCCCCGCGGACGAGGAGCAGATCGTGCGCCGCGACGAAAACTCCTGGCTCATCGACGGTACGGCCCCCATCGAAGACGTGCTGCATGTCCTCGGCCTGGACGAGCTGCCGCATTCCGAGGACTACGAAACCTTGGCGGGTTTTCTGATGGTGATGCTGCGCCGTGTGCCTCGGCGCACCGACAGCGTGACCGTTGGCCACTACAAGTTCGAGGTATTGGACGTGGACAGCTACCGCATCGACCAGGTCATGGTCTCGCGGCTCCTCACGGCGCCAGCGGAGAACGGGGCTCAGGCCGAGGCAGCGCGATCCTGAAAGGCCCAGCGGCTTTGCGCCGCGAACACCGCGTTCGGATACGGCGGCTTGCCACGGCTGCCGTTGTAACGCCCCAGGGCCATGAACAGGTCGCCGCGCTCGCGATCCAGGTAGTGGCGCAGGATGACGCAGCCAAAGCGCAGATTGGTCTGCATCTGAAACAGCTTGCCCGCGTCGCCATCGCCGATCGCACGGGTCCAGAACGGCATGACCTGCATATAGCCACGCGCGCCCACGCTGGAGACGGCAAACTTGCGAAACGCGCTCTCCACCTGGATCAGGCCCATGACCAGGGACACATCCAGCCCGGCACGCTTGGACTCATACCAGACGGTCTGCAGGAAGTCGCGGCGCACCTCCCAGTCGGGTTTGCTGCGGCGCAGGCGGTCGCTCATGGTGCCCAGCCAGCGCAGGTAGGTCAGACGCGACTCGGTCGTGACAAACAGCGGCTCTGGTGGCGCCAGGTCGGCCACGGCGGAACTGAGCGCCATGCGCACCGAGTCCATCAACGGCTCCTCCAGCTGGCCACCAGCATGCGCAGCAGCCGGCAGGCCCAGCCAAGCACTCGGGCCGACCGCCAGCGATGCCAGACAGGCGCGCCGCGACAAGCCCGAAGCTGAATCCCCCCCTCTGGTCATACCTTCACACGTTCCTTCACGTAAGCAAACACCTCCGCCACCCCGAGCTTGGTAGTGGCGCTGTCACGGCGATGCTGGTATTCCACCTGGCCTTCCTTGAGACCCTTGTCGCCGATGGTGATACGGTGCGGCACGCCGATCAGCTCCCAATCGGCAAACATGGCGCCCGGGCGCTCGCCCCGGTCGTCCAGAATCACATCCACCCCAGCGGCAAGCAGCTCGCCATACAGCTTTTCGGCTGCTGCCCGGACTTCTTGACTGCGATCCATGCCGATCGGGCAGATGACCACGGTGAAGGGGGCAATGGCATCGGGCCAGATGATGCCGCGCTCGTCATGGTTTTGCTCGATGGCGGCCGCGGGCAGGCGTGTGATGCCTATGCCGTAGCAACCCATCTCGAAGAAGGCCGGCTTGCCATCCTCGCCCAGAAAGGTGGCATCCATGGCCCTGGAATACTTGGTGCCCAGGTAGAACACATGGCCCACCTCGATGCCACGCTCTATGGCCAGCTCGCCCTTGCCATCGGGGGACGGGTCGCCCGCCACCACGTTGCGCAGGTCGGCCACGGCATCGGGCTCGGGCAGGTCGCGGCCCCAGTTCACGCCGGTGATGTGGTAATCCTCCGCGTTCGCACCACAGATCCAGTCGGCCATGACGGCCACCTCGCGGTCGGCAACGATCCGCACCGGTTGCTTGAGGCCAATGGGGCCGAGGTAGCCGGGCTTGGCGCCGAAATGCGCCTCGATCTCGGCCACGGTCGCGAAACGGAAGCCCTTGTCCAGGCCGGAGACCTTGGAGACCTTGATCTCGTTCATGTCATGGTCGCCACGCAAGAGCAGCAGCCAGACCTGGGATTGGACGATTTCTCCCGCCTCGTTGGTCTCGTCGGTGGCCAGCACCAGCGACTTGACGGTGGTGGCCAGCGGCACGTGCAACAGCTCGGCCACCTGGGCGCAGGTGGCCTTGCCGGGCGTGGGCGTGCGCGTCATGGGCGCGGCGGCGGCCGGGCGCGGGCCGGCGGGCGCCAGGGCCTCGGCCTTTTCCATGTTCGCGGCGTAGTCGCTGCCCGGGCAGTAGACGATGGCGTCCTCGCCGGTGGCGGCGATGACCTGGAACTCCTCGCTCAGGTCGCCGCCAATGGCGCCCGAATCGGCCGCCACGGCACGGTAGGTCAGACCGAAGCGATCGAAGATGCGCCGATAGGCCTGGGCCATGACCTGGTAGCTGGCCTTGGCCGACGCCTGGTCACGGTCGAAGCTGTAGGCGTCCTTCATGATGAACTCGCGCCCGCGCATCAGGCCAAAGCGCGGACGGCGCTCGTCGCGGAACTTGGTTTGTATCTGGTAGAGGTTCTTGGGCAGTTGCTTGTAGCTGCGCAGTTCCTGGCGCGCGATGTCAGTGACCACTTCTTCGCTGGTGGGCTGAACGATGAAGTCGCGTCCATGACGATCCTGTATGCGCAGCAACTCCGGCCCCATCTTGTCAAAGCGCCCCGTCTCCTGCCACAACTCGGCCGGCTGCACCACGGGCATGGTGCATTCGACCGCGCCGGCGCGGTTCATCTCCTCGCGCACTATCGATTCGACCTTGCGGATCACGCGCAGGCCCATGGGCATGTAGTTGTAGATGCCGGCCCCCAGCTTCTTGATCAGGCCGGCGCGCATCATGAGTTTATGGCTGGCAACTTCGGCGTCGGCCGGTGCCTCTTTCAGGGTGGAAATGAAGAATTGGGAAGCTTTCATCGAACGCGCTCGGCAACTGGGGCTTCTAGGTTTGCCGCAGCCGGGGCAGCGTGCATAATGACCACAGTTTTAAAAATTTGGGGTTAGATTATGCTTGACAGGGACGGCTTTCGCCCAAACGTCGGCATCATCCTGCTCAACCAGAGAAACCAGGTATTCTGGGGCAAGCGCATACGCACCCACAGCTGGCAGTTCCCTCAGGGCGGCATTGACCGCGGAGAAAACCCGGAACAAGCCATGTTCCGTGAACTGCACGAAGAGGTAGGTCTGCAGCCCAGCCAGGTACGTGTAATTGCCCGTACGCGGGATTGGTTGCGCTACGAGGTGCCTGACCGGTACATCCGCCGCGACGCGCGCGGCCACTACCGTGGACAGAAACAGATCTGGTACCTGCTGCAGTTGCTGGGCCATGACTGGGACTTGAACCTGCGCGCCACCGACCACCCCGAGTTCGATGCCTGGCGCTGGAACGACTACTGGGTGCCACTGGACGTGGTGGTCGAGTTCAAGCGTGGCGTCTACGAAATGGCGCTGACCGAGCTGGCGCGCTTTCTGCCGCGTTTTGAACAGCGCAACCGCTACCTGCGCAGCGGCATGCGTGCACGCGAAGCCGAGGGTGGCCAGCCGGCCATGCATCGCTCCGTCTCGATGATGCTCAAACCGGGGATGGAGCTGCCACCCGGGGCCAGCTTCGATCCCGACCCACAGAACAGCATGCCGGCGCCACTGCAGGAGGCAGCGCCCGCCGACCAGTACAACAAGCCGGCCAGCAGGTAGTTGGCACGTTCATGGCGGCGCGGCGGCCGGCCGCTGGTCAGGCCGTAAACACCACCATGTTGTCGCGGTGCACCATTTCGGGCTCGGCCGCATAACCCAGCAGGCGCTCGAACTCCGAGGACGGCTTGCGGCACAGCCGACGCGCCTCGGCGCTGGCATAGTTGGCCAGACCGCGGGCAATCTCGGTACCGCCCGCATCGCGCACCGCGATCACATCGCCACGCGCGAAATCACCCTCCACTGCCACCATGCCTATGGGCAGCAGGCTCTTGCCCTCGCCGCGCAGCTTGGCGGCCGCGCCCGCGTCCACGGTCACCGATCCGCGCAGTTGCAGGTGATCCACCATCCAGCGCTTGCGCGCCTGTTTTTTCTGCGTCTGCGCCACCAGCAGCGTGCCGATGGCCTCGCCACGCGCCAGGCGCAGCAGCACGTCCGGCTCGCGCCCCCAGGCGATGACGGTGGAAGCGCCGGAACCTGCGGCGCGCTTGGCCGCCACAATCTTCGTGATCATGCCGCCCTTGCCAATGCTGGAGCCCGCGCCACCGGCCATGACCTCCAGCGCCGGATCGCCGGCTTTGGCCTCATGCACGAATTGCGCCTGCGGGTCGCGGCGCGGGTCGGCGGTGTATAGGCCCTTCTGGTCGGTCAGGATCACCAGGACATCAGCCTCCACCAGATTGGCCACCAGCGCGCCCAGGGTGTCGTTGTCGCCAAACTTGATCTCGTCGGTGACCACGGTGTCGTTTTCGTTGATCACCGGCACCACCCCCAGCTCCAGCAGCGTCAGCAACGTGGAGCGCGCATTCAGGTAACGCTCACGGTCGGCCAGGTCGGCATGGGTCAGCAGCACCTGGGCGCTGCCCATGGCCTGCTCGCGCAGCTTGGTCTCATACATCTGCGCCAGGCCCATCTGCCCTACGGCGGCAGCCGCCTGCAGCTCATGGATTTCGCTTGGGCGGCTGGACCAGCCCAGGCGCTTCATGCCCTCGGCGATGGCGCCGCTGGAGACCATGATGACCTCGCGCGCCACGCCGCCCTCACCGCGCACCAGCGCCGCCAGCTGACGGCTCCACTCGCCAATGGCGACCTCGTCCAGGCCGCGCCCCTCATTGGTGACAAGGCTGGAGCCCACTTTGACCACGATGCGACGCGCGTCGCGCAAGACACTGGAAACCATGTTTAGATTGAAATATTGCTCAAGCGCCCATCTATCAAGCGCAAACAGCTATATATTTTATAGTGAATAGATGATCAATCCTGGCCATGCTCGCCGGCAAAACGTGGATCGACCTCGGCGGGGGCATTTTGCGCCAGTTGCTCGGCATGCACATGCTGGAAGATCGCCTTCACCAGCGGGTCGCAACCCTCGCGTGTCAGGGCAGAAATCTCGTACACCGGCCCCTTCCACTTGAAGCGCTTGACGAAGTCCTTGACCCGCACGGCACGTTCCTCGGCCGGCACCATGTCCAGCTTGTTGAGCACCAGCCAGCGCGGCTTGCCATGCAGCCCTTCGTCGTATTTCTTGAGCTCGGCGACGATGGCCTTGGCCTGGGCCACGGGATCGACGGCATCATCGAAAGGCGCCATGTCCACCACATGCAGCAGCAAGCGCGTGCGCTGCAGGTGGCGCAGAAACTGGTGGCCCAGCCCAGCGCCCTCGGATGCACCCTCGATCAGGCCAGGGATATCGGCAACCACGAAACTCTGCTCCGGCCCCACGCGCACCACGCCAAGATTCGGGTAGAGCGTCGTGAACGGGTAGTCGGCAATTTTTGGCCTGGCATTGGAGACCGCGGCGATGAAGGTGGACTTGCCGGCATTGGGCATGCCCAGCAATCCGACATCGGCCAGCACTTTCAGCTCCAGCTTCAAGTTTTTGCGCTCGCCGGGCCAGCCCGGTGTCTTCTGGCGCGGCGCCCGGTTGATGGCGCTCTTGAAACGCAGGTTGCCAAAGCCACCATCGCCGCCCTTGGCAATGGTGATCACCTCGCCCGGCGTGAGCAGCTCGTACAGCTGCTCACCCGTGTTGGCATCGCTGATGATGGTGCCCACCGGCATCTTCAGCGTAATGTCGCTACCCGCTGCACCGAACATGTCCGATCCCTTGCCATGCTCGCCGCGCTTGGCGTCATGGCGGCGCGAGAAGCGAAAGTCCACCAGGGTATTGAGATTCGGGTCGGCAACGGCAAACACATGGCCACCGCGCCCGCCATCGCCGCCATCGGGCCCACCGAACTCCTTGTACTTTTCGTGTCGGAATGACACGCAGCCATTGCCACCATCACCAGCGGCAATGTCGATAAAGGCTTCGTCGACGAACTTCATGGGTATCCAGTTTACAAAACCGCACCCGCGCTGCCCTTTGGGCCATGGGTGCCATCGGCGGACGCCATATGGCCAGGCGGTTCCGCGTTGAAAACAACAAAGCCCCGACGAATCGGGGCTTTGTCATGACGTCAGCAACTGACAGGCCAGGCCTTAGGCCGGCGTCACGCTGACCGTGTGCTTGGACAGGGCACCCTTGGTGCCAAAGGACACATGACCGTCCACCAGGGCAAACAGCGTGTGATCCTTGCCCACGCCGACGTTCACGCCGGGGTGGATGCGCGTGCCACGCTGACGCACGATGATGGAGCCCGCGCTGATCAACTCACCACCGTAAGCCTTCACGCCGAGCATCTTGGGCTTGGAGTCGCGCCCGTTTCGCGTAGAGCCGCCGCCTTTTTTCTGTGCCATGACTCTTGTCCTTCCTTAGGCAGTGATTGCACCGATTTGCAGCTCGGTGAACTGCTGGCGATGGCCTTGGCGCTTCTGATAGTGCTTGCGACGGCGCATCTTGAAAATGCGCACCTTGTCGTGCTTGCCATGGGCCACGATCGTGGCCTTCACCGCCGCGCCGGACACCAGGGGCGTGCCCACCTTCAGTTCTGCGCCGTTGCCGACTGCCAGAACCTGGTCGATCACGATCTCCTGGCCAACGTCCGCAGCAATCTGTTCTACTTTAATTTTTTCGCCGACAGCAACGCGATATTGCTTGCCACCGGTTTTTATGACCGCGTACATGTAAACCTCATCTGAGTTGGAGTTCTGTGAAACGGATTTCCACAGAACCAACAATTGTACTGCGCGTTTGTACATTCCGCAAATTCAGGCTCCCGCCTCCCGTGCAAGCCGCGTGGCGCCGCGAATGCTTCGGGCGGCTTCCTATAATTGCCGCTTTTGTTTACCACCAGCATCCACCTTGGCCGCCAACTCCCCCAGCACCGCCGCCACCCTCGCCCTGATTGCCAACGACATGCGAGAGGTGGACGAGGTCATCGCATCGCGCCTTCAATCATCCGTCCCACTGGTGGGAGACGTTGCCCGCTACATCATCTCGGCCGGCGGCAAGCGCCTACGCCCCGCCCTGCTGCTGCTGGTGAGCGGCGCCCTGGGCTACCAGGGGGCGCAGCGCTTCAACCTGGCGGCTGTGGTCGAATTCATCCATACCGCCACATTGCTGCATGACGATGTGGTGGACGAATCCACCCTGCGCCGCGGCCGCGCCACGGCCAATGAAAGCTTTGGCAACCCGGCCAGCGTGCTGGTAGGCGATTTTCTGTATTCGCGCGCCTTCCAGATGATGGTGGACACCGGCAGCCTGCGCGTGATGCAGGTTCTGGCGGATGCAACCAACGTCATTGCCGAGGGTGAAGTCCAGCAGCTCATGAACACCCATGATGCATCGTTGGACGAAGCAGGCTACCTCAACGTCATACGTTCCAAGACCGCCAAACTCTTTGAAGCCAGCGCGCGATTGGCGGCCATTCTTGCCGGCAGCACGGCGGAAATCGAACAGGCCTGCGCCGACTACGGCCAGGCCCTGGGCACGGCCTTCCAGGTCATCGACGACGTCCTTGACTACGACGGCGACGCTCAGGAAATGGGCAAAAACCTGGGCGACGACCTGCGCGAAGGCAAGGTGACCCTGCCCGTCATCATCGCCATGCAACGCGGCACCGCCGAGCAGCATGAACTGCTGCGCGACGTGATCGAGACCGGCTCCACCGACGAACTGCAACGCGTGGCCGCCATCATTCGCGATACAGGCGCCCTCTCAGCCACGCGCGACGCAGCCGCCGCCCAAGCCAGATTGGCCATGGACGCCGCAGCGAAACTGCCAACCAATTCGTACACAGAAGGTTTGCTACAATTAGCGGCTCAGCTGCTTGAACGCCGCACCTAGGCGGTCACGGCACATCGGGGTGTAGCTTAGCCTGGTAGAGCGCTACGTTCGGGACGTAGAGGCCGGAGGTTCGAATCCTCTCACCCCGACCAGTTCATTGGTCAATCTTTTACAAAGCCCCATCAACACGGGGCTTTGTCGTTTCTGCCACCTACGTAGACTTGTTGCACAGTCACTGGGCCACATACCACCCACAACACCGGACGTCGTTCTGCTGTTCACGCAACGCTACCCCTGGTAATTCTGTACATAGTTCAGGGTATCGGCGATGATAGGTGCGTTTCGTTTTCTCCCATAAGAATCCGCTGGTTACATGGCTACCGTCGATAGTCCTCAGAAAGCCGCTCAACCCGTTGCCTTGCCAGGCTTGGCACGGGCGTTGATGTCTGTAGACAAGCTGAATCAGAAAACCGCGGAAGAGATTTACAAGAAGTCTGTTTCCGGGCGCTCCAGCTTCATCGCCGAGTTGATCGGTGCCAATGTCATCACATCCACTGACCTGGCCCATACCCTGTCGTCCATCTTTGGCGCGCCGCTGCTCGATGTCCAGGCTCTGGATCGCGAGCGCCTGCCGCATGATTTGCTGGATCTGAAGCTGTGCCAGGCTTACCGCGTGGTCGTCCTGAGCAAGCGCAACAACCGTCTGATCGTGGCGACGGCAGATCCGACGAATCAGGAAGCAGCGGAGAAAATCAAATTCACCACCCAAATGGGTGTTGACTGGATCATTGCTGAATACGACAAGCTGATTCAGCTCGTGGATGCGGCAGCCAAGAGCAGCAACGAAGCTTTGGACAGCATCGTCAGCAGCGGCGACTTTGAATTCGGCGATATCTCCGTAGAGGAAGCCACGGAAGACAACAACGAGGCCGCACCCAACGAGGTCGAAGACGCTCCGGTGGTGCGCTTTCTGCACAAGATGCTGCTTGATGCGTTCAACATGCGCGCATCCGATCTGCATTTCGAGCCCTACGAACACAGCTACCGCGTGCGCTTTCGCATCGACGGCGAGCTCAGGGAAATCGCATCCCCCCCGATTGCCATCAAGGAGAAGCTGGCATCGCGCATCAAGGTGATATCACGCCTCGACATTTCAGAAAAGCGCGTGCCCCAGGATGGGCGCATGAAGCTCAAGGTCGGTCCGGACCGGGTCATCGATTTTCGCGTAAGTACGCTGCCCACCCTGTTTGGCGAAAAAATCGTGATCCGTATCCTGGATCCGAGCAGTGCCAAGCTGGGTATCGACGCACTCGGCTATGAACCGGAGGAGAAAGAGCGCCTGCTGCAGGCCATCAACCGGCCTTACGGAATGATTCTGGTGACCGGCCCCACGGGTTCGGGCAAGACCGTCTCGCTCTACACCTGCCTGAATCTGCTCAACAAGCCGGGGGTGAACATCGCCACGGCCGAAGACCCGTCGGAAATCAACCTCCCGGGCGTGAACCAGGTCAACGTCAATGAAAAGGCCGGCCTGACATTCGCCGTCGCCCTGAAGTCGTTTCTGCGCCAGGATCCAGACATCATCATGGTGGGTGAAATCCGCGACCTGGAGACGGCGGACATTTCCATCAAGGCCGCGCAGACAGGCCACCTGGTGCTGTCCACGCTGCACACCAACGATGCGCCAACCACGCTCACGCGGATGCGCAACATGGGGATTGCACCCTTCAATATCGCATCCAGCGTGATTCTGATCACGGCCCAGCGACTGGCGCGCAGGCTGTGCCCACAGTGCAAGGAACCAGCCGACATACCGCACGAAACGCTGGTAGAGGCCGGTTATCGCGACGAAGAGATCGATGGTTCCTGGGTCACCTATCGGCCCGTGGGCTGCTCGGCCTGCAACAACGGCTACAAGGGCCGTGTCGGCATCTACCAGGTGATGCCAATCTCGGAAGAGATTCAGCGCATCATCCTGCGCGACGGCAGCGCGCTGGACATTGCCGAGCAGGCACGCCGCGAAGGCGTGCGCAGCCTGCGCGAAGCGGGCTTGCACAAGGCCAGGATAGGCCTGACCTCGCTGGAAGAGGTTCTGGCCGTGACCAACGAATAAACATACCGGGGGGAATGCACCATGGCGACCGCTGCATCGCGAGGCATCAAGGACTTCGTCTTTGAGTGGGAAGGCAAGGACCGTACCGGCAAGATCGTGCGCGGCGAGGTTCGCGCCGCGGGCGAAAACCAGGTGCAGGCAACCCTGCGCCGCCAGGGCGTCCTGCCCACCAAGATCAAGAAGCGCCGGATGAGCTCGGGCAAGAAGATCAAGCCCAAGGACATCGCCCTGTTCACGCGCCAGATGGCCACCATGATGAAGGCCGGCGTACCCCTGCTGCAAGCGTTTGACATCGTGGGCCGCGGCAACACCAACCCCAGCGTGACCAAGCTGCTCAACGACATCCGTGCGGACGTGGAAACCGGGACCTCGCTGAACTCCGCGTTTCGTAAATACCCCATGTATTTCGACAGCCTGTACTGCAACCTGGTAGAGGCGGGTGAGGCGGCCGGTATCCTGGAGGCGCTGCTCGACCGCCTGGCGCTCTACATGGAAAAGACCGAGGCCATCAAGTCCAAGATCCGCTCGGCGCTGATGTATCCGATCTCGGTGATCGTGGTCGCCTTCGTGGTGGTGACCATCATCATGATCTTCGTGATTCCTGCGTTCAAGGAGGTCTTTACATCGTTTGGCGCGGATCTCCCCGCGCCGACGCTGTTCGTGATGGCCATCAGCGAGTTTTTTGTCGCCTATTGGTGGCTGATCTTTGGTGTGATTGGCGGCGGCTTCTACTTCTTCATGCAGGCCTGGAAGCGCAGCGAGAAAATGCAACAGGTGATGGATCGCTTCTTGCTGAAGATGCCCATCTTTGGTGCGCTGATCGACAAATCCTGCGTGGCGCGCTGGACGCGCACCCTGTCCACCATGTTCGCCGCCGGCGTGCCGCTGGTGGAGGCGCTGGATTCTGTGGGTGGCGCCTCGGGCAACTCGGTATACGCCATGGCCACCGACAGGATCCAGCAGGAGGTCTCCACCGGCACCAGCCTCACCGCCGCCATGGGCAATGCCAATGTCTTCCCCTCCATGGTGCTGCAGATGTGCGCCATTGGCGAAGAATCCGGCTCCATCGACCATATGCTGAGCAAGGCGGCCGACTTCTACGAGGCCGAGGTCGATGAAATGGTGGCAGGCCTGTCCAGCCTGATGGAGCCCATTATCATCGTCTTCCTGGGCACCATCATCGGTGGCATCGTGGTCTCCATGTACCTGCCCATCTTCAAGCTGGGGCAAGTGGTCTGATGACGGGCTCGGTGCTTGCGGACGCCGCGCTGTTCGGCGTCCTGGGGCTGTTGATCGGCAGCTTTCTGAACGTGGTGATCCACCGGCTGCCGCGCATGATGGAGCGGCAATGGGCCGCCGAATGCGCGCAATACGCCCAGGACACAGGCCTGGCGGCCGGCGGGCAGGCCGCAGCGCCAGCCGAGCCCTTCAACCTGATGCAGCCACGCTCGCGCTGCCCATCCTGCGGGCATGAGGTGCGCTGGTACGAGAACATTCCGGTGCTCAGCTACATCGGGCTGCGCGGACGCTGCTCTGGTTGCGGCACGCGCATCAGCGCACGTTACCCGCTGGTGGAACTGGCCACAGCAGGCTTGTTCTGCGCCTGCGCCATGCGCTGGGGCTGGTCTTTCACGACCCTGGCCTGGTGCGGGTTTTCCGCCGCTCTGGTGGCGCTGACGCTGATCGACTGGGACACCACGCTGCTGCCCGACGACATCACCCTGCCCCTGCTGTGGGCCGGCCTGCTGGCCGCCGTGGCGGGCTGGACGGCGGTGCCACTCGCTGACGCGGTCGTGGGCGCAGCGGCCGGCTATCTGTCCCTGTGGCTCGTCTACTGGGGCTTCAAGCTCGCGACGGGCAAGGAGGGCATGGGCTATGGCGACTTCAAGCTGTTTGCCGCGCTGGGTGCCTGGTTTGGCTGGCAGGCCCTGGTGCCCATCATCCTCATGGCGTCGGTGATAGGCGCCATTGTCGGCATAGCCATGAAGCTCGCCAGCAACCTGCGCGAGGGCAAATATGTGCCGTTCGGTCCCTTTCTTGCGGGCGGCGGCCTGGCTGCCATGCTCTGGGGGCCGGGGCACATCATGCAGACCATCTTTTCCACCCTGGGGCTGTAGATGACGACCACGCCCGCCCGCCCCATCTGCCCACGGCCACTACGGCTGGGGGTGACCGGCGGCATAGGCAGTGGCAAGAGCACCTTTGCCGCCATGCTGCGGGACTGCGGGGCGGCGCTGATCGATGCCGATGCCATCGCCCGCGCCGTGACGGAGGCCGGTGGGCCGGCCATTGCGGACATACGGGACACATTCGGCGCCGACTACATCGACGCCCAGGGTGCTCTGGACAGAGTACGCATGCGCGCCCTGGTGTTTGCCGATGCGGGTGCCAAGGAGCGGCTGGAGGCCATCGTCCATCCCCTGGTGGGCAATGCCATCGCCCAGGCCGCCGCGGTGGCCGCGCAAGCCGGTCAACGGCTCATCGTGTTCGACATCCCGCTGCTCACCGAGTCGCCGCGCTGGGCGCGCCAGCTCGATGCCGTGCTGGTGGTGGACTGCCGCGAGGAGAGCCAGGTGGCCCGGGTGCAGGCCCGCAACGGGCTCACCGAGGATGCCATCCGCGCCATCATGGCCACGCAGAGCAGCCGCGCCATGCGGCGCGCGGCCGCCGATTTCGTGGTCTACAACGATGCCCTGACACTGTCAGATTTGCAAACAAAGGCGCGCCAGGTCGCGGCCGGCTTCGGGCTATGATGCAGGCGCACCCAGGAAGCCCGCAGCGTGATCCTTTACGAATACCCTTTCAACGAACGCCTGAGAACCTACCTGCGCCTTGAGCAGCTGTTTCGCCGCCTTGGCGAACTCATTGCGCGCACGCACCCGCTGGATCACCACTATGCCCTGGTGACCATCTTCGAGGTCATGGACGTGGCGGCACGTGCCGACCTGAAGGCCGATGTGCTCAAGGACCTGGAAAAACACAAACACCAGTTCGACGGCTATCGCGGCAACCCCTCGATCTCCGAGGCTGCGCTCGACGGCGTAATCGCCCAGCTCGACCAATGCTTTGCCGCGCTGAACGCGCAAACCGGCAAGGCTGGCCAGTCGCTGACCGAGAACGACTGGCTCATGAGCATTCGCAGCCGTGTCGGCATTCCCGGCGGCACCTGCGGTTTTGACCTGCCGGCCTACTACGCCTGGCAACACCACGCGCCCGAGCAGCGCCAGAACGACCTGCACCACTGGGCCGCCACGCTGGCCCCGCTGGCCGAATCGGTATACCTGCTGCTGCGCCTGATGCGCGACTCGGGCCTGCCGCAGAAGGTGGCTGCAGAGCGCGGCCAGTTCCAGCAAAACCTGCCCCCGGGCCGCACCTTCCAGCTGCTGCGGCTGCGCATAGACCCGGCCCTGCAACTGGTGCCCGAAATCAGCGGCAACCGCCTCATCGTCTCCGTGCGCCTGATGCGCCAGGAGGAAGGCGGCAAGCTGGTGTGCAGCAACGAGGATGCCGCCTTCGAGCTGACGCTGTGCGCCTGAGCACGATGACAAGCAAGCCACAACCCGCCAGCGCCAAGCAGGTGCCCTGCCCAACCTGTGGCGGGCCCAGCCTGTTCAGCCCGGCCAACCCGTACCGGCCGTTTTGCAGCCAGCGCTGCCAGCAGATCGACCTGGGCGCCTGGGCCGCCGAAGACTTCCGCATGCCGGCCGAGGCGCCGCCCGAGGATGCCGAATTCGGCGACCCCAAGCGCCAGCCTTGAATTTGAATCAAATATGCTGCTAGCGCTTATCTAGCAATCGCAAGCAGCTATCTTTTTTGATAATCAATCGAACTGCGCGGCGTCAAACGCCAGGCCGCGCTCCTCGGCCAGCCATTGCAGCACCGGGTAGGCGCCGGGCAGCACCGGGCGCACCTGCAAGGGCCATTGCTGCCAGGCCATGGTCTGGCCCTCGCGCATCTCGAACTCGCCGCGCCAGTCATGCACCTTGCACCAGTGCAGGCGAACCAGGGCGTGCGGGTAGTCGTGCTCGGTCACCTTCCAGACCTCGGCCGGGCCTATGGTCACGCCCAGTTCCTCGATGAGCTCGCGACGCAGGGCCTGCTCCACACTCTCGCCGGCCTCGATCTTGCCGCCCGGAAACTCCCAGTAGCCCGCATAGGGCTTGCCCGCGGGACGCGTGGACAGCAGCAGGGCGCCGTCGGCGCGCAGCAGGATGCCGACCGCGACCTCGGTGTGCTTGCGGGTCATGCGCCCTGGCGCCCGGCGTAGTCGCGCGCGAACTGGTAGGCCACGCGGCCACTGCGCGAGCCGCGCTCCAGCGCCCAGACCAGGGCCTGGGGTCGCGCGCTCTCAATGTCGGCCGGGGCCACGCCGAGGGCCGAGAGCCACTGCGCGACTATTGTTAGGTATTCGTCCTGGCTGAAGGGGTAGAAGCTGACCCACAGGCCAAAGCGCTCGGAGAGCGAAATCTTCTCCTCCACCACCTCGCCGGGATGGATCTCGCCATCGTTGGACGTGGTGTAGCTCAGGTTGTCCTTCATCTGCTCGGGCAGCAGGTGGCGGCGGTTGCTGGTGGCGTAGACCAGCACGTTGGGCGTGCTTGCGGCCACGGAGCCATCCAGGATGGATTTGAGCGCCTTGTAGCCGCCCTCGCCCTCCTCGAAGCTCAGGTCGTCGCAGTAGATGATGAACTTCTCGGGGCGGTCCGAGACCACCTCGACGATGTCGGGCAGATCGGTCAGGTCCGCCTTGTCCACCTCGATCAGGCGCAGGCCGCGCCCCGCGTAGCTGTTCAGGCAGGCCCGGATCAGCGAGGACTTGCCCGTGCCGCGCGCGCCCGTCAGCAGCACGTTATTGGCCGTCTTGCCGGCCACGAACTGCTCGGTGTTGCGCTGGATCTTCTCTTTCTGCGCGTCGATCTCCTTGAGGTCGGACAGTTGCATGGCGGCGACATGGCGCACAGGCTCGAGCACGCCATGGCCGCTGCTGCGCTTGCGGTAGCGCCAGGCGATGGCCGCCTGCCAGTCGGGCGCGCCCAAGGGCTGGGGCAGCACGAATTCGATGCGGGAGATGAGCTGCTCGGCGCGGGCGATCAGGCGGTCAAGATTTTCAGTCATTTCAGGCTCTAGCGCTTATCTGGTAAGCGTATACAGCTATCAAAATAATCAGGACCGGTAGTCGGCGTTGATGGTCACGTAGTCGTGGCTCAGGTCACAGGTCCAGACGGTGTCGGCCGCCTGACCGCGCCCCAGCAGCACGCGTACGGTGATCTCCTGCTGCTGCATCACGCGCTGGCCGTCCTCCTCGCGGTAAGCGGGGTTGCGCCCACCCTGCACGGCCACATGCACATCATCAAGGTACAGGTCGATGAGGGTCTGGTCCAGATCCGCAATGCCGGCATAGCCCACCGCCGCGAGGATGCGGCCCAGGTTCGGGTCGCTGGCAAAGAAGGCCGTCTTGACCAGCGGCGAGTGCGCGATGGCGTAGGCCACCTGGCGGCATTCCTCGCCGGTCCTGCCGCCCTCCACGCGCACGGTGATGAACTTGGTCGCGCCCTCGCCGTCGCGCACGATGGCCTGGGCCAGCTGCTGCGCGACCGCCAGCAGCGCGGCCTTGAGGGCGCGGCCCTCGGCGCTGTCGAGCACTGTAATCGGCGCGTGCTTTGCCTGGTGCGTGGCGATCAGCACGAAGGAGTCGTTGGTGCTGGTGTCGCCGTCAATCGTCACGCGGTTGAAGGACTGGTCTGCCAGCTCGCGCACCAGTTGACGCACCAAGTCTGGGGTGATGCAAGCATCGGTGGCCAGAAAGCCCAGCATGGTCGCCATGTTCGGGCGAATCATGCCGGCCCCTTTGCTGATGCCGGTGACGGTGACCGTGGCGCCGCTAATCTGCAGCTGCCGGCTGAAGGCCTTGGGGACGGTATCGGTGGTCATGATGCCCTCGGCCGCGCGCGCCCAGTGGCCGCCCTGGGCGTCGGCCAGCGCGGCCGGCAGGCCCGCCACGATGCGATCCACGGGGAGCGGCTCCATGATCACGCCGGTGGAAAACGGCAGCACCTGGCCGGCGTCAATGCCCAGTTGGCCCGCCAGCGCATCACAGGTGGCGCGCGCGCGTGCCAGACCGTCAGCGCCGGTGCCGGCGTTGGCGTTGCCGGTGTTGATGACCATGGCGCGTATCGCCTGGCCACCGTCCAAATGCTCGCGGCAAACCTGCACCGGCGCGGCGCAGAAGCGGTTTTGCGTGAACACGCCGGCCACCGTCGTGCCCTCGTCCAGCAGGAACACCGTCAGGTCCTTGCGGTTGGCCTTGCGCACGCCAGCCTCGGCGACGCCAATGCGCACGCCGGCAACGGGGCGCAGGTCTGCGGCTTGCGGGGCAGAAAGATTCACGGGCATGGAGCACTCCTGGGTCAAACAAGGGGATGAAAAGCAAACACGGGCCGCAGCCCGTGTCGTTCAAGGTCGCAGCATCAGGCAAGTTTGCCGTGGCACTGCTTGTATTTTTTACCACTGCCGCAGGGGCAGGGGTCGTTGCGACCGACGCGCACGCCGGGCATGGCCTGGGCCGGCGCGGCCTTGGCGGTCTGGGCATCGACCACGGTTTCCACCTCGCCGGTCTCGGTGGGCGAGGAGTAGGTCACGTTGCTGACCTTCTCGCCCCGCTCCTCCATGGCATGGGTGGCCTCGTCGAGCTCGGCGTTGGACTGCACCTGCACGGTCAGCATGACGCGCGTGACCTCGTTCTTCACCTGGTCTATGAGCTGGCGGAACAGCTCGAAGGCCTCGCGCTTGTATTCCTGCTTGGGCTGCTTTTGTGCATAGCCGCGCAGGTGGATGCCCTGGCGCAGGTAGTCCAGCGCGGAGAGGTGATCGCGCCAGTTGGTGTCAAAGCTTTGCAGCAGCACGGCGCGCTGGAAGGGGGCGAAGTTCTCGTTGCCCACCGCATCCACCTTGGCCTGGAAGGAGTCGCGCGCGGTCTGCTGCACCTTCTCCAGGATTTCGTCGTCGGTGATGGCCTCGGAGCTGGCCACCTCCTGCTGCAGCGCCATCGGCAACTGCCAGTCGCTGGCCAGGGACTTCTCCAGACTGGGCAAGTCCCATTGCTCCTCCACCGACTCGGCCGGCACGTACTGGCGCACCAGGTCGGCCATACAGTCGTCGCGCATGGCGGAGATCAGGGTCGTGAGCTCGGGTGCGTCGAGGATCTCGTTGCGCTGCTGGTAGATCACCTTGCGCTGGTCATTGGCCACGTCGTCGTATTCAAGCAGCTGCTTGCGGATGTCGAAGTTGCGCGCCTCGACCTTGCGCTGCGCGCTCTCGATGCTGCGCGTGACGATGCCGGCTTCGATGGCCTCGCCGTCGGGCATCTTCAGCTTGTCCATGATGGCCTTGACGCGGTCACCGGCAAAGATGCGCATCAGCGAGTCGTCCAGGCTCAGGTAGAAGCGCGAGGAGCCGGGGTCGCCCTGGCGGCCCGAGCGGCCACGCAGCTGGTTGTCGATGCGGCGCGACTCGTGGCGCTCGGTGGCGATGATGCGCAGACCGCCCAGGGCCGTGACCTTCTCGTGATCGAGCTTCCACTGCGCGCGCAACTCCTCGGCCTTGGCAGCGCGCTGCTCGGGCGTCAGCGATTCGTCGGCCTCCAGTGCCGCCAAGGCCTTCTCCACGTTGCCGCCAAGCACGATGTCGGTACCACGGCCGGCCATGTTGGTGGCGATGGTGATCATGCCCGGGCGCCCGGCCTGGGCCACGATGTCGGCCTCGCGCGCATGCTGCTTGGCGTTGAGCACCTGGTGCGGCAGACCGGCCTGGTTCAGCAGGCCGTCGATGATTTCGGAGTTCTCGATCGAGGTCGTGCCCACCAGCACCGGCTGGCCGCGCTCATGGCATTCGCGGATGTCGGCAATCGCCGCCTCGTACTTCTCGCGCGTGGTCTTGTAGACGCGGTCGAGCTGGTCGTCGCGGCGGCTTGGCCGGTTGGGCGGGATGATGACGGTTTCCAGGCCGTAGATTTCCTGGAACTCATAGGCCTCGGTATCGGCCGTGCCGGTCATGCCCGAGAGCTTGCCGTACAGGCGGAAGTAGTTCTGGAAGGTGATCGAGGCCAGGGTCTGGTTCTCGGCCTGGATGTTCACGCCCTCCTTGGCCTCGACGGCCTGGTGCAGGCCCTCGCTCCAGCGCCGGCCGGCCATCAGGCGGCCGGTGAATTCATCGACGATAACGATCTCGCCGTTCTGCACCACGTAGTGCTGGTCGCGATGGAACAGGTTGTTGGCACGCAGCGCCGCGTACAGGTGGTGCACCAGCGTGATGTTGGCCGGGTCGTAGAGCGAGGCGCCCTCGGCGATCAGGCCGGCCTGCGCCAGGATGCGTTCGGCGTTTTCATGGCCCTGCTCGGTCAGGAACACCTGGTGCGTTTTTTCGTCCACGGTGAAGTCGCCCGGCTTGGTCACGCCCTCGCCGGTGCGCGGGTCGGCCTCGCCCTCCTGGCGCGTCAGCAGCGGCACCACCTTGTTGATGGCCAGGTAGACGGCCGTGTGATCCTCGGCCTGGCCGCTGATGATCAGCGGAGTGCGCGCCTCGTCGATCAGGATGGAGTCCACCTCGTCCACGATGGCGAAGTTCAGACCGCGCTGCACGCGCTCGCGCGCGTCGTAGACCATGTTGTCGCGCAGGTAGTCGAAGCCGTATTCGTTGTTCGTGCCGTAGGTGATGTCCGAGTTGTAGGCGGCCTGCTTTTCCTCGCGCGGTATCTGCGGCAGGTTGATGCCCACCGAGAGGCCCAGGAAGTTGTACAGCCGCCCCATCCACTGCGCGTCCCGGCCGGCCAGGTAGTCGTTCACCGTGACCACATGCACGCCCTGGCCCGACAGCGCATTCAGGTACACCGGCAGCGTGGCGGTGAGCGTCTTGCCCTCGCCGGTGCGCATCTCGGCGATCTTGCCGTGGTGCAGCGCCATGCCGCCGATCAGCTGCACGTCGAAGTGGCGCATCTTCATGACGCGCTTGGAGCCCTCGCGCACCACGGCGAAGGCCTCGGGCAGCAGCGCATCCAGCGTCTCGCCCTGGGCGATGCGCTCCTTGAATTCCTGGGTTTTGCCGCGCAGTGCCTCGTCGCTGAGCTTTTCGTACTCGGGCTCCATCGCGTTGATGCGCGCCACGGTCTTGCGGTATTGCTTGAGCAGCCGGTCATTGCGGCTGCCGAAAAGTTTGGTGAGGAAGTTGGTGGCCATGCGAGCAGATCGGCGCTGCACTGCCCGAGCAAAGCGGCAGAGCGACCGGAATCCTTGAGATGAATTGAATCCAGGTGGGGCTTGCGCCGCCAATTGCAAGCGCTTGCAACCAACCGGCGAACCCAAAAGCCTGCCATTCTACCTTTGCGCCACCGCGTGGCCCACGCGCGACCGGCAGTGCTGGCCGTATCCGCAATAATCAGCCTGCGCACTCCGGCACCCGCCCAGTGGACAGCCCAGAACCTGCCATGAACCGCCGCCACTACGCCATCCCACTGCAGCAAGCCAGCCAGGAATCACCGACCCTGGCGCGCCTGACGGCCCTGACTCGCGACTCCAGCGCGCGGCTCAAGGCCATAGACGGCTTGATTCCGCCCTTGCTGCGCCCAGCGGTGCAGGCCGGCCCCATCGAGGGCGGCAGCTGGTGCCTGCTGGTCAAAAGCAATGCGGCGGCTGCCAAGTTGCGGCAGTTGCTGCCGGCATTCCTGGCGCATCTGCGCACAAAGGGGTGGGAGGTGGACTCGATACGCCTGAAAATCCAATCCTGACCCGTGGGGAGGAAGGCTGGCGTCGAAAATCCTGAGGGAAATGGTGCCGGTTGTCGGATTCGAACTGACGACCTACCGCTTACAAGGCGGGTGCTCTACCAACTGAGCTAAACCGGCGAAGGCTGCATTCTAGCCGCCAAAAAAGGACGCTTGCCCGGATGTCGGGCAGCATCCCCTGATCATTCACTTGACACGCTTGAGGGAGGGACGACCGCCGCCAGCGGGCGGCTGGGGCGGGCGTGGGCCGTCCTTGTCCCGTGCTTTGTCGGCCCTGCCGGACTTGCCATCGACAGATTGCAACTGCACCGTGCCGCGTGCCTCGGGCTCGGATACGACTGCGGCCTCCGTGGGCGACAGCTGAGAATCGCTGGGCTGAACCTCGACGTCGTCATCCAGCGGAAAGGCCATGCCCTGCCCGTTCTCGCGCGCGTAGATGGCGATCACCCGGCGCACGGGGACCAGAATGTCACGCGGCTTGCCGCCGAAGCGGGCCTTGAACTCGACAAAATCGTTGCCTATCTGCAGCCCGCTGGTGGCGTCGTAACTGACGTTGAGCACGATTTCGCCGTTGTTGACATATTCACGCGGCACCTGCACAGACTCGTTCACGCGCACGACCAAATAAGGCGTGTAGCCATTGTCCGCGCACCACTCATACAGGGCACGGATCAGATAGGGGCGTGTGGAGGGGAGTTCCTGAGCGTTCATCATGCGCAACAAATGCGTAGAGTTTACTTGCGCATGACCTTTTCCGAGGGCGTCAGCGCCTCGATATAGGCCGGGCGCGAGAAGATGCGCTCTGCATACTTGAGCAGCGGGGCGGCGTTCTTGGACAACTCGATGCCGTAGTAGTCCAGGCGCCACAGCAGCGGCGCAATGGCCACGTCCAGCATGGAGAAACCCTCGCCCAGCATGTACTTGTTCTTGAGGAACACGGGGGCAAGCTGGGTCAGGCGGTCGCGGATATGGGCACGGGCCTTCTCCAGCGCCTTCTCGTTGCCCTTGGTGGCACGCGACTCCAGCGCATTCACGTGCACGAACAACTCCTTCTCGAAGTTGAGCAGGAACAGACGAACGCGGGCGCGATCCACCGGGTCGCCGGGCATCAGCTGCGGATGCGGGAAGCGCTCATCGATGTACTCATTGATGATGTTCGACTCGTACAGGATCAGATCGCGCTCGACCAGGATGGGCACCTGGCCGTAGGGGTTCATCACGCTGATGTCTTCGGGCTTGTTGTACAGATCCACATCGCGGATTTCAAAATCCATGCCCTTTTCGAACAGAACGAAACGGCAACGATGGGAGAAGGGGCAGGTCGTGCCCGAGTAAAGCACCATCATGGTGAACGGCTCCTAAAAATCAAAAGAGTGGGTACCAAGGCACCCACTCTGTACAGGTTGGCGCTGCACGAAAATGCAGCGCAACGACACTCCTGGGTTTACTTGACGTCCTTCCAGAAGGCTGCATTCAGCCTCCAGGCGATGAAGGTGAAGCCTGCCAGGAAGAGCAGCACCCACACACCAATGCGAACGCGCGTATTCTGCGCCGGCTCACCCATCCACTGCAGATAGTTGACGAGATCACCCACGGCCTGGTCGTACTGCTGAGGCGTCATGCTGCCGGGAGAGATCTGCTCCCAGCCCTTGAACACCTGTTCGGTCTGGCCATGGCTCTCACGTTGCTCAAAGACAGCGCCGCGCTCGCCCTGCAACTGCCACAGCGCGTGCGGCATGCCGACGCTGGGGAAGACCAGGTTGTTCCAGCCGGTGGCCTTGGTGTCGTCGCGGTAGAAGGTGCGCAGGAAGGTGTAGAGATAGTCCGCACCAGAACCGCCGGAGCCGGCGCGCGAGCGCGCGATCACCGTGAGATCCGGCGGATTGGCGCCAAACCATTCGGACGCCTGCTTGGGATCAATCGCCGACTTCATGGTCTCGCCAATCTTGTCGGTCGTGAACAGCAGGTTGTCCTTGATCTGCTGATCAGTGAGGCCAATGTCCTTCAGGCGGTTGAAGCGCATGAACGCGGCCGAGTGGCAGTTCAGGCAGTAGTTCACGAACAGCTTGGCGCCGTTTTGCAGCGAAGCCTGATCCGTGATGTTGACGGGCGCCTTGTCCCAGGCCATGCCGCCGCCGGCGGCATGTGCACCAGCAGCCAAACCCAGAGCTGCGATCAGCGAGAGAAGCAGTTTCTTCATTGTTGTTATCTCCGGCTCAATGAGGCTTGAACGTCACGCGGTCAGGCACGGGCTTGGGCGTGCCAAGACGCGACCACCAGGGCATGAGCAGGAAGAAGCCGAAATAGAACAGCGTCCCCACCTGCGACACGCGCTCACCGACGGGCGACGGGGCCTGCACGCCCAGGTAGGCCAGGATCACGAACACGACCACGAACAGGGCGTACATCCACTTGTGCCAGCTCGGGCGATAGCGGATGGAGCGCGCCGGGCTGCAGTCCAGCCAGGGCAGGAAGAACAGGATGACGACCGCGCCGCCCATCACCACCACACCCCAGAACTTGGCATCGATGGCCAGCATGAGGGCGATGGCTACAGCGGCAGCAACCACGATGCCACCCTTGACGAAGCCAGGCAGACGAGCCTTGAACACGCCAAAACCGGCACCCAGCACCACGCAGGCAATCAGCGCATACATCATCTCGCTGGTGATGGCACGCAGCATCGAATAGAACGGCGTGAAGTACCAGACCGGGGCGATATGCGAAGGCGTCTTCAGCGGGTCGGCGGGGATGAAGTTGTTGTACTCCAGGAAGTAGCCGCCGAACTCGGGCGCGAAGAAGATCACGGCCGAGAAGATGAACAGGAACACGCACACACCAAAGATGTCGTGCACCGAGTAGTAGGGGTGGAAGGGCACGCCGTCCAGGGGATGGCCCTTGTCGTCCACCGGCTTGCCCGGGCCCTTGATCTCGATGCCGTCGGGGTTGTTGGAGCCCACATCGTGCAGCGCCAGCAAGTGCGCCACGACCAGACCCAGGAGTACCAGCGGCACGGCGATGACGTGGAAGCTGAAGAAGCGGTTCAACGTCGCATCACCGACCACATAGTCGCCACGGATCAAGAGGGCCAGGTCAGGGCCGACGAAGGGAATGGCCGAGAACAGGTTCACGATCACCTGAGCGCCCCAGTACGACATCTGGCCCCAGGGCAGCAGGTAGCCCATGAAGGCCTCGGCCATCAGCGCCAGGAAGATGGCGCAGCCGAAGATCCAGACCAGCTCGCGCGGCTTGCGGTACGAGCCGTAGAGCAGGCCACGGAACATGTGCAAGTAGACCACGACGAAGAAGGCCGATGCGCCGGTGGAGTGCATGTAGCGGATCAGCCAGCCCCAGGGCACGTCGCGCATGATGTACTCGACCGACTCGAAGGCCTTGGCGGCGTCGGGCTTGTAGTGCATCACCAGGAAGATGCCGGTGACGATCTGGATCACCAGCACCAGCAGCGCCAGCGAGCCGAAGATGTACCAGAAGTTGAAGTTCTTCGGAGCGTAGTACTCCGACATGTGAACCTTGTAGGCGTCGAAGGCCGTTGGAAAACGGTTCTCCAGCCAGTTCATTGTCTTCGCCGTCGCCGAGGCGTTGGGCGAGATTTCCTTGAATTCGCGGTAAGCAGCCATTTGTCAGTGCCTCCCTCAGGCTTTCTTGTCTTCACCAATCAGGAGCTTGGTGTCCGACAGGTACATGTGCGGGGGCACCGGCAGGTTGTCCGGCGACGGCTTGTTCTTGAACACGCGGCCGGCCATGTCGAAGGTCGATCCGTGGCAAGGGCACAGAAAACCGCCCTCCCAGTCATTGGGCAGCGACGGCTGGGGGCCGGGGGTGAACCTGTCGGAGGGCGAGCAGCCAAGGTGCGGGCAGATACCCACGGCAACCAGGATCTCGGGCTTGATCGAGCGGTGCTCGTTCTGCGCATACGGCGGCGTGAACTCGGCCGGATTGCGCTTGGACTGCGGGTCGGCAAGCTGGCTGTCGAGCTTGGGCAGTTCGGCAACCTGCTCGGGCGTGCGGCGAATGATCCACACCGGCTTGCCACGCCATTCCACCGTGACCTTTTCACCGGGCTTGAGGGCCGAGATGTCCACCTCGACGGCCGCGCCGGCGGCCTTGGCCTTCTCGGACGGCTGGAAGCTGCTCACAAAAGGGACGGCTGTGGCCACGCCACCCACCGCGCCAGCGCAGCCAGACGCGATCAGCCACGTCCGCTTGCTCGAGTCGATCGGAGTTTCACTCATGGGGTTCCTCGGTATGCTTCGCTATGGAGTCAACCGTAAATTGTAGCCGAGCGGTAAAGCTTGCTCCAACGACCGATACGCACTTAAGCTGACGATCCGGACTGATTCCGGTTTTTTTTCAACATCATCCAAGGGTGTAAAAAGTGAGCATCACCAAAGAATTCAAAGAGTTTGCCGTCAAGGGGAATGTGATTGACCTGGCAGTGGGTGTGATCATCGGCGCCGCATTCGGCAAGATCGTGGATTCGGTGGTGGCCGACCTGATCATGCCCATCGTCGGTCTGGTGTTCGGCAAGCTCGATTTCTCCAACCTCTTCATCGTGCTGGGCAGCATCCCCGAAGGCACGGCGCGCACGCTGGATGCGCTCAAGAAGGCCGGCGTGCCGGTGTTTGCCTACGGCAGCTTCATCACCGTGGCGGTGAATTTCATCATCCTGGCCTTCATCATCTTCATGATGGTCAAACAGTTCAACCGCCTCAAGCGCGAGGCGCCCGCCGAGCCCGTACCCGAAGCCGTCACGCCGGAAGACATCGTGCTGCTGCGCGAGATCCGCGACAGCCTCAAGCGCTGATTTTTTCTGCTCGCACCAAACGCCCGTGGCGCAATTGCCACGGGCGTTTGTCTTTTTGACGATTGTTCAACCTGCCAGCGCACGCGCCATGCGCACGGCCTCGATCAGGCTGGCGGCATCGGCCACGCCCCGTCCCGCGATGTCAAAGGCCGTGCCATGGTCCGGGCTGGTGCGCACCAGGGGCAGGCCCAGGGTGACGTTCACGCCCTTGTCCACGCCCAGGTATTTCACGGGGATCAAGCCCTGGTCGTGGTACATGGCCAGCACCACGTCGAACTCGCCCGGCCTGCCGGCCGTACAGCGCGCGCGCATGAAGATGGTGTCGGGCGCATAGGGGCCATGGGCGTCCATGCCCTCGGCGCGCGCCTGGGCAATGGCCGGGGCGATGATGTCCAGCTCCTCGCGCCCAAACAGGCCGCCCTCACCCGCATGGGGGTTGAGCCCCGCCACCCCGATGCGCGGCGCCCGTCCCAGGCTGCGTGACAGGGCAGCATGGGTGATGCGCAGCGTCTGCAGCAGGTTGTCCGGCGTCACGGCGGCAATGGCCTCGCGCAGCGACATGTGGATGCTGACCAGCACCGTGCGCAGCTCGTCGCTGGCCAGCATCATGCGCACCGGCATCTGCGCAATGGGCACGCCGGCATGGCGCGCCGCCTCGGCCTGCAGCAGCTCGGTGTGGCCCGGAAACGGCACGCCCGCGGCTGCCAGCGATTCCTTGTGCAGTGGCGCCGTCACCAGCGCCGCGACCTGGCCGGCAAGCGCCGCCCGTGCCGCCCAGAGCACGCAGGCCGCAGCGGCGCGCCCGGCACCGGCGCTCACCCGGCCCCATGGCTCACGTTCGCCGCCAGCCAGCTCTGGCAGCTGCCACACCGGCAGGCAGCGCGGCGGCACCAGCGCCACATCCTGCAGGGCGTCGATGCGCGCCAGCGGCAGGCTGGTGTCGCCCGGCCGCTCGATGCAGGCCGCGGCACGGCGCAGCGTGGCCAGGTCGCCAACGACAAAGCAGCCACGCATGTCCCGGGGTGCGTCGCGAAAGGCCTTGGCGACGATCTCCGGGCCTATGCCGGCCGGGTCGCCCTGGGTAATGGCCAGTGGGAGAGATGTGCTCATCAAAAAATATACCAAATCAGGCTCTAGCGCCCACCCATAAAGCGTGAGACGCTATCAAAATAATCAGGCTGGATTATCAATGTCGATGAACTGGTGCTCCAGGCCCAGCTGCTGCGCCACATGCGCCGCGACGGCCGGTGCGCCATAACGCTCCGTGGCGTGGTGGCCGGCGGCGATGAAGGCCACGCCGGTCTCGCGCGCCAGGTGCGTCTGGGGCTCGGAGATCTCGCCGGTGATGAAGGCATCCGCCCCGGCGGCAATGGCCGATTCGAAAAAACCCTGCGCCCCGCCCGTACACCAGGCCACGCGGCGCATGGGGTGCGCGCCCTCGGGCGCCACCAGTGTCACGCCCCGGGCCAGCGTCGCCTGCACATGGGCTGCCAGTTCAGCGGCGCTGGCGAATGCGGCCGGCGCGGCAAAACCCAGATCCTGCTCGCCAAAGCGTTGATCGGCCTGCCAGCCCAGCACCCGGCCCAGCTGCGCGTTGTTGCCCAGCTCAGGGTGGGCGTCCAGCGGCAGGTGGTAGGCAAACAGGTTGATGTCATGCGCCAGCAGGCGCTGCAGGCGCTGCTTCATCCAGCCCGTGACGCGCCCGTCCATGCCACGCCAGAACAGGCCGTGGTGCACGAAGATGGCGTCGGCGCGCGCCGCTATGGCCGCATCGATCAGCGCGCGGCTGGCGGTGACGCCGCTGATGATGCGCCGTATCGTCTGCGCACCCTCCACCTGCAGGCCGTTGGGGCCATAGTCCTTGAAGCGCTCGGGCTGCAGCAGCGCGTCGAAATGCGCCAGTAATTCAGATCGCTGGATGCTCATGCCGCCGATTGTGCCCAAGCACCGCCAGTGCCTGCGGCAAACACGCGATAATTGCCTTTTGCCCACCAGGGCCGCCCTCCCCCGCATCATGAAACGCTATTGGTTGCTGTTTTCCCAAGCCGTGACGGTGCTCGCCGCCGCCTATTTCGTCGTCGCCACGCTGCAGCCCGGCTGGCTGCAACGCGGCGCGACCACCAGCGGTGCCGGCATCTCCCTCATCGAGGCACCACCCAGCACGGGCGCCCAGCCCGCGGCCGGCAGCTTCAGTGCCGCGGCGCGCAAGGCGGCGCCGGCCGTGGTCAGCATCAATACCAGCAAGGAGGTGCGCCACCCGCGCAGCAACGACCCCTGGTTCCAGTTCTTCTTTGGCGACCAGGGCGCGCAGGCGCAGACCGGCCTGGGCAGTGGCGTGATCATCAGCCCCGAGGGCTACATCCTGACCAACAACCATGTGGTTGAGGGCGCCGACGAGATCGAGGTCACGCTCACCGACAGCCGCCGCGCCAGCGCCACGGTGATAGGCACGGACCCCGACACCGACCTGGCCGTGCTCAAGGTTCAGCTGGACAAGCTGCCGGTGATCGTGCTGGGCGACTCGGACAGGCTCGACGTGGGCGACCAGGTGCTGGCCATCGGCAACCCCTTTGGCGTGGGGCAGACGGTCACCAGCGGCATCGTCTCGGCACTAGGACGCAACCAGCTGGGCATCAACACCTTCGAGAACTTCATCCAGACCGACGCGGCCATCAACCCCGGCAACTCCGGCGGCGCGCTGGTGGATGTGAATGGCAACCTGATGGGCATCAACACCGCCATTTATTCGCGCTCGGGCGGCAGCATGGGCATTGGCTTTGCCATCCCCGTGTCCACGGCCAAGCTGGTGCTGGACGGCATCGTGCGCGACGGCCAGGTGACGCGTGGCTGGATAGGCGTGGAGCCGGGCGAGCTGTCACCGGAGCTGGCCCAGACCTTTGGCGTTCAGGCCACGCGGGGCGTGATCATCACCGGCGTGTTGCAGGGCGCGCCCGCGGCGCAAGGCGGCATACGCCCCGGCGACGTGATCCTGAGCGTGGCCGGCAAGCCCACCGACAATGTCTCGCAACTGCTCACCGCCGTGGCCGGCCTGCAGCCGGGCAAGGCCGCCAGCTTCGAGCTGCAGCGCGGCGACAGGCAGCTGGAGCTGTCGGTGGTGCCGGGCACGCGCCCGCGCATGCAGCAGCGCCGCTGAAATTTACTATTGAATTAATAGCTACATGCGCTTGATGTGCGGGCGCAAACAGCTATTTTCATCAATATCAGGAGGTGGACTCCTGCGATTCCTCGGGCGCCTGCGTGTGGCGGATGAAAACCTGAGCCGCCCAGATGCCCACCTCGTACAGCAGGCACATGGGAATCGCCAGCGCCAGCTGCGAGACCACGTCGGGCGGCGTGACGATGGCGGCGATCACGAAGGCGACGACGATGAAGTAGCCGCGAAAGCTCTTGAGCTTTTCCACGCTGACCACGCCCATGCGCGCCAGCACGACCACGGCAATGGGTACCTCGAACGCCAGGCCGAAGGCCAGGAACATGGTCATGACAAAGCCCAGGTAGGCTTCGATGTCTGGCGCAGCGGTGATGCTCTTGGGCGCAAAGCCCTGGATGAAGCTGAACACCTGGCCAAAGACGAAAAAGTAGCAAAACGCCACGCCGATGAAGAACAGCACCGTGCTGGAGACGACCAGCGGCAGCACCAGGCGCTTTTCATGCGCATACAGCCCCGGCGCGACAAAGGCCCAGACCTGCCAGAGCACGAACGGCAGGGCAACCAGGAAGGCCGACATCAGCAGGATCTTCAAGGGCACCATGAAGGGCGAGATCACCGAGGTGGCGATCATCGTCGCCCCCTGGGGCAGGTGCGCCACCAGCGGCGCGGCCAGCAGGTCGTAGAGCTGGCCCGGGCCGGGGTAGAAGAACAGCGCGGCGGCGACAACCCCGACGGCGATCATGGCCTTCACCAGGCGGTCGCGCAGCTCCATCAGGTGCTGCACGAAGGGCTGCTCGGTACCGGCGAGTTCGTCTTCAGGGTTCGGTGTTTCAGGCATGGCGGGGCAGGTGGTCGGCTTGGCGCCGGCCCAGGCTGCACGACGGGCGGTGCAGCCATTCAAAGGGGGTCAATGGAATTTTTGGGGCCGAAAGCGCGCCACGCGCGCCGCACCCGACTGGGCCTTGGTGCGCACACCGGCACGCGCCTTGTACCACTGGGGCATGGCGCCGCGCTTGAGGCGCCAGTTCTTGCCCGGGTGCTTGTAGGCAGGAACCACGGAGGACAGCTCTTGCGCGCCGGATGGCTCGCCCAGCGGGGCGAAGTCTTCACCCAGGCTGCTTTCCATGTCCTTCTGGAAGTCGCTGGCGCTGGTCTGTATGGATTGCTCCACGTCGCGCGCGGCACCCTCCACCGTATCCTTCATCTTGCGCAGCTCGTCGAGCTCCATGGAACGGTTGACCTCGGCCTTGACGTCGGACACATAGCGCTGCGCCTTACCCAGCAGGGTGCCGACGGTGCGCGCCACGCGCGGCAGCTTCTCCGGGCCGATGACGATGAGAGCCACGGCGCCTATCAGCGCCATCTTGGACAGGCCAATGTCGATCATGAAAAACGCTCAGCCGGCGCGCTCAGCTCTTTTGCTTGGCTTGCACGTCGATGGTGGTCTTGTCGGCGGCCGTGGTGTTGGTGACCTGGCCGGCAGGCGCGTTGGCACCCGCCTGCTCATCACTGCTGGCGCCCTCCTTCATGCCGTCCTTGAAGCCCTTCACGGCGCCGCCCAGGTCGGAGCCAATGTTCTTGAGCTTCTTGGTGCCGAACACCATGACCACGATCAGCAGCACGATGAGCCAGTGCCAAATGGAAAACGAACCCATGGAAATCTCCTAACGAATGCCTCACATTTTAGACCCGCCCCAGTCGCAACCGGCTTAACCCTTGCGGCTGCCCTGTGCTGCAGGTCAACCACGCAACCAGGGACGCGGGCCACCGATCACATGCATGTGCAGGTGGTGCACCTCCTGGCCGCCCTCGGTGCCGGTGTTCACCACGATGCGGTAGCCCCCGTCCGGATAGGGGTTGCAGCCCTGCTCGATGGCCAGTCTGGGGGCCAGCAGCATCATGTGGCCGAGCAGGCCGGCATGCTCGGGCGTGGCGGACGCCATGGAAGGCAGGTGCAGCTTGGGCACGATGAGGAAATGCACCGGCGCCCAGGGGTGTATGTCATGAAAGGCGAAGACCTGTTCGTCCTCGTAGACCTTCTTCGACGGGATCTGGCCGGCAATGATCTTGCAGAAAAGGCAGTTGGGGTCGTGCATGGAGCGGCTATGAAGCAAAGCAGCGAAAACAGTCAGTGATTGTCGGTCAAATGCAATGTGTGCTGCACGCCCACGTCGCGGCGGTGGCGTCGCAGCCATTGCTTGCCCTGGGTGCGCCCCAGCTCGAACAGCTGGCGCACAAAGGCCATGTCGGCGCGTGACTTGCTGGCGTCGCCAAACGGCACCAGCACGCGGCCGCCATCGATGCGGTGCATGCGCATGCTCTTGTAGTGCTGGGGATCGAGCCGCCCCTCGGCCAGCAGGCGGCGCACGAAGTCGATGGCGCGCAACTCGCCCAGCAGGCTGGCGTTGAAGGTGACCTCGTTCATGCGCTCCATGATCTCCGGCGCGGTATCGGGCAGGCCAGGGTGTTCTATCGGGTTGATCTGCACCAGCAGCACGTCGGCGCATTGCGTCTGGTAGATCAGCGGGTACAGCGCCGGGTTGCCGGAGAAGCCGCCATCCCAGTAATGCTCACCATCGATCTGCACCGCCTTGAACAAAAGCGGCAGGCAGGCCGAGGCCATGACGGCGTCGGCCGACAGGCGCGCGCCCGAGAAGATCTCGCCGCGTCCCGTGCGCACATTGGTGGCGCAGACGAACACCTTGGGCACCAGCGCATGGCGCGCATGGCACAGGGCGTCGAAGTCCACCACGCGCTCGAGCAGGCCGCGCAGCGGGTTGATGCCCAGCGGATTGGTCTGGTAGGGCGAGAGCCACTGGCTCAGCATGCCCAGGAACGGGTTGCCCTGCAGCGGCACGCCCCACAGCAGGCTGCCCATGGTGCCCACGCCTTCCCACAGCTGCGCGAGCGTCTGGCGCGCGAGGGCGCAGCCGGCCTGGTGCGCCTCATGGGCATCCTTGTGCTGCAACGCTGCCTGGGCAAAGCCATGGGCCAGGGCCACGGCATTCATGGCGCCGGCGCTGGTACCGCTGATGCCCTCGAAGGTAAAACCGCCGTCTTCAAGCAGCGCGTCCAGCACGCCCCAGGTCAGCGCCCCATGCGAGCCGCCGCCCTGCAGCGCCAGATTCAGCGGTGGCGTGGCTGCGACTTCAGACATCGATGGCCTGGCCCTTGTTCATGGCCACCATGCCGCGCACGATGCGGTACAGGAACCATATCGAGATCAACCCCCAGGCCACCCAGCCCGGGAACACGAAGAACAGCCACAGCGGCGCCGTCACCACATACAGCACGCCGGCCCAGAGCACGGTGCTGATGCGCCAGGAGAAATGACTGGCCTGCCAGGTCCCCTCGGCATCGCCCTTTTTCACCAGGTCGATGACCAGCGCGATGATGAGCAGCGCCACGCCGGGCTGGGCGCCGGGCATGACGGCGCCCACGGCCACGATCAGGTGCAGGATGTAGCTCACCCAGCCTATGGTCTTGAGGCTCTCCGCCCGCTCGTCGGGCTCCATGTCGATGATGTCGTTGCTCACGGTGCCTCCCCTTCTTCCAGGGCGCGGCCCGCCACCTTGCGCAGCGCCTTTTCCTCGATGCCGCTGGTGCCCTCGCGGCGCTCGAGCTCGGCGATCACGTCGGCCGGGGCGAGGCCGTAGTGGGACAGGGCAATCATGGAGTGAAACCACAGGTCGGCCACCTCATACACCAGCTTGGCGGGTGCGGCGCCGTGATCCACGTCCTTGGCGGCCATGACCACCTCTGTGGCCTCCTCGCCGATCTTCTTCAGGAAGGCATCGGGCCCCTTGTGCAGCAGGCGCGCGACATAGCTGGCCTGCGGGTCGCCGCCATTGGCGCTCTTGCGGCTCTCGATCACGGCGGCCAGGCGGGCGAGGGAGTCAGTGCTGGACATGGGCTTTACTTGTAGATGGACTCGGGGTCTTTCAAGACCGGATCGACGGCCTGCCAGGCACCGTCCTTGAGGACACTGAAGAAGCAGCTGTGCCGCCCGGTGTGGCAGGCGATGCCAGGCTCATGGCCCAGCTGCGTGACCTTGAGCAGCACCACGTCGTTGTCGCAATCGAGGCGCATCTCGTGCACCTGCTGCACATGGCCCGACTCCTCACCCTTGAACCACAGCCGGCCACGCGAGCGGCTGTAGTACACCGCGCGGCCCAGCTCGGCCGTCTTCGCCAGTGCCTCGCGGTTCATCCAGGCGAACATCAACACGTCCCCGGTGGCGGCCTCCTGCGCAATCACGGGCACCAGACCCTGCGCGTCCCATTTCACTTGATCAAGCCAGTTCATGACGCCATTGTCGTGCTTTGGCACGGCACCAGTATTACTATTATTTTTATAGCTTTTTGCGCTTGATACATAAGTGCTACAGCCATATTTCATTGGAATATTTTAAAGCCGCACGGGAATGCCGCGCGCGTGCATATGCTCCTTGGCCTGGCGCACGGTGAACTCGCCGTAGTGAAAGATGCTCGCCGCCAGCACGGCATCGGCCCCGCCGATGCTCACGCCATCGGCCAGGTGATCCAGGTTGCCCACGCCGCCCGAGGCGATCACGGGCACATCGACGGCGTCGCTCACGGCGCGCGTCAGCTGCAGGTCAAAACCGCTCTTGGTGCCGTCGCGATCCATGCTGGTCAGCAGGATCTCGCCCGCGCCGCGGCGCGCCATGTCCACGGCCCAGCGCACGGCATCCAGCCCGGTGTTCTGGCGCCCGCCGTGGCTGTACACGTCCCAGCCCGCGCCGCGCTCGGCCAGGTCCTGACCCTGGCGGCGCTTGGCGTCTATGGCCACCACGATGCACTGCGCGCCGTATTTGTCGCTCGCCTGGTTGATGACCTCGGGGTTGGCGATGGCGGCCGAGTTGAAGCTGGTCTTGTCCGCCCCGGCGTTCAAGAGGCGCCGCACATCCTGCACGGTGCGCACGCCGCCACCCACCGTGAGCGGAATGAAGACCTGGCTGGCCACGGCCTCGATGATGGGCAGGATCAGGTCGCGCCCGTCGCTGGTGGCGGTGATGTCGAGGAAGGTGAGCTCGTCAGCGCCCTGCTCGTTGTAGCGCGCGGCGATCTCCACCGGGTCGCCGGCGTCGCGCAGTTCGACAAAGTTGACGCCCTTGACGACGCGACCACCGGTCACGTCCAGGCAGGGAATGATGCGTTTGGCAAGCATGGCAATGGTTTCACGACTGGGGCGGGCAAGATAGCACGACTCAGGCGCCCTGCAGCTGACGCGCCACGCCGTCCTGCCAGCGCCAGGCGTCCTGGCACATGGCCTGCACATCGCGCCGGGCGCGCCAGCCCAAGAGGCGCTCTGCCAGGCCGGGGTCGGCCCAGCAGGCGGCCACGTCGCCGGCGCGGCGCGGCCCGATCTGGTAGCGCACCGGGCGGCCGCTGGCGGCCTCGAAGCCGCGCACCATCTCCAGCACCGACACCGGCCGGCCCGTGCCCAGGTTCACCGTCAGCAGGCCCGGGTGCTGGCGCAGGTAGCGCAGCGCCGCCACATGGCCCTCGGCCAGGTCGCAGACATGGATGTAGTCGCGCTGGCCCGTGCCGTCGGGCGTGGAGTAGTCATTGCCCCAGACGTTCAGGAACTCGCGCTGGCCGCTGGCCACCTGCGCCACATAGGGCAGGAGGTTGTTGGGCACGCCCTGCGGGTCTTCTCCGATCAGACCGCTCTCGTGCGCGCCCACGGGGTTGAAGTAGCGCAGGCGCGCAATGCGCCACTGGCCTGGCTCACTGGCATCCAGATCCGCCAGCATCTGCTCCATCATCAGCTTGCTCCAGCCATAGGGGTTGGTGGCCGAGAGCGGAAAGTCCTCGCGAATGGGCAGGCTGGCGGGGTCGCCATACACCGTGGCCGAGGACGAGAACACCAGCTGGCGCACACCGGCCCGCTGCATGGCCTGCAGCAGGGTCACGGTACCGGCGACGTTGTTCTCGTAATAGCGCAGGGGCTCGCGCACCGACTCACCCACCGCCTTGAGCGCGGCGAAATGGATGACGGCAGAGATTTTGTTGTTCGCAAACAACTGCTTCAGCAAGGCTGCATCGCGTATGTCGCCCTCCACGCACTCGGGCGCCTGCCCGGTGATGCGCCCAATGCGCTCCAGCACCGACGGGCGGGTGTTACTGAAGTTGTCCAGCACCAGGCAGGACTCGTTCGCCTGCGCCAGCGCCACACACATGTGCGAGCCGATATAGCCCGCGCCTCCGGTCACCAGGATCAAAACACCCTCCTTGGGTTGCACTACTCGCGAATATTGTCGCTGACGCGGCTGTCAACTCCCGTCACTGCCACGCCGAAGGTGACTGCTGACTCAGAGACTGAGAGTTTTTTGATTTCTACTGGAAACCGCAAATTCGCAGGCCGAAAGCGCCACCGACCTGCACTACGACTACGCAAGCAACACCGGGAACCCGTGGGCGGCGCTGCCCCGTTACTGGACTGTGATGCTGGACACGGTGGATGCGCTCAACAGGGGCCGCGCCCTGCCGAGCTGCTGACGCATCAGGCCCCGGCCAATTCGTCGGCGCGCGCCTGGGCGGAGGCAAAGTCCAGATCGCCCGAGTAGATGGCGCGCCCGCAGATGACACCCTCCACCCCCTCGATCTCGACCTCGCAGAGTTTCTCGATGTCAGCGATGCCGGCCAGGCCGCCCGAGGCGATGACGGGGATGGACAGCGCCTGCGCCAGCCGCACCGTGGCCTCGATGTTGATGCCCGAGAGCATGCCGTCGCGGCCGATGTCGGTGTAGATGATGGATTCGACGCCCCAGTCCTCGAACTTCTTCGCCATATCGACGACGTCGTGGCCGGTCAGCTTGCTCCAGCCATCGGTCGCCACCTTGCCGTCCTTGGCGTCCAGGCCGACGATGATGTGGCCGGCAAAGGCGCTGCAGGCGTCCTTCAGAAAGCCCGGGTTCTTCACCGCAGCGGTGCCGATGATGACGTACTCCAGCCCGGCATCGATGTAGCGCTCAATCGTGTCCAGGTCGCGTATGCCGCCGCCCAGCTGCACCGGGATGTCCGCGCCCACCTCGGCCAGGATGGACTTGATGGCGGCCTTGTTCTTGGGCTGGCCGGCAAAGGCGCCGTTCAGGTCGACCAGGTGCAGGCGGCGTGCGCCGGCATCCAGCCATTTGCGCGCCATGGCGGCGGGGTCTTCGCCAAAGGTGGTCGATTGGTCCATGTCACCTTGCTTGAGGCGTACGCAGTGGCCGTCCTTGAGGTCGATGGCGGGGATGAGCAGCATGGTCTGGGAGAGATTGAGCGTTGAGCGTTGAAGGTTGAGCGATATGCAATGTGGGTATCGCAAAACGCTCAACCCACAACGCACCACCAGTCAGTCAGGGCTTCCAGTGCAGGAAGTTGCGGTACAGCGCCAACCCATGTTCGGCACTCTTTTCCGGGTGGAACTGGGTGGCAAAAATATTATCGCGCGCGATGGCCGCGGCAAAGGGCGCACCGTAGTCGGCCTGGCCCGCGCAATGCGCCGGGTTGGCCGGGCGCGCGTAGAAGCTGTGCACAAAGTAGAAGTAGCTGTCGTCCGGCACGCCGGCCCACATGGCATGCAGCTGGCCGCCATGGCGCATCTGACGCACGCGGTTCCAGCCCATCTGCGGCACCTTGAAGCGGCTGCCGTCGGCCTGGGTGCGGCCGGCCAGGTCGAACTTGAGCACCTCGCCCGGGATCAGGCCCAGGCCGGCGACGTCGCCCTCGGCGCTGTGGTCCAGCAGCATCTGCATGCCCACGCAGACGCCGAACAGCGGCTTGGTGGCCGCGGCCTCCAGCACCGATTCGAGCAGGCCGGATTCGCGCAGCTCGCGCATGCAGTCGGGCATGGCGCCCTGGCCGGGCAGCACCACGCGGGCGGCGGCGTGCACCACATCAGGATCGGCGGTGACGGCGACATGCCAGCCGCTGCCCTGGGCCGCGGCCTGCACGGCCTGGGAGACGGAGCGCAGATTGCCCATGCCGTAGTCCACGATAGCCACGGTTTTTACTATATTATTCATAGCTGTTTGCGCTTGATAGATAAGCGTTACAGGCCATTTTGACTTGAATGTTTACAAGGAACCCTTGGTGGACGGTATGACGCCCCCCGCGCGCGGATCGCGCGCCAAGGCATCGCGCAACGCGCGTGCGAAGGCCTTGAACACCGTCTCGCACTGGTGGTGGGCGTTGATGCCCTTCAGGTTGTCGATGTGCAGCGTCACGCCCGCGTGGTTCACAAAACCCTGGAAGAACTCGTAGGTGAGCTGGGTGTCGAAGCCGCCGATGCTGGCCGCCGTGAACGGAATGTGCAGGTGCAGGCCCGGGCGGCCGGAGAAATCGACCACCACGCGCGACAGCGCCTCGTCCAGCGGCACATAGGCATGGCCGTAGCGGCGTATGCCCTTCTTGTCGCCCACGGCGCGGGCAAAGGCCTGGCCCAGGGTGATGCCCACGTCTTCGACCGTGTGGTGGCCGTCGATGTGCAGGTCGCCATCGCAGTCCACGTCGATGTCAATCAGGCCGTGGCGCGCGATCTGGTCCAGCATGTGGTCGAAGAAGCCAATGCCCGTGTGCAAGTGGGCGGCGCCCGTGCCGTCAAGGTTGACGCGCACGCTGATGCGCGTCTCGGCCGTGTTGCGGCTGACCTCGGCGATGCGCTCGGCGCCAGGTTCGGGGTTGGAGGGTACGAGTGCGGAAGAAGTCATAGGGAGGCCTCAAGCGCCGCCAGCATCTGGGCATTGTCGGCAGGGCTGCCCACCGTCAGACGCAGGCAGTTCGCCAGCAGGAAATGCATTGTAGAAACGTTCTTGACGAGAACCTTGCGCGCCTTCATGCCCTCGAAGGCGCTGGCCGCATCGCGCACGCGCAGCAGCACCATGTTGGCCTGGCTGTCCCACACTTTTTGCACGCCGGGCATGGCACGCAACAGCGGCACGATGCGCTCGCGTTCGGCGCGGATCTCGGCGGCCTGGGCGGCGAAGACCTCGGCATGCTCCAGGGCGAACAGCGCCGCCTCGCAGTTGAGCACGCTGATGTTGTAGGGCGGGCGCACCTTGTCCACCTCGGCCACGAGCTGCCTCGGGCCTATCAGGTAACCCAGACGCACACCCGCCAGGCCAAATTTGCTCAAGGTGCGCATCAACAGCACATGGCCGTTGCGCGCCGGCTCGGCCCGCATGCGCTCTATCCAGCTGCGGCTGGCAAAGGGCTGGTAGGCCTCGTCCATGACCACGATGCCACCCTGGGCGCCCACGGCGTCCACGATGCGCTGCACCGCGCCCTCGTCCCACAGCGTGGCCGTGGGGTTGTTGGGGTAGGCGATGAAGGTGATGGCCGGGCGGTGCTGGGCAATCGCCCCCAGCATGGCGGATTCATCCAGCGCAAAGTCCGCCGTGAGCGGCACGCCGACGAAGGACAGGCCCTGCAACTGGGCGCTCATGGCATACATGACAAAGCCCGGCACCGGCGCCAGCACCGTGGCGCCGCTCTGGGCGCAGGCCAGGGCCAGCAGGCTGATGAGCTCGTCCGAGCCATTGCCCAGCATCAGCGCGCAGCCCTCGGGCATGCCGGCGTGGCGCGCCAGCGCGGCGCGCAGCTCGTCGCCGCGCGGGCCGGGATAGCGGTTCAGCGCCAGGGCGCCCAGGCGCTGGCCCAGCTGCGCCTGCAGCGCGGGCGGCAGGGCAAAGGGGTTCTCCATGGCGTCCATCTTCAGCATGCCGTCGGCGCCCTGCACCACATAGGCGTGCATGGCGCGCACATCCGGGCGTATGCGCGCCAGCGCCGCCTGCTGCAAGGGGGTGGAAATTTCGTTCATTGCGGGTCTTTCTCCAATGCGGGCAAGGCCTGTTGCAGCGGGTGCCACACGGCCACGCCGGCAAACACCGCGCCATGCGGCAGGGCCAGGGTGAGCATGGCCGCGCAGCCGCTGTGCTGGGCGCAGGCGAGCTGCAAGCAGTCGCCAAAGGCGAGCGCATGGCGCGCTTCGATGGCCCAGGCGGTCTCCAGCGTCGCGGCGTCGGTCTTCCAGGGCGTCCAGGTCTGGTAGCGGCGCATGGCGGCGCGGGCGTCGCCGCGCGGCAGCGGTTGGGGCGCGGCCGTCACCTGGTCGTAGAACTCCACCAGCGCCTGGCATCCGGTGCGGCCGCTGCGCGTGCGCCAGAGCAGATCCAGCCAGTCCAGGCAGGCCTGGTAGAGCGCGCCGCCGGCCGTGTCCTCGGCCGCGATGAGCACCGAGGTATCGACGAACACCGGGTTCATGCGCCCTCCGCGGTTTTTTGGTTATTTTGGCCGCTAGTCCTTGCTGCGCTTGCGCGACGCGCTATTGACTTTGCTGCAACCTGGGCTTGCCAGCTACGCTCATCCGTGCGCCAGGCCAGGTAGGCACGCTCGTAGGCGTCCTCACGCTGCATCATCTCGGCCATGAAGTCGCCCACCATGCGCGAGACGCTGGTGCCCCGGCGCGCCGCCTCGATGCGCGCCCATTCGAGCACGCTGTCTTCAACGGTGATGGTGAGGTTTTTCATAGCTCCATCGTACACGAAATTCGTGTTGCACGAAATTCGTGTTGATTTTAAGAATCAATCATTCGACCCCAGCTCGCTCTTCAGCCGTGCATATGCTTGCCCCTGCTCCTTGAGCTTTTCCTTCAGATCATCGTTCTTCTGTTTCAGCTGCAGGATCTGCCGCCTAAGCTCCTCCATTTCTGGCGACTCCTTGTCCGAGTTGTTGCCTGTGTTCTGGCACTGCTTGATCACACGATCCAGCGCGGGCAAATCCACCGCAGGCATCAGCGTGACTGGTGAGTACCTGTCCTGCACCATATCTGCGGGGACGCCGAGATAAGCGCACCAGAACGCATCCAGCCGCTCGCATAGCCTGAACCACAATTGAACGAAGTCAAGCTGTTGCTCCTGAATGCAACCCGCAAGCTCCGGCTCCATTTGCGGCTGGCGGCTGTCCAGTTTGTCCTTGCCAAGCGCAGCAAACGCTTGCGCATAGCTGCCGTGCCCATGCACCAGCTTGTTGCGCATGCCATTGAATAAAAAGGCAGCAGCGTCAGAGACACCCAGCAGCGCCGCCGTGGTGCTCTCTGTGAGTTGCCACACACCATCCATGGCCTCAACACAATTCATCAAGAGCATGTAGCGCGCTTCCAGCGAAGCATCCGCCTGTTTCCCCTCAAGGAAATATTTCAGTGCCCGGTACGCCTTGCTGAAACGGTCCCTCTCCATGTACACAAAACCGCGCATGACACTGTCGGGCAATGCAGAGCCCCAGCCATCGAGCAATGGCAGGTACGACGGTTTTCTGCATGCAGTGTGGCCAAAGAAACCAATCTTGCGCCCCTGGATCTGCAACACGGGCGCAAGCCTGCGTCCATGGATCAGCATCCATGCCGCGTGGATGCGCGGCTCCAGCGAGAAAAAATCTTCTTCCCCGAATGCGCACAACAGGCCGGATTGCGGGTGGTTGCAGCAAAAGGAAACAGCGGGCGTGTCGGCTATGCGCTCCAAGGGAAGCGGTGCGCGCAAACCTGCCAATGCTCCGCCGAAATAGACCTGAAAAGGATGTGCACAAGAAGGCTCATCATCCGCAATGAACTCAAGCTGCTGCGCCGACGGCGCCAACTCCAGGCGCCGCGTTTCTCTGGCCTCGGGCTCCAGTTCGCAAGCAGGTAGTCCGCTCCACTCGGGCCATTCGGACAGCGGGTTGTTGCGGTACAGCCGCAACTCCTGCGCTCGTAGCTGCACCGTGGCTGCCGGGTCGCCAAGCACCACATTGCACAGGTGAATGGCGACAGACCTCCGCTCATCCACCAATGCGCGACAAACTGGATCTGTGGCGGGCAGGAGCGCCTCCAGCCGCAGCGCTTGAGGGTCAAACCGTATCGGAACACGACACGCTGCAGTTGTCAGACCTGGTACCGTTACATCAGCATGGCCGGCAAAGGTCGTCAGCAGCAAATGCGGCATACCACTTTCCATGGCTCCACTGCCTGATCAGCAGGATGAATGCCGTGTCGTCAACGCCCCCACCGGAAACGCCCGCGACACCGAGGCGATCAGGCTCTTGATGCGCTCCTCGTCCCACACCCAGCTGCGCTGGAAGTCGGGTAGCTGCAAGGCACCGCTGTGACAGTCTTCCAGCAGCTTGTGCAGGTAAAACGGATTGGTTTGAAACGTCCATCCAGCCATGCAACAAATTCCTTCGCGCTAGTAGATATTGGCGCCCGAGCGCCATGATAGTGGCGGCTAAACATGGTTTCGCCCACTTGGCAACCCATACCAACCCAGCAATGAAACCACGAAAATTAAACGTCACACGTATAATTTTCGTGAATGCAGCCATTGGACATCACCCGCCATATCGAACCCCTGGTCGCCGACCGGCTGCGCCACGCCGCGCCTGCCGTGGTGCTGCTGGGGCCGCGCCAGGTGGGCAAGACCACGCTGGCCCGGCGCCTGGCCGCCAGCTGGCCGCAGGGTGCCACCTATCTGGATCTGGAGCTGCCCTCCGACCGCCGGCGCCTGGAAGATGCCGAGGCCTATTTGCGCATGCAGGCGCCCAAGCTGGTGGTCATTGACGAAATCCACCGCGCGCCGGAAATCTTCGCCGTGCTGCGCGGCCTGATCGACGAGCGCCGCGCGGCGGGCCAGCATTTTGGGCATTTCTTGCTGCTGGGCTCGGCCGCGCTGGATTTGATGCGCCAGTCCAGCGAGAGCCTGGCCGGGCGCGTGGCCTATCTGGAGATGGCGCCCGTCAATGCCCCAGAGGCCACGGCCCATGGCCTGCCCACCGATGTGCTGTGGAGCCGGGGCGGTTTTCCCGACAGCCTGCTGGCCGCCAGCGACGGCCTGAGCTTTACCTGGCGCCAGGATTTCATCCGCTCTTACCTGGAGCGCGACGTCCCCATGTTCGCGCCGCGCATGCCCGCCCAGGCTCTGGAGCGCTTATGGACCATGCTGGCGCACCAGCAGGGCGGGCTGCTCAACCAGTCGCAATTGGCCGCCAGCCTGGGGGTGAGCGCGCCCACCGTGGTGCGCTATGTCGATCTGCTGGTCGATCTGCAACTGGTGCGCCGCCTGAGCCCCTGGTCCACCAACGCGGGCAAGCGCCTGGTCAAGGCACCCAAGGTCTATGTGCGCGACAGCGGGCTGGTCCATGCCCTGCTGGGCCTGGAGACGCTGGACGCCGTGCTCGGCCACCCGGTGGCGGGCGCCAGCTTTGAAGGCCTGGCCATCGAAACCCTGGTGCACAGCCTGCCCGCCGGTAGCCGCGCGTGGTTTTACCGCACGCACGAAGGGGCCGAGGTCGACCTGCTGATAGAGCGCGGCGGCCAGCCGCAAATGGCCATAGAAATCAAACGCTCCAGCGCCCCGTCACTGGAGCGCGGCTTTGGCCAGGCCTGCCAGGATTTGAGCGTGCAGCAGCGCTGGGTGGTGTACCCGGGCACGGAGCGCTTTCCGCTGCGCCACGGCGCGCAGGCCATCGGCCTGGCCGACCTGGCCGGCGTGCTGCGGGGCGGCGCGTGATCGGGGCGCGGGCTTATTTCAGCCGCATCTCCGCCGCCCTTGCGTGTCCCTGCAGACCCTCGCCGCGCGCCAGCACGCTGGCGATGCGGCCCAGCACCTGGGCGCCTGCTTCACTCACCTCGATCAGGCTGCTGCGCTTTTGGAAGTCGTACACGCCCAGGGGCGAGGAGAAGCGCGCCGTGCCGCTAGTGGGCAACACATGATTGGGCCCGGCGCAATAGTCGCCCAGCGATTCGCTGGTGTAGGCGCCCAGGAAGATGGCGCCGGCATGCCTTAGCAGCGGCTCCCAGCGCTGCGGCTCGCGGCTGGAGACTTCCAGGTGTTCCGGCGCGATGCGGTTGGATATTTCGCAGGCCTCTTCCATGCTGCGCGTGTGGATCAGCGCGCCGCGGCCGGCCAAGGATTTGGCGATGATCTCGGCGCGCGGCATTTCGGGCAAGAGGCACTCGATGGCGGCCTGCACGGCGGCGATGTAGTCGGCATCGGGGCACAGCAGGATGGCCTGCGCCAGCTCGTCGTGCTCGGCCTGGCTGAACAAATCCATGGCCACCCAGTCGGCGGGCGTTGTGCCGTCGGCCAGCACCAGAATTTCTGACGGGCCGGCGATCATGTCTATGCCGACCTGGCCAAAGACGCGCTTCTTGGCGCTGGCGACGTAGGCGTTGCCGGGGCCGGTGATTTTGTCCACCTTGGGGATGGTGGCCGTGCCGTAGGCCAGCGCGGCGACGGCCTGCGCGCCACCCACGGTAAAGCCGCGCGTCACGCCCGCGACGTAGGCGGCAGCCAGCACCAGCGGGTTCTTCTCGCCGCGCGGCGTGGGCACGACCATGATGATCTCGGGCACGCCCGCCACATGCGCCGGGATGGCGTTCATCAGCACGCTGCTGGGGTAGGCGGCCTTGCCGCCGGGCACGTAGATGCCGACGCGGTCCAGCGGCGTGACCTTTTGGCCCAGCAGCGTGCCGTCCGCGTCACGGTAGCTCCAGCTCTCGCCGCAGGCTTTTTTCTGCGCCTCGTGGTAGCTGCGCACGCGGGCGGCGGCGGCCGTCAGCGCGTCTTTTTGCTCGGCCGGCAGGCTGTCGTAGGCGGCTTTCAATTCGGCCTGGCTCAGCTCCAGCGCGGCCATGCTCTGTGCCTGCACGCCGTCAAAGCGCTGGGTGTATTCGAGCACCGCCGCGTCGCCGCGTGTCTGCACGTCGGCCAGGATGGCGGCGACACGCTCCTCGATGGCGGCGTCCTGCTCGGCCGACCAGTGCAGGCGGGCTGCAAAATCAGCCTCAAAAGTGGCTGAAGCGGTTGACAAGCGTGCGGGAGCAGCTACGAATTGCATAGTAAACCTGATCAATCCTGGGGCACGGCAGAGGCAAAGGCGTCGATGATGGGCTTGAGTCCGGCTTGCTTTAATTTCAGCGCGGCCTGGTTCACCACCAGGTGGCTGCTGATGTCCATGATGTGCTCGACCTCGACCAGGTCGTTCGCCTTGAGCGTGTTGCCGGTGGAGACCAGATCGACGATGGCGTCCGCCATGCCGGTCAGCGGCGCCAGCTCCATGCTGCCGTAGAGCTTGATCATGTCCACATGCACGCCCTTGGCCGAGAAGAAGTCGCGCGCGATGCTGGTGTACTTGGTGGCCACCTTCAGGCGCGAGCCCTGGGTGACGGCCTCCTGGTAATCAAAGCCATTGCGCACCGCCACGCTGACGCGGCACTTGGCAATCTGCAGGTCCAGCGGGCGAAACAGCCCCTGGCCGCCATGCTCGATGAGCGAGTCCTTGCCGGCCACGCCCAGGTCGGCGCCGCCGTATTCGACGTAGGTCGGCACGTCGCTGGCGCGCACCAGCACCACGCGCACATGGGGCTGGTTGGTGGCCAGAATGAGCTTGCGCGACTTCTCCGGGTCTTCCGTCACTGTGATGCCGGCGGCGGCCAGCAGCGGCAGGGTCTCGTCAAAGATGCGGCCCTTGGACAGGGCCAGGGTGATCATGCTCATGTGGAGAGTCTTTCGATGTCGGCACCCAGGCCGCGCAGCTTGTCCTCCATGCGGTCGTAGCCACGGTCCAGGTGGTAGATGCGGTCAACCAGGGTCTCGCCGCTGGCCACCAGGCCGGCAATCACCAGGCTGGCCGAGGCGCGCAGGTCGGTGGCCATGACGGTGGCGCCAGACAGCTGGGCGCCGCCGGTCACCGTGGCCTCGCGCCCGTCAATGGCGATATGCGCGCCCAGGCGCGAGAGCTCATTGACATGCATGAAGCGGTTTTCAAAGATGGTCTCGGTGACCGTGGACGTGCCCTGGGCCAGCACGTTCAGGGCCATGAACTGCGCCTGCATGTCGGTCGGAAAGCCCGGGTATTCGGTGGTGCGAAAGCTCTGCGCCTTCAGCAGCGCGCCGCCAGGGCTGCGCACGCGCATGCCGCCGTCCTCGGCGGTGACCTGCACGCCGGCCTCCAGCAGCTTGTCGATCACGGCATCCAGATGGTCGGCACGGGCGTGGCGCAAAAAGGCGTCGCCGCCGGTGGCGGCCACGGCGCACAAAAAGGTGCCGGCCTCGATGCGGTCGGCCACCACCTGGTGCGTGCAGCCGTGCAGCCGATCCACGCCCTGGATGCTGATGCGGCTGGTGCCATGGCCTTCGATCTTCGCGCCCATCTTGATCAGCATTTCGGCCAGGTCGGTCACCTCGGGCTCCTGGGCGGCGTTCTGCAGCACCGTCTCGCCCTCGGCCAGCGTGGCCGCCATCAGCAGGTTCTCGGTGCCGGTGACGGTGATCATGTCGGTGGAGATGCGCGCGCCCCTGAGGCGGCTTTGCCCCGGCGGCAGCTTGGCGATCATGTAGCCATGCTCGACCGTGATCTGCGCGCCCATGGCCTGCAGGCCCTTGATGTGCTGGTCCACCGGGCGCGAGCCGATGGCGCAGCCGCCGGGCAGCGACACCGTGGCCTCGCCAAAGCGCGCCAACAGCGGCCCCAGCGCCAGCACCGAGGCACGCATGGTCTTCACCAGCTCGTAGGGTGCCTCGGGGCTGAGCGCATCATGCGCGACAAAGCTGATGCCGCCGCGCTCGCCATGGGTCTCGCTGGCCACGCCCATGTTGTCGAGCAGCTTGCGCATGGTGCGCACGTCATGCAGGCGCGGCACGTTGATCAGGTGCACCGGCTCGCTGGTGAGCAGCGCGGCGCACATCTCGGGCAGGGCGGCATTCTTGGCGCCGGAGATGACGACCTCGCCATGCAGTGGGCGGCCGCCATGTACCAATAGCTTGTCCATCGGGCAAATCTTTACGTCAAATTGGGCTTTAGCGCTTATCCATCAAGCGCAAACAGCTATCAAAACAGGAGTATCAATCCTGCTGCGCCGCCGCCCATTCGGCCGGGGTGAAGGTCTTCATGGACAGGGCGTGCACCTCATCGCGCGCCATCTTGTCGCCCAGCGTGGCGTAGACGCGCTGGTGGCGCGCGATCGGGCGCTTGCCCTCGAACTCGGGCGAGACGATGACGGCGTACCAGTGGCGGCCGTCGCCCTCCAGCGTGATGTGCTCGCAGGCCAGGCCGGCGCGGATGATGTCTTTGATGTGGTCTGCGGTCATGGCAAAAAATGTCAATCAGTTACGGATCTTGTAGCCGGTGCGCAGCAGGTGCAGCGCCAGCAGGCTGATCAGGGCCCAGGCCAGGCCGACGACAGCCAGGCTGACCCAGGGCGAGATGTCGCTCACGCCAAAGAAGCCATGGCGAAAGCCGTCGATCATGTAGAAAAACGGGTTCAGGCGGCTGGCCTGCTGCCAGAACGGGGGCAGCGAGTGGATGGAGTAGAACACGCCGGACAGAAACGTCATCGGCATGATGATGAAGTTCTGGAACGAGGCCATCTGGTCGAACTTGTCGGCCCACAGCCCGGCAATCACGCCCAGCGTGCCCAGCAGCGCCGCGCCCAGAATGGCAAAGGTGAAGACCCACAGCGGCGCGGCAAACACCGGCCGGGCAAAGAACAGCGTCACGCCAAACACCCCCAGGCCGACGAGCAGCCCGCGCAGCACCGACGAGCCCACATAGGCGGCAAACCAGGCGCGGTGCGACAGCGGCGTGAGCAGCACGAACACCAGATTGCCCATGATCTTGCTCTGGATCAGGCTGGACGAGCTGTTGGCAAAGGCGTTCTGCAGCACGCTCATCATCACCAGGCCGGGCACCAGAAAGCTGGTGTAGCTCAGCTGCCCGTAGACCTGGACGCGGTTCTCCAGCACATGGCTGAAGATCAGCAGATACAGCACGGCCGTGAGCACGGGAGCGGCCACGGTCTGGAAGGCCACCTTCCAGAAGCGCAGCACCTCCTTGTAGAACAGGGTCTGCCAGCCGGTCATGCGGCCTGCCCTTCAGCGGCGGCGTTCATGACCTGCAGGAACACGTCCTCCAGGTCGGCGCGGCGTATCTCCACATCCTCGGGGGCGATGCCGGCCTGGCGCAGCGCCGCCAGGTGCTGCTCGATCTCGGCCGCGTCCTGCGCCGGCAGCTGCACGATGCGCCCGGTGACGCGCGCCAGGGCGGCCAGGGCCGCGGGCAGCGGGGTATCGGTCTTGAACTGCAGCACGCTGACATTGGTGCTCTTGAGCAATGCCGAGGTGCTGTCCAGCGCCACCACGCGGCCATTCTTCAGCATGGCGATGCGGTGGCACAGGGCCTCGGCCTCTTCCAGGTAATGCGTGGTCAAGAGCACCGTGTGGCCCTGCTTGTTGAGTTTGGCGATGAACTGCCACAGGGTCTGGCGCAGCTCCACGTCCACACCGGCCGTGGGCTCGTCGAGCACGATGATGGGCGGCTTGTGCACCAGCGCCTGGGCCACCAGCACGCGCCGCTTCATGCCGCCCGACAGTTGCCGCATGTTGGCCTGCGCCTTGTCGGCCAGGCCCAGGCTCTCCAGCAGCTCATCGATCCAGGCGTCGTTGTTCTTCACGCCGAAGTAGCCCGACTGCAGGCGCAGCGTCTCGCGCACGTTGAAGAAGGGGTCGAACACCAGCTCCTGCGGCACCACGCCCAGGCGGTGGCGGGCGGCGGCGAAGTCGGCCTGCACATCGTGACCCAGCACCGTCACGCGCCCCTGGCTGGCGCGCGACAGGCCGGCCAGGATGCTGATCAAGGTGGTCTTGCCGGCGCCGTTGGGGCCAAGCAGGCCGAAGAATTCACCCTCCTCGATGTCCAGGCTGACACCGTGCAGGGCCTGGAACGGCCCCCTGGACGTAGAGAAGGTTTTGGAGACGGATTGGAAGGAGACGGCGGACATGGGAACCGGTCATTCTAGCTGCCGCCCCCTGGCGGGGCCTGGCCCGCAGGGCAAAGCCCTCAAACGGCGGGCAGTAGCTCCTGCACGCCGTACAGGCCGGCCAGACCCGCCAGCGCCGGCGGCAGCGCCTTGACCATGAAGCCCCGGCCCTCAAACAGGGCCGCGCGGCGGCATTCCAGCAGCACCGCCAGTGCCGACGAATCGAAAGTGGCCAGGGCGCCCGCATCCACCACCACCAGCGGCTCGCGCTGCGCCTTGAGTGCCTGCAGCAGCATGCGCAGGCTCACCGAGGCCTGGCGGTGCGTGAGTTCGGTGGGTAGCACCAGCATGCAGACCCCGGCGCCGTTACCTGGCACCGGCGACACCGGTGGCGGCCCCGGCATTGGCCTTGTTGCGCGCGGCAAGGGCATCGATCAGCCCGTTCACGCCCTTGGCGTTGATCTCCTGCGCGAACTGGGTGCGGTAGGTTTCCACCAGCCACACACCGAGCACGTTCAGGTTGTAGATCTTCCAGCCGCTGCCCTGGCCGGGGGTTTTCTCCAGCCGGTAGTCCAGCTGTACCGGCTCGCCGCGGCCACGGATCTCGGTACGCACCAGCACGTCCTTGTCCTCGGGCGCGGCGCGCAGCGGCCTGACGACGATGGACTGGTCGCTCACCTGGCTCAGCGCGCCGGAGTAGGTGCGGATCAGCAGGGTCTTGAATTCGTCCTGCAGGCGCTGCTGCTGCTCGGGCGTGGCCGAACGCCAGGCCGGGCCCACGGCGGCGGCCGTCATGCGGCGGAAATTCACATGCGGCAGGATGGTCTTGTTCACCAGCACCATGATCTTGTCCACGTCGCCGGCCTTGATGGACTTGTCGCCTTTCACGGTCTCCAGCACATCGCTGGACAGGCGCTTGATCAGTGCATCGGGTGCCTCGTCGGCGGCCAGCGCGGCCGGCGCCCAGCCCAGCCAGGCGGCAGCGGCCAGCGCGGCGGCTGATTGCGTCAGGGTACGGCGATTCATCATGGCAGGAGTCCTTGGAGTTTTTATCGATTGTGCGAACAGCAGCATGCGCGCATTGCGTCGCGCGCATGTGCGAGTGCAAACAAGTGCAAGCGTCAGTAATCTTCGGGCAGCTTGCCGCCCTGGTCGTCGTCCGCGCCGGCGTCGGCTGGGTTGCGCAGCTTGAGGTACACGTCGCGCGTGAAGCTGTAGGGGTCGAGCGCCGCCTCATCGAGCACCGTGGTCGCGCCCAGCAGCTGCGCACGCTTGTCGATGAAGCGCAGGCCATACAGGCTGTTGCGCACCGGCACGTCATGCACATGGTCGACCAGGTCGCCCACCATGTAGTCCACCGGCAGGGCCGCCGTGTCGCGCACCGTGGACGGGCCCAGCAGCGGCAGCACCAGGTACGGGCCCGTGGGCACGCCCCAGCGGCCCAGCGTCAGGCCAAAGTCCTGCCGGTGGCGCTCCACGCCCATCTCGCTGGCGATGTCCAGCACCCCGCCCAGGCCCAGCACGCTGTTGACGCTGAAGCGCACCATGCTGTCGTAGGCCTCCAGAGGGCGCAGCTGCAGCAGGTTGTTGACGAAGGACCAGGCATCGCCCAGGTTGGCAAAGAAATTGCCCACGCCGGTGCGCAGCGGCTGCGGCGTGGCGTCGCGGTACAGCGTGGCCACGGGCTTGAGCACGGCCTTGTCCACGTTGTCGTTGAAGGTCGTCATGCCGCGGTTGTAGGGTTCAAAGGGATCGGCCGGGTTGGCGTGCGGGCCGCTGGCGCAGCCGCCGAGCAGCGCCGCGCCCAGTGCCAGGGCAGCCACGCGTGCGGCCCAGGCGGTGAATCGTGCATGGGTGGTCATTTCTTGCCTCCTGCACCAGCGGCGCTTTCTTCCGCCTTGCCATAGAGGAACTGGCCGATCAGGTTTTCCAGCACCACGGCGGACTGCGTAGCCGTGACGGTATCACCTTCGGCCAGGTTGTGCTCGTCGGCGCCCGCCTCTATGCCTATGTACTGGTCGCCCAGCAGGCCGCTGGTCAGAATCTTCAGCGAGCTGTCCTTGGGGAACAGGTAGCGCTTGTCCAGCTCCAGCGCCACGCGCGCCTGGAAGGTTTTATCGTCAAAGGTGATGGCCTCGACCCGCCCGACGACCACGCCGGCACTGCGCACCGCGGCCTTGGGCTTGAGGCCACCGATGTTGTCAAAGCGCGCCGTGACCACATAGCCCGAGCGGAAGTTGAGGCTGAGCAGGTTGGCCGACTGCAAGGCCAGAAAGACCAGCGCCGCGCCGCCCAGCAGGACGAACAGGCCTACCCAGAGATCGTTCTTGGAATGCTGCATGGTGAAATTCCTTGGCGGCTGTGATGGCCGCCGCTCAAATACTGAACATCAGTGCCGTGAGGACAAAGTCCAGCCCCAGCACGGTGAGCGAGGCCATGACCACGGTGCGCGTGGTGGCGCGCGACACGCCCTCGGGCGTGGGCTTGGCCACATAGCCCTGCAGCACGGCGATGAAGGTGACGGCCACGCCAAAGGCCAGGCTCTTGACGATGCCGTTGCCCACGTCCTTGAAGACATCGACGCCACCCTGCATCTGGCCCCAGAAGGCGCCCGCATCCACGCCAATCAACACCACGCCGACCAGCCAGCCGCCGATCACGCCGACGGCGTTGAACACCAGGGCCAAGAGCGGCATGGCGATCACCCCGCCCCAGAAACGCGGCGCCAGGATGCGCCGCACCGGATCAACGGCCATCATCTCCATGGCCGAGAGCTGCTCGCCCGCGCGCATCAGGCCGATCTCGGCCGTCAGCGAGGTGCCGGCGCGGCCCGCGAACAGCAGCGCCGTGATCACCGGCCCCAGTTCGCGCACCAGCCCCAGCGTGACCACCAGGCCCAGCGAATTGGCCGAGCCATAGAGCTGCAGTACGTTGTAGCCCTGCAGCGCCAGCACAAAGCCGACAAACAGGCCCGACATGGTGATGATGGACAGCGAATAGTTGCCCAGAAAATGCACCTGGTCGCGCACCAGGCCAAAGCGGCGCATGGCCGGGCCGAACAGCGCCACCAGGCGCGCGAACAGGCGCGCGCCCATGCCAATGTCGGCCAGCTTGCTGCGCACGGCATAGCCCAGGAGCGAGGGGCGCCACCAGCTCATGCATCACCTCCGCCCTGGCTGCCCATGCCGACCGGACCAAAGTCCTGCGCCACGCTGGGGCCGGGGTAGTGAAACGGCACCGGCCCCGTGGGCAGCGCATGCACGAACTGGTGCACCAGCGGATCCTGGCTGGCGCGCACGTCGTCCGGCGTGCCCTGGGCGGCCACGCTGCCGGGGCCGAGGATGATGACCTGGTCGGCCAGGCGGAAGGTCTCCTCCAGGTCGTGCGAGACGACGATGGTGGTCAGCCCCATGGCGTCATTGAGCCGGCGTATCAGCTGCGCCGCCGTGCCCAGCGAGATCGGATCAAGCCCGGCAAAGGGCTCGTCATACATGATGAGCTCCGGGTCCAGCGCCACGGCCCGCGCCAGCGCCACGCGCCGCGCCATGCCGCCCGAAATCTGGCTGGGCATCAGATCACGCGCGCCGCGCAGGCCCACGGCGCCCAGCTTCATGAGGACGATGTCGCGGATCAGCTCCTCGGGCAGGTCGGTGTGCTCGCGCAGCGGAAAGGCCACGTTGTCGAACACACTCATGTCGGTGAACAGCGCGCCGAACTGAAACAGCATGCCCATGCGCCGGCGCGCGGCGTAGAGCTGCTCCATGTCCATCGCGCCCACGTCCTGGCCGTTGACCAGCACCTGGCCCTGCTGGGCGCGCTGCTGGCCGCCGATCAGGCGCAGTATGGTGGTCTTGCCCCCGCCCGAGGCGCCCATGATGGCCGTGACCTTGCCGCGCGGCACGGTCAGCGACAGGTCGCGCAGCACCACGCGCTCGCCATACCCGAAGGTGACGTTGCGCAACTGCACGAGGGCATCGGCTGAAGAAGACATGGTTGTGGGCAAGGTGGCGGACAGCCGGCTAGGCCTGCCGCGCAAGAAAATGGCAAAGCCTTGCATCATAGGTGCAAACCCGCTGGCGCCATGGCACATCTTATGCATTTCAGCAACAACGCATATACTCTTGGGTTCGATTGAAATGCCCGCCCTGGGTTTTCAGGGCGGATTGCTGTCGGTGGTGCAGGGATGTCGTGGCGCATCCGGCACAGGCGAAGGCATGACCATGGCCCGGCAAACAGCTGGCCAACGGTCGCCCTGCCCCTCGCCTGGCATTCAGCACCCATGCCGGCAGCGCACCGGGTGGCATGCGCAGAGGAGCCCTGTCGGGCGCGCATGCCGTTTTTTGTCATGTCCCAACAAAAGAAGGGCCTGAGTGCAATGAAGAACTACCAAGCCGTCGTCCCCATCCAGCCCCCCGCCGTGGCCCGCAGCGCCACCGGCCTGCACCTGATAGGCGACCTCTATGGCTGCCTGTGCGACAGCCGCCTGATGCTGGACGCCCCGTATCTGGAGAATTTCTGCAGGGAACGCGTGGCCGCAGCCGGCCTGACCACAGTGGGCTCGCTGTTCCACAGTTTTGGCGAAGGCGGCGGCGTGACCGGCGTGGTGGTGCTGGCCGAGTCGCACCTGTCCATCCACACCTGGCCCGAGGCAGGCTACGTCACGCTCGACGTCTACGTCTGCAACTACACCGAAAACAACCGCCCCAAGGCGCAAAAGCTGTTCGACGACCTGCTGGCCGCGTTCAACCCGAACGACCCGCACCTGCACCGCGTCGACCGCGCCTGATCCCCCCATTCGCTGCCGCCTCCCCTGCCGCCGGGCATGGGGAGCTTTGTCCAATGCGTGCGCCGCACCTGCAGGGAGTCCCGCCATGAGCACCACGGCCATCCAACGTCTTGTCGCCGAGCGCCTGAACGCCGACTTCGGCATCTACCTCAGCGATGTGCGCCAGCTGGCCGAGCGCCAGTCGCCCTGGCAGCACATCGAGGTGTTCGAGAACCCGCAGTTCGGCCGTGTGATGCGCATAGACAGCGCCTTCATGACCAGCGAGCGCGACGAGTTTTTCTACCACGAGCCCATGGTGCACCTGCCGGCCATTGCCCACCCGGGCGTGCGCCGCGCGCTGGTGGTGGGCGGCGGCGACGGCGGCGCGGCCGAGGAGCTGCTCAAGCTGCCGGGCATCGAGCAGGTGGTGATGGCCGAGCTCGATGGCGAAGTGGTGGCCATGGCGCGCGAATGGCTCGCCAGCATCCACAAGGGCGCCTTCGACGACCCGCGCTTTGCGCTGCGCCTGGGCGATGCACGCGAGTTCATCGCCTCCACGCCAGAGCGTTTCGACCAGATCGTGCTGGATCTGACAGACCCGTTCGGCCCGGCGGTGGAGCTGTACACGGTGGAGTTCTATGCCGCCTGCCGGCGCATCCTGAACCCCGGCGGCGTGCTGTCGCTGCACCTGGGCTCGCCGATCCACCTGCAGGAGAGCATGCGCCGCATAGGCGCGTCGGTGCGCGCGGTGTTCCCCGTGTTTCGTCCCTATCTGCAATACGTGCCGCTGTACGGCACGCTGTGGGCCATGGCCATGGCGTCGGACAGCACCGACCCGGCGCTGCTCACGCCCGCCGAGGTGGACGCGCGCATTGCCGCGCGCGGCATCGCCGACCTGCAGCTGTACAACGGCGCCACGCACCAGGCACTGCTGGCCCAGCCGAACTTCGTGCGCGCCCTCTTCGCCCAGGCAGCCGAGCCGCTGCGCAGCGGCGATCAGCTGGCCGATGTGCGCGACCCGGCGGAGCTGCCGCCGGTGCAGGTGACAATACAGCTATAAAAATAGTAGCTGTCTGCGCAATACCAACAAGTGCTACAGCCAAAAAACACCTGATTCACTGGGAGCGCTGGCGTCTCGCCGGCGTCCAACCCATCACAACATGTGCTGCAGAAAGGCGCGCGCGCGCTCATGGCCCGGATCGGCAAAGAACTCCGCCGCCGGGCGCGCCGTGATCAGCTCACCCTGGTCCATGAAGGCCACGCGCTGCGCCACCTCGCGGGCAAAGCCCATCTCGTGCGTGACCACCAGCATGGTCATGCGCTCCTCGGCCAGCTCGCGCATGGTGCGCAGCACCTCGCCGGTCAGCTCGGGGTCGAGCGCGCTGGTGGGCTCGTCGAACAGCATGATGTCGGGCTGCATGCACAGCGCGCGGGCAATGGCCACGCGCTGCTTTTGCCCGCCGGACAGGCGCGCGGGGTAGTTGTCGCGCTTTTGCGCCAGGCCCACCTTGGCCAGCAGCGCCTCGGCACGCGCAATCGCGGCATCACGCGCCACGCCCTGCACTACCATGGGCGCCGCTATCAGGTTCTGCAGTACGGTCAGGTGCGGGAACAGGTTGAAATGCTGGAACACCATGCCGGTCTTGGCGCAGATGCGGCGCACCTCGGCGTCCTGCGGGTAACGGCAATGGCCCGCGGCGTCGGTGCTGGCCAGCAGTTCACCCTCGATGGCGACCTGGCCGCTGTCTATCGTCTCCAGGTGGTTCAGGCAGCGCAGAAAGGTGCTCTTGCCCGAGCCCGACGGCCCGATGATGGCCACCACCTCGCCGCGCGCCACCGACAGCGACACGCCACGCAGCACCTCGTTGTGGCCGAAGCGCTTCTTCACGTCGCGCGCCTCGATCATGGGCACATCACTGGTCGTATTTGGCATAGCGTTGTTCCAGGCGCTGGAAGCCCCAGGTCAGCACCAGGGTCATGACGAGGTAGAAGGCGGCGGCGACGATGAACGGCGTGGTCGTGAAGTCCCGCTGCACGATGCCGCGCGCGGCGCGCAGCAGGTCGTTGAGCGCCAGCACATAGATGAGGGAGGTGTCCTTGACCAGGGTGATGGTCTCGTTGCTCATGGGCGGCAGGATGCTGCGCACCATCTGCGGCAGCACGATGCGGCGCATGGTCTGACCGTAGCTCATGCCCAGCACCTTGGCGGCCTCGTACTGGCCGCGATCGACGGACTGGATGCCGGCACGGAAGATCTCGGCGAAGTAGGCCGCGTAGTTCAGCGCAAACGCCGCCACCGCCGCCGGAAAGTCCGGCAGGCGGATGCCGATCACCGGCACAAAGGGCAGCGCGAAGTAGATGAACAGCATCTGCAGCATCAGCGGCGTGCCGCGCATCAGCCAGATATAGCCATTCACCGCCCCCGACAGCGGCGCGAAGCGCGACACGCGCGCCAGCGCCAGCGCCAGGCCCAAGGGTACGGCCAGCGCCAGCGTGATGAAAAACAGCTTCAGCGTGACGACGGCGCCCTGCGCCAGCGGTCCGAGAAGGGAGAGAACGTAGTCCATGCGTATGGCCTCATGAACGCAAAACACCGGCAGGCCCAGGCAAGGCACTGCCGGTGCGGGCCACGACGGGCGTGGCGCGAGAACTTATTTGATGATGTTTTTGCCGAACCATTGCTCGGCGATTTTCGCCGCTGCGCCGTCCGCCTTCATCTCGCCCAGGGCCTTGTCCAGCTTGCCCAGCAGTTCGGCATCGTCCTTGCGAACGCCCACGCCGTAGTCCTCGGTGCCGAAGTTCTCTTCCAGCACCACATACTGGTCGGGCTTCTTGGCCACGTAGTAGCGGCCCACCACCTCGTCCACCACCACGGCCTCCAGGCGGCCGGCGGACAGATCCATCAGCGCGGTCACGTTGTCGCCAAAGGTCTTGAATTCCTTGAGCGACTTGAACACCGCCTCTTCCTTCTTGACCGCATCCACGGCACTGCTGCCGTCCTGCGCGCCCACCACCTTGCCGGCCAGGTCGGTCTTGGCCTTGATGCTTGACCCGGCGGGCACGACGATGATCTGGTGGTTCTCCATGTAGGGCGCGGTGAAGGCGATGTTCTTCTTGCGCTCCTCGGTGATGGTCAGGCCGTTCCACAGCGCGTCCACGCGCTTGCCCGACAGCTCGGCCTCCTTGGCGCTCCAGTCGATGGGCTTGAATTCGACCTCCAGGCCCAGGCGCTTGGCGGCCTCGCGGGCCATGTCGATGTCAAAGCCGACCAGCTCGTTCTTCTCGTCGCGGAAACCCATGGGCGGGAAGTTGTCGTCCAGGCCGACGACGATCTTGGTGATGGCCACGGGCGCCGGTGCGGCGACGGGAGCGGCGGGTTCCTGCTTGGAACAACCGGCAAGCACGGCGCCCAGGGTCAGCAGGGCTATGGCGGCAATCTTCTTCATGGCGAGTGTTTCTCTCAAGAACTGGCGAGGGGGGTGGGAACAACCGCCACGGCGGGCCATGGCGGCAAACCGGCGATTGTCCCACGATGGCACCCCATTGCCGTGATTGCGGCCATATGGGTGTAGCGGCATGGCGGGAGCTACGCCAGCCTGCGCCAGGCGGGCGAGTCGCCCAGCAGAAAGGACTGGTTGCACTCCACCAGCTCGCGCAGGTAGTCCCACAGCGCGCGCACCCGCGCCAGCTCGCGGCGGTCCGCTGGCGCTGCAAGCCAGAAGGTGCGCCGCAGCTCCACCTCGTCGGGCAGCACGGCGATCAGCTCCTGGCAGGGCTCGGCCATGAAGCAGGGCAGCACGGCCAGGCCGCGGCCCTCGCGCACCGCGTGGTACTGCGCCACCACGCTGGTGCTGCGCAGGGAGCTGGAAACATCGGGGACGATGTCGCTCAGGTAATGCAGCTCCTGGCTGAAGACCAGCTCCTCCACATAGCCGAAAAATCGGTGCGCGGCCAGATCCTGCAGTCGGCGGATGGGCCCATGCTCGCTTACATAACGCCGGCTGGCATACAGCCGCAGGCGGTAATCGGTGAGCTTGCTGCACAGCTCGCCCGTGCGGTGCGGACGCTCGATGTTCACGGCCAGATCAGCCTCGCGCTGCGAGAGGTTGATGAAGCGCGGCACGATCAGCAGCTCCACCTGTATGCCCGGATGGCGCTCGCAGAAATGGCTCAGCTGCGGCGCCAGGAAGAAGCTGCCGAAACCCTCGGTCGCACCCAGGCGCACATGGCCGGTGAGCATGTGGCTGTCGCCGCCTATGTCCTCGCCCACCAGCACCATGGAGCTTTCCATGCGCTCCACATGCTCCAGCAGGCGCTGGCCCACGGGCGTGAGCAGGTGACCAGCCGGCGTGCGCTCGAACAGCCGTGCGCCCAGCTCCTTCTCCAGCCGGTGCAGGCGGCGCGTGATGGTGGAATGGTCCAGCTCCAGGCGCCGGGCAGCCTCCTGCGCCGACTGGGCACGCACCACGGCGAGGAACAGGCGCAGGTTGTCCCAGTTGATGCGATCCATGGCCATGCTTGCGGGAACTGTAGTGGTGCAAATCTGCATTGAGCATATGCCCAAATGCCCTATCCCTTTGCATAACTGTTGGCTTAGAGTGGTCTGCGCCGTGGCCTTGGCCCGGACACGCGATCGACAACCCAGGAGACATGCATGCAACCCCTAAGACATTCCATTGCCCTCGCCGCGCTGGCATTCTGCGCCGGTGCACAGGCGCAGATTTCCGACGATGTGGTGAAGATAGGCATCCTCACCGACATGGCCGGCCCCTACTCGGGCATGGGGGGCGCGGGCTCGGTGGTGGCGGCCAGGATGGCCATCGACGACTGCCTGAAGGCCGAATGCAAGGGCATGAAGATCGAGGTGGTGAGCGCCGACCACCAGAACAAGGCCGACATCGCCGCCACCAAGGCGCGCGAATGGCTGGATCGCGACAAGGTCGATGCGCTGGCAGACCTGACCAACTCCGCCGGCGCCCTGGCGGTGCAGAAGCTGATCAAGGAAAAGGGCGGCATCGCCATGTACAGCGGGCCGGCCACCACGCGCCTGACCGAGGACGACTGTGCCGAGAATGGCTTTCACTGGATGTTCGACACCTATTCCTCGGCCGCCGGCGCCGCCGTGGCGCTGACCAAGGCCGGCGACAAGAGCTGGTTCTTCGTCACCGTGGACTACGCCTTCGGCCATTCGCTGGAGAAGGATGCGTCTGACATGGTCAAGGCCAACGGCGGCACCGTGGTGGGCAGCGTGCGCCACCCGCTGAACGCCAGCGATTTCTCGTCCTTCATCCTGCAGGCGCAGAACTCCAAGGCCCAGGTCATAGGCCTGGCCAACGGCGCGCAGGACACCGTGAACGCCATCAAGGCCGCGCGCGAGTTCGGCATTACCGGCGCCAAGGGCCAGAAGGTGGCCGCCCTGCTGATGTTCCTGACCGACGTGCATTCGCTCGGCCTGCGCCAGGCCCAGGGGCTGATGTTCTCCGAGGGCTTCTACTGGGACATGGACGACAAGACGCGCGCCTTCTCGGCCCGCTTCGAGAAGCTGCACAAGGGCTTCAAGCCGACCATGGTGCAGGCGGGGGTGTATTCCAGCGTGCTGCATTACCTGAAGTCCGTGGCCGCCGCCAAGACCGACGACTGGAAGGTGGTGGCGCAGAAGATGCGCGAGCTGCCCATCGACGACCCGGTGATGCGCAACGCCAGCATTCGCCCCGACGGCCGCGTGATCCACGACATGTATCTGTTCCAGGTCAAGACCCCGGCCGAGTCCAAGGGCGCCTGGGACTACTACAAGACCGTGAGCACCATTCCCGCCAACGCCGCCTTCAAGCCGCTGGCCCAGTCCACCTGCCCCCTCGTGAAGAAATAACCCCAGGAGAGCGTCATGAGCACACCCACCACCATCCACCATTTCATTGGTGGCAAGCATTACCCGTCCAGCACCAACCAGTGGCGCGACGTGACCAACCCCGCGACGCAGGAGGTCGTGGCGCGCGTGCCCTTTGCCACGCGCGACGAAGTGGAGCTGGCCGTCGCCAACGCGCACCAGGCCTTCCAGAGCTGGCGCAGCACCTCGCTGGGCGCGCGCATGCGCATCATGCTCAAGCTGCAGCACCTGATACGCGAAAACACCGCCGAGCTGGCCCAGCTGATCACGCGCGAGCATGGCAAGACCCTGCCCGACGCCGAGGGCGAGGTGGCGCGCGGCCTGGAGGTGGTGGAGCATGCCTGCTCCATCACCACGCTGCAGCTGGGCGAGATAGCCGAGAACGCCGCCACCGGCGTGGACGTGTACAACCTGCTGCAGCCCCTGGGCGTGGGCGCGGGCATCACGGCCTTCAACTTCCCCGTCATGCTGCCCTGCTTCATGTTCCCCATGGCGATTGCCTGCGGCAACACCTTCATCCTCAAGCCCTCCGAGCAGGATCCCAGCTCGACCATGCGCCTGGTGGAGCTGGCGCATGAGGCGGGCGTGCCGCCCGGCGTGCTCAACGTGATCCACGGCGGCCCCGAGGTGGCCGACATGCTGTGCGACCACCCGGACATCAAGGCCCTGTCCTTCATCGGCTCCACCCATGTGGGCACGCATATCTACCGCCGCGCCAGCGAGGCCGGCAAGCGCGTGCAGTCCATGATGGGCGCCAAGAACCATTGCGTGGTCATGCCCGATGCGCCCAAGGAGCATGCGCTGAACAACCTGCTGGGCTCGGCCTTTGGCGCCGCGGGCCAGCGCTGCATGGCCAACTCGGTGGCCGTGTTCGTGGGCGCCGCGCGCGACTGGCTGCCCGATCTGGTGGCCAAGTCCAAGGCCCTGAAGGTCGGCCCCGGCAGCGACCGCAGCGCCGACCTGGGGCCCCTGGTGAACCCACGCGCCAAGGAGCGCGTGCTCGGCCTGATCGACTCCGGCGTCGCCCAGGGTGCCAAGCTGCTGCTGGACGGCCGCAGTCTGACCGTGCCCGGCTACGAGAAGGGCAACTTCGTCGGCCCCACGGTGTTTGCCGACGTGACCGAGACCATGGACATCTACAGCCAGGAGATCTTCGGCCCCGTGCTCAACGTGGTCTGCGTGGATACGCTGGAAGACGCCATCGCCTTCATCAACCGCAACCCCAACGGCAACGGCACCTCCATCTTCACCAGCAGCGGCTGGGCGGCGCGCAAGTACCAGCACGACATCAACGTGGGCCAGGTGGGCATCAACGTGCCGATCCCGGTGCCGGTGGCCTACTTCAGCTTCACCGGCTCACGCGCCTCCAAGCTCGGCGACCTTGGGCCCAACGGCAAGCAGGCCGTCCTGTTCTGGACCCAGACCAAGACCGTGACGGCCCGCTGGTATGAGGATCACGGCAGCGCCAGCGATGGCGTGAATACCACCATCTCGATGAAGTAGGACCGCGCCAGGCGGCCAGGAAGAAAGCGCCTATAGCTATAATTTAAATAGCTTTAGGCGCTTGTTACATAAGGCCTATTGGCCATTTTTATTCTTAACGCGGTAGGTCGCTGCGCCCCATCAGGAACTCATCGACCGCGCGCGCCGCCTGGCGCCCTTCGCGGATGGCCCAGACCACCAGCGACTGCCCCCGGCGCATGTCGCCGGCGGCAAACACCTTCGGAACACTCGTGGCGTAGCCACCGATGAAATCCACGCTGGCGCGGGCGTTGCCGCGTGCGTCTTTCTCGACGCCAAAGGCATCGAGCACGGCGGCCACGGGGCTGGTGAAGCCCATGGACAGCAGCACCAGGTCGGCCTTGTATTCTTTTTCGGTGCCGGGCACCTCGGTGAACTGGCCGTTCTTGAACTCAACCTGCACGGTTTTCAGGCCCGTGACCTTGCCTTTCTGCCCGATGAATTCCTTGGTGGAGATGGCGAACTCGCGCACGCAGCCCTCGTCGTGGCTGGAGCTGGTGCGCAATTTCAGCGGCCAGTAGGGCCAGACCAGGGGCTTGTTTTCCTGCTCGGGCGGCATGGGCATGACCTCGAACTGCGTCACGCTGGCCGCGCCGTGGCGGTTGCTGGTGCCGACGCAGTCGCTGCCGGTGTCGCCGCCGCCAATCACGATCACATGCTTGCCATCGGCACGGATCTGGCCCTTGAGCTTGTCGCCCGCGTTGACCTTGTTTTGCTGCGGCAAAAACTCCATGGCGAAGTGGATGCCGGCCAGATCACGGCCCGGCGCGGGCAGATCGCGGCTTTGCTCGGCACCGCCGGTGAGCAGCACGGCGTCAAAGTCCTTGTGCAGCTGCTCGGGGGTGATGGTTTCCTTGGCCCAGTTGGTGACCTTGCTGTCTTTGCCCAGGCCGTCCTTCTCGGCGCCGACAAAGACGCTGGTGCGGATCACCACGCCCTCGGCTTCGAGCTGTTTCACGCGCTGGTCGATATGGCCCTTGTCAAGCTTGAAGTCGGGGATGCCGTAGCGCAGCAGGCCGCCAACGCGGTCGTTCTTCTCGAACAGCGTCACGCTGTGGCCCACGCGGGCGAGCTGCTGGGCGGCCGCCAGGCCGGCCGGGCCGCTGCCGACGATGGCCACCTTCTTGCCGGTCTTGCGCGCTGCCTTCTGCGGCGTGATCCAGCCCTCGGCCCATGCCCGGTCGACGATGGCGTGCTCGATGCTCTTGATGCCGACAGCATCGCTGTTGAAGTTGAGCGTGCAGGCGGCCTCGCAGGGCGCGGGGCAGATGCGGCCGGTGAACTCGGGGAAGTTGTTGGTGCTGTGCAGCACCGTGCTGGCGCTCTTCCAGTCGCCGTGATAGACGAGGTCGTTGAAGTCCGGAATGATGTTGTTCACCGGGCAGCCGTGGTTGCAGAACGGTATGCCGCAGTCCATGCAGCGCGCAGCCTGGGTCTTGGCCTGGGATTGATCCAGGCCGATGACGAACTCCTTGTAGTGCTTGACGCGCTCGGCCGGGGCCGGGTAGCCCTCCTCGATGCGCTCGTATTCCATGAAACCGGTGGTCTTGCCCATGATTGTGGTGTCTTTCGCTGTGTCTGTGGGTGTTCTTGGGGTTGAACTCCCTCCCCTGCGTAGCGGGGAAGGGTGGGGGTGGGGGTGCCCGCTGGGGAAGCCACCCTCACCCCTGCCCTCTCCCGCCAGCGGGAGAGGGAGTTGCGTCCGGTCTACTTAGCCGCTATTACTTCTGTTTTAGGAGCTCCTTGCGCAGGCGTAGCCTGCTCTTCAAGCACTTTTCGCTCATACATCTCAACCAGGGCACGCTTGTACTCGGTGGGGAAGACCTTGACGAAGCGGCTGCGCGCGGCGGCCCAGTTGTCCAGCAGTTCGCGCGCGCGGCGGCTGCCGGTCTGGCGGCTGTGCTCCTCTAACAGCTTCTTCAGCTGCTCCTCGTCGGTCTGACCCTTGTGCCAGTGGCCGGGGTCCATGCTGGCGACCTGCTCGTCGGCGGGCAGCACGCGCTCCAGGCTCACCATGGCCAGGTTGCAGCGGCCGTCAAAGCGCCCGTCCTCGTCGTAGACATAGGCTACGCCGCCGCTCATGCCGGCGGCGAAGTTGCGCCCGGTCTTGCCCAGCACCACCACGGTGCCGCCGGTCATGTATTCGCAGCCGTGGTCGCCCACGCCCTCGACGACCGCCGTGGCGCCCGACAGGCGCACGCCAAAGCGCTCGCCGGCCACGCCGGCAAAGAAGGCCTGGCCGCTGGTGGCGCCAAACATCACGGTGTTGCCGACGATGGTGTTGCGCGCCGCCTCGCCGCGGAACTCGTGGCTGGGGCGCACGACGATGCGCCCGCCCGACAGGCCCTTGCCGGTGTAGTCGTTGGCCTCGCCCATCAGATTCAGCGTGATACCCTTGCACAGGAAGGCGCCAAAGCTCTGCCCGCCCGTGCCCTCGAAGTGGATGCGGATGCTGTCATCGGGCAACCCCTCGGGGTGCGCCTTGGTGACCGCGCCCGAGAGCATGGCGCCTACCGAACGGTTCACGTTGCGCGCCACCTCCATCAACCGCACCGGCTCGCCCTTCTGAATGGCGGGCTGGCAGCGCTCGATAAGCTTGACGTCCAGCGCCTTTTCCAGGCAGTGGTCTTGCGTCTCGACATGAAAGCGTGCCACGTCGGCCGGCACCTGCGGCTGGGCGAACAGGCGCGAGAAGTCCAGGCCCTGGGCCTTCCAGTGTTGCAGGCCACGGCGCATGTCGAGCAGCTCGGTATGGCCGATCAAGTCGTCAAACTTGCGCACGCCCAGCTGCGCCATGATCTGGCGCGCCTCTTCGGCAACGAAGAAGAAGTAGTTCACCACATGCTCGGGCTTGCCCGAGAACTTGGCGCGCAGCTGCGGGTCTTGCGTGGCCACGCCCACCGGGCAGGTGTTGAGGTGGCATTTGCGCATCATCACGCAGCCCTCGACGACCAGCGGCGCGGTAGCAAAGCCGAACTCGTCCGCGCCCAGCAGCGCGCCAATCACCACGTCGCGCCCGGTCTTCATCTGGCCGTCAGCCTGCACGCGGATACGGCCGCGCAGGCGGTTCAAGACCAGGGTCTGCTGGGTCTCGGCCAGGCCGATTTCCCAGGGGCTGCCGGCGTGCTTGATGCTGGACCAGGGCGATGCACCCGTGCCGCCGTCGTGGCCGGCGATGACCACATGGTCGCTCTTGCACTTGGCCACGCCCGCGGCAATGGTGCCCACGCCCACTTCAGACACCAGCTTGACCGAGATGTCGGCGTGCGGCGCGACGTTCTTCAGGTCGTGAATCAGCTGCGCCAGGTCTTCGATGGAATAAATGTCGTGGTGCGGCGGCGGGCTGATGAGGCCCACGCCGGGCACGCTGTGGCGCAGCTGCCCGATGTATTCCGACACCTTGCCGCCGGGCAGCTGGCCGCCCTCGCCGGGCTTGGCACCCTGGGCCATCTTGATCTGGATCTGGTCGGACGACGACAAATATTCGGCCGTCACGCCAAAGCGCCCGGACGCCACCTGCTTGATCTTGGAGCGCAGGCTGTCGCCGTCTTGCAGCTCGATGTCGGACTCAACCTTGTCGGCGCCGATGATGGTCGAGAGCTTCTCACCCTTGGTGATGCTGATGCCCTTCAATTCCTTGCGATAGCGCGCCGGGTCTTCGCCGCCCTCGCCGGTGTTGCTCTTGCCGCCGATACGGTTCATGGCCACGGCCAGCGTGGCATGCGCCTCGGTGGAAATCGAGCCCAGCGACATGGCGCCGGTGGCAAAGCGCTTGACGATTTCCTTGGCGGGTTCGACCTCGTCGAGCGGCACGGCCTGGGCCGGGTCGAACTTGAACTCGAACAGGCCGCGCAGCGTGAGCTGGCGCTTGCTCTGGTCGTTGATGATCTGCGCGTATTCCTTGTAGGTGCTGAAGTTGCCGCCGCGCGTGGCGTGCTGCAGCTTGGCGATGGCGTCGGGCGTCCACATATGCTCTTCGCCACGGGTGCGCCAGGCGTATTCGCCGCCGGTCTCGAGCATGGTGGCCAGCACCGGGTCGTTGCCAAAGGCGGCGATGTGGGTGCGGATGCTTTCCTCGGCAATCTCGAACACGCCTATGCCCTCGACGCGGCTGGCCGTGCCGGTGAAGTACTTGGCCACGGTGTCGCTGTTTAGGCCCACGCACTCGAACAGCTGCGCGCCGCAGTAGCTCATATAGGTGGATACGCCCATCTTGGACATGATCTTGGACAGGCCCTTGCCGATCGCCTTGACGTAGTTGTAGATGGCCTTGTCGGCCGACAGGGCGCCGGGCAGCTCCTGGTGCATCTCCACCAGGGTCTCCAGCGCCAGGTAGGGGTGGACGGCCTCGGCGCCATAGCCGGCGAGCACGGCGAAGTGGTGGACCTCCCGCGCCGTGCCGGTCTCGACCACCAGGCCGGTGGTGGTACGCAGGCCCTTGCGCACCAGGTGCTGGTGGATGGCAGACAGGGCCAGCAGGGCCGGAATGGCGACTTGGTTGGCCGACAGCAGCCGGTCGCTGATGATGAGGATGTTGGCCCCGCCCTTGATCTCATCGACCGCCTGGGCGCAGAGCGAGGCCAGTTTGGCCTCCACGCCCTGCTTGCCCCAGCTCAATGGGTAGGTGATGTCGATGGTCGCGCTCTTGAACTTGCCGTGCGTGTGCGCCTCGATATTGCGCAGCTTGGCCATGCCCTCGAAGTCCAGGATGGGCTGGTGCAATTCGAGCCGCATCGGCGGGTTGACCTGGTTGATGTCCAGCAGGTTCGGCTTGGGGCCGACGAAGGACACCAGGCTCATGACGATGGCCTCGCGGATCGGGTCGATCGGCGGATTCGTCACCTGGGCGAACATCTGGCGGAAGTAGTTGTAGAGCGGCTTGCTGCGCTCGGACAGCACGGCCAGCGGGCTGTCGTTGCCCATGGAGCCTATGCCCTCCTCGCCGTTGGCGGCCATGGGGGCGAGCAGGAACTTGATGTCCTCCTGCGTGAAGCCAAAGGCCTGCTGGCGCTCCAAGAGCGGCAGGGCACTGGCCACGGGCGCGGCGGGCGGCGCCTGCACCTCGTCGAGCTTGACGCGCAGGTTCTCGATCCACTGCTTGTAGGGCTTGGTGTTGACGATGTTGGCCTTGAGCTCGTCGTCTTCGATCAAGCGGCCCTGCTCCAGGTCGATGAGCAGCATCTTGCCCGGCTGCAAACGCCACTTGCGCAGCACCTTGCCGTCAGGCACGGGCAGCACGCCGGCTTCGGAGGCCAGGATGACCAGGTCGTCCTCGGTCACCACGTAGCGGGACGGCCGCAGGCCGTTGCGGTCCAGCGTGGCGCCGATCTGGCGGCCGTCGGTAAAGACGATGGAGGCCGGGCCGTCCCAGGGTTCGATCATGGCGGCGTGGTATTCATAGAAGGCGCGGCGGCGCTCGTCCATGCCCTCGTGCTGCTCCCAGGGCTCGGGAATCATCATCATCACCGCCTGGCTGATCGGGTAGCCGGCCATGGTCAAGAGTTCCAGGCAGTTGTCGAAGGTGGCGGTGTCGCTCTGGCCGGCAAAGCTGATGGGGTAGAGCTTTTTCAGGTCCTCGCCCAGCACCGGCGAGGCCATCACGCCCTCGCGCGCCAGCATCCAGTTGTAGTTGCCGCGCACGGTGTTGATCTCGCCGTTGTGCGCCACGTAGCGGTAGGGGTGGGCCAGAGGCCATTCGGGGAAGGTGTTGGTCGAGAAGCGCTGGTGTACCAGGCCGATGGCCGAGACGCAGCGCTCGTCGCCCAGGTCGTTGTAATACACGCCCACCTGGTCGGCCAGCAGCAGACCCTTGTAGACCACGGTGCGGCTGCTCATGCTGGGCACGTAATACTCTTTGCTGTGCTTGAGCTTGAGGTTCTGGATGGCCGCGCTGGCGGTCTTGCGGATGACGTAGAGCTTGCGCTCGAGCGCGTCCTGCACGATCACGTCGGCGCCCCGGCCAATGAACACCTGGCGCAGGATGGGCTCCTTCTCGCGCACCGTGGGCGACATGGGCATGTCGCGGTTCACCGGCACGTCGCGCCAGCCCAGCAGCTTTTGGCCCTCGGCCTTGATGGCGCGCTCCATCTCCTGTTCGCAGGCCAGGCGGCTGGCGTGCTCCTTGGGCAAGAAGATCATGCCCACGCCGTACTCGCCAGCGGGGGGCAGCTCCACCCCCTGCTTGGCCATCTCTTCGCGGTAGAGCTGATCGGGAATCTGGATCAGGATGCCGGCGCCGTCGCCCATCAGCTTGTCGGCGCCCACCGCGCCGCGGTGGTCGAGGTTTTCCAAAATCTTCAGCGCGCCGGTGACGATGTCGTGGCGCTTGACGCCCTTGATATGGGCCACAAAACCCAGGCCGCAGGCGTCGTGTTCGTTGTGGGTGGCATACAGGCCATGCTGTTGCAGGTGCTGGATCTCGGCAGCCTTGGTCATCGCGCGCTTTCTCAAAATATCGCAGGGAAGCGGAGATTAAGGCATCAACCCATGCAGCGCAAGCATATTAATTGGGGTCAGATTCCAATTAATTTTAGGACATCATTGTTTCCATTTATTTAGGGACATATTAAATTAATAGCTAATAATGCTTAACTGATAAGCATTGCACCTGTTTTGCTCAGCCGGTTTGAATAGCGGGACGCCCAGCTTTGCCCTTGGCAACACGGCGCTGGGTACGTTGTTGCAACGCAGCAATGAAGTCCGCCTCGCCCAGCGCCCAGCCGGCATGGACGGACTGGCCGATCTGCGCCTGGTCTGCCCCCACGATGCCCGCCCGCACCAGCTCGCCATAGGCCGCCTCGCGTGCAAACGGCGTGTTGCCCAGCGACCAGAACAGCGCATGCGGCGTGACCAGGGGATCGTTGCGCCGCCCCATGCTGTGCGCGTAGCTGGACCAGGGGTAGTCGCCCGGCTGGGCGACCATGCCGGCGCGCACCGGGTTCAGGTCGATGTAGACCATGCAGGCCAGCAGGTAGCGCTCGGACTGCACGATGGTCGAACGGTAGCGCCCCTCCCACAGCGTGCCGCTGCGCTGGTGGCGGCGGTTGAAATAGCGTACATAGCTGCGCCCGACGGACTGCATCATCAGCGGCAGGCCATCCTGCGTCTGCGGCGTGGCCAGCAGGTGGAAATGGTTGCCCATGAGCACATAGGCGTGGATCTCGACCTGGAGCTTCCTGGCCTGCTCGGTCAGCAGGCCCAGCATGAACTCGTGATCCGCAGCATCCCTGAAGATCATCTGCCGGTTGTTGCCACGCTGAATGACATGGTGCGGATAGCCAGGAACGGTGAGCCGGGGCAGGCGGGCCATGGAGTCTCCTTAATTGGGGTCAGACTCCAATTATCGAGATGGCAGGCCGCCTGTCAATTAATTGGAATCTGACCCCAATAAGGTTTGCACGCCAAAACGTGGGCCCAGGGCCTGGGTGAGGCCAAACTCTTCCAGGATGGCCGCCAGCCGCTCGCGGGCGCTGTGCTTCTTGTGACCGGTGTGGCGTGCCAGGATGAGCTCGTTCTTCAGGCTGTGCTCCCAGCCCACCAACTCGGTGACGGTGACCTGGTAGCCGGAGGCCTCCAGGTGCAGGCAGCGCAGCACATTGGTGATCTGGCTGCCGAGCTCGCGCGTGTGGATCGGGTGGCGCCACAGCTCGGCCAGGGGCGTGCGCGCCAGGGACAGGGCCTTGGTTTGGCGCAGGCTGGCCGCCACCTCGGCCTGGCAGCAGGGCACGAGCACCATGGCGCGGGCCTGTTTTTGCAGGCCGAAGGCAATCGCATCGTCGGTGGCGGTGTCGCAGGCGTGCAGCGCGGTGACGATGTCAAAGCGCTCGGGCAGGCCGGACAGTGCCGCGGCGTCGGCCACGGCCATGTCCAGGAACTGCATGCGCTCAAAACCCAGGCGCTGCGCCAGTGCGCGCGATCGCTCGACCAGCTCGGCGCGCCACTCTATGCCGTAGATCTCGCCGCGTCCCAGGCCCTTGAAGAACAGGTCGTAGAGGATGAAGCCCAGGTAGGACTTGCCCGCGCCATGGTCGGCCAGCAGCGGCGCATGGCCATCTGCCGACAGCTCGGCCAGCAGCGGCTCTATGAACTGGTACAGGTGGTAGACCTGCTTGAGCTTGCGCCGCGAGTCCTGGTTCAGCCGCCCCTCGCGCGTGAGGATGTGCAGATCTTTCAGCAGCTCCACGGACTGGCCCGGCCGCAACTCGGCCAGCACCGCCGCCTGGGCGGCCTGGGCCGCATCGGCCTTGGACTGGGCGCGGCTCACGCGCCGCCCTTTTCATCATCCTTCTTGCCGCCATGGCCCATGGGGCAGCGCGCGCCTACGTCCAGATCGACCCAGCCCTGCATGCCCAGGCGCTCCAGCACCTCGATGTTGCGCTCGAAGATTTCCTCGGCCTCGGGGAACACCTCCACGGCGCGGTCCAGGCTTTCCTCGCGCAACAGGTGCAGCGTGGGGTACGGCGCGCGATTCGTGCAGTTGCTCACGTCATCCTGCAGCGTGCCCTCGAACTGAAAGCGCGGGTGGAACGACGCCACCTGCAGGATGCCGGCCAGATCCATGGCCTCGACCAGCTCGTCGGCCAGCTCCAGAAAGTCGTTGAAGTCCAGAAAGTCGGGCATCGCCAGCGGCGCGATCAGCAGCGTGGTGTCGCGCTTCTCCGCCGGCGCCTCGGCCAGCGCCTCCAGCTCGCGCTGTAAATCCTGTAGCAGCTCGCGCCCATCCGTGGCGTGGCTCACGGCGTAATGGATCTGATCCTTGGTGTGCACGCCCTTGGCAAACGGGCACAGATTCAGGCCGATGACGGCGCGCTCCAGCCAGCGCACGGTGTCCTGCACCACCACGGCATCGTCGTAGTCGGCGGGGTTGGGTTGATCTGGTGCTGTGGTCATGGCGTGGCTCGCTCCATAAGGGGCAGGCATTGTATGCCTCGCCTCAGCGCCGGCTCAGCCCAGTAGACGCTGGCCCGTCAGCCGCTCATGCTCGCGCGCGGCGTAGCGGTCGGTCATGCCGGCGATGAAGTCGGCGACTGTGTGCGCGCGCTGCTGCGCGTCGCCCTCCAGGGCCCAGCCGGCCTGCGCCGCCGGCATCTGGCGCGGGTCGGCCTGGTAGAGGGCGAACAGCTCGCGCACCACCTGGCGCGCGCCATCGGTGGTCTGCACCACCTGGGGGTGACGGTACAGCTCGCGGAACAAAAAACTCTTGAGCTGGCGCGACTGGGCACGCATGCCGGCCGAGAACCCCACCAGCGCCGGCAGGCCGCGCACGGCGTCCACGTCGGCCGGCGCATGCGCGGCGAGAAGCGCGCGCGTGGCGGCGATCACGTCATACACCTGGTCGCTGAGCATGCGGCGTATGGCCTCGGCCAGCAGCCGGCGCCGGCCCGTAGCCTGGCCCAGCTGCGGATACTCGGCCTGCGCCTGGGCGCGGTAGTGCTCGAACAGCGGCACCTCGCGCAGCTGCTCCAAAGTGATCAGGCCGGAGCGCACGCCGTCGTCGATGTCGTGCGCGTTGTAGGCGATCTCGTCGGCCAGGTTGCACAGCTGGGCCTCCAGGCTGGGCTGCTGGCCGAGCAGAAAGCGCCGCCCCACCCCGCCGCTCTCGCGCGCCTCGATGAGCTCGGCGTTGCGGCGCGAGCAGTGCTTCAAGATGCCCTCGCGCGTCTCGAAAGTCAGGTTGATGCCGTCGTACGCCGGGTAGCGGTCTTCCAGCGCATCCACCACGCGCAGGCTCTGCAGGTTGTGCTCGAAGCCGCCAAAGTCCACCATGCAGTCGTTCAGCGCGTCCTGCCCGGCGTGGCCGAAGGGCGTGTGGCCCAGGTCATGCGCCAGGCAGATGGCCTCGACCAGATCCTCGTTCAGGCGCAGCGAGCGCGCTATGGAGCGCCCCAGCTGCGCCACCTCCAGCGAATGCGTGAGCCGGGTGCGAAACAAATCCCCCTCGTGGTTCAAGAACACCTGGGTCTTGTAGACCAGGCGCCTGAAGGCCGTGGAATGCACGATGCGGTCGCGGTCGCGCTGGTACTCGGTGCGCGTGGGCGCCGGCGGCTCGAAGTACCGGCGGCCACGGCTCAACGCCGGATCACAGGCGTAGGGGGCCAGGCCGGTTTCATGCATCAAAAAGGCCTCCAGCGCTTTACCATCAAACGCAAACAGCTATTATTAATATAGCATCAGACGATTGCGCAGCAATGGTCTATGACCTCGCGCACCAGCGCATCGGGCGCGGCGCGCATGATGGCCTGGCCCGGCCCGGCTATGAGCACAAAGCGGATCTCGCCGGCCTCGGCCTTTTTGTCCACGCGCATCAGCTGCAGGTAGCGGCCGGCGTTGTCTGCCGCGTCCAGCACCGGGCCGCGCGTGGGCAGGCCGGCGCGTGCAATCAAATCCGTCAGGCGCTGCACAAAGGCCGCATCGACCAGCCCCAGGCGGCGCGAGAGCTCGGCCGCCATCACCATGCCCGCCGCCACGCCCTCGCCATGCAGCCAGACGCCGTAGCCCATGCCGGCCTCGATGGCGTGGCCGAAGGTGTGGCCAAAGTTCAGGATGGCGCGCAGGCCCGATTCGCGCTCGTCCGCGCCGACCACCGCCGCCTTGATCTCGCAGCTGCGCCTGACGGCATGCGCCAGCGCGGCGCGATCGCGCGCCAGCAGCGCATCCATGTTCTGCTCCAGCCAGGCAAAGAGCTGCATGTCGGCAATCGGCCCATACTTGATGACCTCGGCCAGGCCGGCGGCCAGCTCGCGCGCGGGCAAGGTGTCCAGCGTCGCCAGGTCGCACAGCACCAGCCGCGGCTGGTAGAAGGCGCCGATCATGTTCTTGCCCAGCGGGTGGTTGATGGCGGTCTTGCCACCCACCGACGAGTCCACCTGCGCCAGCAGCGTCGTCGGCACCTGCACAAACGGCACGCCGCGCATATAGCAGGCGGCGGCAAAGCCCGTCATGTCGCCAATCACGCCGCCGCCCAGGGCGTAGAGCACCACCTTGCGGTCGCAGGCGTGGGACAGCAGGGCGTCGAAGATCAGATTCAGGGTCTGCCAGATCTTGTGCTCCTCGCCGTCGGGCAGGACGACGCTGTGCACCACCGGGTAGCGCTGGCGCAGGGCCGCCGCCAGCGCCGCGCCATACAGCGGCTGCACTACCGTGTTGCTCACCACCAGCGCCGCCGTGCCGGCGGGCACATCGGCGCGCTGCGCCAGGCTGGCCAGCATATCGGCGCCAATGGCTATGTCGTAGCTGCGCTCGTCCAGTGCGATGCGAACGGTGTCTGTGGCCGGCAGGGTGGCTTGCGTCATGGGTGGTGGAATCGGGACGGGTTCAAACAAGGGGAAAATTATCGTTGGCGCCGCGCAGAGTGCTATTTCATGCCGCAAGCGCGCATGCAGTAAGCGCGAACAGCTATCAAAACAAAAGCATCCAGGCTATCAGGGCGCCCTGCCGCCGACACCCGCCAGGCGCTGCAGCAGGCCGGCGGTGGAGCCATCCAGCCCCGCCACATCGCCCGTGCGCAGGCGCGGCTGCAGGTCCTGCGCCAGCTGCTTGCCCAGCTCCACACCCCATTGGTCAAAGCTGTTGATGCCCCACAGGCTGCCGCTGCAGAACACGCGGTGCTCCTGCAGCGCCAGGTAGGCGCCGAGCGAGGCCGGCGTGAGCGCGTCCAGCAGCACAAAGCTGCTCGGCCGGTTGCCGGGGAAATGCCGGTGGCCGCAACCGCTGGCGCGCCCCTGCATCAGCGCCTGTGCCTGGGCCAGCGCATTGGCCAGCAGCATCTGGTGGTGGCCGGCCAGGCCGTGGGCGCTGTCGCGCACGGCGATGATCTCCAGCGCCTGCACGTCGGGCCCCTGGTGCAGCAGCTGGAAGAAGGCATGCTGGCCGTTGCTGCCGGGCTCGCCCCAGATCACGGGCGCGGTGGCCATGGGCAGGGCGCGGCCCTGGCTGTCCACGCGCTTGCCGTTGCTCTCCATCTCCAGCTGTTGCAGGTAGGCCGGAAGGCGCTGCAGCCAGGCGTGGTAGGGCGCGATGCAGCGGCTGGGCAGGCCCAGGAAGTTGCGGTACCAGATGTCCAGCAGCGCCAGGCGCACGGGCAGGTTGTGCGCCAGCGGCGCGCTGCGGAAATGCTCGTCCATGGCATGGGCGCCGGCCAGGAAGTCGCGAAAACCCGCCGCGCCTATGGCGATGGCTATCGGCAGACCTATGGCCGACCACAGCGAATAGCGCCCACCCACCCAGTCCCAGAAGCCGAAGGTGCGGCTCATGCCCCACTCGGCGGCCTTGGCCACGTTGGCCGTCAGCGCCACGAAATGCCGCGCCACATCCTGCCCGCCCTGGGCGGCAAACCAGTCCAGCGCCGAGCGCGCGTTGGCCATGGTCTCCAGCGTGGTGAAGGTCTTGGAGGCGACGATGAACAGCGTGCTCTCGGGCCGCACGGCCTGCAGCACGCTGGCCAGCTCATGGCCGTCGATGTTGGAGACGAAGTGAAAGCGCCGGCCCGGCAACTGGTGGGCCTGCAGCGCGCGCACCGCCATGTGCGGGCCCAGATCGGAGCCGCCGATGCCAATGTTGACGATGTCGGTGATCTGCGCGTCGGCGCGTACGGCCTCGGCAAAGGCCAGCATGGCATCCAGCGTGGCGTGCACCTCCTGCAGGGCCTGGGCGACGAAGGGCTCGTCACCGGGCAGGGCCAGGCCCCGGGGGCGGCGCAGCAGGGTGTGCAGCGCGGCGCGGCCCTCGGTGCTGTTGACGGCCTGGCCGGCGAACATGGCGTCGCGGCTGTGCTCCAGCCGGCAGGCGCGCGCCATGTCCAGCAGCAGCGCCTCGGCCTGCCTGTCCCACAGGTTCTTGGACAGGTCGGCAAACACATGGGGCGCCTGCTGGCTGAAATGCGCGAAGCGCGCCGCGTCCTCGGCAAAGGCGCACCGCAGATCCAGGACGCGGCCCCGGGCCTGGTAATGGCCCTGCAGCAGCGCCCACTGCGGCGTCTCGTCGCAACGCGGGTGCATGGTGGGGTCAGCGCTTTTTGACAACGACGCTGCCCACCGAGTAGCCCGCGCCAAACGAGCAGACCACGCCCACATCGCCCGCGGCCAGATCATCGCGGTGCTGGTGGAAGGCAATGATGGAGCCGGCCGACGCGGTATTGGCAAACTCATCCAGGATCAGCGGCGCGCGGTCGGCGCCGGCCTCGCCCAGCAGCCGCTTGATGACCAGCTGGTTCATGCCCTCGTTCGCCTGGTGCAGCCAGAAGCGGCGCACGGCGGCGGGCTGCAGGCCCAGGCTGGCCAGGTGCCCCTCGATATGCGCGGCGGCGATGGGCACCACCTCCTTGAACACCTTGCGCCCCTCCTGACGGAAGGTCTTGTCGCGCGCCTTGGGGTCGCTGTCCTCGCTGCGGTTCAGAAAGCCGAAGTTGTTGCGGATGTTGTTGGAGAACTGCGTTGCCAGGCGCGTGCCCAGCACCTCCCAGGCGCCGGGGTTGCTGGCCAGGTCGGCGCGCTCGATCAGCAGCGCCGTGCACACGTCGCCAAAGATGAAATGGCAGTCGCGATCCGTCCAGGCCTGGTGGCCGGAGGTGATCTCGGGGTTCACCACCAGCACGCAGCGGGCCGTGCCCGCGCGCACGGCGTTCACCGCCTGCTCTATGGCAAAGGTGGCCGAGGAGCAGGCCACGTTCATGTCGAAGCCGTAGCCGCCCGCGCCCAGCGCCTGCTGGATCTCGATGGCGATCGCCGGGTAGGCGCGCTGCATGTTGGAGGCGGCGCAGAGCACCATATCGACATCGGCCCCGCTCCTGCCGGCCTGGGCCAGCGCCTGGCCGGCGGCGGCCACGGCCATCTCGGCCATCATCGACAGCTCGCCGTCGGCGCGCTCGGCGTAATGCGGGTACATGCGCTCGGGGTCGAGAATGCCGCGCTTGTCGAACACATGGCGCTGCTTGATGCCGGAGGCCTTCTCGATGAACTCGACGCTGGACGGCTGCAGGGCCACGCGCGTGCCGGCGGCAATGGCGTCGGCGTGGCGCGCGTTGTCCAGTTCCACGAAGCGGTTGAAGGACTCCACCAGCTCGGCGTTGGTGATGGTGTGCGGCGGCTGGACCAGGCCAGTGCCGCTGATGACGACGGAATGCATAGGTTCGTGTCCCATGCCCATGCGACTGGGCTGGTGTGGCAAGTGTTGCGATCAAGCGGCCTGGATCAGCTGCTCCAGCCTGGCGGCGTCGGCGGCGAAGGCGCGAATGCCCTCGGCCAGCTTCTCGGTGGCCATGGCGTCGGCGTTGAGCGCGTAGCGGAACCCGGCCTCGTCGTACTGCACCGGCTCCAGGCGCACGCGGCGCGCGGCCTCGGGGTCAAGCACACGCTGCACCGGCGCATCACTGGCCGCCAGCTGGGCCAGCAGCTCGGGGGCGATGGTCAGCAGGTCGCAGCCGGCCAGCGCGATGATCTGGCCGATGTTGCGAAAGCTCGCCCCCATGACCTCGGTGGCGATGCCGAAATGCTTGTAGTGGTTGTAGATGGCGCGCACGGACTGCACGCCGGGGTCGTTGGCGCCGGCCATGGCCGCCTCATCCCAGGCGCTGCCGGCATGCTTCTTGTACCAGTCGTAGATGCGGCCGACAAAGGGCGAGATCAGCTGCACCCTGGCCTGGCCGCAGGCCACCGCCTGGGCGAAGGAGAACAGCAGCGTCAGGTTGGTGTGTATGCCGCGCGCCTCCAGCTGGCGCGCCGCCTGTATGCCCTCCCAGGTGGCGGCGATCTTGATCAGCACGCGGTCGATATGCAGCCCTTCAGCCTGGTACAGCTCCACGATGCGCTCGGCGCGCGCCACGGTGGCGGCGCTGTCGAAGGACAGGCGCGCATCGACCTCGGTGGACACGCGCCCGGGGATGATGGACAGGATCTCGCAGCCAAAGCGCACGATGAGTCTGTCCATGACCTCATCCATGCCCCGGCCCTGCCAACGCGCCACCGTTTGCTGCAGCAGCGGCGCGTATTCGGGTTTTTGCACCGCCTTCAGGATCAGCGAGGGATTGGTCGTCGCATCCTGCGGCTGGAACTGCGCCAGCTGCTTGAAGTCGCCGGTATCGGCCACCACGGTGGTGAATTGCTTGAGTGCGTCGAGTTGGTTCATGCGAGTCTTCGGTAGCCAGAGCCTCAAGTGTATGCGGGGCGCAGGCCATGAAACCCGGTTACATTGCGCAGGCACCCACTCCCACCCACTCCCACCCACTCCCGCCCATTCCATGCTGGATCGCATCACCGCCTCCCTGCCCTCCCTGGCGCCCGCAGAGCAGCGCGTGGCCCAGCTCGTGCTGGACGACCCGCGCGCCTTCGCCCGTCTGCCGGTGCGCGAGCTGGCCGCGCGCGCCCAGGTCAGCAAGCCCACGGTGGTGCGCTTTTGCCGCAGCATGGGCTATGACGGGCTGGCCGACTTCAAGCTCAAGCTGGCCGGCAGCGTGAGCGAGGGCGTGCCCTTCATCCACCGCAGCGTGGACGCCGACGACAAGACCGGCGACGTGCTGGTGAAGGTGGTGGACAACGCCGTGGCCGCCTTTTTGCAGTACCGCAACGCCGCCAGCGGCAACGCCCTGGAGCGCGCCGCCGAGGCCATCGTCGCCACCTGGAAGACCGGCCGGCGCATCGAGTTCTACGGCGCCGGCAACTCCGGCATCGTGGCCCAGGACGCGCAGCACAAGTTCTTTCGCTTAGGGGTCACCAGCCTGTCCAGCAGCGACGGCCATATCCAGGTCATGAGCGCCACGCTGCTCGGCCCGGGCGACTGCGCGGTGATCATCAGCAACTCCGGCCGCACGCGCGACCTGATGGACGCGGCCGACATCGCGCGCAAGAACGGCGCCACGACCATCGCCATCACCGCCAGCGGCTCGCCCCTGGCGCACAGCTGCCACGTCCACCTGGCCGCCGACCACCCCGAGGGCTACGACCGCTACAGCCCCATGGTCTCGCGCCTGTTGCACCTGCTCATCATCGACGTGCTGGCCACCTGCGTGGCGCTGCGCATTGGCGAGCCGCTGCAGCCGGTGCTGCAGCAGATGAAGAACAATCTGCGCGCGAAACGCTACACGTAAAAACAATAGCTGTCAGCGCTTGATGGGTAAGCGTTTGACAGCAATTTGAGCAGATTTTTAGTGCTGAACTGGAGCGCCGGCGTCTCGCCGGCATACCGCTCCAGGAGAGCCGGCGAGACGCCGGCGCTCCTGCTCAACGCCCGTAGGTCGCCGTGAAGGAAGCCTTGGCCAGGGTGTTGGCATTGACCATGAAGCCGGTCAGCGCGGCGGGCGCGTCGTCGGGCACGTCAATGCGATCCACCGACAGCGCATGCACGGTGAAGATGTAGCGGTGCGGCTTGTCGCCGGGCGGCGGGCAGCAGCCGCCCCAGGAGTAGCTGCCGTAGTCATTGCGGATCTGGCGCGCGCCCTGGGGCAGGTTGGCGCCGCCCTGGGCGCCGGCGTTGGCGGCCAGCTCGGTCACGCCGGCTGGCAGGTCGATCACATACCAGTGCCAGAAGCCGGAGCCCGTGGGCGCGTCCGGGTCGTAGACATGCACGGCGAAGCTCTTCGTGCCCACGGGGGCGCCACTCCAGCGCAGCACGGGCGACTGGTTCTTGCCGCTGCAGCCAAAGCCGTCGAACTCGAAGCTCGGGTCAATGCTGGCGCCGGCGGCAATGTCGGGGCTGCTGAGGGTGAAGGTGGTCATGGGCAATGCTCCTTTGCTGTGATGAACATGAGGCCCGCAGTATGCCCCGCCGCTACGCCCCCGAAATGCGCCCCTCCTCGACGGCATGGCAGGCCACGCGTGTGCCGCCCTGGTTCAACAGCTGCGGGCGCTCGCTACGGCAGCGGTCGTTGGCAAACGGGCAGCGCGGGTTGAAGGCGCAGCCGGGCGGCGGGTTGAGTGGATTGGGCACCTCGCCCTGCACGGGCGTGCGCGCGCGGCCGGTGTCATGCATCTTGGGGATGGCGTCCAGCAGCATGCGCGTGTACGGGTGGCGCGGGCTGGCAAACAGCTGCTGCTTGTCGGCCAGCTCCACCAGGCGGCCCAGGTACATCACGCCGACCTGGTCGCTCACATGGCGCACCACGGCCAGGTTGTGGCTGATGAACAGATAGGTCAGGCCCTGCTTCTTCTGCAGGTCCTTCATGATGTTCAGCACCTGTGCCTGCACCGACACGTCCAGGGCGCTGGTGGGCTCGTCGCAGACCAGAAATTCGGGCTCGGTGGCCAGGGCGCGTGCGATGGAGATGCGCTGGCGCTGCCCGCCCGAGAACTGGTGCGGGTACTTGGCCATGTCGGCCGCGGCCAGGCCCACGGAGGTGAGCAGCTGGCCCACGCGCTCCTTGAGCGCGGCCTTGTCGCTGATCAGGCCATGCTCGCGCAGCGGCTCGGCGATGATGTCTTCGACCAGCCAGCGCGGGTTCAGGCTGGCATACGGGTCCTGGAAAATCATCTGTATGCGCCGGCGCATTGTGCGTGCGTCGTTGCCCTTGAAGGCCGCGTGCGCATCCTGGCCGTCAAACGTGAAGCCGCCGCGCGTGGGCTCGTACAGGCCGACCAGCAGGCGCGCCACCGTGCTCTTGCCGCAGCCGGATTCGCCCACCAGGGCCAGGGTCTTGCCCTTTTCGATCTCGAAGCTCACGCCGTCCACGGCGTGCAGCAGCTGGCGCGGCTTGCGCTCGATCACCCGGTTGAGCCAGGGGGCGGAGACGTCGAAGGTGCGCGCCAGGTCGTGCGCCTGCACCAGCGGCTTTACCTCTCCCGCCCCCTTTGGGGGAGGGTTGGGGTGGGGGCCGGCACCGCCCGCGCCCTGCTCAACGAGGCTGGCCCCCATCCCGGCCTTCCCCCAGAGGGGGAAGGAGACATTGCCCGTGCTCATGCGGCCTCCTTGTTCGCGGCGTGCAGCCAGCAGGCGGCCTGGGTGGCGCCTGCGCTCATCAGGTCGGGCCGCTCCTGGCGGCAGCGCTCAAAGACTTTCGGGCAGCGCGGGTTGAAGGCGCAGCCCTTCGGGATGGCGTTCAGGCGCGGCATGGCGCCGTCGATCTGGTTCAGGCGCTCGCGCTCCTCCTCCATGTCGGGGATGGAGGCCATGAGGCCGGCGGTATAGGGATGGGCGGGGTGGTTGATGACCTCGTGCACGGGTCCGATCTCGGCCACGCGGCCGGCATACATCACGGCCACGCGGTCGCAGGTCTCGGCGATCACGCCCATGTCGTGTGTGATCAGCATCACGGCCGCGCCGCGTGTCTTGCAGATGGTCTTCAAGAGCCCAATGATCTGCGCCTGGATGGACACGTCCAGCGCCGTGGTCGGCTCGTCGGCCACGATGAGCTGCGGCTCGGCCGCCAGCGCCAGGGCGATCACCACGCGCTGGCGCATGCCGCCCGAGAACTGGTGCGGGTAGTGATCGACGCGCTGCTCGGCCGCAGGGATGCCGGTGTCCTTGAGCAGCTCCACGGCGCGCTGGCGCGCCTGCGCGGCGTTCATGGGCAGGTGGGTCAATATGGTCTCGACCAGCTGCTGGCCCACGGTGTACAGCGGGTTCAGCGAGGTCAGCGGATCCTGGAAGATGGCCCCTATCTTGCGCCCGCGGATATGGCGCATCTGCTCGTGGCCCAGGTTGTCTATGCGCTGGCCCTCCAGCCGGATCTGGCCGCTGGCCACCCGCCCCGGCGGCTCCAGCAGGCCGATGATGGAGGCGCCGGTGAGCGACTTGCCCGCGCCGGATTCACCCACCACGCCCAGGATCTCGCCCGGCGCGATGGAGAACGACACATCGTCCAGCGCCCGCAGCGTGCCGCGGCGGCCGGGGAATTCAACGACCAGGTTTTGTACTTCGAGTAAGGACATAGGCTTCAACGCAAACGGGGATTGAGCGCATCACGCAGCCAGTCGCCCAGCAGGTTCACCGACAGGGCGATCAGCACCAGCATCACGCCGGGGAAGATGGTGATCCACCACTCGCCCGAAAACAAATAGTCGTTGCCGATGCGGATCAGCGTGCCCAGCGACGGCGAGGTGGGTGGCGCGCCCACGCCCAGGAACGACAGCGTGGCCTCGGTGATGATGGCCGTGGCCACCTGGATGGTGGCCAGCACCATCACCGGCCCCAGCACATTGGGCAGCACATGCTTGCGCATGATGCGCATCGGCGCCACGCCCGTGACGCGGGCGGCCTGCACATATTCCTTGTTGCGCTCCACCAGCGTGGAGCCGCGCACCGTGCGCGCGTACTGCACCCAGCCGGTCAGCGAAATCGCCATGATCAGCACGCCGAAGGCCAGCCACTCGGGAGCATTCGGAAACACCGCGCGCGCCACGCCGGCGATCAACAGCGCGATCAGGATGGCCGGGAAGGACAGCATCACGTCGCACATGCGCATCAGCAGGCCATCGATCCAGCCACCGCGAAAACCCGCCACCAGGCCCAGGGCCACACCCAGCACCACCGACAGCAGCACCGAGGCCAGACCGACGATGAGCGAGATGCGCGCGCCGTAGATCAGCGCCGAGAGGATGTCGCGCCCCTGGTCATCCGTTCCCAGCGGGTACTTGCTGGTGCCGCCCTCCAGCCACCAGGGCGGCAGACGCGCGTCCGACAGCTCCAGCGTGGACAGGTCGAAGGGGTTGTGCGGCGCCACCCAGCCGGCAAACAGCGCGCAGACCGCGCAGACCAGAGCAATCAGCGCCGCCAGAATGGCCACGGGCGAGGATCGGAAACTGTGGGCCACGTCGCTGTCATACCAGCGCGATAAGGTGTTCATCATGGCTGCAAATCGTTGGTTACTATTAAATTAGTAGCTTGTTGCGCTTGATTGACGGGCGCTACAGGCCATTTTTATGTTTATTACCCGCCCGCCAACGGCATGGCACGCTCCACCAGCCCGGCATGCAGCGCCGCGCCCAGGGGCAGGATGTCGTCGTTGAAGTCGTAGCGGCTGTTGTGCAAGGTGCTGTTGCCCGCGCCCATGCCCTGGCCCAGGCGCAGGTAGGCGCCGGGGCGGGACTGCAGCATGAAGGAGAAATCCTCCGCGCCCATGCTGGGCTCCAGGTCACGGTCCACACCATCCTCGCCCACCAGGGCGGCGGCCACGTCGCCGGCAAAGCGCGCCTCGGCCTCGGTGTTGATAGTGGCGGGGTAGATGCGCTCATAGCGCACCGTGGCCGTGGCGCCAAAGCCCAGGGCCGTGGCGTGGCACAAGTCCTTGATGCGCTGCTCCACCATGTCCTGCACGGCGGGGTCGAAGGCGCGCACCGTGCCCACCAGCGTGGCCTGGCCCGGCAGCACGCTGAAGGCGCCCAGGTCGCCGGCCTGCACCGCGCACAGGCTGACCACCGCGCTGTCGAGCGCGCGCACATTGCGCGAGACGATGCTTTGCAGCGCCGTGATGATGTGCCCCGCCACCAGCACCACATCCACCGTCTGGTAGGGGTGGGCGCCGTGGCCGCCGCGACCGGTGATGTCTATGGTCACCCGGTCGGCGGCGGCCATCATGGCGCCGCTGTTGATGCCCACGGTGCCGGGCTTCATCGCCGGCCAGTTGTGCATGGCGTACACCGACTGCACGGGAAAGCGATCGAACAGCCCGTCCTCGATCATCACGCGTGCCCCGCCCATGCCCTCCTCGGCCGGCTGGAAGATCAGCACCGCCGTGCCGTCAAACTGCCGCGTGGCCGCCAGATAGCGCGCCGCGCCCACCAGCATGGTGGTGTGGCCGTCGTGGCCGCAGCCGTGCATCAGGCCGCTCTTGGCGGACTTCCAGGCGAAGTCGTTGTGCTCGGTCATCGGCAGTGCGTCCATGTCGGCGCGCAGGCCAATCATGCTGCCGCTGCTGCGCCCCTGGCCGTGGATCACGCCGACCACGCCGGTGCGGCCCACGCCCTCGTGCACCTCGTCCACGCCGGCGGCGCGCAGCGCCTCACACACGCGGGCGCTGGTGTAGACCTCCTCAAAGCCCAGCTCGGGGTGGGCATGCAGGTCGCGGCGCAGCGCGGTGAGCTCGGGGTGAAACTCGGCGATCTGCGCAAAGGCGCGCCCGCCGGCCTTGAAGCGCGGAGCCAGCATCAATGCCCTCCCTTGCCACCCACGCGCAGGCGCGGATCGACGACGAAGTACAGCAGGTCCACCACCAGATTGATGACCACGAAGATCAGCGCGATCAGGCACAGGTAGGCGGCCATCACCGGAATGTCGGCAAAGGTCACGGCCTGGATGAACAGCAGGCCCATGCCGGGCCACTGAAACACGGTCTCGGTGATGATGGCAAACGCGATCAGGCCGCCGAGCTGCAGGCCGGTGATGGTCATCACCGGCACCAGGGTGTTCTTGAGCGCATGGCCGAAGTGAATGGCGCGGTCGGACAGGCCGCGCGCGCGCGCGAACTTGATGTAGTCGGTGCGCAGCACCTCCAGCATCTCGGCGCGCACCAGGCGCATGATCAGCGTCAGCTGAAAGATGGCCAGGGTGATGGCCGGCAGCACGATGTGGTGCCAGCCCTTGGCCGTCAGCAGCCCCGTGCTCCACCAGCCCAGCTGCACCACCTCGCCGCGCCCGAAGCTGGGGAACCAGCCCAGCGTCACCGAGAACACCAGGATCAGCAGAATGCCGATCAGAAAGGTGGGCAGCGACACACCCAGCAGCGACAGCGTCATGAACAGCTGGCTCATGAAGCTGCCGCGCCTGAGCGCCGCATACACGCCCATGGGCACGCCCAGCGCCAGCGCGATGAAGGCCGCCACCAGCGACAGCTCCAGCGTGGCCGGAAAGCGCTCGGCGATCAGGCGCGAGACCTTGGCGCCCTGGCGCAGCGACAGGCCGAACTCGCCCTGCGCCGCATTCACCAGGAAATGCCAGAACTGCACCACGAAGGGCTTGTCCAGCCCCAGTGCGGCGCGCATCTCGGCCACCTGGTCGGGCGTGGCGTCCTGCCCGAGCAGGATGGCCACCGGGTCGCCCACGAACTGGAACAACATGAAGGCAATGAAGGCCACGGTGACCATGACGATCACGGCCTGCAGGAGGCGGCGCAGTATGAAGGCAAGCATTGTTGTATGAGCGCAGTAGGTCGGGCCATGCTACACCGGCCCGTAGAGTTGTGACAGTCGGCCGAGCAGGTATTTCGTCCCGCCGTCGGGCTCGGTGATCCAGAGTTTTCTTGAAAGCCGGCAACACTTGTCTGGCACAGCTTTACTCCCTCTCCCCCTTGGGGGAGAGGGAGGGGGTGAGGGGGTGATGAGCCGCAGCGTCCTTATTAACCACCCTCACCCCAGCCCTCTCCCGCCAGCGGGAGAGGGTGCAAAAATCAGTTGATCTTCACCAGCCGCATATCCACCCGGTTGTCCGCGCGGTGCACCAGCTCCACCTTTTTCTTCATGGCCCAGGGGATGACCTGGTCGTACAGCGGAATATGCGACACGGTTTCGCCCGAGAGCTGCAGCGCCTCGGTCAGCATGCGCGTGCGCACGGGGGCGTCGGTCTCCACCTTGACGCGGTCTACCAGGTAGTCCATGCGCTCATTTTTGTAGCGCCCCACGTTGTAATTGCCGTCGCCCCCCTGGCCCACGCTGCGCGTGAGCGACTGCAGGCTGTACAGCGCATCAAAGGTCGGCACGCCCCAGCCCAGCATGTAGATGCTGGCCTCGCTGCGCTGGATCATGGGGAAGTAGCTCACCAGCGGCAGGGTGCGCAGCTTGGCCTTGACGCCAATGCGCGCCCACATCGCGGTCACCGCCTGGCAAATGGCCTCGTCGTTGATGTAGCGGTTGTTCGGACAGGCGAAGTCCACCTCGAAACCCTCGGCGTAGCCGGCCTCGGCCAGCAGCTTCTTGGCGCCTTCCACGTCATAGGGCAGGCGATTGCCCACGGCCTCGGTCCAGCCCGCCACCTGCGGCGCCACCAGGGTGCCCGTGGGTTTGCCCAAGCCGCGCAGGATGTTGCGCGTGAGCGCGTTGGCGTCGATGGCCTGGTACAAGGCCTTGCGCACGCGCAAGTCCTTGAGCGGGTTCTTGCCCTTCACATTGGAGCCCACCAGCTCGTCGCGAAACTGATCCATGCCCAGGAAGATGGTGCGGTTCTCCAGGCCATCGACCACGCGGATGTCGTCCGTGGAACGCAGGCGCTGCAGGTCCTGCGGCGAAGGGTCGAGCACCATGTCCACCTCGCCCGAGAGCAGCGCGGCGATGCGCGTAGCCGCCGACTTGATCGGCGTGTAGACGATCTCGGTCACATTGCCGTCCATCTGGCCCCACCAGTTCGGGTTGCGCTTGAAGACCATCTTCACGTCCGGCTGCCAAGACTCCAGGGTGTACGGCCCCGTGCCCATGGCATTGCGGTGGGCGAAGTTCTCGTCCTTGCCCTTCATATCCTTGGGTTCGACCGACTTGTTCTTCTCGGCCCAGGCCTTGCTCATCATGCGCAGCTCGGTCATCTGGCGCAGCAGCACCGGGTTGGGCGCGGCCAGGAACACATCCATGGTGTTCGCGTCCACCTTCACCACCTTGGTGATGCCCTGCACATAGGGTGTGTAGTTGGAGGTCTTGGACATGGCGCGCTGCAGCGAATACACAGCGTCGTCGGCCGTGAAAGCCGAACCGTCCTGGAACTTCACGCCCTGGCGCAGCGTGAAGCGCACCTGCGTCGGGCTGACCTCGCGCCAGGCGGTGGCCAGCAGCGGCTCGACCGCGAACGTTCGGCTGTTGTAGGTCACCAGGGTTTCGTACACATAGGAATGCAGGCCGTTTTGCAGCGCGTTGTTCTGCGAGTGGATGTCCCAGGTCGATATCTCGCCCTGGCTGGCCCATTTGAAGGTCTTGGCATGGGTGGCCGGTACGGCCGCCAGCAAGGATGCGGCGGCCATGGACAGGAACAAGGCACGGAATTGCATGGGAAGCCTCCTGAAAAACAAAACCCGCAACTATGGCAGCGCACTAGCAAGATGCATGCGAGGGGAAACCCCCAGGGTTTGATTTGCTTGCGTCTTGCGCGGCATCAAAGCAAGAAACCTCCCGCAGGAGGTTTCTTGCAAGCCGGTTCGAAACCGCGTCAGAAGCGATGGCGCAAGCCGATGGTGATGCCAGTGCGGCTGCGGGCCTTGCTGGCCGTGTCCAGCACGACCGCACCGCCACCGCTGATGCTGGTGTGATCCACACCAAAGTAGGCATCAGTACGCTTGCTGAAGGCGTAGTCGGCGACTGCCACATAGAAGTTGGCATTGCCATTGAAAGCCCCGGTGGCCGAGCCCGACTGCTTGCCGCGGAAGTAATGCGCGCCCAGGTTCAGCTGAGGCGTCGCCTGGTAGCCCACGCCAATCTTGAACAGCTGGCGCTTGTTGGCATCACCCGGCTGGAAGCCACCATTGGTCTGGCCACCCCAGAATTGGCCCAGGAGGCCGCCATCCACCGCATTCGCGAGGGCCACGGCCGGGCTGGTCACGGTCGCGAACTTGGCCTTGTTCAGACCATAGCCGGTCGTCAGGTACCAGGGGCCGGTGCGGTAGGAGCCCCCCAGCGTCCAGGCATCGACATCGGTACCGCCGGGCAAGGTGGTGCGCAGGTAACCGCCACCCACGGCAGCGCCAGCTGCGGAATAGCGCAGATAGCCGCCGACCGTCTCCCATGCGCCACCACTCAGGGTGTTGAGCACAAATCCCGGGACTTGTGTTGCCGATGTCAACCCCTTGGTGTTGTTGTTCTCGTCAAACGAATACTGCAACGCACCCACCAGGCTGCGATCCGGCGTGGCGAACAGGTACTTCAGCATATTGCTGGCACGCGCTGCCATGGCCATGCCCAGCTCGGGCTTGTAGGCTTCCATGTAGGGCGAATAGGGGAAGGAGGCGTAGGTGCTGGTCACCACGTCGAACAGCACGTTCCACTGGCGGCCAGCGGTCAGGCGGCCATAGGGGCCTTGCAGGCCGACATAGGACAGCTGGAAGAACGGCGCGCCGATGGCGGAATTGCCGGCATCGGCATCAAAGCGGTTCTCCAGGAAGGCCAGGGCCTTGCTGCCGCCGCCCAGGTCTTCCTCGACGTTGATGCCCCAGCGGCTTTGCGACATGCCGCCGCCTATCATCTTCGTCAGGCCGGTCTTGGCGGCACCCTCGTTATTGGTGTGGCGCACGGCCACGTCCACGATGCCCCACAGCTCCACCTTGCTGGTGTTGGCCGCCTGGGCCATAGCCGCTCCGGTGGCACACAGGGCCAGCGCGGCCAGGACGGTGTTTTTCTTGGTCAACAGACGCATGGCTTCTCTCGCTCCCTCTCAAAAAAGTATCAGGAGGTTTCATTCTAGGAAGCCCCATCCCTGGAGCCAACGCACTATGGCATCCATGCCACAGGCGTTTCCCCTAGGTTGGTGTTACGCAGGCGACTGGCTTAACTGCGGACGAAAAAAAACCGCCGCCCGAAGGCAGCGGTTTTTTGTCTTTATGCAAAGCTGGCTTCAGGCCAGCGGGGCATTAGAACGTGTGGGTGATGCCCATTTGCACGCCTTGCTGCGAGCCATTGTTCTTCAGGCCGCCGGCACCCAGGGTGTACAGGCTGGCGCCGTTCTTGTTCTTCAGGTAGGCATAGGTGCCGTACACGGAAGTGCGCTTGGACAGGCTGTAGACATAGCCCAGGCCGAACTGGTCAGCCTTGGTCGTGGTACCGCCAAGCTTGTTTTCGTAGCGGTTGTACGAAGCCTTCACCAGACCGGGGCCGACAGGAGCGGTCACAGCCAGCAGGTAGCCATTGCGCTTGTTGTCGTTGCCAATAAGGTTATTGGCCCAGTTCTCATGCTTGGAGGTGCGATAGGCACCCAGCAGCTTGGCCACGCCGAAGTCGTACGAGGCACCCAGAGCCCAGGAGGTCATGTCGCCATTGACGGAACCGCTGGAATTGCCACCAACGGTATTCTGCTTCAGCTGCTCGGCTGCCAGACCCACGCTGATGGGGCCGTTATCGTAGGTTAGGCCAGCGCCCAGATAGCGGGCGTCGCTGTTCTTGCCGGCGATTTCGCCAAAGCCGTAGTTCACGCCAACCTTGAAGCCGGCGAAGTTGGGCGACACGTAGGTGACGGCGTTGCTCACGCGGATGGCCGGGGCCGTGGCGGTGGCGTTGGTGCTGCTCTCAGCCGTTTCACCAGCCACCCACATGCGGGAGTAGGCCAGACCCACGCTGCCGAACACGTCGTAGCGGGCCACGGCGTTGTAGGCGGCAGTCAGCTCGCGGCCCAGGCGCACTTCACCGAAGCCGCCTTGCAGACCCACCGTGGAGTTACGCTTGAACGCCAGACCATCGCCAGCCTTGGCACCTGCATAGCCGGAAGCGCCGTCACCCACGTCCAGATTCAGACCGGCTTCCAGGCGGAAGTTGGCCTTCAGACCGCCACCCAGGTCTTCCACACCGCGGAAGCCGATACGGCTGGTCAGTTGGTTGCCCGAGGTCACGCCGGACCAGTTGTCCTTGCCGTTGATGTAAGTCACGCCAGCGTCAGCCACGCCGTACAGGGTCACGGAGGACTGAGCCATTGCGGCACCGGAAGCGGCCAGCACTGCCAGGGCAATCAGGGATTTTTTCATTACGAGTTACTCCAAGGTTAAACAGAGGGCACCGGATCGTGAGGGTGTGGGTGGGTGCTACCTGCGCACCGCCCGCCGGCTCCCCGGGCCAACCTCCTGGTGGGGAAGTTAGTCTTATTGCAACAGAGGGCGTAAGGATGCGCAAAGGAATTCCCGCATTAACGACCGAAAAGACAGGTAAACGCGGCTTTTCGTTGCACGCTTGCAACATTCACCCCGCGCACCTGAACCACGGCTGAACGCGTCCGCGGTCAGGCGGCAGGCCTTGGACATCGAGAGCTTCAGCCCTCGACGATCTCGAACCCCGTGGTGATCTGCGCCGTCTTGCCCAGCATGATGCTGGCCGAGCAGTATTTCTCGTGGCTCATGGCGATGGCGCGTTCGACGGCGCTGGCGGGGATGGCACGGCCGGTAACGGTGAAGTGCATGTGGATGCGGGTGAAGACCTTGGGCTCGGCGGCGGCGCGCTCGGAGGTCAGGCGCACGCTGCAGCCACGCACGTCGTGGCGGCCGCGCTTCAGGATCAGCACCACGTCGTAGGCGGTGCAGCCGCCGGTGCCGGCCAGCACGGCCTCCATGGGGCGTGGGGCCAGATTCTGGCCGCCGTTTTCGGGGCGGTCGGCGTCGGGTGCGCCGTCCATGGCCAATATGTGGCCGCTGCCGGTTTCGGCGACAAAGCCCATGCCGGATCTTGTGCCGGCGTTGCCGGTCCAGCTGACGGTGCATTCCATGTTGCGTTTCTCCAACAATTAGGGCGAACCCTTAAAAAAATACCGATTTTGCTGCAATGCAAAAACCTTCGGGCATACAATCCGGTCATGCGTTACCCGTTACGCACTGTTAACAGAGCGGGGTTCGCACCGATTGTCTCCTCCATCTCCTCAAAGGATGGATTCAGCCCCAGGCCTTACCGCTTGGGGCTTTTTTTTGCCCCGCGTGGCCGCAGCGGCCGGGCCCCTATGATTGCGCCCCGGCCGGCCGCGGACGAACGCACTGCCGGATGACATCATGACCCAGCCCCTGACCCCCCTCGATTACCTGAAGAAAATTCTCACGGCGCGCGTCTACGACGTAGCCGTGGAGTCCGACCTGCAGCCGGCGCGGGCGCTGTCGCGGCGCCTGCACAACAAGGTGCTGTTGAAGCGCGAGGATCAACAGCCGGTGTTCAGCTTCAAGCTGCGCGGCGCCTACAACAAGATGGCGCAGCTGTCGGCCGAGCAGCTGGCCAAGGGCGTGATCTGCGCCTCGGCCGGCAACCACGCGCAGGGCGTGGCCATGAGCGCCGCCAGGCTGGGCACGCGCGCCGTGATCGTCATGCCGACCACCACGCCGCAGGTGAAGGTGGACGCGGTGAAGACCCTGGGCGGCGAGGTGGTGCTGATGGGCGACAGCTATTCCGACGCCTACGAGCATTCGCTGCACCTGCAGCAGGAGCAGGGCCTGAGCTTCGTCCACCCGTTTGACGACCCGGACGTGATCGCCGGCCAGGGCACGATCGCCATGGAGCTGCTGCGCCAGCTGCAGGCGCTGGGCAGCCACCGGCTGGATGCCGTGTTCGTGCCGATCGGCGGCGGCGGGCTGATTGCCGGCGTGGCCAATTACCTGAAGGCGGTGAGCCCGCAGACCAAGGTCATCGGCGTGCAGATGAACGACTCGGACGCCATGGCGCAATCGGCGCGTCAGCATGCGCGCGTGCAGCTGCCCGACGTGGGCCTGTTTGCCGATGGCACGGCCGTGAAGCTGGTGGGCGAGGAGACCTTCCGCGTGGCGCATGACCTGGTGGACGACTACGTGATCGTGGACACCGACGCCGTCTGCGCCGCCATCAAGGACATCTTTGCCGACACGCGCAGCATCGTCGAACCATCCGGCGCCCTGGGCGTGGCGGCAATCAAGCAATACGTGGCGAAGCACAAGACCAAGGGCGAGACCTACGCCACCATCCTCTCGGGCGCGAACATGAACTTCGACCGCCTGCGCTTCGTGGCCGAGCGCGCCGACGTGGGCGAGGAGCGCGAGGCGCTGTTCGCCGTCACCATCCCCGAGGAGCGCGGCAGCTTCAAGCGCTTTTGCGAGGTGGTGGGCGCGCTGCCCGGCGGGCCGCGCAACGTGACCGAGTTCAACTACCGCATCAGCCACGAGCGGCTGGCCCATGTGTTCGTGGGCCTGTCCACCCATGGCCGGGGCGAGTCGGAGAAGATCGCCAGGAATTTCGCCAAACAAGGCTTCGAGTCGCTGGACCTGACGCACGACGAGCTGGCCAAGGAGCATCTGCGCCACCTGGTGGGCGGGCGCTCGCAGCTGGCGCGCGACGAGCGCCTGATGCGCTTCACATTCCCCGAGCGGCCGGGCGCGCTGTTCAAGTTCTTGAGCCTGATGCAGCCGACCTGGAACATCTCGCTGTTCCACTACCGCAACCAGGGCGCGGACTATGGCCGCATTCTGGTCGGCATGCAGGTGCCGGCGGAGGATGCCGCCGCGTTCGACGCGTTCTTGCAGGCGCTGGGCTACCCCTATGTCGAGGAAACGCAGAACCCGGCGTACCGGCTGTTCCTGAAGGCCAATGGGGGCTGACAGCGCCTACTGGGAGCGCCGGCGTCTCTCCGGCATGGAAGCGCCAACAGCCATCAGTTAACAAGCACCCATGCAAGCCCTGCGCCACTACCTGCTGGCCGTGCAGTTCTTCACCCGCCTGCCGGTCACGGGCCGGTTGGCGGCCTGGGTGGGCTATAGCCCGGCCATGCTGCGCGCGGCCAGCGCGCACTTCCCCGGTGTGGGCTGGCTGGTGGCAGCCGTGGCCATGGGCGTGTATGCGGCGCTTTGGTGGGCACTGGGCGGCCAGGGTTTTGCGCCGCTGGTGGCAGCCGTGGGCAGCACCATCGCCACGGTGCTGGTGACCGGTGGCTTTCACGAGGACGGTCTGGCCGACGTGGCGGACGGCCTGGGCGGCGCCTATGAGCGCGAGCGTGCGCTCACCATCATGAAGGACTCGCGCATTGGCGCATTCGGCGCCATGGCCCTGGTGCTGGCCCTTGGCGCCAAGCTGGCACTGCTGGCGCAGCTGGGCAGCCTGGGGCTGGAGGTGGCGCTGTGGGCCCTACTGGGCGCGCATGTGCTCTCGCGCCTGTGGCCACTTTTCGTGGTGCGCGCCCTGCCCCATGTGGGGGATACGGCCACGTCCAAGAGCAAGCCGCTGGCAGATCAGATCACGGGTCGCGCCCTGGCGGCCGCAGTCTTGTGGTCTTTTTTGCCGCTAGCGCTTATGTACCAAGCGCTAGGCGCTAGTGTTTTAATAGTGTCCGTACTGTGCAGCGCCCTGGGCGGCGCCTGGATGCTGTGGCGTTTTGCCCGCCGCCTGCAGGGATTTACCGGCGACTGCCTGGGCGCCACGCAGCAGGTGGCCGAGATTGCCTTCTACCTGGGCGCGGCCATGGCCCTGGCGCCGCGTGTGGCATGAACGGCCCAAGGCTGTGGCTGGTGCGCCATGCGCGCCCGCTGGTCGCGCCCGGCCTGTGCTACGGCCGGCTGGACATGGCCGCCGACGCCAGCGCCAGCCGCAGCGCCGCCACGGCACTGGCACATGCCCTGCCGGCCAAGGTGGCCGGCGTATGGCATTCGCCACTACAAAGATGCGAGCTGCTGGCGCTTGAACTGCGGGCGCTGCGGCCCGATTTGGCTTCAAACCCGGAGCCGCGCATCGCCGAGACCGACTTTGGCGCCTGGGAGGGCCAGGCCTGGAGCGCCATCGCCCGCGCCGAGATCGACGCCTGGGCCGCCAATCTGGCCGGCCATGCCCCCGGCGGCGGCGAGTCGCTGGCGGCCATGCTGCAGCGCGTGGCCCTGGCCCTGCGCGATGCCGCGGCCCGCGCCCATGACCAGGGCGCGGACATGGTCTGGATCAGCCATGCCGGGGTTGCGCGTTGCGTGCAATGGCTGCAGCAGCATGGGCCAGGACGTGCGCCGCAGGCGCATGAGTGGCCGCTGCAGGCACCGGATTTTGGCGCCTGGGTCAGCGTGGCCCTGCCAACCCAGGGCTGGGCCTGAGAGGTTGAGAGCCTGACGGCAGGCGGGCTATTCGTATTGCTGGGGCGGCTGGGCCGCTGGCGCCTGCTGCATCCGCGGCGCCTGCTGGCGCATGGGCTGAGTCGCCGGCGCGCCCTGCCCCTGCAGGCCCAGCTGGCGCGGCAGCTCCAGGGCCAGCGTGGTGGCGCCATCGACACTGGCGCCCAGGCGCGCCTCGCGCCGGCCCAGCGACTGCAGTACCAGGCCGGGCTCGATGGCGGCGCCCACGCGGTAATGCCGGGGAGGCTTGCCGTCCACGGCGATCAGTGCCGCGCCGTCACCACTTTGCGTGCCGGCCAGCACACCCAGCAGCGTGAAACGGCTGGCCGCGGCCGGCGTGGCGGCGGCCGCCTGGGCATGGGCGCCCAGCAGCCGGGCCAGCGCCTGCGCGTCGGGCAGGATGGGCTCGGGCGCGGCGGCCACGGGCGCCGGGCCGGCCGCGGGCTCGGACAGCCTCAGCCCCCAATAGACCGCGCTGGCGCCGGCCAGTGCCCACAGCACCAGAGTGGCAAGGGGCGGGGCCCAGCGGGTGAGTGAGAGTGTTGCCATGCCAGCATTATCATTGAGCGCTTTCGCTCTACCGGATTTGCCGCGCCGTGACGCCCTCCTCCCCCCCTTCTTTTGCACAACATGCCCGCCGCCGCCTGGCCGCGGGCTTCACCCTGATCGAGCTCATGGTGGTGCTGGTGATCATCGGCGTGCTGGCCGCGCTCATCGTGCCCAATGTGCTCGATCGCGCCGACGACGCGCGCGTGACCGCCGGGCGCACCGACATCGCCAACATCTCACAGGCGCTCAAGCTCTACCGCCTGGACAACCAGCGCTACCCCACGGCCGAACAAGGCCTGCAGGCACTGATCGCCAAGCCCGCCACCGCCCCGGTGCCCGGCAACTGGCGCCCCTACCTGGAAAAGCTGCCCAACGACCCCTGGGGCCACCCCTACCAGTACCTGAACCCGGGCATCAAGGGCGAAGTGGATGTGATGTCCTTCGGCGCCGACGGCCAGTCCGGCGGCGAGGGCAAGAATGCCGATATTGGCAGCTGGCAGTAACGCCCTCACGCCACGGCCAGTCCACGCATGACACTGGCACAAGCCATGCCGGCAGGCGCCGCGCAAGAGCCACCCGGCCGCGCGGTGGCCCAGGGCGGATTCACACTGCTTGAGCTGCTGGTGGTGATCGCCATCATCGCCCTGGCCACGGCCGGCGTGGGCCTGGCGCTGCGTGACAGCGGCGCTGCGGCGCTGCAGCGCGAGGGCGAGCGCCTGGCGGCGCTGCTGGAGGCGGCGCGGGCGCAGTCGCGCGCCTCGGGTGCGGCCGTGCGCTGGCGCACCGATGCCCAGGGCTTTCAGTTTGAGGGCCTGGTGGGCAGCCAGCTGCCGCGCCATTGGCTGGACAGCGCCACCTCGGTGCGCGGCCCGGCAACGCTGTGGCTGGGGCCCGAGCCACTGATAGGCGCGCAGCAGGTGCTGATCGTCAGCCAGGCCCACCCCGAGCGCGCCGTGCGCGTGGCCACCGACGGGCTGCGGCCCTTCAGCGCGCAGGCCCTGCCATGAAAGACAAGGCGGCTGGGTTCACGCTGGTCGAGGTGCTGGTGGCCCTGGCCATCGTGGCCATTGCGTTGATGGCGGGGCTGCAGGCCACATCCGCCCTGACGCGCAACACCGCACGCCAGACCGACGTGGTGCTGGCCCATGCCTGCGCCGAGAACGAGCTGGTCAAAGTACGCCTGTCGCGCCAGATGCCGGCCATTGGCGACGCGCGCGTGGTCTGCGAGCAGGCCGGGCGCGGCTACGAAGTGGCGGTGAGCGTGACACCCACGCCGAACCCGCAGTTCCGGCGCGTGGATGCGCAGGTGTTTGACGCACAGGCGCCGGTGCTGCGCCTGTCCACCATCGTGGGAAGGTATTGATGCGGCGCGGGCAGCCCGGTTTCACCCTGGTCGAGCTGCTGGTCGCCATTGCGGTGATGGCGCTGCTGGCCATCGTCAGCTGGCGCGGGCTGGACGGCATGGTGCGCGCGCAGCAGATCACGCGCGAGCGCGCCGACGCCGTGCTGGAGCTGCAGACCGTGCTGGCGCAATGGGGCGCCGACCTGGACGCGCTGCAGGCCATCGAGCACACCGAGCCCCTGGCCTGGGATGGCCAGGCGCTGCGCCTGACGCGCCGCGGCATGCGCCAGCCCGACGAGGGCGCCATCGTCGTCGCCTGGGCGCTGCGTAACGCGGACGGCACCAACCGCTGGCTGCGCTGGCAGTCGCCCCCGGTGCGCACGCGCGCCGAATGGAGCGAGGCCTGGGCCCGCGCCGCGCAGTGGGCGCGCACGCCCAGCAGCGCCGAGCGCGAGCGCGAAACGCTGCTCATGCCGCTGGCCGGCTGGCAGCTGTATTACTATCGCGGCGGTGCCTGGGCCAATGCACAGTCGGCCAACACCGGCGCCAGCCTGCCGCAGGCGCCCGGCGGGCTGAGCAGCACCGCGGCCAGCATTCCCGAGGGCGTGCGCCTGCAGCTCACGCTGCCCGAGGGCGGCGCGCTGGCCGGCGTGGTCACGCGCGACTGGGCGAACCCGCTGCTGGGCGGGGGCAAGTCATGAGGGCCCGGAACGTTGAGCGATGGGCGTCCAGGGTTTTGCGGGGGCGCGCGCGCAACGCACAACGCACAACGCACAACGCACAACGTGCCAGCCAGGCAGGCGCCGCGCTGCTGACGGCCATGCTCACCGTGACCCTGGTGGCCACCTTTGCCGCCGCGGCCATGTGGCAGCAGTGGCGCGCTATCGAGGTCGAGACCGCCGAGCGCGGGCGCATCCAGTCGGCCTGGATCCTGGTCGGCGCGCTGGACTGGTCGCGCCTGATACTGCGCGAGGACTCGCTGGCGCAGGGCGGCGACGGCACCGATAACCTCAGCGAACCCTGGGCCGTGCCGCTGCAGGAGGCGCGCCTGTCCACCTTTCTGGCCGCCAACCGCAACGTGGCCCAGGTGGAGGATGCCAGCACCGACACCGCCGACGCCTTTCTGTCCGGCCAGATCACCGACCAGCAGGGCCTGCTGAACCTGCGCAACCTGGTCGGCGACAAGCAGGTGGACGCCACCGCGCAGCGGCAGTTCGCGCGCCTGTTCGACTACCTGGGCCTGCCGCGCCAGCAGCTTGACCAGCTGGCGCAGGCGGTGCTGCTGGCCACGACGCGCGAGGGCGAGCCGAACAACACGCCGCTGCTGCCGCAAAGCGTGGCCCAGCTGGGCTGGTGGGGGCTGCCGCAGCCCTCCATCGCGGCGCTGGCGCCCCATGTCACGCTGCTGCCGGTGCGCACCCTGGTCAACCTGAACACCGCCAGCGCCGTGGTGCTGTGGGCCAGCGCCGACGGCCTGGACATGGCCGACGCCCAGCGCCTGGTGCAGCGGCGCGAGAGCCAGTACTTTCGCAACCTGGCCGACGCGGCCGAGCTGGTGCGCGGCAGCAGCGCCATCAGCGCCAGCACGCACGCCGTGGCCTCCAGCTACTTTGAGGTGCGCGGCCGGCTGCGCCTGGATGGCGCCGTGGTCGAGGAGCGCTCCCTGGTCTTCAAGCAGCGCGGCGACGTGCGCACCCTGTGGCGCGAGCGCGGCGGCCTGAGCGCCCTGGACGACACCGCACTGGGCCCTAAAATGCCCCGCCCGACCTCCATCCCATGAGCACCCTCGTCATCACCCTGCCCCTGGGCTCGCCGCAGGCCCCCGCCGACTACAGCTACACGCTCACGGTCGACGGCCACAACGCCACCCAGCAAGCCAGCGCCAGCGCCGCCCTGCTGCCCGACCCGGGCCGCACCGGCGAAGTGGTGGCCGTGGTGCCGGTGCGCGCCCTGTCCTGGCAGCGCGTGACGCTGCCCCCGGGCGCGCTGGCGCAAAGCGCGCGGCTGCGCGCCGTGCTCGACGGCCTGCTGGAAGAGCAGCTGCTCGACGACCCGGCCCAGCTGCACTTTGCCCTGCAGCCGGGCGCGCAGTCCGGCAGCCCGGCCTGGGTGGCCGTATGCGACCGCGCCTGGCTGCGCCAGGCCCTGCAGGCGCTGGAGGCCGCGGGCCGCCCGGCCGATCGCGTGGTGCCGGAGTTCGCTCCCGGCCCCACGGCCAGCGGACGCGAGGAATGCGAGGTGCTGGGCCAGCCCGAAGACGCCTACGCCGTGCTCACCGGCCATGGCGCGCAGCAGGCCGTGGCCGTGCTGCCGCTGGCGGCCGCCAGGGCGCTCTTCACCCAGGCACCGGGCGATGAAGATGAAGACCCCCTGCCGGTGCGCGCCGAACCCGCCGTGGCCGCGCTGGCCGAGCGCCTGCTGGGCCGCCCGGTGCAGCTGCGCACCGCCAGCCAGCGCGCCCTGGCCGCCGCGCGCGGCGCCTGGGATCTGGCCCAGTTCGACCTGGCCAGCAGCGGGCGCACGCGCCTCATGCGCCGCCTGGGCAGCGCCGCGGGCGCCTTTGCACGCGCCCCCCAATGGCGCGCCGCGCGCTGGGCCCTGGGCCTGGCACTGGCCGCGCAGGTCATAGGCCTGAACCTGTGGGCCTGGCAGGATCGCCAGGCGCTGGCGGCCAAGCAGGCCGGCCTGCGCGCCATCCTCACCCAGACCTTTCCGCACATCAAGGCCGTGGTGGATGCGCCGGTGCAGATGCAGCGTGAACTGGCCCAGCTGCGCCAGGCCACCGGCAGCCTGGAGCGCCAGGATCTGGAGCCGCTCATGGCCGCCGCCGGCGCCGCCCTGCCGCCAACGCAGGTGCCGGCGCAGATCGAATACACCCGCGGCGATCTGGTGCTGCGCGGGGTGCAGCTGCAGCCCGAGGAGCTTGCCGCCATGAACCAGCGCCTGGCCGCCCATGGCTATGAGGCCCGCGCGCAAGAAGGCACCCTGCTGGTGCGCACACAGGATCGCCCATGAACCCGAACGCAATGCCCCCACCCCGGGCCATGGCCGCCGCGCTGCGCCAGCATTGGGCCAGCCTGGCGCCGCGTGAACAGACCCTGGTGCTGGCCGCCGCCACCGTGCTCGGCCTGGCCCTCTTGTGGTGGCTGCTGCTGGCCCCGGCGCTGGCGCAGCTGCGCGCGTCGCCGGCGCGCCACGCCGCGCTGGACGCGCAACTGCAGCAAATGCAGGCCCTGCAGGCCCAGGCCCTGCATCTCAAGGACATACCGCGCCCCACCGGCAACGAGACCCTGCCCGTGCTGTGGCGCTCGCTGGGGCAGCAGCTGAGCGCCGGCACACAGATGAGCACCACCGGCGACCGGGCCGCCATCACGCTGAAGGATGTCCCGCCCGAGGCCCTGGCGCAATGGCTGGCCCAGGTGCGCAGCACGACGCGCGCCGTGCCCACCGAGGCCCGGCTGATGCGCAACACGACCAGCGCCGGCGGCGCCAGCACCCCCGCGCCGTGGAACGGCACGCTGACCCTGGCCCTGCCGCCAAACTGAGGCGCGCCAGTCGTCCATGTCCCGCAGCCCCCACGCCCGCTCCCCCATGGCCGTGCCACGCGCGCCCTGGCGCTGGGCCGCGCTCGGGCTGTGCCTGGGGGCATTGCCCGCGCTGGCGCTGTGGGCGCCGGCGCGCTGGCTGGCCGGCGGGGTGCAGCAGGCCAGCGGCGGCCAGCTGCAGTTGCAGCAGGCGCAGGGCACGGTGTGGACGGGCTCGGCCCGGCTGGTGCTGACCGGCGGCGCCGGCAGCGAAGACCAGGCCGCCCTGCCCGGGCGCGTGCGCTGGCGCCTGCGCCCCGCCTGGGGCGGCGCCCAGGCAGAGATTGCGGCCGATTGCTGCACGGCCCAGCCGCTCACGCTGCGCGCCGCGCTAGGCCTGGGCGCACTGCAACTGCAGATCACCGATGGCCAGAGCCAATGGCCGGCCGGCGTGCTGGCCGGCCTGGGCACGCCCTGGAACACCGTACAGCCACAGGGCCGGCTGCAGCTGGTCACCACCGGCCTGGCCCTGCAATGGGCGGCCGGGCGCATGCAGCTGCAGGGCCAGGCGCGGCTGGATGCGCTGGACATGTCCTCGCGCCTGTCCACGCTGCGGCCCATGGGCAGCTACCGGCTGCTGCTGCAGGGCGGCTCGGGCGGCCAGGCACCGCAGCTTACGCTGTCCACGCTGGATGGCGCGCTGCTGCTGTCGGGCAACGGCCAGTGGGTGGGGCAGCGCCTGCGTTTTACCGGCGAGGCCAGCGCCGCGCCCGAGCGCGCGGCGGCGCTGGCGAATCTTCTGAACATCATCGGACGGCGCAGCGGCGCGCGATCCATCATCACCCTGGGGTGAACCTATGCCTTTCTCTTCCCGACACCCATGGCGTTTTGCTCTTCATTCGATAGCTGTTTACGCTTTACTGGTATGCGCTAACGGCCAAATCAATGCACAAACTGCAGCCAAATCCAATCCGCCCACCGTGCGCGCCAGCGAGCCGGTGACGCTGAACTTCGCCAACGCCGAGATCGAGGCCGTGGCGCGCACCATGGCCACCATCACCGGGCGCAACGTGGTGGTCGATCCGCGCGTGCGTGGCCAGATCACGCTGGTGACCGAGAACGCCGTGCTGCCCGCGGCGGCCTTCCAGCAGTTCCAGGCGGCGCTGCGCCTGCAGGGCTTCACGGTGGTCGAATCCGGCGGGCTGTACAAAGTGGTGCCCGAGGCCGACGCCAAGCTGCAGACCGGCGCCGTGAGCGTGACCCAGGGCAGCAGCGGCAGCGCGCCCGCGGGCGGGCAGATGGTCACGCAGATCTTCAAGCTCAACTTCGAGAACGCCAACAACCTGGTGCCGGTGCTGCGCCCCTTGATCAGCCCGAACAACACCATCAACGTGAACCCCGGCAACAACTCGCTGGTGATCACCGACTACGCCGACAACCTGCAGCGGCTGGCGCGCATCATCGCCGCCATGGATGTATCCAACGCCACCGACCTGGAGGTGATACCGCTGCAGCATGCCCTGGCCGCCGACCTGGCGCCGCTGGTGGCGCGGCTGATCGAGGGTACGGGCAGCACCGGGGCCGCGCCGGCCGCGGCCCAGGGCCAGACCGATACGGCGTTCAAGACCACGCTCCTGCCCGAGCCACGCAGCAACGCGCTGATCGTGCGCGCGGCCAATCCCGCGCGGCTGGCGCTGGTGCGCTCGCTGGTGGCCAAGCTGGACCAGCCGGCCGCGCCCGGCAGTTCGGCCGCCAGCGGCAACATCCATGTGGTCTACCTGAAGAACGCCGATGCCGTGAAGCTGGCCGCCACGCTGCGCGCCGCGCTGCAGGCAAGCAACCCGGGCACCGGCGCCGGCGCCACCTCGGCCGGCGGCACGGGAGTCAGCGGCCTGGCGCAAACCAGCCCGTCAGGCGGCATGGGCAGCCAGGGCGGCCTGAGCAGCAGCGCCACGGCCAGCACCGGCGGCGGGCTGGGCTCGGGCACGGCCACCGGCCTGAACCGCGGCGGCAACAGCAACCAGCCCAGCACGGGCGGGCAGATTCAGGCCGACCCGACGACCAATTCGCTCATCATCAGCGCGCCCGAGCCGCAGTACCGCCAGCTGCGCGCCGTGATCGACAAGCTGGACGGCCGGCGCGCCCAGGTGCTGATCGAGAGCCTGATCGTGGAGGTCAGCGCCAACAAGGTGGCCGAGTTCGGCATCCAGTGGCAGGGCGTGATCGGCAACTACGGCAGCACGCTGGGCGTGCTGGGCACCAATTCGGGCGTGGGTGGCACCAACATTCTGGATCTGGCCCTGGCCGCCGCCAGCGGCAATGTCAGCTCGCTGGCCGCGGCCAAGCCCGGCGCAGGCATGAACTTTGCCCTGGCCCCGCGCATCAACGGCAAGTACTACCTGGGGGCGCTGGCCAACTTCCTGGAGAACACGGGCGACGCCAACGTGCTCTCCACGCCCAACCTGATGACGCTGGACAACGAAGAGGCGCAGATCATCATCGGCAACAACGTGCCCTTCCCCACCGGCTCGTATGCCAACACGGGCGGCAGCGGCGGCGCCGTCAACCCCTTCACCACCGTGGAGCGCAAGGACGTGGGCCTGATGCTGCGCGTGCGCCCGCAGATCAACGAGAACGGCACCGTCAAGCTGACGCTGTACCAGGAGGTGTCGACGATCGCCGAGGGCACGATCGGAAACGTAAACGGACCCTCAACGCGCAAGCGCTCCATTGAATCCACTGTAATGGTCGATGACGGCAACGTAATCGTGTTGGGCGGTCTTCTAGAAGATAACTACACACTTAATCAGGATAAGGTACCTGTGATGGGAGATTTGCCCATACTAGGCAATCTATTCCGGAACGAAAAACGAACCCGCCAGAAATCCAACCTAATGGTTTTCTTGCGTCCTCTAGTGATCCGTGAAAATATTACCAACGATGCCCTAGTGATTGATCGCTACGAGGCCATCCGAGCACAGCAAAAAATAATTCAACCTGAGCCAAATTCCATTATGCGCTCAGTTTCTGATGCCCCACTCCTACCGCAGCTTCTACCAAAAACAACCTCCCCCTTCACACAACGATCAAACCCACCATCGATACCAGGAGAAACAACGATACGACAAAATTCATACCCTGATTTACTATCGCCCGACAGTGCCCCAAACACTGGAGATCATTAAAAATCATGAAATACATTAAATATATAATTTCGATTTATATAATTGCCGCATTTTCTTCCGCACATGCAGCCGGCGAAGTAGTACAAAGCTGCTCAGGATACGGACCTTATGGCAATATAATACCCGGATGGGCATTGATAAGCATAAAAACATATGCAGCAGGACCATGCGGAATACCTTCTAGCACTCAATACACCTGGAAGAATATCAATGGATATCCTTATGGCAGTCGCGAAATTGTTTGCAGCTTTGAGAATCTCCCAAATTGGTGGCCAATTCAATATATTAGAAATACCAGCCCTGCCCAAGGTCCCTGCAACGGCGCTGCATACACTTACCTCGTAGAGTACAGAGGAAATTAATCAACCAAATAATCCAAGATCATTCCTGCAAATATGCGCCACCCCCTGCCCTACGCCTTTGCGCGCAGCAGCCAGCTGCTGCTGGAGGACGACGGCCAGCAGCTCGTGCTGTGGCACGGCCCGCAGCCCGACGCCGGAGCGCTGTCCGAGGTGCTGCGCAAGCACGCCGTGCAGCAGCTCATGCAGATCGACGCCGCGCCGCTGGCCCAGCGCATCAGCGCCGCCTATGCGCAAAGCGAATCGAGTGCCGCCACCGTGGTCAGCGAGGTCGAGGAAGAGGCGGATCTGTCGCGCATGATGCAGGAGCTGCCCGCGGTCGAGGATCTGCTCGAATCGGCCGGCGACGCGCCCATCATCCGCATGCTCAACGCCCTGCTGACCCAGGCCGTGCGTGACGGCGCCAGCGACATCCACATCGAGCCCTACGAGCGCCATTCCAGCGTGCGCTTTCGCGTGGACGGCACGCTGCGCGAGGTGGTGCAGCCCAATCGCGCGCTGCACGCGGCGCTGATCAGCCGGCTGAAGATCATGGCGGATCTCGACATCTCGGAGAAACGCCTGCCGCAGGACGGGCGCATCAGCCTGCGCCTGGGGACAAGGGCCATCGACGTGCGCGTCTCCACCCTGCCCAACGCCCATGGCGAGCGCGCCGTGCTGCGCCTCCTGGACAAGAGCGAAAGCAAATTGAGCCTGGAATCCGTGGGCATGCAGGGCGAGGCACTGACGCGTTTCGAGGGCCTGATCGCCCAGCCGCACGGCATCATCCTGGTCACCGGCCCCACGGGTTCGGGCAAGACCACCACGCTGTACGCGGCGCTCTCGCGACTGGACGCCACGCGCAGCAACATCATGACGGTGGAAGACCCCATCGAATACGAGCTGCCCGGCGTGGGCCAGACCCAGGTCAACGCAAAAATAGACCTGACCTTCGCCAAGGCCCTGCGCGCCATCCTGCGCCAGGACCCGGACGTGATCATGATCGGCGAGATCCGCGACTTCGAGACCGCGCAGATCGCCATCCAGGCGTCCTTGACCGGCCACCTGGTGCTGGCCACGCTGCACACCAACGACGCGGCCAGCGCCATCACGCGCCTGACCGACATGGGGGTGGAGCCGTTTTTGCTGTCCTCGTCGCTGCTCGGCGTGCTGGCCCAGCGCCTGGTACGCAAGTATTGCGGCCACTGCCATGGTGGCGACCACGGCACGGGCTGCGAGCATTGCGGCCACACTGGCTACGCCGGGCGCACCGGGGTGTTCGAGCTGCTGTTGGTCAATGACGCAATACGCGCCCAGATCCACGACCAGACGGCCGAGGCCGAGGTGCGCGCCCAGGCCCTGGCCGGCGGCATGCAGCTGATGCGCGAGGACGGCGAGCGACTGGTCGCCGCCGGCATCACCAGCCGCGAGGAAGTGCTGCGCGTAACGCGCGATTGACAGCGCGGCGGCGGCGCCGCTACGCTGGCGAATGCCCTCGATTCCGTGCGGCCTTCGGCCCATCCTCATTGCCGCGCTCGCCGCCTTATTGGCCACCAGCCCACCCGCCGGCGCGCAAACCGCCGCGCCCCGGCGTATCGCCTACCTGGGCACCGGGCCGAGCGAGTCGGTGCGGGTCTGCATGAACCAGGTGCGCCGCGCCCTGCAGGAGTCCGGCTGGTCATTCGACGGCCAACTGGCGCTGGAATGGAACGACGCAGGCAACGATCCAGCCCAACTCACCCCGATGGCCCAGGCGATCGTGGCCAGCCGGCCCGATATCCTGATCGCCACCGAGAACATGCCGAACGAGGCCCTGATGAAGGCCACGCAGAAGCTGCCCATCGTCGTCATGGGTTCAACCAACCTGCACCATGTCCTCGATGCGCAATTGCGCCCGTTGGCCAATGTCACCGGCGTCTCGCTGGGCCTGAACAACCAGTATGCGATCAAGCCGGTGGAGGTGTTGCTGCAGGCGTTTCCGACAGCCCGCCGCATTGGCATGATGGAAAACAACGACCAACCAGGACACAACGACGGGGGATCGGTCGGGCCGATCACGGACATGGTGAGGCAGATCGGCGCCGAGTTGGTGCGCGTGAAATTCTCGGGCGAGGCCGGCATTGCCAACGCCTGGGACGAGCTGGCCGGACGCAAGGTCGATGCCGTGATGATCCGGCCGGATACCTCGACGTTTCTCGGCGAGCACGCGCGCCAGGCGCAGCGCGTGGGCCTGCCGGCGATCGCACACAACTCCTGGTTCGCCACGCGTTATGGCGGCCTGCTCAGCTACGGCGCCGTCGGGCGCGTCAACATGTGCGGGCGCGGGGCGCGCTACATCGACCAAGTGCTGCGCGGCCGCCCGCTGGCCGAGCTGCCGGTTGAAGAACTGTACGAAGCGGCGCTGGTCGTCAACCTCGACGCCGCCCAGCGTCTGGGTGTAACGCTGCCGCCCGCGCTGATCGCGCGCGCCGACCGCCTGATCCAGCCCGGCGAGCGCACGCTGGCGCCGAGAGCCGACGCCACGCCCCTGCCTCCCTTCCAGCCTCCCGCGCGCGCCCGCTGATGCGTCCGTCCGGCCCCCGCCTGTGGCAGACCTATGCGCTGACGGTGGTCGCACTGGTGGCGCTGCCACTCACGGCCAGCGGCCTGGCGCAGCTCTTGCTGATCCAGCGCGAGACGCGCGTTGCGGTGCAGGCAGTACAGGCGCTCGAAGCCGCCAAGGCCTCGGCCAAGATTGAGCGCTTCATCAGCCAGACGGCTGCCCTGCTGCGCACCACCCTGTCGCTGCAGGATTCACGCCATCTGGGCAACGCCGACGCCGACATCCAGTACGAGCTGTACCGGTTGATGAAGGCAGAACGGGCGATCCAGACGCTGTACTGGATCGACCCGCACGGCCAGGAACGCGTGCGTATCTCGCGCATGGCGCCCGACCGCATCGGCGGGGGTGAAGACCGCAGCCAGTCTCCCGAGTTCCTGCACGCCCGCGCCGATGCGCCATGGTTCGGCCCGGTCACGTTTGCCGTCAACCTGCCGCGCGTGGTGATCGCCCGGCGCGGCCGGCTGCCAGAAAGCGGGGTGCTCGCGGCGGAGGTCGAACTGTCGGAATTGCGTGACATCATCCATGAAACCCGCTTCGGCAGCGACGGTGTGGCCTACGTCGTCGATGGCCAAGGGCGGCTGCTGGCGCACCCGGATTTCTTGCGGGTACTGACGCTCACTGACTGGGCCACGCGCCCACCGGTGCGCACGGCTGGCCGCGGCGGACTGATCGAATTCGAGACGCCTGAGGGCCCGATGGTTGCCCGCGTCGCCGAGTTGAGCGTACCCGGCTGGCGGCTGATCACCGAGCAGCCGCGCGCCGAAGCATACGCGCTGGTACGCCGTGCGCTGGCCACTGCGCTGCTGATCCTGGTGCTTGCCGTGCTGACGGGATCGGGCGTCGGCATCGTGCTGGCGCGCCGGGTGGTACGGCCGATCCAGCAACTCGCCGAAGGCGCAGACCGCATCGGCGAAGGCCAGCTGGACTATCGCATCGAGCTGGCGCGCAGCGACGAGCTGGGCCAGCTTGCCGACCGCTTCAACCAGATGGCCGAGCGCCTGGGCGACTCGTTGCGGCTGCTGGAAACCCGCGTGGCCGAACGCACGCAAGACCTGGCCAAGGCCAACGCCCTGCTGCAGGCCCGGCGCGAGGAGGCCGAGCAGGCCAGCCAGGCCAAGACGCGCTTCCTGGCATCGGCCAGCCACGACCTGCGCCAGCCGCTGCACACCATCAGCCTGCTGGTGGGGGTGCTGCGCAGGCAGGAGGTCACGCCGCAGGTCGGCCAGCTGGTGGGCCACATCCAGTCTTCCATCTCGGCCATGGAGGCGTTGTTCGTTGGCCTGCTCGACATCTCCCGGCTCGATGCCGGCATGTCCCGCCCCGTGCTGGGCGACCATGCCCTGGCCGAGCTGCTGCACCGCGTGGCGGCGAGCCACGCGCCCGAGGCCGAGCACAAACGGCTTCGGCTGACGGTGGTGCCTTCGCGCTGCGCCGTGCGCACCGACGCCGTGCTGCTGGAGCGGGTGCTGGCCAACCTGGTGTCCAACGCCATCCGCTACACCGAGCGCGGCAGGGTGCTGGTCGGGTGCCGGCGCCGGCCCGGCGCCATCGAGCTGCAGGTATGGGACACCGGCATCGGCATCGCGCCGGCTCAGCTGCCGCATGTCTTCGACGAGTTCTTCCAGGTGGGCAACCCGGAGCGTGACCGCAGCAAGGGGCTGGGCCTGGGGCTGGCCATCGTCAAGCGCACGCTCGACCTGCTGGGCCATCCGCACACGCTGCGCTCGGCGCCGGGCCGGGGCAGCCGTTTTTCCATCCTGCTGCCGGCGGCCGAGGCGCTGCCGGTGGCGGCGCCGCTGCCCCCGGCCCTGGCCAGCGGGCGGCGCATCGCCGGCGCCTTCATCGCGGTGATCGACGACGAGGCTGACACGCGCCGCGCCATGCAGGCGCTGTGCCACAGCTGGGGGGCGCATGTGCTCATCGCCGAATCCACCCGGCAGTGCCTGGCGCTGCTGGACGAACACCTGCGCTACCCCGACCTGATCCTGTGCGACTACCGGCTGGGCGGCTCCCATGACGGCCTGGGCGCTGTACAGCGGATAAGGGCGCGCATCGGCCACGCGGTGCCGGCGATCATCATCACCGGCGACATAGGCGCTGCCGACCTGCGGCGCGTGGCTGACGCCGGGCTGCCGCTGTTGCACAAGCCCGTAGGCACCGACCGGCTGCTGGCGGCCATCGAAGCGGCATTGAACGATCCCCCAACCGGGGGAGGCGCGACAGGGCAAAACGGTGCAGACTGCGGCCATGAGGATCCTGCTGGTCGATGATCATGCGTTGTTTCGCGACGGCGTGGCGCTGCTGCTCAAGGAGCTTGATCCGGCAGTGCAGACGGTGCATGCCGCACACCTGGGGGAGGCTCTGGCCGCGCTCGACCATGACACGGGCATCGACCTGGTTCTGCTCGACCTGATCCTGCCCGGCGCGAACGGCTTCCAGGCGCTGGAGACGATACGCGAACGACATCCCGGCATGCCGCTGGTCATGCTGTCGTCACAAGAGGATCAGGTCACCGTGCTGCGCGCCATCCAGCTCGGCGCGATGGGCTTCATCCCCAAGTCGGCATCGTCCCAGCAGATGTTCGAGGCGCTGCGCACCGTGCTGGCGCACGGCATCCATATCCCCCCGCTCAGCCTGGCAGGCATTGCGCTGACCGTGCCTGCGCAGCCGCGCGCCAGCCCTGCCGAGCTGGGGCTTACCCCACGCCAGACGCAGGTGCTGCGGCTGATCCTGGAAGGCAAGCCGATGAAGCTGATCGCCCGCGAGCTGGGCCTGAGCCACAACACCGCCAAGACCCATGTCAGCGCCGTGCTGCGCGCCCTCTGCGTCACCACGCGCACGCAGGCCATCGTGGCAGCCAGCCGCATGGGGCTGGTGTTGGGGCGCGACGACCAGTGATTGCGCGTCCAGGTTCTTCGCATCCAGGCGCCAGATGTTCAGTGAACGCGGCAGCACGGCAAGGCGCGCCACAACGACACGGGTGAAATGGAATTTGAGATGGAGTCACCCAACTGGGTGACGTATCCAGGAAGCGCCTCCTTTAGCGTACTCGGTGTCGCAAGACGAACCACCTGAACCCAAGAAGCAACGAGGCGCACCATGCGATACACCAATGGCAGACGGCTACCCTACTCCCTCACCATCATCGCTGCGCTGGCGATGGCGGCATGCGGCGGCTCAAGCAGCGATGACACCGACGGCGGCGGCGGCGACGGTGGAGGCGGCGGCAGCGGCGCCAGCATCACCCTCAGCGGCGAAGTGGCCCGCCTCGGCACGCTCAAGAACGTCATCGTCTGCCTGGACCTGAACGGCAACGACGCCTGCGACAGCGGCGAACCCGCATCCAGCGCCACCGGGGCCGATGGCAAGTACAGCCTGTCCACCACGGCCTCGCAGGCTGCGGCGGCGCGCCTGATAGCCCCCGTCAAGACCGGTGACCCGGCCGCGGCCACGACCGCCATCGACTCCCACAACCCGGCCGTGGCCGCCACCGACGCCGACTACGTGCTCAAGCGCCCGGCCGGCTCGGGCGGCGCCATCAACCCGCTGACCACCCTGGCACAGGCAGGCGTGGCCGCCGGCATGACCGAAGCGGATGCGCGCGCCAACGTGGCGCTGCAACTGGCGATCGGTGCCGCCAAGATCGACGACTACCAGGACGACCCTGCCTGGGACGACGCGCAGGTGCGCGATACCGCCCGCACGGCGGCGGCCGTGGTCTCGGGCATGCTGCGCCAGGGCATTGCCCTCGAGGTGGGCAACCAGCAGGCGGCCGCACCAGCATTGACCTTCTTGCGCCAACTGAACTACAGCGGATCGGGCGACTACTACCTGCGCGCCTATGACCGGCAGGCCAGGGCAGCAGGTACCGCAGAGGAGCAGTCGGTCGATGCGCGCAGCGGCAAGAGCGGCGGCGTGGACATGACCGAGGATTCGCTCTATGGCAACGCCTTCCTTACCCCGAGCGGCTGGAAGTACTGCGACCGCCGCGTGCTCCTGCGCAGCACGCTGGGCAACCCGAACCGCGCGGTGTACTGCGATGGCCAAACCACACTGGGCTGGGATCGCGCAAACAGCGTGGCCGGCGAGGCCATGGCCACGCTGGTGAACCGCTGGCAGGCCATGCCGTCCAACACCATCAATGCCGGCATCCCGACGGCGGCGTTGACAGGCAAGCTGGGCGCCGCCGCATTCCCCGCAGGCGCCGAGGAATGGATACGCACCAATGTAGAGCTCGCCCCCAGCATCACGATCACCAGCGTGTGGAGCCGTGGGCTGCCGCAGAGCCGCAACACGCTGGAGGCGGTGATCGCGTATTACCCAACCTCGGGCGCGGCATCGCCCACCGGCGCCAACACCTTGAACCTGGCGCTGACCAGCAGCGCACTGAAGAACCTGCGCGTGTCGTTTGCCCCCACCGACGCCACCCAGGGCACGGCCACGTACTACGAATGTGACCTGAACGAAGCGCAGACCGTGGTCTCCAACTGCGCAGCCATCGCCGCCAAGGGCAGCTACAGCATCGACACGATCAACGGCGCGCGCGTGCTGCGCTTTGCCGGCCAACCGCCGACCCCGGCGCTCAACTACCACGTTGCCTACGCGGAGATCCAATGGACTGCCGGCGACCCCAGCAGCCGCTGGGTCTATCGCGCGCACGAGGTCAAGCCCGGCCTGAGCGCGCGCCAGTCCACCACCAACCGCCTGAACGAAACGGCCTGGGCGGCGATGAAGGTGCAGCTGGGCCTGTGATGTCGCTGCGTGAGGCGGGCAGCCGCCCGCCTGCTGCGCATTCGATTGATTCACGGAGGCTCACATGAACACCATCACCCGCCTGTCCGCTCCACTGCTGCCGCTGCTGCTGACAGCCTGCGCCGCCACCGCGCCACCGGCCAGGGATTTTCCCGCCGGTGTGCGGACGCCATCAGCGGCCGAGCTGGCCGCTTTGCTGCGCGGCAAATCCACCAGAACCCCCATGCCCGACGGCAGCACTGTCCGGGCAGACTATGCCGCCGAAGGGAACCACCTGACGATCTACGCCGCCGGCCGCTCCGACACGGGCACCTGGCTCGCCGAAGACGGCAGGGTCTGCTTTGAGTTCAAGGTCTTCCGCTCGGCCTGCAACGATATCCGTCTTGCGGGGCAAGACATTTACGCCAAGCGCGCCAATGGCGACGTGGTGCCGGTCACCGTCGGGCGTTGAGCAGATTGGCAACAAAAAACGCTATAAATACTATAGTAGCAACCGCTTACCAGACAATCCCTACAACCTGAAAACATCAAATTTTATCGACCAAGCACCGGCCGGCGCGTGCGCAGCAGGCCCTTTTGCAGCTCCTTGAGCAGCAGCACCACCTGGCGCGACGCATGCTGGCAGGCCTTGTGCGCCTGCTGGGCCATCAGGATGTCGCCGGCCTCGGCGTGGGTGATCAGGGCCGCCGCCTGCTGGTGGAAATAGCGGTGGCGCCGCAGCAGCATGTCGAACGCCGGGTAATGCCCCAGCGCCGTTCGGCCGCTGCCGTGCAGCCATTGGCCCAGCTCGGAACAGCCATCATCGGCCACCACCTCGGGGCGCAGGCGCTCGTCACGCGCGCCCTGCAGCACCTCGCCCAGCCAGGGCAGCCAGCGCTCGTGCGTGACGATGGCGGCGTCGATATCGAACTGCGCCATGAGCTTGCTGGCCTCGTCGTCGAACAGCACCAGCTCGCTGGCATCGGTATCCGGCAGGCGGGACCAGTCCGAATGGGTCTGCAGGCCATCGGGTCGCGGCTGGAACAAGCGGCTGAAAAATCCCATATACCCCCACCCTGAGTTCTTGCCCATCCGAGACTCGCAACCTCGGACAGGTTTCATAACGTTACAAAAAATTATATTTGATAACTGATGAATTATTGATTCCATTTTTCTAAACAAGGCCTGGTGACTGTCAACAAACATTTCCGCACGGCCGCGCCGGGCTACTGCTTGCGCCCACAATCAGCGCCATGACGACGAACCACACCCCCGTACTTTCCATGCTCGATCTGGTCGCCGTGCGCGAAGGCGGCAGCGTCGGCGATGCGCTGGCCATTGCCGTGCGCACCGCGCAACATGTGGAGTCGCTCGGCTTCAAGCGCTACTGGCTGGCCGAGCACCACAACATGCCGGGCATTGCCAGCTCGGCCACGGCCGTGCTGGTGGGCCACATTGCGGGCGCCACCCAGTCCATCCGCGTGGGCTCGGGCGGCGTGATGCTGCCGAACCACGCGCCGCTGGTGGTGGCCGAGGCCTTTGGCACGCTGGCCGAGCTCTACCCCGGCCGCATCGACTTAGGCCTGGGGCGCGCGCCCGGCACCGATGGCGCCACCATGCGCGCCCTGCGCCGCGACCGCGTGGAGACCGAGGCCGACTTTCCGCGCGACGTGGCCGAGCTGCAGCAGCTGCTGGCGCCCGCCCAGCCGGGCCAGCGCCTCATCGCCACGCCCGGCGCCGGCACCCAGGTGCCACTGTGGCTGCTGGGCTCCAGCCTGTTCTCGGCCCAGCTGGCGGCGCACATGGGCCTGCCCTATGCGTTCGCCTCGCACTTTGCGCCGCGCCTGCTGCAGCCGGCGCTGCAGCTGTACCGCGAGCTGTTCCGCCCCTCGGCAGTGCTGCACAAGCCCTACGTGATGATCGGCGTGCCGGTGATTGCCGCGCCCACGGACGAAGAGGCCGAGTATCTGGCGAGCAGCACCTACCAGCGCGTGCTGGGCATCCTCACCGGCCAGCGCGGCCTGCTGCGCCCGCCCGTGGAGGGCTTTCTGCAAGGCCTGCCGGCGCCCGAGCGCGCGGCCATTGGCGACTTTCTGGCCATGGGCGTGGTCGGCGGGCCGGACACGGTACGCGCCGGCCTGCAGGCGCTGGCGCGCGACACGCGGGCCGATGAATTCATGCTGGTCAGCGATGTGTTCGACCCCGCGCTGCGCCTGCGCTCGCTCACCCTCACGGCCCAGGCTACCATCGCAGGCTGACCGCCTTCAACGCCGCCGACGCCATGCCCGCCTATTCCTTCGAAGCCCTGGACGCCCAGGGTCATGTACGCCGCGGCACGCTGGATGCCGACAGCCCCAAGGCGGCACGCAACCAGCTGCGCGCCCAGGCGCTGGTGCCGCTGGACGTAGAGGCACTGTCACCCGAGGCCGCCACCGGCAGCGCGCCCGGCCTGGCGCAGCGCCTGTTCACGCGGCCGGTGTTCAACGCCACGCAGCTATCCATCTGGACGCGCCAGCTCGCCGGCCTGGTGGGCTCGGGCCTGCCGCTGGAGCGCGCCCTCACCGCCCTGGCCGACGAGGCCGACGAAGAACGCCAGCGCCATCTGGTGGCCGCGCTGCGCGCTGAGGTCAACGCCGGCAGCACCTTTGCCCGCGCCCTGGCCCAGCACCCGCGCGAGTTCTCCGACATTTACTGCGCGGTGATCGGCGCGGGCGAGTCCAGCGGGGGCTTGAGCCAGGTGCTCGACAGCCTGGCCGACGATCTGGAAGCCAGACAGCAGCTGCGCGCCAAGCTGATCGGCGCGGCCCTGTACCCGGCCATCGTCACCCTGGTGGCCATCGTCATCGTGCTGTTCCTGGTGGGCTATGTGGTGCCGCAGGTGGCCAGCGTGTTTGCCGGCACCAAGCGTGCGCTGCCGCTGCTCACCGTCATCATGCTGGCCATCAGCGACTTTGTGCGCGGCTATGGCTGGGCCATGCTGGGCTTTATTGTTTTGATAGCTGTTGGCGCACGTGCAGCGCTGGCCAGGCCCGTTTTTCGTCAAAAGTTTGATGCCGCCTGGCTCCAGCTGCCACTGGTGGGCAAACTGGCGCGCGGCTACAACGCGGCGCGCTTTGCCGGCACCCTGGCCATGCTCACCGGGGCGGGCGTGCCGATATTGCGCGCCCTGCACGCCGCCGCCGAAACGCTGAACAACCGCGCGCTGCGCGCCGACGCCCAGGAAGCCCTGGTGCTGGTGCGCGAAGGCGCGCCGCTGGCCTCGGCGCTGGCGCAGAAGAAGCGCTTTCCGGGCCTGGTAGCCATGTTCGCGCGCCTGGGCGAGCAGACCGGCCAGCTGCCCACCATGCTCCAGCGCGCCGCCACCCAGCTGGGCACCGAGGTGCAGCGCCGCGCCATGCAGCTGGCCACCATCCTGGAGCCACTGCTCATCGTAACCATGGGCCTGATCGTGATGCTCATCGTGCTGGCGGTGCTGCAGCCCATCATCGAGCTGAATCAATTCGTTAAATGAAGGAACACCCCCTGAGCGGCTACGCCGCTTCCCCCCGCTCTCGCATGGCTACGCCATGCGGGCAGGGGGACGCAGCCCTCGCTGCGGGGCGGCCCTTGCTCGGCTGCCCGCGCCTGGGTTGCGCCGGTTTTTAAGCTTCTGCCCCGATGACTGACATGGCCCCCTCTCTCAGCGACAAGCTCGTCGTCGCCATCTCATCGCGCGCACTGTTCGACTTCGAGGAGGAAAACCGCGTCTTCGAACACGGCGACGACCGCGCCTATGTGGAGCTGCAGCGCCAGCGCCTGGACATCCCCGCGCCACCCGGCGTGGCGTTTTCGCTGGTGCGCAAGCTGCTGGCCTTCAACCATGCCGAGCACCAGCGCGTGGAGGTGGTGCTGCTGTCGCGCAACGACCCGGTGAGCGGCATGCGCGTGTTCCGCTCTTGCCAGGCGCACGGCCTGCCCAGCGTGCAGCGCGGCGTGTTCACCCAGGGGCGCGACCCGTTCCGCTATTTGCGGCCGCTGGGCGCGCACCTGTTTTTGTCGGCCAACGAGACCGATGTGCGCTCCGCCCTGCACCTGGGCTTTCCGGCGGCGCGCGTGCTGACCGAGTCGGTGCAGGCCGGCGACGCCCATCCGCGCGAGGTGCGCATCGCGTTTGACGGCGACGCCGTGCTGTTCTCCGACGAGGCCGAGCGCGTCTACCAGAGCGAGGGCCTGGCGGCCTTCCAGCGCCACGAGAGCGCCAAGGCCGCCCAGCCCCTGCCCGAGGGACCGTTCAAGCCCCTGCTGGCCGCGCTGCACCGGCTGCAGCAGGCCGGCGGCGCGGCCATGCGCATACGCACGGCCCTGGTCACCGCCCGCAGCGCGCCGGCGCACGAGCGCGCCATACGCACGCTGATGGACTGGAACATCGCCGTGGACGAGGCGATGTTTCTGGGCGGCCTACCCAAGGGGGAGTTTTTGCGCGAGTTCGAACCCGACTTCTTCTTCGACGACCAGACCGGCCATGTGAACTCGGCCGCGCGCCATGTGCCGGCCGGGCATGTGAGCAGCGGGATTGCGAATGCACCGGCAGAGATTGCCAAGTAGTTTCCAGCCGGTAGCGCCCATCCAGTGGGCGCATAAAGCTATTTAATTTATAGCTTAAGACTCACAACCCCCCGGTGCGCTTGACCTTGGGATCGGAATAGACAAGCGACTGCTGCTCGTCCTCCACCCTCTGCGCCTGGAGCTCCTGCAGCGTGGTCTTGTGGATGTCCTGGGCGACATCCACGGCGCTGGCGCTGGCGCGCCACATGGACTGGATGAACTCCAGCATCACCTGGTGCAGCGGTGGATCCTTAGGGGGTGCATCGGCCTCCGAAGGCTTGTCTTTTTTCTCTATCGGCAGGGTCCAGTCGCGGTTTTCCTCGTCCGGGGCGCTGGGCTTGGTGGGTTCACGCAGGACGCTGCCCTCGCCCAGCCGGTCTGTGGATTCGACGGGGTTGGCGGCGTTCACGGGCCGCACGGGCACGGCTCCGGAGGCGCCCGTGGAATACAGATCCGCGCCCTGAGGACGCCACTGGGCGGGCGATCGGTCTACGGGTGGCAGTTGCATGGCATGGGCTCCTCAAGAATACGCAATCGGCGGCAACCGCAGCTACCACCTCGTCGTACACCCATTTCGGCAAACTGCCGGGGAAATTAAGGCCTTTTGGACCGATTGCCATGCAGCGCCCGCCAGACAAGCGCAAAGCGCTATCAATATGATTACAAAAATCGCTCCAGCAGCTTGCGCGAGGCGCGATCGAGCGCCTGGCTGTCGGGCACATGAAAGTGCAACCCGTCGCTGGCGGCGATGAGCAGCTTGGTGCGCCCGGAAAGGCGCCTGATATCCTCCTCGCCCTTGAGCACCAGCTGCGCGGCGCCTCGGTCGGTGTCCACCTCCCAGGTGCTGGGGGTGGAAAAGCTGGACACGCTGCGGATGCGCGTGATGGTGGGCACAAACTCGCGTGCGGCGAGTTCTTCCTCGATCAGCGTACGTGCGGCAGCTGCCAGATCGGCAAGGCGCGGCACCCAGGCCAGCTCGTGGCCGTCGGCGCCGACCAGGGACAGGCCCTCCTGCGGCGCGGCAATCGGAAAGGCGCGCACGGGTGTCACGGCCTCGTGCTCGGTGCCGTCGGCCAGGCGCAGCACCAGGCGGCCATGGGGGTTGCGGCGCAGATCGAACGCCATGGGTTCTGTGGTGGTATTCATGGCTGTGCCTCTCACTTGCCGGCCGGGTGGGCGCTGTGCTGGCGCTGGCTTTCTATGCGCACGCCGGCGGCCTCGGCGTCTTCCTCGGCGCGGCGCGCCTGGGCCTCGTACAGGCGCCAGTAGGCGCCCTGCTGGGCCATCAGCTCGTCGTGCGGGCCCACCTCGACCACCTCGCCTCTATCCATGACCACCAGCCGGTCCGCCTTGCGCAGCGTGGACAGGCGGTGGGCGATGGCGATGGTGGTGCGGCCCTGCACCAGGTTGTCCAGCGCCTTCTGGATTTCCTTCTCGGTCTCGGTGTCCACGGCGGACGTGGCCTCGTCCAGGATCAGGATGCGCGGGTCGATCAGCAGGGCGCGGGCGATGCTGATGCGCTGGCGCTCGCCGCCCGACAGGCCCTGGCCGCGCTCGCCCACCAGGCTGTCGTAGCCGTGCGGCAGGCGCAGGATGAATTCATGTGCATGGGCGGCACGCGCGGCGGCGACGATCTCGGCGCGCGTGGCATCGGGCTTGCCGTAGGCGATGTTCTCGGCGATGGTGCCGAAGAACAGGAACGGCTCCTGCAGCACCAGGCCAATGTGGCGGCGGAAGTCGCTCACCGCCATGCGGCGTATGTCCACGCCATCGACGAGGATGGCGCCGTCGCTCACGTCGTAGAAGCGGCTGATCAGGTTCACCAGCGTGCTCTTGCCCGAGCCGCTGTGGCCCACCAGGCCGATCATCTCGCCGGGGCGAATCTGCAGCGACAGGTTCTTGATCACCGTGCGGCTGCCGTAGCGAAAACCCACGCCCTGCATCTCGATCGCGCCGGCCACCTTGTCCACGCGCACCGGGTTCTGCGGATCGGGCACGTTGCTCACATGGTCCAGGATGTCGAAGATGCGCTTGGCGCCGGCGGCGGCCTTTTGCGTCACCGAGACGATGCGGCTCATGGAGTCGAGCCGCGTGTAGAAGCGCCCGATGTAGGCAATGAAGGCCGCCAGCACACCCACCGTGATCTGGTTGTGCGCCACCAGCCAGACGCCAAAGCCCCAGACCACCAGCAGGCCGACCTCGGTCATCAGCGACACCGTGGGGGCGAACAGGCTCCAGGTCTTGTTCAGCTTGTCGTTGACCTCCAGGTTGTGCTGGTTGGCGGCGCGAAAACGCTGCGCCTCGCGGCTCTCCTGGGCGAAGGCCTTGACCACGCGGATGCCGGGAATGGTGTCGGCCAGCACGTTGGTAACCTCGCTCCAGACCCGGTCTATCTTCTCGAAGCCGGTGCGCAGGCGGTCGCGCACGTTGTGGATCAGCCAGGCGATGAAGGGCAGAGGCACCAGCGTGACCAGGGCCAGCCAGGGGTTGATGGAGAACAGGATGGCCGAGGTCATGGCGATCATCAGCACGTCGGTGGCGAAATCCAGCGCGTTCAGCGACAGAAAGACGTTGATGCGGTCGGTCTCCGAGCCTATGCGCGCCATCAGGTCGCCGGTGCGCTTGCTGCCAAAGTAGTCCAGCGACAGGCGCAGCAGGTGCTCGTAGGTGGTGGTGCGCAGATCCGCGCCAATGCGTTCGCTCACCAGCGCCAAAATGTAAGTGCGCGCCCACCCCAACCCCCAAGCCAGCAGCGCCGCCAGCAGCAGGCCGCCCAGGTACATCACCACCAGCCAGGGGTCTATGGCCTTGCCGCTCTGGTAGGGGATGAGGATGTCGTCCATCAGCGGGATGGTCATGTACGGCGGCACCAGCGAGGCGGCGGTGGACGCCAGCGTCAGGCCAAAGCCGGCGGCCAGCTGCTTCTTGTAGGGCCGGGCAAAGCGCCACAGGCGCAGCAGCACCCAGGTGGAGGTCGGTTTGGCCTGCTGGCGCGCGCAGGCCGGGCATTCGTCGCTGCCCGCCGGCAGCGGCGTGCCACAGACGGCGCAGCAGGGCGCCTCGTCACGCTGAACGGCCAGGGCCTGGGGGTTTTGCAGATGGGCGATCTGCTGCTCCAGCCGCTGCTGCAGGTGCAGCGCCTGGGGATGGCGCCCCAGGGTGAAGCGCCACAGCGCCAGGCGCTGCTGGTCGTCATGCAGCTCCAGCGTGCCGACGCCGCCATGGTCGAGCATGCGCAGCACCATGCCGGGGGCCAGCGGCCATTGCTGGGTCGCGCCGTCCATGGCGCGCGCCAACAGGCGCCGGTCGCTCAGCACCAAGAGACCGGGGGCAAAGCGCAGCTCGGGGGTCAGGTCAACCTCGAAGGCGGCCTGCACGTTTTCGTCGGGAGCGAGCATGGCTCGCAGTTCGGCCCCCAGCGGGCCAGGCAAGACACCGGAAGCGTCCACAGATGGTTGATGTTGCATTTTGTTTTGTATGTCTGCCCGCGCCCGCAAAGGGAGTCTGCGGCAGGGCCCCATGCCCGTGAACGGCATTGTCGGCCAGCAGGAGCCGGCCCTCGGTGGCGCAGCGGTATGGCGATGTAACGCTTGTCCACCGCTGGCGGCTGACATCTGCCAATATCCACGCACAATTCACGCTTAGGCAGCGCCAGCACCGGCGCGCCACCCCATTCTTCCACCCCGCACTTCATGGCCAACTTCAAAGATATCCAACTGCTGCGCACCACCTTCCTGCGCGGCCCCAGTGTCTGGACCTACCGCCCCATCCTCGAGGTCTGGCTGGATCTGGGCGAGCTGGAGGACTATCCGTCCAACAAGCTGCCTGGCCTCAATGAGCGCCTGACGGCCTGGCTGCCCGACCTGGTGGAGCACACCTGCGGCGTGGGCGAGCGCGGTGGCTTCATCCAGCGCCTCACGGGCGGCACCTGGATGGGCCATGTGCTCGAGCATGTCGTCATCGAGCTGCTCAACCTCTCGGGCATGCCGGCCGAGTTCGGCCAGACGCGCGAGATCTCCAAGCGTGGCATCTACCGCATGGTGTTCCGCTGCCCCGAGGAGGCCGTGGCGCGCGTGGCGCTGGAGCATGGCCACCGCCTGCTGATGGCAGCCATCAACGATCAGCCGTTTGACCTCAAGGCCGCCATCCACGCCATCAAGACGGCCATCAATGACCGCTACCTCGGCCCCAGCACCGGCTGCATCGTGGACGCCGCCGGCGAGCGCCGCATCCCGCATATCCGCCTGAACGACGGCAACCTGGTGCAACTGGGCTACGGCGCGGCGCAGCGCCGCATCTGGACCGCCGAGAGCGACCAGACCAGCGCCATCGCCGAGGGCATCGCGCAGGACAAGGACTTCACCAAGCGCCTGCTGGCCTCCTGCGGCGTGCCCGTGCCCGAGGGCCAGATCGTGAAGAACGCCGACGAGGCCTGGGAGGTGGCGCAGGACATCGGCTTCCCCGTCACCGTCAAGCCCTCGGACGGCAACCACGCGCGCGGCGTGACGCTGGAGCTGTCCCAAGAGGCCGACATCAAGGCCGCCTTCGCCCTGGCCGAGCCCGAGGGCTCGGATGTGATCGTCGAGAAGTTCATCGACGGCATCGAGCACCGCTTGCTGGTCGTGGGCGGCAAGGTGGTGGCCGCCACCAAGGGCGAGACGGTGAGCGTGCATGGCAACGGCCAGGCCACGCTGGCCGAGCTGGTGGCCGTGCTGAACCAGGACCCGCGCCGCGGCCCGGAGCAGGAATACCCGCTGGACTGGATCGATACCGACAAGGGCGCCGTGCAGCTGGAGCTCAAGCGCCAGAACGTCACGCCGGCCACCGTCATCCCCAAGGGCCAGAGCGTGCTGCTGCAGCGCAACGGCAACATGGCCATCGACTGCACCGACGACGTACACCCCGACGTGGCCTATTACGCCCAGCTGGCGGCAAAAATCGTCGGCCTGGACATCGCCGGCATGGACATGATCGTCAAGGACGTGTCCCAGCCCCTGCAGGGCCAGGGCGCGATTCTGGAGGTGAACGCCGGCCCGGGCCTCTTGATGCACCTGAAACCCACCAGCGGTGCGCCGCGCCCCGTGGGCATGGCCATTGCCGACCACCTGTTCCCGCGCGAGGACGGCCCCGGCGCCGGCCGCATCCCGCTGGTGGGCATAGTCGGCACGCGCGGCAACGCCTTCATCGCGCGCCTGGTGGGCTGGCTGTTGCAGCTGTCGGGCAAGCTCACCGGTGTGGCCAGCAGCGAGGGCATGTTCATCGCCGGGCGCCGGACGCAAAAAACCAATACGGCGAACTGGGCCGGCGCGCACCGCCTGCTGACCAACCGCCTGGCCCAGGCGGCCGTAATCCAGACCACGGCGCGCTCCATCCTGGAGGAAGGCCTGGCCTACGACCGCTGCCTGGTCGGCGTGGTGACCGACATGGACGGCTACGAGGGCCTGGCCGACCACGACGTGCTGGAGCAGGCCAAGATGACGCGCGTGCTGCGCACCCAGATCGACGTGGTGCTGAGCGATGGCGCGGGCGTGCTCAATGCCGACATCGCCCAGGTGGCCGAGTTGGCACCCCTGTGCGACGGCGAGGTGCTGCTGTACTCGACCAGCGCCGACAACGGGCCAATAGCCGCGCACCGCGCCGATGGCGAAGGCCGCGCCGTGTTTGTGCGCGACGGCCAGGTAGTTCTGGCCACGGGCGCCAGCGAGCGCGTGCTGGGCAGCCTGCAGACCCTGAGCCTGCCTGGCGGCCGGCAGCCGGACGTTGCAGCCCTGCTGGCGGCCATTGCCACCGCCTGGTCCATGCACATCGGCCCGGATCTGATCGCCGCCGGCATCAAGACTTTCGAGTACCAGGCATAGCGCGCATCAACTATCAATTAGATAGCTATAAGCGCACAACTATCAAGCGTTACAGCCATTTTTTATTCAAATCCGGCTGAAAGAACCCCACCATGCAAATCACCCGCACCCGCGCCCTGCGCGGCCCGAACCTCTGGACCCGCAGCACCGCCATCGAGGCCATCGTGCAATGCGCGTCCAACGAGCACGACATCCAGCAACTGCCCGGCTTCGTGGACCGGCTGCGCGCCCGTTTTCCGCAGGTGGGCGCCCTGCACCCCAAGAGCGCAGGCCAGCCGGTGTCGCTGGCCGATGTGCTGGAGGCCGCGGCCCTGTCGCTGCAGGCCCAGGCGGGCTGCCGCGTGACCTTCAGCCGCACGCACGAGACCGTCGAGCATGGCACCTACCAGGTGGTGGTCGAATACACCGAGGAGTCGGTCGGCCTCCTCGCCATGGAGCGCGCCGAGGCCCTGGTGCAAGCCGCACTGGCCGACCAGCCGTTTGATGCCCAGGCGGTGATCGCCGAGCTGCGCGAGCTCGATGAGGACGACCGCATCGGGCCCTCGACCGGCTCCATCGTGGACGCGGCCCTGGCGCGCGGCATCCCCATCCGGCGCCTGACCAGCGGCTCGCTGGTGCAGCTGGGCTGGGGCGCCAAGGCGCGGCGCATCCAGGCGGCCGAGCTGGACCAGACCAGCGCCGTGGCCGAGTCCATCGCGCAAGACAAAGACCTGACCAAGCGCCTGCTGCACGCCGCCGGCGTGCCCGTGCCCATGGGCCGGCCCGTGACCGACGTGGATGACGCATGGAGCGTGGCCGAAGAAGTGGGCCTGCCCGTGGTGGTCAAGCCCCAGGACGGCAACCAGGGCAAGGGCGTGACGGTGAACATCAGCACACGCGCACAGCTGCAGGCGGCATTTGACACGGCCAGGAGCTTCAGCGACGAGGTGATGGTCGAGCGCTACCTGCCCGGCAACGACTTCCGCCTGCTGGTGGTGGGCCACCAGCTGGTGGCCGCCGCGCGGCGCGACCCGCCCCAGGTGCTGGGCGACGGCCAGCACACGATCCGCGAACTGGTGGACATCGTGAACCAGGATCCGCGCCGCGGCTCGGGCCATGGCACGGCGCTGACCAAGATACGCCTCGATGACATCGCCATTGCACGCATCGCGGGCGAAGGCCTCACACCCGACTCCGTGCCCGCCCAGGGCCAGCGCGTGGTGCTGCGCAACAACGCCAACCTGTCCACCGGCGGCAGCGCCACCGACGTGACCGACGACGTGCACCCCGAGATCGCCGCCCGCGCCATTGAGGCCGCGCAAACCATAGGCCTGCACATCTGCGGCGTGGACGTGATCTGCGAATCCATGCTCAAGCCGCTGGAAGAGCAAGGCGGCGGCATCGTCGAGGTGAACGCCGCGCCCGGTCTGCGCATGCACCTGGCGCCCTCCTTCGGCAAGCCACGCAACGTGGGCGTGCCCATGGTCGATGAGCTGTTTGCGCCGGGCGAGGACGGGCGCATCCCGGTCGTTGCCGTCACCGGCACCAACGGCAAGACCACCACCACGCGCCTGATCAGCCAGCTGATGGCCGCGCACGGCCTGCGCGTGGGCATGACGAATACCGACGGTGTGTATGTGCACGGCCGCCAGATCGACAGCGGCGACTGCTCCGGCCCGAAGAGCGCGCGCAACGTGCTGTTCCACCCCGAGGTGGATGCGGCCGTGCTCGAATGCGCGCGCGGCGGCGTGCTGCGCGAGGGCCTGGGCTTTGACCGCTGCCAGGTGGCCGTGGTGACCAACGTGGGCGCAGGCGACCACCTGGGGCTGAACTACATCACCACCGTGGAAGACGTGGCCGTGCTCAAGCGCGTCATCGTGCAGAACGTGGCGCAGGATGGCTACGCCGTGCTCAACGCCGCCGACCCGCATGTGGCGGCCATGGCCGGCAACTGCCCCGGCCAGGTGATCTTCTTCGCCCAGGATCGCCACCACCCGGTGATGGCCACGCACCGCGCGCAAGGCAGCCGCGTGGTGTATGTGGACGAGGGCCATATCGTCGCCGCCGAGGGCTCGTGGCGCGAGTCCATCGCGCTGCGCGACATCCCGATCACGCGCGGCGGCAGCATTGGCTTTCAGGTCGAGAACGTGATGGCCTCCGTGGCTGCGGTCTGGGCCGTGGGCCTGCCCTGGCAGACCATACGCCGCGGCCTGGCCGGCTTTGCCAGCGACGGCGACAACGCCCCCGGGCGCTTCAACGTCATGGACTACCGCGGCGCTACGCTGATCGCCGACTACGGCCACAACCCCGACGCCATGCGCGCCCTGGTGCAGGCCGTGGCCGCCATGCCGGGCCAGCGGCGCAGCGTGGTCATCAGCGGCGCGGGCGACCGGCGCGACCAGGACATCATCGAGCAGACGCGCATCCTGGGCGCGGCCTTCGACGACGTGGTGCTGTACCAGGACGCCTGCCAGCGCGGCCGCGCGGACGGCGAGGTGCTGGCCCTGCTGCAGCAGGGCCTGCAGGGCGCGCCGCGCACCAGCTACGTGACCGAGATCCACGGCGAGTTCATCGCCATAGACCATGCGCTGGCACGCCTGCAACCAGGCGACCTGTGCCTGGTGCTGGTCGATCAGGTGCACGAGGCACTGGAGCACCTGCGCCAGCGCTGCGCCGAGACCTCCAGCGCCACGGCGGGCGCGGCATGAGCGCGCTGCGCGCGGCCGCTCTGCTGACCCTGGCCCTGGCGGGCGGCGCCCAGGCCGCGGATGCCGAAAAGATCGGCACCGTGGACACGGCCTTCCAGTGGATTGGCCGGGATCACGACATCATCGTCGAGGCCTATGACGACCCGCTGGTGACCGGCGTGACCTGCTATGTCTCGCGCGCGCGCACCGGCGGCATCAAGGGCACGCTGGGCCTGGCCGAGGATCGCGCCGAGGCCTCCATCGCCTGCCGCCAGGTCGGGCCGATCACGTTTGCCCAGCCCTTGAGAAGCCAGCAGGAGGTGTTCAGCGAGCGCACCTCGCTGCTCTTCAAGCGCCTGCGCGTGGTACGCATGGTGGACGCCAGGCGCAACACCCTGGTCTACCTGACCTACTCCGAAAAGCTCATCGACGGCTCGCCGCAAAACAGCATCACGGCCGTGCCCGTGGATCGCGCCACGCCGATCCCGCTGAAATAATTGATTTGAAGTGAAAACAGCCCGCAGCGCCCGATCACAAAGCGCCAACAGCTATTAAAAAAGAAGCATTTTCAAGCCTGCTGTGCGGCAATCTGGCGCAGCGCCTGCTCGAAGACCTCGACCGGCTGGCCGCCCTGAATCAGGTGGCGCTCATTGATGATCACCGCCGGCACCGAGTGGATGCCCTGGCCCTGGTAGAAGGCCTGCTGCTGGCGCACGGCGTCGGTGTACTCCTGCGACTGCAGCACGGCGCGGGCGCGCGCCTCGTCCAGCCCCAGGCGCGCCACCAGGCGCAGCAGCACGGCATGCTCGCCGGGGTTCTCGCCATCGGTGAAATAGCTGGTGAACAGCGCCCGCTGCAGCGCCAGGCGCTGCTCGCCCGTGCCCTCCACCTCCAGCCAGTGCAGCAGGCGGTGGGCGTCGAAGGTGTTGTAGATGCGCGTGCGCCGCTCGCTGAACGTGAAGCCCAGGGCCGCCCCGCGCGCGCCTATCTGCGCGTGCATCTGGCGCAGCTGCTCGGGCGTGCTGCCGTACTTGGCGGCCAGGTGCTCGAACAGGTCTTCACCCTGCGGCCCCATGCCGGGGTTGAGCTCGAAGGGCTGGAAATGCCAGTCCAGCCGCACCTGCCCCGCCAGGCACTCGGCCGCCTGCGCCAGCGCCGCCAGGCCTATGGCGCACCAGGGGCAGACGATGTCAGAGACAAAGTCGATCTTCAGGAGGGTGGGGGTGGCAGGCGTCATGCGGGCTTCCGGTGGTCGATCACGGCGATTGTCCGCCAGCCTGCAATCTTGGCTTGACACGGCATCGCCGCGGTATTTTGATGGAGGCCGCACCTCATCACCGGGAGCACACCATGCGCATCGAGGAAATGATTGCCGCCATCCAGGCCCAGCTGGGCCTTGACGTGGACGGGAAAGCGGGCCCGCAGACCTGGGGCGCGATCTACGCGCGCATCGTGCAGAAGAAGATTGACGGCCAGCCGCCCGCCCTGGCCATCGCCACCGTGGATGCGCGCAGCGAAAAGGCCATCGCCACCCTGCTGCCCCAGGTGCAGCCCATGGCGCGCGCGCTGGTGCAGAAGGCGGCGGCGGCGGGCATCACCATCCGCGTTCTCAGCGGCCTGAGAAGCTTTGCCGAGCAGGACGCCCTGTACGCCCAGGGCCGCACGGCACCCGGCCCCATCGTCACCAAGGCGCGCGGCGGCTATTCCAACCACAACTTCGGCATTGCCTTTGACGTCGGCGTGTTCGAGGGCAACCGCTACCTGGCCGATTCGCCCAAATACAAGGCCGTGGGCGTGCTGGGCATGGATCTGGGCCTGGAGTGGGGCGGCAGCTGGAAGACCATCGTCGATCAGCCGCATTTCCAGCTGCGCCCGGCCTGGGCCATGGACCTGAGCGAGCGCGACATGCTGGCCGAAATGCGCTCGCGCCAGGCTGCAGGCGGCCCGGTCTTTGCGTAGCCGCTGGAGCCCCACCATGGCCAATGCAACCGCCCCCTTCCACCCCATCATCTACGTGCGCGGCTACGCCATGACCGAGCGCGAGCAGGACGAAACCACGGCCGACCCCTTCTGCGGCTTCAACCTGGGCTCCACCGTGTACCGCGCCACGGCCGACAAGAACCAGCCGGCGAAGAAGTTTGTCTTCGAGTCCCCGGTGCTGCGCCTGATGTCGGACTACGGCTACGCCGACATCTACGACAACGGCCTGGACATCATGGACGGCGAGTGGGAGGGCCGCATCAGCACGCGCTCCATCATCATCTACCGCTACTACGAGCAGGCCTCGGCCCTGCTGGGCAGCAGCAAGACGCCGGATATTTCGCACTTTGCGCGCGGCCTGTCCGAGCTGATCCTGCGCGTGCGCGATCTGGCCTGCGCCAACCCCGACAACCAGCTGGCGCCCGAGGACTTTCGCTGCTACCTCGTCGCCCACTCCATGGGCGGCCTGGTATGCCGCGCCTTGCTGCAGAACCAGAGCCTCAGCGATGGCCAGGCACGCGCCTGCGTGGACAAGTTCTTCACCTACGCCACGCCGCACAACGGCATAGACATGGCCGGCATCAACGTGCCGCAGTGGCTGAGCGCCGGCGACATGAACAATTTCAACCGCCAGAACATGGCCGGCTACCTGAAGCTGGAAGCGCTGTACGCCAAGACCGGGCGCGTGGACTGGTTGCCCGAAAAGGCCTTCGCGTCCGAGCGCGTGTTTTGCCTGATAGGCACCAACCGCGCCGACTATGGCGTGGCCATGGGCCTGTCGCGCAGCTTTGCCGGCCATGGCAGCGATGGCCTGGTGCGCATAGAAAACGCCTCGCTCTGGGGCGTGAACGCCAAGGGCAAGCTCTCCGCGCCCTGCGCCACGGCCTATGCCTATCGCTCGCATTCGGGCTATTTCGGCATCGTCAACAGCGAGGAGGCCTACCAGAACCTGACACGCTTTCTGTTCGGCGATGTGCGCGTGGACATCTGGGCCGACATCGATGGCGTGCAGCTGCCGCCCGAGATCGAGGGCAAGACCGTGAACGCGCTGTACCAGTTCGAGGTACTGGGCTCGCCGCGCGGCAAGCGCTGGTACCTGACGCGGCGCATGGCCGAGGAAGATTCGGTGGCCTGCCGCAGCCACCAGGAGTTGACCGACCCGGCGAACAAGGACGCGCGCAGCATCTACCTGTCCACCGTGTTCCTGGCCAACCGCGCGCGCGTGAATCCGGTGCGGCCCTCGCTGGCCTATGGCCTGACGCTGGGCGTGCGCGTGCCCGACTACGAGGTGGAGCGCAAGTTCTGGGCCGACGGCCACTACGAGGGCGGCTACCTGTTCCACGACACCGTCATCGTCGAGATGGTGCCGCCCCAGCAGCCGGGCGAGGCCTGGACGGCCAGCTTCGGCTGGCAAAGCGACAACGTCGGCCGGGCCACCACGCCGCTGTCCTACAAGACGCTGAAGACCGGCAAGCAGGTGATGAGCATTGCCTTCGGCGCCGCCAGGGCGCCGAGCATCACCGGGCGGCTGCGCTTCGTGGTGTCGGCGTGGAATGCCTGAGCACCCGCGCTTTCAATACCCGAAGAACTCCTCGCTGCGCACGTCGTCCTCGTCCACACCGGCCTGCACCAGGGTGTTTCGCATGGCCTCGACCAGCGCCGGCGGGCCGGACACGTAGAAGATGGGCGCGTCCAGCCCGGCAATGGCGTGCTGCACGAAGGCGCTGTCGATGATGCCCGTGCTGCCCTCCCAGGGCTGCTGCGAATGGCCCATGTCGGTCATGGTGGCCATCAGGTGGAACCTGGAGTTGCGCTTGACCAGCGCCTGCAGTTCGGCCAGGAAGGCCGTGTCCTCGGGGCGGCGGTTGGAGTACAGCAGCACCAGCTTGTGCTGCGACTGCTGCTCGGCGGCGCTGCGTAGCATGCTCATGAAGGGCGTGATGCCTATGCCGCCCGCTATCAACACCGCTGCGCGCGCGGGGTTCTTGTGCAGGGTCAGCGAGCCAAACGGCCCGTCGATGTTGAGCTCGGCCCCCAGCGGCAGCGCACCCAGGGCACGCTTGAACCGGCTGTCGCGCATGCGCGTGGCGAACATCAGCTCGGCCTCGTGCGGTGCGGTGACGATGGAGAAGGCGTGGCTGCCGTCCTCACCCTCGGGGCCGCCGGGCAGGATGACTTCAAACGCCTGTCCGGCGCGAAACTCGAACCCCGCCGGCCTTTCCAGGTGGAAGGCCATGGTGCCCTGGGCCACGGGCTCTTTGGCGAGAAGCTTGACGGTATAGGTGGCCATATATGTCCTCTCAATGACGGTCATGCGCCATGGGATGCGGCGCATGGGGCCGATATTCCCGCATGGGCCGAGATCACGCCAGCCGGCCACGCATAGCGCCCAGCCGCGCCATGGTTACAGCCAGGCGCGCAGCTCGGTCTTGAGCACCTTGCCGTAGCTGTTCTTGGGCAGGGCCGGCACCCAGCGGTATTGCTTGGGGCGCTTGAAGCGGGCGATGTGCTCCAGGCACAGGGCGTCCAGTTCATCGTCGGGCACGGGCGCGCCATCGGCCACCAGGAAGGCGATCACCACCTCGCCCCATTCGGCGTCCTGCTTGCCCACCACCGCCGCCTCGCTCACGCGCGGGTGCAGGAGCAGCACCTCCTCCACCTCGCGCGGGTAGATGTTGGAGCCGCCAGAGATGATCACGTCCTTGCTGCGGCCCTGCAGCGTCAGAAAACCGTCGGCATCCAGGCTGCCGACATCGCCCGTGTGCAGCCAGCCGCCGCGCAGCGTCTGCGCCGTGGCCTCGGGGTTGTTCCAGTAGCCGGCCATGACCGTGTCGCCGCGCACCAGCACCTCGCCCAGCTCGCCCTGGGGCACAGGCTCGTCATTGGCGTCGGCCACGCGCACCTCCACGCAGGCGTGCGCCACGCCCACCGAGGCGATGCGCTGCTCCCAACGCGGGTGCCGGGTGTCCATCAAATGCTCGCGCGCCAGGGCGGTGATGGTCATGGGGCATTCGCCCTGGCCGTAGATCTGCACGAACTTCTGGCCCATGGTGTCCAGCGCGCGGCGCAGGTCGTCCACATACATCGGGCCGCCGCCGTAGACGATGGTCTTGAAGCCGCTGCCGTCGCCGCCCGTGGCGCGCAAGTGCTCGACCAGCCGGTGCACCATGGTGGGCGCGGCAAACAGCGACAGCCGGCCCACGTCGGCGGCCAGCTGCGCCAGCTCGGCCGGGTCGAAACCGCCCGATTCGGGCAGCACATGGCGCGCCCCGCGCAGCATGTAGGCGTAGTTATACAGGCCGGCGCCATGCGACATGGGCGCGGCATAGACCATGGCGTCATCCGGGTGCACATCGTCCACGTCGGTGAAATAGGCCATGGTCATGGCCAGCAGGTTGCGCTGCGTCTGCATCACGCCCTTGGGCCGGCCGGTGGTGCCCGAGGTGTAGAACAGCGAGGCCAGATCCTCAGGCGTGCGCTCCTCCATCGCCAGCGGCGCGCCCTGCGCCGCCTGGCTCCAGCCGGGGCCGCCCAGCACCTGCAGGGCGGCGGGGTCGGCGCCGGCGGCAAACGCTGCATCGCGCAGCTCGGCCGACACACAGACCACGCGCGCGCCGCTGTCGCCCAGCACATGGGCCAGCTCGCGCGCATGCAGCTTGTAGTTGACGGGCACCGACACCGCGCCACACCAATAGATGGCATGCAGCGCCTCCAGGTACTCGGGGCAGTTGGCCGAGTAGATGGCCACGCGCTCGCCCGGCTGCACACCGCAACGCTGGCGCAAATGCCCGGCCAGCGCCGCCACGCGCGCCGCCAGGCCACGGTAGTCGTGCAACAGGCGCGCGCCGGCCAGCACCGCCGGGCGGTCGCCATGCACCAGGGCGCTGCGCTGCAGCAGTTGGGCGATATTCATTGCCGTCTCCTCACTCTTAAAAAAATAGCTGTTTGCGCTTGATGGATAAGCGCTACACGGCATTTTGGCTCAAACTCCTGCCATGCCCCATCAACCCATCGACGACCTGTTTGCCGACGACAGCGCCCAGCCTACGGCCCTGCCCCTGGGCACGCAAGCGCTGCTGCTGCGCGGCTTTGCGCTGGCCCAGGCCGACGCCCTGGTGCAGGGCGTGCAACAGGTCGCCGCGCAGGCGCCCTGGCGTCACATGCTCACCCCGGGCGGCCAGGCCATGTCGGTGGCCATGACGGGCTGCGGGCCTTTGTCCTGGGTCAGTGACCGGCGCGGCTACCGCTACGCGGAGCGCGACCCGGTGAGCGGCCGGCCCTGGCCAGCCATGCCCGCGGCATTCATGCGACTGGCGCAGGATGCTGCGCGGCAGGCGGGGTTTGCGCCCTTCCTGCCCGACGCCTGCCTGATCAACCGCTACGCGCCGGGCGCGCGCATGTCGCTGCACCAGGACCGCGACGAGCGCGACCTGGCCGCGCCCATCGTCTCGGTATCGCTGGGCCTGCCGGCCGTCTTCCTGTGGGGCGGCGCCACGCGCTCAGAACGCGCACTGCGCGTGCCTCTGCGGCATGGCGACGTGCTGGTCTGGGGCGGCGTGGACAGGCTGCGCTTTCATGGCGTTCTGCCCGTGGCGCCGGGCGAGCACCCGGCCACGGGCCAGTGCCGCATCAACCTGACGCTGCGCAAGGCGCTTTGAAACCACAAAAACGATAGCATCGAGCGCTTGCTGTAAAATACCTGCAGGCCTTTTCAACCGTAGGCCCAAACGCCACACCCTGCACCAAGACATGGCCAGCGCCATGCCGCAGCCCGCGGCAGGGCCAATGACCTTGGCGCCAGCACAAAAGTCCATTACGCACTAGACTGCGCCCCTTTGCTGCCGGGCACGCGCTTCGTCAGCACAGCCTGTGCAGGCCAGTCCCGCACACATCACCGCCGCGCTGGGCACCCTGCCCACCCGCAGTCCGGGGCAGCATGCCCGGCCGCAGCGGCCTTACCAGTAGATGCCAGCGTTGCATACCGGCGTCTTGCACGGGCGATGCGCCATCGCCCATCCCGCGCCGGGGTTGCCGGCGCATGCGTTTTCTGTGCATTGCACACAGCCCCCCATCGAGTGCGGGTGGCGCCGGCCATGGGTCGCGCCCGCCATCACTCGCCCCTGACAAAAAAGAGGAACCCCATGTCCAACAAGGAAGAACTGATCGAGATGCAAGGCAAGGTCGATGAAGTGCTGCCCGACTCACGCTTTCGCGTGACCCTCGACAACGGCCACGCGCTCATCGCCTACTCGGGCGGCAAGATGCGCAAGCACCGCATCCGCGTGCTGGCGGGCGACGCGGTGTCGGTGGAGATGTCGCCCTACGACCTGACCAAGGGCCGCATCACCTTCCGCCACCTGCCCCCGCGCGCGGGCGGCGCGCCGCGCGCTCCGGCGCGTCCACGGCGCTAGTACCGTATTTGATTCCGCTTCCAAATCATTCGTGTCTAGGCGCGAAGCCGCAGGCAGTGCTGTAGCACGACAAGGCGAAGCAACAACGACACGGGTGATTTAGAAATGGAATGACTCATGGATGCCGCGCCAGCATCTCCGCCACATAGCGGCTTGGAATGGCGTAGGTAATGCCCGAAGGCTGGCTGAGTGCCGATTCGCGCGTGCCCTTCACCAGCACCATGCTGATGACGCCAAACACGGCACCGCTACGGGGATCGAACAACGGGCCGCCGCTGTTGCCGGGGTAGGCTGTGGCGTCCAACTGAAACACCTGCTGCGGCCCCGAGCGCATGCTGCGGATGGCGCGCTCGCTCAATTGCTGGCTGGTCGGGCTGGGCAGGGCCATGGTGGTGATGGACGACACAATGGCCCGGTGGGTGACGGACGAAAAGCCCAGCAGCCCGCCGACCGGAAAGCCCATGAAGGCGAAATCTTCCCCTTCGCGCACCTGGTCGGATGCACCAATGCTGAGCGCGGCAACCGCAGGCCCGTCGATTTGCAGCAGCGCCAGATCCTGCTCGTGGTTGTTTTCCAGCACCCTGGCCTGGCGCAGCGTCCAGGCGCTTGCGCCTGAGCGTACCTGCACCACCAGGGCCGGTGCATCAGCCTCCTGGCCGCCAGCGGCCTTGGTGACATGGGCATTGGTCACGACACGCAAGCCATCACCCACCACAAAACCCGTTCCGACAAAACGAAACCGCGGGTTGTCGGTGGCTTTGTAGGTACCGACCAGCACTACGGAGGGTTTCACCCGCTGCACGGCATCGGGCAGTTGCGCCAGCGCGCAACCCGCCCACAGCCACTGGAGCAGGAATATGAACACCCAGGGCGTCGATCCATGTTTCAAGTTCATGGCACTGATCAACCTCCAGCCTGTTGCAGCAAACACCGAGGGGCGCCTCTCACAGTGCCTTCTTCAACTCCGCCACCTCGGCCTGGCCGGGAAACTTGTCCCCGGCGGCAGACAGTTCATCCACCAGCGGCCTGGCCGCATCCTTGCGCCCGGCCTTGAGGTAGATCTTGGCCAGGTTCAGCTTGTAGCCCAGCTGCTGTGGCTGCAGCTGCACCACCTTCTTCTGCAGCTCTACCGCCTTGTCGTGCTGGTTGGCCGCCGACAGCAGCATGGCCCAGGTGTCCATCAGCGGTGGCTGGTTGGGCGCCAGGGTGTTGGCGCGCTCGGCGTCGGCCAGGGCGCCTTCCTTGCCCAGCTGGCCCTTGATCCAGGCGCGGTTGTTCAGGGCGATGGCGTTGTCCGGCTGCAGTGTCAGCGTGCGCTCGAACTGGCGCAGGCTCTCGGGCAACTCGTTGCGGCTCAGGGCCTGGCTGCCCAGGTAGAAGGGGAAGCTGGCGTCCTTGGGGTGGCTGCGTGTCCAGTCCGCGGCCCAGCGGTCGGCATCCGCCTTCTTGCCGGCGCTCTGCAGCGCGCTGTGCAGGCGCACGGCCAGCTCGGGGTTGTCGACCTGCTTCAGGCCCGCACGATAGGCGTCGATGGTCTTGTCCCAGGCCTTGCCCGCGGCCTGGATCTCGCCTTCGAGGATGTAGCCGGCCGCCTCCTTGGGGCGTTGCTTTTGCACCGTGCGGGCGATGGTCAGGGCTTCGTCGGGCTTGTTGGCCGCCATGGCCAGGCTGGCTAGGCCTTGCTGGGCCTGCAGTAGGTTGGGGGTGATCTCGAGCGCCTTGCGCAGTTTTTCGGCGGCGGCGGCCTGGTCGCCAGCCACCAGGTGAGCACTGGACATGCGCAGATACGGCAGCGGTGACTTGGGCTGCAGCGCCGCCATGCGGTTGAAGCTGGACTGGGCCTGGTTGTGCTCGCCATTGGCGAGCTGGGCGCGCCCAAGCACGTCCAGCAGCTGCATGTTGTCGGGCAGAGCGGCGGTTGCGTTCTGTGCCACCGTCAGGGCTTCCTTGGGCTCACCGGTGCGCAGGTAATGCTCGGCCAGCATCTGGCGCGGTACTGGGTTGTTGGGCGCGCCGTCGACGGCGCGGCGCAGAATGCCGGTCAGCTCGGCCTTGTCTGCGCCATGGGCGGCACGCAGCTCCAGCAGCAGCTGGTAGGCCTGGATGTTGGCCGGCTGCTGCTTGATGGCGGCCTCCAGCCGCGCGCGAGCCTCATCGGGGCGCTTCTCGGCGTTGTCTATGACGGCCAAAACGCCAACGGCGGGGAAGTAGTTGCCATCGATCTGCAGCGCCTGCTCCATGGCCTTGCGTGCGCCGGCCTTGTCGCCCTTTTGCAGCAGCGCGCGTCCGCGCAGGAAGGGCGGCACCACGTCGGCCGGGCGTTTTTTCTGCAGCGCATCTATGGCCTTCAAGGCCTGATCGGTCTTGCCCTGCCGCAGCAGGGTGTTGATCAGTGCCATGTCGGCCACCACACCCTCGTCGGATGCGGCAATGTTCTGCAGCTCGCCTATCGCCGTGTCGCCCTGGCCAGCCGCCAGGTGGCTGAGCGCCAGTGAGGTGCGCTTGGCGGGATCCTTGGGATCCAGGCTGGAGGCACGGGCAAAGTAGCGCTGCGCACGATCGATGTCTCCGCGCAACATGTACACCTGCCCAGCCAGCGCCAGCAGGGCTGGGTCAGAGTTGCCGTCTTTCCCGTCTTTTGGCTCCTCGGGCAGCAGGGCCACGGCATTATCCAGCCGCCCCAGGCGTATATTTGTCGTCACCAGGCCGCGGCGCGCCATGGCCAAGCCGGGGTTCAGTTGCAGAGCCTTGGACAACATCGCCTCGGCCTGAACCATGGAGCCCAGTTGCAGCTCCGCCATACCACCCAGTTCAAAGCCACGGTAGCTCTCGGGAGCCAGCCGCAACAGGTTCTGTATTTTTTCCTGTGTCGTCTTGAAGTCCTTTTTGGTATAGGCCAGCATGGCCTCCAGATACAAGGTGGGCACCCGGCCGGGGGCCTCCTTCACCAGTACCTGCAAAGCCTTCTCGGCGTCATCGACCTTGCCCTGTACCAGCAGCAGTTCGATGATTGCGGCCTGCCCTTCCTTGTAGGCCGGATTGACCTGCAGCGATTCCTGGTAAGCCGCCAACGCGCCAGCCATGTCACGCTTGCTGTACAGCAACAGGTCACCACGCAGCTTGCGTGCCTCAGCCCCTGCAGAGGACTGCCGCGGCACCTTGTCCAACCCGACCAGAGCGGCTTCGATATCGCCGGACAAGGCGCTGGTGCGCGCCAGCTCCAGCAAGGCGGGTGCGTAATCGGGCTTGGCCTTGAGCGCCTCGTTCAGGCTCTCACGCGCCTTGTCCTGCTGGCCCTGGCGCTGCCATGCAATGGCCACGTTGGTCTTGAGATTGGCCTGCGCCTCTTCCCCGCTCAGCTGCTTGCTCGCGTAGTCGTTGGTGACCTTGTCAAACTGCCTGGCCTGCATCAGAGCCTGTACCAGCTGCGGCACGATTTCGTCGGCGGGTGCACCCAGATCCTGCGCCTTCTTGAATTCGGTTTCAGCGCCCTGAGCGTCACCAGTGGCAAGCAAGGCCTGGCCCAGCATGAGGCGTGCCTTGATGAAATCAGGGCGCTCCTTCAAGGCGTTCTTGAGCTGGATGATGGCCGCTGGTGCGTCCTGTCGATTCAGGTAGTCCTGCGCCGATGTAACCAGGGTATCGGGATTGTCTCCACCGCAGGCCGACACCAGCAAGGCGATTGCCAGGGTAGCGGACGGGAAAGCACTGCGGGAAATAGGCATCTTCATCATCATGTTGTCCTTCACAGGGAACCGGTTTCTTAAGTCTTTAGGCCCAAGCGATGCATCAGGTCGTACAGCGTGGGCCGACTCACACCGAGCAGTTCGGCAGCCTTGGCAACGGTGCCATCGGTACGCGCCAACGCTGCCAGCACGGCACGCTGCTCAGCCCCCTCGCGGATCACGCGCAAGTCCAGCGAGCGGTCATCGTCCACCCCGTCGGCATCCGTGAAGCCGACATCGAGTGCGGTGATCTGGCTGCCATCGGCCATGATGGTGGCGCGCTTGATACGGTTTTCCAGCTCACGGATGTTGCCCGGCCATGGATGGGCCTCGATCGCGCGCAGAGCATCATCGGCCAGGGTCAGGCTGCGTCCATGCTCCTGTGCAAAACGGCGGGCAAAGGCATGGGCCAGCAGCGCCGCATCGCCCACCCGCTGACGCAGCGGTGGTATCTCGACCACGATTTCGGCCAGGCGGTAATACAGATCTTCGCGAAAGCGCCCATCCTTGATGCATTGCGCCAGGTTCTGGTGCGTGGCACAGACCACGCGCACATCCACGGCAATGCCCTGGCGTCCGCCCACGCGCTCGACCACACGCTCTTGCAAAAAACGTAGCAGCTTGGCCTGTAGCGGCATGGGCATATCGCCTATTTCGTCGAGCATGAGGGTGCCCCCATGCGCCGTCTCGATCTTGCCCGGTGTGGTCTTGGCGGCACCGGTGAAGGCGCCTTTTTCATAGCCAAACAGCTCGCTTTCGAGCAGGTTTTCAGGAATGGCGGCGCAGTTGATGGCCACGAAGCTGCCATTGCTGCGGTTGGACTGCTGGTGCAGCCCCCGGGCCAGCACCTCCTTGCCCGTGCCGCTCTCGCCCAGCAGCATCACCGAGGCATTCGTATTCGCCACCTTCTCGATGGTGCGGCACACGCGCAGCATCTGCGGGTCGCGTGTGATCAGTCCCGCGATGGCGTCCGACGCCTGCAAGGCCTGCAGCCGCTTGTTCTCGGCCTGCAGCTCGTGCATCCTGAAGGCGCGTTCCACGCACAGGTTGAGCACTTCCGGCTCGAAGGGCTTGGCCAGAAAGTCATAGGCACCCATGGCCACGGCCTTGAGTGCGTTCGCCTGGCCGTTCTGCCCCGTGAGCACGATGACTTTGGTGTCTGGCGCCGCCGCCAGTATCTGTTCCAGCAGCTTGAAGCCCTCGGACACCGAGTCCGCATCCGGGGGCAGGCCCAGATCCATGGTCACTACTGGCGAGCCATGCCGGCGCAACTGCGCCATGGCGCTTTCGCGGTCATTGGCCAAGACCGACTCATAGCCGTCGAGCGACCATTTGATCTGCTTTTGCAGCGCCAGGTCGTCCTCGACAACCAACAAGGGCTGCAACTTCTCCGCACTCATGCCGTCCCTCTCCTATAGGTGTAAATCGGAATCGCGACTGATTTCAATCAATGGCAGCAACAGCCCCACCACCGTTCCTTTGCCGACCTGGCTGTCCACGGAGAGCTTGCCCCCGAGCTCCTGCACATACTGAAAACTCTCGTAGGTGCCAATGCCCATGCCAGCTTCCTTAGTGGTCTGAAAAGGCTTGAACAACCGCGTCTGGACAAATTCTTCGCTCATGCCATGGCCCTCGTCGCCGACTTCGACGCGTGCATGGCTGCCATAGCGATCGACCCGAATCCAGACACGGTCGGTAGCACCTGTGGCCTCCAGCGCGTTTTGAACCAGATGGCCGATGATGCGCTCCAAACGATCGGCGTGTCCACGGGTAAAAACCTGTGACGAAACGTCCACTTCAACCGTCCTCCCGCGGCGCAGGGCATTGGCGGCCAGGCGCTCGGCAATCTTGCCCAGGTCCACGCCCACGGCGGCTGCGCCAGAAGACGCCCCCTCGCGCAGTTGCAGCATCAGCTGGCGCATGCGTTCCAGCGAATTTTCCACGGTCATCAGCATGTCGGCCTGAAACTCCGGGTTGTTCTGCAACCGCTTGGCGTTTTTGACCATCAATGACAGTTGGGCCACGATATTTTTCAGGTCGTGCACCACGAATGCCGACATCCGGCTGAATGCCTCGAACTTGCGTGATTCAAGCAGCGCCTCGGTGGCCTGCATCTGCGCCAGAATGCTCGCCGCCTGCCTGCCAGCCGTCTTCAGCAGATCAATCACCTCCCAATTGACTTCAACCGGCGTGCGCGGGCTGGCCAGCAGCACGAACCCGAGCAAATCCTTGCCGTGCCACAGGGGCACCAGCAGCCAGGCCTGCGGGTACTCGGCAAGCCAATCGGGTACTCGCAGATGCTGGTAGCGCCCAGGGTAGGCGCGCCATTCTTCCAGGTTGACCACCCAGGCAGTCGAACGCATGAACGCGGGCAGAGCGCCATCCTTGTCCACGGTTTCGGTAGCGGCGGGCAAATTCCAGCGCGCGGCCTGGCGGTACTGATCGTCGTCGGGGCGCAGCAGCCACAAGCCGCCTGCCGGGCTCTCCAGCATGTCCGCCAGGCCACGAATCACATTCTTGCCGGCTTCCTGCGGGTGGTCCTGACTGGACAGCGTGGCCGTGAACTTCAGCCACTCCTCACGGTAATCAAAGCGGTAACGAAAAAAATGCTTGCCCAGAAACACCCGCAGCGTGGCGCGCAATGAACCCGACAACGCCACCCCAATGGCCAGCACTACGGCCACGAAAACCAGGCCCAGCTGCAGGGCACCGCCCCACGCGCCGCCAAAATAGCGCACGTAGTAGCCGACGCTGGCCATGAACAGCAGGTAGAGCCCCACCAGCACCAGCGTGGCGGAGTGAAACATGACCTTGTGCGACACATGGATCTTGGCGATCCAGTTGCGATGGCGCGTTGTCGCCAGCCACAGCAATGGCACCATGAGGGCATGCACGAACGGCCGCACGCTCAGGGCATCAGGGTCTATGCCCTGAAACAGCACCCCTTGCGAGAACACATACAGGTCAAACAGGAAGGTGCCCGCCAGACCCAGGCACACGGGTTTGGCGCTCCACAGCGAATCCTCCGGCACATTGCGCAGCAACTGTTCCAGCAGAACCAGCCCGGCAATCGCCAGCAACACCATCAGAAAAGCCTGCCCCTTGGCCCCCGCCAGCAGGTAAATCATGACCACCGCCGCCGGGGCGCCGAACAGTCCCACGACCACCAGGCCCGGCCACCAGCGGTACCAGCCATCGTTGGCCTGACCGGCATTCGTCCTGAAGAACAGGGCGACAAACACCGTCCAGCACAGATAGCGCAAGATATCGGCCGCCTGCGCCCCCAGCCACCACGCCGATGACTCGGTGAGCGCCAGCAGGCTGCTGACGCTCCAGATCACGGTCAGCACCGAGGCCGCGAGCATGACCACGGCAATGCGATTGACCGCGGCCCCCAGGTACTGCTGGCCAATCAAACGCAGGGACATCAGGCTATAGGCCCCAGCAGCCAGAGCCCAGCCCCAGTAAACCACCGTGCTTTCACTGCCGTTCATGGTGACCAGCTACCAGGCGGATGCGTCTGCTGCTGTCGCAGGTTGGCATTGATGTTGATACATTAAGAAACAATACCACGTAATGCGCGGTTTTTTGCTTACACCAACACTTCAACGCAAGCCGGGTGCCCCAAAAAAGTCTGCGGGCTGGCGGTCGCACCGTAGGCACCTGACTGAAATACCACCACCAGGTCGCCAAGCTGGGCCACGGCCAGCTCCAGCTTCTCGGCCAGCACATCGAGCGGCGTACACAGCGGCCCGACCACGCTGGCCGACTCACGCTCGGCCGATTGCAGCCGGTTTCCTATGGCCACCGGGTAGTTGCGCCTGATCACCTGGCCAAAATTGCCCGAGGCCGCCAGATGGTGGTGCATGCCACCATCGGTCACCAAAAAGACCTGTCCGCGCGAGACCTTGCGGTCGAGTACGCGCGCCACGTAAATACCGGCCTCGCCGACCAGGTATCGCCCCAGCTCCAGCACCAGCTCTGCCGCCGGCAGGCCCTGCGCCAGGCGCGCCGTCGCTTGCGCGAGGGCCTCGGCCACGGGCGCCAGATCCAGCCGCCGCTCACCGGGAAAATACGGTATACCCCAGCCCCCACCCAGGTTGACATAGCGCACCGGTGCCGGTGCGTCCTGCGCCAGGCGGAGCACCATATCGACGGTGCGGCGCAGGCTCTCCGCAATCACCTCGCCGCGCAGGTTCTGCGAGCCTGGGTAGGCATGAAAGCCTTCAAACACCACGCCGTCCTGGTGCATGGATCGCAGCATGGCCGGCACCTGCTCGGCATCAATGCCGAACGGCTTGGCGCCCCCGCCCATGTGCATGCCGGCGCCGCGCAGCTCAAAGTCGGGGTTGATGCGCAGCGCCACGCGGGCGGGCATGCCCAAGTCCTGGGCGGCCTTGGCCAGCAGTTGCAGCTCACGCGCCGACTCCACATGCAGCAGCACGCCCGAGGCCACGGCCTGACGCAACTCGGCCGCACGCTTGCCCGGCCCCGCAAATCCTATGCTCAGCGGGTCTGCGCCAGCATCCAGCGCCAGCTTGAGCTCGCCGGCCGACGCCACGTCCATGCCATCGACCAGCGGGCACAGAAAGCCCACCAGGGCTGCCATGGGGTTAGCCTTGATGGCGTAGTGCAGGCGCACGCCCGGCGGCAAAACCAGCCGCACGGCCGCGATGCGCGCCGCGATCAACGACCGGTCATAGGCATAAAAAGGCGTCTGACCCACCCGCTCGGCAAGCCGCGACAAGGGCAGGCCGCCGACCCGCAACTCGGCACCCGAGGCATCAAAGCGATCCATGATCCTGCATCCAACGTTGGCGATCGAGCTTGCCATTGGGACTGCGCGGCAGGGGCTTGTCCACCCACTGCAGCACCCTGGGCAACATGAAGACCGGGAGATGCTGGCGGCAATGCGCCATCAGGGCGACATCGTCCTGCGCCGCCTGACCGCTGGCCGCGGGCGACGCCCACAGGGCCGCGCAAATCGCGCTGCCCAGGGCTTCGTCGGGCTTGGCATACACCAACGCCTCGGCCACCAGGCCGCTGGCGTACAGCACCTCCTCGACCTCGGTCGGGCTCACGCGGTAGCCCGATGTCTTGATCATCTCGTCGCGCCGGCCGACAAAGTACAAGAAGCCCTCGGCATCGCGCCGCACGGTGTCGCCCGAGAACACCGCACGCTCGGGCGCGGCCCAGTCGCCGGTGGCCGCCAGCAAGGCCGCGGGCCAGGGCTTGAAGCGGCGCGCCGTCTCGTCGGGCCGGCGCCAATACCCTTGTGCGACCAGGGCGCCGCGGTGCACCAGCTCGCCGGGCTCGTCCACGGCGCATTCCGTGCCGTCTTCGCGCAGCACGCGCACGTCGGCGTTGGGTATGGCCCGGCCTATCGAGTCGGGGCGGCGATCCACCTCGTCGGGCGGCAGGTAGGTGGAGCGAAAGGCCTCGGTCAGGCCATACATCAGATACGGCAAGGCCCCAGGCGCCAGCGCACGCATGCGCTGCAGCGTGGCGCGCGGCATGCGCCCGCCGGTGTTGGCCCAGTAGCGCAGATGCTGCGCCGCACCATCGGGCCAGTCCAGGGCCGTCAGCTGCATGTACAGGGGTGGCACCGCCGTCATGCAGGTGACGCGCTCGCGCGCCATGGCCTGCAGCACATCGCGCGGCAGCAGGTAGTTGAGCAGCACCACCCGCGCGCCCACCAGAAACGCCGTGGTCAGCTGGCTGAAACCCGCGTCGAACGACAGCGGCAGCACCGCCAGCAGGGTGTCCTCGGCATGGTTGCGCAGGTAGCTGGCCACGCTGGTTGCGCCGGCCACCAGGTTGCGGTGCGACAGCACCACACCCTTGGGCAAGCCGGTGCTGCCCGAGGTATAGAAGATCATGGCCACGTCGCCATCGAGCACCCTGGGCAGCGCAGCGGGGAGGGTGGCAAGCACAGCCAGCCAGGCGTGCAAGGCAATGCCGGCTGGCAATGGCGCCTGCGCGGGCGGCACCTCACCGTCGCACAGCAGCACATGGCGCAGCTCGGGGCAGTCGCCCAGCACCGGCGCCAGGCTGGCCAGCCGCGCGGCCGACGTGATCAGCACCTGGGCCCCGGCATCCTGCAGGATATGCGCCACCTGCGTCGGCTTGAGCAGCGGGTTCACCGGCACCAGCACCGCCCCTGCTGCCGGGGCGGCAAAGCTGGCCACCACGGTCTCCACCCGCTTGTCCAGGTACAACACCACGCGCGCACCGCGCTCCAGCCCCAGCTGCTGCAAGCCGGCGGCGCAGCGTTCGATCTGCGCCTGCAAGTCGGCATACGACAGGTGCTGCCCCTCCACCGTCAGGGCGGTGCGCGTCGGCCAGCAGACCGCTGCCCGCTGCGGCAGCTGGTGCAGCAACACCGGGGGTATGGCACTGGTGAGATGGGGCGCGTAAGACATGCGGCCGATGTTACGGCATCGCCCTACCCGGCCCCCGGCAAGCATTGGCACCTGCACATTTTTTTAGTAGCGCATAACGCTTGTTTGGCGCGTGCTTCAGCTCGATCGCCACCCTTGGTGAAGAGGAGGTGACGGGGCGCAGCGCCAGCATTGGTCGCCCTCACCCCTGCCCTCTCCCGCAAGCGGGAGAGGGAGAAACAACCCCAAGGGCGCACACATATTGCGTGGAGCGCTATACAAAATAGGTGCAGACACCCATGCCCGGCAAGCGTGGGCGCTGAGTCTCGTCCTTGGCCGGGATGACGGTCGGCCTCTTTTCTTGCGGGTCAATAGAATCCAGCCGCAGCGCACAAGACATTCCACCATCGCCGCCTCCGAAATGAACCTGACCACACAAGTCATCCGCGTACTTGACGAAGCCCTTGGCCTGCAAGGCCGCAGCGCTGGCTTTCAGCGCGATACGCCGCTGCTCGGCGCCCTGCCAGAGCTGGACTCCATGGCCGTGCTGGCCCTGATCACCGGCCTTGAGAACCATTTTGGCATCACCTTCAGCGACGAAGACCTGCACGGCGCGGTGTTTGCCACCGTGGGCAGCCTCTGCGACCTGGTGGAGCAGGCGCTGGCCCAGCAGGACACATGAGCCCGAGCGCGCGCGCCGCCTTGCCGCAGGCGTTCTTTCTGCCCGGCGACAACGGCCAGCGCTTTTGCCTGTACCACCCGCCGCAAGGCAGCTCGCCCCAGGGGCGCGTGCTCTACCTGCACCCGTTTGCCGAAGAGCTCAACAGCACCCGCCGCGTGGTGGCCCAGCAGGCACGCGCCCTGGCCAAGGCGGGCTACGGCGTGCTGCAGATCGACCTGCTGGGCTGCGGCGACAGCTCGGGCGAGTTTGCCGATGCCACCTGGGCCGCCTGGCTGCACGACGCGCAGCAGGCCCGCCACTGGCTGCTGGAGCAAGGCGGCGGCCCGCTGTGGCTATGGGGAATGCGCGCCGGCGCGCTGCTGGCCGTGCAACTGGCGCAGCAGCCGCAAGAAGGCGGTGATCCAACCCACTTGCTGCTGTGGCAGCCGGTGGCAAGCGGCCAGCAACAACTGCAGCAGTTCTTGCGCCTGCAGGCCGCCAGCCAATGGCTGGGCAATGCGTCGTCGGGCCAGACACCGGCGCAGGCGTTGGCCTTGGGTGAATCCGTGCACATTGCCGGCTACACCCTGAGCGCCAACCTGGCCCGGGGCCTGGGCGACGCCCGCCTGACACCTCCCACGGCAGGGCCAGCGGGGCGCCTGGTGTGGCTGGAAGTCTCCAGCACACAGCCCCCGCAACTGCCCCCCGCCAGCGCCAAGCCGCTTGCCGCCTGGAGCGGCGCCGGCTGGCGCGTACAGGCCCAGGCCGTCAACGGCCCAGCGTTCTGGCAAACCGTGGGCACCGACGATGCCCCGGCCCTGATAGCCGCCACGCTGGCAGCACTGACCGACATACCGCCACCATGAACGTCCAGGAACAACCCCTGCAGATTGCGGGCGACGGCTTCGACATGCTGGGCATCTTGAGCCTGCCCGCGCCGGGCACGCCCACGCTGCGCACCGCCGTGCTCATCGTGGTGGGCGGCGCCCAGTACCGCGCGGGCAGCCATCGGCAGTTTGTGCTGCTGGCACGCCGCCTGGCCGCCGCCGGCTATCCCGTTTTGCGCTTTGACCTGCCGGGCATGGGCGACAGCCCCGGCGACCCCGTGCCGTTCGAAAACACGGCCCCGCACATCGCCGCCGCCTTGGATGCCCTGGCGCAGGCGGCGCCGATTGACCGCAGCGTGCTCTGGGGCCTGTGCGACGGCGCGTCGGCCAGCCTGCTGTACCTGCAGGCCACGCAGGGCCCGCGCGTGGCGGGCGTGGCGTTGCTCAACCCCTGGGTGCGCTCCGAAGCCGGCCTGGCCCGGGCGCATGTCAAACATTACTACCGCCAGCGCGTGCTGCAAACCGACTTCTGGCGCAAGCTGGCTGGCGGGCGTGTGGGCTGGGCTGCGCTGCGCGGCATATGGGCCAACCTGCGCGCCATGCGCCAGACAGCCCCGGCGTTACTATCATTTCAAGAGCTTATGGCGCTTTGTTGGCAAGCGTTTGAAGGCAAAATCATGCTTATTTTGAGCGAACGGGATCTTACCGCCCAGGAGTTCATTGAATACGCCAGCAACCACGCCCAATGGCGCCCGGCCCTGCAGCGCCCCGGCGTGACACGCCACAACCTTGCCGGCGCCGACCACACCTGCTCGCAACCCGGTCAACAAGACCAGCTGGAGCAACTGACACTGCACTGGCTGGCCACGCTGGTGTGAACCACGCTGCGGCCCGTCGATCCATTCAAACGGGTTGGCCGTCATGCCAACGAATGCCGGGATCCAGCACGCAGGCAATTGGAATCTGACCCCAATTAGGTCAAGATATCAAAAAGTAAAGCTGCATACGCAATACCAACAAGCGCTAGAGCCATATTTTTATCAAAATCAAAGCGACGCGTGCAATGGGCCCCGGACTCCGCCGGGATGACGGTTAACCCGTTGCGGCGGACCAGCAGGCAGTTAATTGGAATCTGACCCCAATTAACTTCGGCGGCGCAGCCAGGCGCCGACAAAATGCCGCGCAGCGGCCAGCAGGCCTTGGGGGCGGCGCGGGTTGAAGGCCAGCAAACCCACGCGCTCGCGGCGTTGTGCCATCCAGTCGCGCTTGTAGGCATCGTCGCCGCTCAGGTAATCCACCTCGGACACGCGATCAACATCCATCACATGCTGCATCAGCGCGGCCGTCAGTGCCGACCCGGCCGATAGCTTCTCCTGCCCCTTCACGTAGGCCAGCTTGTAAATATTGGCCTTTGCCCCATGCACCAGCCACACCTGCGCCGCCAGGGGCTGATCCTGCAGCCACAACACGCCCAGGCGCAGCCACCCCTCGCGCGCGGCCGTGCGCACCAGGCCGGGCATAAAGTCGGGGCAGGGCTCGGGGTTCTTCCAGCTTTGGGCATACACCGTCAAGTAGGCCTGCAACGCTCGCTCCACGCCTTGTGGATCATTGCTGTGGATCTCGACGTGCCACGCACCCTTGCGATCCAGGCGCCTGCGTCCACGCTCCACGCTGCTGCGCAGCATGGACGGGCGTTGCGCCCAATAAGCCGAAAAACCACCCGCCGGCACCGGCTGAAACCAGTTGCCAAAACAAAAAAACCGGTCCGTCCAGTACCCTGCCCCGCGCAAGGCCTGTTGCAACGCGGCAAGCCACGCGCTGTCTGCATCCAGCGGCTGCAGCCGCAACACCCCAGCATCGGGCCAGCGCCGCAGCGCCCCGGCGGCCTCGCGCCATTGGGCAGCAGACAGGCCTGCCAACGCCTTGCCAGAGCCCACCGGGCCATACAGGCAGCTGTAGTAATTGCTCAGACCCAACAGGGGCCCTCCGGGCTGCAGCCGCATCAACGGCAAGCCGACCTGCCCGTCCGGCGACGGCGCACCCAGCGACCAGGTCTTGAGCGCATGCGGCGGCCGCTCAAAGCCGTGCGCCAGAAGATTGGCAAACCAAGCCTCTGTTTGAAATACCTCAGCCGTCACTCTGCGCCCCTCACATCCATACATACGTACGCCCCCGGTTATACCGGGCCCGGCTACATTGGCGCCGCTGCGCCCACCTTGCGGCGGCGTACCCGCCACAAAACGGCTCCAGGCCTGACCGAAATGCGGTTCAGATAGCGCCCTAAGCCACCTACTCGTAGGAGCGGCTTCAGCCGCGAACGGCGCCATTCGCAGCTGAAGCCGCTCCTACAGCGTCGTTAACTGAACTGTATTGGGCCTAACCAGCGACATTCCCCAGAGGCCGACATTCCCCCGCTTCATGAGGACAACAGCCACCGCCCGACCCCATGCACCCGCTCAACGCATGGATCCCGACAGTCGAGGGGATGACGGCTACGTTGTCACAGACGCAGGGCAGGGAGCATCCAAAACATGTCACTGAGCCAACGCCACGAGCCATTGCGCGCGCCAAGCAGAGATATGGCGCTATCAAAAAAATCTCAAACCACCAAACCATAGCGCCCAAGACGCAACGGGAAAGGAAGTAGTACACATGCAACATATTGTGCTATTTGTTTCATGTGCACATCTATCAAAGGAACAAGGTCGTATTTGTGTACCAAACCGCATGATCCTCTGAATGCAAAAAGTGCTAAAACCAAAACATCCGCGGGTGACATCCCTATTTATATGGATGAACAACCAGCAGATGAGAGACACACCTCGGCAGCACCCAGCAAGCCTTGATCTCAATCATCCCTGCAACAAACCGAAACTGAACACATAGGATCAATAGACACCTTTTGTTTCGCCAGCGGCTTCACATGTCGAAACAATCCCCGCTGCGTGGCCTACCGCAACTTGCCCCTGACAACACCGGTAGCCACACGCCCCAAAAACCCGCCCGACCGCAACGCCCATCGGCCACACCCTCCCATCCACCACAGCACATTGCCCCTGCTTAGCACGCGGGCGCCCCAAACCGTACGAACTCGATCATCATGAGCCCTTCATCGCGCAAGAACAACGCACCCGGAAGCAATTACCGTATGTCTATTACATGCACACTCGCACTGGCCACCCTCACAGCATGTGGCGGGGGCGGCGGCGACGACGTAGTGGCCAACGTTGACCTGAACAGCTCACTTGCCACCCCCAGGCCACCGACCGCGGCCACTCCCACTCCCACACCCACACTGCCCCCACCAAGCGTCGTACAGCCGGCTGGCGCATTCAACTGCGCCGCTGATGCCATCACCTGCGTCGAAGTCGCCTCGGCCAGCTCGCAAACACAAGCCAGCGTGCCGGTCACCTTCGGTCAGCCTTTCAAAGCTGGCGATTGGCAACCGACAAGCCAGGGCCTGGTGGCCAAAGTGGACGGCACCACTATCCCCCTGCAAACCGACGAACTATCAACACACCGCGATGGATCTGCGCGCTTTGCCGTCTTAAGCGCCCAGTTGACCAACCTGCCGGCAGGCCAGAAACGCATCATCAACCTGTACCGCGGCGCCAAGTCCAGCAGCACCCCCAACGTACCCGCCAAACCCGACTGGAACCTGGAGCTGGAAGCCCAGGTATATGACGCCAACGGCAGCGTGACCACACTGGTAGCCCAACCCCAGGCCCAACTGGTGTCCCAGATCGCCAGCGGCAGCGAGCGTCGCCTGGCCGGAGCCATCGCGTCCGAGTACACCGTTACCCTTCCCTTCAAGAACAAGGCCACCGGCGCCACGCACCCACACCTGACAGCACGCCTGCACACGCGCCTGGTGGATGGTGGCGATCGCATCCGCACCGACGTGGTCATGGAGAACACCCGCACCTGGACACCCAACCCGGCCAACATTACCTATTCACTGGACGTAAAGCGCAACGGCAGCACCATCTACACCCAACCCAAGTTCACCCACTACCACCACGCGCGTTGGCACAAGGTCTTATGGACAGGTTCGTCGGCCGAGCCGCAGACGCGCGTGCGGCACAACATGCGGTACTTTCTGGACAGCAAAGCGACCTGGAACTATGACTTGAGCATCAACGTGCCAGAAGCGGTGCTGGCCAAGTGGGCGACAGACCTGCAAAAACTGCGCACAGCACAAGCCGCGTTAGGCCCCATGGGTAATGCATTTCTGAATCCATACTTCCCAACTACCGGGGCACGGTCAGAAATTGGCCCGTTGCCCCGCTGGACGGCTACGTACCTCATCACGCAGGATGAACGCTTACGCGAGGTCATGTTTGCCAATGCGGACGCTGCTGCTGCCGTGCCGATTCACTACCGTGACGAAAAAACGGGGCAGGTGCTAGACGTAATTTCTTACCCCAAAGTATCAGTGCGCTACGGCACCTCAACCCCAGTCGTTCCATCATCAACACCTAAGGACACTATATGGCACGCGGACACCTCCCACCAGGGATCCTTTACATATATACCATACCTGATCAGTGGCGACACATTTTATCTTGAAGAGATGACATATTGGGCCGGCTGGAATATCGCATCACTCAACCCCAGCTATCGCCAGGAACAAAAAGGCATAGTAGGCACCGGCGAGGTTCGAGCCCAAGCTTGGACTATGCGCTCTCTAACCGAAATCACCTATGCGTTGCCAGATAACCACGCAACAAAGCTGTATTTCAAATCTACCCTAGAAAATAACATAAAGAATTACGCAAACTACCGGAATAATCCAAAGCAACCTTCTATTGGCGCAATAGTCGGATCCAGCAGCAGCAGTCACTCAGCCCCCTGGCAAGCAGATTTCATGGGTATAGTATTTAGCCTACTAACAGAAAACAATGAAACGCCTGCAAAGCAAATGCTAGACTGGATAAGCAACTTCAGTGTCGGCAGATTTATAAACGAAAATAATGGATTCTGCACAGAACACACTCCAGGATATTGGTGGATTGTGCAGAATACAGATGGCTCATTTATCACTTCTTGGCGCGATCTTTATATTAAAAACTACCCCGCTGACGAGGGCAAGGCTTGTAGTTTGCTGAAAATCACAGAGGGATACCCACATTTAGCATCAGGCTATGCGGCGGTGGCTCGCAGTATGTTGGCTGCAGCGACGAATGCCGGCGTAGAAAATGCAGCCGAAGCCTATAAGACATGGAAAACAAAAACGCCACTAATGGATGCGGACTTCCGCAATGATCCAACATGGGCCATAATTCCACACTGACTCTACACCGCACAGGGTAACGCGCTTTTATTTGGGAGCACCACTTCAATTGAGCCTCCCAAGGTCTGGGCTAGGCGCAAACCGGAGCGATAGCCGTAGCTATCACGAGGATTTGCAACGCTTCCCAGGCCGAAAAGGTGCGATTTTATGCTCCAGATAGCGCAGAACACTGCACTAGCCATGTCTTGGGAACTCTACTCAACTCCGCGTTGAAATTCTGTTAAACGGCCAACGATTCAATTTCGATTTAGAAACACCGATCTCACACAACACTTCATAGCAATCCCGTAGGCCATCCTTGCGCACGTATATCAGGAATACTGCGTATGACATCGCACCGACAACAGTCTTGGCTGCCAGCAATACCAAGGCCTGATTAACGCCACCGCGTAAAAGCAATTCATTTATACCCAACACAATAATCAACATCCAGACACACGCCTCTACGGCCATCCGGATAGCACCAACATACTTTCGCATCGACAGCTGAAGGTGCCGTCTTGCAACAAAAAATAGGTAAAGCGACGACAGCGAATACGCCACCGCCGTTCCAATCGCTGCGCCTTGTAATCCCCACTGAATAGACGCGACAAACACACTCCCGGGAATGGTAAGCGCACAAAGTGACGTGTAGCGCGCAGCGATGTTCGCCCTCCCAGTTGAAATGAGCGCCTGGGTAATCAATGGATCAATCGATTTTACCAACCCAACAAGACACAAAATTTGAAGAGGCATTACAACCTCCACCCAGTTACCACCAAGAACCAGCGGGACAAATTCCGGCGCCGTAATTATCATACCCACCATTACAGGGTAATTTATGAGCGCCAGCCCTGACGTCAATCTCAATAATGCACTATTGAGTCGATGCAGGTCATGCTGCAACCTAGCAAATAGTGGCGACGCAACACTAATAATTAGGCTTGTGATATGAGCATTCGGCAGCGATGCCAATGTATCGGCCATTGAATATATTCCAAGCAACTGCGAGTTCAGCGTCTTACCAATGATAAGCGTCTTTGCATTATTATAAAAATACCAAGTGATTCTGGAATATGTGACTGTCGCGCCAAATTTAATCAAGTCCACTGCTGCGCGTAGCCCTCCAACATGAGAAGGATGCCACTTTCCAAAGTGGTAAGTTAAAACACTTTTCAAGGCTTGCGAGGCAAAGAATCCCCAAGCAAGAGCCCAGACCCCAAAACCAAACCACGCCAACGCCAGAGTAACAATACTCTGTAAAAAAACTGCAACAAACTCGATGCCCGCCAGCATTTTAAAGTTCATCGCACGATTGATTAATGCGCCTGAAACGGTCGCTAACGAACCAAATAAAAATGTGAGCGCAACGAACCGTATTATTGGGGCCAGTAGTAAATTTTCATAGTAGTGCGCAACAAAAGGGGCCAAAAAAAATGTAACCCCGCAAAGCGCACTGCCGATCATCAGCGAAAGATAGAAACATCCGTCAAGCTGCGCGGCGGAGATCACAGGGCGCTGTAGTATTGCGCTCCCCAATCCAATCTCATTAAAAAATCCCAGAAACCCTATAAACACCATAACCAACGCCATGGTTCCATAGTCCTCCGGCGAAAGTAGTCGCGCGAGTACTAACGTTGTGGCAAATGAAAATACCTTTCCAAGCCATTTTCCTGCGCCCAAGTATATCAAGCCCAACAGAGCAGTTTTCTTTATGCTATCATTTTTCATTTTATTACAGCCCGAACCAAGCATTATTGAAAAGCTTGAACAGGCCAATCAATTTTTTTGACATCAGAGTACCCATGCACGAGAGTGTCTGCACCCTATGAATGTCATCCTAATAAAACCACAACCATTGAGCTACAGCATCCATACTCAGCTTGGCGGAAGGTTGTTAGACAATTCCATAAAAAACTACGCTTAAACTACTTCACCCATTCCGAGGGTGTCCACCAGAGCTAAATAACATCGGCTAATCTATCCGCGCGCCGTTTATCGCGCTATCGAGCACTGCACAAATACGCTCAACATCACCTTTGTTTAGCTTTCGGCCGCTAGGCACGCCAACTACGCTGTTAACGTAATTCTTCTGGCATCCAGCATCACCGGAACTGCGCACAGGAGGGTATGCGCTACGTAATTGAACCCCTCGCCGCCGAACTTCCTGCGCGAGTAATTCATAGTTAATGTCTTCCGCAAACTCAACCACAACTCTGGCCAGGGATGCATCTTGTCGATACTGTGGCAATCTCATTCTTGGACAATTTTGTATAACATCATTATATAAATTCAATACATTTTGCTTGGCAGCGAGAATAGATTGAATACGCGCTAATTGCACGACTGCCACCGCAGCATCAAGATTTCCGATCTGCGCAACTCCCACGTCGCCGGTTGCTCTATTTAAAAAGCCAACTACTCTCCAAATGTAGTAACCCAGACTACCCGTATATGGTGCAGCCAAGTAATTCCAAAAAAAATGTGCAATGGCTTCAATTCTTCCTGATGATGACGCGAAGGTTGCGCAGCGTTCTGAAATCCGACGTTCTAAAGTATGGTCGTTCACCAGCAACCCTCCTCCCGAGCCACGCACGCCTGTCACTACCATTTTTGATTGGGCAAAGCTCAAGACACCCACATCACCAAACGTCCCCAATAAACGATCACCATGCTTAACACCCACGGCTTGGGCAGCATCGTCAATCAAATAAATGCCGGCATCTTTGCAGATGGACTCAATAGATTGAATGGCTGCCGGACACCCATACATGTGCGGGGCTATGACCGCCAATGTATTACTTCCAATGGACGCCTTCATCGCGGCCGCGTCGATATTTAAGTCCTCGCCAACATCTACGCTACGCCATTGCAACCCACACCGCGCGACAGAGCTCGGAACGCTGGGACAAATATAGGCGGGCCCAATGACTTCCAGGCGACCAGGGCGTTGCTCCTTGAAGATTTCCAGTGCGATCTCGATTGCATGGTGTCCATAATTTAGAAGATGGACACCCGCCGGCGCATACATTTTGGTTAACGCTTGCCTCAATTTCTCGATATCCGGCCCCCGATGTACTCGGCCAAGCAACAGGTTTTTTGCGATGGCTAGATACTCACGATGCGACCAGTCTGCGTACTCAACTAAATAACGCTTCACGGCAGTCACCGAACGGGTTTCGCCCAAAGCCGCAGTCGGTCACGCGCACGGCCAATGACGTCATCAACCCACGGCTGCAAGTCGGTTGATCTTCTAAGGGCATCTACTACTGGGTATGCCTCGAACCTAGGGGTATCACGTACTCCCTCATCTACTTCTTCCCTCGACCAACGATCTGCCTGGGCATCACGCCAAACCCTGGGAGGGCTCATGCGCGATGGTGAAGGAACAGAAATATTTAGTTCATGACAATATGCTGCAAATGGCATGTTATAGCCGTTTACTGTCGCAACTTCCTCCTGAAAGTCGGTTCGCCCAACGGTCGGCTCCACCATATAAAACTTACCGTCACGCACGTCACGCTTGTACTCCATGCTTCCCATGCCAAAAAAATTGACAGCACGGAAAAAATCTGCAGTTGTCTTTGACAGCTCATCATGAAAGTCAAGATCAGCAGTACAACTTGCCGTTCCCCCAACATTTGGTGGCCATGATCGAATTTTTCGTCCAGAGAACGAAATCACTGGCTCACCATCTCTTCCGATGTATTGAAGGCAAAAATATATGTCGCTATCAAGACCTTCTATCCATTGCTGCACGACCATGTCTGGCATCACCGGTTGAATCTGCTCATATAAAGCAGCAACCTGCTCTAGCGATTCAACCTTGTAAGCCTTCTTAAACCTTTGGCCATAGGCGTAGTTTTTTTCACTTGGCTTGAAAACACAAGGAAAGCGTAGATCAGTCAACTTGTGCAGGTCTTGATTGCCAGACAATCGAACCGCTGGAGGCACCAAAAAACCGAGATTCTCGGCAAGTACCTGAAACCCTTCCTTATGCATTAAAGATAGCAAACAATCGTGTGCAGGCAAGCGCAACTTGAGTGTTCGGGCAAGCTGATCACGCATGGCCGAAACGGTCAATACCGTTTTTTCTTCAGTGAGAAAGACAACTGCAGCACCGGAAATTTGAGCTGCCAGGAGGTTCAGTTCTTTTATGAATGACTCCCCCTCCAACACGCTGACTACCTTCGGCGTTGCGAAGCGTGAACGCATGGCTGGCGATTTGCTGTTGTCGTCAAGTACCCAGACTGGAACCCCGGCGGCTCCTAAGCTACGCACGACTCCCAAGGCATTTATGCCACCCCCGATAACTATCGCTGGAGCAGCAGCTTTCTGTTCTAATTTCATTATAAGAATGCCTATGTACTGAATTATTTCTCTTAACCTTTACCGATCGCCCGTCCATTCGTAAAGCACATGGCTGTTGTTGCCACAATTAACTGGCGTGAAAACCAAGCGATTTACAGGACTTATTCCTTGAGGAAGGCAAATATATCCATATGTCCCTACCCGTTGGCGGGGTTTGGCTACACCATAGGGTAGCTCTAAAATATTTGTCCATGCACCTTGTTTATCGCGTATCCACAGTGCCGCTGTTTCTGGTGTATTCTGGGGTCTTCCAGGCTCAAACGTGGTTTGCATTACAGCTGTTCCATCTGCAAATTCACACGCGGAATACACCGGGTTACCGACAAGCACTCGACTACTGCGAACGCCGGTTCTGAAATCGTAACGATAAATATAATTGACTGCGTCGGCCGGCGCATCCTTGCCCGCATCCATACCCCACTCCATGCCATGCTCGTCAAACACCATGGCAATCGCCCGCCAAGATTGATCTCCACCGCCAAATTTCTTTATCGACGAAAACTCATCATCGGTGTAGTAGATATTGGATTCATGATCCAAATCACCGGTACATATCCATAAGCGGGATCTGAACCGGTCGTAGTGGATTGCATGAATGTGTTTTATCTCTTGTCGAGAGAATCTCCAGCACTCTCGCATTGACGGAATCGACACATCTATACAAAAAACCCTGATGTCACACTGATGCCCGTTAAGATATTCACCGAAATATATTTTATTGGATACACCATGCGCTGCGGCCCCACCCCTCAACGGCGTTGCAAATTCAGGCCCAGCGTCACAAGAAATTACCGTAGCAAGCCGATCAGGCTTCTTCTCTGAATACCAATATATTCGATCGAAAATGACAACAACGTTTCCATCGTTTGTTCTCGTAAGATTTCCAATTCCTGACCCCGGCAGCAGATACTGCCTGACCCAACTTCGGGCAAGCCGATCTTTTATTCTGCCAGAAAACGTGTTTGTGCGAGGTGGAATACTAAATAGCTTCTCGAACTGACCCGTTTCATAGATATATCTATAAACCGAGTGATCGCGCGAACAAAGCGCGCTATTTTCATCCGTCCAATGGGCCCACATTTCTCTTCGCAGTGGCCTTATCCGCCCACGCCTTACGGGAAAGTCACCATCTGGAATAGCTCTACTCCGTATTGCCATGGCAATTCTCAGTGTAATTTTTGGGCTGTGGCACAACCGCATTGAGGTATGTGACCAAACGAATCGTTTGTTCCTTCCGCGAATATCTTCGCACCTGATCAACGTTTCTTTGCAATGCCGCGGACTGCCGGTCGCCTCGTAGATTGGCAAGGGCGACGTCCAAGTTGGTAGCGATGTTCATCTCTGACGCAATATCCGCGACGTACGCCCCTGAAAACTGGCGCAATATTGCCGCTGTATCTCCTGCAGGATCAACCACCGCAAAGACAGGGCGCGCCGCACGCAGATATTCATAGATCTTTGCCGGTATCTGGGCATTGAAACTGCTTCCTTGAAAAACCACCAGCAGATCTGCACCCAGCATCTCCGCAATCGCTCTCTGGTACGGCACAGGCGGCGCCACCTCGACAACGTCTTGCAAGCCATACTGCTGGGCAGATGCCAATACCTCGGCATCGTGGTATGGCGCTCTGAATCGGATGCACAGGTTTTCTCGATCAATCATTTTTTTCTGCAGCAGACTATTAATTGCAGAAAAAAAAGTGGATGGGTTTCTATCCTTGGGATAGATTAAACCGCTGTGCAGTATTAGCAGCTTATTCGCAGATGCTCCAAAACGATCCGGTTTTACTCCGTTGAACGCGTCTTCGTCGTAACCATTCTCTATGACGTGGCAGCGCGCCTGCGCCATGGGGTAACGTTGGCGGTATGTTATTGCAGCGCGCTCAGTGGTAAATATGCAGGCAGCAGCATGGCGCAAGGCGTAAGATTCGAGCCTTTTCCATAGCGTTCTTTGAAGACCGTTGGATGGATAGTTTTCACTGACCATAGGGTCTCGAAAGTCAGCGACCCAGGGTATTCCAGTCAACCGAGACAAGGTTGCACCAATAAGGTGTGCCGTGGAGATCGGGTACGTACTCCATATCAACGCGGGGCGGTTGGTACGGATTTCTTGCATGCCTTTCATGACGGCAAACGGCCACCAGCTCACCCAGCGGTCTGGCAAGGCCAGCGTCCCCAGATACTTGCCCTTGATGGCAAGATGTTTGGCTGTATCGAGTGCAAAAGCGCGTTCGACGCGCACACTGGGCGGAATGGAGCGAACCAGGTCATTGCGCTGCTCAACGTAGGCCTGGGGCTGGGCGGTAAGTACGGTGGGTTGCCAGTTTTGGGCTGGCAGGTTTTTCACGAAGTTCAGAGTGCGCAAAATGCCACTGCTACCCGCCTGGGGAGGGAAGTGAAAGGCGACCATAAGTGCCCGTTTGCCTTCCTGCTTTGTCTCTTCAAGCGCACCGTTGCGCACCAAGTAATTGCGCATGAACTGAACACGCATTTTGCCGGCCGACGGCCCCCAGGGGGTAAATCGCGGAATCTGGAAAAATGATCCGTCTGGACTGGCAACGCCATGATGCGTGGTAACCGCATGGGCGTACCCTGCCCTTTTTACCATGTCGATATGTTCTGACCCGAAATCTCGACCAGGAATGCCATTGGGATAGGCGAACGCCTCCACCCTGCCATTGATGATGCCCTGCAGCTCCTCTTTACTTTCGGCAATTTCAGAAAAAGCCCTCGATGGCGTGCAACTACTTAGTATGGGATGGGTGACTGAATGCCCTCCAATTTCAAACCCCCTTGAGTGCAAGTTACGAACCTGGGCAGGCGTCAGCACTGGTACGTCGGAACACCGCGCACCCATTTGATCTTCCAATAACTGCAGATACATCTCACGTTCTGCAGGTGCCGTGTATTTTAAGAAACTGTCCAGTTTCTCTATCGCCTTCACTCTGTCAGTCTGTGACATCAATGGCAAGTGCGGTAATCCAGACCTTTTCAGCTCAACACCTTCGTGGCCGTCAGTGGCCCGCATGACTGCGTGGAGTATCCGCTCATTCCACATGGCCTGGCCATTTAATTGACCCGTGGTAATAAAGAAGGTAGCAGGCAATCCTTCGCTCTCCAGGAACGGTGCTATGCCCGTCACCCAGTCTGGATAGCCGTCATCAAAGGTAATGCATGCCGCGCGGTGTGGCAAATTGCCGGCTTTGAGTGCGGTTACAGCATCGGACAAGGAAATGACACGAAATTGCTCTTTGATAAAGTGCAGAACATTCTTGAACGTTTCAAGCGGTGTTTCCAATGGTGTCAGCGGATTGCTAACGTGCGGCACCTTGTGAAATATCAGTACGGTGAGTTTGTTCTTTTGAACTATATTAAACATGTTCGCCCCGCATTTCACAGCCGATTACTATGCAGCCCTGGGCTTGCAGGTATATTATTTACGCTAATGTAGTAAGTCATCGGCGGGTAGTATGTTTCAAGAAGCGGACATACCAAGGCATGGCCTTCAATACTCCCTCATTGATATCGTGGGTTGCCGCATACCTAAGCAACCGCTGCGCCTTACCGATATCAGCCTGGCTGTGACGCACGTCGCCCGAGCGGAAGTCGCGATAGATCGGGGGGCGGATGTACTGCACGCCGTTGGCGGCCAAGGCAGCTTGCAGGGCGCCATACAGATCCTTCAGCGTGGTGCGCCCCCCCACAGCAACGTTGTACACCTGGTTGCGCGCTGCCATGTCCAACGTGGTGGCTGCCAGCAGATTGCCCTGCACGGCGTTCTCAACAAAGCAAAAGTCACGGCTGGTTTCGCCGTCGCCGTTGATGAAGACCTCTTGGCCTTCGATCATGGCCGCCGTCCATTTGGGGATGACGGCGGCGTAGGCGCCGCCGGGGTCCTGGCGTGGGCCAAAGACATTGAAGTAGCGCAGACCTATGGTGTTGAAGCCGTAGCAACGGGCGAATACGTTGGCGTAGAGCTCATTGACGTATTTGGTGACGGCATAGGGCGATAGTGGCTTGCCGATGATGTCTTCGACCTTGGGCAGGCCGGGGTGGTCGCCATAGGTGCTGCTGCTGGCGGCGTAGGTGAAGCTTTGCACCTGGGCATCGCGCGCGGCGACCAGCATGTTCAAAAAGCCGGTGATGTTGGCGCTGTTGCTGGTGATGGGGTCTTCGATGCTGCGGGGGACGCTGCCCAGGGCAGCCTGGTGCAAGACGTAGTCCACGGGGGTGCTGGCGGGCGGGGAGCCCTCACCCCTGCCCTCTCCCAGAGGGAGAGGGTGAAACACCATCGCGCGGCGGCAATCTTCGAGGTTGCGGATGTCGCCCTGGATGAAGTGGAAGCCCGCCCACTGTTTTGCGGTGACCAGCGTTTGCACTTCATCGAGGTTGCGTTGGTGGCCGGTGGCGAAATTGTCCAGGCCGACGACGCGTTGATTCAGCTTGAGCAGGGTTTCCAGCAGGTTGCTGCCGATGAAGCCAGCCACACCGGTGATAAGCCAGGTTTTTGGGTTGGCCCGCAGTTGGGTTTGCAGGGTTTGGTAGGTGGTGGTCATGCTTACAGCCTTCCATCCGCTGCGCCCAGGGGCAGGATGCTTTTGACGTCAAACAGTACGGCACCCGGCTGGCCGAGGGCTTTGATGCCCGCCTCGCCCCATTCGACAAACTGGTGGTGGCCTACGGCCAGGATGATGGCGGCATATTCACCGAGGGCCGGCGCTGCTGTCAGGCATTGCAAACCGTATTCGTGTTGCGCTTCGTGGGTGTCGATCCATGGGTCGTAGATATCTACCTGTGCGTGGTAGGCCTGCAGGGTTCGCACGATGTCCACCACCTTGGTGTTGCGCACGTCGGGGCAGTTTTCCTTGAAGGTCAGGCCCAGTACCAAGACCTTGCTGTCGAGCACGGGGAAACCTTTGCGCAGCATGAGTTTGATGGTGGCGTCGGCCACATGGACTGCCATGTTGTCGTTGACGCGCCGGCCCGCAAGGATGACCTCTGGGTGGTAGCCCACTTCTTGCGCTTTGTGGGTCAGGTAGTAGGGGTCCACACCGATGCAGTGGCCGCCGACCAGGCCGGGCCGGAAGGGCAGAAAGTTCCACTTGGTGCCCGCCGCGTGCAGCACCTCCAGGGTGTCGATCCCCAGGCGAGCAAAGATCAGACTGAGCTCATTCATCAGGGCGATGTTGATGTCGCGCTGGGTGTTTTCGATGACCTTGGCGGCTTCGGCCACCTTGATGCTGCTGGCTTTGTGGGTGCCGGCGGTAATAATCTGGGCATAGAGGGCGTTGACCGCGTCGGCGACTTCGGGGGTACTGCCGCTGGTGACTTTCTTGATGCTGGGCAGACGGTGGGTTTTGTCGCCGGGGTTGATGCGCTCTGGGCTGTAGCCGCAATAAAAGTCGCGGTTGAACTTGAGGCCGCTCGCGCGTTCGAGTTCGGGTACGCAGACCTCTTCGGTGGCGCCGGGGTAAACGGTGGACTCGTAGATCACCAGGTCACCGGGCTTGAGCGCAGCGCCGACGGTCTGGCTGGCCTTGATGAGGGGGGTGAGGTCGGGCCGGTTGGCCTGATCCACGGGGGTAGGCACGGTGACGATGAAGACCTGGCAGGCGTGCAGGTCTTGCTGCTGATGGCTATAGCGCAGTTGGTTAGCCGCCTGCAATTCTTCTGCACTGCATTCGAGCGTGTGGTCGCGCCCAGCTTGCAGCTCGGCGACCCGCGCCTGGTTGATGTCGAAGCCGAGCACGGGGCGGTGCTTGCCGAACTCGACGGCCAAGGGGAGGCCAACGTAGCCCAGGCCGATGACGGCGATGGTGGCGGTTGAGAAACTCATAGAGTTGGCACTTTTTAAAAGTCGTAGATCAAGCAAAGTATTGGCAGCACAAACAAATCAATGTCTTACCGTTTGACGAACCCCGAAACTCTGACATCCTCAGAGCCAAATAATATCGATATTAAGCTCATGACTTATCAAGAATAATATCACAGATATTCTCAAATACAAAATCCATACGCAGAATTACCAAATAACACTCCAAATCACCAGAAATTAACACCCCATCTCAAGATGAAATCACGCCATTTATTTTCCTCAGCGCAATATAATCAAACCACGTATCCACACCCCTCCACTTCAACCGCAGCATCGAGGCATACCCTCTATATAACTCATCGACATTACTTGGCATCACCCCCTCCCCGGCTTTCAGGTGCGCCCTAATCATAATATTTTGATAATGTCGCAAACTATACCGCACCTTTCTGCGCAAGTATAATTTCACATCAGACAAAGAAAACAGTGACAATCGCTCATACGAGAAGTTTGCGCCATCGCACATAATTATTCGACTTTTGTCCCAATCACCTCCAGGATTTAAATCCCAACAGGCTAACGAACCGACAAGAGAGTCATCCCCAATAAGGCCAAAGGGCATAACAACTTCCTCATCCCTTATCCGCATCATAAAATTTTGCGAAAGAGCATATAGATTCCCAGCCAATCCTCCAATATCAAGCATCGCCCTCCTATTCTTCCTTGAAGAAGACTCTGTAGGCAGCCCCGCTGCAGCATTCGCTCGAGGGTTATTTTTAAAACACAACTCGAATGCGTCGAATGAACCCGGCTGAACAACACAATCACCATCCACAAAAATAAATACCGCAGCCGAGATGTTTAATCGATGACAAAAAACATTCCACGCATTCGCCTTGTCACCAACATCAATTGAGACAAGTTTGCAGAATGTGTTTCCCTCAGAATATTCGACAACAACCTCTTCAGTGTTGTCAGTACTTCCATTATTCAACACATAACATTCATCGCCGTCTCTAATTTCTGCCTTTATACTATTGAGACAAGAAATTATATTATCTCCCTCATTATGCGCAAATACTGCAACAACCCTTTTGCTTTCGCAATTCATTTTTTTCACCCCCACTGCAATAATCTTCACCCCAAGACAAACACCTTCAACGAACAACAAAACAACAGCTCACAGAATTAAATCAGCGGGCAACGCAGGTTTCTGGGTCATCTAAAACGATTAGCCAGAGTACCACAAAATGATTTATCAAAAACACCCTCTCGGAACCCCGACACCCTCGATGCCGACATCGATCATGCATTAATTCGTTGATTTATTATGGCGATCGCATTTTGCTTTGCCAGAATTTTTCCCGAATCCCAGCATATTCCAAACGCTCAACATGCAGCCTTAATAGCTCCATAAGCATGATCACCATGTAGATCACCTCATAGTAGGCCAGACTCACGGCTGCACCGCCAGTCATATATGCCATTATGGCCAACATCAGCATGTCTGCCATATCTCGCGCCCATTGATAACCACGGCCAAGCTTACTTACGGCTTTTTTTATTACCCAGCGCGTGCGCAGTCCTCGGATCAATATGATTAAAAAAATTGCCAAACCAACAAACCCCAGATCCCCCAACACCTCAAAATAGATGCTATGAGCAGCCTTCGCTGTGAACGTTGGCGGCGGCAGATTCAAAAAACCAAACAAGCCGGACGCTTCTTTGAAGCTGTCCCATATTGGCTGAATTTGCACAGCATGGAAACCGCCACCAAACACTGGATTGGCCAATGCAATGGCAGAGCTTACCCGCCACGCATAAACTCGCCCCATGAATGATCCATCACCATCCATCTCTTGAATGGTTGACATGCGATTGGTAATATTTTCTGGCGCAAATACAAAAAAACCAATGACGGCGGCAGCTACCAGAACGATCGCCAAACCCTTCCGCCTTGTGGTTAAAACCAACCACACACCCACTACCGACAACGCAATAAACCCGCCACGGGATCCACCACCAAGTATCGCAGCCACCAGTACGCAAAAGGCACCTAGATATCCCAGACGGAAAATTCTATTAACGGTGTGTGCCTGCAAATATAGAAGCAACGGAAGCACCAGCGCCAACGCCGCTGACAGGTGATTGCGATCAGCCAGCATGGTGCCTTGTGGGCCCAGCATGATATGCCCGCCGGCGGTAACGATGGACTTGAGACCACTCAGCAGTCCGTGTACGCCCAAACCGAGCGCAATGACTATGAACATGACGTGGAAATGGATGCGTTCGCGTACAAAAAATGGCATGGCAATAGCAAACAACATCCCTTTAATAAACAGCTCATGATACGTGGCATTATTGGGATTACCTGGATATGCAAACAAATACGCCAACGTCGCATGCAGCGCAAACAACACGTAAATCCACGTCAATGTATTCTTTTGGTAACTACGCCATTGCACCCGCCCCAGGGCCAGCAGCATCAAGGTAAGCAGCGCCATGACCAAATTTACGCGCGCCCCGACCATGAATCCATAAAAATACGCGGTCGGGGCCAGCATTCCCGTCCAACCCCATAGCAAATACGCATTGAAGGGGCGCGCCAAAGCCATCGGAAATACCGCAAGCAGCATCAAGGCAAAGGCTAAGTCACGCATACATCTTGCCGCACAGAAACAATGAACGCTTAGTGCTTTTCATTAGTTTTTTCATAACTCAAGAACCCAAGATCAGGTTCCTGACCGTCTTTCCAACGATATATACGCCAACACAGATACAGCATGACACCCATATCCAGCACCAAAATAATTGCCTCCACGCGCGTATCTCCCGTCCATCTTCAATTGAATCGTGTTATCACTACAAACCCACGGCCATTTCTTGCTTGCTGTACGGCTTCTCGCCGATTATTCGGGGGCTGTAATGATTGATCTGGTTCGGTGAAGTTCGAGTTCTTAGGATCGGCTTCATCCGCGAAGCACTTTCGCGGCTAAAGCCGCTCCTACAGCCTGTGCAGCCTTTAAACCTAGAAACAGCAGTTGACCGCTTTCAAACTTCACGAAAGCCGCATGGGTATTGACTTTAGCTGCTTCGTTGCCACTCGCCTGCGGGGTGACAGCGCTGCGCACTTGCCAGCACCGCGCTCGCCGCGCCATGCCGCGTTGCTCCTTCTTGCGGGCAGTAGCCCGTCGCGTCGTCACGCCTTGCCTGACACGCCGATCACGACACTGGCAAGCGCGTTCAACCGCCGTTTCTAGGTTAAAGGGCCTGACCAATTCTTGCCTCTTAAACATTGGCATGAACCACGCCCCCAAACAGGTCCAGTTGGCCCTGCGTAGTCGCAGCCCAGGAAAAAGTCTCGGCATGGGCGCGCGTTGCGGCTCGGGCAGGTGAGCGCGCTTGCAATTGTGTCCAGGCCTTGACCAACGCCTGTGCGCTTCGGCTCTCCAGCAGCTCTCCTGCGACGGGGGAGTTCACCATGTCGGGTGTACCCGAGACATTGGTGGATAGCACCGGCGTGCCGCAGGCCATGGCCTCCAGCAGCACGTTGGGCCAGCCCTCGCGGCTGCTGCACAGGGCCAAAGCGTTGGCTGCGCTGTACCACCACTTGAGCTCGTCTTGCGGCACCAGGCCCGCCCAATGCACCCGGTCGGCAACGCCGGTGCGGGCGGCCAGGGCCTTCAAGGCCGCCTGCTCCGGGCCAGCGCCTGCAATCAGCAAGGTTACGCCGGGTAAGTGTGCCAATGCCTGGATGGCGATGTGGTGGCCCTTGAGTTCCACCAGGTTCGCCACCATCAGCAGGTAGCTCCCCTCTTTGGGCAGGCCCAGGCGCTCACGCGCCGCTTGGCGGTCTTCGGGGACAAAACGCTCAAGATCAACGCCATTGCGCAGAACATTGAGCTTTGACGGATTGGCCCCAAGCTCCGCCAGCTTGTCCATGAGCGCCTGGCACACGCCGATGGAAGATGCGGCCTGTTCGGCCGCCTGCAGGATCAGCTTGCGCGGACGCGGGTACTGCGAGATGAGGTTCAAGTCTGAACCACGTGCCGTCACCACGAACGGCTTGCCCAGCCATTTGGCCAGCAACGCAGCGGCCACGCCATCGGGGTAGTAATAGTGGGCGTCGATCAGATCAAAGTCGAACCCGTTGCGTTGCAGCCGGCGTAGCGTGGGCAGCGCACCCAGGGCCAGGGCATATGGGGCGATGTTCATGCCCACCTTGGGCGGCAGCAGGTAACGCGGGTGGTGTACTTCGACCCCGTTGCGCTGCTCCATGCGCGGCGTGGCGGCAAACTTGGCATAAGAGCCAAACCGCGCCGCCTTGAAGGGGAACCAAGGCACCGGCGCCACCACCTTGGCCTGCACCTCGCCAGTCTTGAGCAGCTCACGCAGTCGCGTCTCCACGAAGATGCCGTGGATGGGCCGCACCGAACTGGGGTAGAGGGTGGAGAAGAGAAGAATCTTCACATCCCGCCCCAGGCGCACCATGCGCGAAGCAAGTCAGAGCAGGTCACCGCAACACGCCCTTGGTATCGATGACCACCTTGTCCTTGATGACCTGGGGATCGATGTCCTTGAATTCCTCGTGATCCACCAGCAGCAACAGGATGTCGGCCTCCTTGATCACGGTTTTCAAGTCATACAGCGCAAAGGGCGCCTTTTCCTTGTGCACATTAGGGTCACAGGCCATGATCTTGCCTATGCCTGCCTGGATCAGGTGCTGGACGATGTCCATCGACGGGGACTCACGCAAATCATCGATATTGGCCTTGAAGCTCAGGCCCAGGCAGCCGATCACCGGCTCGTGAAAGCGTGCCGCCTTGGCCTTGACCTTGGCGATCACCCAGTCGGGCTTGGCGTCGTTGACCTCGCGCGCGGTACGAATCAAGCGTGACTGGGCGGGTGCACTGGCCACGATGAACCAGGGGTCTACCGCGATGCAGTGCCCACCCACGCCCGGCCCGGGCTGCAGGATGTTCACGCGCGGATGGCGGTTGGCCAGGGCAATGGCCTCCCAGACGTTGATGCCCAGGTGGTCGCAGATGACGGACAACTCGTTCGCAAACGCAATGTTCACGTCACGGAAGGAGTTTTCGACCAGCTTGGACATTTCTGCCGTGCGGCTGTCGGTCTCCAGAATGGCGCCGTTGCAAAAGGTCTTGTAGAGCGCCTTGGCCTTTGCCACGGCGGCCTTGGTGGTGCCGCCGATGATGCGGTCGTTGTCCACCAGCTCGCGCAGGATCTGCCCGGGCAAGACACGCTCGGGGCAATGCGCCGTGTGGATCTTGCCAGCCAGTTCAGGGCGCATGGCAACAATGATTTCTTGCACGCGCTCGGTGGTGCCCACGGGCGAGGTGGATTCCAGAATGACCAGATTGTCTTCGCGCAAATACGGTGCAATGGCACGCGTGGCGGTCTCGATATAGGCCAGGTCGGGCGCCTTGGGGTTGCCGTCCACCTCTTTGAATGGCGTGGGCACCGCCAGGATGAACGTGTCGCCCTCCTCGGGCGTCAGGGACGCCTTCAGGTTGCCGCTGTTGACTGCCGACTTGACGAGGATGTCCAGGTCGGGTTCGACGATGTGGATGCGGCCCGAATTGATGATGTCAACGGCCTGTGCGTTGACATCGACGCCAAGCACCTGGTGGCCCTTGGTGGCCAGCATGGAGGCCGTTGGCAGACCAATGTAGCCCAGGCCCATTACGATAATTTTTTGCAGTTCGCGCGCCATGGCATTACTCCTTGTTCTTCAAATTTAATAGTGTTTTGACAATGCGTTGCGAGGCCTGGCCGTCTCCATAGGGGTTGTGTGCCTGTGCCATGGCCGCATAGGCAGCTGGGTCGGCCAGCAGGCGCTCTGCCTCGGCCACGAGCTTTTGCCGATTCGTGCCTACCAGGCGCACCGTGCCGGCCTCAACAGCCTCGGGCCGTTCGGTGGTTTCGCGCATCACGAGCACGGGCTTGCCCAGCGAGGGCGCCTCTTCCTGCACACCGCCCGAGTCGGTGATGATGAGATGCGCCCTGTCCATCAGGTAAACAAACGGCAGATAGTCCACGGGGTCGATGAGGTGGACGTTATCAAGCTGACGCGCCGCCAGGATGTCGTGCACGGGCTGGCGCACATTGGGGTTGAGGTGTACCGGGTACAGCACTTGCACGTCTGGGTGGGCGGAGGCAATGTCTGCCAATGCGTGGCAGATGTTCTGGAAGCCTTCGCCAAAATTCTCCCGGCGATGGCCCGTAACCAGGATGAGGCGGCGGTTGGGGTCGAGAAACGAGAACTCCTTGTCCAGGCGCTGGCGCAGCTCCGCGTCTGCACGCAGCTTGTCCACCACGGCCAAGAGGGCATCAATCACGGTGTTGCCGGTGACGTGGATGGCGTCGGCAGAGACGCCTTCGCGCAGCAGGTTGGCCTTGGCCGTTGCCGTGGGGGCGAAGTGGACGTCGGTCATGGCGCCAGTCAGGCGGCGGTTCATTTCCTCGGGGAACGGGGCCCACTTGTTATTGGTGCGCAGGCCGGCCTCTACATGCCCCACCTTGGCCCGCGTGTAGTACGCGGCCAGGCTGGCCGCCAGGGTGGTGGACGTATCGCCATGCACCAGCACCAGATTGGGCTGCTCGGCCGCCAGCACGGGTTTTAGCCCCGTGAGGATCTGGGTGGTGATGTCGAACAGATCCTGCCCTGGCTTCATCACGTTCAGGTCGTACTCGGGCTGCAGGTCGAACAGGCGCAGCACCTGGTCGAGCATTTCGCGGTGCTGCGCGGTGACGCACACCACTGTCTGTAACGCAGGCACTGCCTGCTGCAGGGCCTTGACCAGCGGGGCCATCTTGATGGCCTCGGGCCGGGTTCCAAACACCACCATCACCTTCATGCTTGCACCTTCTTCTGCGTGATCCGTTCATACACGGGTTTGTAGTTGGCGACGCTGTTGCGCCAGTTGCGTACCGACTCGACAAATGCCCGGCCGTTGGCCTTGAGAGCGGGCCAGGCCTGCCTGTGATTCAGCAGGTCCAGCAGAGCCTGTGCCAACGCATCCTTGTTGCCGGCTTCAAAAAGCACGCCGGTCTTCATGTGCTCCACCAGCTCTTTATGCCCCCCGACTGCGGATGCGACAAAGAGCTTTTGCTGCGCCATGGCTTCCAGCGGCTTGAGCGGCGTGACCAGTTCGGTCAACCGCATGGAATGGCGCGGATAGGCCAGCACGTCGATCAGGTCGTAGTAGCGGCTGACCTGCTTGTGCGGCACACGCCCGGTAAACACCACATGGGCGTCGAGTTGCAGGCGAGATACCTGCTCGCGCAGGCGCGCGTCCTCAGGCCCACCGCCAACCAGCAGCAAGGCCACGGCGGGATTGGCCCGCAGGATCGCCGGCAAGGCCTGGATCAGCAAGTCCAACCCTTCGTAGGCGTAGAACGAACCGACAAAGCCCAGAACCAGCTTGCCATCGAGGTTCAAAGACCGCTTCAAGGCGGGGTCGGGCGCCTGCGATGCCTGGAAGGCCTGGGTATCGACAGCGTTGGGAATGACAGTCACCTTGGCGGGATCGACGCCACGACCAGCAATATCGGAGCGCAGGCCCTCGCAGATCGTGAATACATGGTCGGCCTTGCGGATGGCCCAGGTCTCCAGGGCACGCGTGAGGCGGTAGCGCGCGCTGCCTTCACGGGTGGTGCCATGATCGACGGCCGCGTCTTCCCAGAAGGCGCGAATCTCGTACACCACGGGCAGCCCCAGTTCGCGCCCCACGCGAATGGCGGGCACGGCGTTGAGCACCGGCGAGTGGGCGTGAATGATGTCTGGCCGCACCTCCTGGGCCACCTCGCGCAGCCTGCGCGTGAGCTGCCCCATGAGCTGCCACTGACCAAGCAACGGCAGGCCGGATGCCGCGCCCGTTGCAGCGGCAGTGCGATAGAAGCTGAGGTCGTCAACGGTCTCCAAGGCCTGTTCGGTAACGCCTTGCTTGGGGGACGTGAGGTGAAAGGTTTGCCAGCCCAGCGCCCGCTGCTCGCGCAGCAGGGCGGCAGTGCGAAACGTGTAGCCGCTGTGCAGGGGAATGGAATGGTCGAGAACGTGAAGGATTCGCATAAATGAGAGCGGCTCAGGCAGGCTCCTCACCGTCAAACAGTTGCTGGTAACGCTGCACCATGGCGTCTATGGCAAAGCGGCGCATTGCATGTTCGCGGCCGGCCTGGCCCTGGCTGGCGCAATTGCCGGGCGAACCAAAAGCATGCACCATGGCGTCGGCCAGTGCCTGCTCGTCGTCAGGTGGCACCAAACGACCGGTGACGCCCTCCTGCACCAGATCGGGCGTGCCGCCGACAGCTGTGGCGACCACTGGCAGGCCGCTGGCCATGGCCTCCTGCAACGTGCACGAGGTGCCTTCGGTCTGCGAGGGCAGTACGAACAGGTCGAGTGAGCGCAGCACATCGGCCACGTCACTGCGGGCTCCTGGCAGCCAGGCCAGGTCAGTCATGCCGGCATCAGCCAGAACGCGCTCAATCTCAGTACGCAACGGGCCTTCTCCCACAATGATCAGACGTGCCGTGTCGCGCATGGCGGGCTCACGTTGCACGGCGCGCACGAAAGCGCGAGCCAGCAGGGGTTGATTTTTCACGGTCTGAAGGCGACCGACAGTCCCCACGAGCCAATGCTTGCTAGGCTCGAATGGACAGCCAGATACCGCCTGGGCAACGCCGTGCGCTGGGGCAAAGGTATCGGTATCAACGCCGTTGGCGATCAAGCTGCGCCTGTGGGCCGGCACCCCTATGGCACGACCAAGGTAGTCGTCCAGATCCTGCGACACCACAACGTAGTGGCTGACAAAGGGCCGATACAGCCTGCGCAGGCGCCGGTAACGCGGATTGTTCCCGTGGCGATCATGTGCATCCCAGCCATGCTCGGCATGCACGCGCAGGGGTACACGCGCCAGCCAGGCAAGGGGCACAAGCTCCAGCGCCCCCAGGTTGCAGGTGTGCAATACGTCGGGCTGGAGTTCACGCAGCAATCGGTACACGCGCGGATAGAGGGGCACGGCGTGGCCCGGTGGCTTGTTCAGAGCAATAAAGCGCACGCCGGCCTGTGCAACGCGTTGCTGGAAGTCGCTCACGGTCGTCAAGGCCAGCACCACATGCTCGAAGCGTTCCGGCGGCAACCGGTTGATGAGCTGGACGATGACGTTCTCCAGCCCGCCAATGCCAAAGCTGTGCACCACATGCACGACGCGAACCGGCCGCCCCTCACGCATGAGACAAGGCTCCTTCATTCACGCGCAGAAACGCCTCGAACATCAGCAGCATCCACAGCGCAGTGGCGTGGTCACGCATGCCGCTGTTGTGCTCGTCGATCAGGCGGCTGATGGTCGCGGGGTTGAAGTAACCGCAATCGCGCATGCGTTCGCCCTGCAATGACGAGCGCACCCGGTCTTTCAAGGGGCCGCGCAGCCATGCGGCCAGCGGAACCGAAAAACCCATCTTGGGCCGGTACAGCAGGTCGTGCGGCAGCAGCGGTTCATAGGCCTGCTTGAAGATGGCCTTGCCCTGGCCGCCACGGATCTTGAAGTCGCTGGGCAGCGTGGCCAGCCATTCGACCAGCAGGTGATCCATGAGCGGCTCGCGTACCTCCAGCGAGTGGGCCATGCTGGCGCGATCGACCTTGGTGTTGATGTCGCCAATCAGCCAGGTCTTGTAGTCCAGGTACTGGACGAGCGCCAGCGGGTCGTCGGTCTGCGCCCGTGCCGCGTGCTGGCGGAATACCTCCAGCGCGTGATAGCCCCCCAGGCTGCGCTGCAAGCCAGGCGAAAACAGGGCCTGGCGCTGGTCACCGCGCAGCATGGACATGCTGTGGCAGTAGGCCTGCACGCTGTCCATTGCCAGCGCCTGGAAGGTGGTCTTGGCGCGCAGCGAGCGCGGCGCCCAGTCGGCCTTGGGGTACCAGCGCCCCAGCGGGCCGAACATGCCGCGGCGCAGCGCCAGAGGCAGGCGGCCGCGCACGGCCTCTTCGCCCAGGTGCATGCGGTAGCGCCGGTAGCCGCCCAGGCTTTCATCGCCACCGTCGCCCGACAGGACCACGGTGACATGCTTGCGCGCCATCTGGCAGACGCGGTAGGTGGGGATGGCGGAGCTGTCGGCGTACGGTTCGTCGTAGAGCCAGGCCAGGGTGTCGATCAGGTCGAAATCATCGCTGCTGACGATCTCCATCCGGTGGTTGGTGCGATAGCGCTCGGCCACCTGTTTGGCGTAGCTCGATTCATCAAAGCGCGGGTCGTCAAAACGTATGGAGCAGGTTTGCACCGGCGTGCTGGACAGGCCGGCCATGGTGGCCACGACGGCGCTGGAATCCACCCCGCCAGACAGAAAGGCGCCCAGCGGCACATCGGCGATCATGCGCAGGCGCACGGATTCAGTGATGCGCTCGCGCAGCTCGGCCTGGGCATCCTGCAGCGTTATGATGCTATTATTAGTGAAGCTAACATCCCAATATGGACATGCGCTAACCCTGTTTTTTTCACCACGTTTCAGCGTCAGCGTATGGGCCGCTGGAAGCTTGTGCGCATGGCGGTAGATGCAGCGCGGGTCTTGCACATAGCCGAAGGTGAAGTACTCCTCCACCGCCAGCGGGTCGATGTCGCGCGCAAAACCGGGGTGTGCCGTGAGTACCTTGAGCTCTGAGCCAAAGACAAAACTGCCATCAGGCAACCAGGCGTAATGCATGGGCTTGACGCCCATGCGGTCGCGGGCAAGAAACAGGGTCTGGCGGTCTCTATCCCACAGCGCGAAGGCAAACATGCCGCGCAGCCGGTGCACGCAGGCCTCGCCCCAGGCCGACCAGGCATGGACGATGACCTCGGTGTCGCTGCGCGTCCTGAAGTGGTAGCCCAGCGCCTTGAGCTCGTCCGTCAGGTCGCGGTAGTTGTAGATCTCGCCGTTGAAGACGATGCCCACCGTGCCGGCTTGATTGAACAAGGGCTGCTGGCCGGCGGCCAGATCGATAACGGACAGCCGCCTGTGGCCCAGTGCCAGGCCAGGTTCGAGGTGCACGTCGTGCTCGTCTGGGCCGCGGTGGGCCTGTGCGTCGTTGATGCGCACGATGAGTTCGCGCGAGTAGGCGCGCGTGCCCTGCGTGTCAAAGATCCCGGATATGCCGCACATGCTCAGTCGCGCCCTCTTGTTTGCTTCAGGGCTGCCGCCAGGGCATCACCCTGGCTATCCAGGTAGGCCTGCAGGCGCGCCGCCGCGTCGGCCTCGGCCCCCTTGACGTCCATCTCTGCTGACAGCGGAGCGTAGATCACGATGTTGGCGCCATCGTCACCCCAGCCACTGATGCGCCCCAGGGCACCCTGGAGCTTGCCCACGTAGTCACTGGCTGTGAACCCGCCGTGAACCCAGTAGAAGCGCCAGGCCAGAAAACGCTCGCCACCGGCGGCCATGCCACGCGTGTTGTTGCGGATCACCGCGCTTTCGACCTGCAATGGCTTGCCTTGCAGTTGCACCACCGTTGACCCGCCGGTCACGCGCGACCAAGTCGGGTCATTGCTGAAGACCAATACGTTTTCGGAGCTGATGAGCTTGCGCTCATAGTCCTGCTGGCGGTAGTAGCTGATATGCAGGCCTGCTGGCCTGCCCTGCGCGTCCAGCAGCCCCATGTTCAGATCAGCGGATGCATGGCGAAACATGGGTACCCAGGTGTTGGGGGGGTGCGCTGCGGCAGTCCAGGGCACGGCAACCTGGGGTTGCACCAGGTGGACAGGTGCTGTCTGGGCGGTCAACCCGATCATGGCGTGTACGCCGTAGGGCGCCAGCACCACCACAAGGGCCAGCGCCAGGCCAAGCCATGTCGCTTGCCTGGGCGCATCTGCTTGTGCCAGCGCCATGGCCTTTGGCGCCGGCGCCGGCGGATCCACCCAGCGCGCACCGATGAGAAACATCACGCCAATGACCAGGCCAAAGAACAACCAGCCATAGATGAGGTGATCCACGCCGGTGGCAATGGTGTTGCCCGACAGATGCCCCAGCATGACGATGAGGTAGGCGCGCACCCAGTTGGCCACCAGCGGAACGACAATGGCGACACCGATGAACACCGCGCGCTTGAGCATGCTCTGGTAGCTGAGATAGGCGAACAGGCAGCCGGCCGTGACCGACGCTATCAGGTAGCGAATGCCGCTGCAGGCCTCGACCACCGACCACGCCCCCGACGGGATGATGAACTGCAGGCCTTCGCGATAAACCGGAATGCCACTGGCACGCAGGGCGAGCACCGTGAAATCGGCAGTCCACTCCATCATGCGTGGCAGCAAAAAGTCGCCAATGGGTACGGCAAAGAACAGAAAAGCCAACGGAAAGGCCAGCGCCCGGGTGACCTGCCAGCCCAGTACCGCGGGCACCGCCAGTACGATCAAGGACACCAGCGCGAGCTGGGTGGCTGCATTCACGGCCACCAGGTCACCTGCCAGCCAGAGCGCCGCGGCCCCTGCCATGAGCAGCCACGCCAGACTGCCCGGGCGCGGCACCATGCCAGCCAGCACGGCACGTTGGCGCCACACCAGCCATAAGGTGATGAGGGGTACGACAAACCCATGGGCATAGGTCTCGGAGCGCGTCCAGGTCATGGCCATGGCCCAGGCCGAATGCCAATAGGCGGCCAGAATCACCACCAGCAGCAGCACGAATGCGGCCAGGGGGCGGTGCCAGTAGGCGGGAATCAATGGCTTGCTGGCCGTCATATCGAGTCTGTCATGCGGTGGCGGTTGCAGTGGAGCTTGCGCTGGCGACTGGCTGCGCAAGCGTGCTGGCCAGGTCGTGATCGATTTTCTTCAGGTGGGCTTGCCAGCTGCATTCTTGCTCGACGTAATGCCGGGCACACTCGCCCAGCGCAACCCTGTCGGTGGGCGACTGCAACAGTTCCAGCAGCGCAGCCACGAATTCTTCGGCTGTGTCGGCACGCAACAAACCCTGGGCGGCAGTTGCGCCAATGGCGTCCGCGCAACTGCTGACGGTGACCACCGGCTGCTGCATGGCCATGGCCTCCAGGATCTTGTTCTGGATGCCGCGCGCCACGCGCAGCGGAGCCACCACGGCGCTGGCGTGCTGCAGGTAGGGTCGCACATCGGGCACGGTGCCCGTGACCACCACATTGGCTCCGGCCAGGGCCTTCACCTGCGGTGAAGGGCTGCGGCCCACGATATAAAAGCGCAGGCCGGGGTGCCGGGCAAGCAGGCGCGGCAGCATGTCGGCCACGAACCAACTCACGCCGTCGATATTCGGCCAATAGTCCATGGCGCCGGTGAAAACCAGGGCCTGCTCGCCCTGGTCAAAAGGGTTGGCTAGTTGTGCGTCGGGTTTGAAGAAATCGCAATCCACCCCATTGCCCATGGATTGGACGCGGCCCTTGGCTTCGGGTGCTTGCGAGACAAACAGGGCTGTCTCATTCGGCGTCACAAAATACGAGCAATGCGCCTGCGCGGCTACCGCGCGTTCATAGGCCAGGAGCCGCCGCCCCTCGCGCCGGTACACCATCGACAACGGCCAGCGATGCGCGGGCGCGTACTGGGTCCACTTGGCGGAGTCCACATCAACAAAATCGACCAGCATCGGCAGGTCCGGCAGCAGCGGCTGGGCGTACTGCGCCATGGCGGATGAAAACACGACACAAGCCTGCAATTTGTGCTCGGCCACGGTCTGCTGCACCCACCGTTGCATGCCGGCATTTCTGTAGTAGGTCAGGGTCAGCGGCTCACCGGTCAGCAGGCCGCTCAGACTTTTGATCTTGGCGCTGCGCGGCTCAATGTGCTCCACGTGCAAGTCCTTGCACATGGCTTGCAATACAGGCAGGTGCTGGACATCGTCCGGGTCGTCGATAAACGTGCCCAGAAATACCCTGTGGTTCTTCTGCAAATGACGCAGCAGGTGGTAAGAGCGCACCTTGTCCCCCTTGTTGGGCGGATAAGGCAGTCTATGCACCAGAAAAAGAATGTTGCTCACGGCGGCCATGCCTTCCACATGCCTATCCAAGATTGCGCACGATCTTGGGCCCGAGCCAATTGGCCAGCTGAATCGGCATGCGGCGCCAGGTGGCGATCAGCAACCGATACTTGGCATTCGCGGGGTTGTTCTGCGGCACGCTGTCAGTTTTGTATAGCTGATATTCGTAGTGCAACGGCGTGGGTTCGAAACCCCAATTTTTCTTGAACGCATACGAACCCGTATTCAGCTTGCTGCGCCCATAGTCAAACACCTTCAGGCCACGCGCGCAGGCAAGCCGCATCAGCTCCCAATACTTGAAGTCATTGGCGGCGAGCTCACGCGCGGCCTCTGCATCGCCAGCGTAGTAAGGAAGCACCTCATCGCGAAAATAAAAACTCAGCACACTGCTGACTGGCGCGCCATCGGGAGCGCACACCGTCAACACTTCGCAGTCAGGGCCAAATACGCGCAGCAATTGATTGAAATACGCCTTGGGCATCGCCGGCGTGCCGTGGCGATGGACGTTGTCGGCATACAGCGCAAAGAATCGATCGGCCGCGGGATCGATCTGCGACGTCAAGCCATTCTTGATGCCCTTGCGCACCATCGCGCGTTGTTTGCGCGGAATGGCCAGCAGATTTTCCTCTTCGGTTGCCTCGATGGGCTTGCGAAAGGTGACGTAGAGATCCTGCAAGGGCCAGTCCGCGTGCCGGCGCTGCACATTGCGCAACTCCAGGTGATCCACGCCCAGCTCTCGTGCCAGCTGTTGCGCCCTCAGTTCGAGCGCTGTAGCCGTCTCTTCATCGACCGCAGCCACACCGCCGTAAACCGAGAATGGCAAGCTGGTCAGTGCCTTGCCAAACAAACGGCTTTTGACATGCCCCAGGGGCAATACCCCACGGATAACTCCGCCGCTTTCCGCATACAAAAAATAGCTGTCGTGACCAAAAATATCCTCGATCAGTACCTGCCAGCCCGAGCGATGAAAGAACGTAGCCTGGGGGCAGGCCATGACAAATGCATCCCACCGGGCGACATCGATGCTATTGCGCCGATCAAGCCTTTGAATGGATAGCGAGGTAACGACATCAGACAAGGGAAGCTTTCTGCACAGATTGAGGTAGAAATATATGATCCATCCGCCCCCATCTGAAATCTCGTAACAAACACCCCAGACGTTGCTCCATGCGACCAATGTTCACATAGTGCCTGAACCGTGTCTTGAGGCCCACTCCCTCCACACGTGGCTGATTTTTGTCAATTTCCCAAGGGTGAAAATAAAACACTGCCGGCGATGCATCCTTGCTATTGACCTGGCGCAGCATCCAGCGCGACAAGGCATAGGGTAGCAAACGGAAATACCCACCACCACTCGACGGAAGATTGCGATTGAACATGCGCATGGTGGTTGGTGGCACCTCCATCAACCCATCACGCGCCTCGTAGGCGAACCGCGGCGCATCCGGCATACCATAATGATCATGCTGAATGGGGTAGATGCTGGAACTATAGCGATAGCCTGCACGCTGCAAGGTATCAAGCGCCCACAAATTTTGGGAGCCTATGGAAAAACTGGGGGCGCGGTAACCTTGAACCTCCACCCCGCCAATATCTTCAAGCAAGCTCTTGGCGCTGTGAATATCGTCAAAAAACTGCCGCTCGGACAGATCACTCACCCGCTCGTGCCCATAGCCATGACTGGCAAGCTCATGCCCGCCATCAACAATGGCGCGCACCAGCTTCGGGTATCTTTGCGCAATCCATCCAAGAGTGAAGAAAGTGGCTTGCACATTGTGCTCGGCCAACAGTTTCAATATTTGATCGACATTGCGCTCAACCCTGCACTCTCGAGAATCCCAGTTGCTGCGTTGAATATACGGAGCAAATGCCGACACCTGAAAATAGTCTTCGACATCAATAGTCAACGCATTGGTGATAGGTGGTGTAATACTCATGGCACCATCTAACCATTGCTGGACACGTTGCTATCAGGTCGTGGCCGCCGGCTTGCCGCCACCAGTTTTTGCAGTGTCATCAATATTTCCAGGCTGGCACGCTCTTGTCGCAGCACGCTGCGTTCTATGCGCAACAAATGCGCGCGCAGTTGCTCAATTGTCATTTGCATGAGCTGATCTGAAATTCCATCAGCCACATCTGCATCCAACTCAATAGAGTCCAAGCCGTATTCGGCATCAACGAATGTATCGTAGGCAGAAGATCCCCCCGTGGCTCTCAGTGGTGTATTCCACGGTGGCAACGTCTTTGGCGGAACCTGCATCTCAGATTGAACTTCGTGAATTATTCCAATCACCAGTTCAACGTCAATATGCGATTTGTCAGCGAGGAAGCCCTGAAGCAGCACTCTATCCATCAAGGTATTGATGCGGCGCGGCACCCCGCCAGCAAACCGATAGATTTCATGGAACACTTCGTCATCAAACGTTGGCTTTTCTGCAGCACCCGCACATTTGAGCCGGTGCAAAATGTATTCCCGCGTTTCCTCCGCATCCAGGGGGCCGAGATGACAGGTCGCAATGACACGCTGGCGCAATTGCAGCATTCCAGGACTTTGCAGGATTTCTCGAAACTCTGGCTGCCCAACCAGAAAGGTTTGCAGCAATGCATCCTGCCCGTTCTGGAAGTTGGAAAGCATGCGCAGCTCCTCAACCGCCTGAGGTTGCAGGTTTTGCGCTTCATCAACCACCAGCAGGCAGCGCTTGCCCTGGAGTGTCTGGGCCACGAAGAACGCCTCCAGCGACATCAGTAAGTCGCCTTTGGACATCCCATTCACTGGGACACCAAACGCTGCCCCCACCAGCCGTAGCGTGTCATCAGCCCCCAACTGGGTACTGACCAAATTAGCGGCCACGACCGAATCGGAATCAAGGCTATCGAGCAAACCACGCACGATGGTGGTTTTGCCTGCACCCACCTCACCGGTGATGACGATGAACCCCTCGCAGCACATGACACCGTACTCGAGATATGCTCGAGCACGCTGGTGTTGCTTGCTACTGAAGTAGAAACCCGGATCAGGATTGAGCTGAAACGGTTTGCTGGTCAGCCCGTAGAACGCTTCATACATGAATCAAAATCGGTGCGTAATAAAACCCATAATCGCCGACTCGCCATACTGACTGACGTTTCCATCAGAAAGCACGCGGCGCAACTGAAGCCCAACGCTGGTGCGTCGTGCGACCAGACTTGTCCAGGAAAATATAAACGGCCTGGTCCGCGTCTCCAATCCCGTATCAACACCCGAGTTGCGCATTTCGCCAAAACTGAGAGTGACGCCTGAGCTTGGTGTAAGACGGTGACTCGCCGATATATTCCAACCCCGTTGCCTGATCTTGCTGTCATTACTGAAATCATCGCCAAGCGAGAAAGCACCTTGTAGCAGCCTGCTATCAGATCGCATCACAGCCACTGTCAATGTACTGCGTTGACCCAATATTGCGAATGATAAATTTTGTAATCGTTGCAGTTTACTGGACGATGTCAAAAAATCCTGGAAGACCTGCATATCCGCAGGCAATCCCATCCGCTCTATCTCCGCCTGCACCAACTGCATACGCCGAATGGCATTGGGCTCGGTTCGCATATAAAATCCGTCCAGCAGATCATATAGAGGGCTCGGCGATCCAAACTGATCTCCCAATCCATTAACAACGGATTTTTTATCCGTGTACCTCCATACAGTACGCCCCGTGCGATATTGGGCAACGGCATTGTGCGACTCGCCAAAATAACGTTTTACACGTTCAAAAGACACGCTGGTACGCTCTGACGGCCGCCAGTCTACGCCAAATCCAAGAATACTGCTGGTTTCACGTATTGGTGACAACTGATTGGTGGATTCTGCACCGCCTATCGCCACAAGACGCAAACCCGATCTGGGCATGTAGCCCAAACGCCCGCGCAAGGCCGTTGTATCTATATTTCGCCCATTGGTATATTCGGCATTCTGTTGCGCGGCTTCGACAGTCCACGACATTAATTGACCCAACGGCCGTTTTTCCAACTGAAGAAGCCAGTCATGCACCATCACATTGGAACGCGCTGCAGTGGCGTAGCGCGTGTCCGTCATGCGATACCGCGCCTCATACGACAATCCATCAGTTAAATCTCCTTTGATGTAAGGAGAAACACTAAATGATGTGGCCTGCGTCAGATTGGTGTTTGCGGTGTTAGCGCCGCCAGCGGGGCCGAATGCAGATATTGGCTGCAAAGCAGCTCGGCCGTCCACATCGACAAATACATGGTCTTCGACGGCTTCCACCGTCCCTCTGGCATAAAGGTTATGCCAAATTTTGTCTGGACTGGTGTCACGCGCATAGTTGACCGCTCGCAGCGTATAGTCAACAAAGCCCTTGAGGCGCGCCGTGTCCCTTGCCAAGCGAAAACCTGGCATTACTTCGGTTATCTGGTCGCCGCTGCCGTTGTGGATAAGGCGTGAATTATTGGTAACGGTGTGCTGCACCGAAATGCGTGGCTCGAACCACTGGCCTGACGCCCGCGGCTCCAGTTGATCACTACCAGACCGCGCCGCCACGCCACCACCCGCTGGCGACTGCGTGGAAGCAGTACGGGATTGTGGATCGGAACCCAGATCAGGAACCTGCGCTGCGACCAGCCCAGGAGCGGAGGCCAACACCCATGCCGCCCAACCAATCGCGGGAATGCGTACCAAACCTACATGCGGCAAATACATTTCAGACGTCCTCTTTCTATGCGGCCGCTGCCGGCATGCGCTCTTCCGTCGCCCTTCCATAACCGCCATGCCCATAGCCATAGCCATAGCCATGTGCACCCAGGCCCTGGGAGCGCACCTGATTCAGCACCAGAAGCTTGATGGGGCAGGCCTCGATGGTGGACAGCGCATGCTCCACTTCTGACTGCAGTGTTTTTTCTGCTCGAACCACAACGACCACCTGCCCCATGTGATTGGCGAGAACGCGCGCCTCTGTCGTCAGCAACAGTGGCGGCGAATCAAAAATAATGATGCGGTCGCTATAACGCTTGCTCATTTCGTCGAGCAAGTCGGTCATTGCGTCACTGGCCAGCAGCTCGGTTGCGCGGTCGTGGGGTAAACCCGCGGGCAGCAAGGTCAGCCCCTCCACGTTGGTTCGCAGAAGCACGTCGGCCAGCTTTGTTTGTCCGCCCCGCAGCATGTCCAGCAATCCCGCGGCAGGCGGCAGGCCCAGCTTGGACATCACTGAGGGACGAGTGACATCGGCATCCACCAGCATGACGGTGTGATCCAGCTCCATGGCCAGGCTCATGGCCAGATTGATAGCCGTAAAGCTCTTGCCCTCCCCCGGCAGGGCGCTGGTCACCATGATCAGGTTGCCGTTTGCCACCAAGGATGCGCCCTTGCCCATGGCATTTTCCAGGAGTGGGCGTTTGATCACACGGTACTGATCCGTCGTGACCGAGCGCGGAGAGCCAGGAGTCACAAAACCGCTGGCACTCAGGGCTGTCAAATCAAGCTGCACGGTTTTCGAAACCGCCCTCAGTTCAGGAGCTGCATGATCGCCATCGGCTGCAGGCGCAGCAAACTGCGGCACGTGATTCAAGGGCTGGGATTCATCTGGCATGCCCGGGTTCTGCACCCGTGGTTTGTCGCCGGGCAACACCGCGCCCGCCTTGCGCAGTTGTTCCAGCCTCTGGGCTGCTTTTTCAATTGAGCTGGTCATGATTGCTTGTCACCCCAAGGCACCTGTACGAATGGACAATGCGGCCATACCGCCCGCGTAAAGCAGCAAAAATGCAACGCTCGCCACGATGAAGCGCTTCAAGCTGCGCGACTCGCGTCGGCGCTGCTCTTCGCTCGGGATTAGCCCCACCACCCCCAGCAATGGCAACTGGGTCACCTGCCGCAAGGTGGCGCCGTCAAAGAACACCGGCCTGATCTGACTCATCACAAAGGCAATGCCAAGCCCCGCTGCGACCGCCGCCAGCATTGCTCCCGGCATCAACAGCAGGCGATTGGGTGCAACAGGCTTGGGGGCCACACGCGGAGGATCGATGACGCGGAATTCGGCCACATTGGAAGTGTTTTCCAACTTTCCCGACATCAGAGCGGATTCACGGCGCGCCACCAGATCGGCATAGTTCTTTTGATGAATTTGATAGTCACGGTTGAGTTGTGCCAGCTCTGCCTCGAGCTGCGGCGCCACCTTCAATTGCTGGTGAACACGTTGCACACGCGCCTCATACTCAACCACGCGCGCGCGCAGTGAAGCCACCTGCACCTGGGCTGCGGAATAAATGCGGCTCAGCTCCACGGCTGCGGGATTGACCTGGGCAATGGGCACCTCGCCGGTTTGCTGGAGCTTGCGGCGCAATACGTCGATTTCCTTGCGCTTTTGCCCTTCCAGATCGGCGATCAGCGTCCGCGTCCGGATGACGTCGGGGTGACCGTCGGTGTAGCGCTGCAGCAGTGCGTCCAGGTTCTGCTTTTGCGCAAGCAAGCGTGCATCGAGCTCAGGCGTCTGCACGTCGGGCGCCGGGCCCGCCATTGATTTGGCGGTTTGCGCACGCATTTCTTCCAGCTGCTGTGCTGCGGCAGCCCTAGCGCTTTCGGCTTCACGCAACTCAAGCCGTGCCTGGCTCAGAGTGTTTTCTATCTGGGAGGCACGCCCGGCGGAATCCAGCCCCCCCTCAGACTGCATCTCAATATTGCGCAGCTTGAATGCCTTGAGGCGCCCTTCTGCCTCGGTCAGTTTGGTCTCGTAGGTCTTGATCTGGTCGTCCAGAAACCGGCGTGCGCTGTCTGAATCCTGGCGCGTTGCTCCCAGGCTGGATTCCACGAAAATGGTCAACAGCGACTTCACCACGAGTTGCGCCTTCTCAGGGCTCTGGTCGCGGTAGGACAAGGTGTAGAGGTTGTCACGCCCCGTGGATTGGATCTTGATGGACTGGGTGACAGCATCCACCACGGCATCCGTTGAGGCCTTGGTCGTGGAGCCCAGATCAAGGTCGGCCATGCGCACCAGCCGCTCCACGGTCGGCCGGTTGATCAGCGTGCGGCTCAGCATCGACACCTGCTGCTCGATATTGGGCTGCACGGCAATACCGGTCATGAGTGGTCGCAAGATGGACTGCGTATCCACGAACACGCGCGCCGAAGCCTGGTAATAGTCCGGCATGGTGAGTACCACGCCAGCGCCTATCGCACCAACCACCCATATTGTCAGCATCGCCAGCCGGCGATAGATCCACATGCCACGCGCAGTGGTAGTGATCTGACTTAGAAGCTCATCCATTCCACTCCCCTTGACCAACTCATCAGCGACTCACTAGCGAGCAGGCCGATTAAAACCACCCTTGAGGAATGATCAGAACATCACCGGGCAACACTTCAACATTGGCATCAATGTCACCGCGCTTGATGAGGTCGTGCAAACGCACCTTGTAGCGCTTGTTGTCCTCGGCCGCGCGAACCAGGGTGGCGCTGTTGCCGTCGGCAAAATCGGTCAGGCCGCCGACGGCAATCATCACGTCCAGCACCGTCATTTTTTGCTTGTATGGCAGGAATTGCGGCTTGGCCGCCTCGCCCACCACACGGATCTGTTCACTGTACGGACCAACGAAGTTGGTGACTATCACCGTGACAACCGGGTCACGCACGTACTTGGCCAGCTCTTTCTCGATGTCGCGCGCGATCTGTGCCGAGTTCTTGCCCTGCGCCTGAAGGCCGTCAATCAGCGGCAAGGACACCTGGCCGTCCGGGCGCACCGGCACTGACAGCGAAAGGTCAGGATTGCGCCAGACGATGATGTTCAGGGTATCGCCAGGCCCCACGACGTAGTTGTAGTCCGGGCTCGACGCCTTGACCGGCGCCGCAGGGTAGTTGCCGGTACCCGCACAGCCCACGGCAGTCACAGCCACTGCAACCACGGCCGCAGCGCGACCCACAGAACCGACGAGCCTTGAAAAGAATCCACGCATGGTACAACTCCGATACATATTTAACAGGTGATTTCATCAAATGCCGCTGCAGCATACCGTGGATGACCGCAGCACGTAAATACTCTGATTAAGGGATACCAAACCGCCGGCTGTGCCAGCCATGCACCCCGGCGGCGTCTGAACCGGATCAGCGCCCATACACATCCCCCAGACGCACGATGTCATCCTCCCCCAGGTAGGAGCCGGACTGCACCTCGATCATCTCCAGGTCTACATGGCCGGGGTTCTCCAGCCGGTGCGTGACGCCGAGGGGGATATAGGTGGACTGGTTCTCGGTGAGCAAAAAAGCCTCGTCACCCTTGGTCACGCGCGCCGTGCCGCGCACCACGACCCAGTGCTCGGCACGATGGTGGTGCATCTGCAGCGAGAGCTTGCCACCAGGCTTGACCATGATGCGCTTGACCTGGAAGCGCTCGCCCGCGTCCACACCGTCGTACCAGCCCCAGGGGCGGTACACCTTGCGGTGCAGCATGCCCTCGGCGCAGCCCTCGCGCTTCAGGCGATCGACGATCTTCTTCACGTCCTGAGTGTGGCGCTGATCGACCACCAGCACCGCATCCGGCGTCTCCACCACCACCAGGCTCTGCACGCCCACGCAGGCCAGCAGCCGGCCCGAAGAATAGGCCAGGGTATCGTTGCAGTCCTGCAACATCACCCGCCCCTGACTCACGTTGCCGGCCTCATCCTTGGGCAGTATCTGCCACAGCGCATCCCATGCGCCCACATCGGACCAGCCCGCGGACAGCGGCAGCACCACGCCCTGCGGCAAGCCCTCCACCGCCTGCGCTCCGGCCAGGCGCTCCATCACCGCGTAGTCGATCGAATCGCTGGGGCAGGCGGCAAAGGCCTCGGCATCCACCCGCACAAACGACAGGTCGGAGGTGCTCTTGTTCCAGGCCGCCTCGCAGGCCTCGAGGATGTCTGGCCGGCATAGCCGCAGCGCATTCAGCCACACGGACGCCCGCAGCACGAACACGCCGCTGTTCCATGAATAGTTGCCCTGCTGCAGGTAGCCCTCGGCCGTTGCGCGATCGGGCTTTTCCACGAAGCGGGCGATGGCACAGGCACCACCGGCATCCAGCGCCGCACCCGCCTGTATGTAGCCATAGCCCGTCTCCGGTCGATCCGGGGTGATGCCAAAAGTGACCACGGCTCCGTTCTGGGCAAGGCGCGCGGCGTGGCGCACGCATTCCTGAAATGCCGCCACCTGGCTCACCACATGGTCGGCCGGCATGACGAGCAACACCGGGTCGTCGCCAGCCGCCCGAGCAGCCAGCGCGGCCAGCGTCAGCGCCGGTGCGGTATTGCGCCCCACGGGTTCGAGCACGATGCGGCCCTGCAGCCCCATCAGCCTGAGCTGCTCGGCCACCACAAAGCGGTACTCGTCGTTGCAGACCACCAGCGGCGGCGCGCAGGTGGCGCCATCGATGCCCTCCAGCCGGCGCAACGTGGCCTGCAACAGCGAATCCTGCCCCACGAAGGAAAGCAGCTGCTTGGGGTACTTTTCACGGGACAGCGGCCACAGGCGCGTGCCCGAACCTCCCGACAAAACGACTGGCTGAATCAACATGATGTGCTGGCAATCCGCTTTTTTGACAGGCAAGAGGGTAATCCGGGTTCATGGCGACCCGTCAGCGATCGAACCCTGATGCCCATGCCGCCAGAGTTTGGCTTTTCCTATCGGCAATGTAGATTGATTGTTTGTTGCGATGCAGCATACCTGATCGCTACGCGGCCCAACTCCTATATCGACCGCTTCTGGCATAAATGGAAACAATTTCACGATTCGAGCCTGTATGCCCACGCCTGGCTGCAACCCATTGACTTGTAAAGAGACACAAGTCATTTTCCGAGCGGGGGCGCCGGTCATTCGATCGTCACGCTCTTGGCAAGGCTTCCGGGCTTGTGCCGCCACATAACTTCGCTGCGCGAAGTGAGTGGCGTCCAAACCGCGCCATTTGGGCGCTACGCGCGGCGGCTGCGCCGCCCCAAGAGCGCGCCGGTCATTCGACCGTCACGCTCTTGGCAAGGCTTCCGGGCTTGTGCCGCCACATAACTTCGCTGCGCGAAGTGAGTGGCGTCCAAACCGCGCCATTTGGGCGCTACGCGCGGCGGCTGCGCCGCCCCAAGAGCGCGCCGGTCATTCGACCGTCACGCTCTTGGCAAGGCTTCCGGGCTTGTGCCGCCACATAACTTCGCTGCGCGAAGTGAGTGGCGTCCAAACCGCGCCATTTGGGCGCTACGCGCGGCGGCTGCGCCGCCCCAAGAGCGCGCCGGTCATTCGACCGTCACGCTCTTGGCCAAATTGCGCGGTTTGTCCACATCCGTGCCGCGGGCGCAGGCGGTGTGGTAGGCCAGCAGTTGCAGCGGCACGACATGCAGCAAAGGTGACAGAGAGCCGTAATGCTCGGGCATGCGGATCACATGCACACCCTCGCTGCTCTCGATGTTGGTGTTGGCGTCGGCCAGCACGTACAGCACGCCGCCGCGCGCGCGCACTTCCTGCATGTTGCTCTTGAGCTTTTCCAGCAGCTCGTCGTTGGGCGCCACGGTGACCACCGGCATGCTGCTCGTCACCAGTGCCAGGGGCCCGTGCTTGAGCTCGCCGGCCGGATAGGCCTCGGCGTGGATGTAGCTGATTTCCTTGAGTTTCAGGGCCCCTTCCAGCGCCACCGGATAGTGGATGCCACGTCCCAGGAACAGCGCGTTTTCCATCTTCGCGAAGTCCTCGGCCCAGCTGATGATCTGCGGCTCCAGCGCCAGCACGGCCTGCAGGGCCGCCGGCAGATGGCGCATGGCGGTCAGGTACTGGGCTTCCTTTTCCTCTGTCAGGCGCCCCTTGGTTTGCGCCAGCGCCAGGGTCAGCAGGAACAGGCCCGCCAGCTGCGTGGTGAAGGCCTTGGTCGATGCCACGCCGATCTCCACCCCGGCGCGCGTGACGTAGGTCAACGCGCATTCGCGCACCATGGCGCTGGTGGCCACATTGCAGATGGTCAGCGTGTGCTTCATGCCCAGGCCCTGGGCGTGGCGCAGCGCGGCCAGGGTGTCGGCCGTCTCGCCGGACTGGCTGATGGTGACCACCAGGGTGCGCGGGTTGGGCACGCTGGTGCGGTAGCGGTACTCGCTGGCCACCTCCACCTGCGTGGGAATGCCGGCGATGGATTCGAGCCAGTACTTGGCCGTGCAGCCGCTGTAGTAGCTGGTGCCGCAGGCCAGGATGAGCACCGAGTCGATCTCCTTGAACACGCGCCACGCTGCCTGGCCCGGCTGGCCATGCTGGCCGGCGCCGTCAAACAGCTCGGGCACGATGGCCTGCACGCCGTCCAGCGTGTCGGCAATGGCGCGCGGCTGCTCGAAGATTTCCTTTTGCATGTAGTGGCGGTACGGCCCCAGCTCGGCCGCGCCGCTGTGCGCGTGCACGGTGCGCACGGGGCGGCTGCCTTCGGCCAGGGGCTGGCCATCCGGCCCGGTGATCCAGTAGCGGCCCAGCTGCAGATCCACCAGGTCGCCCTCCTCCAGGTAGACGATCTGATCGGTCACGCCGGCCAGGGCCATGGCGTCGCTGGCGAGAAAATTCTCGCCCTGGCCCACGCCCAGGACCAGGGGCGAGCCGGCGCGCGCGCCGACCACGCGCTGCGGCTCGTCCTTGTGGATCACGGCAATGGCAAACGCACCATGCAGCTCGGCGGTGGCGGCGCGCACGGCCTGGAACAGGTCGCCGTCGTACAGGCTGTCCACCAGGTGCGCGATGACCTCGGTATCGGTCTGGCTGGAGAACACATAGCCGCGCGCCTGCAGCCGCGCGCGCAGCTGCTCATGGTTTTCGATGATGCCGTTGTGCACCAGGGCCACGCGGCCGGCGCGCGCCGTCTCGGCCGGCGCCTCGCCACAACCGTGGCTGAAATGCGGGTGGGCGTTGTGCACCGCGGGCGCACCATGCGTGGCCCAGCGCGTGTGGGCGATGCCGGTGGCGCCCTGCAGGTCGTCCTGCGCCACCTGCTCCAGCAGCTCGGCCACGCGCGCCGTGCTGCGGGCGCGACGCAGGCCGCCTGCCGGGTGCTGGCCCATGCTCGCCTCATGCACGGCCACGCCGCAGGAGTCATAGCCGCGGTACTCGAGCCGCTGCAGGCCCTGCACCAGGATGGGAACGATGTTGCGCGTGGATACCGCGCCGACGATGCCGCACATAGAAAAACCTCCCCAAATGAACAATGGATGCGATGCTAGACTGACAAACTAGAAATTTTCAAGATTTTTTCTTTCATTTATGCGCAATAATTTCATTGACAATGAAATGACAAATTTTATTTCTCATTTTTATTTGTAATGGAATCTGATTTCATACCCGATGCAACCGACTGGCAGCTGCTGGACTGGCTCCAGCGCGATGCCTCGCTGAGCAACCAAGCCTTGGCCGAGCGCGTGCATGTTTCGCCCCCCACCTGCCTGCGCCGCGTGCGGCGGCTGCAGGAGTCCGGCCTGATCGAGCGCCAGGTGGCGCTGCTGCAGCCCGACCGGCTGGCGGCGCTGCAAGGCCACGGGCTGGCGGCCATTGTCGAGGTGTCACTGGACCGCCAGGGCGCCGAGCACCTGGACGCCTTCCAGGCCCGCGCCAGCGCCGACGATGCGGTGCAGCAATGCTGGCGCGTGTCGCCCGGGCCGGACTTCGTACTCGTCGTGCACACGCGCGACATGCCGGCCTACCTGGCCCTGTCGCAGCGCCTGTTCACCCAGGACGCGAATGTGCGCAACGTCAAGGTCTTCTTCGCCACGCAGCGCGCAAAATTCGAGACAAAATTGCCGATAGCGCATACCCAATAAGCGCTACAAGCTACAAATACGATAGTAAAAACAACTCCGCCCCTTGACCTGTGGCCGCATAGGCGCCACCCTCGACCCATGCCAAGCATGGAGGATGCATGGAATTCAAGGACTACTACCAAATCCTGGGCGTGCCGCGCGATGCCGGTGCGGACGACATCAAGAAGGCCTACCGCAAGCTGGCGCGCCGCTACCACCCCGACGTCAGCAAGGAGGCTGACGCCTCTGCCCGCATGGCCGAGGTGAACGAGGCCAACACCGTCCTGTCCGACCCCGAAAAGCGCGCTGCCTACGACCGCCTGGGGCAAGAGGCCGCGCACCACCCGGGTCAGGACTTCCGCCCGCCGCCCAACTGGGACGCCGGTTTCGAGTTCACCGGCGCACCCGGCGCCGAGGGCCTGGACGGCGCCGAATTCAGCGACTTCTTCGAGCAGCTCTTCGGCCGCGCCGCCCGCGCCCAGCATGCCCAGGGCCGCGGCGGCGCCCAGGCCCGAGGCGCGCCGCCACCGCAGCGCGGGCGCGATCACCATGCGTCCATCGAGCTGGATCTGCGCGACGCCTACCACGGCGGCGAGCAGCTGCTGGCCCTGCACGGCGCGCGGCTGGACGCGGCCGGGCATCTGGTCAACGAACAGCGCCAGCTGCAGGTGACCATTCCCAAGGGCGTGCGCGCGGGCCAGCTGATACGCCTGTCCGGCCAGGGCGGCCCAGGCACGCCGGCGGGCGACCTGTTCCTTGAGGTGCGGTTCAAACCCGACGCCCGCTGGCGCGCCGAGGATCGTGACGTCTATCAAGCCGTCACCCTGGCGCCCTGGGAGGCCGAGCTGGGCGGTGCCATCGAGGTGCAGACACCCGGCGGCAGCACCGTCGAGGTCACCGTGCCACCACGCTGGAAGCCCGGGCGCAAGCTGCGCCTGAGAGAGCGCGGCATACCCGCCGCCACGCCGGGCGACCTGTACCTGGAGCTGCATGTGGCCCTGCCCGCCGCCGCCACCCCGGCGCAGCAGCAGGCCTACCGCGCCCTGGCCCAGGCCTTCCCCGACTTCAGGCCGCGCGCCACGCAGGGCGCGCAAGGAGGCTGACCATGGTCACGCACCATTTTCTGGACAGGGCCCTGGCCGAGCTGCTCGACGAGCCCAACCGCCTGACACTGGAGGAGCTGGCGCGCAGCTGCTGCATGGCGCCCGGCTGGGTCGTGGAGCGGCTGGAGGCGGGCTTGCTGCAAGGGGAACAGTCCGGCGGCCGCTGGCTGTTCACCAGTTCCACCGTGCTGCGCGCACGCCGCCTGGCGCGGCTGGAATCGAGCTTCGACGCCGACCCCGAGCTGGCGGCGCTCACGGCCGACCTGATCGAAGAGGTGGCGGTGCTGCGCCAGCGCCTGCGCCAGCTGGAACAGGGCGTGGACCTACCCTGAGCAGCCGGGCGCCGCAGCCCCGGGCCAATCCAGGCGGATGCAGCAACCCGCGCCGGGAGCGGCGGTGGCACTGATGCTGGCGCCGTGGCGCTGGGCAATGGCCTGGCACAGGGCCAGGCCGGCGCCCACGCCGTCGAAGTCGGCCTCGCGGTGCAGGCGCTGGAACACGCCGAACAGCTGCTGCGCGCGCGTGCCGTCAAAGCCGACACCGTTGTCCTGCAGGGTGACATGCACGCGACCGGCGGGCGCCACCTCGGCATGCAGTGCGATGCGCGGCTGGGCCACGCCGCGCGAGAACTTGAGGGCGTTGGCCAGCAGCTGGGTGAGCAGCTGGGTGAGCAGCTCGGCGTCGGCCTGCACCGGCGGCATGGCGCCGGCAATCTGCCACTGCACGCCGTCGGCCGCACCGCCCAGGGCCGCGCGCGCCTGCTGCACGGCGCCGGCCAGATCCAGCGATTGCAGGCGCAACGGGGCACGGCCGGCGCGGGCGATGGCCTGCAGGCCGTCGATCATCAGCGCCATGCGGCGCGCCGATCCCTCCATGGTGGCCAGAAAGTCCATGGCTTCGAGCAACTGCGGCGGCTGGCCCGGCAGCTCCTGCGACAACTCCTGCAGCAACTCGCGCGCCAGGGCGCCGTAGGAGGTCACATGGCGCAGCGGGGCACGCAGATCATGCGAGACGGCGCGCAGAAAGGCCTCATGCGCGGCGGCCATGTCGGCAATCTGGCGCTGGGCCTGGTCGAGTGCAACGCGCAACTGCTCTGGTGTTTCAGTGGCAGCCGCGTCGCTTTGCATGGCCGTCACTTGGCCTGTTTCACCGGGCGCTTCCAGCCGGCAATGTTGACCTGCTTGCCGCGCGCCACGCTCAACGCGCCTGCCGGCGTGTCCTTGGTGATGGTGGAGCCGCCGCCCACGGTGCCGCCGGCGCCCAGGATGACGGGCGCCACCAGCACGCAGTTGCTGCCCACATGCACGTCGGCCTCGATCACGGTGCGGTGCTTGTTGGCGCCGTCGTAGTTGGCGGTGATGCAGCCGGCGCCGTAGTTGACGCGCTCGCCCACCGTGGCGTCGCCCAGGTAGGCCAGGTGGTTGGCCTTGGCGCCGTCGGCCAGGGTGGAGTTCTTGACCTCGACAAAGTTGCCGATATGCACCTCGCGCCCCAGTTGCGCGCCCGGACGCAGGCGGGCAAACGGGCCGACCAGGGCGCCCTCGCCGACGCTGGCGCCGGCCTTCTCGCCGTCGATATGGGTGAAGGGGTGGATCACCGCGCCAGCGGCAATGCTGGCGTTGGCGATGCAGCAATAGGCGCCGATCTGCACGCCCTCGCCCAGCTCGACGCGGCCGGTGAAGATGCAGCCGACGTCGATGTCCACGTCCTGCGCACAAATCAGCTCGCCGCGCGCGCCGCTCTTGGCATCGTCGCGCAGGTCAAAGCGCGCGGGGTCGGCCAGGCGCACGCCCTGCTCCATCAGCGCCGCCGCCTGGCGCATCTGGTGCGCGCGCTCCAGCTCGGCCAGCTGCACCGGGCTGTTCACGCCGGCGACCTGCAGCGCATCCTGGATGCGGTGCGCCACCACCGGCACGCCGTCCGCCACGGCCATGGCGACGATGTCGGTCAGGTAGTACTCGCCCTGGGCGTTGTCGTTGGTCAGGCGGGCCAGCCAGCCAGCGAGCAGGCGCGCCGGCACGGCCATGATGCCGCTGTAGATCTCGCCAATGGCGCGCTGCTCGGCGCTGGCGTCCTTGTGCTCGACGATGCGCTGCACCTGGTCGTTGGCGGCGCGCACGATGCGGCCATAGCCCGTGGGGTCGCTCAGCTGCACGGTCAGCAGCGCCAGCCGTTCGCCGCCGGCCGCATCGACCAGCGCGGCCAGCGTGGCGGCCTGGGTCAGCGGCACATCGCCCGAGAGCACCACCACCATGCCGTCGCCGGCCAGCTGCGGCACGGCCTGCTGCACGGCGTGGCCCGTGCCCAGTTGCGGCTCCTGGCGCACGCATTTAAGGTCAAATTGGCCGCTAGCGCCCGTTCTCTGTGCGCAACTAGCTTCTACTTCTGCAGCACCATGACCGGTGATCACCACCACCCGGCGCGCCTGCAGGCTGGCCGCCTGGTCCAGCACATGCTGCAGCAGCGGCCTGCCGGCCAGGCGCTGCAAGACCTTGGGGGTGCGGCTTTTCATGCGCGTGCCCTTGCCCGCGGCCATGATGATGATGTCCAGTGCTGTCATGAGGTAAATAGGGTTGGCTGAACGGCGCCCGGCAAGCCCCGCCGGCCGGGCAAACGCGCCATTATCCCGCGCTGCACCATTGGTACTGCAGCGCCTGCTGGCCCAGCGGTTCGACCACCGCATGCTGGCCGGGGGCTATGCGCAGGCTCTGGCCGGCCTGCAGCAGCAGGTCGCCCGAGTCCTCGCGCCAGCCATGGGGGCCATCGTCTACCGTCACCCAGGCCTGGCCGCAGACCACGCGCAGCCGCATGGCCGTCGTCGGCCGCAGGCTGCGTGCGGCACCCGTGGCGAGCCGGTACGGATCGGCGCCGGCAGCGTCTGCGCAGGCGCCCCATTGTTGCGAATTAAGAACATGCGTCGCGGTCATGGCGGTCTCCTGAAACCATTGATGTGGCGCCAGTTTGCGCCTTGCCACGGGCTATCGTCCAATGAAAACAAGAGCCACCATCAATTCTCAAATCGCATCAATTGAGGCATCATCGCAGGCCATGAAAACGCCCCTGCCACCCATCACCCACCTGCGCACCCGGCCCGTGGCCGTGGGCCATTGGCGCGCCTTTCTGGCCGTGGCCCGGCATCTGAACTTTCGCGCCGCGGCCGAGGAGCTGGCCCTGACCCAGTCGGCCGTCAGCCGCCAGATCCAGGCGCTGGAGGACGAGGTCGGCGTGCCGCTGTTTTTGCGCCACACCCGCGCCGTGGAGCTGACCGGCGCCGGCGGCCAGCTGCAGCGCGCCGTGGCGCCGGCCCTGGAGCGCATGGACGCGGCCGTGCGCCTGGTGCGTCAAACGGCCGGGCGCAAGAGCGTGGCGATCACCACCTGGGCCAGCTTTGCCTCGATGTGGCTGATACCACGCATGGAGGAGTTCCAGCGCGACAACCCGGACATCGACATCCGCATGGACGCCAGCGATGCCATGGTGGATCTGGAGACCGCCGACGTGGACCTGGCCCTGCGCTCGGCCGTGCCCGGCAGCCAGCCGGCGGGCGCCGAGCGCCTGTTTGGCGAGCAGCTGGCGGTGGTCGCCAGCCCCTGGCTGCTGAAAAGCATGCCGCCGATACACGAGCCGGCCGACGTGGCGCGGTTCACCCTGATCGAGGCCGGGGATGCGCACCGCCTGCCCTATTTCGAGCTGATCACCTGGCGCCGCTGGTTCCAGGTGCATGGCCTGGAGAAGCTGCAGCCGCGGCGCTGGCTGTACTTCAACTACGCCCAGCAGATCGCCCAGGCGGCCCTGGCCGGCCAGGGCCTGGCGCTGGCACGCATGCCGCTGGTGGCGCAAAGCCTGGCATCGGGCGACCTGGTGGAGGTGCTGCCCGGCCATCGGCTGGATTCGCCGCTGGCCTATTGGCTGGTGGTGGGGCCGAGGAGCGGCCAGCGCCCGGAGATCCAGGCCTTCTGCGCCTGGCTGCTGCTGCAGGCCGAGACCACGCGCCGCGCCATCGGCGAGGAGACGCCGGCCGCAACCGCTGGCAGTCCGTGAATAGCTATATATTCAATAGCTTATAGCGCTTGCTGGACAAGCGCAAATGCCGTTTTTTATTGCAATCGCCCTATGACTGCATCAAGCCAGCGTCACGCGCGCGAACTTGCGCTTGCCGACCTGCACCACGTAGCGACCGGTGGCCAGCTTCAGGCCCTTGTCGCTGACCACGCCGCCATCGACGCGCACGCCGCCGCCGTCGATCAGGCGGTTGGCCTCGCTGCTCGAGGGCGCCAGGCCCGCCTGCTTGAGCAGCGCCGCAATGCCCAGCGGCGCGCCGCACAGTTGCAGCTCGGGGATGTCGTCGGGAATGCCACCCCTGGCGCGGTTGTTGAAGTCTTCTTCAGCCGCATCGGCCGCGGCGGCGCTGTGAAAGCGCGCCGTGATCTCCTTGGCCAGCAGCACCTTGGCGTCCTTGGGGTTGCGCCCCTCGGCCACTTCCTGCCTGAGGCTGGCGATCTCGGCCAGGCTCCTGAACGACAGCAGGGTGTACCAGTCCCACATCAGCTCGTCCGAGATCGACAGCACCTTGGCGAACATGGTGTTGGCGTCCTCGGTGATGCCGATGTAGTTGTTCTTGGACTTGGACATCTTCTCCACCCCGTCCAGCCCCACCAGCAGCGGCATGGTGAGCACACACTGCGGCTCCTGCCCCCACTCCTGCTGCAGATGGCGGCCCATCAGCAGGTTGAACTTCTGATCCGTGCCACCCAACTCCAGGTCCGCCTTGAGCGCCACGGAGTCATAGCCCTGCAGCAGCGGGTACAAGAATTCATGGAGGCTGATGGAGCTGCCCTCGGTGAAGCGCTGGTGAAAGTCGTTGCGCTCCATCATGCGCGCCACCGTGTACTTGGCCGCCAGCTGGATCATGCCGCGCGTGCCCAGGGCGTCGTTCCATTCGCTGTTGTAGCGGATCTCGGTGCGCGCCGGGTCCAGCACCTTGGCGGCCTGGGTGTAGTAGGTCTCGGCGTTGACCTTGATCTGCTCGGCCGTGAGCGGCGGGCGCGTGCTGTTGCGCCCCGAGGGGTCGCCGATCAGCGTGGTGAAGTCGCCGATCAGAAAAATCACCTGGTGGCCCAGATCCTGCAGCTGGCGCATCTTGTTGAGCACCACCGTGTGGCCGATGTGGATGTCCGGCGCCGTCGGATCCAGCCCCAGCTTGATGCGCAGCGGCTGACCCGTGGCCGCGCTGCGCGCCAGCTTGCGCGTCCAGTCCTCGCGCGGCAACAACTCGTCGACGCCGCGCAGTGACACTTCCAATGCCTGACGTACGTCATCGGTCACCGGGAAATTCGTAACAACGGTTTGATTCATAAGGGTTTTCAGGGTGTCACCAGGGGCGCAGGGACTATACTCTCGAGCGCTTTGTAGCAGCGGATTCTAGTGGCCCCGCCTATCCCACCGGCCCGGGGCCCCTTTCCGCAGCCATACCAAATTCCTTGTGCCTGCCGCCCACACGCGCCCGCGCCAGCGGCATGCAGGCACATCTGCCTGGGGTAAGACTCTTGAACAACGGCTTGACCACCGCCGGACTGCTTTTGCTCAGCCAGCTGAAGCAGACCCTTCAAACCCATCCGAAACGCATTACCGCCGCCCTGACAACGCTGCTGCTGACCACCGGCGGCGGCGCCTTTGCCGTGGCCTCGCTGGCGCCCGATCCGGCCGAACTGCCGGTGAGCACCGTGACCCAGGCCGTGCAGTCGCTGGCCGAGGGCGAGCCACTGTCGGCCCTGGTGGACGGGCCGGGCTTCTCGCTGTACCGCTCCGACGTCACGCGCGGCGCTGACACGGCCGAGAGCATCCTGCAGCGCCTGGGCGTTGCCGACCCCGCCGCCGCGGCCTTTTTGCGTGCCGACAATGCCGTGCGCCAGAACCTGCTGGGCCGCGTGGGCCGCTCCATGTCGGCCGAGGCCACGGACGACCACCGCCTGGTGCGCCTGACGGCCCGCTGGGCGCAGGACGACAGCGACCGCTTCCAGCGCCTGGTGGTCGAACGCAAGCCAGACGGCAGCTTCGCCTCGCGCATCGAATCGGCACCGCTCACCGTGGGCACCCGGCTGGCCGGCGGCGTCATTCGCAGCTCGCTGTTTGCCGCCACCGACGCGGCCAGCATCCCCGATGCCGTGGCCGTGCAGCTGGCCGAGGTGTTCTCGGGCGACATCGACTTCCGCCGCGCGCTGCGCAAGGAGGATCGCTTCTCCGTGGTCTACGAGACGCTGGAGGCGGACGGCGAGCCGCTGCGCAGCGGCCGCGTGCTCAGCGCCGAGTTCCAGAACGGCGAGAAGACCTACAACGCCCTCTGGTTCCAGCCGCCTGGCGCCGCCAAGGGTGCGTACTACACGCTGGACGGGCAAAGCATGCGCCGCGCCTACCTGACCTCGCCGGTCGAGTTCTCGCGCGTCTCCAGTGGTTTTGCCATGCGCCTGCACCCCATCCACAAGACCTGGCGCGCCCACCTGGGCACCGACTTCGCCGCGCCCATGGGCACGGCGGTGCGCACCGTGGGCGACGGCGTGGTGGACTTTGCCGGCGTGCAGAACGGCTACGGCAACGTGGTCTACGTCAAGCACCGCAACCAGCATGTCACCATCTACGCTCACCTGAGCCGTATCGACGTGCGCAAGGGCGACAGCGTCGAGCAGGGGCAAAAGCTGGGCGCCGTGGGCGCCACCGGCTGGGCCACGGGCCCGCATCTGCACTTCGAGTTCCGCGTCAATGGCGAGGCCCGCGACCCGCTGAGCATCGCCCGTGAAAGCGAGGCCGCCCAGCCCGTGTCGAACGCCGCACGCCCGGCCTTCAACCGCCTGGCGTCGAACATGCGCGTGCAGCTGTCATCGGCCGTGCAAATCCTGCAGGCCAGCGCCGAATAAGGCCGCGCCCTCCTTTGACGCAGCGCTACATCGGCCTGATGTCGGGCACCTCGCTCGACGGGGTCGATGGCGTGCTGGCCGAGTTTTCAGAGCAAAAATGCCGTGTAGCGCAGTACTCATCAGCGCAAATAGCTCCTGATTTAAGAGCAGAACTGCTCACACTCAACACCCCCGGCAATGATGAACTGCACCGCGCCGCACTGGCCGCGAATGCACTGGTGCGCGGCTATGCAGATGTGGTGCAACGCCTGCTGGCGCAAGCCGGGCTGAGGCCAGATGCCATCCACGCCATAGGCGCGCATGGCCAGACCGTGCGTCACCGGCCCCTGGCCTTCGATGGCACGGGCTACACCCTGCAGCTGAACAACCCCGCCCTGCTGGCGGAAATCACCGGCATCACCGTGGTGGCGGACTTTCGCAGCCGTGATGTCGCCGCCGGCGGCCAGGGCGCGCCGCTGGTGCCCGCCTTCCACCAGGGCATGTTTGGCCAGGCAGGGCGCAGCGTGGCCGTGCTCAACCTGGGTGGCATCTCCAATCTGAGTCTGCTGCGCGCCGATGGCGGCGTGCTGGGTTTTGACTGCGGCCCGGCGAACGCGCTGATGGACCATTGGTGCGAGCGCCACACCGGCCGCACCTACGACGACCAGGGTGCCTGGGCGCGCACCGGCCGGCCCCATGGCGCCCTGCTCGATGCCCTGCTGGCCGAGCCCTTTCTGGCCCTGCCGCCGCCCAAAAGCACCGGGCGGGATCTGTTCAACCCGCACTGGCTGGAGCCTCTGCTGGCAGCAGCCAGCAACGCCCTGCCGCAGGACGTGCAGGCGACGCTGGCCGAGTTCACCGCCAGAAGCTGCGCCCAGGATCTGCTGCGCCACGCGAGCGACTGCGACCTGCTCATCGTCTGCGGCGGCGGTGCGCTCAATCAGTATCTGATGGAGCGCCTGCAGGCCCTGCTACCCGGGGTCACCGTGCAGGATTCGGCCCTCCATGGCCTGCCGCCACTGCAGGTCGAGGCCGCCGCCTTCGCCTGGCTGGCACGACAATGTCTGGCCGGCCAGACGGCCAGCCTGCCCGAAGTGACCGGCGCACGCGGCGCGCGCATCCTGGGCGCCATCTACCCCGCATGAACGCAAAAAACCGCCTTGCAGCGGTTTTTTTGGCCCTGTACGGTTGGGAGTATGTCAATGCTCGGGCGTGGAGAAGCTGGAGCCGCAGCCGCAGGTGGTGTCGGCATTCGGGTTCTTGATGACGAACTGCGCGCCCTGCAGGTCTTCCTTGTAGTCGATCTCGGCGCCCACCAGGTACTGGAAGCTCATGGCGTCGATCAGCAGCGACACGCCATTCTTGGTCATGGTGGTGTCGTCCTCGTTGGCGATCTCGTCGAAGGTAAAACCGTACTGAAAGCCCGAGCAGCCGCCGCCCTGCACGAACACGCGCAGCTTCAGTTCGGGGTTGCCCTCCTCGGCGATCAGCTCGGCGACCTTGGCAGCCGCGCTGTCGGTGAAAAGAATCGGGGTGGGCATCTCGGTGTCGGAGGTTTGTGCTACTGCGCTCATGGATTGCTCCAATGTTCAAAACTTGTTGGATGCTACTGCAAACATGCGGCCAACTCCGGTTCATGGCGACTTGCTGCCAAAACCCCTGGGGCTTTTGCCTGACCGTAAAAAGCACAAAGCCACCCGAAGGTGGCCTTGATGCGGTTGCAGAAAACCGTGCGGATTAACGCTTGGAGAACTGCTTGGCGCGGCGTGCGGAGTGCAGGCCGACCTTCTTGCGCTCGACTTCACGGGCGTCGCGCGTGACGAAGCCGGCGGCGCTCAGCTGGGGCTTGAGCGCTGCGTCGTAGTCGATCAGGGCGCGGGTGATGCCATGGCGGGCGGCGCCGGCCTGGCCGGACTCACCACCACCGTGGACGTTGATCTGGATGTCGAAGGCTTCGACATTGCCAGTCAGCACCAGCGGCTGCTTGGTAATCATGATCGACGTTTCGCGGCCGAAATACTGTGCAATGTCCTTGCCATTCACAGTGATCTTGCCGGAGCCCTTCTTCAGAAACACGCGGGCGACGCTGGACTTGCGACGGCCGGTGCCATTGTTCCATTCACCAATCATGTCGGCTCCTTAGATTTCCAGGGGCTTGGGCTGCTGGGCGCTGTGCGGATGCTCCGCGCCACCGTAGACCTTGAGCTTCTTGATCATGGCGTAGCCCAGAGGGCCCTTGGGCAGCATGCCCTTGACGGCCTTCTCCAGCGCGCGGCCGGGGTGCTTGGCCTGCAGATCGCGGAAGTTGGTGGCCGTGATGCCGCCGGGATAGCCCGAGTGACGGTAGTACACCTTGTCGGTGGACTTGGTGCCGGTGACCTTGAGCTTGGAGGCGTTGACGATGACGATGAAGTCACCGGTATCGACGTGAGGCGTGTAAATGGCTTTGTGCTTGCCGCGCAGACGGTGGGCCACTTCGCTGGCGACCCGGCCGAGCACCTTATCGGTGGCGTCAATCACAAACCACTCGTGCACGACCTCAGCGGACTTGGCGCTGAAAGTGGACATGAGTTTCTCTTTGCAAGAGGGGGTTTGACGGTCCTTTTCCACGGTCGGTGCTCCTCGTGACTGGGAGCCTCTTAGGTGGGTGCATGAAGAATTTCATGCCTCGCCGCGGGACCAAAATTCGCTGCGAAGCCGGCCATTATACAAAAATGCCGGCCTACTGCCCATACAGCTGGCGCTGGCGCTCCTGTGCCTCGCGACGCACGCGTTCGTCCACGCAAACCGGGTGGTTGGCGATGCCGTCTTCCTGGCAGGCCTGGTGGATGCACATGCTGCGCGCCCAGAAGCCGGCGCTGGCACAGCTGTCCAGCGGATTGCCCGCCCGCGGGTGCGCCTGCGGCGCGGCGGGCATGGCCGCCTCCAGCACCACCAGCCCGGGCTGGGGCATCGGCTCCAGGGTCGATGCAGGCAGCTCTGGCGCAGGCGCGGGATGCGCCTGGCGCATGCCGCCATCCATGGCCTGGCGCGCTGGCTGCACCATGGGCGCCAGTGGACGGGGCTCTTCGGTCTCGGCCAGCTCGGTGATGATTTCACTCTCGGGCGTCTGGCGCGGCGCGCGCGGTTTCTGCTCCCACCACAGGCCGGCTGCCATGACAAGCACCGCGGCCGAGCCGGCCATGGCCCATAGCGTCCGGCGCACCTGCGGGCTACGGTGGGGGCGCAGGCGGCGCCGACGCTGCGAGTGTGTGGGCAAGGGTGCTGCAGGCTGTTGTGGCGCGCTGGCCTGCGTCTGGATCTGGGTGTTGACCACCGGCACAGCCACGCCCTCGGCATGCCTGTCCTGCGGCTCGACCCAGCTGGCGCCAAGCTGCGCCCGAAAATCAAACGACTCCAGCCCCGGCGGGGCGCTGTCCATCTCCATGGCCAGCAGGAGCTCAGCGACGGACTGCGGCCTGTACTGCGGCTGCAGCGCCAGACATTGCGCCATGGCATCCACGAGCGCCGATGAATACTCGATGCCGAACTGCTTGCGCACCTGGCGTGCCACGCGTGCCATGGGCAGCATGCGGTCACGCTGCGCGCGCTGCGTGGCCGGCTGGGGGGCGCCGTGGCGCAGGCAGCCATGCACCGTCGCGCCCAGGGCATACAGATCGCTCCAGGGCCCTTGCTGCATATCGGCCGGGGCATCGGTGTACTGCTCCAGGGGCGCGTAGTTCACCTTCAGCACCGCCGGCTGCCTGCGGTTGCTGATGGCGTGGCGCGCCGCCCCCAGATCCAGCAGCACCGGCGGGCCGTGGTTCTGCAAAAAGATGTTGTCCGGGGAGATGTCGCGGTGCAGGGTCTGCCCATCGTGCAGCACGCGCAGGGCGCTGGTGACCGACCACAGCAGCGTGCGCAGCCAGGCCTCGGGCGGCGGCGTGCGCATGTGCGCGCGCGCCTGCTTGAGCGTCATGCCGCAGTACAACGGCATGACCATGTAGGCGGTGTGATTGGCCTCCCAGAAGCGCAGCACCTTCACCAGGCTGGGGTGCTCAAAGCGCGCCAGCAGGCGCGCCTCGTCCACGAACGAGGCCAGGCCGGCCTGGAACGACTGCTCGTCCGACGACGAGCGCACCCACAGCGAATGCCCGTCGGCGCGCCCGGCGAGCGCTGCCGGCATGTACTCCTTGATGGCCACGAAACGCTGCAACTGGTGATCGAACGCCTGATAGACCATGCCAAAGCCGCCCACCCCCAGCAGCGACACCACCTCGAACTCGCCCAGCCGCGTTCCCGGCGGCAGGGCTTGAGACTGCTGCGCCACACCGGCCGGCGTGGCGCGATGGTTAGCTACGGACATGGGAAGGGGCAGAACGGGTGCGGGTTGCTGGCGCAAGAGAAGGGTGATCATGGCCCAGGGCCCGCCCCGACAAGCAACAAAGCGCATCCATGTCGGCCCATGGCAACACCCCACCAAACGGGTCGCGTGCTTGCGGCGCGCTTGCGGGCCGCTACCATTGCGCGCATGTTCAGTTATCGCCACGCCTTCCATGCAGGCAACCACGCCGACGTGCTCAAACACACGGTGCTGATTGCCACCCTGCAACACCTTCTACAAAAAGACGCGGCTTTGACCGTACTGGATACACATGCAGGGGCGGGTCTGTACCGGCTGGACGGCGACTATGCGACCACCAGCGCCGAATCCGCCGACGGCATTCTGCGCCTGGTGGCGCCCGCCACGCCGCCGGCGCTGACGCCCGCGCTGCAGGACTATGTGGACATGGTGCGCGCCTTCAACCAGGGCGCGGTCACGCGCGTCTATCCCGGCTCGCCCTTCATTGCCCAGCGCCTGCTGCGCGATCAGGACAAGCTGAAACTGTTCGAGCTGCACCCCACCGACGCACGCGCCCTGGCCGGCAACGTGGCCCAGCTGGAGGCCGGCCGCCAGGTGGCCGTGCTGCCCGAGGACGGTTTTGAGGGTGTCAAGAAATTTTTGCCTCCACCGGCCCGCCGCGCGCTTGTATTGTGCGACCCTAGCTATGAAATAAAGAGCGACTACGGGCGTGTGCTGGACCTGGTGCAGGACAGCCTGAAGCGCTTTGCCACCGGCGTGTACGCCGTCTGGTACCCCATCATCCCCAGGCCCGAGGCACATGACCTGCCGCGCCGCCTGAAGACCATGGCCAACAAGGCCGGCAAGCCCTGGCTGCACGCCACGCTGACGGTGAAATCCAGCAAGCTGGCCGCCCCTGCCAGCGAAAACCAGCGCCGCCCCGGCCTGCCGGCCAGCGGCATGTTCCTGATCAACCCGCCGTTCACGCTGCAGGCCGCGCTGCGCGAGGCCCTGCCGCAGATGGCCGAGCTGCTGGCCCAGGACCGGCATGCGACCCATGGGCTGGAGGTCGGCGGCTGATCCTGGACATCAGGGTCACCGGCGCTTGCGCGCTGCGGGGGCCTTGCGCGGCGCGGGTCGCTGCAAGGCGCGCGCGGCCACCCCTTCGTCCAGCCCCAGGCCCGAGCCCTGGGCTGCCTGCTCCAGGCTTTCGGGGCAGGCCTCGTCCTCGGCGGCCAGCTGCCACAGCTCGACCGGCTTGATGCCCAGGCCCATCATGCCGAGCTCCTCGGCCGCGGCGCGGCTCAGGTCGATGATGCGCCCGGGCGTGAACGGTCCGCGGTCGTTCACACGCACGATGACCGTGCGGCCGTTGACCAGGCTGCGCACGCACAGGCGCGCGCCAAAGGGCAGGCTGCGGTGCGCGGCCGTCAACTCCTCGCGGTCGTAGCGCTCACCGTTGGCGGTGCGCCGCCCGTGCAGGCTGTCGGCATAGAACGAGGCCTGGCCGCTGGCCAGCAACAGCGGCGGCTCGACCTCCGGCGCACGCAGGGCCGGTGCGCCCGCGCCTTCACCGGGGGGTCGCTGGGGCTTGATGCGCAGCGCGGTGGCGGGTCGCTCCTGCGGCGGCGCCGGCACCGCGGCGCTGGACTGCGGCGCCGCAACAACGGGCGCTGCGGCGGTGGTCACAGGTGCGGGTGGCTGTGGCGCGGCGCAGCCCGCCAGCCAGGCCGCCACCAAAACCGCTGGCAGCCCAGGCTGGCGGCGCAACCTGGGGCTGCCGCCGCTTCGCATCAACGCCCCAGCCGCTGGCAGATGGCCAGCGTGGCCGTGCTCTGGTTCATGGTGTAGAAGTGCAGGCCCGGTGCGCCGGCGGCGACGAGCTGCTCGCACAGGCGCGAGACCACGTCCAGCCCGAAGGCGCGGATGCTGGCGCTGTCATCGCCAAAGCCCGAGAGGCGCAGGCGTATCCAGCGCGGAATCTCGGCGCCGCAGGCATCGGAGAAGCGCATCAGCTGGGTCGAGCCGGTGATCGGCATGATGCCGGGGACGATGGGGATGTTCAGGCCCAGGCGGCGCGTCTCATCGACAAAGCGGCTGTAGGCGTCGGCGTTGAAGAAGTACTGCGTGATGGCCGAGTCGGCCCCGGCGCGCACCTTGGCGGCGAAGGCCTGCAGATCGGCCTCGGGCGAGCGCGCCTGCGGGTGCATCTCGGGGTAGGCGGCCACCTCGATATGAAAGTCATCGCCCGTCTCGGCGCGGATGAAGGCCACCAGGTCGCTGGCGTAGTGGAATTCGCCGCCCAGGCCGTAGCCGCTGGGCAGGTCGCCGCGCAGCGCCACCAGGCGCTTCACGCCCATGGCCTTCAGTTCGGCGAGCTGCGCGCGCACGCTGTCTTTGGTGGCGCCTATGCAGGAGAAATGCGAGGCAGCCTGCACCCCCTCGGCCAGAATCTCGCGCACCGCGGCGAAGGTGCCGGCCTGGGTGGAGCCGCCAGCGCCATAGGTGACCGAGCAGAACTGCGGCGCGCGCGCATACAGCTGCTGACGCACGGTGCGCAACTTGTCTGCCCCTTCGGGCGTCTTGGCGGGAAAGAACTCGAAACTCAGCGGCAGGCTCATACGGCCCTCCTTGCATCAACAAAAAATTCGCGATTGCCATCGCCGCCAGCGATGGGGCTGTCATGCCAGCCGATCACCTGCAGGCCAATGTCTGCGCAGCAGGCGCGGATGCGCTGCTCCACCTCGGCGTACAGGCTGGCGTCGCGCACGATGCCGCCCTTGCCCACCTGGCCGGGCTGCAGCTCGAACTGCGGCTTGACCAGCATCAGCAGACGGCCTTCAGGCTTGAGCAGTGGCACCAGGGCCGCCAGCACCAGCGTCAGCGAGATGAAGGACAGGTCGCCGACGATGAGGTCGAAGGCGGGCGTGATGTCGTCCTTCTCGCGCCCGGGCAGGCGCTTGCGCACCGTTGCCAGCCGGCCTTCGGCGCGGTCCTTGGCCTTGGTGGCGCGCTCGGCCTTGAAGGCTTCGATCTCGTGCTCCTTGGCGTCTGCGCTGTCGTCGTACTCGTCGTCGATCATGCCGCCGTTGCGCATCCAGGCGTAGGGAGCTTCGGGCTGCGTGTCGTTGTCGTCGGGCTCAAGCTCCTCGCGCACGCTGAGCGCTTCTTCGCAACCCTCCTGCAGCGCCTGGGGCGTGAGGTGGCGTGCGTTCAGGCCTTCGACGGCGATGACGCGCGGATCGGCACGCAGGCGCTCGTGCAGCTGGCCCTGGCCCACGTCCACGCCAATCACCTGCGCGGCGCCGGCCTGCAGCAGGCAGTCGGTGAAGCCGCCGGTGCTTTGGCCCACGTCCAGGCAGCGCAGGCCGGCAACCTGGATGCCGGTGGCGGCCAGCGCCCCTTCCAGCTTGAGGCCGCCGCGCGAGAGATATTTGGCCTCGGCCGCGTCGAGCAACTGCAGCTCGGCGCCCGCGGGAATGTCGTCGCCGTTCTTGGCCACCTTGTGCCACGGCAGCGTAGCCGCCAGGCGCCACTGCACGCCGGCGGCGATCAGGCGCTGGGCCTGCGAGCGGGTGCTGGCATGGCCGCCCTCCACCAGAAATACGTCTGCGCGCATGGCGCGGGTCCTTTATGAATCAAATAGGGCTGTAACGCTTTACTGGAAAGCGTGGACAGCTATGGTTTTACTCCCTCTCCCGCTGGCGGGAGAGGGTGGGGTGAGGGTGTGCTGGTAGCCAGCACTGCGCCTGTACTCCCCCTCACCCCTGCCCTCTCCCCCACGGAGGAGAGGGAGTTGGACGCCATCAATAGCGGTAGGTATCGGGCTTGTACGGGCCGGTCTTGGCGACGCCGATATAGGCCGCCTGCGCGTCGGAGAGCTCGGTCAGTTGCGCGCCCACCTTCTTCAGGTGCAGGCGTGCCACCTTTTCATCCAGAATCTTGGGCAGCACATAGACCTTGCCCACTTCGTACGCATCCGGGCGCGTGAACAGCTCGATCTGGGCCAGCGTCTGGTTGGCGAACGAGTTGCTCATGACGAAGCTGGGGTGGCCGGTGGCGCAGCCCAGGTTCACCAATCGGCCCTTGGCCAGCAGGATGATCTTCTTGCCGTCGGGGAAGATGACGTGGTCCACCTGGGGCTTGATCTCGTCCCACTGGCAATGCTCTTCGAGCTTGGCGACCTCGATCTCGTTGTCGAAGTGGCCGATGTTGCAGACGATGGCCTCGTTCTTCATGGCCTTCATGTGCTCGAAGGTGATGACGTCGCGGTTGCCGGTGGTCGTCACGAAGATGTCGCACTTGTCGGCGGCGTATTCCATGGTCACCACGCGGTAGCCTTCCATCGCTGCCTGCAAGGCGTTGATGGGGTCGATCTCGGTCACCCAGACCTGGGCAGAGAGGGCGCGCAGGGCTTGGGCCGAGCCCTTGCCCACGTCGCCGTAGCCGGCCACACAGGCCACCTTGCCGGCGATCATCACGTCGGTGGCGCGCTTGATGCCGTCCACCAGCGATTCGCGGCAGCCGTACAGGTTGTCGAACTTGGATTTCGTCACCGAGTCGTTGACGTTGATGGCGCGGAACTTGAGCAGGCCCTTGGCCGACATCTCGTTCAGGCGGTGCACGCCGGTAGTCGTCTCCTCGGTCACGCCCATGATCTGCGCGCTCTTGCGGCTGTACCAGGTAGGGTCCACGGCCAGCTTGGCGCGGATGGCGGCGAAAACGATCTTCTCTTCTTCGGAGCCAGGATTGGCCAGCACCGACAAATCCTTCTCGGCGCGCTGGCCCAGGTGCATCAGCATGGTGGCGTCGCCGCCGTCGTCCAGGATCATGTTCGGGCCTTCGTCCTTGGCACCGGCGGGGCCAAATTCAAAGATGCTGTGCGTGTAGTCCCAATAGTCTTTCAGCGACTCGCCCTTGATGGCAAACACCGGCACGCCGGTGGCGGCAATCGCGGCGGCGGCGTGGTCTTGCGTCGAGAAGATGTTGCACGAGGCCCAGCGCACGTCGGCGCCCAGGGCCGTCAGGGTTTCGATCAGCACGGCGGTCTGGATGGTCATGTGCAGGCTGCCGGTGATGCGCGCGCCCTTCAAAGGCTGCTGCGCGGCGAATTCCTCGCGCACCGCCATCAGGCCGGGCATCTCGGTCTCGGCGATCTTGATTTCCTTGCGGCCCCAGGCGGCCAGGGTGATGTCGGCAATGGCCGAGTCGGCGGGGGATTTGAGAACTGCGCTCATGGTGTGTTCCTTCACGAATGGGAAAAAACCACGCGCCTGGGGAAAGCATGAAAACCGTTCACCGCACAGGCCTGGCGTGGGTGAGCGTCGTTGCAAGAATCGGTTCCGAGCCTCACGCCCCGATCGCCCTGTTGCCAGGTGGGGGACGCTGCAACGCTCCTCGGAAAGGGCGCGATTATACCGGGGTGCTGGTTTCTACCTACGGTTTTTGGCAATCCTTGCCAAGGCTCGTAAAATCACACCCCATGAGCACGGTCACCATGAACATCTCGCTGAGCGACGAGCTGAAGGCCTTTGTCGATGCCCGCGTGCAGGCGCGCGGCTACAGCAGCACCAGCGAGTACATGCGCGACCTGGTGCGCCGCGACGAGGAGCGCGCCGCAGAGGAGCGCTTCGCGGCGCTGATCCAGGAGGGCGTTGATTCGGGCATCGATCCACGGCCTTGGGAGGAGCACCGTGCCGAACTGCGCGCACGCATTGCCGCAGCACGCAACGCTGAAAGCAAATCCGTGTGAAAGTGCTGCGCCGCCACATCCGGGCCAGCCGCGACATCGATCAGACCATCGCCTACTATCTGGAACACGCTCCCAAGGGCGTGGCCGATCGATTTCTGGACGAGCTCGAACTGGCTTTGCAGCACATTGCGCAGCACCCAGGCACAGGCTCCAGGCGCTACGCCAACGCCTCCTCGATCGAGGGGCTGCGTTTTTGGACGTTGCGCCACTTTCCTTTTGCCGTGTTCTACGCCGAGCACCCCCACCATATCGCCGTGCTGCGCGTCTTGCACCAGTCGTCAGACCTGCCCCAGCACTTGAATTGAACCATCGAGAACTTCGTGTCCTACGCCCAAGAAACCCGGCGCCGCCGCACCTTCGCCATCATTTCCCACCCCGACGCCGGCAAGACCACGCTGACGGAAAAGCTGCTGCTGTTCTCGGGCGCGATCCAGATCGCCGGCGCCGTCAAGGGCCGCAAGGCCAGCCGCCACGCCACGTCCGACTGGATGGAGATCGAAAAGCAGCGCGGCATCTCGGTGGCGTCTTCGGTGATGCAGATGAGCTACCGCGATCACGTCATCAACCTGCTGGACACACCCGGCCACAAGGACTTCAGTGAGGACACCTACCGCGTGCTCACCGCGGTTGACTCGGCGCTGATGGTGATCGACGCCGCCAACGGCGTGGAGGCGCAGACGCGCCGCCTGATCGAGGTCTGCCGCCAGAGGGACACGCCCATCATCACCTTCGTCAACAAGATGGACCGCGAGGTACGCGACCCGCTCGACATCCTCGACGAGGTCGAGCGCGAGCTGGGCATGCCCTGCTGCCCCATGACCTGGCCGGTGGGCCAGGGCAAGAGCTTCGGCGGCATCATCGACCTGCGCACGCAGAGCATGACGGTGTTCCAGGCCGGCAGCGAGAAGCGCCCGGAGGACTTCGAGGTCATCCCCCTGAGCGACGTCGCCACGCTGCGCGCGCGCTTTGGCAAGGCCTACGACCATGCCATCGAAAGCATGGAGCTGGCCGTCGGCGCGTCCATCGCCTGGGACCACCAGGAGTTTCTGGCCGCGCGCCTGACGCCCGTGTTCTTCGGTTCGGGCGTGAACAACTTCGGTGTCATGGAGGTGCTCAATGCGGTGGTGGACATGTCGCCACCGCCGGGAGCGCGCATCGCCTACACCGAGGTGAACCGCCAGCGCGAACAGCTCACGATTCACCCCGAGGACAAGGGGTTCTCCGGCGTGGTCTTCAAGGTGCAGGCGAACATGGACGCCAACCACCGCGACCGCATCGCCTTCGTGCGCGTAGCCTCGGGCAGGTACCAGCCCGGCATGAAGATGAAGGTGCAGCGCACGGCCAAGGAGCTGCGCCCGACCAGCGTGGTCACCTTCATGAGCCAGCGCCGCGAGGCCGTAGATGAAGCCTACGCCGGCGACATCATCGGCTTCACCATCCACGGCGGCGTGCAGCTGGGCGACAGCATCACCGACGGCCCGGCCCTGCAATTCACCGGCCTGCCGTTCTTCGCCCCTGAGATGTTCATGACCGTGGTGCTCAAGAACCCGCTGCGCACCAAGCAACTGCAGCAGGGCCTGATGCAGCTGGGCGAGGAAGGCGCGATCCAGGTCTTCAAGCCCGACGCCGGCGGCAATATGCTGCTGGGCGCCGTCGGCCAGCTGCAGTTTGAAGTGGTGCAGCACCGCCTGAAGACCGAATATGACTGCGACGTCCGCCTGGAAGGCTGCCAGTACACCGGCGCGCGCTGGATCACCGCCGACACGCCGGCCGAATTGCGCGAATTTGAAGCCGCCTACCCGCTGCGCATGGCGCACGATGCGGCGAACACGCTGACCTATCTGTGCACCAGCCCGTATGACGTGCGGCTGGCGCAGGAGCGCTTTCCCAAAATCCACTTCCATCCGCTGCGGGAGCATGCGGGGTTGGAGCTACAGGGGGCGTAGTCTTCAATGGGCGCTTACTGGGACTAGCGGGCAAGATGGCTGGACTTCAAACCAGCCTATATTCCGATAGACCCCCAGTCGGGTCAGCCCTGGATTGCGTGCAAGTGCGTCTAACCACTGAACCGGAGCCACCACCCGCGCAGCCCCCGTGCATGAGAAATCAAACCGCCATGGATTGACATGAACATGCACCTGATCGACTGAACCCAAGACGAGACGGTACCCGCTGACTGTCTCCACATCATCCATGAGATAAAACCCAAGATGCTGGTACCGGTTCACCTGGGGCCACTCGGCCCTCGGCAGATTCATGCGCGCCCACATGGCGCGATGCGGGTAGTAGAAGACGCCGTTGGCGATAGGAATACCCACCGCCGCAAAAGTCATGGCGCCAATGCCATCCCCGTTCAGCACCAAGGTTCGTTGCGAACGCCCCTCCGTGTCGGTGGCATATGGACGATGCCCCTGCATCAATTCAACCTCGGCAGGCGCAATGCGCAATGGATTGAATTGGACGACCGCCAGTAAATACACGACCAGCATCAGCGCGACCGCAGAACCCATGCGCCCCCACAGAGCCCAGCCGCAGATAAACGCTGCTGCCACAGCCATTGCACCAATGAGAATGGGGCTGCCTGCGTTAGGTACAAAACTCAATGGCGTGTGCGACAAGGTAAGCACAACCATACCAGCGCTTAACAAGGCCAATGCTATAGCCGCCACCCGCCATCCCCATGACGCAGGCACCACAGCACTGGGAGCGTACAGGCAGAAAAGCACCGCCGTGACCAGGCCGAACCCCACATCCATGCGCGTAACAGGCATATTCCCCCAGAGTGTGATCCGCGCCAGATCAATGGGGATGCCCATCAAGGTATAGGCCCAGTAACACCCCATGAAGACGGCGCATCCCAGCAGAGTCCCTCGCATTTGCCGATCCCGGACAAAACTCACAGCAACCAAGGCCAGCATCAGCAACGGCAAGATGACATATGAGCTAGCTTCCGATGGGTTGCTGTCCAGTCCCGTAGTACGAAGCGACTCCATGCCGTGATAGCCACGCAAATGCCACCACCATCCCAGATCACCCCCCGGCATGGCACCGCGTCCGCCGGGATACACCGTAGCGCGCATAAGGGCGATTGCATCCTTGGTGTCCAACCACCAACTGCCCAGCAGTGCCCCCAGGATCGCAGCAGATACGACCAGCGCCACCAGTTGCACGCTTCCAAAGCGAATGCGTTCACGGTTATCGGCCCACCAGCCCAGACCTATAAAGGCCATCGCACTACCCACAACGATGATCCATGCCGGGTAAAGTACCAGGCACCAGCACGCCAATAACCAGCCCAAAACAGCCCCCAGCACCGCACCCATCCAGAACCCGGTACACCGCAGAAGGTACGTTGCCACTACGAATGCAAGAGCCGGAAACAAGGTGGCGTACAGCGGCCAGTTAGACCACGCTGCCGCATACGGCGCTAGACAAAACGCTAGTGACAAGGCCAGGTTCAGCCCTCGCTGTGCCGGCCGCAGCACATTGAGCATCCACCACAAAGCCAGCAAACAACCCCAAAACGGCAACTGCCAATGCCACGCCATGGCTTGGCGCAACGGCAGTACGAAATAGCCCCAGGTTGCAGGCCGCGCCAGCGCCGCCCATTGCTGCACAGGAACGCCGGTCATCCCGATCACTCCCATGTTCTGACCGCCCTCGCCTAGTAGCCCATTGATCACCGGGAAACGGGGTTCGTGGTGCAGCTGTGCCAACAGGTTGGGCAATTGCACGCCCCATTCATCGCCACGAACGCCTTCGTCACCAAGCAAGGTACGCGAGGCCCCTTGCACTTCAAGAACGCTTTCTCCATATGGACTGTTGAACAACACCCCCATGGAGCTGCCTGTCACACCGGTGGCAACCAACAACACGAACACCGCACCAATACCCCATGCCATGCGATTGCCATCCAGCCACCGCTGCTGCCACGCCAACCCCTCACTACCCCAGCGACGCAGCGCATAGACAATGACCATCACGCTCAGCAGCACCAAGGCCAGCGCACGCCAGTGTCGGCGCTTGATTTCCTGAATCACTACCGTTGGCACATCGGTGGTCGCACCTTTGAGCGTGACACGCTGTCCATTTGCGAACACGGCCGTCAGATGCACCGTGTGCATGCCGGCTGGCAAGGCATCACGCAAGCGCACATTCCAAGCAAATCCAACCCCCGCCTGCCCACCAGTCGCCGGATGGTCTGATGGAATATCGACTCGTGGTGTCCAGTTCAACTCCAGTCTTGTCGATTCATAGATTTGCCCCCCAGATTCAGGATGAGTTCGGGCGGCTGTTGGCCATCACCCCCTCCCAAACTCCAACCTCGAAGGCTCACTTGGCGCATTGATGGGTCATAGCTCCAGGACTCAATCGCCCCATGCACCTCCGGCACTTCCGCACCCCGAACAGTAGCCGACAGGGTACTCAGCAATAGAAAAAACACCAAAAACAATCGGTGCATCATGAATGGCGAATCAGTGCTATGCACCTGATTGACGTGATCGGGCTCGCGATTATGGCCGGCTCAAAAGACTGCCAAACTGCGTGCCCGCCTAGAATCCATGGGTTTTCGCTCGGCCCTATTGCCTTCCATGTCAATCCCCCTTGGCCTGTACACGCTACTTTGCGTGTTCGGCATCTCCATCGGCCAGTTGCTGTTCAAGAAGGCGTCCGCTGCCCTACCCGCCACCCTGTCTCTGATCGGTCTGCTGCAAAACGGCTGGCTGATGGCGGCTTTGGTGCTCTATGGCATCACCACGCTGGGATGGGTCTGGATTCTTCGTCATGCCCCGCTCTACCTTGCCTATCCCTTCATGGGCCTGGCCTTCCTGATCGTGCCAACGCTGGCTTGGGCCTTTCTGGGTGAGCCCCTGCACTGGCGCACCTTGGCTGGCGGCGCCTTGATCATGGCCGGCGTAGCGCTGGCCTCCACGAGCTGAGCTCTGTTTGTCATGCGCATCGCCGTCGCCATTCCCTGCTACAAAGTCACCCGGCATGTCCTGGAAGTTATCCAAGCCATCGGCCCTGAAGTCGAGGCCATTTACGCGGTGGACGATGCCTGTCCGGACGGCAGCGGCCGCTTCATTGAGGAACACAACCGCGACCCGCGCGTGCGGGTGCTGTACAACCCCGAGAACCGTGGCGTAGGCGGCGCCATCGTCACCGCCTACCAGGCCGCCATGGCCGATGGCATGGATATCGTGGTGAAGATCGACGGTGATGGGCAGATGGACCCAGCATTGCTGCCCAGCTTCGTGCGGCCGCTGCTGCAGGGGCGGGCCGACTACACCAAGGGCAACCGCTTCTTCAGACCCGAGTCGGTACAGGGCATGCCGCCGGTGCGGCTGTTTGGGAATGCCATGCTGTCCTTCCTGACCAAACTCAGCTGTGGCTACTGGAACGTAATGGACCCCACCAACGGCTATACGGCCGTGCGTACCAGCGTGTTGGCCGAGCTGCCGCTGGACAAGCTGGAGCAGCGCTATTTCTTCGAAACCGACATGCTATTTCGCCTGAACACTGTGCGCGCCGTGGTGAAGGACATTCCGATGGACTCGGTCTATGCGAATGAGGAGTCCAACCTCAAGGTCGGGCGCGTGCTGCCTGAATTCCTTAAGAAGCACATTTCACGCTTGTGGCGCCGCTATGTGTACAACTATCTGGTGCGCGACTTCAACGTAGGCACGCTGTACAGCCTGAGTGGCGTGCTATTGCTGCTCGCCGGTACTGCGTTTGGCACCTGGCACTGGGTTTCCGGCAACTTCAACAGCCACCCCGCCACCAGCGGCACGGTCATGCTTGCGGCCCTGCCTGTGTTGATTGGCATCCAAAGCTTGATTGCCTTCCTGCACTATGACGTGAGTAACGTGCCGACCGAACCGCTCAGCCTGTCGCTGGATCATTCGGCGCTTCCACCCAACGATCTCAGTGTTTCATAAAACATATGGTGGCAGCTTCACTGCTGCGCTCGGTGGAGCCCGAATGATTTCCTCTTTGACCCGGGCCGTGGCCCTGCTCAGCTTTTCACTCGCCACAGCAATCGCATCCGCTCAACCCGTAGCGCAGGGGCAACGCAGGCCGATGATCATCTCCCCTACGGTGGACGGCATGCTGTTGTGCGACGAGGCCGCAAAGAACACTGCCATCACGAACATTGACGCAGCATATGCCTATTGTGGCCAGCGCAAGCTCGATGGCGCTGCTGCCATCACACGCCTACTGAACACGCTGGGGCCGGGAGGCGCCAAGGGTGCGGTGCAGGTCGGCTACACGGCCACACTGCAATTGCTGGGACTGTTCCAGAAAACGTCCAAAGGGTGGGCTATCGATAAAGAACGGGTGGACACCTTTCTACGCGTGATCAGCAAGGTAGATCGCCCCGTCATCCTGTATTTCTCGGCGGATCACTTCGACTCCATCGGCCCGCTTGCTGAGGAACTGCGTGGAGACCCCGTCAACCTCATGCAACTGCGCGACGGCAAACCGCTGGAGCTGGGCTACTTCGGTTATCGCATCATTCCCTACACGCTGTCACCCGACCCAACCATTCCCGTCAATCGCTATCGCTTCGAAGCGCTGGACTACCTTGCCCAACGCATCAAGGCCCTGCCGCAGAAGGTACAACGGCGCATCGTGGCCTATACGCTGGCTGGTGAACTGCACCACATGTTTCCAGACTTCGAAAATGGCATGGGGGCCTACCAAGACATTCAAGTGACGGACTACAGCCCCAGCTCCGTGGCGGCGTTCCGGCAATGGCTGCGGGTCAGATACCAGACCGTGGATCAATTCAATACGGCCCATGGCTTTGCCTTTGCATCTTTTGACGCGATTCCCGCCCCATCACGCGACATTCGCAAGGAAAAACTGTCCTCGTTTGCCGAACACTACGACGCTTTTGCTGCGGGTACGCTGCCTATTGCCGGCTGGCTTTGGGATCCGGGCAACCGTATTCAAAGCCTTGATCTCTATGTGGACGGGCAACTCGTAGGTGCCGTCCCGCGAGGCCTGAATCGATTGGACGTATACCGTGCTGAAAACACCATCACCGACCCCAATACGGGATACCGGTACGACCTGGATTTCAGCAGTTTGACACCAGGGCGCCACCTTGCCCAAGTCGTCGCCGTCTCTCAAGGCGTACGCCATCAAGTTGCCCAGGTTGAATTCGTGATCGTGCCTCGTGACCAGGGCCGCGTTCGCAGCACCAAACCTGCACAGCTTTCTGGGCTGAAGGACGCCAAGCAACTACCCGGGGTACGTTCATGGCTGGACATGCCGCGCCCTTTGCAAGACCTGTACTACAACCCGATTGCACGGGACTGGAACAAGTATCGCGAATCACAGGTGTACGGCTTTCTGCAAGCATTCCATGACCGGGCGCTGAAGGCGGGGCTACCAAAGTCCCAATTGTTTTCACACCAGATCGTTCCCGACGTCAGCTCTTCATGGAACCCGATACTTTTTGCAGCAGGCACCACCCTGGAAGGTAGTGCCCCGTGGCAGCATGGCCTGAATATGTACGGAGGTGCCACCAACAGTACCTGGCTGCGCAGCTTTATGGAGCGTCACAAAATCACCGACTACGGAGCTCCCGAATTCAATCCACAACAGTGGAAGCGCGACGGCGTGCATCTCGCGGCCCTACAGTCACACCTCGATGCCGGCGCACGCTTCATCAGCCCATACTACTTTTCAGTTATTCCCGACAGATTCAAGGGCGGCGTGGAGCATGGGGTCAACCGCATGGAGATCCGCCCCGACAACACCAAGGATGGCTCCGACAAGTTCTTTCACGCCATCATTGAATTCGCAAAACGTTGAGCATCCACGACCTTGGCGGACTAGCAACGGCTTTCACTACACGCCCCTCTATGCAACCCCTTGCCCTGTGGCCTGACCCGACACGCCAACACATCTTCGGCGTGCTCACCGACATCGACGACACCCTGACCACCGACGGCGCCATCACACCCGACGCGCTGGCGGCGTTGGCCGACCTGAAAGCCGCCGGCCTGCATGTGATCGCCATCACTGGCCGGCCCGTGGGCTGGAGCGAGCCGTTTGCCGCCAGCTGGCCGGTGGACAGCATCGTGGCCGAGAACGGGGCTGTGGCGCTGTTGCCGCAGGATACTAGGAAAAACAGCCTTGAGCGCCCACCAATAAAGCGCGAACAGCTATCAAAAATATATCAACAGGACGCCGCCGCACGCGCCGCCAATTACGCGCGCATGCAGCAGGTGCTGGCCGACATCGAGGCGCGCGTGCCCGGTGCGCGGCGCGCCACCGACTCGGCCGGGCGCGAGACCGACATCGCCATCGACCACAGCGAGTTCACGCAGCTGCCGCAAGCGGCCATCGACGCCTGCGTGGCCATCATGCGCGCCGCAGGCATGATGGCCACGGTGAGCAGCATCCACATCAACGGCTGGTATGGCGCGCACAACAAGCTGGAAGGCGCGCGCTGGATAGTGCGCGAGCTGCTGGGGCGCGATCTGGATGCCGAGCTCTCGCACTGGGTCTATGTGGGCGACTCGACCAATGACCAGCTGATGTTCGAACATTTCGAGAACAGCGTGGGCGTGGCCAACATCGCGCGCTTCGTGCCGCAGCTCACGCACCTGCCGCGCTACGTGACCCAGGGCGAGCGCGGCGCGGGCTTTGCCGAGCTGGCGCGCGCGATCCTGGCCGCCAGGCCGTAGACGGTTTGCCCGGCGGCGTGGGGCCGTCCACAATGGCGGCATCCCGGCTCGCCACAGGATCGCCCCATGACCCGACTCGTCGATCTTCCGACCCTGGCCGCCCTGGTGCGGGGCATGGGCCCAGAACGCTTCCTCTGCGAGCTGGCCGACGAGATCCAGGCCAGCTTCCTGCGTTGGGACGACTACGACAAATCGGCACGCCTGGCCAGCCACAGCCCGACTGGCGTGATCGAGCTCATGCCCGTGGCGGACGAGCGGCTCTACAGCTTCAAGTATGTCAACGGCCACCCCGGCAACCCGGCGTTGGGCCTGCCCACGGTGATGGCCTTCGGCATGCTGGCCGAGGTGGCCACGGGCCTGCCGCTGCTGCTGTCCGAGCTGACCCTGGCCACGGCCCTGCGCACCGCCGCCACCTCGGCCCTGGCGGCGCGGGCCCTGGCGCGGCCGGGCAGCCGCAGCATGGCGCTGATCGGCAACGGCGCGCAGGCCGAGTTCCAGGCCCTGGCCTTTCACGCGCTGCTGGGCATCGACGAACTGCGCGTGTTCGACATCGCCCCGGCGGCCAGTGAGCGGCTGCAGCGCAACCTGGCAACGGTGCCTGGGCTGACGCTGCGGCGCGCCGCATCGGTGATCCAGGCCGTGCGCGGCGCCGACATCGTGACCACGGCCACGGCCAGCAAGAGCCACGCCTGCATCGTCACGCCCGCCATGCTGGAGCCCGGCATGCACCTGAATGCCGTGGGCGGCGACTGCCCGGGCAAGACCGAGCTGCACCCGGATGTACTGCGAGCAGCGCGCATCGTTGTCGAATACCCGCCGCAAACCCGCGTAGAGGGCGAGATCCAGCAGCTGCCCGCCGACCACCCGGTCGCCGAGCTGTGGCGGGTGCTCGCAGGCCAGGCGCCAGGACGCGAGCATGAGGGCCAGGTGACGCTGTTCGACTCGGTCGGCTTTGCGCTCGAAGACCATGCCACCCTGCGCCTCATCCATCGGCTGGCCGAGGCGCACCACCTGGGCATTTACTTGGAGCTGGTGCCCGGCCAGGGCGACCCCAAGGACTTGTTTGGCCGTGTGCGCACAACAGGCCAGCAGTCGCCCACCCCCTCTTGAAGCACCACGCCATACCAGCGCGCGATACACCGGCTTGCGCCCTGATATGACGCCCAGGGCCTGGCCCGGACTGCGCCAGCCTTGGCTGGCCGTGGGGCAGCCTGCTCCGTTTCTGAACTCGTATGCCAATGTTCGGAGCATATGTCTCGGTACAGCAAGCCATTGCGGCAGTGCAAATGACAGGCACGGTACTTGCGTCAGCAACGCCGCCGGATCACCAGTGACCGGCCGATCACGTACCACGTCATTTATCACCACGGAGACATAGATGGACAGAAAACTCATTGCAGCCGCTGCACTCGCAGCCTTCGCCCTCCCCGCAGCCCAGGCCGTTGACATCCAGGCCGGCGACTGGACTGTGTCCATCGGCGGCAACGTCAATGCCTTCTACACCCAGACCGATTGCAAGCAACCCGCGGGCACCGTGACTGGCACCGCCCTGGGTGATGCCGGCCTGGCCTGCGCCGGCAAGGAAAAGACCACCGTGATCGGCAACGGCCTGCTGCCGTCTTACCTCTCCGTCGGCGCCAAGTCCAGGCAGGGCGGCTTTGATGTGTCCGCCAATGTGGGCATAGGCGTCTCTGTCGCCACCGGCAGCTCCATCGCGCAGAACAATGACGTGGACGTTCGCCAGGCCTACCTGAGCTTCGGCAACGGCGAGATGGGCACGGTCAAACTGGGGCGCGACTACGGCCTGTTCGGTTTTCACTCCATCATCAGCGACATGACCCTCATCGGTGTCGGTGCGGCCACCAACGCAACGCAAAATGGCCGCGTCTCGCTGGGCCATATCGGCTCCGGCTACACCTTCCCCGGCATGTACGGGCAAGCCGTTTACACCACCCCGAACATGGGTGGTTTCAGTGTGGATCTGGGCCTGATGAGCCCGACCAACAACCTGAGCACGGCGAAGAAGGACAACCTGCAGTTCCAGGCCCGGGCCACCTACGCTGGCCAGGGGTTCAAGGCCTGGGTGGGCGCCAAGACCCAGAAATATGACGGCGTGGGCGGCTTCACCATGAACGCCGGCGAAGTCGGCGGATCCGTCAGCGCCGGCGCGTTCGGCCTGCTGGCCAACTACCAGGGCGGCAAGGGCATCGGCATTCTGGCCGACGGCGACCAGGGCGGCGTGAAGGGCAACAACCTTCTGCTGCAAGGAACCATGCAGGCCGCCCAGAACGTGAAGCTGGGCCTGGGTTACGGCAGGAGCAAGAACGACAGCGCCTTCACTGGCTCTGATCTGCGCTCGAATGAAAACCTGACCGCTGGCGTCTACTACAACCTGACCAAGAGCGTGACCCTGGTGGGTGAAATCGGTCAGACCCGATCCAAGGGCTTCAGCGGCGCCAGCGCCAAGCAGAACAGCGTCGCTATCGGCGGCATCCTCTTCTTCTGATCGACACGCAACGGTTTTTTGTTCTTCAGGGTTGGCGACCGGCTGCTGCGGGGACGGTCGGTCGCCTTTTTTTCGCCCCGGCACAGCCTCGCGTCCCTGCCCCGGCAGGCCTGCGAGCCACCAGGCCCATCAATGCTGCAGGATCTTGTTCAGGAAGTCCTTGGTGCGCGGCTGGCGCGCGTCAGGGTTGCCAAAGAACTCTTCCTTGCTGCAGTCTTCCAGGATCTTGCCGCCCACGTCCATGAAGATCACGCGGTCGCTGACCTTCTTGGCAAAACCCATCTCGTGCGTCACGCACATCATGGTCATGCCCTCGTGGGCCAGGCCCATCATCACGTCCAGCACCTCGCCCACCATCTCGGGGTCGAGCGCGCTGGTGGGCTCATCGAACAGCATGACGATGGGGTCCATGGACAGCGCGCGCGCAATCGCCACGCGCTGCTGCTGGCCGCCCGAGAGCTGGCCCGGGAACTTGTCCTTGTGCGCCATCAGGCCGACACGGTCGAGCATCTTCAGGCCGCGCGCCTTGGCATCGTCCGGGCTGCGCCCCAGCACCTTGATCTGGGCGATGGTCAGGTTCTCGGTCACCGACAGGTGCGGAAACAGCTCGAAATGCTGGAACACCATGCCCACGCGCGAGCGCAGCTTGGGCAGATTGGTCTTGGGGTCGTGGATGGGCGTGCCGTCCACATAAATCTCGCCCTTTTGAATGGGTTCGAGTGCGTTGATGGTCTTGATCAGCGTGGATTTGCCCGATCCCGAGGGGCCGCAGACCACCACCACCTCACCCTTCTGGATGTTGGTGGAGCAGTCATTGAGCACCTGGAAGCTGCCGTACCACTTGGAAACGTTCTTCAGTTCAATCATTTTTCACTCCAATCTCTTATGCCCCGCTACGCGTGCAAGAAGCGCGGCCCAGGCCAGGGCCACCGCGCAAGGGCCGCCCCGCCGCGCTGGTGGCGTCCCCCTTCCCGCGGCGCGCAGCGCCGCGAGAGAAGGGGGAAGGCGCGCAGCGCCTCAGGGGGTTGTGCTGCATATCAGCGGATGATGGCGATCTTCTTGTGCAGGCGCTTGACGCTCCACGACAGCGCGTAGCAGATGATGAAATAGACCACGGCCGCCGCCATGTAGGCTTCGATCGGGCGGCCATAGTTCTTGCCGGCGATCTCGAAGCCCTTGAGCATGTCATAGGCGCCAATGGCATAGACCAGCGAGGTGTCCTGGAACAGGATGATGGTCTGCGTGAGCAGCACCGGCAGCATGTTGCGAAACGCCTGCGGCAGCACCACCAGCTTCATGTTCTGCCCATAGGTCATGCCCATGGCCTGGCCGGCAAACACCTGGCCCCGGGGTATGGACTGGATGCCGGCGCGCATGATCTCGCTGAAGTAGGCCGCCTCGAAGGCCACGAAGGTGATGATGGCCGAGACCTCGGCACCTATGGGCCGCCCGATGATCAGCGGCACCAACAGGAAGAACCACAGGATCACCATCACCAGCGGGATGGAGCGCATGCCGTTGACGTAGATGGTGGCTGGAAGGTCCAGCCACTTCTTGCCTGACAGCCGCATCAGCGCCAGCACCGTACCCAGGGCAATGCCGCCAGCCGTGGCCACCACGGTCAGAAACAGGCTGAAGTACAGCCCCTTGAGCACGAAGTTGGTGAACAGATCCCAGGTGAAGAAGGACCAATCGATATTCAGGTTCATATCAATGCCCTCCCCCGCCCGCAGCAATCATGCCGGGCACGCGCGAGCGCTTCTCGACGAAGGCCATGATGCGGTTGATGGCCAAGGCCGAGATCACGTACAGCCCGGTCACCGCCAGATAGACCTCGATGCCGCGCGAGGTTTCCTCCTGCGCCTGCATGGCGAACATGGTCAGCTCGGCCACCGACACGGCAAAGGCCACCGACGAGTTCTTGAAAATGTTCATGGTCTCGCTGGTCAGCGGCGGGATGATGATGCGAAACGCCATCGGCAGCAGCACATAGCGGTAGTACTGGAAGGTGGTGAAGCCCATCGCCATGCCGGCGTAGCGCTGGCCGCGCGGCAGCGCCAGAATGCCCGAGCGCAGCTGCTCGGCAATGCGCGCCGAGGTGAAGAAGCCCAGGGCAAACACCACCAGCACAAAGCCGGGCAGCGACTTCATGGCCGGGAAGATCGACGGGATCACGTGGTACCACAGAAAAATGTGTACCAGCAGCGGAATATTGCGGAAGAACTCGACCCAGGCATTGCCCAGGCGCACGATCCACGGACTATCGGGCAGGGTGCGCAAGGTACCAATCACCGATCCCACGACCAACGCCACGATCAAAGACAGCAGAGACACCGACACGGTCCAGCCCCAGGCCGACAGCATCCAGTCCAGATAGGTGATGTCACCACCCTGGCCGAAGCAGCTCGCGCCCACCTCCTGGGTAATGGTGTCCTGGCAGAACACCTGCCAATCCCAACTCATAAGAACACCTCTTTGTTTGTTAACTCGGACATGCGCGGCCCGCATTGCGGTGCGCAACAAAAAGGCCCCTTCCGTCCATCAGGTCAGAAGGGGCCAGCCTATGTGCAGCGCCGCTTACTTGACTTCGTAGGACTCCATGGGCTTGTCGTTCGGGTTCGCCCAGGCTTCCTTGGTGGCCTCGGACAGCGGCAGGCCGACCTTCACGTTGTTCGGCGGGATGGGCTGCATGAACCAGCGGTCGTAGAGCTTGGCCAGCGAGCCGTCCTTGATCTGGCGCACGATGGAGTCGTCCACGGCCTTCTTGAAGGCCGGATCATCCTTGCGCAGCATGCAGGCGATGGGCTCGACCGACAGCACCTCGCCGACGACCTTGTAGTCGGCCGGATTCTTGGACTTGGAGATGTTGGCCGCCAGGATGGAGCCGTCCATGATGAAGGCGTCGGCGCGGCCCGTCTCCAGCATCAGGAAGCTGTCGGCGTGGTCCTTGCCCATGACCTCCTTGAAGGTCAGGCCATCGGCGCGCTTGTTCTTGCGTAGCGTCTGCACAGAGGTCGTGCCGGTGGTGGTGACGATGGTCTTGCCATTCAGATCCTTGATGCCGGTGATGCCCGACTTGGCATTCACCGCGATGCGCACCTCTTCCACATAGGTGGTGTAGGCAAAGGCCACGTCCTTCTGGCGCGCCATATTGTTGGTGGTGGAGCCGCACTCGATGTCCACGGTGCCGTTGACCACCAGCGGGATGCGGTTCTGCGAGGTCACGGGCTGGTACTTGATCTCCATCTTGGCCAGGCCCAGCTGCTTCTGAATGTCGGCCAGGATGCGCTCACCCATCTCGGTGTGAAAACCCACGTACTTGCCGCTTCCCAGCGTGTAGCCCAGGCCCGATGATTCGCGCACGCCCAGGGTGACGGCGCCAGACGATTTGATCTTCGCCAGGGTGTCGTTGGCCTGCGCCAGGGCGCTGCCTGCAGCCAGAACGGTGATCGCGGCGGCCAGCAAATGTTTCTTCATGTGGGATCTCCTTGTGGGTGAAACGATGATTGGGCTGTGGTTCATGGGTTGCATGGCGGCGCAGATCGCCAATGGCGCGCGCCCCAAGTGCAACCCGCTCCCGAACGGGGAGCACAGGCCTCGTATTGTGCGTGCTCCACCGCCTCCCGGGGCGCAAGATTCCTAGGGTATTTCCAGAACAGCGCCCAAGTTCAATCAGATGGGGTTTTGCCCGCCCTGGGCCTGCAGATAGGCCCACAGCGCCTGAGCCAGGCCCTTGGCCGACTCCTTGCGCGAAGGTTTTTCACGGTAGGCGCGCACTTCCATGATCATCTGCAAATCTTCCACGCCAGGCGGGGCGGCGCTCACCAGCTTGTGCGCGCGCAGCTCCTTCTTCACGGCGCTGTAGGGCAGAAAGGCCACGCCATGGCCTTCGAGCGCCATGGCCTTCAGGCCTTCGGCCATGTCGGTCTCGTACACCCGCTCCAGGTGGATGGTGGTGCCCGACTGCTTGAGGATCAGCTCCGTGACACGGCCCAGATAGGCGCCCGGCGCGTAGCCCAGATAGGGCAGCGGCTCGCCCACGCTCCCGGGCAGGCAGAACAGCGGCTGGCCATCGGGGCCGGCCTTGGAGTACGGCGCCAGCACCTCCTGGCCCAGGGTCACCATGTCGTAGCGCTCGGGGTCGAGCTGCAGCGGCTGCGACGGGTGGTGGTAGGAGATCAGCAGGTCGCAGCCGCCCTCCACCAGGCGCATCACGGCGTCGTGCACGTTGAGCGCGATCAACCGGCTCTTGAGCGGCCCGAAGTCCGCGCGCACCGCCGACACCCAGGCCGGGAAGAAGGTGAAGGCCAGCGTGTGCGGCACGGCGAACTCGATCATGTCGGAGCTGCTGCTGGAATGCCCGCGCAGCATGGCGCGTGTGTTCTGCAGCGCCTGCAGCACCTCCAGCGCCTGGTCGTACAGCGTGGTGCCGGCGGCGGTGAGCCGCGTGGGGTAGGAGCTGCGATCCACCAGATCCGTGCCCGCCCAGGCCTCCAGCGCCTGGATGCGGCGCGAGAACGCCGGCTGCGTGACATGGCGCAGCTGTGCCGAGCGGCTGAAGCTGCGGGTTTCAGCCAGGCTGACGAAGTCTTCAAGCCATTTGGTTTCCATGGCGCGGCATTATCCGCCCGCGCGGGCATGGGCTGCGCAAAAGACATAGTTTCCATAGCAGCGCGCATAATCGCCCGGCCGTGCGGCGCCCAGCCGTCTGTCCTGCCTCTGCCCAGCGTTCATGGATTCCACCACTTCTGCCCCAGCCACGCCCCCCGTCCCCAGCCCGGAGGAGCCGCGCAGCCTGCGCCTGGAGGACTGGCTCACCGTCCTCATCATGGCTCTGCTTGCGCTGATCACCTTTGCCAACGTGATCGTGCGCTACTTCACCGATTCGTCCTTCGCCTGGACCGAGGAAATCTCGGTGTTCCTGATGATCGCTCTGGCCCTGGTGGCGGGCTCGGCCGCCGTGGCGCGCGACCAGCACATCCGCATCGAGTTCTTTTGCCAAAGCGGCACGGCGCTGCGCCGCCGGCGCCTGGCGCAGCTGGGCGCGGCCTGCGTGGCGCTGCTGTTTGCCACGATTGCCGTGCTCAGTGTGCGCGTGGTCTGGGACGATTACCGTTTTGAGGAAACCTCGCCCGGCATAGGCGTGCCGCAGTGGTGGTACTCGATCTGGCTGCCGGTGCTGTCAGCGCTGATCACCTGGCGTGCCATCGGCCTGCTGCGCCGGCGCACGCGCCAGCAGGACTCCGAGTACCTGGCGCAGGACGCGCAGCAGCCGGAGGTGTCGCCATGATCGCCACCCTGCTCTTCAGCGCGTTTTTGCTGCTGATGTTTCTGGGCGTGCCGATTGGCGCGGCCCTGGGCCTGGCCGGCGCGGCAGCGATTGCGCTGGCCAATGCCGAGACCCAGTGGTTCGGCCTGCTGGCCGTGCCGCAGAACTTCTACGCCGGGCTGGGCAAGTACCCGCTGCTGGCCATCCCGATGTTCGTGCTCGTGGGCTCCATCTTCGACCGTTCGGGCGTGGCGCTGCGGCTGGTGAACTTTGCCGTATCAATAGTCGGGCGCGGGCCGGGCATGCTGCCACTGGTGGCCATCAGCGTGGCCATGTTCATGGGCGGCATCTCCGGCTCGGGCCCGGCCACGGCCGCCGCCGTGGGCGCGGTGATGATCGCCGCCATGGCGCGCGCGGGCTACCCTGGTGCGTTTTCTGCCAGCGTGGTGGCGGCCGCCGCGGCCACCGACATCCTGATTCCGCCCTCGGTGGCCTTCATCGTCTATTCGGTGCTGGTGCCCGGCGCATCGGTGCCGGCACTGTTTGCGGCCGGCATGTTCCCCGGCATCCTGGCGGGGCTGGCGCTCATCATCCCGGCCGTGTGGCTGGCGCGGCGCCACAAGATGGGCCGGCTGGAGGCCAGCCTGCCCCGCCCGCCGTTCTGGCGCAGCCTGCGCGAGGCCGCCTGGGGCCTGGCCGCGCCGGTGGTGATCCTGGGCGGCATGCGCATGGGCTGGTTCACACCCACCGAGGCCGCCGTGGTGGCCGTGTTCTACGGCCTGTTCGTGGGCATGGTGGTGCACCGCACGATTGGCGTGCGCGACCTGTTTCCCATCCTGCGCGAGGCGGGCGAGCTGTCGGCGGTGATCCTGATCGTGGTGTCGCTGGCAGGCATCTTTGCGTTCTCGCTGTCCACCCTGGGCGTGATCGACCCGGTGACGCGCTTCATCGTCGAATCCGGCATGGGCGAGACCGGCGTCATGGCCGTGCTCATCGTGCTGCTGCTCATCATGGGCATGTTCCTCGATGGCATCTCCATCATGCTCATCTTCGTGCCGCTGGTGCTGCCGCTGGTGCAGCATTTCCAGTGGGACGTGGTGTGGTTCGGCACCGTGCTGGTGCTCACCATCGCCATCGGCCAGTTCACCCCGCCCATGGCCGTCAACCTGATGGTGGCCTCGAAAATCGCCCAGGTGCGCATGGAAGCCACCACGCGCTGGGTGCTGTGGCTGGTGCTGGCCATGTGCCTGGCCATGCTGGCCGTGGTGGCCTGGCCGCAGATCGCGCTGTGGCTGCCCGCCAAGCTGGGGTATTGATTTTTTCCCAAGGAGACTTTGACGATGAAACTGCGTACCTTTCTGACCACCGCCGTCGCCGCCGCCGCTGCGCTGGCTTTTTCCGCGCCCGCGCTGGCGCAGAGCAACTACAAGAGCGAATACCGCATGTCGCTGGTGCTGGGCCCGGCCTTCCCCTGGGGCAAGGGCGGCGAGCTGTGGGCCGCCAAGGTCAAGGAAAAGACCCAGGGCCGCATCAACATCAAGCTCTATCCCGGCGTGTCGCTGATCCAGGGCGACCAGACGCGTGAATTCAGCGCGCTGCGCCAGGGCGTGATCGACATGGCCATTGGCTCGACCATCAACTGGTCGCCCCAGGTCAAGCAGCTGAACCTGTTCTCGCTGCCCTTTTTGTTCCCCAATTACGCCGCCGTCGATGCAGTCACGCAGGGCGAGGTGGGCGCAAGCATCTTCAAGACCCTGGACAAGGCCGGTGTCGTGCCGCTGGCCTGGGGTGAGAACGGCTACCGCGAGATCAGCAACTCCAAGCACGCCATCAAAAGCCCGGCCGACCTGAAGGGCCTGAAGATCCGCGTCGTCGGCTCGCCGCTGTTCCTGGACACCTTCACCGCCCTGGGCGCCAACCCCACGCAAATGAGCTGGGCCGACGCCCAGCCGGCCTTCGCCAGCGGCGCCGTGGACGGACAGGAAAACCCGCTGACCATCTTCACCGCCGCCAAGCTGCACAATGTGGCGCAGAAGCACCTGACGATGTGGGGCTACATGAACGACCCGCTGATCTTCGTGGTCAACAAGGACGTGTGGAACAGCTGGACGCCTGCCGACCGCGAGGCCGTGCGCCAGGCCGCCATCGAGGCCGGCAAGGAAGAAATCGCCATCGCGCGCAAGGGCGTGGTCGAGGCCGACAAGCCGCTCCTGAAGCAGATAGCAGACCTGGGCGTGACCGTGACGCAGCTCTCGCCCGCCGAGCGCGAAGCCTTCGTCAAGGCCACGCGCCCGGTGTACGACAAGTGGAAGGGCCAGATCGGCGCCGACCTGGTGGGCGCGGCAGAGAAGGCGATTGCGGCGCGCAAGCAGTAACCAGCAAGCAACCCAGTAGATCAGAAAATAATAGCTGCCAGCGCTTGTACATCAAGGGCTGGCAGCTATTTTCTTTAAATCCACCGGGGGAAATTCAGCCTGCACGGTTTCCGCCAGAAATTGGACGAAGGCCTTGACCTGCGGTGATGAATGGATGCCTGGCAGGGTGATGGCATACAGCGTGCTGCCGGGCGTGGGCTCGATCTGGTAGTCGGCCAGCACCTGCACTAGCTCTCCCTGGGCCAAATCGCGGGACGCGACATAGACCGGCAGCAGGCACACGCCCAGCCCGTCGCGGGCCAGCTGGCCCAGCAGGCCGTAGTCAGGGCAGGCCACTCGCGAGCGCAGCACCACGCGGTGCAGGGCCGACTCTTTGCGCAACTGCAGCTCCATGCGGGCACGCATGCCCAGCCAGGCCAGCTGCGCCAGATCCTCGGGCAGCTGGGGCGTTCCCTGCTCGGCCAGATAGGTCGGGCTGGCGCAAAAAATCCATTGCGTATGCCCCAGCACGCGGGCCACATGCTGCGGCGACGGCTCGTTGGTGAAGCGAATCGCCACGTCGATGCGCTCTTCGATCAAGTCCAGCGCGCCCGACTTCAAGGTGATCTGCAAGGACACCGCGGGGTAGCGGCGACAAAAAGCCTCGAACAGGGGCACCAGGTACTGCCTGCCAATCGCTGGTGGACAGCTGACATGCAGCGCCCCGCGCACCACGCCGCCGTGCGACAGCAGCAGGCTCTTGGCCTGCTCAACCTCGCCGCGCACGGCCAGGCACTGCTCGTAGAACGCAGCGCCCAGGTCGGTCAGCACCATCTTGCGGGTGGTGCGGCGCAGCAGCTGCACGCCTGCGGTGTGCTCGAGGTCCTTGATGCGGCGGCTGACGTTGGAGCGGTCCATGCCCAGGCGCCGCGCGGCCGTGGCAAAACTGCCTGCTTCCACGACCTCGGCAAAAAATAAATAGGGCGACTGTTCCACCGGCAAAACCTCCGGTGGGCGAGCATAAGGCCTGCGCCCTGCCCCGCCCGGCGCGACGGTGGGCAACACGGGCGCGCTCAACCGGCGCAAATGCGGGCGCGGGCCAGGTCGTATTCGGCGCGCAGCCTGGCCACGATCTCGCGCACTTCGGGCAGGTCGTGGATCTGGCCCACGCCCTGGCCTGCACCCCAGATGTCTTTCCAGGCCTTGGCCTTGGATCGGCCATCGGCAAAGCTCATGTTCGCCTTGTCGCCCACCGGCAGGTTTTCCGGGTCCAGGCCCACGCGTTCGATGCTTTCGCGCAGGTAGTTGCCGTGCACGCCCGAGAACCAGTTGCTGTAGATGATGTCCGACGCGCCCGCGTTCACGATGGCCTGCTTGTAGTCCTCGCTGGCATTGGCTTCCTTGCTGGCAATAAAGCGCGTGCCCATGTAGGCAAAGTCCGCGCCCATGGCGCGTGCGGCCAGCACGGCGGCGCCGGTGGCCATGGCGCCGGACAGGGCCAGGGGCCCGTCAAAAATGCGCCGCACCTCGCCCACCAGCGCAAACGGCGACTGGGTGCCCGCATGGCCACCCGCACCCGCCGCCACGACGATCAGGCCATCGACGCCCGCCTCCAGCGCCTTTTGCGCATGGCGCACATTGACCACGTCATGAAAGATCACGCCGCCGTAGCCGTGCACGGCATCCACGACTTCGCGCGCAGGCGCGCGCAGCGAGGTGATGATGACCGGCACCTGGTGCTGTATGCAGGTTTCCATGTCCTGCATCAGGCGCCCGTTGGAGCTGTGCGCAATCTGGTTGACCGCAATCGGCCCCACCGGCTGGCCAGGGTGGGCCGCCCGGTAAGTATCCAGATCGGCCTTCATCTGGTGCAGCCACTGGCCCAGCAGCTCGGGCTGGCGGGCGTTGAGCGCCGGGAACGAGCCCACGATGCCGGCCTTGCACTGCGCCAGCACCAGCTCGGGATAGCTGACGGTGAACATCGGCGATGCGATGATGGGCAGCGCCAGGTTCTGCAGCGCGGCGGGGATTCGGGACGTAATGGCGTTCATGGTCGCTCGTTCAGAAGGTCAGGGAACAAAGAGGGGCCATATCAGTCCAGCGTCACGCCCGAGGCTTTGACCCGCTCGGCCTGCAACTTACTGTTGCTGCCCAGGTAGTTCTTGAACTCCACCGGGGTCGATGCCACGGGCACGTAGCTGAAGGCATCGATGTTTTTCTGGCGGAAGTCCGGCGTGGCGATGATGGCCTTGGCGCTGGCCGCCACCTTCTCCACCACCGCCGCAGGGGTGCCCTTGGGCGCCAGCAGGCCGATGCTGAAGATGGCGTGAATGTCCTTGACACCCGCCTCCTTGAAGGTGGGCACCTGGGGCAAGGCCGAGCTGCGGGTTTCGGACGACACTGCCAGAGGCTTGAGTACACCGGTCTTCACATGCTGCTCGATCACCGACACGGCCAGAACTGCGGCATCCACCTGGCCGGCAATCACGTCCGGAATCAGATTGGCCGCGCCCCGGTAGGGCACATGGGTCATGGAGATGCCCTCCTGCTTTTCAAAGGTCACCATGGGCAGGTGGGCAATGCCGCCCGCGCCAGACGAGCCATAGCTCAACGGCTTGCCCTGGGCCTTGGCCTTGCGGGCCAGCTCGACAAACTCGGGCACGGTGTTGGCCGGAGTGTTCTTGTGCGTGAACAACATCAGCGGCAGGCTGATCAGCTGGCTGATGGGCACGAAGTCTGCTTCCACGTTGTAGGGCAGCTTCTTGTAGAGGTGCGGGCTCATGGTGAGCGAGGCCTCGGTACCGGCGAACAGGGTGTAGCCGTCCGGCGCGCTCTTGGCGACCTGGTCGGCGCCAATGATTTCGTTGGCGCCCGGCTTGTTGAGCACCACCACCGGCTGCTTCCAGCTATCGGACAGCTGCTGGCTCAGGGCGCGGATGAAGTTATCCACCGGCCCGCCCGCGGAATACGGCACCACGATGGTCACGGGCTTGCTGGGGTAGGCCTGGGCCTGGGTCACCGCCGCCGCGGCACACAAGGCCAGGGTCGCGGCTGCAAGGTTGGAAAGCTGTTGCTTCATGTTGTCTCCTAAGGATGGAAAAAAGGCACCTGGTAAAGCTAAGAGATCAAGCGGGTTACGCGGGCGGGCGCTTGAGGATGAGTAAATCGCTGCTGCCTTCTTGCACCACCTGGCCGTGCTGGTCCACCAGTTGCAAATGCCGGCCCAGGCGGCCCACGCGGGGACTGCTGCCCGGATGAAGCCCGGTCACGGTGAGTTGCAGGCGCAGGGTTTGTCCAATCAGGATGGGTGCCTTGAAAGCCCATTCCCTGAGCGAGAGCATGGCCACCGCCGTGCCATCAAAAATTCCCATCTGGTGCATGAAGCCCGTCAGCAAGGCCACGCCAAAGGCGCCGTGGACGATGCGCTGGCCAAAGCGGGTGCCGGCGGCAAACTCGGCGTCGGCGTGGATGGGGTTCCAGTCGCCCGAGATCATGTTGAACAGGGTGAGGTCGGCTTCGGTCACGGTGCGGCCCGAGCTGGTGAAATGCTCGCCGACGGTGAAGTCTTCAAAGTAACGGGGGGTCATGCGGCCTCCTGGGGCTCGGTGGCTTCGGCGGCCAGGCGTTCCTGCGCCATCTGGCGCAATTGCGCACGGGAAATCTTGTTGCCGTTGGCGCCCTGGGTCAGTGGGAAGGCAGAGAGCATCCACACGCGCTGCGGCACCTTGTAGCTGGCAATGGACTGGCGCAGCCGGGCCAGCAGGGCCGCCGTGTCCGGCCCCGCACCCGCCTCAGGGACGATGAAGGCCACGGGACGGTCCTGGCCCTGGATGGGCACCGCCACCACCTGCGCCTCTCGCACGCCAGGGTCGCGCTGCAAAAGCTCTTCAATTTCTGCCGGGTTGACCAGGTTGCCGCCCAGGCGCACGGCATCACCCAGGCGGGTCTCGAACACCAGGCTACCATCGGGGCGCAGGTGGCCCAGGTCGCCGGTCTGGAAATAGCCTTCGTACATGGCCTCTGCCGTGGCCTCCGGGTTGCGGAAGTAGCCCTGGAACAGGCTGGGCGCCTGAATCTCGATCTGCCCCGACTGCCCTGCCGGCAGCAACTGGCCCGTGGCTTCGTCGCGGATGCGGATATGCGCCTGGCCCCCGGCCACCGGCACGCCGCCGCCTTCCAGGCGCTGCGCCAGCGGCGCGTCACCCGCCTGGGCCGAGAAAACGGCCAACACCTCGCTGGAGCCGTACAGGCCATGCAGCGGAATGCCGCGCGCACAGCAGGCCTGGGCAATTTCGGTGAAGTTCGACGTAAAGGCGCCAAAGCCAAAGAAGCGCAGCGACGGAAACGGCTGCGCCTCCTGCGAGCTGTCCGCCAGGCGGCGCACCATCTCGTCGCTGCCAAAACAATGCGTCACCGCATGGCGCACCAGCAAGGCGGCGGCCTGTTCGGCTTCAAACAAGGCTGGCAAAACCACTGGCGCGCCAGCGGCGAACGCGGCCAGGGTGCTGTTCAGCCCGAAAGCACCGCACAGCGGCAGCAGGGTCAGCAGGCAGGCGTCGGGCGCATCCAGGCAGTAGGCAGTGGCACAGCGCAAGGCATGGTCCACCAGGGTGCGCTGCGGGTGCATGACCAGCTTGGGCGCCTTGGTGGTGCCCGAGGTGGAGAACAGCACCACCGTGGCATCGGGATTTGATTCGTCCGGCCCGGCATCGGGCGTGCATTGCTGCCAGTCCAACGCAACCAGCGGCCAGCGCAATCCGGCCGCAAGATCCGCCACGCCAGCAGGCGCGGCGCTGCCGCTGCCCAGCAAGGCCACTTGCTGCAAGTCGGGCACATGCGCGGGGTCCAAGCCTGCCAGGATGGCGAGAAAGTCCAGCCGTTGGTGGGGCTGCTGCGTCACCAGCACACGGGCGCCGCTGGTGCGCAGAATGTGGGCCACCTCTTCCCGGCGATAGCGGGTGTTGACAGCAGCTACCGTGGCGCCGATGCGCGCCGCCGCCATCAGCAGCGCCAGCCATTCGACCCGGTTCACTAGCCACACAGCCACTCGGTCGCCCGGCCCTATACCCGCCGAACGCAACCAGGCCGTCATGCACTGCACCTGCTGCGCCAGCGCCGCCACCGTGGTGACGCCCTCGCCATGCACAAAGGCCGGCGCCTGCGGGTCGGCCGCCAGGCGGGCCTGCATCAGCGCAGAAAAACGTAAATCCGACACAGTCTGCTCTCCTCCAGGGACTAACGGGCTTTGGTGAGCAATCTCGCCAGCGTGCTTTCTGGTGCACGGCGAACATCGATTGCTGTTGATGCCGATTGTTTCAGGAGGATTGCAAGCCAGGAAGACGGTCAAAACACATTGGATTGATGCTCAAGATACATCAATGATTCGGGTTTTTACCAATCCGGCCGAGCGTGCACGATTGCTCCCAGCCCCGCGCCTGGGCCGCTTGCAAGGCCTGGCACTCCGAGCCGCGCAACCGGTAGCGGACAAGGCTGCCGTCGTGCGCCTATTGGCTGGCGACTTCGTCAGAGAGCGAGGCCTGCGTGAAGTCCACGCGCCCGGTGTACGACAAGTGCAAGGGCCAGATCGGCGCCGACCTGGTGGGCGCGGCAGAGAAGGCGATTGCGGCGCGCAAGCAGTCAACCAACGCTCTTGAAAAAAGAGCTGCCAACGCTTTCAAACAGGGCGTTTGCAGCTCTTTTTCATTCGAAGCCCTGGGCCGCATCCGGCGGCGGCGCGGGATGTCTTGCCGGGTGCTTGCGCGCATTCTTGGCGAGCTTGGCGGCCACCGCCTGCTCCAGGTCCACGCCGGTGTGGTCGGCCAGCTGCAGCAGATAGAGCAGCACGTCGGCGAGCTCGTCGCCCACGCGCTCCTTGTCGGCGGCGTTGTCGGTGAGGTGGCGCGCCTCCTGCGGCGTGAGCCACTGGAACAGCTCCAGCAGTTCCGCCGCCTCCACCATCAGCGCCATGGCCAGGTTCTTGGGCGAGTGGTAGGGCTGCCAGTCGCGCGCCGCGGCGAAGTCGCGCAGCTGGCGCTGCAGGGCGTTCACATCCATGGTGGACTCACATCTTTTTTGATAGCTGCTTGCGCTTTATGCATAAGCGTTAAGCACTCATTTCGCTCGAACTTTGCTGCAGCGCCCACATGCTCGCATAGCGCCCGCCCGCGGCCAGCAGCGCGGCGTGCGTGCCACGCTCGACGATGGTGCCGGCCTCCATCACCAGGATCTCGTGCGCATCGACCACGGTGGACAGGCGGTGCGCGATCACCAGCGTGGTCTTGCCCTGGGCCACCTGGCGCAGCTCGGCCTGGATGGCGCGCTCGTTGGCCGAGTCCAGCGCGCTGGTGGCCTCGTCGAAGATCAGGATGGGCGGGTTCTTCAGCAGCGTGCGCGCGATCGCCACGCGCTGCTTTTCGCCGCCGCTGAGCTTCAGGCCGCGCTCGCCCACCGTCGTCTCGTAGCCCCTGGGCTGGGCGGCGATGAAGCCGTGGATATGCGCGGCGCGCGCGGCCTGCTCGACCTCGGCCTGGCTGGCGCCGGTGCGGCCATAGGCGATGTTGTAGGCCACCGTGTCGTTGAACAGTACCGTGTCCTGCGGCACGATGCCGATGGCCCGGCGCAGCGACTGCTGGGTCACGGCGCGGATGTCCTGGCCGGCGATGGTGATACGGCCTTGCTGGATGTCGTAGAAGCGGTACAGCAGGCGGCTGAGCGTGCTCTTGCCCGCGCCCGAGGGGCCGACCACGGCCACCGTCTTGCCGGCAGGAATCTCGAAGCTCACGCCCCGCAGGATGGGCCGCGCCGGGTCGTAGGCGAAGTGCACGTCCTCGAAGCGCAGCGTGGGCGGCTCCAGCCCCGCCAGGTCGGTGGCGCCGGGCGCGTCGGCCACCTCCTGCTCCTTGTCCATCAGCGTGAACATCTTGTCCAGGTCGGTCAGGTTCTGCTTGATCTCGCGGTAGATCACGCCCAGGAAGTTCAGCGGGATGTAGATCTGGATCATGAAGGCGTTGACCATGACCAGGTCGCCCAGCGTCATGCGGCCGGCGGCCACGCCCTCGGTGGCGCGCCAGAGCATGGCCACCAGGCCCACGGCAATGATGAGCTGCTGCCCGGCGTTGAGCAGCCCCAGGCTGCTGCGGCTCTTGAGCTGGGCGCGGCGCAGCTGCTCCAGGCTCTGGTCGTAGCGCCGCGCCTCAAAGGCTTCGTTGTTGAAGTACTTGACGGTCTCGTAGTTCAGCAGCGAATCGATGGCCTTGCCGTGCGCGGCCGAGTCGAATTGATTCGCCTGGCGCCGGTACTGGATGCGCCACTCCGTCACGCCCACGGTGTAAGCGATGTACAGCCCCAGGGCGGTGAGTGTGATCACGGCAAACCAGATGTCGAACCGGGCCGCCAGCACGCCCAGCACCAGCAGTACCTCGACCAGCGTGGCGACGATGTTGAACAGCGCGAACGACACCATGGACTCGATGCCGCGCACACCGCGCTCGATGTCGCGCGTCATGCCGCCGGTCTGGCGCTCCAGGTGAAAGCGCAGCGAGAGCGCATGCAGATGCTCGAAGGTGCGCAGCGCAATGGCACGCGCCGCGCCATGCGTGGCCTTGGCAAACACCAGCTCGCGCAGTTCGTTGAACAGCGAATTGGTGAAGCGCAGCGCCCCATAGGCCAGCAGCAGGCCCACGGGCACGACCAGCAGCGCCGCCGGCGCCCCTGGCGCGATGGTCATGGCGTCCACCAGCTGCTTGAGCAGCAGCGGCACGCCCACATTGGCCATTTTTGCGCCCAGCATCAAGGCAATGGCCGCGGCCACGCGCCATTTGTATTCCCACAGGTAGGGCAGCAGCCGCGCCAGCGTAGCGGCGTCGGATCGGGTTTTGGGCTCTGCGGCCGCGGACATGGGGGGCGAGGAATCGCCGTGGCGGCGCATGGAGGACAATCAAAGGAGTCAAAACAAGCCCGAGATTGTGCCCATGTCCCAGGATCGCCTCAGCGCCGCCACGCAACTGCCCACCGACAAGGAGCTGGTGCTCAAGGTCATACCCATGCCGGCGGACACCAACGGCAACGGCGACATCTTCGGCGGTTGGGTGATGGCGCAGGTCGATCTGGCCGGCTCGGTGCTGCCGGCGCGCCTGATCCAGGGGCGCATGGCCACCGTGGCGGTGAACGAGTTCATCTTCAAACAGCCGGTGCGCGTGGGCGACCTGCTGTCGTTCTTCTCCAGCGTGACCCGCCTGGGGAACACCTCGATCACGGTGCAGGTGGAGGTGTACGCCGAGCATATTCGCGCCCAGGGTCAGCATGTCAAGGTGACCGAGGCGCGCCTGACCTATGTGGCCATTGACGACCAGGGCCGGCCGCGCCCGATAGCGCCCGCGCAGCTGCCCGCATGATGCTCTGGGCCCTGCTGCTGTGCTGGGCGCCGGGGTTGGTGCCTGCACCTGGAGCGGCAGGCGCTGCACAGCGGCGAGGTGCGCCAGCCGCGCGGCTGGCGTACTTTTGAACGCGACGATGAGCCGCTGAGGTACTGGTTCAGCGTGGCGCTGTACCTGGTGTGCGCCGCCCTGGGGCTGGGCTACGGCGGCGTGGCCGTGTACGCGCTGCTGCTGCGCACCTGATAGCCAAGCCGATCGCCGGTGGCAGGTCAGGCCGCCGCCAGGGTGGACGAGGATGCCGCGCTGCTGGTGCTGCTGGTCACAGCAGAGGTGGATGCCGCTGGCGCGCGGGCGCCGCCCACGCCGACCGAAATCTCGCCCGACAACTGGCCGCCCTCCTCGATCACCACCTTGCCGTAGCGGATCTTGCCCGTCACCTTGCCGGTGCTGAAGATCACCAGCTTCTCGCGCACGGTGAGCGAGCCGTCGAACTCGCCATGGATCTCGGCAATGTCGATCTCGGCCGTGCCGCGAAACGCGCCCTGCTCGGTGATCTGGATCACGCGCGAGTCCATGGTCGCCTCCACCGTGCCCTCCACCACCAGGGTGTCGCAATCGGTGATCTCCACGCCCTTGAGCTTGATGTTGGGGCCCACGGTGAGCTTGCTGCCGCCGCTCTCGGTGGTGCTGGACGCTGCGGGCTTGCTGGTGTTCATGCTGCTGGCGGTGCTGGGGTTGGTGGTGCTGGTGCTGGTCTGACCGGTCACGTTGCTGCCGCCGGGCACGGGCGAGGGTTGACGGGCCTGGAACGCATCGTTGTCACGTTTGCCAAAGAAGGGGTTTTGCACGGCCATGGGTTCGGATCTCCTGATAAAAACACCACGGATCGTAGAAGTTGCAGCGCAGCAAAACCGCCCTGATTGCGCAAGAACGGTAACCAAACCGCTCGTTCGTTGCATGCGCTTTCATGGCTTGCAGCATCACACAGCAAGCGCTGCGAATGCTACAAATTTTGCATCACCCGCAGCCGGCACCTGCAGCGGCAAGGGCCTCAGCAACTGCTGAAGTCCGGCTTGCGTTTCTGCATGAAGGCGGTGAAGGCCTCCTTGGCGGCGGGGCCGGCCATCAGGCGGGCAAAGCTCGCACCCTCTTCCTGCATGCGCGCCTGCACCTCGCTGGCCTGGCCGGCCTTCATCAGGCGCTTGGTCTCGATCAGCGCGGACAGGGGTTTGGCCGCCAGCTTGCGCGCCTGGGCCTGGGCCAGGGCGTTGCATTCACTGGGGGGCACGACGCGGTTCACCAGGCCCACCTCCTGCGCCGCCTCGGCCATGAAGGGCTCGCCCAGGAGCAGGGCCTCGGCCGCCCGGTGGTAGCCCAGCATCTGCGGCAACAGCAGGCTGGAGGCCGCCTCGGGGCACAGGCCCAGGTTCACGAAGGGCAGCGAGAACGCGGCGTTGTCGCCCGCGTAGACCAGGTCGCAATGCAACAGCAGCGTGGTGCCAATGCCCACGGCCGGACCGCAGACGGCCGCCACCAGGGGCTTGGGGAAGCCCGCCAGCAGGCGCAGAAAGCGCCACACCGGGCGCTCGCCCGCAAGCTCGGGCGCAGGGCCTTTCGAGGACTGCTGCAGAAAGTCGGCAATGTCGTTGCCGGCGCTGAAGATGGCCATGTCGCCCTGGAACACGACGCAGCGCACGGCGGCGTCCTGCGCGGCCTGCGCCAAGGCGTCGGCCATGGCGGCATACATGGCCTCGGTGATGGAGTTTTTCTTGTCGGCGCGGTTGAAGGTCAGCGTGGTCACACCAGCCTCGGTGTGCACCAGCATGTCTTGCGTGCTGCTCATGGCGTTCATTCCTTGTAGTAAACGATCTGGTGGCTGGTGGCCAGCAGGCTGCCGGCCTGGTTCCACAGCTGGGCCGACTGGTCGAAGAAGCCGTTGCGAAACTCCTGCGCACGCGCCTGGGCCAGCAGATAGCCGTCACCGGTCTGGGCCAGCAGCGCACTGCCGGCATGAAAGTACACGGTGATCGACACCGTGCCCGCCGGCACATGGCGCGCGCGGCGCAGCCAGACGCGCGGGTAGAACACGTCGCACATGGCGGCCAGCGCCGCAAAGTCCAGCGCGCGCTCAGGCGCGTCGCGCAGCCACAGCTGCGTCAGGCTGGTGTGGCCGCTGTCGTCCCACTGCGTGGGCAGCTCGCCCGTGACGGGGCGCATCTCATAGCGGTTCAGCCACTCCACACGGAACATCGGCGGGGTGCGCTGGCATTGCGCCGGCGCAGGCACGGCGGGCATGGGCTGGTCGCTCACGCCCCAGGTCTCGCGCCGTGCGGCGGTGACCACGGTGGCGGTGGTGGTCACCATCTGCTCGCCGCCGGCATTGGCCTGCTGCACCGTCACCATCCAGTGCTGGGTGGAGCGGTTGGTGCGCACCGGCGTGGCCTGCACGGTAAATGGCCCCTCGGCCACGGCGGCGGCGTAGTTCACGGTGAGCGACAGCGGCTCGCCCAGCAGCAGCGGGTGGCGCAGCACCGCCTGCAGCAGCGTGGCCGCTGTGATGCCGCCATAGGGCCCGACCATGTTCCAGTAGCCGGGCGTGGTGCGGCCGCTGAAATGGTCGGGCGCGCCGGGGTCAAGGGCCAGCGCGTCGTCGAAAGGATGTGTGGCGTGAGTCATGGCACCCAAGTGTGCACGGTTTGGGGCGGGGCCCGCGTCATGCGGGCGACCCTGGCCTCAAAGGCTTTCGAAGATGCCGGCCGCGCCCTGGCCCGTGCCCACGCACATGGTCACCATGCCGTACTTCAGCTTGTGCCGGCGCAGCGCATGCACCACGGTGGCGGCGCGTATCGCCCCGGTGGCGCCCAGCGGGTGGCCCAGGGCGATGGCGCCGCCCATGGGGTTGACCTTGGCCGGATCCAGCCCCAGCGTGTTCATCACGGCGAGGGACTGGGCAGCGAAGGCCTCATTGAGCTCGTACCAGCCAATGTCCGAGGACTGCAGGCCGGCGTAGCGCAGCGCGGCGGGAATGGCCTCGATGGGGCCGATGCCCATGATCTCGGGCGGCACGCCACGCGCGGCGTAGCTGACAAAGCGCGCCAGCGGCGTCAGGCCAAACTGCTTCACCGCCTTTTCGCTCGCCAGTATCAGCGCGCCCGCGCCGTCGCTGGTCTGGCTGCTGTTGCCCGCCGTGACCGAGCCGCGCGCGGCGAACACGGTCTTGAGCTTGGCCAGGCCTTCCAGCGAGGTGTCGGGGCGCGGGCCCTCGTCCAGGTTCACCGTGCGCGTCTTGGTCACGACCTCGCCGGTGGCAAGGTTGGGGCTGCGCTCAACGATCTCGAAGGGCGTGATCTCGTCCGCAAACTCGCCCGCCTGCTGGGCGCGGATGGCGCGCAGGTGCGATTCCAGCGCAAAAGCGTCCTGCGCCTCGCGCGAGACCTTCCACTGCTGCGCCACCTTCTCGGCGGTCAGGCCCATGCCGTAGGCAATGCCCACGTTCTCGTCTTTGGCAAACACCTCCGGGTTGAAGGATGGCTTGTTGCCGCCCATAGGCACCATGCTCATGGACTCGGCGCCGCCGGCAATCAGCACGTCTGCCTCGCCCACGCGGATGCGGTCGGCCGCCATCTGTATGGCGGTCACGCCGGAGGCGCAAAAGCGGTTCACCGTGACGCCACCCACCGGGTGGTTAAAGGCCAGGCCCATGGCGATGCGCGCCATGTTCATGCCCTGCTCACCCTCGGGGAAGGAGCAGCCGATGATGCTGTCCTCGATGGCCTTCGGGTCCAGCGTGGGCACCTGCGCCATGGCGCCGCGGATGGCGGCGACCAGCAGGTCGTCCGGGCGCGTGTTCTTGAAGTAACCGCGGCCCGAACGCCCGATGGGCGTGCGCGTGGCGGCGACGATGTAGGCGTCTTGTACTTGTTTCATGACAGATGTCCTTATGGTTTCACTCCCTCTCCCGCTGGCGGGAGAGGGTGGGGGTGAGGGTGACTCAGTGCCAGCGCAATCGCTTGCAGCACTGCTGCAAGCTCGGTCAGCACCTCATGGTTCCAGAATCGCAAGACCTGCCACCCTTGGGTATTAAGAAATTGCGTGCGTCGCTCGTCGTATGCCGGTGCCCGCCCCTGCACATGCTGTCCACCATCCCACTCCACCACCAGCTTGCATTCCACGCAGACGAAGTCTGCGATGTAAGGGCCGATAGGGTGTTGACGACGAAACTTATGCCCGCTCAACTGGCGTGCACGCAAATGGCGCCATAGCGTCTGCTCAGCGTCGGTGCCCTCTGCGCGCAGTGCCCGTGCGTTCTGCACCCTCACCCCTGCCCTCTCCCGCACGCGGGAGAGGGTGTTGGGCCTGCCCTGTATTTCCCCCTCTCCCGCTGGCGGGAGAGGGTTGGGGTGAGGGTGATTGCGTGCCATGGCTAATACATCAATTGCGCACCGGCTTACCCGTATTCAGCATGCCCAGGATGCGCTCGTGCGTCTTGGGCTGGCCGATCAGGTGGCAGAACACCTTGCGCTCTAACTGCATCAGGTATTCCTCGCTCACCAGGCTGCCCGCGTCCACGTCGCCGCCGCACACCACCTCGGCAATCATCGCGGCGATCTTGAAGTCGTAGGCGCTGATGAAGCCGCCATCGCGCATGTTCACCAGCTGCGCCTTGATGGTGGCGATGGCGCTGCGCCCGGCCACCGGGAACAGGCGCTTCAAGGGCGCGCGCCAGCCACCCGCGGCCATCGCCTTGGCCTCGTTGATGGCGACGAACAGCAGCTCGTCCTTGTGCGGCACGATGATGTCGCTATCGAGCAGGTAGCCCAGCTTCTTCGACTCCAGCGCGCTCATGCCCACCTTGGCCATGGCGGCGGCGGTGAAGCCCTCGCTCAGGAAGGGCAGGATGTCCTTGCCGGTGCTGGCGGCGGCGTTCTCGGCCGCGCGGCGGGCGATGTAGGTCAGGCCGCCGGCGCCGGGCACCAGGCCCACGCCCACTTCCACCAGGCCCATATAGCTTTCCATGTGGGCCACGCGGCGCGCGCTGTACACCGACAGCTCGCAGCCCCCGCCCAGCGCCATGCCGTGGATGGCGGCCACCACCGGCACCTGGGCGTAGCGCAGGCGCAGCATCAGGTTTTGCAGCTCATGCTCGATGCTGTCGATGGCATCCGCCCCGCCGACGACGAAGGCCGGCATGGTGGCTTCCAGATCCGCACCGACCGAGAACGGCGCATCACCCGACCAGATCACCATGCCCTGGTACTCGGCCTCGGCCAGATCCACGGCCTCCATCAGGCCCTCCATGACCTCGGGGCTGATGGCGTGCATCTTGTTCTTGATGCTGGCGATCAAGACCTGGCCATCGAGCGTCCAGGTGCGCAGCGCCTTGGATTCCGACAGGGTGGTGCCGGCCGTCTGCCAGTCGGGCAGACTGGCCTCGCCCAGCAATTTTTCAGGGAAAAGCTGTCTTTCGTAGACGGGCAGTACGCGGCGTGCTACAAACTTTTTCAGTGCCGGGCTCCACGATCCGTCGGCCGTATGCACGCCGCCGGCCTGGGCCACCGGGCCTTCGAAGACCCATTTCGGCAGCGGCGCGCTGCACAGCGCCTTGCCGGCATCGATGTCCTCCTGCACCATCCTGGCCACCTCCAGCCAGCCGGCCTCCTGCCACAGCTCGAACGGGCCCTGCTTCATGCCAAAGCCCCAGCGCATGGCCTGATCCAGGTCGCGCGCGGACTCGGCAATGTGCTCCAGGTGGATGGCCGCGTAGTGAAAGCCGTTGCGCAAAATGGCCCACAAAAACTGGCCCGGCGCGCCCTCGGCATTGCGCAGCAGTTTCAGGCGCTCGGCGGCAGGTTTTTTCAGCATGCGGGCGTAGACCTCGTCGGCCTTCTGGCCGGCGGGCACATAGTCCTCGCTGTCGAGCTCGAAGCGCAGGATGTCACGCCCCTGCTTCTTGAAGAAGCCGGCCTTGGACTTCTGCCCCAGGTTGCCCATTGCTATGAGCTTGCTGAGCACGGCCGGCGTGCCAAAGCTGCCGTAGAAGGGGTCGGTGTCCAGGCTCAGGTTGTCCTGCAGCGTCTTGATGACATGGGCCATGGTGTCCAGGCCCACCACGTCGGCGGTGCGGAACGTGCCGCTGCTGGCGCGGCCCAGCTTCTTGCCCGTGAGGTCGTCCACCACGTCAAACGTCAGGCCAAAGTTGTCCGCCTCCTGCATCGTGGACAGCATGCCGGCGATGCCGATGCGGTTGGCGATGAAGTTGGGCGTGTCCTTGGCCCGCACCACACCCTTGCCCAGGCCGCTGGTGACAAAGGCCTCCAGCTGGTCGATCACGCGCGCCTCGGTCGTCGGCGTGGCAATCAGCTCCACCAGCGGCATGTAGCGCGGCGGGTTGAAGAAGTGGATGCCGCAGAAGCGGTGGCGTAGGGCCTCGGGCAGCGCCTCGCTCAGTTTGGTGATGGACAGGCCCGAGGTGTTGGACGCCAGCAGCGCGTGCCTGGCCACATGGGGGGCGATCTTCGTGTACAGGTCCAACTTCCAGTCCATGCGCTCGGCAATGGCCTCGATCACCAGGTCGCAGTCCTTGAGCAGCTTCATGTGCTCTTCGTAGTTGGCGGGCTGGATCAGCTCGGCATCATCGGCCACACCCAGGGGCGAGGGCTTGAGCTTCTTCAGGTTGGCGATGGCCTTTTCGGCGATGGCGCTCTTGCTGCCCTCCTTGGCGGGAAGGTCGAACAGCACCACCGGCACCTTCACGTTGACGAGGTGGGCGGCAATCTGCGCGCCCATCACGCCCGCGCCGAGCACGGCGACTTTTTTCACATTGAATCGGGTCATGGTTTTCTTTCCAATTTATTCCACGCGCTGCCAGGTCTGGGTGCGCCAGAACGGGCCCAGGTAGCCGCGCACCTCCAGCTTCTTGCCGCCATCCACGGGCGTGAGGCTGGCGCGGTAGTCCTTGCCGTTCTCGGGGTCGAGAATCTTGCCGCCCTCCCAGACATCCTTGCCCTCGGCCTGCTTGCCGCCGCGGATGATCTCCAGGCCGACGATGGGCTGGCCCTTGCGGTCGTCCTGGCATTCGGTGCAGGTGGGCTTGGCGTCCTTGCGCAGGGTCTTTTCTATGCGCCCGCTCAGGGCGCCGGCGTTGTCCGTGACGCGGATCTCGGCCTTGGGCTCACCGGTCTTGTCGTCAATGCTGCGCCACAGGCCCAGCGGGCTCATCTGGGCCAGGGCGGGGGCGGCGATTGCCATTAAAACGATAGCTGTTAACGCTTGTTTCATAAGGACTCCGTGGCAATAGATAGCTAATTCGAGTATTTACCCCCTCACCCCTGCCCTCTCCCCCAAGGGGGAGAGGGAGCACCCAAATTCGGCACCGCGGTTTGGCTCCCTCTCCCGCAAGGCGGGAGAGGGCTGGGGTGAGGGTGGGAGACCTTTAGGCCAGCGCCGCGTCCGTGTCCATCAACACCTTGCTACCCGCGCGCGCCGTGCGCATCAGCATCACGGTCTCGGGGAACAGCTTGGCGAAGTAAAAGCGTGCCGTTTGCAGCTTGGCGACGTAGAACGGGTCGGCATTGCCCGCGGCAATGGCGCGCAGCGCCACCTGGGCCATGCGCGCGAACATGTAGCCGAACACCAGGTGGCCGGCCACGCGCAGGTAGTCCACGGCGGCGGCGCCCACCTCGTCGGGGTTTTGCATGCCCTTGAAGCCGATCTCGGTGGTGAACTTCGTCATCTGCTCGCCCAGCATGGCGATGGGGTTGATGAACTCGGCCATCTTCTCGTTCACACCTTCTTCAGCCACCAACGCGGCGACCAGCTTGCCGAATTTTTTCAGCGTCGCGCCCTGGTTGCCCAGCACCTTGCGGCCCAGAAGATCCAGCGACTGCACGGTGTTCGTGCCCTCGTAGATCATGTTGATGCGGTTGTCGCGCACGTGCTGCTCCATGCCCCATTCCTTGATGAAGCCATGGCCGCCGAAGACCTGCATGCAGGCGTTGGTGGCGGTGTGGCCGTTATCGGTGATGAAGGCCTTCACGATGGGAGTCAGCAGCGCCACCAGCTCGTCGCTGTCCTTGCGCACTTTTTCGTCGGGGTGGTGGTGCGACTGGTCCAAGAGCAGCGTGCAGTAGATCTGCAGCGCGCGCGCGCCTTCGGCGTAGGCCTTGGCGGTGAGCAGCATCTTGCGCACGTCGGGGTGCACGATGATGGGGTCGGCCTCCTTGTCCTTGGCCTTGGTGCCAGACAGGCTGCGCATCTGCAGGCGATCCTTGGCGTAGGCCAGCGCGTTCTGGTAGGCCACCTCGGTCAGCCCCAGCGACTGGTTGCCCACGCCAAGGCGGGCGGCGTTCATCATCACGAACATCGCCGCCAGGCCCTTGTGCGGCTCGCCCACCAGGGTGCCGACGGCGCCGTCCAGGCTGATCTGCGCCGTGGCGTTGCCGTGTATGCCCATCTTGTGCTCCAGCCCCGTGCAGAACACCGGGTTGCGCGCGCCCAGGCTGCCATCGGCGTTGACGTGGTACTTGGGCACCACAAACAGGCTGATGCCCTTGCTGCCCTTGGGCGCATCCGGCAGGCGGGCCAGCACCAGGTGCACGATGTTGGCCGCCATGTCGTGCTCGCCAGCGCTGATGAAGATCTTGTTGCCGGTGATCTTGTAAGTGCCGTCCGCCTGCGGCTCGGCCTTGGTGCGCAGCAGGCCCAGATCGGTGCCGCAGTGCGGCTCGGTCAGGCACATGGTGCCAGTCCACTCGCCGCTCACCAGCTTTGGCAGGTAGGTGGCTTTTTGCTCGGGCGTGCCGTGGGCCAGCAGGGCTTCGTAGGCGCCGTGCGACAGGCCGGGGTACATGGTCCAGGCCTGGTTGGCACTGTTGAGCATCTCGTACAGGCACTGGTTCATCACATGCGGCAGGCCCTGGCCGCCAAACTCGGGCTCGCACGACAGCGCCGCCCAGCCGCCCTCCACATACTGCTGGTAGGCCTGCTTGAAGCCCTGGGGGGTGGTCACCTCATGGGTGTCGCGGTTGAGCGTGCAGCCCTCCTCGTCGCCGCTGATGTTCAGCGGAAACGTCACGCCGGAGGCGAACTTGCCGGCCTCCTCCAGGATGGCGTTGACGGTGTCCACGTCCACCTCCGCGTGGCGCGGCATGGCCTTGAAGGCGTCGGTGACCTGGAAGACTTCGTGCAGCACGAATTGCATGTCGCGCAGCGGCGGGTTGTAGATGGGCATGGGTGGCTCCTGGGGTGGTAAGTGGTGAGTGGTGAGTGGTAAGTGGTGAGTGGTGAGTGGGCGACGGCATCAGGCGGCGTAGCGCGCCAGGATATTGTCGAAGCCCTTGTTGGCGCGGTCTATCGAGCCGGGGGTGTGCAGAAAGCGCGCCTCGTAGTGCAGCGCCAGGATCAGGCCATGGATCTCGAACAGCATCTGGTCTTCCGCCACGTCCGGGCGAATCTCGCCGCTGTCCTTGCACTGCGTGATGGCGCGCTTCATGGCGGCCTGCCAGGTCAGTACCGAATGGGCCAGCGCATCGCGCACCGGGCCATCGCGGTCGTCGAACTCCACGGCGCCGCTGATGTAGATGCAGCCCGAATCAATCTCTATCGAGGTGCGCTGCATCCAGTTGTCGAACATGGCGCGCAGTCGGCCAATGCCACGCGGTGCGTCCATGGCTGGAAAGAACACCTCTTGCTCAAAACGCTGGTGGTATTCGCGGATCACGGAGATCTGCAGCTCCTCGCGCGAGCCGAAATGGGCAAACACGCCCGACTTGCTCATGCCCGTCACATCGGCCAGCGCGCCTATGGACAACCCCTCCAGCCCGATATGCGTGGCCAGGCCCAGCGCGGCATCAACGATGGCCGCCTTGGTCTGCTGGCCTTTGTGCATGGCCCGCCCTTCGCGCCTGGGCGCGGCGGCAGTCTTGCGTGGGGTGATGGGTGGGGTCATGGGCAAAATAAAACGAACGATCGTTCTATTTTGCACAAAACTGCGGACTTGTGCCAGTCCTCGGTTGGTTGAGCAGTGTATTTACGGGTAAACCACTAGTCGCCCGCGAGGTGCGAGGGCTGCCGGTTGCCCCGACATTACCCCCTCTGCCTCTGGGAGAGGGTGGGGGTGAGGGCTTGCGGCCCAGCCAGAGACCGCACGCTATCTAGTCGATATGGCCAGCCAGGCGGGAATATGCAAGTCCCTACAGCAACAGCGCCAATGTAGCGTCCAACTGCTCGCTCGGCAGTCGGCGAAAGCCCGTACGCGCGTAACGTTGCAGCCGCCCGCGGATCAGGTCGCACAGCGCCGCTGCGCGCACCTGCGCCTGCAGCGTGGGCGCGGCCACGGCCTCTCCGGCCGGGCGCAGGCACTGGCGCAGCTGGGCCTCGATCTTGTCGAAGAACAGGTTCATGCGCTGCTGCAGGCGCTCGTTCTCGAACACCAGTGCATCGCCCACCATGACGCGCACCATGCCCGGGTTGTGCTCGCCAAACTGCAGCACCATGGCCGCGATGCGCGCGGCGCGCAAGGCCCCATTGGCCTGGTCACCCTGCTCCTCGATCTGGCGCACCAGGGTGAATACGCTGTGCTCTATGAAGTCGATCAGCCCTTCGAACATCTGCGCCTTGCTGGCGAAATGGCGGTACAGCGCCGCCTCGCTCACCCCCAGCTGGCGCGCCAGGGCGGCCGTGGTGACACGCTCGGCCCCCGGCTGCTGCAGCATGGCCGCCAGGGCCTGCAAAATCTGCTCGCGCCGCTCACCGGGCTGCAGGCGACGGCGCGTGACGCGCGCCTCGTCGGGCTTGGAGGACTCGGGATGGGCAGGCGTGAATTCAGACATATCGAAACAAATGTGTGCAATTGATTCTCGCACAGCCCGTCGAAATGCCCATGGGTGGATATGCGTACGTGGCTAAGTTGCAACTTTTGTTCCAAATCTGCAACCTTCACCATCTGCACAATACTGATCTGACAGCAGCCGATGCCATCTGTGCGTAGGAGCGGCTTCAGCCGCGAATGGCGCCATTCGCGGCTGAAGCCGCTCCTACAAAGCCAATAACCAAGCCGGATCAACCGCTGGCAGCCCTATCAGCTGCTGCGGATCATCGTGCCGTAGGCCTGGTCGGTCAGAATTTCGAGCAGCATGGAGTGCGGCACACGCCCATCCACCACATGCACCGCGTTCACGCCGGCCTTGGCGGCGTCAATGGCGCCGGCCAGCTTGGGCAGCATGCCGCCGGAGATGGTGCCGTCGGCAATCAGCGCGTCGATCTGCTGCGGTGTCAGCTCCGGCAGCAGCTGGCCAGCCTTGTCCAGTACACCAGGGATGTTGGTCAGCATCACCAGCTTCTCGGCCTGCAGCACCGTTGCCAGCCGGCTGGCAACCACGTCGGCGTTGATGTTGTAGCTCTCGTTGTTCTCGCCAAAGCCGATCGGGCTGATGACCGGAATGAAGGCATCGTCCTGCAGCGCCTTGACCACGCTGGGGTCAATGGCCACGATGTCGCCCACCTGGCCCACGTCGTGCTCGATGCTCGGATCCTTGTGGTCCAGCATCTTCAGCTTCCTGGCGCGTATCAGCCCGCCGTCGCGCCCCGTCAGGCCCACGGCCTTGCCGCCGGCGTGGTGTATCAGGCCCACGATGTCCTGCTGCACCTCGCCGGCCAGCACCCATTCGACCACCTCCATGGTCTCGGCATCGGTCACGCGCATGCCCTGGATGAACTGGCCCTTCTTGCCCAGGCGGTTCAGCGCCTGCTCGATCTGCGGCCCGCCGCCATGCACCACCACCGGGTTGATGCCCACCAGCTTGAGCAGCACCACGTCCTCGGCAAAGTCCTGCTGCAGCTCCGGGTCGGTCATGGCGTTGCCGCCATATTTGATGACCATGGTCTTGCCATGGAACTTGCGGATATAGGGTAGCGCCTGGGCCAGGATTTCGGCCTTGTCGCGCGGGGCGATGGTGGAGAGATCGGTCATGGAATGGAACCCGTTGGCGGCATGGAATAAAAGAGCGCAAATTGTGCCGTAAGACGGCTGCGCAACAGCTCATCGGCCCGGCCGCAGCCCATAGAGAAAGCCGGCGCCGCTCTTGCCCAGCAGCACCATCTGAGCCGAATACTGTGCTTCGTCGAAGGGAAACTTCCCCGAATGGATCAACACCATGCGCGCGCCCAAGGCCCGCATGGTCTGCTGGGTCTCCTCGGGCGAACGCATGCGGCACTGCTGGCTGCAGTCCGCAACACGCCAAAACGCCGCCCGTCCAAACCAATCACCGACGAGTTCACCGCGGTAGTAATAAAACGCATTTTCATAGCCCAGATCCAGTACGCGCGTTCCGTACTCCGGTGCCAAATCCTGTGCACGCTGCAACAGGGCGATCTCCGCAAAACCGTCACGCTGCGCCAACACGGTGGGCCGCTGCCACCAGCCTTGCACAGACCACCACGCCAAATACACACAACAAGCCAGTGCCAGCACAGCCAGGCCTCGCCTGCGCACAGTCCTGCCAATCCACGTCCCAGGCACAAACCAATGCACCACACGCCAGACCAACCCCACGCAAAGCAGCGCCGCCAGCGGCAAGACCGGCATCAAGTAGCGATCCACCTGGCTGATCCAGAACCAGAACAGCGTCACCACCAAGACCACCGCCCCAACGACGGCCCAAACGCGCGCCCCCGGCACCACCAGCAGCAGCGGCACAAAAAACGCCGCGTACAAATATGGCACCCTGGCATGCCATATGGCCTGCAAAAAATGCGCCCATTGCTTGGGCACGCCGTGCGACGCCTGCTCGGCCACCTGCAGCGCCATGTCCTGCGCCGTCCACAGGTAATAGCCAAAGACCGAGCCGCCTGCAGGATGTATGGGATCTCCCGTCAGCCAATAGCTGCGCAGATACCAAAACCCCGCCAGCGCGGCGCAAGGCAACGCATAAGCCAGCAGGTCGCGGCGCAGCGCCTTCGCCCGGTCTGGTGCGGCCAAGCAAAGCGACCGAATCAGCACCACGCCTCCCAGGGCAGCGGCCACCACCAGCCCATGGAACTTGATGCCCCCGGCAATGCCGGCACACGCACCGCCAAGCCAGAGCCAGGTGCGCGCACCGGTCGCCGCGGGTTGTGCCCACTGGGCCACCGCCAACACGGCCGCCATGCAAAACAGCGCCAGGGCAGCATCCACATAGGCAAACCCCAACGAATGCTCCAGGGCCGGCGTGCGCAGGTACAAGGCCCAGGCCAGAACACCCCAGCCGGCATGCCTGCACAACCATCGCGCAGCGCCCATCAACCCCAACAACGCCAACACCACGGGCCAGGTCGCCAGCCATTGCGCCAACCACACATCCACCAGCAGTCCTGCCGCAAACAGCAGGTGCATGAACGCGGGGAAATAGGGGAATCGCAGCCACTCGTTGGCCACCAAGGCGTGGTGATCGACGATCGTGCGCGCCATGGGCAGGTGATACGCCGTATCGTCCCAGGCCCCGGGGAAACGCCAGGACACCGCCACCGCCAACAGCACCGCGCACGCCAGCGCCAGCCATTCCCACGGGGCACACCTTGGCAGCAACCACGCCCTGCCGCGCCCCACCCAAGCCGCAACCGACACCGAAACGGCCATCGCGCCCGCCAGGCCTGGCCAATGAAACAGCCCCGCCACCGCCAACAGCAGCAGCAGCGCCATGGCAGCGCCCATACCCAGCACCTGCTGGAAAAACAGCTCCAGCACCCCGGGCAGAACCTCACGGCCTGGCGAGCGGCCGCGCCAGAACCCATGCCATACGCCCTGGCCCAGCAGCTGGAACCAACACACCCACGCCAGCGCGGCCAAGGCGCCCGACGCCCCAGGCGCACCCAGACCCATCAGCCCTGCATCCAACCCGGCACCTTGAAGCGCACGATGGCCACGTAAGCCACCACGTACAACACCATGAACAGCGCGCAAAACAACATCAAAAGCCCCGTGCTCTTCCATGCCAGCACCGCCGGCACCACCGTCAGCAAGGTAAACCCCCACAAATAGGGCGAGGTGCGGTTGTTGCGCTTGAGCATGCGCCGCGACACATCCTCATCAAACACCCGGCGTACGATGCGCCGATAAATCAACTGATGAAAGTGCAAGGCATCGGCAACCCCCGGCGACACCCCGCGCGCCAACTTCCGGTAAATGGAAAACATCGTCTCCCACACCGGGTAAATCAACAGCAACACCGGAAACCAGGGCGACACCTCGGGGTTGCGCTGCACCAGGGAAATGCTGGCGATCGCAATCACGACACCCCACACATAGGCACCACCGTCGCCGGCGAAAAGCATTCCACGCGGGTAGTTCCAGACCAGAAACCCCACCGTGGCACCGGCCGTGCACACCACCATCACGGCCAGGCTGCGATCGCCCACCTGAAGCGCCACATGCGTCAATGCCAGGCACACGGCAAAGGCCACTGCCCCCGCCAAGCCGTTATAGCCATCAATGATGTTGAACGCATGCGGCAGGCCCGTCACCGCCAGCAAGGCAATGGCCGTGCCCAGCCACGGTGCCAACCGCATCCAGCCATCCAACCATGGCAAATCCAGCCGTGGCACATTGAGACCGAGCAACACCACCGCCAATACCGCCGTCACACCAGACAACAGCAACCGCCAGCGCACTGTCAGGCGCTGCGTGGCGTCCTCGGCCATGCCGCCAACCACCGCCGGCAGCAAGGCCGCCACCCACAGTCCCACCCAAGGCCCCAGCCGCAGCGACCCTGGGTCGCCATATAGCGTGGACTGCAAGGCACCCAAGCCCCAGCTGATACCCACCCCTGCGAGCAAGGCCAGCCCTCCCAGGCGCGGCACATGGCCCGCATGGAAGCGCTGCGGCATATCCGCCCCATACAAACGCGCATGGCCATGGCCCCAACGCACCACGGCACCGGCAACCAGGGTCGAAATCAAAAAGGCCGTAAAAGAAATCAAGAGCATCGCGCGCCGATCCTATCGGCGCATGCGGGCCGACTATGTAACTGTTCTCGCTGCGGCCTCTGCGGCACCGGCAAAGCCTGCCATTGTCGCCGCAAATGCCATGACGGCTTTCGGCCAGGCGAGCCCCGTCATAATCCCTACATGACGCCAAGCAATGAAGACTTGCACTTTTATCAGCGCGAAATCCGCCCCGAGGAGCGCAGCTCGCTTTCCGTTCTGGCAGGCATGGTGCCCCCAGGCAGCCAGGTGCTCGATCTCGGCTGCGGCAGCGGTGCGCTCGGCCTGCACCTGAGCGCAACGCGCGGCTGCACCTGCGATGGCGTCACCCTCAACCAGGCCGAAGCCACACACGCACAGGCCCATTACCGCCGGGTGGAAGTTGCCGACCTGGAAACCGCCAGCCTGCCCACGCTTTTCGCTGGCCGGCACTATGACGCCATCGTGTGCGCCGACGTGCTCGAACACCTGCGCCGCCCCGAGCACATTCTGCAGGCCTGCAAAAGCCTGCTCAAACCAGACGGACGGCTACTGATCTCCGTGCCCAACGCAGCCTACGCGGGCCTCACCCTGGAGCTGATGCACGGCGAGTTCCGCTACCGCCCCGAAGGGCTGCTCGACCAAACCCACCTGCGCTTTTTCACGCGCCGCTCGCTGCAAAGGCTGCTGCAGGACAACGGCTGGGCCGTGAACGCCCTGCAAGCCATACGGCGCGAACTATGGGACTCCGAATTCCAGCGCACACCCGACAGCCTGCCCCCCGCCTTCACGCGCTACCTGCTGGCACTGCCCGACGCGCTCAGCTACCAGTTTGTCGCCAGCGTGCGCCCAACCAGCGCCCCTGCCAGCGCCATAGCGCCGCCCGTTGATGCGGCACCCGATGGCGCGGCCTTCACCGCACAGCTGTACTGGGGCCAGGCTGGCGCCTACGACGAATCCCGCAAGACCATTGCCAGCGGCACCATCGGCAGCCTGCGGCAAACACTGCGCTTTGAACTACCCGCCTGCTCCATGGACTATCCCGGCCTGCGGCTCGATCCCGCCGACCGGCCCGGTTTTCTGCATCTGCACCGTCTGCGGCTGTGCAACGCCGAGTCCCAAACCCTGTGGCATTGGACAGCCGACGCGCCCCAAGGGCAAAACCTGAGCGCCCAGCCCCAGAACCAGATCGCCTGGGCACCGGCGCCGGCCAGCGCCCCTGGCACCGTACTACTGCTGCTCACGGGCGACGACCCCTGGATGGAGCTGCCGATACCCACGTCGTTGCTGGCGCAATGCATGCACGCCGGCCCCAGTGTGCTGGAAGTGGAACTGGGCTGGCCCATGTCCGCCGACTACCTCGCCCTGGCACAACGCACGCAGGCCCTGCAGGCGCAGGCCGCACACACCGAGCACACCCTGGCCCAGCTGCAAACCACGCATCACCAGGCACGGCAAGAGCTTGCACGCCTGCACCCCCTGGCGCAGGAACATGCACAACTACAGCACCTGCACCACCTGCTGCAGAACGAGGTGCAGCAACTACAGGCCCAGATGCATATGCTGGAAAACTCCCGCGTCATGCGCGCCACGCGGCCCATCGCACGCCTCAAGCGGCAGCTGGTGCACCTGATGCAGGGCAACACGCCCGCTGCGGCCCCTGCCGCAGCCCAGCCTGCGCCACCCGCCAACGCGCCAACACAACCCGCACCACAAGCGGCACCTGACAGCATGGCGCAAACCGCAGCAGACACCCAAACACCCGCCGCTGTCCACACCCCGCAAACCGGCACCCCGGCCGCCGTCGTGGACATCATCATCCCCGTCTACCAAGGCCTCGCCGACACCCAGCGCTGCCTGGCATCCGTGCTGGGAAGCAGGCAACACACAGCCACGCGCATCATCGTCATCAACGACGCCTGCCCCAACCCCGAACTCACCGACTGGCTGCGCCAGCAAGCACAACAAGAGCCGCGCATCACCCTGCTCGAAAACGCCGAAAACCTCGGCTTCGTGCACACCGTCAATCGCGGCATGGCACTGTCGGCCGACAACGACGTGCTGCTGCTCAACAGCGACACCGAAGTCGCCGGCGACTGGCTCGACCGCCTGCGCCAGGCCGCCTACCGCGAAAGCCACACCGGCACCGTCACCCCGCTGTCCAACAACGCCACCATCTGCAGCTACCCGCGTTTTTGCGCAGACAACCCGCTGCCCCCGGGCCAGAACACCGCCAGCCTGGACGCCCTGTGCGCCCACACCAACGCCGGCATGGCCGTGCCGATACCCACCGCCGTGGGCTTTTGCATGTACATACGCCGCGACTGCCTGGCGCAGACCGGCCCGTTCGATGCCGAACACTTCGGCACCGGCTACGGCGAAGAAAACGACTTCTGCATGCGCGCCGCACGCCACGGCTGGCAACACCTGCTGGCCGTGGACACCTTCGTGCGCCACGTCGGTGGCGTCAGCTTCGGCGCCGCCAAAAGCCCGCGCGAGGCCGCCGCGCAAGCCATCCTGCAGCAGCTGCACCCCGACTACGAAGCCACCGTACAGGCCCACTTGGCGCAGGACCCCGCGCGAGCCTGGCGTGAGGCGCTGGACATCGCAAGGCTCAACAGCAGCCCGCACCCGCGCATCCTCGCCGTGCTGCACGGCGTAGGTGGCGGCACGCGCCGCCACGTGCATGAGCTCAGCGCCCACCTGCAAGGCCGCGCCCACTTCCTCACCCTCACACCGCTCGCCGACCACCGCCTGCGCCTGCAGTGGGACGCCCCTGGCGAGGCCTTCACGCGCGACTACCACGGCCTGGAACAGGCCGACGAACTGCTCGCCCTGCTGCGCAACATCGGCGTGGCCCATGTGCACTACCACCACCTGCTGGGCCTGCACCCCGACCTGATGCGGCTGCCCGAGCAACTGCAGGTCACCTACGACTTCACCGCCCACGACTACTACAACGCCTGCCCGCAAATCGCGCTGGTGGACGAAAACCACGCCTACTGCGGCGAACGTGGCGTGGCCCAATGCACCGAATGCCTGTGCGGCCGCCCCGCCCCCACTGGCGAAACCATAGAAGACTGGCGCCTGCGCCACCGGCTGTTCCTCAACGGCGCGCGCGCCGTGCTCGCCCCCAGCCGCGACGCCGCCCAACGCATGGCGCACTACTTTCCCGCCGCCAACATACGCCACGCACCGCACCTGGACATCGCGCCCGGCACCCCGCTGCCCCAACCCGGCCCGCGCCGGCTGTCCCCCGGCGCCAACCTGCGCGTGTTCGTGGTCGGCGCACTCAGCCGCATCAAGGGCGGCGAAACGCTGGAGATCGTATCGCTGGAAGCCGCCCGCCTGCAGGCCCCCATCGAACTGCACCTGCTCGGCTACCCCCACCTGCCCATGCGCCAGCAACCCCACGCCAGCCTGACCGTGCACGGCGCCTACGAAGACGCCGACCTGCCCCTGCTGCTGGCGCGCCTGCAGCCCGACCTGATCTGGTTCCCCGCGCGCTGGCCCGAAACCTACAGCTACACACTCAGCGCCTGCCTGCAGGCCGGCCTGCCCATAATTGCCACCGACCTGGGCGCCTTCCCCGAACGACTGGCCGGCCGCCCGTGGAGCTGGATACACCCATGGAACACCCCCCCCGGCGACTGGCTGGCCCTGCTGCTGGAGTTGCGCGCGCGGCACTACGTGGGCGCCGAGCCCCCCCTGCCCGCGCCCGGCCTGCACATCCCCTTGCCCGACGACACCCTGCCCGCCTGGTCCTACGACAGCGACTACCTCGCCGGCTTGGTGCCCCCCGACGAATCCGCGCCACAGCCCCCACCCACCGCCCTGCCCGCCACGCCCTAGTTACCCGCATTGTCCCCTCCCCCGCTGGGGGAGGGCTGCGGTGGGGGCCGGCGACGCCAGCGCACGTCTCGCCATGTATGCCAGCCCCCATCCCCACCTTCCCCCAGAGGGCTTGTGCATGAACAGATTTTTTCATAGCAACTTACGCTGCATTGGCGAACCTTTGTGGGTGTTTTTTCCTCTCCCCCAAGGGGGCGAGGGAGTTAAGCTCTCACAAGGCAAGCGTGTTGCGCTATCAAAAAGATGTGTGCACACCCAAGCCCAGAGGGCGAAGGAGCCTGCCGCAGCCCCATGGCAACGCCCTGAGACAAGTCGCTGACCAGCCTTTTTTTCACAAACATCCACACCGTGCCCCCACTACCGCAACGCCTGCGCCACCTGCCGCGCAAACTCCGCCTGCTCGCGCGCAGCCTGCGCCACCTGCTAAAAGACCGCGCCAACCTGGCGGCCAACCTGCGCCAACTGCGCGCCGCCTGGCGCGATGGCGGGCTGCGCAGCGTCAAGGCCGTGCTGGCCACCCTCGGGCGCGGCATGCCGCTGACCGACTGGCAGCAACACCGCGCCCACTTTGCCGCCACCGCCGGCCCCGCCATCCAGGCCGCCATAGCCGGCCTGCGCGCCCCCGTCACCATAGGCATCCTGGTGCCCACCTACAACACGCCCGAGCCCATGCTGCACGCCATGCTGCGCTCGGTGCAAGACCAGTGGTACCCCCACTGGCAGCTGTGTATTGCCGACGACGCCTCCACCCAGCCCCACGTGCGCCGCATCCTGCAAGACTACGCGCGCCGAGACAGCCGCATCCAGCTGCACCTGGGCGATGCCAACCGCGGCGTATCCCACGCCACCAACCAGGCGCTGGCGCTGTGCACCAGCCCGTTCACCGTGCTGCTGGACCACGACGACCTGCTCGAACCCCAGGCCCTGTACCGCGTGGCCGAATCCGTGCAGCAGGACGACCCCGACCTGCTCTACTCCGACGAAGTGCTGGTCACCCCCGACGGCGCCAGCGTGCTGCAGCAGGTATTGCGCCCCGTGTTCTCCCCCGAATACCTGCGCGAACACCCCTACATCGTGCACCTGGTGGGCTTTCGCACGGCGCTGCTGCGCGAGCTGGGCGGGCTGGACGAAACCCTCGCCATCTCGCAAGACTACGACCTCATCCTGCGCGCCAGCGAACGCGCCCAAACCATCGTCCACATCCCCGAGGTGCTGTACCAATGGCGCACCCACCCGGCATCGGCAGGGCACGCCCGGGCCGACGAGGTCATGCGCATATCGCGCGGTGTGCTGCAGCGCCACCTCGATCGCGTCGGCCTGGCTGGCCAGGTGCAGCCCGGCGCCTCGTTCAACTTCTTCGCGCCGCGCTATACACCCGCGCCCGACCAGCGCGTGGCCATCATCATCCCCACCAAGAACCATGGTGCCCTGGTGCGCCAATGCATCGACAGCCTGCGCGCCACCATACCGGCGGTGGACTACGACATCATCCTCATAGACCACGAATCCACCGACGCCGAATCCCTCGCCTACTTTGCCACCCTGCCCGCCAGCGGCACCACCGTGCTGCGCTACGCCGGGCCGTTCAACTTCTCGGCCATCAACAACTGGGCCGTGCGCCAGCTGCAGCGCCCCTACACCCACTACCTGTTCTGCAACAACGACATCGAAGCCATCGAACCCGGCTGGCTCGAACACATGCTGGCCCTGGCCCAGCAGAGCGGCGTGGGCATGGTGGGCGCCCAGCTGCTCTACCCCGACCGCGCCACCATCCAGCACGCCGGCGTGTGCGTGGGCGCCTTTGGCGTGGCCGAGCATTACGGCAAATTCCTGCGCCTGCCGCCCGACCGCGTGGACATTGCCCACCAGGGCCGCCTCATCGCCACGCACGAAGTCGCCGCCGTCACCGCCGCCTGCCTGCTGATGCGCCGCGACGCCTTCGAGGCCATAGACGGCTACGACGAAACCCTGGCCGTCGGCTTTGGCGACGTGGACCTGTGCCTGCGCACGCTGGAACAAGGCTGGCGCATCCTGTACTGCCCGCGCGCCACCCTGCTGCACCACGAATCGCTCACCCGCGGCAAGGCCGAAGGCTACGACCCCCACCCCGAGGACTCGGCCGCCTTCCTGGCGCGCTGGCAGGGCTGGATAGACCAGGTAGACCCCTACTTCCACCCCGCCTGCGAGCCGCGCCACACCTGCTGGCTGCCGCAAAGCCCACTGCCCTGCAGCGCCACGCTGCACCGGCGCATCTACCACCCCGCAGCGGCGGGCGAGCGGCAACGGCTGCAACGCACGGCGTAGGCGCCATGCTGCAAGCGCGCGGCATGGGTTTTAGCCCTTCCCCCCTTTGGACATTGGTATCTACACAGGTTGCGGCGCTGGGCCCTCCTCCCCTCTCCCGCGAGGGGAGAGGGAGCAATACCCGCGTCAATCAAGCGTTGTGCTGAGAAAATGATTAATAATTTATCCAAAACTTCAAATTTGGTTAAATTATTGCGCAAATGACTGGCGATGAATTTCATGCCCTCCTTGAACGCCAACTGCTCCTGCAGCTGGGCGACCGCCTCAAGCGCCTGCGCAAGGCCCAGCGCCTGGGTACGGTAGAGCTTGCAGCGCGCGCAGGCATGACGCGCAACACCCTGCGCGCGGTCGAGTCGGGCGACCCGGCACCGTCCATCGGCACCTACCTGCGCGTCATGTCCATCCTGGGTGTTGGCGGCGATCTGGCATTGCTGGCGGGCGATGTCTTGCAACCGGCGCCTGCGGGCTCCGCCGCCGCGCGTTCCCGGCATCCGGCCCCTGTGGTGCAAGTGCGCGTGCGCGCCGACCCAACCAGGCATCAACTGCAGGATTTACAAAGCCTGGCCCTGCACGAAGAAGCCGTGCGGCTGGCCAAGGCCGGCCCCGCCCTGGTGCAGCAGGCGCAGGGCACACTCCAGCGTTGGCTGGCCACCGGAGATGTTCGCTCTGCCGCCTTGTGGCGTGAGTGGGAAGACATCCTGAAGGCAGGCGCCTGGCGCAAGGTATTGGCCCGCACACGCCGTGCGCAGCAGTTGCGCCAGGCATCGCCGCTGGTCACGATCCTGCCGGCCGAGACTCGTCAGGCCATCCTGCAACAGGTGGGTGAACTCAGGAAGGGTATCGAGATGGGCAACGAGATGGGAGATGCGCCCGAGGAGCAGCCGTGACCCGAGAGGAGCTGGAGCACATCATCCGTGCCAGCGGTGACATCACTGACCAGTACGAATTTGTCATCGTCGGCAGCCAGTCCATCCTGGGTGCGGTGCCCCGGCCCGGGGATGTGTTCACGGTGTCCATGGAAGCAGACATCTAACCCCTGCAGGCACCGGAGTTGGCCGACAGGATCGACGGTGCCATCGGCGAAGGCTCGCAGTTCCATGAAACCTACGGCTACTACGCGCAAGGCGTGGGGCCGGAAACGGCCTGCCTGCCAGCCGATTGGATGCAGCGGGTGCATCGCATCCAGAACCGCAATACCCAGGATCGCATCGGGTACTGTCTGGACGCTCTTGACCTCTTCCTCGCCAAGGCTGTGGCTGCGCGGGAGAAGGATCGAGAGTTCTGCATCGCACTGCTGCAGTACGGCTACGTGACCCTGGACGCCGCTATGGCGCTGGTGGGCAACATGCCTCTGGATGCCAAGGCGCAGCAAACCTTACGGGCAACGATACGACGGTGGGCAACAAGCACCATCTGATTCCGTTTCTAAATCATTCGTGTCTAGGCGCGAAGCCGCAGGCAGTGCTGTAGCACGACAAGGCGAAGCAACAACGACACGGGTGATTTAGAAATGGAATGAATCGGTTGTAACGCGAATATCAGCACCCACCCCACGTCCGCCGCGTGTTGGCGAACACTCTTACGCGCATCGCGCGCCCAAAAGTACCAGCCTTGATACTTGACTTGATTTCCACACCTGCGGGCCGGCGTATACAGTGCCAGGCCAACAGGCACAAAAACAACGCATACCATGTTTTATGCGCAATCTTTGTATCAAAACGCTTGCAACATCGTCGCGGCCCGCTACACTGCCCCCAACCCGCCCGGGCTGCTATCGAAATGCGGAGCAATCCGGCCACCGAACCAGCAGCCTTGCACCGTGGTGTTGTTTTTCAACACAACGCGCTACGGGAGGGGAAAGCGGCCGTCAAACGCCAAAAAGCCTGTGCTAACATCAATCAGCGTAATCAATCTTGGTAGTTGCGCTTTCAATTTTTTAACTGGAGTTCATACATGAGAAAGAATCTTCTCGCTCTGAGCATTGCTGCCATGGTTGGCGGCCTGACCGCAGGTGCCGCAAATGCTGCCGTGATCAATACCGGCGCAACCGCTACCGGTCTTGCAATTGCCAATAACGGCATCGGCAACACCCTGTTGGTGCCCTACTTCTCGACCCAGGGCACCAACAAGACCCTGCTGAACATCGTCAACACCGACACGGTGAACGGCAAGGCCATCAAGCTGCGTTACCGCGGTGCCTCCAACTCCGACGACCTGTTCGACATTACCATCTACCTGTCGCCCGGCGACATGTGGACGGCCGAAGTGGCCGCCGACGCCGACGGCTTCTCGCGCCTGGTGACCAACGACAACAGCTGCACCCTGCCGTCCGCCGCCGACATCAAGGCCGCCAACAACGGCCGCTTCAAGACCAACCGTGTTCAGGGCGGCGACAAGGCCCAGACCCGCGAAGGCTACATCGAGATCCTGAACACCGCCGATATTCCTCCCGGAACCGGTGCCAGCGGCGCCAACAGCGCCCTGTACACAGCCATCAAGCATGTGAAAAATGTTGCGCCTTGCACGCAATCGGTGATGGATCTGCAGGAAAACGACCTTGTTACGGCTGCTGGCCCCAACAATTTCACGACTCGCGGCTATGCCAACCCCACCGGCGGCCTGTTTGCCAACTGGGTTCTGGTGAACGTGGCTGGCTTTGCATCGCACTCCGGCGAGGCTGTGGCCGTGCGCTCCGTTATCACAGCTACCGGCGCTTCAGCCCCTGGCAACATCGTCTGGTTCCCCCAGACGACGGATGCTCCCACCGGCACGGTCGCCGAGTTCACCGCAGATCCTCTGCTGACCTCCCCCGGCTTCGCTGGCAACGTCGCCAACTACGACTTCCCGGATCTGTCCACGCCTTACTTCGGCGCCCTGTCTGGTAATGCACCATCGGCACAGGCCAACGCTCTGAGCGCGGCCATTGCCGCCAGCTCGGTGAGCAACGAGTACCTGACCGACGCCGGCTTCTCGACCGACTGGGTGTTCTCCATGCCCACGCGCCGTTACCACGTGGCACTGGACTATGCGGCTCCCGCTGCAACGCGCCTGCTGTTCCGCGCTAATACGGCCGCTGGTGACACGACCACCGCCGGCTCTGCCGGCACCAACTACTTCAACCAGACCAACACCAGCCTGAACGGCGCTGGCACGCAGGCCTGCGTGAACCCTGGCTCCGGTACGCGTGGCTACAACCGCGAAGAAGACACCCAAAGCACCTTCGTGATCTCGCCCGACTCGGCCGTGAAGCTGTGCGGTGAGACCAGCGTGCTGGCCTTCAACGCCGCAGGTGCTGATTCGGTGCTGGCAGCCGCCATTGCTCGCAACGAAATCAAGACCAACTTCAAGGAAGGCTGGATGCGCATCAACACCAACAACGGTGTTCGTAACGGCGCCGTCGGTCTGCCGGTGGTTGGCTACGCAGCTGCCAAGGTCAGCGGCGTGAACCTGGGTGGCACCTGGGAGCACCGTTACGGCCGTTAATCCACGGCTAGCTTAGTGCACTGCACAAAGGCGGGGAACCTTCCCCGCCTTTTTTGCGTCTATGCTTTTATGCGCCTGCGCGCAGTTGTTGTAACCCCTGTTCCGTTTGCATTTCTTCATGTCTGTGTCCTTGTCTGCCTTGCGTCTACTCCCTTCCCTGTGTGCCCTTAGCCTGAGCTGCACCCTGCTGGTCAGCCACGCAGCCGATACCCCGCTGATGCAGGGCGCCGGCGTGGCCATTACCACCGCTGACCTGCACAAGGAACTGCAGCGCATGCCCCCCGAGATGCGCGCCGAATACCTGGGCAGCGCCCAGGCGCTGGGCGAGGTGGTGGGCACCATGTACCTGCGCCGCGCCCTGGCCACCCGCGCCGAGCAGCAGGGCCTGCAGCGCCAGCCGAAGACCGCGTATGAACTGCAGTCCCTGCGCGAGGGCGTGCTCGCCGACGCCGAGGCGGCACGCGTGATTGACGCCGTGCAGCCCGACGATGCCACGCTGGAGCAGCGTGCCCGCAGCATCTACCAGGGCGAACCCGCGCGCTTTCAGGTGCCTGCCCAGCAGCGCGCCAGCCATATCCTGATCAAGGGCCGGGACGACGCGGCCAAGGCACGCGCGCAAAAGCTGCTGGATGACTTGAAGGCCGGCGCCGACTTCGAGGCCCTGGCGAAACAATATTCCGAAGACCCCGGCAGCGCCGCCCGCAGCGGCGACCTGGGCTGGTTTGGCAAGGGCAAGATGGTGGCCCCGTTCGAGGCCGCAGTCGACGCACTGCAGCAGCCCGGCGCCCTCAGCCCCCTGGTGGCCACCCAGTTCGGCTGGCACATCATCCGCCTGCAGGAGCGCAAACCCGCTGCAATGCGCAGCTACGAAGAAATGCGCGACACCCTGAAGGCCGAGGTGCTGACCGACCTGCGCAAGCAGGCGCGTAGCGGCCTGATGGCCGGGCTGCGCGATCAGGGCAAGGGCAACGCCACGGCGCTGGAGGCCTTCATGGCAGAAGAAAAAGCCAAGCTGCCAGCGGCCGCCGAGAGCAAGCCGCAGTAAGCGGCCCAGGGTGCGGCCGGGCCGCACCCCGCGTGACGATGCAGACACTGCTCGATGAGGCCCGCACCCTCTGCCGCCTGCGCGCCCTGTGCTGGACGCTGACGCGGCGCGAAACCGCCGCGCGCTACGCCGGCACCGCCCTGGGCGCGGCGTGGGCCTATGCCCAGCCGCTGCTGACCGTGGCCGCCTACTACCTGGTGTTCGACGTGGTGTTTGCCATGCGACTGGGCGAGGGCGCGCCCACGCGCGCCGTGGGCACCTATCTGATCGCCGGTATGTTGCCCTGGATGGCCTTTGCCGACGCGCTGGCGCGCGCCATGGCCAGCCTGGTGGACGCCGGCCCCATTTTGCAAAAGAACGCCCTGCCGCCCATGCTGTTCCCGGCGCGCGCGGTGCTGGCCAGCGCTGTGGTGTTTGCCCCGCTGCTGGCGCTGCTGCTGCTGGCCTATGCGCCGCTGCATGGTTTTGCGCCGGCGCTGCTGGCCTACCCACTGCTGGTGCTGCTGCAGGTGCTGCTGTGCGCGCTGTGGGGCGCGGCGCTGGCCATTTTGGCGGCGGCGCTGCGCGACACCATGCAGGTGGTGGCGTTTGCGCTGTCGCTGGGGGTATTTTTGTCGCCGGTGCTGTTTCCGGCGCATTTGTTTCCGGCCGGCTGGGCCTGGGCGCTGTGGCTCAACCCCATGACGGCCTGGGTGGGCGCATACCAGACCATTTTGCTGCAGGGTGCCTGGCCCGCACCCGCCGCCTGGGTGGGTATGGCCGTGTGGCTGGCCCTGGGGGCGTTGCTATTGAACCTGCTGCTGCGCCGCAGCCGCGACCAACTGACGGATTGGCTTTGAACCTAGGTTAAATGCTGCTGCCATCGTCCACCATTGAAAGCGCCCCCGCCGGCGCCACGACGCTCAAGGTCAGCGGCCTGGGCAAGGAGTACCGGCTGTTCCAGTCGCCCCAGCAGCGGCTGTGGAGCCTGCTGGGCGGGCGGCGCAACTACCGCAGCCATTGGGCGCTGCGCGGCGTGTCGCTGGAGCTTAAACGCGGGCAATGCCTGGGGCTGATTGGCGACAACGGCGCGGGCAAGAGCTCGCTGCTCAAGCTGCTGGCGGGCACCATGCAGCCCTCTGAGGGGCAGATCGCGCGCAGCGGCCGCGTGACGGCCATTCTGGAGCTGGGGGCGGGCTTTCACCCCGATTTCACGGGGCGCCAGAACCTGTACTTTGGCGGCAGCCTGATCGGCATCACGGCGGCGCAGATGCAGGGGCTGGAGGCGGGCATCATTGCCTTTGCCGAGCTGCACGAGGCCATTGACCGGCCGGTGAAAACCTATTCGTCGGGCATGGTGGTGCGCCTGGCGTTTGCGCTGGTGACGGCCATGGAGCCCGAGCTGCTGATCATCGACGAGGCGCTGGCCGTGGGCGACCAGCATTTTCAGAAGAAATGCGTGGAGCGCATCGAGGCCTTTCGCAACAACGGCTGCACGATCTTGTTTTGCTCGCACAGCCTGTACCACGTGCAGCGCCTGTGCGACCAGGCCCTGTGGCTGCACCAGGGCAGCCCGCGCGCGCTGGGGCCCACCATGGAGGTGGTGGCCGCCTACGAGGCCCATGTGCGTGCGCAGCAACGCGGGGCGGCGGATGCGGAGCCTGAGCCCGCCCTGGCCGCCACGGGTGCTACCGCCGCGCCTGTGGGGCCGGCGCCCGAGCATGCCCACCTGGAGTCCGTGGATCTGGCCGGCCTGCTGCCCGCCAGCGGCGGTGACTGCCCGCGCCTGGGCACGCCCGACCTGCGCATCACCCTGCGCGCGCGCACGGCTGCCGGCGAGCGGCCCCATCTGGCGGTAATGCTGGAGCAGGCCGGCGGCGGCATTGGCATTACCACCGCCGGCACGCATGTGGATGGCTTTGCGGTGCAGCAGAGTGCCGACGGCACCTGGTGCGCCAGCATCACCTTTACCGGCCTGCCGCTGCACACCGGCCAGTACAGCGTCAGCGCCTATTTGTTCGATGCGTCGGGCCTGGTGGTGTATGACGAGTGGAAGGACTGCGCACGCTTTCAGCAGGTGTTTGCCCTGTCCACGCCTGGCCTGGTGCGTTTGCCGCACCACTGGAGCTAACGGCATGGGCCGCTGGTCCAGACAACGCCTGCGCACCGAGCTGCGCGATGCCGCAGAGCTGGTGCTGGCCCCCGGCCTGGCGGCGCTGCTGCCCTGGCGCTGGTGTTTTGCGGTGTTCAAGCGCCTGGCGCGCCTGCCCTGGCTGTACCGCGCGGCCTGCCAGGCGGCCTTGCAGCAGGCCCAGGCGCTGGGCCAGGTGCGCGCCGGTGACCAGGCGCGCTGGCTGGCCCTGCGCCGCCTGGTGACGCTGGTGGACCATGCCGATCAGTACCTGGCCGCCACGCGATCGGACGCTTTCATGCACCGGCATCTCGTTGTGGATGGCCAATGGCCCGATGCGAACCAGGCCGGCGTGTGCCTGACTTTTCACTGGGGCGCGGGCATGTGGGCCCTGCGCCACGCCGGCGCCCACGGCCTGCGCGCCCACGCCCTGGTGGCGGCCATGGAGGGCACTCCATTTGCCGGCCGCGCCGTGCTGCACCGCTATGTGCTGGCGCGCACGCGCAGCGTGGGGAACGCCCTGCGCAATGCGCCGCTGGTGGTGTCGGGCAGCCTGCGGCCGGTGATCCAGGCACTGCGCCGGGGCGAGCAGGTGTTTGCCGCTGTGGACGTGCCCGCCGACCAGGTGGATGCCAGCCTGCCGGTGACGTTGTGCGGCATGCAGGCGCGCATCCCCAAGGGTTTGCTGCGCCTGGCGCAGGACATGCGGGTGCCGGTGACGGTGTATGTGACGGGGTTTGACGTGCGCAGCGGTGCGCGCTGGCTGCGCATTGCCCAGGTGCCCGCGCAGGACGACGTGCAGGCGCTGGCCGACGCGGTGTTCCAGCACCTGCAGCAGGCATTGGCGCAGGAGAACGCCTTGTGGCATTTCTGGGGCGAGGCGCCGCGGTTTTTCAGCCAGGGTTGAGCCGACCGCTTGCGCCGCGTTGCTGGATGGCGCACTGCACCCGTTGGGCGCCAGTTTGAGCACCTTCACCCTCTGGGCATGGGTATCTACACATCTTTTGTATAGCGCGTGACGCAATATCAACGCGGCTTTGCGGCTGTTTCTCCCTCTCCCGCTGGCGGGAGAGGGTGGGGGTGAGGGTGGCCAATGCCAGCGCCGCGCCCATCACCCCCTCACCCCTACCCTCTCCCCCAGGGGGGCGAGGGAGTTGAAACCCGCTTCACATAAGCGTTGTGCGCTACCAAAAATATGCTTAGATCCCCATGCCCTCAGGCGGATGGCTGGAGCGGTGGCTGGGAGCGCCGGCGTCCCGCCGGCATGGAGAATCCACGAGCGTCGCTGGCCCCCACCCCCACCCTCCCCCGGAAGGGGAGGGAGAAACAGCCCCGAGCGCTGGGTGCTACCAACAACCATGCCGGCGAGACGCCGGCGCTCCCAGGGCCAAAACAGCTAGTGCAGTGTTTGATGCTTGATGGAACAAATAAAACCGATGGATTTTTGATCTGGGCAAGGCGCAAACCGTAGCGATAGCCGTAGCTATCGCGAGGATTTGCAACGCCGCCCAGGCCGAAAAGGCGCGGTTTTATGTTCCAGATAGCGTCGAACACTGCACCAGCGCTGCTTTGGCCAGGACGGCAGTCAACCCTTTTTTGCCGGTTCCATGGTTGCTGGCACGGGGCCAGGGGGACTGTCTGACGGCCGCCTGTCCAGCCACACCAGCGGCCAGGGCGCCAGCAGGGCCCAGGCGCGCAGGTGGGGTAGTTGGGTGATGCCGGTTTCGGGGTATTCGCCGGGGCGCGGAACGTAGCGCGTACCAAAGACATGGTCCCATAGCTGGGTGAACACGCCGAAGTTTCTGTCGTAGTGCCGCTCTTCGATGGAGTGGTGGATGCGGTGGTAGGCCGGGGTGATGATGCAGCGCTCCAGAGGCCCGAAGCGCAAGGCGACGTTCCAGTGCATCAGGATGCCGTTGAGCACGATGAAGGCCAGCACCCAGCCCGGCGCGTCCTTGGCGCCGCCCATCAGCACGATCAGCGGGCCGGTGATGATGAAGAAGCGAAAGCCTTCCTCCAGCCAGTGGTGCCGGCCCACCGAGGCGGCGCAGACGTTGACGTCGGAGTGGTGCACCATGTGGTAGCGCCACAGCCAGGGAACCTGGTGCTGGGCACGGTGCAGCCAGTAGTACAGAAAGTCAAAGCAGGCCAGATACAGCAGCCACAGCCCTATCTGCCGTGCCGGTGTATGGGCCCATTGCCTGAAGTGCAGCAGGTCTTGCGGTACATGGCCCTGCAGGGTGTGCAGGGCGGTGCCGAGAACGGTCATGCCCAGCGTCAGCCCAACAGGTATGTAGATGATGTTGCCGATGACGGTGGGCCAATGCAGCTTTTTGCCCGGCCGCATGACTTCGAGCGCCATGGCCACCGCCAGCACGGGCCACCAGGGCTGCAGCCCGGCGAGCACTGCGCGCCAGTTGTTGGCGGCGGTTGTGAGCAGCTCGGTCATGGCCGCGCTTTGACGGGGTGCAGGCATCTTGCCGGCAGGCGCGTGTCCGCGGCGGCCGCGTCGCTGCGTCCGGAAAAATGATAATCAAAACAGGCTTGTGCGCCGTGAATACGGCGCCAGGAGCTATTGAAAATATAGTCCATTACACCCCAAGAGAAAGTCAGGCAGAGCGGCCTGTCAGCGCTGGTAGAACCACCACTGCCCGTCTTCCCGTATCCAAGTTTCCCACATGGTGGAGGGGATGGGCTTGGAGCCAAAGCCCCGCGCCACGACCAGGACTCCCACCTCGACTTCGGCGCGGCAGCGGTCGGCCTCCGGGCAGTCCACGTTGATCACCTTGGGCTCGACCCAGGCGGCGTTGTTGCCAAAGCTGTTGCGATAGCTGTCCACGCTGTTGAGGGCACGGTAGGACGGGGGGAGGTAGGTGTAGGCTTTATCGAAGTCTTTTTTCAGCAGCAGGTCAACGCGTTGCTGGGCGCGGGTCTTGACGACATCCTCCGGCTTGGCCGGCGGCTGGGTTGCGCAGCCGGAAACCAGGGCAACGCCCATGGAGAGCATCAGGGAAGCAAGGGTTGTCTTTGCGTATTTCATTGGGTTTGACAGGGTTGACGTGATTCATGGAGCAGCGGGCGGCTGCACGGCCGGCCCCGCTGGCAGCACCGGCGCTGGCTGAGCTGGCACCTGATTCGGGGTGATGGACAGCAGCCCCTTCATGCGGTCGCGCAGGTCTTCGCTGATTTCGCGCACGTCGATGTCGCTGCGCACCACCTTGGGGGTGATGATGACGAGCAGCTCGGTGCGCGCGCCGGTGCGTGTGGTGGTGCCGAACAGGTTACCCACCAGGGGCAGGTCCTGCAGCAGGGGCACGCCGCCCTTGCCACGGGTGTCGCTGTCCTTGATGAGGCCGCCCAGCACGATGGATTCGCCCGAGCGCACGGCCACCTTGCTGCTGATCTGGCGCTGCATGAAGGTGGGCTGGTTGTTGGCGGTGGCGCTGATGGTGTCGGTGACGTCGGTGACGGTCTGGTCGATCTGCAATGACACCAGGTTGCCGGCATTGACCGAGGGCGTGACCGCCAGGTTGACGCCAGTGTCGCGGTACTGCACGGTGCTGGTGACCGCGCCCGTGCCGGTGAGGATGTCGGTGGTGCTGGTGAGCACGGGGATCTGGTTGCCCACGGTCATCATGGCCAGGTGGTTGTCCAGCACCATCAGCGAAGGGTTGGAGATCATCTTCACGCTGGTGTTTTTGGCCAGCGCGTTCAGGGCCACCCGGATCTTGCTGGCCGAATTGACCAGCGAATAGGTGAAACCCTGCGCCGCGGCGGTGGCCAGGCTGCCCGTGGCTGCGGCTATCGCCCCGGCACCTGAGCTGAGCTGGCCAGCGCCCTGGTAGCCCCCGCCGACGCTGCCGTCAAAGGCCCATTGCAGGCCGAAGTTGAGGTTGTCGTTGAGGGTGACTTCGATGATGGAGGCTTCTATGAGAACCTGCGTGGGCGGCTGGTCGAGGCGCTTGAGGGTGGTTTCGATCTTTTCGAACTCGGCGCGCGTGCCCCACACCAGCACGGAGTTGTTCAGGTCGTCGGACATGACGCGCACACCGCCTATGGCCGCTGTGACGGGCGCGAGCTGCTGCCCGGGCTGGGTGGTGCCTTGCTGGGAACGCGCGTTCATCAGCCCGGTACCGGTGCCGCCGAAACCCGTGTTGACGCCGGAATTAAAGCCACCTTGCACCCCGAGGTTGCGGGTCCCGAAAGGGTTTTGCAAGGAGTTGTTGCCAAAGGCACCCTGCCCCGTGCCGCCATAGGGGTAGCTACCTGTGGCACCGGTAGCCGTGGCCAGGCCGGGGGCCACGCCGCTGTTGGCATAGCCGCCGGCAGGTGCACCACCAAAAATGCCCTGCAGTACGCCGGCCAGGTGGCGCGCGTTGCCGTTTTGCACGCGGTAGATGTGCAGCTGGGGCTCGGCACCGCCGTCGCTGGGCCGGTCGAAGCGTTCGATCCAGCGGCGCGCCTGGTCCAGGTAGGCGGCGCGCGGGGTGACGACCAGGATGCTGTTGATGCGCTCTATGGGCAGCACGCGCAGTGCGCCAAACAGGGGGTTGTTTTCAGCCAGCGCCGCGGGCGTGGCGGCACCTGCCTGCGCAGTGGATTGCGTGGTAGTGGCGCCGGGCCGGGGCGCTGCCGCCCCGCCTGGTGCCGCTGCGGTGGCGCCGCCGCCGCCCGCGATGAGCCGCAGGGCGGCCTCGACCTCGGCCACGGAGGCGTATTTGAGCGGGAATACGCCCACCGACATGCCCTTGAGCAGGTCTACGTCGAAGGTGTTGACGATTTCCAGCCAGCCTTCGGCCTGGCTGCGTGTGCCGGCGAGGATCAGCAGGTTGCGCACGGTGTCCACGCGCAGCAGGCTGTCGGCGGGCATCATGGGGCGCAGGATGGTGGCCATTTCGCCCGCGCCTATGTATTGCAGCGGCACGATGATGGGCCCCATGCCGGGCGGCATGGCGGCGGTGTTGATCTGGCGTACGCCAGAGCTGACGCCCTTGAGCGCATCGGCGCGGCCGACGTGGTAGCTGCCGCGCGCGTCGCGCACCATTGCCAGGCCATTCACCGAGAGTGCGCTTTCGAGCAGGAACACGGCCTGGTCAGGGGCCACGGGTGCCCTTGTGGCCAGGGTGACGGCGCCATTGAGCGGCGGGTACAGCAGGTATTCGACCTTGAGCAGGTCGCCCAGGATGGTGCGCACGACCTCGGCGATGGGCGCCTCTTCAAAGCTGAAGCTGATGGGCGCGCCGGTCAGCGGCGCCGCCGCCTTGGCCGGCGCGATGACCTGGTCGTTGCCGCGCAGCATGCGTGGCTCGCCCTTGGTGGCGGCGTCGGCCCCGGGGTCGTCACCGGGCTTGGCAGCCGGGGCCGGGGCTTGCGCCGTGGGCATGGCGCCGGACGCTGGCGCGGCGGGCTGTGCCAACGCCACTTGGCAGCACGCGGCAGCGATGGCCAGAGAAAAAATGTGCTTGTTGCTTGGGGTCATGACTAGTATGCGTTGATGGCCCGGATCACGGGCCGAAACGGCTTTTGCGCGGGGCGGCGGCTGGGGCGGCGGGCGGCGGCGGCGGCGTGGCTGCCTCGGGCGCCGAAGGCGCGGCTGCAGGGGTGGGGGGCGGCAGCGGCGCGTTGGCCGTGGCCGGCACGCGCGCCATTGGGTCAGCCGCGGCGGAGCCGACCTTGGCACGCAGCAGCGGCAGTTCCCGCGTCTGGCCGGCACTGGTGAATATGGCGGCCCGCTCCTGCACGGATTGCAGCTGCCAGCCATTGATGCTTTCGTTCAGGCGAATGCGGCGGGCTTTGCCCTCGATGCGCACGATGATGCCGCTGGCCGCGCCGGACTGGTAGATGCCCAGCACCTGTGCGTTGGCCAGCAGATCAGGCGGCGGCGCGGGGGTGGGCGGCGGCGGCGGCGGCGGCGGGCGGCGCGTGCTGGAAAACAGCGGGCGTTCGAGCAGGGCCAGGAAGGCGCTGGTGGACACGGGCTGCTGCGTGGGCAGCGCGGGCAGCATTTGCTGGAAATCGGGCTGTATGGCCGCGGGGCGCACCCACTGCAGGTTGCGTAGCTGTCCCTGCGGGGTGATCCACATGGCGGCCAGGCCCAGGCCCAGGGCGACGTTGAGGGCCACGAGCGCGGCCAGGATGGGGCGTTTCATCACCAAACTCATGACGACAGGCGCCGCAGTATGAGGAAGTTGAACTGCACCGACAGGCGCTGCACGCCGCGCTCGGGCACGCCCTGGGCCTGGATGTTGATGGCGTCGAGCAGCACCACGGGGCGCTGCTCGGCCATGCCCACCAGGGCGCCTTGCAGGGCGACGATGTCGCCCTCGGCGCGCACCGACAGGGGGATGCGCTCCAGGCCGGATTCTTCCTTGGAGGGCAGCACCTGGCTGCTGGAGATGGTCATGCCGGCGGCCGTGAGCAGGCTGCGCACGCGCTGCTGGGCGTCGTTGCCGATCTGGTTGGAGTCCTGGTCGGGGGCGTGGCTGTACAGCGCTTCGAGTTCGCCGGCGCGTGTGCTGGCCATGGCCAGCGCCTCAGTGCCGGCCTTCAGGCCCATCAGGCGTGCGTAGCGCGGTTCGACAAAGTCGGTCAGGCGCGCCTGCACCCATTGGTGTTTGTCGTAGACGTACAGGCCGCCGACGGCGGCGAGCGCGATGAGGCAGGCCACGGTGGCCAGCGGCACGAGAACTTGCCTGCCCAGGTACTGCTGCATGAGTCTGGCGTTGGAGGTGGGTGCGGACATGCCATGTGCCATGGGCTCAGCCCCCCGAGGTGAAGCGGCTTTTGCGCAGTGCCGCGGCGCTGGCGGGTTCGGCCGACGCGCTGGCGCCGGCCGCGGGCGGCGCTGGAGCGGCTGCCGGCTGCGCCGGCGCGTCCTGGGCCGGGGTGCCGGCAGTCAAGGCGAATACGGCGGGGTCGAGCTGTATCTCGATACGGAAATTCTCGGCATCGGCGCCGCTGGCGCGCGTGGCGGCCATGGGGGCGCGCACCTCCTTGAAGCCGGGCACGGCGCCCAGGGTTTGCATCAGGGCGGCAGAATCCGAGGTGAGGCCGTGGATGCTGAGCTTCAGCCCCTGGGTCTGCACGCTTTGGAGGTAGGTGGAGTCGGGCAGGGCCTTGGTGAGCGCGGTCATGAGCCGCAGCATGTCGATATGTTCGGCGAGTACGCTGCGCACGGCGTCGAGCCGCTCTACCGAACGCGTGAACTGGTCGCGCTGCGCCACGACCGGGGCTACCTCTCGCTGCAGGCTTTCGAAGGCGGCTATGGCGTCGATGGAGCGCGCACGCAGCTGCAGCGATGGCGTGACGGCCATGGCGAGGCCTATCAGCAGGGCGCTGGCAATGAGTGCGCAGGCTGCGCGGCGGTGCTGCACAGCGGCGCGCAGCCGGGCCTGCTCGCCCCAGCCGCTCAGGACGATGGGCTGACCGCCGCTGCCGATCACCCACACTTCAGGCTCGCGCGCCAGTGCGGGCGCCAGGCGGTGGCGCTGCTGCTCAACGTAGCGTCCGAGTTGGGCACGCTCGGCCATGACGAGCTCCACGCTGCGCGCGCCTGCGGCAGTGGCCGCCGTGATGTCATACCCCCACACCAGGTCGCCGGCCGCGAAGGGCGAGGCCGTTTGTGCTTCGAGCTGCACCGCCTGGGCGATTGCGGCGACCGGCATTTCGGGCATGTGCAGGCGCTTGCGCAGCACCAGGTCATCGCTGACTTCGATGGCTTCGAATTCGGCGGCCCGGCCCTTTGCCGGTTCGGCCGCGAAACGCCTGCCGTTCCACAGCGCCTGCGTTCCGTCGGCACGCAACAGGCGCACCGGCGCGGCCGGAGTCAGCCAGGCCAGGTAACGGCTTTGCGCAGCCGCCTGCCAGGCGGTACGGAACTCCTGCCACAGCAGGCGCAGATCCAGGCCAAAGAGTTGAAGAGAGGTGGTTGGTGGGGACATGGGATTCACCCGCCTTTTTCCGGCGGTACGTGCATCCAGGTTTCAGCGTTGAATATGCGCCACGGTAGGCCGGCGCGTTGGTCGGGGTTGAGGTCAACGGTGCGCAAAACCACGCCAAGGGAGCCGTCGGCCATGGGCACGAAGGCCTGCATCCGGTAGCGGGTGCCGACGCCGCCATCGATAAAGTCGGTGCGCAGCGTGCTTGTGTCCATCGCCGGCGCGCCTTGCAGGCGGGCATGCGACAGCGCGGCGGCCCGCGCCAGGTTGCCGTCGGCCAGCACGGCCAGCAGCTCCTGCGGGGCGGCCTGCGCGTTGACCTTGCCCGATCCCAGCGCGTCGGCGGTAATGAGCGGGCGCAGTCTAGCATAGAGGTCGTAATCGACCCCCGGCACGCGCATCAGGTCTTCGATGGCCTCGAAACGCAGCGGCTGCCCGGTGGCATCGGGCTGCTGGCGCGCCTGGACGGTGGCCTGCGCCAGGGCGGCGGCGGCCGGCCCCTTGAGCCCGCCGGCCACGGCAAACAGCGCAGCCAGCAGTTCCGGCGCGGCCCGATTGATGTCCACAAAACCGTTGAGGGCGTTGACCTCGACAGTGACGACGCGCCCGTCGTAGGGCAAGTCCACGCGGCGCCACGGCACCCTCTGCCCGGCCTGCGGCGGTGCGGTCATGCCCTGCAGCGCGAGCATGATGGCCGCCTCGCCCACGGCCTGCAGGTCGAGCATGCGGCGCGATGCGCCGATGGCGCGCGTTTCCGACCGGATGGTGTGCACTATGCCGGTCACCGCGATGCTCAGGGCGGCCACGATCCACAGCACCGCGACCAGGGCGATGCCGCGCCGGCCCGCGCCGGGGGTGCTTCTGCGTCGCATCATTCGCCCCCCATGGTGAAGCGGGCGGCACCGGGCTGGTTGGCCGGCAGCGCCCGCATGGGCACGATCCACAAGGGCCACGGCCCTGTGCCCGTGGCGAGTTCTATGCGCACCCGCGCCGGCAGGCTGTCCACGCGCTGCCATGCGCCGACCCACTGCGGCACGGGCTGCCACGCGTCTTCGTAAAACATGGCAAACGATGTGACCACGGGTGCAATCACATAGGACTGGGCCGCGTTCCAGTCGGGCGGCCTGGCTGCCCCGTCCCACGGCGCAAAGCGCAGCACCAAGGCCTGGCCACCCTGCCCCGCCTCCAACGCCAGCCGGAAGTAACTGCGCCCGCCCATGCCAAAGCGCGCCGGCATCACGCCCACCCAGATCAGTTCCTGGGGACGGGCCGAAAATTGGAAGGGACTTTCTCCCGGTTGCAGCGCCCGCTGCGGCTTGCGGGCGGAGACATGGCCCATGACGTTGTCGATGAAGGCGGTTGCCACACGCAAGTCGTCGGAGTCGTCAAGCCGGTGTTCCACGCGGTCTTGGGCCTGGGCCATGGAGCGCATCACGGACAGCATGCCCACCATCACCATGGACAGCAGGGCCATGCTGACGAGCAATTCCACGAGGGTGAAACCCTTTGCGCCCATGGGTGGCCGGGTCATGATCCAGCCCCCGTGGTGGGGGCAACCGGGCGGCGCTGCGGTCGCAGGGTGTGCAACTCGATCTGGCGCGGCTGGCCGCCATCAAACCAATGGATGCTGATGGCGACCTCGTGCAGTGCAGTGGTGCCCGGCTGCGCCGACAAGGCGCCATAGGGCCGGCTGCGCACCTGCCAGCGGTAGCCAGCAGAGTCGCCCGCCTCGCTCCAGCCCTCGGGGGCGACGGCATCCTTGGTGGCCAGCAGGGACTGCGCGAGCAGCACAGCCCCTTGCTGGCCCTGCAGCATGCCGACGTTGCGCACGCTGGCGCCCAGGACGCGATAGAGCACGCCCACGGCCAGAGCCATGATGGTCAGGGCCACGAGCAGCTCAAGCAGGGACAGGCCGCGCAGCACCCGCCGCCGCCGATGGGCGCGTATCACGGAGTCACGGCCTCCAGCGAGACGCGGCCCGACAGCCAGTCCACGCGCAGGCGCGCCCCTTCACCCGAGGGGCGAAGGATGTCCACGCTGCCGCCCGTGGCTCCGCCGCCTGGGAAAAAGCGTATGCCTGCCTCTTGCCCCGTGGACTCCACCCCAGCCATGGTGACGCGCACCTGCAAAGGCTGCGCAATGGCGTGGGCCTTGTGACCATCGACGCGATAGCTGCGCTGGGCGAGATCGACGACGAAGCGGGTTTCGGTGCGCGCAACCAGCGCTTGCTGCCGGGCCGCACGCATTTCGGTCATGACGCCGCGCAATGTGTCGCGGTAGTTGGCGGCGTCACGCATGCGATCGAAGGCGATGGGCGCCAGGCCCATGAGCAGGGCCAGTATGGCGAACACCACCAGCAACTCGACCAGCGTGAAGCCGCGCACGCGCCGCATGGATCACCGCCGCCGTACGCGGTCGTCAGGGGGTGTTGCGGATGTCGGCATTCTCGCCCTCGCCGCCGGGTGCGCCGTCCGCCCCCAGGGAGAGGATTTCGATGTTGCCGCCGCTGCTGGTATAGCGGTAGGCGTGGCCCCAGGGGTCGGTGGGCAGGCCGCCCTTGAGGTAGGGGCCGTTCCAGCCGTTGGCGCTGCCGGGCTTCTTCACCAGGGCTTCCAGGCCTTCCTCAGTGCTGGGGTAGCGGCCGACGTCTAGCTTGAAGAGTTCGAGCGACTTGTCGAGATCTGCGATCTGCACGGCCGCAGTCTTGGACTTGGCGCCGCCCAGCTGATTGAGCACCTTGGGGCCGACCAGGCCGGCCAGCAGGGTGAGGATGGCCAGGACGACGAGCAGTTCGATGAGGGTGAAGCCGCGCGCGCGGGCATGGGTTCGGCGGGCAAAAGGTGCGCTACGGGCCATAAAAGAGGCTTTCTTGGGCAAACAAAAATTATACGGCGAGGTCATTGATGGACAGGATGCCAAGCAGGATGGAGACGATGATGGCGGCGATGAGCACGCCCAGCACCAGGATGAGCACGGGCTCGACCAGGGTCAGCAGGCGTTTGATGCCGGTCTCGACCTCGCGGTTCAGGATGTTGGACAGCTCCAGCATCATCGATCCGACGCGGCCGGTTTCTTCTCCGACTCGGATCAGGTTGATGGCCAAAGGTTCAAAAATGCCGGTGGCGGCGATAGCCTGCACCACCTTGCCGCCCTCCTTGACGATGGGCGCCACCTTGGCCAGGGCCTGACGCAGCAGGGTGTTGCCCACGGTCTCGGTGGCGATGTGCAAGGCCGTGAGCAGGGGCACGCCGTTGCCCAGCAGGGTGCCGAGCGAGCGCGCATACAGCGTGAGCTGGTATTTGAGCGCCAGCCGCCCGACCAGGGGCAGGCGCAGCAGGCGCGTTTGCCACCATTGCCGGCCCGGTGGCGACTTGAACCAGCGCAGCAGCAGCACCACGGCCAGGGCCGCCAGCACGCCCATGACCAGGCCGTACTGGCGGAAGGCATGGCCCATTTCCATCACGATGCGGGTGGGCAGCGGCAGGGCGTCCCCCATGTCGGTGAACAGTTTTTCAAACTGCGGCACGACGAAGCCGAGCATGGCGATGAGCGACAGCACGGCCACGCCCAGCAGGATGGCAGGGTAGATGGTGGCGGAGATGACGCTTTCGCGCAGGGCGCGCTGGCGCTCCATGTGCTCGACCAGGCGGTCGAGCACGGCGGACATCTGGCCGCTGGCCTCGCCCGATCGCACCATGTTGATGTAGAAGTCGCCGAACAGCTCGCGGTGCGCGGCCAGGGCGCGCGACAGCGGTGTGCCGCCCTTGACGGCGTCCAGGATGCCCTGCACCAGCGCACGCAGGCTGGGCTTGTGCGCCATGTCGATGAGCACGCGCAGGGCGTTGTCCAGCGCCAGGCCGGCGCGCAGCATGATGGCCAGTTCCGAGGTGAGCGCCAGCACGTCGGCGGCATTCACCGGGCCCTTGGCGGCGCGCGCCTTGGACGGCGCCAGCGGGCCGCTGCCGGGCGCGGGCGGCGAGCCCACCGCGGGCATGCCGGAGGCATCGTCGATGCGCAGCGGCGTGAGGCCCTGGGCGCGCAGCTGCTGCAGCGCCGCGCCGCTGCTGGCGGCGGCCAGGCGGCCTTCTTCGATCTTGCCCGCGGCCGTGGCGGCGCGCCACAGGTAATCAGGCATCGCTTTGGTCCTGCGTCACGCGCGCCACTTCGTCCAGCGAGGTGACGCCGGCGGCCACCTTGCGCAGCCCGTCTTCGTACAGGCTGTGCATGCCGCCCTGCATGGCCAGCGTATGCAGAGCGTTGGCGTCGCGCCCGTCGATGATGGCGCGGCGCATGGGCTCGTCGAGCACGAAGAGTTCGTGGATGCCGGTGCGCCCGCGGTAGCCGGATTGGCGGCAATGCGCGCAGCCCACGGCGCGGTAGAGGGGCCGGCCGGCGTCGGCAAAGCGCGCCAGGCCGGTGCTGGCGCGCAGCTCTGCGCCGGGCTCGTAGGCCTCTTTGCAATGCTCGCACAGGGTGCGCACCAGGCGCTGGGCAAGCACGCCGTTGACCGACGAGGTGATGAGGTAGCTCTCGACGCCCATGTCCTGCATGCGGGTGATGGCGCCGGCCGCCGTGTTGGTGTGCAAGGTGGACAGCACCAGGTGGCCGGTGAGTGCCGACTGCACGGCGATTTGCGCGGTTTCGCCATCGCGCATTTCGCCGATCATGATGATGTCGGGGTCCTGGCGCAGGATGGAGCGCAGGGCGTTGGCGAAGGTCAGGTTGATCTGCGGGTGCACCTGGATCTGGTTGATGCCTTCCAGCTGATATTCGACCGGGTCTTCGACGGTGATGATCTTGTTGGCCTCGGAGTCGATCTTGGACAGTGCGGCGTACAGCGTGGTGGTCTTACCCGAGCCGGTGGGGCCGGTGACCAGCAGGATGCCGTGCGGGCGCGCCAGCAGCGCGTTGAAGTGCCTGAGCGTGTCCTGCGCGAAGCCCATGGTGTCGAGGTTCAGGCGCACGCTGGCACGGTCGAGCACGCGCATGACCACGCTTTCGCCATGCACCGTGGGCACGGTGGAGACGCGCAGGTCGAGCTCGCGCCCTTTCACGCGGGTCTTGATGCGCCCGTCCTGCGGCAGGCGGCGCTCGGCGATGTCCAGGTGCGCCAGCAGCTTGACGCGCGAGCTGACGGCTGCGGACAGGCGCGGCGGCACGATCTCGCCCGGGTGGATCACGCCATCGACGCGGTAGCGCACGTGCAGGCCATCGTCGAAAGGCTCCAGGTGGATGTCAGAGGCGCGCAGGTCGGTGACGCGGCCGATGATGGTGTTGACCAGGCGGATGACAGGTGCCTCGCTAGCCAGGTCCTTGAGGTGCTCGACGAAGTCGCCGCCATCGAGGCCGTCGATAAAACCGCCTTCGCGCTCGTCCGCAGCCTCTTCGACGGGCTCGGCCAGGGCTTTCTCGATATCACCCTCCAGTGCCAGATGAGGCCTGATGGTCAGACCCGTGGCCAGGTGCAGGGCCTTGAGCACGAAGGCATCCTGCGGCACGGCCATGGCGACGTGCAGTTCTGCGCCCTCCACCCGGATCGGGCACACCGCATGGGTACGCAGAAATTCTGGCAACAGGCCTTCCACCTCCGGCACTGCGTCGGTGAGATCCTGCGCGGAGGCCAAGGGCACGCCCAACTGCTGCGAAACGGCCTGCGCCACATCAGATTCGGATACCAACCCCAAACGCACCAGCACGCGGCCGAGCAGGCCACCCATTTCCTGCTGCGCGGACAGAGCGCGCTCCAGGTCGATACGCGAAAATTTTTGCCCGGCGAGCAGGATTTCCCCCAGCTTCTGACGGGGCTCCTGCGCATTCACGTGGTCATTGTTCATTGGAAATTCACCTACTGCCCGGTCGCACCAATGGCCCAGAACGCCCCTGGTAACCGTGCAAGAGTCCTCGCACCCACATTTTGAAATACTGCCAGCGCCCTGGCACCAGGATAGAGAACACGATGAATCGTCTCAGCTGACGAAGCACCATATGAAATTTAGGCACCCGACCCATTCGGCATGCGCGTAGCATGAGCACGAAATTGCGTGCCTGATAGTAATGCCGCCACGGTGCATGATAGGGGATTTCCCGCCCCAGCACCCGTACCACCCTGTCACCCAGGGTGTGGTCCAGCAGCGCCGCGCACACGCCATAGATCCGGTAGCCCCTGTCCCGGGCGCGCAGGCACCATTCGGTGTCCACCCAGTCGATGAAGAAATCTTCCCGCATCCAGCCGACCGCCTGCAGTGCGGTTGCGGGGATCAGGCAGCCGGAGGCGATCACATGGTCCACTTCCCAGACCTGCCGGACGTCGGAACACTCCAGCCAGCGCAGTCGCCCCCCGGCCACCACGCTGAAGGGCGTGCGCCCGGTCTCGCGGCGCGGATCGACGTGGCACGCCCCCACGGCCGCGGCCTGGGGGTGCGCGGCCAGCGCGGCCAGCAGGCGAGGCACCATGTCGGGCGCGGGCAGGCTGTCGTCATCCATCAACAGCACATGCGAGGCGCCGAGCGCCAGCGCACGCTCCATGCCCCGGTTCTGCGCCGCACCAATGCCCTGGTTGTCGCCGAGCCAGATGGCATGCAGGCGCTCGGCAGGCCAGCGGCTCGCCAGCGCGCGCAGGCCGTCCCCCGACGCGTTGTCCACCCACACGATGGCGCTCACCTGCTCCAGCAGCCGGTCAAACTGCCGGGCCAGGCGCTGGGGATCGCTGCGGTAGGACACCACCACGGCATGGACACAGGATGCTGCACTCATCGATGCAAGGCCCCCGCGGCGATGCCCTCGCATTCGGCGTGCATGAGGTTCTCATACTGCGCGGCGATCGAGTCCCAGGTGTAGTGCTGCGCCACGATGCCGCGCGCGCGCGCGGCCACGGCCTGCCGCGCGGGCGCAGTCAGCGCACGCACCCGCTCCAGGGCCTCGGCCAGCTGCTGGCTCGTCTGGAAATAATGCGCGGCATCTCGCGCCACCTCGCGGTTGAAGGGGTTGTCATGCGCAACGACCACGTTGCCGCAGGCGAGCGCCTCGAGCAGCGAGGGGTTCGTGCCCCCGACCGAATGCCCGTGCACATGGCAGCCTGCCCCCATGCGCAAGCCCGTCAACAGGCCCGCGTCGTACACCCCGCCGATGAAGCGCACCTTGTCGCCAGCCAGCGCCAGCAACCGCTTCTGGTACGGGGTCACGGGACGGACATCGCCGACGACCACCAGTGGCCAGTCTCCTCCCCAGCGGGCGTGGCCTTCGACGATTTCGAGCACATGGTTCTCGGGCTCGGGCCGCGCCACGACCAGGACGTATTCCCCAGTCTGCAAATTCCAGCGGGACAGATCGTGCGATGCCCGGGAGGAAACGGCGGGCAGCTCGGCGCCGTAGGCGATGAAGCTGCAGGGAGCGCCCCGCGGGTAGAGGCGGGCATACCGGTCGGCGATGGCCTGCGCATCCGCCAGCACCCGCGTGGGGGCACGCGACGACACCCACTCCATGGCGCGCAGGTAGACCCGCGCCAGGTGTCCCCATTTGCTGCGGGCCCACTCCAGGCCATCGACGTTGAGCCAGACCTTCTGCCCCAGGATTCTGCGGTTCCACCAGCAGGCCCAGGCCGCGCCATAGCCCAGCATGTACAGCAGGTCGTAGCCCTGGCGCGCATCGCGCAGGCAGCGGCAGTCGTAGCCGATGACCGATGCCGCCCCCCAGCGCGGACGCTGCACATGCCTGATGCGCACCCCTTCGTACCATGTGTCGGGCAAGCCCTGCCGATCGGCCTCGGCATACACGGTGACCTGATGCCCGCGCCGCACCAGGCGCACGGCCAGCTGCTGCGCAAAGGTCTCGAAGCCGCCATAGCCCGCGGGAATGCCGCGCGTGCCGAGCAGGGCGACCCTCAGCGCCGTGCCCGCCTGACCGCCTGCCGCCGGTGCCGCGCTCACATGCAAAGCTCTGCCTCGGCCAGGGGCTTGCCCGCCTGGTCCTTGGCGGACAGCACCGGCTCGCCCGCATAGGGCCACGCGATGGCCAGCTGCGCATCGTTCCAGGCGATGCAGCGCTCATGCTGCGGCGCGTAGTAGTCGGTGGTCTTGTAGAGGAAGTCGGCGCTGTCGCTGAGCACCACGAAACCATGGGCGAAACCGGGCGGCACCCACAGCTGGTGCTGGTTGTCCTCGGAGAGTTCCGCACCCACCCATTGGCCGAAGGTGGACGAGCCCTGGCGGATGTCCACCGCCACGTCCCAGACGCGGCCGCGCGCCACGCGCACCAGCTTGCCCTGGGGCTGCTGCACCTGGTAGTGCAGGCCGCGCAGCACGCCGCGGCCGGAGCGGCTGTGGTTGTCCTGCACGAACTGGAAATGGGTGCCGGTGGCCTCGTTGAAGGCCTTCTGGTTGAAGCTCTCGAAGAAGAAGCCGCGCGCGTCGCCGAAGACCTTGGGCTCGATCAGCACGACGTCGGGGATGGTCAGGCGGGTGGCCTTCATCAGTAGACCTTTTCTCTCAAGAGGCGCTGCAGGTACTGGCCGTAGCCGTTCTTGGCCAGGGGCTGGGCCAGTTGTTCCAGCCGGGCGGCGTCGATCCAGCCATGGCGCCAGGCGATTTCCTCGGGGCAGGCAATCTTCAGGCCCTGGCGGTGCTCCAGCGTGGCGATGAACTGGCCGGCCTCCAGCAGGCTCTCGTGCGTGCCGGTGTCCAGCCAGGCGTAGCCGCGGCCCATGATTTCGACGTTCAGTTGCGCCTGCTCCAGGTACAGGCGGTTCAGGTCGGTGATCTCCAGCTCGCCGCGCGGACTGGGTTGGAGGCTTTTGGCCAGATCGACCACCTGGGCGTCGTAGAAGTACAGGCCGGTGACGGCGTAGTTGCTCTTCGGTGCCTTGGGCTTTTCTTCCAGCGACAGCACCCTGCCGGTGGCGTCGAACTCGGCCACGCCGTAACGCTCCGGGTCTTGCACGTGGTAGGCAAAGACGCTGGCGCCGGCATCACGGCCCATGGCGTTGGCCAGCAGCTCGTGGAAGTCGTGGCCGTAGAAGATGTTGTCGCCCAGCACCAGGGCGCTGGGGGCGCCCGCCAGGAACTGCTCTCCAATCAGGAAGGCCTGGGCCAGGCCGTCGGGGCTGGGCTGCACGGCGTACTGCAGGTTCAATCCCCACTGGCTGCCGTCGCCCAGCAGCTGCTCGAAGCGCGGCGTGTCCTGCGGCGTGCTGATGATGAGAATCTCGCGTATGCCCGCCAGCATCAGGGTGGACAGCGGGTAGTAGATCATGGGCTTGTCGTACACCGGCAGCAGTTGCTTGCTGATGGCCAGCGTGGCCGGGTGCAGGCGCGTGCCGGAGCCGCCGGCGAGGATGATGCCTTTTCTTCTGGTGAGTGGTGAGTGGTGAGTGGTGAGTGGTGCGGTCATGGGGTTTTGATGCGTAGTTTCTTGATCAGGCCGGTCAGGAGCCTGCCTACACGGTCCGACTGGTTCAAAAGTTCGTCTGTTCGCAGGAAGTTCAGCATTCCTGCAATTTCAATCTGGGTGTCGAGTTCACTGAGTGAACCCTGTGCAATGTTCAGAAAATGCAAAAACTCCTTCTCGCCACCACGCCCAGCGCCTTCGGCAATATTGGATGGCACGGAAACGGCCGCCCTGCGCATCTGGTTGGTCAAGCCAAACAACTCTTCGCGCGGGAAACCAGAAGTCGCCTCGTAGACCATTTGCACCAACACCATCGCCTGCTGCCACAGCTCAAGATTCTTGTGAGGTTTCATTGTTTGGTAAGTGGTTGGCAACGGGTCACTCACCACTCACGATTCACCACTTACCAACCTCCTCCAGCATGCGCGCCACGCCATGCTGCCAGGGCGGCAGGGTCAGGCCGAAGGTGGCTTGCAGTCTGGATGTGTTCAGGCGCGAGTTGAGCGGGCGCCAGGCGGGGGTGGGAAAGGCACTGGTAGGCACGGGGCTGATCTTTTTTGCTCTTATTTGTATAGCTTTTTGCGCTTGACTGGCTTGGTCTATGACGTATTTTGCATAGGAATGCCAGGTGGTCTCGCCAGCGGCGGCGCAGTGGTACAGGCCGCCGTCCTGCGGGCGTGCCTGCAGCTGGCGCAGGGCGTGGGCCGTGACGTCGGCCAGCAGATCGGCGCCGGTGGGCGCGCCCCATTGGTCGTTGATCACCGTGAGATGTTCACGCTCCTGGGCCAGGCGCAGCATGGTCTTGGCGAAGTTGCCGCCGCGCGCGGCGTAGACCCAGCTGGTGCGCAATATCAGGTGCTGGCAGCCCGCTTGCTGGATGAGCTGCTCACCCTCCAGCTTGGTGGCGCCGTAGACCGAGAGCGGACCGGTGGCGTCGTCCTCGGTCCAGGGCCGGTCGCCGCTGCCGTCAAACACATAGTCGGTGCTGTAGTGCACCAGCCAGGCGCCCAGGCGCGCGGCCTCTTGCGCCAGCGCGCCGGGCGTGGTGGCGTTGAGCAGGCGCGCGCGCGCGGGCTCGCTCTCGGCCTTGTCTACGGCGGTATGTGCTGCGGCGTTGACGATGACGTCGGGACACAGGGCGCGCACGGTGTCGGCCACGGCATCGGGCTGGGCAAAGTCGCCGCACAGCTGGGTGCTGTCATGGCTCAGCGCGGTCACCTGCCCCAGCACGGACAGGCTGCGCTGCAGCTCCCAGCCGAGCTGGCCGTTCTTGCCAAAGAGCAGGATGTTCATGGGGGCAGATGGTAAGTAGTGAGTGGTAAATGGTAAGTGGCGCGCTGGCTTTCACCATTTACCACTCACCATTCACGACTTACCAGATTAAGCGTACTGCTTGGCCACCCATTCGCGGTAGGCGCCGCTTTGCACCTGGGCCACCCAGTCCGGGTTGGCCAGGTACCACTCAACGGTCTTGCGGATGCCGGTGTCGAAGGTCTCGGCGGGCTTCCAGGCCAATTCGCGCTCGAGCTTGCGCGCGTCTATGGCGTAGCGGCGGTCGTGGCCGGGGCGGTCTGTCACGTAGCTGATCTGGCTGGCGTAGCTTTCGCCATCGGCGCGCGGGCGCAGTTCGTCGAGCAGGGCGCAGACGGTTTTCACGATCTCGATGTTGGGCTTTTCGTTCCAGCCGCCGACGTTGTAGGTCTCGCCCACCTTGCCGGCCTCCAGCACGCGGCGGATGGCGCTGCAGTGGTCGCGCACGTAGAGCCAGTCGCGCACCTGCATGCCGTCGCCGTAGACGGGCAGGTTTTTGCCTGCCAGGGCGTTGACGATCATCAGCGGGATGAGCTTTTCCGGGAAGTGCAGCGGGCCATAGTTGTTGCTGCAATTCGTCGTGAGCACCGGCAGGCCGTAGGTGTGGTGCCAGGCGCGCACCAGGTGGTCGCTGGCGGCCTTGCTGGCGCTGTACGGGCTGTTGGGCTCGTAGTTGTGTTCTTCGGTGAAGGCCGGGGCGCTGGGGGCCAGGCTGCCGTAGACCTCGTCGGTGCTCACATGCAGAAAGCGAAACGCTTCTTTTTCTGTAGCTGGCAGCGCTTTCCAGTAGTGCCTTACAGCCTCCAAAAGCCTGAAGCTGCCGAGCACGTTGGTCTGGATGAAGTCCTCGGGGCCGTGGATGGAGCGGTCCACATGGCTTTCGGCGGCAAAGTTGACAATGGCGCGCGGCTGGTGGCGGGCCAGCAGGCTTTCCACCAGGGCCCGGTCGCCGATGTCGCCCTGCACGAAGACATGGCGCGCGTCGCCTTCCAGGCTGGCCAGGTTGTGCAGGTTGCCGGCGTAGGTCAGCTTGTCCAGGTTGAGCACGGGCTCGTCACAGCCGCCAAGCCAGTCGAGTACGAAGTTGGCGCCAATGAAGCCGGCGCCGCCGGTGACCAGGATCATGGGGAAAATCTCTCGCGCAAAAGGTAAGCGCCGCAGGGGCAAAGTCAGGGATTATCCCATTGACCCGTTGACTGACGTAACCAGCCGTCATGTATGGATTAGGGCCATCTGCCTATACCCATGCTGCGGCAGTTATCCACAATGGCCGCATCACACCAAGGAAGCAGCATGGCCCGCGCACCTGAAGACGACGACACCTCCAACCCCAACCCCGCCCATGACCTGCCGCGCATGGCGCGCGAGTCGGCGCAGCAGGTCTGGCTAGCCGGGCTGGGCGCGTTTGCCAAGGCGCAGCAGGAGGGCGGCAAGGTCTTCGAGGCCCTGGTGCGCGAGGGCCAGGCGCTGCAGCGCAAGACCCAGGACGCCGCCGGCGAGCAGCTGAGCGAGGCCGCCCAGCGCATGGGCCACCTGGCATCGGGCCTGGGCGAGCGCGCGGCCGGCCAGTGGGACAGGCTGGAGGGCATCTTCGAGGAGCGCGTCGCCAAGGCTCTGCAGCGCCTGGGCGTGCCCACGGCGCAGGAAGTACAGGCGCTGCGCGAGCGCGTGGCGGCGCTGGAAGAGGCGCTGGATGACGCCCTGGCCGGGCGGCACGACAAAAAGCCCGGGGATTGACGGCCACGCGCCCGCAACGGGCTGCAGGCTGACACCGATTTGACCCACTTGCGGCGTACAGTGCCATGGTCTCCACGACCATCGGAGGACGGCCATGGCCCGCAAAGCCCCACGCCGCACGGCAGAGCGCATCCTCGAAGCCAGCCTGGCGCTATTCAACCGCTTTGGCGAGCCCCATGTCTCCACCGCCGCCATTGCCGCCGACCTGGGCATCAGCTCGGGCAACCTGTACTACCACTACCGCGCCAAGGACGAGATCGTCAACGCGCTGTTCGCGCAGTACGAACAGGCGCTGGGCGAGCTCTTGCAGGCCGGTGGCGACGTGGCCGATGTGGAGGACGCCTGGTTCTTCACGCACCGCCTGTTCGAGCTGGTCTGGCAATACCGCTTTCTGTACCGCGACCTGAACAACCTGCTGTCGCGCAACCGCCAGCTGGAGACGCAGTTCCCGGCCCTGCTGCGCGCCAAGACCCAGGCCATGCACGCACTGCTGGCCGCCCTGGGCCGCAGCGGCGCGCTGCGCCTGCCACCGGACGGCGCGGCGCAGACCACGGCCAACTGCATGGTGCTGGTGGCCACCTACTGGCTGAGCTTTGAATATGTGCACGACCCGCGCCGCGCGCTGGAGCCCGAAGGCGCCCAGGCCGCGCTGCTGGGCGGCGCGCGCCATGCGCTGGGCTTGCTGCTGCCCTACCTGGAGCCGGCGCAATGCGCGCATCTGGCGCGGCTGACGGGGGCCTATGGCGCGGCGGCGCACCCTGCCCCAGCCCTGGACGACGGGGAATAGCTCAGGCTGCGGCCGGCGCAAAGCGGCGCGCGCCGATCTCCAGCAGGCCGTCGAAGATCAGGTTTTCCACCAGCTCGAAGGGGCGCGCCATGCTGGGCGCCATCTTCCAACCGGCGCCGCCGGTCATCAGGCACAGGGGCTCCTGGCCGCAATGCTGCTGCAGGTGCTGGTACAGGCGCTCCACGGCGCCGGCGATGGCGTAGGTGCCGCCGCTGGTGAGCGCGTCGCTGGTGTTGGTGGGAAACGGCCGCACCTCGCCCGTGGGCACATGCAGGCCGGCGGTGCCGGTCTCCAGCGCACGCAGCATGATGCCGTGGCCGGGCAGGATCAGGCCGCCCAGAAAGCGGCCCTCGGCGTCCAGCGCCTCCACCGTCACCGCCGTGCCCACCATGGCCAGCACCAGCGGACGCGCCGGGCCCTGGGCCAGCAGATGGTGGCGCGCGCCAATCATGGCCACCCAGCGATCGGCGCCCAGGCGCGAGGGGTGGTCGTAGCCGTTGACCACGCCGGCCTCCTCGGCCGAGGGCACGACCCAGCGCGCGGGCACGTCCCACAGGTCCATCTGCTCGGCCACGCGGCGCTTGACTGCGTCGCCCGCCACCACGCAGCCGAGCATGTGCGTGGGCGCGGGCAGATCGGCCCACTGGCCGTCGGCCAGGCGCTCGATGTGGTCGAGAAACTCCACGCCATGGGCGAGCAGCGCGGCGCCGGGCCGCGCCGCCGCGTACAGCGCCCATTTCAGGCGGGAATTGCCCACGTCGATGGCCAGAAATGTCATGGGGCGCGATTATCCAAAAGTTTTGCGGCGCACGGCGCTGCAGGCAGCGGAATGCGAAGAATTGTCAAAGCGCGGTTTATACGCCCATCTGCCGTTACATTCATCCGTCTTGATTTGATTGCAACCAATAGGAGAGAAACATGGGCCTGTTCACATTCATCAAGGAAGCCGGTGAAAAGCTGTTTGGCGGCAAGGACGCGCATGCAGCCAGCCCCACGGCGCCCACGCCGGCCGAGCTCAACGCCCAGGCCGGCAAGGCCATTGGCAACTACATCGCCGCGCAGAACCTGGGCGTGAGCGACGTGCAGGTCACGTTCGACGGCGCCGAGGGCAAGGTCACGGTGGCTGGCGTGGCCCCCACACAGGCCGTCAAGGAGAAGGTGACCCTGTGCTGCGGCAACGTGGCCAGCGTGACCAGCGTGGACAACCAGATGTCGGTCACCAACCCCGAGCCCGAGGCCCAGTACCACGACGTGGTGCGCGGCGACACGCTGAGCGCGATTGCCAAGAAGTTCTATGGCGACGCCAACAAATACCCGGTGATCTTCGAGGCCAACAAGCCCATGCTGAGCCACCCGGACAAGATCTACCCAGGCCAGAAGCTGCGCATTCCGGCATTGGCGCGCTAAGCTTCATTCAGCATCAAAATAGCTGCCAGCGCTTGTGTATCAAGCGCTGGCAGCTATTGTTTTTATTGATGGTGAGCAACGCTTGTTTAGCGCGGTTTTTAACCCCCTCGCCCCCTTAGGGGAGAGGGTTGGGGTGAGGGGGTGATGCCGCGCAACACCCGGTTTTTTGCACCCTCACCCCTACCCTCTCCCGCACGCGGGAGAGGGAGAAACAGCCCTCAAGGCGCAATCACACTGCGCGATGCGCTATCAAAAAAAGTATGCATCCACAAAGCCAGAGGGGGCGCAGGGTGGGCCATCGTCACCCCTGCCGCCACGGCAGGCCATGAAAGCGCCAGCCGCCCAGGCGGTTGCGCTGGCCATTCGCGTCGGGGTCGCCCTCGAAGCCTTCCAGGATGTTGTAGGCCTGCAGGCCCAGCTCGGTGGCGCGGCGCGCCGCCGCGATGGAGCGCACGCCGCTGCGGCACAGCAGCAGGACCTTGGTTCCCGGCGGCACGGCGGCGCATAGCTGCGCGTCGAAGTCGATGTTCAGGCGCATGCCGGGCCATTGCTTCCAGACCACGGCCAGGGCGCCGGGCACATGGCCCACCCAGTCGCGCTCGGCGTCCGAGCGCACGTCCACCAACACCGCCTGGCCGCTGCTGGCCCATTGCCAGGCCAGTTGCGGGCTGATGTCGCCGGCGTAGCCATCGGCGGGCCGGGGTTGGTCGATTGCGGCTTGGTTCATGTTCAACAGTCCTATTCCCACAGCGGCGCCGGCTGCTCGCGCAGCTGGCGCCGCAGCCGGGCATGGTCGGGCACCACGCTGTGCACCACGCTCCAGAAACGCGGGCTGTGGTCCATGACGCGCAGGTGCGCCAGCTCATGCGCCACCACGTAGTCGATGATGGCCGGCGTGTAGTGCATCAGGCGCCAGTTCAGGCTGATGGCGCCGCCGGTGCGGGCGCTGCCCCAGCGCGTGGCGGCGCTGGACAGGCGCAGGCGCGTCCAGTGCACGCCCAGCAGGGGGGCGAAATGATCGAGCCGCTCGGTAAAGCGCCGGCGCGCCTCGCGCATCAGCCAGGCCTGCACGGCGGCGCGCACCTCGGCCGGCGCCGTGCCCTGGGCCAGCGGCAGGTGCAGCGCATGCGCGCCGTCCTGTGCCGGCACCAGGCTGGCGCGCGCCGGCTGGCGGCCGGCCAGCAGCACGGTGAGCGGCTGGCCCAGATACGGCAGCCGGGCGCCATGGCCCCAGGCGATGCGCGTGGCCTCTTGCTGCTCGCGGCGCAGGCGCTGCTCGGCCAGCTTGCGCACAATCCAGTCGGCCTTGGACTGCAACGCGGCATCGACCTCCGCCAGCGTGACCCAGGCGGGCGCGCGCACCGCCAGACCGTCGGGCCCGACGCTGAAGCCTATGGAGCGCCGGCGCGCGCGCTGCAGGCTGTAGGGCACCGGCTGCCCGGCCAGCAGCGCCTGGCGCGGCCGCTCCAGCCTGGCCGGCGCGGGCGTTTTGGCGGGCGGCGCATCGCCCGCGCCGCCCAGCAGATCGAGCAGGCCTTGCAGCAGCATCGTCAGGCGTCCCGGGCCGGGGCGTAGGCGTCGGGGTCCAGGCGGCGCATCTCGGACTCTATCCAGTCCTCGACCTCGCGCATCAGCTCGTCGGACTTGCGCCCGGCCGTGGCGATGGGCCGGCCTATGGAGACATCGACGATGCCCGGGGTCTTGACCAGCGCCTTGCGCGGCCAGCAGCGCGCCGACGTGACGGCCACGGGCACGACGGGCACGCCGGCCTCGATCGCCAGGCGCGCGCCGCTGGCCTGGTAGGTGCCCTTTTCGCCGCGCGCCGTGCGCGTGCCCTCGGGGAACATGATGACCCACACGCCCTGGCCCAGCAGCTGCTTGCCGCGCTTGATGACATGCACGAAGGCGCGCGCCTTCTGGCTGCGGTCGATATGGATCATGTCCAGACTGCCTATGGACCAGCCGAAGAACGGGATGCGCAGCAGCTCCTTCTTGAACACATAGGCCAGGGCGTGGGGCATGATGGCCGGCATCAAGAACGTCTCGAACGCCGACTGGTGCTTGACCAGCAGCACCGCGCCCTGCGTGCTGTCCCTGGGCAGATGCTCCATGCCTTCGACGCGCGTGCGTATGCCGACGATCCAGCGCGCCGAGTCCACGCACAGCGCCAGCCAGGCGCGCGCCACGCGGTAGCGCGCCGCCGGGCTGCCACCCAGCAGGCGCACCAGCAGGATGACCGTGGTGTAGGGAATGACGGTGATGATCATCACCAGCAGGTGCAGCAGCGAGCGAATCAAGGCCATGGGTGGGTAGTTTTCAGTGTTTTTGCCTGATTAGGCACATGCTTCAGATACGGTTGCCAGCCCTCACCCCCACCCTCTCCCAGAGGGAGAGGGAGTAAAACCGGCGCAACCGGTCGCCCTCGCCCCTTTGGGGAGAGGGAGGGGTGAGGGACCTCTGCGGCATGTTCATAGTCAGGTGTTTTTGGCCTTTGGCGCTTATCCATAAAGCGCAAACAGCTACAAACTTAATAGTAAACATCACAAGGCGGCGGGCAGGCCCGCCTCGCCCTGCGGCAACAGATAGTCCACCAGCGCCCCCAGGCTGGCATGGGCGCGAGTGCCGGGGGGCCAGCCTGGCGGCAGCGGCTGGAGCGGGTCCAGGTGGGCCGAGCGGCCGGTGCACACCATATGCAGCTGCGCGCCCAGCTCGCTGGCGGCCTGCAGATGCGCCGGGCAGCTGCCGACAACCAGGATCTCGTCGCCATCGGCGCCATAGCGCTCGCGGATCTGCTCCATCAGGCCGGGGGCGGGCTTGCGGCAGTTGCAGCCCTCGGTCTCGGCGTGCGGGCAGTAGAACACCGCGTCTATGCGCCCGCCCAGCGCGGCGAGCTGGCGATGCATCTTGGCGTGGATGGCGACCAGGGTCTGGGCGTCGAACAGGCCGCGGCCCAGGCCCGGCTGGTTGGTGGCCAGCACCACATGCCAGCCGCCATGGTTCAGCCGCGCCACGGCCTCCAGCGCGCCGGGCAGGGGCGTCCAGTCGGCGGCCGAGGCGATGAAGCCGTCGCCCAGGGCGTTCAGGGTTCCGTCACGGTCGAGGATGGCGAGTTTCATGGCCGCAGCACTCTCAAGGTTGGACGGGCAGCATATCCCAGCCGCTCAGGTAGCGTCCATGCCAGCGCCCACGCGCCCAGCGCAGGTTCAGGCGCGCATGCAGCGGCACCTGGGCGGCGGCGGCGTCCGGCACCAGCACCTGCTGCGGCGCGTCCTCGCCAGCGATGCGCAGCACCCACAGCTGGCCGCCCAGCGAGCGCTGCGACGGCGGCTGGGCATGGGCGCCCAGCAGCTCGGCCTGCAACGGAGCTTGCGGCACGAGGGCGCGCAGGTTCAAGAACGATTGCAGCTGCGCCGCGCAGGCCGCCGTCCACAGCAGCAGCCAGGCGGCCGTCAGCAGCCGCAGCGGCGCACGCCAGCCATGGCGGCGCGCCCAGGCGCGTGCCAGCAGGGCCAGCAATGCCAGGGCGGCGATGGCCATGCCCGCCGGGCGCAGCCAGGCCCAGGGATCTTGCGCGCCGACGAAGGGGGTGATGGGCCAGGCTGCGGGTTGGGGCGCGCGATCCTGCAGCCACTGCAGCACCCAGCGCAGGCCCACCCAGGCGGCCAGCGGGGCAAACAGCAGCCAGGCGCCGCGCTGCCCTGCCCCCGGCGCCGCCGCCTGCGCCATGGCCATCAGGCGGCCAGGCGCGAGAGGTCGGCGACGCGGTTCATGGCGTCGTGCAGGCTCTTGAGCAGCCCCTGGCGATTCAGGCGCAGATCCAACTGCTCGGCATTCACCATCACGTCATCGAAGAAGGCATCCACCGGCGCGCGCAGCACGGCCAGGGTCTGCAGGCTGGCGGTGTAATCGCGGGCGGCAAACTGCGCGTCGGCCTCGGGCACGAAGCGCTGCAGGGCCGCGTACAGATCCTGCTCGGCCTGCTCCTGCAGCAACTCGGGGTTGACATGGGCATCCACCGCCTCGGCCTTCTTCAGGATGTTGGTGATGCGCTTGTTGGCCGCCGCCAGGGCCGGGGCCTCGGGCAGCGCGGAGAAGGCGCGCACCGCCGCCAGCTGCTTTTGCACCAGGGCCAGGCGCTGCGGGCGCAGGGCCAGCACGGCGTCCACCTCCTGGGCGCTGTAGCCCTGCTCGCGCAGGGAGCCGGCCAGGCGGTCGTAGATAAAGTCAACAAGCTGCAACGATCCTTGAATGGCATCGACGCCACTCAGTTTGTCGCCAAACTTGTCCTGAGCCAGCGCCACCAGTTCGATCAGATCCAGCGGCAAGTCCTTCTCGACCAGCATGCGGATCACGCCCAGCGCGTGGCGGCGCAGCGCGAAGGGGTCGCGGTCGCCGGTGGGCAGGTTGCCTATGCCGAACATGCCGACCAGGGTCTCCAGCTTGTCGGCCAGGGCCACGACCACGCCGGCCGCGCCGCGCGGCAGCGCATCACCGGCAAAGCGCGGCTTGTAGTGGTCTTCGATGGCGTCGGCCACGGCCGGCGCCAGGCCGTCGTTGAGCGCGTAGTAGCGGCCCATGGTGCCCTGCAGCTCGGGGAACTCGCCCACCATGTCGGTGACCAGGTCGGTCTTGGCCAGCAGCGCCGCCTGGTCGGCATGCTGCGTCAGCTCGGCCCCGCCGAGCCGCGCGGCAATCGCCCGGGCGATGGCCCTGACGCGCTCCACGCGCTCGCCCTGGGTGCCCAGCTGGTTGTGGTAGACCACCTTGGCCAGCTGCGCGACGCGGCTTTGCAGGGTCTTTTTGCGGTCCTGGTCGAAGAAGAACTTGGCATCGGCCAGGCGCGGGCGCACCACGCGCTCGTTGCCCTGGATGACGGCGCTGGCGTCCTGCGGCCGGATGTTGCTGACGATGAGGAACTGGTGCGTCAGCTTGTCCGAGGCGTCCAACAGCGGAAAGTACTTCTGGTTGGCCTTCATGGTCAGGATCAGGCATTCCTGCGGCACGGCGAGGAATTCCGTCTCGAACTGGCAGACCAGCACGTTGGGGCGTTCGACCAGGGCCGTCACCTCATCGAGCAGCGCATCGTCCGCTATGGGGCGCACGCCGCCGCCAATCTTGTCGGCCGCCGCCTGCAGCTGGCGCGCGATCTCGGCGCGGCGCTCGGCAAAGCTGGCGATCACCGCGCCCTGCTCGGCGAGCTGCGCGGCGTAGCTGTCGGCATCGTGGATCACCACCGGGTCCACGGCCGCCTCGAAGCGGTGGCCATGCGTGCTGTTGCCCACCGCCAGGCCGAGCACCGTCACCGGCACCACGGCGCTGCCGTGCAACGCCACCAGGCCATGGGCGGGGCGCACGAAGTTCACGCTGCTCCAGCCGTCCTGCAGCTGGTAGCGCATGACCTTGGGGATGGGCAGCCTGGCAATGGCTTCGTCCAGCGCTTTTTGCAGGCCCTGGGCCAGCGTGGCGCCGCGTGCCTGGCTGTCATAAAACAGCAGCTCGGCCTTGCCGTCATGCACGCGCTTGAGACCCGCCACGGCCGAGGCGTCGGCGCCCAGCGCGGCCAGTTTCTTGAGCAGCGCCGGCGTGGGCAAGCCATCGCTGCCCAGACCCACGGCCACGGGCATGAGCTTTTGCGACACGGCCTTGTCGGGCGCCTGGTCCAGCACGTTGCCGATATGCGCGGCCAGGCGGCGCGGCGAGGCGTAGGCGGTGAGCGGCGTGTCGGCCGCGCACAGGCCCTGGGTGGCAAGCTGCTCGCGCAGCACGCCGGCAAAGGCGTCGCCGAGCTTTTGCAGGGCCTTCGGAGGCAGTTCTTCGACGAAGAGTTCAACAAGAAGGTTTGAATGGGTCATGGTGTGTGATCTTGTCTGACTCCCTCTCCCGCTGGCGGGAGAGGGTGGGGGTGAGGGTGGGCTCGGGCTGGGCGCTGGGCCCTGGCACCCCCTCACCCCTGCCCTCTCCCCGAAGGGGGAGAGGGAGTGTGGTTGCTCCTCAAGCCGCTTTTTTCTGCTGCTGCTCGGCCGCCTTGGCCAGCTCCGCCAGCACCTCATCGGCATGCGCCTTGGGCGCCATGGGGAAACCCAGGCGCGCGCGGCTGTCCAGGTAACTCTTGCCCACGGCGCGCGCCAGGTTGCGGATGCGGCCAATGTAGGCGGCGCGCTCGGTAACGCTGATCGCACCGCGTGCATCCAGCAGATTGAAGGTGTGCGCGGCCTTAAGCACCTGCTCGTAGGCCGGCAGCGCCAGCTGCTCGCCCATCAAATGCTGGGCCTGCTTTTCATGCGCGCCAAAGGCGGTGAACAAAAACTCGGCATCCGAATGCTCGAAGTTGTAGGTGGACTGCTCGACCTCGTTCTGGTGGTAGACGTCGCCATAGGTCAGGCCATCCGTCCAGGTCAGGTTGTAGACGTTGTCCACGCCCTGCAGGTACATGGCCAGGCGCTCCAGGCCGTAGGTGATCTCGCCCGTGGCGGGCTTGCAGTCGATGCCGGCGACCTGCTGGAAATAGGTGAACTGCGTCACCTCCATGCCGTTCAACCACACCTCCCAGCCCAGGCCCCAGGCGCCCAGCGTGGGGTTCTCCCAGTCGTCCTCGACGAAGCGGATGTCGTTCTTCTTCAGGTCAAAGCCCAGGGCCTCCAGGCTGCCCAGGTACAGCTCCAGGATATTGGCCGGCGCGGGCTTGAGCACCACCTGGTACTGGTAATAGTGCTGCAAGCGATTGGGGTTGTCGCCATAGCGCCCGTCCTTGGGCCGGCGGCTGGGCTGCACGTAGGCGGCTTTCCAGGGCTCTGGCCCCAATGCTCTTAAAAAAGTAGCTGTATGCGACGTACCGGCGCCGACTTCCATGTCGTAGGGCTGCAAAAGCGCGCAACCCTGGTCGGCCCAGTAGGTTTGCAGTTTGAGGATGATTTGTTGGAAGGTGAGCATGGCTGGGGGCGATTCGGTAAGGGCGTGCGGCCGGGCGCACGCGAACCGGTCATTTTAGGCGCTGCAACCGCGCTGGCTTTCCCCCCGGCCTTTCGTTCAGCGGCTCAGCCCAGCGCCCGCTGCGGCGCGGTACGCGCATGCGTGGTGTAGAGCGTCAGGCCGGTGAAGGCCAGGCCACCCACCAGATTGCCCAGCACCACCGGGATTTCGTTCCAGACAAGATAGTCCATCAGCGAGAAGTTGCCGCCCAGCATCAGCCCCGAGGGGAACAGAAACATGTTCACCACCGAATGCTCGAAGCCCATGGCAAAGAACAGCATGATGGGCATCCACATGGCGATGACCTTGCCGCTGACGGTGGTGGAGATCATGGCGCCGACCACGCCGGTGGAGACCATCCAGTTGCACAGCACGCCGCGCAAAAAGATGGTGACCCAGCCCATCAGCCCGTACTGCGCGTAGCCCAGGGTGCGGGCCTCGCCGATATGGCCGATCTTCTGCCCGATCTCGTTGGGCGGCACGGAAAAGCCATAGGTGAAGATGAAGGCCATCATGCCCGCCACGGTCAGCGCGCCCAGAAAGTTGCCGACGAACACCAGCGCCCAGTTGCGCAAAATGCCACGAATGCTGGCGCCAGGGCGCTTGTCCAGCCAGGCCAGGGGCGTGAGCATGAACACGCCGGTGAGCAGGTCAAAGCCCAGCAGGTAGAGCATGCACACGCCCACCGGGAACAGCAGCGCGCCAATCAGCGCCGAGCCGCTCATGACGCTGGCGCTCACGGCAAACACCGCCGCCAGCGCCAGGATGGCGCCGGCCATGAAGGCGCGGATCAAGGTGTCGCGCGTGGACATGTGGATCTTGGCTTCGCCGGTATCGACCATCTTGGTGACGAATTCGGCAGGGCTTAGGTAAGACATGTGGTGCTCCTGGTGGTTGGGTTAGGTCGTGGCGCGCCGCGCCGGTCCGGCCAGCGGGCGTTTTTGCGTCAGGGCGTGGCTGGCCAGCTCGTCGGTGCGCAGGTAGACCGCCCCGGCCTCGACCTGCACGCGAAACACCGGCGTGCTGCCCTCGTCGGGCGCCAGCGCCTGGCCGCTGGCCAGGTCAATCGTCCAGTTGTGCAGCGGGCAGGCGACGTTGGCGCCAAACACCATGCCCTGGCTCAGTGGGCCGCCCTTGTAGGGGCTGTGGTCGAGCAGGGCGTAGACGGCGTCCTGGCCGGTGCGAAAGAGCGCCACCTCCAGCCCCTGCGGGCGCGCCACGCGGCGCGCGCCCTGGCGCGGGATGTCGTTGAGTTGGCAGATGTAGGTCCAATCGGGCTTCATATTGCTATACCTTTCATAGTTGTTTGCGCTTGTGTGGTGGGCGCTGGAGTCTGTTTTGTTTAAAAAAATAGCGGTCGCTGGCGGTATTTCTCCCTCTCCCGCTGGCGGGAGAGGGTGGGGGTGGGGGTGAGGGGGCTTGACGTGGGCCTGGCGCTTCATCACCCCCTCACCCCTGCCCTCTCCCCCAAGGGGGCGAGGGAGTGAATACCGGGCTCAGGCGACGGCAATGGGGATGAACTGGCGCGCGTCCACCCGCGCCTTTTCGCCTTCAAACCACGGGTCGGGCTCGCCGTCCAGCGCCGCTTGCAGGCGCGCCCACAGGACCTGGCGGTTGGCCTCGTCTTCCAGCACCTTTTCCTTCACATGCTCCAGGCCCACGCGCGCCACGTAGTGGGTGGTGCGCTCCAGGTACCAGCCTTCTTCGCGGTAGAGCTGCAGGAAGGCGCCGCTGATCTGCATCACCTCCTCGGCGGTTTTCACCTTGGTGAAGAAGTGCGCCACCTCGGTCTTGATGCCGCCGTTGCCGGCGATGTGGATCTCCCAGCCCGAATCCACGCCGATGATCCCGACGTCCTTGATGCCGCTCTCGGCGCAGTTGCGCGGGCAGCCGCTGACCGCCAGCTTGACCTTGTGCGGCGCGTACATGCGCCAGAGCGCGCGCTCCAGGTCGCGCCCGAGTTGGCTGCTGTCCTGCGTGCCAAAGCGGCACCATTCGCTGCCCACGCAGGTTTTCACCGTGCGCAGGCTCTTGCCGTAGGCGTGGCCGCAGGGCATGGCGATGTCGTTCCACACGCCCTGCAGGTCTTCCTTCTTCACGCCCAAGAGGTCTATGCGCTGCCCGCCCGTGACCTTGACGCCGGGGATTTTGTATTTGTCCACCACGTCGGCAATGCGGCGCAGCTCTGCCGCGCTGGTCTCGCCGCCCCACATGCGCGGCACCACGCTGTAGGTGCCGTCTTTTTGGATGTTGGCGTGGCTGCGCTCGTTGATGGCGCGGCTTTGCGGGTCGTCCAGCGCCTCTTTCGGCCAGGTGCTGATCAGGTAGTAGTTGATGGCCGGGCGGCAGCTGGGGCAGCCGTCGGGCGTCTTCCACTCCATGAAGGCAAAGACTTCTTCCTTGCTGATGAGGTGATTGGCGCGGATGGCGTCGCGCAGCGCCTGGTGGCCGTGCTCGGTGCAACTGCACACCGGCTTGGCGGCGCTGGCGGCGGCGTAGGCGCCGCCCACGGTGGCCATCAAAATCTGCTCGACCAGGCCGGTGCACGAGCCGCAGCTGGCGCTGGCCTTGGTGTGCTTGCGCACCTCGTCGATGGTGAACAGGCCTTTTTCCTTGATGGCCTTGCAGATGGTGCCCTTGGTCACGCCGTTGCAGCCGCAGACCTCGGCCTCGTCGGGCATGGCGGCGGCCTGGTTCTGGCCGGCGTGACCGCCGTCGCCCAGGTTGCTTTCGCCAAACATCAGGCTGGCGCGCAGCTCGGCCACGCTGCGGCCCTCGCGCAGCAGCTTGAAGTACCAGCTGCCATCGACGGTGTTGCCGTACAGGCAGGCGCCGACCAGCTTGTCGTCCTTGAGCACCAGCTTTTTGTACTGCCCGGCGCCGG